>Ga0194130_10000005_pt1 | contig 522915 bp, 471 predicted proteins | sample TA2KigsurfametaG_FD_160084 | JGI IMG/M metagenome (GOLD analysis project Ga0194130, IMG submission 160084) | Freshwater microbial communities from Lake Tanganyika, Tanzania - TA2015050 Kigoma 12 surface | ecosystem: Environmental > Aquatic > Freshwater > Lake | place: Tanzania: Lake... | reverse complement strand
CCCATTCCACCCCCACCAGTCATGCCTCCTCCGATGCCGCCTCCCATTCCACCAACACCAGTCATTCCTCCGCCGATGCCGCCTCCCATTCCACCAACACCAGTCATTCCTCCGCCGATGCCGCCTCCCATTCCACCAACACCAGTCATGCCTCCTCCGATGCCGCCTCCCATTCCACCAACACCAGTCATGCCTCCTCCGATGCCGCCTCCCATTCCACCAGAAGTATCGGCACCTCCTGCACCAGATGGCGAGGGAGAGGGAGGAGAGGGAGGGGAGGGAGGAGAGGGAGGAGAGGGAGAAGAGGGAGGGGATGCTGGAATAGGTGTTGGAGATATGTCAGAAGCTGCTCCTCCTTTCGAAGACGATTCTCCAGCAGAGGATGTCACAGCCTCACCAGCATTTTCGGAAACTTTGTTAGCTGATATTTCAGCTCTTTCATCAGAAGAGGGAGAAAAAGTTGAACCTGGCGCAACTTTAGCAACATCAACAGATGACGGACTTGACTGTTCTTCTTCTGGCTTTGGTTCATCTGAGGGATTATTATTGTCGGAATCTTCGTCTTTAGGTGTTTCGTCATTAGATTCATTTTTTTGTTCTTTTTTTGGGGAAGATTTTTCAGAGTCAGAAACTTCTAGCCTGTCATTTTCATCTTCCTTTTTATCAACTTCTTTTTTTTGATCATCTTGATATGTTTTCGATTTAGAAAGCTTGGCTTTAGATTGCCCACCTTGAGCTGATGCTTCGGGTGAACCTAATGCTGGAAAAGGAGTTATGGTCGTTGGACTCAAAGGTTGTTTAGTAGGTAATGCCCAACTGACGTTAACATGCACATAGGAATTCAAACTTAATATTAAAATAAGTTTTAAAATGAAATTTTTATTCACTCGCGAGGCTCTTTAAAAAAATCTATATGCTTTCTTAAAATACCGCACGACTGTTTAAGATTTCGTGAAATTATTGGTTATTTAATTCATGTGAAATTTAAAAAATTTAAGATATTTAAGAAAAAAGTTCATCCTCCTCAAAAAATTTACTAATTTTTAATCATTACTTAATAATAAATAGTAAGTGAGAATGATTAGCTTGTAAAATTTGAGATAATATTTTTATAAGGGCAGAAAATCCAGATTGATCAATTCTATATCTCTCGTTACAGTGTTATTAGAGTCAAAGGTTATTGGAGGCAATTATGTGGACAAGTACTTACAGTAAAGTTATTAAAAGCGTTAAGAAAGAAGCTGTCTGGCAACGATGGACAGACGTTAATCACTGGCACGAGTGGATACCAAATGTAGAATCCTGTCAGCTAGAAAAACCCTTTGTATCCGGAAGCAGCTTTATCTTAAAGCCTAAAGGATCACCATCAATGACTGTCGAATTAATAAATGTTAAACGAGATCATTCATTTACTGGATGCACACGTTTCTTTGGTGCAACGATGTATGATATTCATGAAATGCATCAAGATCCGCAAGGCATTAGATTAACCGTAACTTTAAAAGTAACGGGACCTCTTGGCTTTTTGTGGCGGAAACTTGTCGCTGAAAAAATCGAAGCTAACTTACCTGTCCTTCTAAGAAATTTAGCAAGTGTTTTGGGAGCCGCTGATTTGAGAAACCCAGTGCTCTCTGATAAGCAAAACACAGCTATATCCCCTAAACCCAAACTTCATGTAATAGGTTCGGGAAGTCAAAAACAAAAACAAAAATCAAAGCCAAAAAAATCTAAAATAAAAGTAAGCGTATCTTCGCTTAAGAAAACTAATCCTCTACTTAAATCCATTCCAAATGAGTCTGAAATATCTAATCGAAAGGTAGCCCAAACAATGTCAACTCAAACGAAACCAAAATTAGTTACGTCAACTTCAAAACCGAAAACAAAGTCTTCAACAGTAAAAAAAGCAAAGCCCACAGCAAAAAAATCCACTGTTAAAAAAGTTGCTGTTAAAAAAAGCACTACAGCGACAAAAACTGTAAAAGCGAAAGCAACGGCTTCATCTGCTAAAAAGAAGACCGTAAAAGCAAAGTTAAAATTAGTGACCGCTAAAAAAACGGCTCCTAAGAAAAAAAGTTCATTAACAAAAACGACAAAAGCAAAATCAAGCGCTTCAACTATCAAGAAGAAGACAGCGAAACCTGCGAAGTCAAAGAGTTTAACAGCGACAAAAACATCTACGTCGTCAAAGCCAAAGCCAAAAGCTAAGGCAAAGTCCAAAGCAAAAGGAAAGTAAATTTTTAAAGGGGGCGACTATGTGTTGTCCCCTCCTTTTCTAAAGCCTTGTGTCCCCAAATCTTAAATTATTTTTCCCAGATATTTCTTAGAAACCAAAATAAATAATAGAAAGCTTTCAATAATTTTGGGTTCAAATTTCATCCGTCACAAGTAGCACTCTTAAATTTTATAAGTTAGACAGCAACCACCACCATATCCATCATTATCACCTCTTTGATCCTTCTTCTGCGCTTCACCCCCATCGGAAAATTATTCTGAAAGCTTTGACTTCCCCCTTACCTTTTTTTAAAAATTAAAATTGATAATGGTATCTACATATAACGAACGGGATCGGAAGTATTGCTTAAAAAGGTAGGTGTAATTATTCAGAAGCAAAACTTTTAGCGTGCAAATTCGATTCGTAGTTTAGGGAGAGCATTTTTGAGCTTAAGACTTAAATCTTCTTTTAACCTGTAAGGCTGGATATGCAGATATTGCAGCTTAGATTTTTTAATAATAATCATCTCTGTAATTGTTTCATCCATTTTCCATTCAGATAATTTTGCCGGAATAAGAGTAACATCTGTTAATTTTCGCAACGAATGAAATAATGTCACAAGTGTTGAATTTGTAAAATAAGCCCCTGAAAAATGAAAAACTTTTAAGCGGAGTTGTTTTTTTATTATTTCCTTTAATTCAGTATCTCCAATTCCTTCTATATTATTGATTTTAAATTTCACAAGATCTTTATTATTCACAATATCTTTTATTCCCCGAAAGGAAATTTTTGTCTCAGATATATTTAAATTTTGTAAGCCCTTTGGCGTTTGACAAATTGCCTGTGCAACATCATCATTTACATTAGACTCTGACAAATCAAGTGTATGAAGTCTTGGCATTTTTATTAACAACTCTTTTACCGTTTTCATATTCTCAAACTTCTGCCCAACTGCAGAAAAAGATACTATATTCTCAATACCTTCTTTTAAAGCAAGATAATCCTTATCTTTAAATTGTTGTCCACTAATGCCTAAGGATTTGAGATAGGGAAACTCTTTAACAAGGAGCGGGATACTTTGAGAGGTTACACTTGTATTAATCAAATGAATTTTTATTAGATTCGGCAGATTTTTTGCCAAATACATTATTGTTTTATCCGTGACACCCGTACCAAAGAGCGAAATACTTTTCAAATGGGGTAATTTTTTAGAGATGGCTTCTAAAACTTTATCCGTTATCCCCAAGCAGCTTAAATCTATGCCTTCTAAATATCCCAGATCTGGCAAGACTTTCTCTATGAATGACTTTTCATTTAAAATAAGATTTTCATTACCACCGGGTAACATAACAAATCCAATTTCTCTAAATTGATCAAGAATCTTTTCATCCTTAAAGGTTTTAAGAATTTTAACAACATCACCCGAGTTAATGGTTAAATTTTGAAGTTTGAGACGAACATCAGGATTTTCTTTAATATATCGAATTGTTTCTGTAACCGTATGCTCATCGAGCCTGCGTGCATCGATAACAATAGTTTTCTTCGTAAGACTCCTTAATTTAACGGGCACAGTGGGCTTATCATCTACAGGCACGTCGGCTATTGCCTTATCCATTGCCGTATTTTTATTGGGCACTTTCACATCAATAGGCTTTTTAGGGGCTTGCGCTCCTAAACCATTACCTTTTTGTTTTTTTGTGGGATAAAGCTCTTTGACATCTTTTCGCTTTGCCACAACAGGGGGGCGATTTATAGGCGCAGCCGGCGGAACATAGGTTTGAAAACCGTCATTCGACACGCCTACTTGCCCCAACACGGTAACCGTGTTTGTTACAAAAGCACCAAGAAGAATGAAAGCAAATGAACGACCCACAGAATGACCCTTAAAAAATATAGAACTTCTTATATTTTTCTCCAAAATGAGAAATATAAAAAGAGGGAAAATGAAGAAGACGAGTGATCTTTTCTCTAGTGTGGGAAAAATACATAGAAAAACCGCCATACTTTCAGCTATAACATCTTTATAGGTTAATAAGAATTATGCGATGAACACCCAAAATATAAACTTAAATCTTCCTTTTGGACTTACATTTGCTGACTTGTACCATCGAGACGGCCTGATTAAGCTTGACCAAGCTTTTGTGGAATTTTTACAGCACCAACAGTGGGATTTAGCCACTCAATATCTTCTAGCCCGGCAAGAAGATAATTTTGATGAAAGCGCATTATTGTTAGCTTTATCACCTTTCGTAAACCAATTCATTGGTGCTTTATTTGATGAAGATGCCGCTGCACAGCTAACACGAGAGCACCAAAAATTTGGCCTAATTTTAGAGGTCAATCGACAATTCGTTCAAAGAATAGCCATAAAAAAATATCCTAAAGACACCGCAGAATCCTTTGATGCAGAAGCTCTGCGACATAGCTTGCATGCTTTTGTAAACACGGATGACCAACAGGCTCTTGCTGCAAAAATTCTAGATTGGCTTAGCCATCCTCAAGATTATCAATCTGAACTAGACTTAGCCACTCGCTATGTAGCTTGGGGAGCTCAAACAAAACTCGGGCAAAAACAACATAGTGGCCAGATATTGTTTGCTATACCTCATAAGCTAGATTCTCACCATCTCATCCCTGTAGAATCATCAGGCACCCAAGGTGCATGGGAATTACCACACCACAAGCAACGATCTCGTGAAGGTTTTTCTTTGACAGATCCCGGCCTAAATCTTGAATCTGCTTTACATCAAGCCAACTATTGTATTTGGTGTCATCACCAAAATAAGGACTCTTGTTCCAAGGGATTGAAACCCAAAAATACAGATATAGACACGAACCGGTTCCAAAAGAATAGTTTTGGCACCACCCTTATTGGGTGCCCTTTGGAACAAAAAATTTCTGAAATGAATGAAGTTAAGAGTCAGGGCTTATCCTTAGCAGCCTTGTCAATTATTATGATTGATAATCCTATGGTGCCTGCAACAGGCCATAGAATTTGTAATGACTGCATGAAAGCATGTATCTATCAAAAACAAGACCCCGTGAACATACCTGGCGTAGAAACTCAAATTTTAAAAGATATTTTATCTTTACCCTGGGGGGTTGAAATTTATAGCCTGTTGACACGTTGGAATCCCCTCAACTTCCGCCGCCCTATTCTTTTACCTGATTCTGGGTACAAGGTTTTAATAGTTGGCATGGGCCCCGCAGGATTTACCCTCGCTCATCATCTTTTAAACGACGGTCATACAGTTGTGGGAATTGATGGATTAAAAATTGAACCCCTCCCTTTGGAACTTTCTGGGACAGATTCTACGGGAAGTCGTGTTTCCTTTCGGCCTATCAAATCTTTTCAAGAAATTGAGGAAGATTTGCACACGCGAGTGAATGGGGGATTCGGAGGGGTTGCTGAGTATGGCATTACAGTCCGGTGGAACAAAAATTTCCTCAAACTCATACGCATTGTTCTCGAACGCCGACTAAATTTTGGACTTTTTGGTGGCGTTCGTTTTGGAGGAACATTAACAATTGATCAAGCTTTTGACATGGGGTTTGACCACATAGCTTTGTGCATGGGTGCCGGTAGCCCAACACTCATACCCATGAAAAATAGTTTAGCTCCTGGTGTGCGGCAGGCCAGTGATTTTCTTATGGCCCTACAATTAACAGGAGCGGCTAAAGAATCTTCACTTGCGAATTTGCAACTGCGGATGCCAGTTATCGTCATAGGAGGGGGACTAACAGCTATTGATACAGCCACAGAAGCTATGGCTTATTATCCCTTGCAGGTAGAAAAGTTTGCAAAGCAATATCTAGAATTGGTAAATGCTTATGGGAAAGAATCTATTCAAAGCTCTTGGGGACTTCAAGATCATGAGATTGCAACGGAGTTTTTAGAACATGCGAATGCTTTTCAAGAAGAACGTCGTCAAGCTCAAGCAGAAGGGCGCCCGCCAAACTTCCCCAAATTGATGAAAGGCTGGGGAGGGGTAACAGTTGCTTATCGAAAATCTCTTATTCAAGCCCCAAGCTATACGCTCAATCACGAAGAAGTTGCTAAGGCCCTGGAAGAGGGAATCTCCATTTTGGACGAGGTCACACCCGAAGCCGTTGAGATAGATGATAAAGGACATTGTGCCGGACTCGTTGTGCGTCATAACGATAAAAATACAACTCTTTTGGCTCGAGCAATTTTAGTAGCTGCAGGAACTAAGCCAAATATTAACCTAACCTATGATGAACCAGAGCATATCACTCTAAATGGTCATATGTTCCAAGCTATTGACCAAAACGGTTTCCCCGTTGAACCCGAGCGTCTCGCAAAGCCGAAGATCCCCCAAGTATTAATGCACATGCGTGAAGACAAAAAGGCCATGAGCTTTTTCGGAGATATGCATCCTTCTTTTGCAGGAAATGTTGTAAAGGCCATGGGAAGTGCAAAACAAGGCTATCCGATAATTAGTAGTATTTTACGAAAATCTAAGGCTTCACAAATTTCGGGATTTTCTCTGTTAGATTCCTTAAACCTCTCCTTAAGACCCACAGTACAATCTGTCCAAAGACTGACGCCCACCATTGTAGAGGTGGTTATTCATGCTCCCTTAGCTGCAAAAGCTTTTCAACCCGGACAATTCTATCGACTGCAAAATTATGAATCTCTTGCTCCTCTTGTTAAGGGTACACGACTGAGTATGGAAGGATTAGCTCTAACGGGCGCCTCAGTCGATCGAAAACAAGGACTCTTGTCCACTATCGTCCTAGAAATGGGCGGATCTTCAAATTTATGCGCTTACCTAAAACCTGGAGATCCCGTTATCCTCATGGGCCCTACAGGACATCCAACAGAAATTCCCGAAAATGAAACCGTAATGCTTGTGGGAGGAGGGCTTGGCAATGCCGTCCTATTTTCTATAGGACAAGCCATGCGAGCTAAAGGCTGCCGGGTTTTGTATATTGCTGGGTATAAAAAAATAGAAGATCGATATAAAGTATCTGAAATTGAAGCAGCAGCAGATGTCGTGATTTGGGCTTGTGACGAGGAACCAGGATTTCAACCAACTCGACCTCATGATCATTATTATGTTGGCAATATTATTGAGGCCATTGCTGCCTATGGCCGAGAGCAATTGGGACCACCTTCTATTCATTTGTCTGCCATTCAACGAATGGTCGTTATTGGGTCAGATAGAATGATGGCAGCTGTTGCTGCAGCACGGCATAATGAGCTGAAATCATTTTTAAATCCCCAGCATTTAGCTATTGGAAGTATTAATTCCCCCATGCAATGTATGATGAAAGAAATTTGCGCTCAATGTCTCCAGCGTCATATAGACCCTGTCACTGGCGAGGAATCCATCGTTTATTCATGTGCCAATCAGGATCAAATCCTTGATCACGTCGATTTTAAATGTCTGTCTGATCGATTAGTCCAAAATGCTCTGCTTGAGAAATTAACAGCCTCATGGTTGCATCACTGCTTAAATTCAAAGAACGAATTAACTTAAATTTATATATTTCCCCTTCCCCTCCATGTGTATATCGCGTATTTTAATAAAAATTGCGATAAAAAGAGGATGACATAATGAAACTCAGAATAATAGGACTGATACTTTTCGGATTACTAATAGCAACACAACCCACTCAAGCAGCATTTGGAGGATTTCGAGTTTCCGGAATTTTTGGTCTTCAATATCTAAAAGGAAGGCATTGGTATACTGGAGGACCCGGCTCCCCTAGCAATGACGCCGTAGCAAGGCTGGGGGTGATAAGTTCTTTATTTGGTGCAAGCGCAGGCTATTTATTCGAATTAGGGCCATCTAAAATTGTTCTTGGTGCAGAAATATACGGATTTCTGCCTCAAGCAAATCCTAATCTTAGCCTAAAACTTCTGAATGGTAGTCCCGAAGGAAGTGTATCCGTTAAACATAACCGAAGTGTGGGATATGTCCTAACAGCGGGAATGATGTTCAACCCTAAAGTTATGGCATACCTAAGTGCAGGCCTTGAATCAGCACGATATGAATTTACATATAATTTCCTGGCTTCACCAGGGATTTCACCTCCGCTACTCCCCAAACAAAAGCTAAATCATATTTTTAAAGCCATAATGGTTGGTGTTGGAGCTACATATAAAGTTGCACCCCATTTATTAGTGGGCTTAGAGGCATCTGCACCCTTCTTTAAAAGATTTAAGGCAAGATCTAACCCACCTCGCGCATTTCATTACAAGCCTGTAGAATGGCGTTTAGCTCTAAAATTAAGTTATTTGTTTTAAAAAGAGGACAGGTGATTATAAATCTCCTGTCCCCTTATTAAAAGTAATTGCTTCAAATAATAAAGAATTATTAGCAACCTACGGTCACATTTAGTGTTTTCCCATTCCCACGAAGTTCCAGGGTTAACTTACCGTCTGTGCAAGGCTTGCTTGAAGCTTTTACAGTGAATTTTGGATCGCTGATGATGGACTGAAGAGCCACATCATTCCAAGACGGAGCTTTCAAAGCCCATTCTTGTCCACCAACTTTTGCTCTTCCTTGATTCTTAACAAGACTTTTGATGTCTTGTGCTTGAAAAGATTGGCGAATAATTTTACCTTGATAAGCTTTTTGTGTGGTCTTAGAAACTTTTTTGTTACCTGTACCGGACTTGCTTCCCGTTGTAGGTTTCTTACTTGGTGTTTTCGTTTTTGCTGATGTTTTTGTATTTGTCCCACTTTTGCGGGAAGTATTTTGATTTGGCATTATTCTAGCTCCTTTTAAATGAGCGCAACAATTTGCGCATAATTTAGAGTATACAGAACATGCGTTAAAGATTAGTTAATCTCAAATACAATTATTGTATTAAACAATAAAGAAATTATTATTCATTAATACAGCAGATAAAAGCCATAATATTAAATTTTTTTCTTAAAAATAAACCCTATTATTCATCGATCGGCTAGTTTTTTCTTAATTTCTCCAATGGCTTTTGCAGGATTTAGTCCCTTCGGGCAAGTATTTGTGCAATTCATAATCGTATGACAACGATATAATTTAAAAGGGTCCTCTAATTCATCTAACCGCTCTTTTGTACTCTCATCTCGACTATCAATAATCCAGCGATAGGATTGAAGCAAAGTTGCAGGACCTAAAAAGCGATCACCATTCCACCAATAACTTGGACAACTTGTCGAACAGCAAAAACATAAAACACACTCCCACAACCCATCTAATTTCGCCCGATCTTCTTCACTTTGTAATCGCTCACGTTCCGGTACCGCACTCTCACTCTGCAACCAAGGCTTAGAAGCCGCGTATTGGACATAAGCTTGATTCAAATCTGCCACCAAATCTTTTACGACAGGCATATGCGGCAAAGGGGTAATGCGCACAGTTCCTTTTATTTCGGCAATAGGTTTAATGCAAGCAAGAGTATTTGTGCCATCGATATTCATGGAACAACTCCCACAAATTCCCTCCCGACACGACCGACGAAAGGCAAGCGAGCTATCCTTTTCATCTTTTATTTTGATCAGTGCATCCAACACCATCGTACCGCAACTGGCCAAATCAATCTCAAAGGAATCATAAGTTGGATTATCTGGGTTATCAGGATTCCATCGATAAATTTGAAATGTTTTAAGAGTTGAAGAGGGTTGATCAGCCTTATAAAACTTTCCCGCTTTTATCCGAGAATTCTCTGGCAAACGAATCTGAACCATAACTTATCTCCTGTTAATAAACACGGGGTTTAGGGGGGACAGGCGCAACCTCATCAGATAAAGTTAAAAGGTGAACAGGACGAGTGTCCAATTGCACATTCTTACCATTTAACCACGATAAAGTATGTTTTAACCACTTTTTATCATCTCGGTCTGGAAAATCTTCACGCGCGTGAGCGCCCCGACTTTCATCACGATTAAGTGCAGAAGCTAAAGTTACTGTAGATTGTTGTAATAAATTTTCAAGCTCCAAGGCTTCTACTAAATCCGTATTCCAAATCATTGAACGATCGCTAACCCGAACATCTTTAAAAGACTCAACAACGTGAGCCATCTTTTTTTGACCCTCACTTAAATGCTGCTGATTTCGAAACACACCGCAGTGAGTTTGCATCGTTCGCTGCATATCAACACGAATTTCTGCAACTTTTCTTTTGCCACTCGCTTGACGTAATCGATCAAGTCGGAATACAGCATGTTCTCCATCATTCGTTTTTAGAGGTTTATGAGGCGTATTGGGACGAATAATTTCAGCTGCACGATGAGCCGCAGCACGACCAAATACAATCAAATCAAGCAAAGAATTTGTCCCCAAACGATTAGCCCCATGGACGGAAACACAAGCCGCTTCTCCAATCGCCATCAAACCTGGAACAACATCTTCTGTCGCTGAAGAAATAACTTCCCCAAAAAGATTGGTTGGAATGCCTCCCATGTTATAATGCACTGTCGGCAATACGGGTATGGGATCTTTGGTAACATCTACACCCGCAAAAATTTTCGCTGTTTCCGATATACCTGGTAGACGTTCTGCTAAAATTTTGGGGTCTAAATGTTCTAAATGTAAATAGACATGATCTTTATGTTCCCCAACACCACGACCTTCCAAAATTTCCATTGTGACTGCACGACTGGCAACGTCGCGTGAAGCCAAATCCTTAGCATGAGGCGCGTACTTTTCCATAAATCTTTCCCCGCTGCTATTGGTCAAATAGCCTCCTTCTCCCCGCGCTCCTTCTGAAATGAGACACCCTGCGCCATAAATTCCTGTAGGATGAAATTGAATAAATTCCATATCTTGTAAGGGCAAACCTGCTCGAAGAATCATCCCATTCCCATCACCCGTACAGGTATGGGCTGACGTACAAGAGAAAAATGTCCGTCCATATCCCCCCGTTGCAATGACTACTTGGTGGGCCTGAAATCGATGAAGTGTACCATCATCTAAGCACCAGGCAATAATTCCCCGACACGCCCCATTTTCATCCATCAAGAGATCAAGGGCAAAATACTCTATAAAAAACTCAGCATTATGTTTTAAACATTGTTGATAAAGCGTATGCAATATTGCATGTCCCGTACGGTCTGCAGCGGCACAAGCACGCTTTGCCATAGATTCCCCTTGGCGAATAGTATGCCCACCGAAAGGTCGCTGGTAAATTTTCCCTTCGGGCGTTCGAGAGAATGGTACGCCCAAATGTTCTAATTCAATAACCGCAGGAATGGCATTTTTACACATATACGCAATGGCATCTTGATCACCCAACCAATCAGATCCTTTGATCGTATCATAAAAATGATATTTCCAATCATCTCCATCACTCATGTTATTTAAAGCGGCACCAATGCCACCTTGGGCGGCAACCGTATGACTACGGGTTGGGAATACTTTTGTTACGCAAGCTGTCTTTAATCCAGCTGCAGACATCCCCAAAGTAGCCCGCAATCCAGCCCCACCTGCCCCAACAACGACAACATCATATTGATGGTCAATAATTGTATATTCATTGGACATAATTGATTTCCTATTCGTTAGCAATCATTGCAATGCGAATGATAAAGACCCAAGATAAAATGGTCATAATGATGCTTAAAATTTTCACTTGGGATATCAATATTTTTTGTAAATTAGAATTGCGTACATAATCTTCAACGACAACCTGAAGCCCTAACGCACTATGATAGAAAACCATACCTATTAAGGACGCTAATGCGATCCCTATCCAGGGATTCCCCGCCCAAGCTAAGACTACAGAGTAATCCTCTTGAGCGTGTCTCAAAACTTCAACTATAAACCATATTCCTAAAAAAATTAACGATAAAGCCGAAATACGTTGGCCCTTCCACTGGCGGGTAGTGTGGTAATCCAATTTTTGAGATTTCATTCTTTCTGATGATACTTGAAAATCTGTTTCCATACCTATATCACCCACCAAAATGTCAGCAGTGTTAACCCCATAGCGAATCCAATTACCAACCAGCCACTTCGGTAAACGTCTTTAAGTGCAAATCCCCATCCAACATCCCAAAAAAGATGACGCACTCCATTTGCTAAGTGAAAATAAAAGCAAAAAGCCCAACCCAGCATCGCTGCTATACCAAGAGGACTTGAATACCACCCCGAAATAAGTAAATAAGTTTTAGGACCCATCGCAATAGCTCCTAACCATGCAACAAAAGCTATGGTTCCAATTGTTAAGCCCAATCCCGTAACTCGATGCATAATGGATAATACGGACGTCAATTGAAAACGGTAGACTTGAAGGTGAGGGGAAAGAGGCCGGGAATAAGGAGGTGTTCGAGAAGGAGATGACATTACAAATAATTTACCTAAAAATTGATAAGCCTAACTGTAGCGTACGAGGGCAAAAGGTCTCTGTCAAGATTAAGAGCCAAGTTTTTAGGCCATTTAATACATGTACAAATCTTACTTTTATTCAGCCGAGCGTTGAGAAGTACTTCTAAAATAAGATGAGTCAAAAACATCAAAAAATTCTGGAGGACAGAATGAGGCTATGCTACAACAACTAATCCGTAACATTCATCTTAAACCCTTGCGAGCAAACTGATGTCCCAGCAAGAAATTCTTTCTCAAGAAGTTATGCCTACTTTTTGGCGACTCACCAAACTATATTGGTCACAATTTTGGCGAACGATGCTGTTCTTTTTTCCTTTCTTTTTGATATTCTTTGTTATAGTAGCTTCAGGGGAAATACAAGACCTTGAAAGCTTTTATTCTCTGGAAAAATTTCCATACCAATCGCCTCTAGTCATCCGAATAGAATTCTTCATTGGCTTTTACTTTATCCAGTGCTTACTCTTTCATCTTATCATTGGAAAAAAATATAGCGACTTTAAGCTTTGTCTTCTGCCAAATTTAGCATTAGATACCCCCAAATATTGGCCAACTCTTCTTTACATAAGCTGGGCATATCATTGGAGAGCCATGATTCTTTCGGAAATATTTTTCTATCTAGAGTCGTGGTTTCCTCAGGTAAAGGACGTTCCAGCCTATCCTTTTTTTTATTCATCTATCTACGTGATTATAATGATTTTATTACAACGTTATGTTGTCAATCATAACTATGGAAAGAGCCGTTTATCCCTGATAGCTCGAAAGGATAGTTAATATTAAAATAGCCGCTCAAGCTGACGCATAGCATAGCTTAACATGCCCAAATCAGAGTGACCCGAACTTTTAATACTAGCAATTATGGGCCGTATGTGATGAATGATGTCACTATTCTTTTTAAGCCACACTTCTAAATCGCTATTTTTATTTTCAAGAATGACCCGAGTCGTCAATTTAACTTGAATTTGCGCTAAATCATCAATTAAGATTGTTCGCGCACTTCTTTGCCATTCAGAGTCTGCATGAAATTGTTCAGCTTGCAACATCAACCAATCTATCCCAATTTTTGACCGCAATCCAAAATATGTCTGTGCAATATTTTCAATCTTGGGATATTTCTTTCCTAAAAACATGATGTCTAGTAAACCCGGAAAAAAAGGAATCATCGCAAATGTATGAGCTGTATTGGCAGGTATTCCTATATGGAGAAACCCTTGGTTTCTCAAATTAAAAATGTGGTGCTGATCACCTTGTAGATAGGAAGACCCTTGAGACAAAAGAGTGTTAAAACTGGTAAAATTAGTGTGCTTTATATCAGGGTGCCGTAGGAACCATAGAATAACTTGTTCTAATGATTGATTGGTTTCAAGAAGAATTTGGGTTTGAACATCTGCTATAATGAATGAATCAAGAGCATCAATTTGCTCCCACAAGCTTTTAAGTTCTAAAACCTGACAAGCCAATAGAAAGGCTTTCACAACCTCAATATGCGTTATGCCACAAGTTTGAGCAAGACCATAGATAAAAGCGGGCCCTACACGATTTACAACTTCATTTGTTAGAATCGTTGCTGTGATTTCGCGACGCAGAGGATGAGCATTCATACCCCCTCTAAAACGCTTTTGAACAATGTCGGGAAAATATTCATAATACCATGATCGATTGTTGATCCCGTCAGGCAGTGCTGATCCCAAAATTTTTTCATATAAGGCATTTTTGGAGTATGCAAGCAAGACAGATAGCTCTGGTCTTGTCATGCCTTGATTACGTGCACGGCGCTGCTCCAATGTTTCATCATCTGGCAAAGCTTCTAAAAGCCGGTCGAGGTGATTTTCAGTTTCTAAATTCCTTATTAAGGATTGATAGGCATTTATATCATTTGATTTCGCTGCTTCCATAACGGTTAAAATTTGTGTTTGACGATAATTGTCTGCTAAAACCAAATGTGCTACATCATTAGTCATTTCTTTTAGTAGGGCATTACGCTCCATACGAGAGATAGAATTCCCAAGTATATTAAAAAGAATTTTTAAATTTACCTCATGGTCTGAGCAGTCAACCCCGGCAGAATTATCAATTGCATCTGTGTTAAGGTGGCCCCCTTTTAGGGCATATTCAATGCGGGCACGTTGAGTCATCCCGAGATTTGCCCCTTCTCCAATGATTTTTGCCCGCACAGATTTTGCATCGACACGTACATCGTTATTTGCTCTATCTCCCACATCGGAATGAGTTTCTCCTGTTGATTTAATGAAGGTCCCTATCCCACCAAAATATAAGAGGTCAACAGGCAAACAAAGTAAGATTTTAATCAATTCATCGGGACTCAATTCTGCATGAGAAATACCAAATGCTTTGCGACACTCAGGCGAAAGTCGAATAGATTTAGCTGATCGTTCAAACACTCCCCCACCTTTTGAAATAAAAGAAGGATTATAATCTTTCCAACTTGAATGTGACATTTCAAACAAACGATTTCTTTCTTTGAAACTTACCTCAACGTCCGGATCTGGATCCAAAAATATTTGCTGATGATTAAAAGCCGCAAGCAGGCGTATATTCGTTGACTGGAGCATACCATTTCCAAAGACATCTCCTTTCATATCTCCCACACCTACAACGGTAAAGGGCGATATTTGGCTATCCAGTTTAAGTTCCCGAAAATGACGTTTAACTGATTCCCAAACCCCTCGAGCTGTAATTCCCATTTTCTTGTGATCATAGCCATCCGAACCACCTGAAGCAAAAGCATCATCCAACCAAAACTGATACTCTGCGGAAATGGCATTTGCAATATCAGAAAATTCTGCCGTACCCTTATCTGCGGCAACCACCAAATAAGGATCGTCATCGTCATGGCAAATAACTTGATTCGGGTGAACAATTTTTCCATTGCTCAAATTATCCGTAATATCGAGCATGCCTCTCATCATCATTTGATAACAGGCTACGACTTCTTCCTTCAATTGTGCTGGATCTGGAAATTTATCCCTTCTTTTAACGACAAAACCGCCTTTTGACCCCAAAGGAACAATAACGGCATTTTTGACAGTTTGTGCTTTCATTAGCCCTAATATTTCTGTCCGAAAATCTTCGAGTCTATCGGACCATCGAATTCCTCCCCGTGCAACTTTAGCACCTCGCAAATGAACCGCTTCTGTTCTCGGAGAATACACAAAAATTTCATATAAAGGACTCGGATGCGGCAAATCTTCTAGATCTCGACAATCAAATTTGAACGAAAGGTAGGGTTTAAGATAATCTTCCCTCAAACTTTCTTCTTTAGTTATTTGAAAATAGTTTGTTCGAACTGTCGCTTCAATTGCATTCAAAACACGACGTAAAATTTTATCGTGATCTAGTCGATCAACTTTTTCTAAAAGAAAATGAATATCCTTAAGGAGGTGGGACACCTCACTATCTCTATCATTTGAAGATTTCAAAGAAAAACGTAACTCAAATAAATCAACAAAATGTCGAGTTAATTCGGCATAATTTGTCATCGTTTCTTCTAAATATAGAAGAGAATAAGGTACCTGAACTTGTCTCAAAAATTTTAAATAAGCTCGAATCAATGTAACTTGTCGAACATTTAATCCGACCTTTAAAATCAGTTGATACAAAGTATCATTTTCAACAGTCTCCTTCCAAATATGTCGGAAGGCTTGCACTAAGTTAGCATGATTCATTTTCCAATTTTCAATGCCCTTAGAATCGACTTCAAAATCATGTATCCAAACTCGGAAACCATCCCTTTCTAGAGAGTAGGAGGTTTCACCAATAACCTGAAGGCCCAGATTTTTTAGAATAGGCAACAATGTAGACAATGAAAGAGAATGACGAGCATGAAAAATCTTAACTTTTAGAGGTTTGTTATTCTTTTCTTTGTATAAGTACATGTCGATGACATGAGTATCTGAAATACGCTCTATGTAGCCAATATCTTTTATTGCTTGCTCGGGCTTGAAAGTTTCCACATACGCTAAAGGAAAAGCTCGTTGGTAGCGCGCGAGCAAGGTCGCTGAATTTTCTTCATCAAAATGGTTATTAATGAAACGCTCAAGATAATCTTCCCAGCTTAAGGCCGCCTCTAAAAACGCTTTTTCAATCTCTGTTTGATTATACGAGACAAGAGCGGGCTCAGAAAAACTGATCACAAAAATCAGTCTCGCGTAATCTAATTCTCCTAACAACACATTTTCAGAGCTAATTTGTCCTTTTAACTGCTGCTCCAAAATTCTGGCCATTCGACCTTTCAAAGCAACGCTATACTTTTCTTTGGGCAAGAAAACCATCACTGTGATATAGCGACCAAATATGTCAGGGCGAATCGATAGTGTTAAGGAATGCTCATCATTCATATTCAATACATTTTGACACATCGTATAAATTTGATCTTCAGCTAAATAGAATAACTCATCGCGAGGAATACTGTTGATAATGTTGATCAAAGTTTTGCCATCATGCCACTGAGGAGCAAAACCAAATTGATTAAAAACTTCTTGAACCTTTCGACTTACAATAGGGGTATCAAAAGCGGAACCTGTAAAGGCTGACTTGGTGAAGATCCCTATAAATTGATAAAGACCTCGCGGCTTCCCATTTTGATCCCAGTCAATAATCTCAATAGAATCAATTCTGGACGCTCGATGTACTGTAGAGCGTTCATTTGTCTTTGATATTGTTAAAGATGGCCATTGCGAAAGAGAGGGTGTTTTTTCATCCGCAACTAAACAAGTTCTGCAGAAACTCGGAACTAAATTATCGGAATTGGTGAAGGATTCATTCCGAAATAACCCTAATTGGGGAGAATCTGGTTTCATTTCAAGGCATAGAATTGAGGGTTTATCTTTTAAAGTCCTCTTGGGTTTCTCAAAGGTCGCCGAAAAATATCGGGCTCCTAAAAAAACAAAATATCCTTTTGCCAGCCAAAGTAGAAAATCTTTTAGTTCTTGACGGTCTAAGGGAATAGGTAATCCTTTACCAACAGGTAGGTTATCCATATGATCGCGTATGCTTATGAGCTGATCTCTTATGGATGGCCAATCAAAAACAACATTTCGAGCTTGATTAATAAGGTTGTGAATTTGCAATTGCAAATGGTCAATCTGTTTCTGTTTTAAATTTGCCTTTATCTGGAGGAAAGCTATAGATTCAGATTGAGTTTTTATTGTCCCATCATTTTTTTCTAAAATGTTCCATTGAACGTTAGAAATTAAACCCAGATAATCGAAATGTTTTGGGCGATTTTCTGTGTTTAAGCTACTTAAAGGATGAAGCTCCTTTAATTCCACTACGGAACTTAATTTACCATCATGCGTTCTTTTTACACCCAAAACGGGGTGAACGAATATTTCTATTTTGAAACCATTTTTTTCCAGAAAGGTTGTAATGCTGTCAATGAGGAACGGTTGATCGAGATTAACCATAAAAATACCGAGACGAGGAATCATATGGCGGCCGAGCTTATAAGGCTTAATTTTAACAAGAGATTCATTAGGTCGACGAATCTGAAATAAGCGCCAAGCCTCTTGAACGATGGATATTAATTCAGGAAGAAGCATTTTTTGAAGAAATTCAGTAGGAACGCGTTTAAAAAATTGCGTCACAAAAGTGGTTAAATTGGTATCTTTAGATGGCAACTTGGCATGAAGTTCGGCGCAAATAGCGGCAATTAAAGTAGATTTTGTGTCGAATGAAGTCATTCAATCAGCGCCTTACCCCATTAAATCTTTGGTTCTCCACCCTATTTTAAACTAAGAGAGTTAAGATTGTGTAACGAAACGCCATAACAGGTCTTGCCCCTGACGAATACCAATACGAGGTGTACTTATAAACCCGGGTGTAATGCCTTCATCGCTAATGAAAAAGCCATCCGAGGTCACTAAATCGAGAGAATTGTGATCTCGTGTTATTTTCAAATAATTACAGAGCTTCCCCGGGCCATTGAGGTTTGTTTCCCCTATTGTTAGCCCCCGAATCAAAACAGCAGCCCCAATACCTTCAGATTCTGTCACAACGTTTAGGCAATGGTACATTCCATAAATAAAATAGACATAAGAGTATCCTGCAGGGCCAAACATAGCTGCGTTGCGAGGTGTTCGCCCTCGAAAAGCATGACAGGCAGGATCATTATCTTGATGGTAAGCTTCAGTTTCTGTAATAATTCCTGAAAAATTGTTAAAAGTGAGTCGCTTTCCCAAAAGGTTCTGAGCAACCTCAACCGTAGGATTTTGAAAAAATGAACGATTTAAACGACGCGTTGTCATTTTTGTTAACCATTTACTTATAATTAAAGAAAGTTAGGTGAAAATTTTTCTGAACGGACTCAAAAGTCAATTGGAGCGGGCGAAGGGATTCGAACCCTCGACCCCAACCTTGGCAAGGTTGTGCTCTACCCCTGAGCTACGCCCGCCCGCTTGTTTCAATAAGGATCATACCTATTCTCCAGAGAATTGCAAGCCTGTTTTTGCTTCTCATCACTTCTTAACTTTGTTTCATCATCCGTTTGGACTCTATAAAACTAGCTAGTTATATACCTCCCGTTTGAAAACAATAAGGAAGAACTCATAAAAAAACTGACTGCCAGAAGACAGCCAGTTTTTTGGAGTATAGTTCGATTATTTTAAATCGAAACTAGTACGGATATAACCAGCGAATGGAACTTATTCCCCAGCCAGCAATCTCTTGAAATGTACTATAAACCACTCCCCAAGGATTGATCAGCACACCTCCCGCAGAATGGACATTCCCATTAAACGTTGTCATTTCACTGGATGATGTCATCATCGATGAGGGATCAAGGGTAGTCGTTCGAGCTGTACTCATAATACCACTTAACCATGTTGAAAAAAATGGCTGAAGAGATGAAGCACTACTTGGCATTGTGGTTGGTACAGTCGTTGAAGACCCCGTCGGGGATGAACCCGTCGTCGGTACTACTGTCGCTGTGGAACCCGTATTTGCAATCCTCGTTCCAATTAAACCGGGTTGCGTTAGTGAGCTGCCACTAAAGATCGCTACAAAATCATTATTTTGTAATGCTTGAACCCCCGCAGCAGTCTGACCATTACTGCTTTTCGGAATAATTGTATCCTTTGAAAGCAAATCACATGATGGGGAAACTACAGCATAATAAACGCGGTAGTTTCCAGGAATAACCGGTAAAGCCGTATATTCAGCAATAGAATTTCCGTCTCCAGTAGCGCTGATAAATGGAATCGTATTTGGATTTAATGATGATACTGACGCATCATTTACTTGAACATTACAAATAACTGTCCCGGAAGAATCTACTACAGCCACTCTGAGGTTTCCGCCATCCACATACACACAGCCAAGATTACCACCTTTTAGCTCCGCACACATACCATGACCTTGGTTTACTCCTGATTGTGAGGCTTTTAAAGGATAGTCAGGTACAATATTTGTGCCTGTCATCGGATCAAGAACAACTGAATATTGAGTTGCAGTTCCCGATTGATCGCCTGTAAAGGTAACTCCTAATTTACCATTACTAAAAATTCCACCACTTGGTCCATATTGATTCCCTGTTGTAACAGAATTTACAGGATAGGGACCTTTTACAACTCCAAGAGTACTATTAAAGGTATAACCCACAATATCAGAATTTGATCCCAATGGATTTGTATTTAAAAGGGCTGCAAAATAACCATTGTGGAGATCTACAAGAGATACACCACTTTGAGCGCCGACGTTTGGCATTATAGTCACTTCAGGACCAAAAAATCCCGTTGCATTTCCAGCGCGAAGAGCAATATCACCCCCATTAGCAGATAAGGTATATCCAACAAAGTAGGTGTTATTTGAAATAACCGTGGAAGGAATATTTGCCGTAGCTACAGGATTTTGACTAATACTATAAAGGGCAGAAGTTGGGGTCAAAGAATTACTATCAAAGAACTTTCCATTGACACTGGTTGTATCAGCCATAGCAACAAATAGTGAGTTTCCCGATGTCGTGGAGGCAACACCTAAGTTGGTGCGGGAATCCAATTGAACTTCTGTTCCCGGTGCTGCATAAGGAAATGCTTCGGCACCCGGAATATTCATCACAAAATACAATAATGCTGCGGCACCTGCTAACATTTCTATCTGTTGTGAAGACATACTCTTGCCCCACAATCCGTTAACGACTTGTCGCACATATTGGTTGGTCGCTTTACCACCTTGATAATAACTACCTGCAATAAGAGAAGCATATAGATAGGGACTTGTTGTAAAACCTTGATTTAACGCAAACGTTCCTCCCACCAAAAGTGTACTGATAAGATCATCAACAGGGTTTGAGCCAGCGGTTTTATTCCCGAGGAATAGGTTTCCTGATTGATCTTGACGCACAAACTTCGATTCTTCAGAGCTTGATTTACTTATAAATAAAGGCATAAATAAGCTTGCTCCAAAAAGTGTAGGAGCGGCCGCAATTTTTCCAACGACAGAATCCCCAAAGAAATTTGCTATACCGTTATAGGAGCTAAGCTCGCTCATACGGAAGTGGAGATTGCTTTCTAACTTTTGAATTTCTTGTAAAAGTATCAAGAGCTTTAAATCTTGTTGCTGTTGAGTTCTTAAACTTGTTTCCGTAGATGAGTTTTGCTTCTTGGCTTCCTCTAGTTCAGCAGTCAAATTCTCAATTTTTTGGATGAGCGTCTCCATCTCTACAGATCGAATATCAATATCCTCTTTCAATGCCTTAACCCATTCCGCTGGGTAATTTTCATCTTTTTCTATTGATGGCAAAGGCTGATGATTAAATTGTTGGAGTTTTTTCAGCAATCCAACCAATGAAACTTCAGGTGTCAATTTTTCTGAATCGGGAGGAAAAGCTTTTGAAGGTTGTACGGAAAAAAATGTTTGGGAAGATGTGGGCTGGGGGTCTTTTGTTATTTTTTCTACTGCAGAAACGGGTTGGCCTTCAAGACCAAATATTATCGGTATGGTTGCCAGATAGAGCTTGATTTTAATTTTATTTATCATGTAATTCTCCTTTAAATGATTGTTAATACTCATTGAATATTCAATGTTTCTTTTGTAACTTAGCTTAAATTTTTTCTCTAACTGGGTTTTTTAAGCTTATTTTTTCTGGGAAAAAACTTTTTCCCCAACTTGCTTAAGCTAATGGAAGGAGATACCAAAGATCAAGCTAAATTTTTAATTTAAATTTAACACAATTAAAATCGAATTGTTTAATTGAAGGTTGTGAAGATAAATACCTATTGAGATATTAGAAGTGAATAAATCTTATTCACAAAAGGATAAAAGAAGTTTTAATGAGTTTTAGGCAATTTTTTTGTCATACCACTTATGTGTTTCGGTCCTTGGTAAGGCTTCAACCCCATGGGCTTCTACGAAAGCCACGATTGCCCAACGTGCAAAAGGTTTGCCAATCAGGGATTTATCAACTTGAACCACGTCATGCCACCCGGCACATACTTTATCTGTATCCATCACTTTTTGAAAATTACTTGCTAACATAAAAATTGCACTACCTGACTTATGCTCCACCGGCATTAAATTACCGGGCATACTGCCAATACGCAAGCCAGAACAACTTTCTGCAATTGCCAAGGTAAAAGACCCGGCGTCATAATGAGGTTTAGCTAACAAATCTCCGGACTTTTGCCAATCATATTTTAGAAAGCGCAAAAGAATATGGACAGGATCAGTGTCAAAAATTTTGGCGCAAATTCCCGGAAATGTAGGTTCAAAAGATATAAGAATATCTTCGATAGTTTTATAGGCCATATCCCAAATCGGTTGGGCTTTAAGAACAAAATCTTTGACGACAGGATGGGCCTCTAAAAAATCTGGATACCTTTGAAAAAGGGCCGGATGAAAATGGAAAAAATCCTTACTGTCATTATAAATATCATCTTTAGAGTCTCGATGCTTAAAGCCAACATCCCCTCGACGATGGAGAGGGGCAATTGTAAAATCAATATGTGATTTTACATATTCTGGCTCTCTCAAGAACTTAAAAAATGCTTCGATCGCTGCCTCTAAGATAAAGGGTTCTATGAGAAAAGGAACGGTTGCGTAAGATTGATCGAGAAGAGATTGATGAATATTTTGAAAGTTTAAGTTTTCTTTATGGCTCATTCCGACAACCCAATTATTCGCAAAAAAACTTTTATAGTAAAAAAATTGGAGGGGGTCATCCCCTCCAACACTTTAATTCTTAAGTATCTAAGAAGCTTCGCAATTTGCGTGATCGACTTGGATGCTTTAATTTACGTAAGGCTTTAGCTTCAATTTGTCGTATCCGCTCACGGGTTACGGCAAATTGCTGGCCCACTTCTTCCAGGGTATGATCCGTGTTCATCCCTATACCAAATCTCATGCGAAGGACTCGCTCTTCGCGAGCGGTAAGACTCGCTAAAACTCGAGTCGTCGTGTCACGCAGGTTTGCATAAATTGCCGCTTCAATTGGAAGAAGGGCATTCTTATCTTCGATAAAATCTCCCAAATGACTATCTTCCTCATCACCAATGGGCGTTTCAAGACTGATTGGTTCTTTAGCAATCTTCATGACTTTGCGAACTTTTTCAAGTGGCATCATCAGTTTCTCAGATAATTCTTCAGGCGTAGGTTCTCGACCAATTTCATGCATCATTTGACGTGAGGTCCGAACCATTTTATTAATAGTTTCAATCATATGGACAGGAATACGAATTGTGCGAGCTTGATCTGCAATGGAGCGAGTAATCGCTTGACGAATCCACCAAGTCGCGTAGGTCGAAAATTTGTAACCTCGACGATATTCGAACTTATCAACAGCTTTCATCAAACCAATGTTGCCTTCCTGAATCAAATCCAAAAACTGCAATCCACGATTAGTATATTTTTTAGCTATGGAAATTACTAAGCGTAAGTTAGCTTCGATCATTTCTTTTTTTGCTCGAGAGGATTCTCTTTCGCCTTTTTGAATGGTTGTAACAATGCGTCGGAATTCACGGAAAGGTATCCCCGTTTCTTCTTCAACAACTTCAATACTTGCTACCAAACGGCTTAAATCTACTTCATGGCGAGCCATAAAATTCGTCCAGCTCTTGCCCGTTAATTTTCCTAAAGAAACAATCCAAGCTGCATTAAGATGAGCGCAGTTCATTTGATCTAAGAACTCTTCGCGCTTCACGCCACATGCATCTGCAAACCCTGCAAGAGCCCGCTCTTGAGAGCTGATAGATCGAATAATATTCTGATGTTGTCGCATCAAATCTTCAATACGATGCGGATTAAGCTTAATCTCTTCCATTAAGGCAATTAATTCTGCTTTGATTTTTTGGTAATCCTTATCGGACTCAATCTCATCGGATTTTTTTGAACTGGCAATCAACTTTTCTTGACGTGTCCATAATTGAGCGTAAACTTCGCTATATCGATCCATGAGGTCAGTAACCTTGGGATACATACTTTGTTCAACTATAGATAAAGGAGGCGTTGTTGACTCTGCGGTAGGTTGCTCTACTTCTGTTGTACCGTCAGTATCTGCATCAATTCCCTCGTTTTCAACTTCCAGAAGATCTTCCTCTTCTGCACCATCTTCGTCAAAATTTGCGTTGGTATCGAGAGCAATAATTTCACGCAACATCATTGTGCCTGCGTGTAATTGTTCTCGCCAGGAATCCAAAGAACGTGTTGTTAATGGACTCTCACATAAGCCCCCCAACATCATCTCCTTACCTGTTTCAATACGCTTAGCAATGGAAATTTCCCCTTCTCGAGATAATAATTCCACATTACCCATTTCCCTCAAATACATTCGAACAGGATCATCCGTGCGCCCGGCAGCAGATTCTGTTACTTCTTCTTCGGTTTCAAAACCTGTCTCAAATCCAGTCAGCTCACGAGCAGGTTGTTCCACTTCCGTTAAAGTCTCATCGACCTCATCACTGTCGACAATACTAATTCCCATTTCAGCAATCATTGTCATCGCTTCATCAATTTGGTCCGAAGACAATTGATTTTGAGGCAAAGTTTCATTCAGCTCATCATAAGTAATGTACCCTCGCTCCTTACCGCGAGCGATAAGCCTTTTTAAAGAAGGATTTGATTTACTTAATTCCATTAAAGGAATATCAACTTCTTCTCCCGCAATTTCTTGGGAAGGAAGATCATTATTGTCAGATTTTTGAGCAATTTTACTAGCCATGCATTAAACTCCTTTTTTCTCGTCTTTTTTTGAAACAAATTGGTTTTTTAAAAATTTGAATCGCTCCCATGTTTCTTCGTCAAATTGATCCCGAACCGCTGTTGCCGTTCGAAATGTCTCTGCGGCCAAATAATGTTTAGCAACGGTTTGATGCCAAACTTCTTTCCAACCCGCCAAAGCTTCCTCTTTCGTACTCGTTTCTTTCGCAAATGGCGCAAAAGAATAAATTTGAGATGTTAACATCTCAGATAGTAAAGAGGCAAAACCATTTTTCCTCAATAAATCCTTCAATTCTGCCGCAGGAAGGGAGGGGTTCTCTGCTATAAGAGACAAGATAGCTTGGCGGAGTTCATCATATCTACCCGCTTCATCACCTAATAGCATTAAGGATTCGGCAGTGTCCTCTATTAATGTAGGGTGATTTAACAAAGTTGCCAGTAAAATTTTATGTCCTAAGTGATTTTTATTGGGGGATATTCTCGAAATTCCCAGAAACCCTGGTTTTGGATTAGCTGACTTAAGAGATGATTTTGAAAAAGATTGATTTTGATTATATTTTTGGTAAGCAGGGGCCTGATCTCTTCCTTTGGGCTCTATGAGAGTCTGCAATCGGCTATTCATCTCTTCGCGATAAAAATGACGTACGTCTGGATCCGCAATTTCTTTGATAAAATTTCCCAAATCCCGTCGAGCGATTGCTTTTTGTTCTGGTGTCGAAAACAAACGATCTTGTTTAAAAATAGACCATAAAACATCAACCAAGGGTTGAGGATTCTCTAAAATTTGACGAAATTCATCTTTACGCCCAGCCCGGAGCATACTATCGGGATCTTCCCCACGAGCTAAAAAGCAAAATCGCAAGGTTTGCCCTACTTTTAGAACATTTAAAGCTTTTTGGGCAGCCCGATGAGCCGCTCGCAGCCCCGCCGAATCTCCATCAAAACACAAGATAGGATCGGCAGTTCCCCGCCATAAAAGAGCCATTTGTTCCGGTGTTAATGCCGTTCCCAAAGGTGCCACAGCAGATTTAAGGCCCCCCTGATGCATTGCAATGACATCCATATATCCTTCCACTACAATAAATGGTTCTTCATCTTGACGAGCAATTGGCAAAGCCAAATTATAAGCATATAATGTCTTGCCCTTATGAAAGGCTGGTGTATCGGGGGAATTAAGATATTTTGGCTCTCCCTCCCTTAAAATTCGCCCGCCAAAGGCAATAACGCGCCCTTTCCCGTCCCAAATAGGGAACATAAGTCGGTTACGAAAACGGTCATAGGTAGAATCTCTTTCTTCAGCTCGACCAATTAATCCAGCTTCTATCAATATTTTTTCTGAAAATCCCTGCTTTTGAAGAGCGGCTTGCAGACCCTGTTCCGGTGCATACCCCAGACGAAAGTCAGCAATCGTTTGAGGAAGAAGTCCGCGTTGTGTAAAATACTCTCGAGCTGAAGCACCAGAGGCCAAATTAAGTTGTTGCTGATACCAACAACAGGCAGCCTCCATAACTTGATATAAGGTTACATCAGGTTTTGCTTGAGAAAGATCTGACGAAGACTGCGTCTGAAGTTTGGGAACTTCCAGTCCCAATAAATGAGCCAGTAACTCAACGGATTCCATAAAAGGCATATTCTGTTTTTGCATGACAAAATCAAAGATATCTCCGTGGGCACCACATCCAAAACAATGATAAAACCCTTTTTCATCACTTACCGTAAAGGAGGGACTTTTTTCCTTGTGAAAAGGACAAAGACCGGAGTACTCACGCCCTTTTCGCGTCAGCTTAACGTGCGGGCGAATAACTTCCGATAGAGAAAGGCGATCCCGCAAGGTTTGTAAAAAAGGCGCTAAGTCTGACATTTCGCTACTCTTCGTCGGTTGAGGAAGGCAAGCACATCCACGGGGGAATGTGTGGTGTTACGGTAGCATCCCCACAAGAAAAGGGCAAAGACTTCCTTAAAGCTTCTAGACGAATCATAGCTATCCCCCATTCTTTCACAATAGAGCGCATTTCCCCAACTTCAACACCCTCTTGGAAAATCGGACTTTCACAAGTTGGTATTTCTTCTTGAATTTGCCCCAATTGAATCCTAACCGGAATCAAGCGTTTTCGAATCAACCCACGATAACGCGTTCGGGCTGTAAGTTCTTGACCCATATAACACCCTTTTTTCCAATCTATGGCGTTCAGTTCATCAAATCCCGATTCCAGCAAAATTCCCTTGTCAATCAACACATCTCGAGGACCATCTGGTATACCAAGTTTCACACGATGTCTGTCATAGTCTTCAAGGGAAGATAAATCAATATCCAGAGTTTTTAAGAAGTTTACAGCTTTATCTACAGGGACATATGCACGAATTCCTAGTTCTAGCAAACGCGGATCAACAAAAGCGAGACCCCCATCAATTGGTTTTGCAGCCCCCCGTTGAAAAGAAATATCTAATTTATTTGAATGATGAGATCCATAAATAGCATAAATACTATAGTCATTACTCATATTTTCTACGGTGACATCAGAACGTAACTTATAAAGAGACAGACGCTTTTGAAGAGCATCTGCGCGATCACGATCACACTCCATCATCCAGACCTCTTGGCCTTGTGAATCTTTGAAAGCGCTCAGAAAAAGATCGTATTGGAATTTTCCTTGAGGACTTAAAAGGGCTGCGTAGATGGCTTGCTCATCGCTAATTTTGTTAACATCATTGGTAATTAAACCTTGCAAAAACGCCGCTTTGTCCTTTCCCGATATTTTTAAAATCCCTCGATGAGTCAGGAGTGTTGCTTGTGTCATTTTAAGTTCCTATCCTACATAATTCCCTTTTCCCCAAGAGGAATGACAAACTATTCCTCACCATAAACCGCCAGGGTTTGGGCAATAATTTTCTCTTCATCAAATTCTTGCTCGGCTTTTCGGCGACTCAATTTGCCCATTCGAATTCGAAGGTCGGGGTATTCCGTTAGTTTTTTTAAAGCATTTGCCAATGCCAAAGCATTTCGAGGAGGGACTAAGAGACCATTTTCTCCCGCAACAACAACTTCCCGGCACCCAGGAACATTTGTTGTCACAATGGGCTTACCACAAGCTGCAGCCTCTAACAAGGATTTGGGTAAGCCTTCGCGATAACTTGGTAAAACAGCTATATGAGCTTGATGATACAAATTCGCTATATCAGTACGCGTTCCTAACCAGTTTACGACATTTTCGTGTTTCCAGGCTTCTAAAACTGACTCTGAAATGCTGGCAGGATTTTGTATGTCAGGATCTCCCGCTATGGAGACCTCTATGGGAATTCCCTCTTTTTTTAATAGACTAGCCGCTTCTACAAGTTCCCCTATCCCTTTACTCCACAATAAGCGACTGACCATTAGAACTTTGACAGGCGGTGTCGTAGGCTCCTCGGTGGGATAAAATTTCTTTAAATTTACCCCAGCCCCGCGAATAAGCTTGATCTTATCCCTACCCAGAAATGGCGTCATCAACTCAACATCATCAGGATTTTGCAAAATTAGCATGCATCGACGTGAATTTAATAATAGACGAAAGGCTAACGCCATAATCGGCTTAATGACAGTCGATTTAATACTTTTATGGGTAAATAAATATCCCATCCCCCCGAAAGCGTTTACAATTCTCGAAACGCCGGTGAGCCTAGCGCAGAGTGTCCCATAAAGAGCAGGTTTTAAAGCCACTTGATGAACAATATGGGGGCGAAGATATCGATAAGCTTTTGCCAACTGCCAAAGGGTTTTGAGTTCAGCTACGGGATTAAGACGTGATCGATGAAAAGGAAGATGATAAAGGTCAAATTCTTTCAGCTGGTCCTCAAAATGAAATAAATTGGCGCGCTGCTCGCAGTTAGTAACTACCGTCACATGATAGCCGGCTTGCTTTGCAGCCAACGCCAACGTCAAGCGATGAGAACAGAAATATCCCAGCTCCGTTACCAAATAAATGAGTTTTTGATTTCGACCATCCATTGTCCATAAATAACACAGAACAAGCAATAATGCAGCTTTTTGTCCTGAGGAAATACTTGTAGGTTCTCTTTCACAAACTCAACCAACGAATTCCCTTGTTTTCTAAAAGATTAGATTCAAAACTCTTCAGAAACCTTAGAATAACTTTCCTTGGCGCTCATCTCGTCCTAATTTTTTTAAATTGACGGGCTTTTGTGAATTTTCAATCACGGGGACTGTGCCGTCACCATAATGAAGCGTAAGCGCCGCTCCCTTTTTAATTTCAGATGCCCGCATGATCAAAGTGCCATTCGCAGTTGTCGTCCAACAAAATCCGCGATCCAAAATTCTTTGATAAGAAGCGTGATTCAGGCGACTTGCTACCAACTCAAACTGTTGATGTGTTATCTCAAAATATCGTCGGGCGTTATGGCGAAATTGTTGCGTAAGGTTTGCAAACAGTCGATGATCCATGTTTTCGATATAAGCACGCAAAAGAGAAGGCAATCGCTCTCCCCAATCATCTAATCGTTGCATCTTATCTTCAAGAAGATGTCTTAAATCAGGCAAACCTCGAGAAGCAGCCAAAAGGCTTGTTTTGCGACGTTCCAAATCTTGAGATATGACAGCAGTTAGGCGTTGTTGGCGATCTTGTAGAAAAGCCCATAAATCGACAAGGACTGGCACAGCCATTTCTGCTGCCGCGGTTGGTGTGGGGGCTCGACGATCAGAGGCATAATCAATAAGAGTAGTGTCTGTCTCATGACCCACAGCCGAAATGAGAGGAATTTTACTTGCGGCCGTTGCTCTTACGACAATTTCCTCATTAAAAGCCCAAAGATCCTCCAGGCTACCTCCTCCCCGCGCAACAATAATTAAGTCGGGAGGGCTACTGAGCTTGTTAAATCCCACAATAGCAGCTGCAATTTGATCAGCTGCCCCTTGTCCTTGGACTAGCACGGGCCATACAAGAACATGGCAGGGGTAACGATCTTCCAATCGATGCAAAATATCCTGAAGTACCGCTCCCGTGGGAGAAGTTACGATGCCAATTTTTTGAGGGTAGAAGGGTAAGGGTTTTTTTCGGGCTGGGTCAAACAAACCTTCTGCTGCCAAACGAGCTTTTCGTTCTTCAAGTAATTTCAAGAGGGCACCCTGACCCGTGGGCTCAAAATTCTCCACAACCATCTGATATTTTGACCGACCCGGATAAGTTGTTAAACGCCCGCTAGCGATAATTTCCAACCCTTCTTCCAAAGCTACGACGCTATCCTTTAAGCTGCCACGCCAAGAAACGCCATCGATAACCGCATCTGCATCTTTTAAAGAAAAATATGTATGTCCTGAGGTATGACGCTTGAGACCCGAAATTTCCCCTCGCACACGAATGCGCCCATAGATATTCTCAACGGTTTGCTTCAGGTTTTGTGAAATTTCTGTTACAGTGTAAACAGGAATCTCTTGTAATACCGACTCTAACACTGTCATGATAAGACCTTAATTAAGGACATGGTACCTCACTTACTTTTTTGATACGATCATATCATTAAGCGAGAGTCAGATGAGCAAAAATTTTATAGAGCAATGAGTTACGATCATATTTTTACATCCTACCTTCAGTCTCTTAAAACGGAAGGTCGTTATCGCATATTTGCAGATCTCGAGCGTCTAGTCGGCGATGCGCCCTATGCTTTATGGCATAGCCCATCTGGAAAAAAGAAATTAATTGTGTGGTGTAGCAATGACTATTTGGGCATGAGCCAACACCCCGAAGTCATACAAGCCATGGTCGAAGCAACTCAACTTTATGGCGCTGGTTCCGGTGGCACACGCAATATTTCAGGTACCGCCTATTCTCATGTCAATCTTGAAAAGGAAGTTGCTGATCTCCATGGAAAAGAAAAGGGGTTAATCTTTACATCCGGTTATATTGCCAACGAAGCAACCATTTCCTCTTTAGCTCAAGCTTTACAAAATTGTGTTGTGTTGAGTGATGAAAAAAATCATGCCTCTATTATACAGGGTATTCGCGCCGGTGGGTGTGAGCGACGGGTTTTTCGACATAACAATTTAGCAGATTTACGGGCCAATTTAAGCTCTTTAGACCCCAAACGACCAAAAATTATTGCTTTTATTTCCGTTTATTCTATGGATGGGGATATTGCTCCTATTGAGGCTATATGTGACTTGGCCGAGGAGTTTAATGCAATCACATATTTAGACGAAGTTCATGCCGTTGGACTCTATGGTCCTCAAGGAGCAGGAGTTGCAGCCGAACTCGGATTACAACATCGTATTGACATCATCCAAGCCAACTTTGCAAAAGCTTACGGCGTTATTGGGGGATATATCACTGGATCCTTGCCCCTCGTTGATTATGTTCGTAGCGCTGCTTCGGGATTCATTTTCACAACCTCTCTTCCCCCTGCGGTTGTTGCCGCCATTCATAGATCCATCAGCATTTTGCGTCAAGATACGACTTTACGCGATCAACTTTGGCATCGGGTTAATTTGCTGAAAGAGCGTCTGAAAAAAAGCTCCATCCCCTATCATTCTGCCAATAGTCATATTGTTCCTGTTGTCGTTGGAAATGCACCACAATGCCAAGATGTCTGCGATATATTGCGAGATGAGTATGGTATTTACGTGCAGCCCATCAATTATCCCACTGTCCCTCGAGGTCAAGAACGTCTTCGTTTAACGGTTACCCCCTCCCATACACCAGAAATGATTAACGAATTAGGGGACGCGTTAGAAGATATCTGGAATAGACTCAATCTTTGCCTTGCAGCTTAAATAAGGGATGCGTATATTAATAAATGGTTATCTTTTAGTGCGTTAACATTTTTTAGGAGTTATGACGATGTTACATTTTCGATTTAAAAGCTGTTGTTATTGTTGGAATTTACATGAAAAAAGTGATGAAAAATACAATCTATTACGAAAAAGAAAGCGACAACTACAATGCAAGTCCTCATAATTAACATAGCTCTTAACCTCATCCAAACCCTTCAAAAAAATATTTCTCTTGTTCTTACAATCTTCACCACCACCATATTCTCTTCCCATGCTACGCAGGCCAGTGAAAAACCGATATTACCTTTAGTGGCCATTACACAGATTGTCCAACATGGCGCTTTGGATGATGAATTCAAGGGTATCGTCACCGCGCTTGAAGAAGCTGGATATATTGACGGAAAAACGATTCATCTCGTATCTCAAAATGCTCAAGGCAACATTGCAACTGCTGGTTTGATTGCAACCAATTTTGCCAGTCGCAATCCTAACGCTGTCGTTGCCATTTCAACCCCTTCTGCTCAAACCTTGATTAAACCCTTACAAGATCAACACATACCCTTAATATTTACAGCAGTAACAGACCCAAAAGAAGCAAGATTGGTCTCAACACTCGATGAACGTCTTGAAGAAGTTACAGGTGTAAGTGATGCCTTGTTGCCAGGGCCACAATTGGATTTAATTCAAAAATTTGTCCCCCAAGTGAAGACTATTGGAATCATTTATAATTCTGGGGAAATAAATTCAATAAAAACCATCGAGGGGCTTAAGGAAGAAGCCAAGAGGAGAGGGTTGACCCTCCTACTGGCCGTAGCAGATAAGTCAAGTGAAGTTATTCCTGCTGTCACAAAATTAATAGGAAAGGTAGAGTCAATTTATGTTCCGAATGATAATACGGCCGTAGCTTCAATAGAAAGTATTGTAACCTTGGGTAAAAAATTTAAGGTCCCTATTTTTGCTGGGGATTCAGGCTCAGTGGAACGCGGAGCCGTAGCTTCTCAAGCATACGAACGGATTGCACTTGGCAAAGAAGCCGGCCGTCTGGTTGTTAAAATTTTAGAAGGTCAAAAAGCAGGAGACTTAAAAATCAAGACAAATCATCCTCTTGTGCTTATGCTTAACTTAAACTCTGCCAAGGAAATGGGAATGACCATACCAGAAGAATTGAAGAAAGAAGCAAAAATAGTGGGAGAAAAATCATGAGTGCCCCTTTAAACTGGATACAATTTATTGGTGCGGTTGAGTTAGGCTTAGTCTATAGCTTCGTTGTTATCGGAGTTTACATATCTTTTCGCACTCTTCAATTCCCAGATATGACTGTGGATGGTAGCTTCCCTTTAGGGGCCGCCGTCGCAGCAACTCTTATTACTGCAGGGATCAATCCTTATGCAGCAACTTTTGCTGCCGTTCTTGCCGGAGCAACCTCGGGAATTGTGACCGCTTGGTTATCAACACATTTGCGAATGATGAATTTGTTAGCTGGCATCCTCTCAATGATGGCATTATATTCTATTAATTTACGTATTATGGGACGCCCAAATATCGCCTTATTGGGTGAAAATACGTTATTAAGTGGATGGCTAGGAACTTTACCTAATTATATTTCTTTAGGCATTATTTCAATTTTATTTGCAACAAGTATCTATTGGTTTTTAAGCACACGTCTGGGTTTGGCAATTCGAGCGACAGGAAGCAACCCAAAAATGGGGCGTGCTCAAGGAATTAATGATCGAGCAATGATTACAGCTGGTCTCAGTACATCCAATGCCCTTGTTGCATTAGGAGGGGCTTTGTTTGCCCAAGTCAATGGATTTGCAGACGTAACAATGGGTTTGGGTACCATCATTTACGGTTTAGCGGCCGTTATCATTGGAGAAGCTCTTTTCCCAACGCGTACGATCTTTCAAGCTATTGTTGCTTGCTTGCTGGGAGGAATTCTTTATTTTCTTCTTCGAGCCATGGCTTTAAATGTTGGATTTTTACAAGCATCAGATGTGAATCTCGTAACAGCAATTTTGGTAGCTTCGGCTATGTTGTTACCGAATCTGAAACGAAGAGTTTTTAAGGACAACAAATCATGATTACTTTATCAAACCTGAAAGTGGTCTTCGCACCCGGCACTGTCATGGAAAAAAAAGCATTGCGCGGGATTAATTTAAAAATTTCAGAAGGTGAGTTCATTACCGTTATTGGGAGTAATGGGGCGGGAAAATCAACTCTCCTCAATGCAATTGCCGGTGAAGTTATTTCTACAAAGGGTTCCATTCATATTGATGAAAAAGACGTCACGCGTATGCCTGCACATGCTAGAGCAAGTTTCGTTGCTCGTGTTTTTCAAGATCCTTTGGCAGGGACTTGTGGAGATTTAACCATCGCTGAAAATTTGTCTCTGGCCCATCGTCGAGGACAAAGGCGAAGTTTGCAAAAAGGATTATCACGTGCTGATCGAGACTATTATGCCGAGACGCTAAAAACTCTTAAGCTCGGACTCGAAAATCGACTGGATACTCTTATGTCTCTTCTTTCCGGGGGGCAACGTCAAGCTGTAAGTTTATTGATGGCAACATTAAGCCCCTTAAAAATATTACTTCTCGATGAACATAGCTCTGCCCTTGACCCAAAGACAGCAGCTTTTGTAATGAAATTGACAGAAGAAATTGTAACAAAAAAAGGTCTAACGGCCCTCATGGTTACCCATAGTTTACAACAAGCCCTTCATAGCGGTACCCGAACGGTAATGCTTCATGATGGAAAAGTTATTTATGATGTTGGCGGAAAAGAACGCGCAAAATTAACTGTTCCGGATTTGCTTAAACAATTTGGCACCGCTATGGATGATGACCGATTGTTGCTAGAACAATAGGAAGCCTCTATTTTAGGGGGAAAGAAATTAAAGATTAAATTTTTTCCCTAGAAAATAGGGGTAACCCATAAGACCGACTCTCAAGGAATAAATGACGATGCTTCTTTATAACACGCTCACCAAGACCAAGGAGGTCTTCACGCCCTTAAATCCCCATCGAGTGGGTATGTACGTTTGTGGGCCCACGGTGTATGATTTTGCTCACATTGGTAATGCTCGGCCCATGGTTGTGTTTGATGTATTATCGCGCCTCTTGCGCCAAATTTATCCTAACGTTTGCTATGTTCGAAACATTACGGATGTGGACGATAAGATTAATGCTGCCGCAATTGAACGAGGCGAATCGATTGCAGATATTACTCAAAGAACTACCGCTGCGTTCCACCAAGATATGGCCTCCCTCAATATTCTTCCTCCCGATGTGGAACCAAGGGCAACTCATCACATTCCAGAAATGATTGACATTATTCGAACACTCGTTAATAAGGGGCATGCCTATGAAGCCGAAGGGCATGTTCTTTTTAGTGTGGCAAGCTTCCCAGATTATGGAAAACTGTCTCGCCGCAATCAGGATGAGATGCTTGCCGGAGCCCGCGTCGAAGTTGCTCCCTATAAAAGAGATTCTGGTGATTTTGTCTTGTGGAAACCTTCAGATGAAAAAACACCCGGCTGGGAAAGTCCTTGGGGTTTTGGAAGACCCGGATGGCATATTGAATGCTCAGCCATGAGTGCTAAGTACCTCGGAAAAGTTTTTGATATTCATGGGGGCGGGCAAGATTTAGTCTTTCCCCATCATGAAAATGAATTAGCACAAAGCCGATGCGCCCATGACACCCCCGTTTTTGCACAATATTGGATGCATAATGGTTATTTGACCATTCATGGGGATAAAATGTCGAAATCGCTGGGAAATTTTTTTACGGTACGAGATTTATTAGCTCATCATCCGGGAGAAGTCATTCGCTTTGCTTTGTTGTCTACCCACTACCGCCAACCCATGGATTGGAAAGAGACAGGATTAGAACAAGCCAAACAGAGTTTGGACCGATTATATACGGCCCTGAGCGCATGTGAAGAGATTGATGAAGATGCAACCCCCGATGCAAGTGTCATGGAAGCTTTACAAGATGACTTGAATATACCTTTAGCCATTTCCCGATTTCATGATCTCGCAACTTCTATCAATAAAACATCTGATCGTAGGGAAAGATCTCGCTTAGGGGGAATCCTTAAAGTCAGCGCAGGCTTAATAGGTATTCTTCAACTAGTCCCGGAAAAATGGTTTCAAAGAGACACTTCTGGTTTGAAATCGGAAGAAATTGAAGCGCACATTCAAGCCCGTCGTGAAGCCCGAACACGAAAAGACTTTGATGAATCCGACCGTATTCGCAACCTATTGCTCGAACAAGGAATTGTCCTCGAAGACGGTCCAACCGGTACAACGTGGCGACGAACATAAACAATGATTGATAAGTCTTTTCCCACTATCATTCTTGTTCGCACTCAGCTACCGGAAAATGCAGGATCCACGGCTCGAGCTATGGCCAATTTTGGATTGAATTCTCTTCGATTGGTAGCACCTCTTTTTGACCCCATGGACCCCAAAGCACGTTCTCTGGCTGCAGGGGCAGATCATATCTTAGAAAATGCGACAATTTTTACATGTCTCGATGATGCCATCGCGGATTTAAATTATGTTTATGCCACCTGTGCAACCCAACGGCATATGGTAAAACGCTACGCTTCTCCAAAGGAAATGATGTCAGAAATTTCAGTTTCTCAAAAAGTTGGTATCGTTTTTGGGCCTGAGCGTACAGGTCTTACTAACGACGAGTTACCAAAATTTCGTGCAGTTATCCACGTACCTGTTGATCCAAATTTTAGTTCTCTTAATTTAGCTCAGAGCGTTGCAATTGTTGCTTATGAATGGTATCAAACGCTGACAGAATTTAAGGGGAAATTACATTTAGGGGAATCTATTCCCGCGTCCTATGAGCAACTCAAAAATTTCTTATCTGCTTTAGAAAACTCCCTGAATATGAGTCATTTTTGGCGTATTCCTCATAAAAAGCCCATCATGTGGCAAAATCTGCAAAATATATTTACGCGTATGGACTTAACCGAACAAGAAGTCAAAACCCTGCACGGAATGATCAAGTCTCTTTCTGGATCAGATCGGTAGAAGTGTCTCAACCTATAGACGAGTCATAGATATTAGAATTTATGCATGATATTTATTTTGGCTGTTAAGCACAACTTGAATTATACCTGCATCCCTGGCCAAGCAGGACTGAGGCGGGGACCCACACGAACGGGAGAAATAGAAATTGCCAATCCTGTCCCGTCGTCTGTTTCCACAAAAACACCGCATAATGTTCCCGGACCTTGCGCCGGTTGCATTCTCTCCGTGGGCATTTTCTTTGTAAATTTTAAAAGAGGCACAGTTTTATCCATACCAACAACAGAATTGTAATCACCACACATACCTGCATCCGTCAAATAAGCTGTTCCACCTGGTAAAATTTGTGCATCAGCAGTCGGAATATGGGTATGTGTCCCAACAACCAAACTAACTCTTCCATCACAAAAGTGGCCCATTGCCATTTTTTCGGAAGTGGCTTCACCGTGAAAGTCTAATACGATAGCTCCAATAGATCCGCTACCAAGAGGATATTTTTTGAGAACAGCTTCCACCGCAGGAAACGGATCATCTAATGTATCCATAAATAAACGGGCTTGAGCATTCATAACCAAAACGTCTTTTCCCTTTTTATTTGGAACAATCGTATAGCCTCGACCCGGTGTTAGTGTTGGAAAGTTAAGAGGGCGCAGTAATCGCTTATCTTGGTCGATATAACTAATAATTTCTTTTTGATCCCAAATGTGATTTCCCGTAGTGATCACATCTACGCCAATTTTGTATAAATCTTGACAAATTCCTTTTGTAACGCCAAAACCATGCGCCGCGTTTTCGGCATTTACGATAACAAAATCAATACCGAGTTCCTCACAAATTCGGGGAATATGTTCTTGGACAATATCACGACCAGAGCGCCCCACAATGTCGCCACAAAATAATATTTTCATCTTTTAATCTCAATAACTTGCGTCGGTGTAATAATATAATTCAAAGGTTGATCATGACGTTCACGAGGGATAGAGTCAACTTCCTGGCAATCAAAAGCCATACCTACAGCCATTATAGGATGATTTTCGCGTAATTTTTCCAAGGTTCTATCATAATATCCCTCTCCATGACCCAGGCGATTCCCTTGAGAGTCAAATCCAACGACAGGTACAAACAATACTGTTGGGATTATCAGAGGAGCATCATCATCAGGTGTTAAGATGTTATAGATGCCCGATACAAGTAAATTTCCCGGTCCCCACTGACGAAATAGAAGGGGCATTTTAGATGCCTGTACAACCGGAAGCGCACAAATATGATTTTGTTCATAAAAGTAAGCCAGCAAAGAACGCACATCCACTTCTGACTTAACGGGCCAATAGCCGCCAACAATGGCATCGCAAGCCATAATCTGTGCAGATAGGAGGCTTTGCAAAATCGCCTTGCCCGTGTCTTTTAAATCATGGGTTTTTTTATACTGATCACGTCGTTGGAGTAAATCTGTACGTAATTGCGATTTTAGAATAGATATCATGGAGGTATTCATATCCGATTTAAGATAGGAAAGAAAGAGAGAACCGTAAATTCAGCAAAGATTCATTACGAGTTTCTAGCGGGGATGGTGATAATGGGGGTGATAATAATGAGGGCCATAAAAGGGATAGACAGGAGAAGGATCGTATACAGCTGAAGGATAAGGAGAATCAGCGTAATAATAAGATGAATGATAGGGATGAGCATTCTCATTGACAGCACACCCTGCCAAGGCACCAAAACCCATAATCATAAAAAATCGTGCTATAATTTTTTGAAATTTCATAATTACCCCAAAAAAAATTCGTGGATGCCCTATATAATTAAAATAGAATGATTCGTGAAATGATCACGATATCGTATATATCTTCAGAACGGACTAATTACCAATTTTTAAACGCTTGATAAAGTTAGGAGCTAGCCCTCCTTGGATTAAGAAGGAAATCAGAACGATAAAGAAGACGAGATTGAAAATTGTATTTGCTTTTGGGATGCCCATTACCATTGGAAATGTTGCCAGGACAATTGGCACAGCACCACGTAATCCAAGCCAAGAGATAAGAAATTTTTCTTTGACAGAATATTTGGAAAACGCCAGAGCCACAAAAACACTGGCCGGTCTTGCAAAAAATATGAGGAAGAAAGGTAAAGCCAAATCGAGATTAAAAATTTCATTCATCTGCGTAGGGAACACCAAGAGACCTAAAACCAGAAACATGCTAATTTCACAAAGCCAGGTTATTGCTGCATGGAATTTTTTTATGTTATATTTATGATGAAACTCTTGCTGGTAGATGACAATACCTAAGAGATAGGTGGCTAGAAATCCACTACCTCCCAGTATGGTTGCAGCACCGTAAGCGAAGAGGACAAGGGAAATTGTAAATACAGGATAGAGTTCGCGATACTCAAGCTTCATGCGCCGGAAAAGAAAAACGGCGCATTTTCCAACCAAAATCCCAACTATTAAACCCCCTAAAACTTCAGTAATGAACATTGTAGTTAAGCTGAAAACCGTAAATTTGGGATTTTGCATGATTTGAAGAATAATAAATACAAGAAGTATGGCCATCGGATCATTACTTCCAGACTCAAACTCTACCAGCATACGTAAATCTCTTTTAACCAAAAAATGTCGAGACCGGAAAAGTGAGAATATTGCAGCTGCATCCGTTGCCGAGACAATTGCACCCAATAAAAATCCTTCCAATACAGTGAATTCAAGAAGGTAGAATGCAAAAAGTGCAACCAATCCCGTTGAAACGAGAACACCTAACGTAGATAATGCAAACCCTGGCCAAAAAATGGGTTTTACAAGCCGCCATTGCGTATCAAGGCCGCCAGAGAACAAAGAAAAACACAAAGCAATAATACCGATATGCTGAGCCATAAGGGTATTATCAAAGTAAATGCCCCCAATTCCATCAGACCCAGCTAACATACCTGTTACAAGAAAAAGAAGAGGGGCTGGAATTTTGAGTCGTTTAGATAGATCGCTTGCAATAATAGCAAGAAATAGAAGAAGGGAAATAATCAGGACCCATTTATCAAGACCGTAAGTTGACTGCACTAAAGAGGGAATCCCCAAAAATTTATTATAATCTTAAGAGACTTTATACGGAATAGTTACTCGCGTTCAAGCGCAAAATGAAAAATTATTGGCTGTAAAAATTAAACCTTGAAATTTAATAACTATTTACAAAAGGAAAGTGAATTTGACCTTATAAATTATTTTAATTGCTAGTATGTAGGTTTACTAGCTCGTATATTCTTTCGAGATACAATTTTTTATTATATAACAGTTATTTTTCTCATTATTTTAATGACGAGGAAAAGGATGATGAAACCTGAAATACTTCATTTGGTCTTAAAGAAATTTTGTGAGACTTACCGGATTTCGGACACCATACCAAGTCAACCGTATCTGGTGTGACCGTCACAATACGAAGATCGTCGATCTTTTGTCCCTGCTTAATAGAGCGACCATTCAGCCATATTGTCCAAGAATTTTGGTGGCTATAGATAATGCCATCAAGCCTTAATTTTTCAGAACTTTTTACAAGATTATCTCCTTTTATTTGAGATTGCTCTTCGGCTCGAATGAGAGCTCCCTCTTCAGCTGGGCTCAGCATAAGAGATATATCTGATCCATAAGTTGCAAAACAGACAATGTAAAGTACTAAGTACCTTATCGATGAATCCATGTCGTTGTAATCCTTCCTTCAAATAATGCTTGTGACTTTCCAGAAGCTATTTTCTCCAACATTTCCTCATTCACAGGACCGGCTCGCTTTATGACAACATCTTTTAGGAGAAAAAGTCCGGGACCTCGGGTGGTCAACTGATCCAAATGGGCAAAAATTTCTCTGTCTCGCAGACAAATCAATGAAAAAGAAACTTCTTGAGCCGTTAGTTCTGAATGGGCTGAGTAATGATTAAGAAGGGGGGTTGACCCAAACTCCAAACTGTGGGGATGTAAATCTCGAAGCTCTTTAGATGTCAATGGTTGATCAAATCTACAAGCTTCAAAAGCTGAAAATTCTGCCTGATGGGTCTTTACCAATGCAGTCGTTTCTTGCTCACGAATCACCTGACGTTTCCTCTTTAACACCTCTTGGCTCAGCTGTAGTGTTTGGCAAGAAAGATTATTCTTATAGTAAGCAAGAGTCCCCATCAGTGCAAAGCTCATACCGAGTGCACCCAGCGCATATTTTGCTCGAACTCTCGATATGATGTTCCTCAATTCTTTAATGCTCATAAAGCCTCTTTTCCATTATCAAAATCCCTTTGAGCGATTCATTTTCTTCCGCTTTCCATGTCACATGATACTCCGAAAATTGAGAACGCAGCGTCAGAAAAAACTGTTCAACAGAAACCGCAGGATTCAATTCTAATTGAAGAGTTAAGGAATCCACAGTCCAATGAAAATAGGTGGCGACAGCTTGGCCTTTTAAGAGAGGTATCAGTTGTCGCACGATGGAAAGAGGATTGCCCTGATCTTTTGACAGTTGACGATATGCGGCAAATACCTCCAACTTTTTTTCATCTATAAGTTCGCTAGCATTTAGACGGCTCCTCTCTTGACTGAGACTATTTTTTTGATCATAAAGAATTTTAATTTGAAAACAAAAAAGGGCAATAACAATCGAATTAAGAAGGAGAAATGAATAGGCTATTTTTTGAATCTTTCGCGGCCAATCGTAAAGACGATTTTGCTCCCTTAGTTCTGGAATTTGAAGACTCAGTCCTTCAGGTATAATATCCCGGGGAAACCGAATGATTTTTTGGACAAACAGGGGAAGATCATCTTCCCGAGCAAAAGCTCTCATGAGGGTTATTGGCATACCAACTTCATAACCAAATCTTTTAATATATCTCAAAATTAGAGGTAATTCTTGCTCTATAGGCAAACTACATGTACGGCTAAATTGCAAAACCCCATCTTGGCAAATTAACAAGCTTCCTTCATGGTCTATTAATGTCCACCCAATAGGCAGAGAGCCATAAGATTGTCTGATCAAATCAGCCCATAAATAAACTCCCTTTAGCGCAAAAGAATATGCAGAAATCTCTTGAATAATTTCACGCATAAAGGGCGTGGGAAGGACCCCCCCAATGTATGTTTGACTTTTAGAGGATATCCATTCCCCAACCCAATGCTTTGCGGAGAATTCGGCTGCTTTTAAAAAGGGTACAGTCTTGCGGAGGGAACAAATATGATAGGTTACGTCATGGGTTTTTAAGATTAATGTGATTTCGCTATTGGCTGAGAGTCTTTTTAAAAATTCAGAAAAATCTTGAAGCGGTTGACCATTTTCTAAAACTTGATTTTCCTCAAGAGTCAGAAAAATCATGACAACTTTCCAAATAATCCATAAAAAGGAACAATGATTCCCAAAACTATCCACACCATCATAATCCCCATAATCAAGACAAGGCTGGGCTCGAGCCAAGAAACCAGCGTTTCGATTTTGCGCAATGCCTGACTTTGGTGATGAGAAGCGGCTTGGGGAATTAACTCTTTTGAGCGCCCCGTTTGCTCACTGAGTTTTAATAAGCGTACCATTAAAGGAGAAACGAATTCTTTTTGAGTGGAAAAGGTATCTGACAAACCAGCCCCTGCAATAATTTCTCCGGATAGAAAGGTGAGTTTCTCGCGCAAATAGGGATTGCGTATGACTTGCACAGCTTGAGACAAAGAAGGCAACAACTCAACACCTGCACCTATCATAACGCCAAAGACATGCCAAAAATGCGTGAGAGCGAAGGGCCCATATAAGGGGAAAAATAAGGCAAAACGCCCCAAATAATACCGAGCTTTTGGAAGCGCATAACACAAACCAAACAACCCACACATCGCCATTAGAAATAACGGTATATAAGCAAGAGTCGGAGCGATATGAAGAAGTAAACGCGTTGAAAGCGGAAGATCTTTAAATCCAAGAGATGCTAAGAGAGAGGCCATATTCGGTATGACAAAATCGATGACTATTAAAAGAAGAATAACCATCAAACCAAACAAGATAAGGGGAGAGCGAATCGCTTTTTGAATTTGATGACTCATAGCTTCGAGTCGACGTAAGTGACTTTCTAAGTGACGAAATTGAGGAGCATACGCACCAACTTGTTCAGCTGCTGCAATTAATTTTTGAAAGACTCGATCAAAAACTTTTGGATGTCTTGCTAACGCTTCAGATAAAGGAATACCGGCTTGAACATCCTTGTGAACTAGATGAAGGAGTGAGCGAAATCCTCGATGAGGGGTTGATAAAGCAAGATCTTCTAGGGCACTATCTATTCTCACCCCCGCTTCATCCAATTGAGCCATATGGTGGCAGAAATCGATCAGGAGAATTCTTGGAACCTTAGAAAATATCCCCGTAGAATACCGAGACGCGACACGAGGCAAAAACCGCTCTGCTTTGGTTTCCTTGCAATCAGTTAATAACAGTCCTTCTTCTTTTAGGGATTTATAAATTTCATTTGTCGTTGCCGCAAAACGAAAGCCAGAATATTTTGTTCCATTTGTTGCTGTGGCTTTATAGGCATACAAAGGCATTAGATATTAACTCCTATCACCCGATCTATTTCTGCAAACGTTGTTTTCCCAGCCAAAACTTTTTCCATGCCGCGATCCCAGAGCGTTGACACTTTCTGATTTTTACTTATCTTCTCTGAAAGACAGTGGACAGAATTTTCTGATTTAATAGTGAAAAATTCTTCGTTAAAAAGAACAGATTCAACCACAGCTTCACGACCAAGATAACCTGTTTCACAGCAGAAGGAACAACTTCCAGCTTGATAAACATGGCTAACAGAACGGGGAAGAGAAAATCGTTTACGGTCCTCTCGAGTTATAATTTGGGGGTAGCAGCATTTCTCACACAATCGCCTCACGAGACGTTGAGCTATGCCCGCAATTAAGTTTCCTTCTAACAGTGAGGAAGAGACCCCAAGATCAAGAAGACGTTGGGGTATTGTATAACAATCTTTTGCATGAATTGTCCCCAAAACCAAATGCCCAGTCATCGCTGCCCGCAATGCCATTTGTGCTGTTTCCGCATCCCGTATTTCGGAAATAAAAATCACATCTGGATCTTGTCGAAGAAGAGAGCGCACCCCTTCTCCAAAACGAAAAGGTCCCCCTTCACGAATTTCTGTTTGTCGAATATGGGGAACATAATACTCAACAGGCTCTTCTAATGTCATAATATTTCTTGTTAACGAATCCATATGATTGAGAAGAGCATAAAGCGTAGTTGTTTTGCCAGATCCCGTCGGCCCACTTAAGAGAATCATACCTTGAGGACGTTGCACCAACTCTTTCAAAATTTTGATGTCATTTTTTTCAAATCCGAGCTCATCTAATGCTCGTAGAGATTGGGTTTTATCAAGAATACGTAATACCAAATTTTCCCCATGAATTGTTGGGTGACAGGATAATCGAAAATCAATTTCACGTCCCCCAAATACTAGGCTAAATCGACCATTTTGGGGTCGACGAGATTCTGCAATATCGAGGCCCCCCATAATTTTCAAACGAACAGAAATAGCAGACCATCTTTCTTTATGAAGTGTGTGTGCCACATATAGAATTCCATCTTGTCGATAATGGACATCTATTTGATGAGCTGTTGGAGAAAGATGAATATCTGAGGCCTTTAATCGAACAGCTTCAAGAATCATGTCATGAATCAGCTGAACTACTTCCCCTTCGTGGGGCTCTAGAGTTGGCTGCGGATAATAAATCTCTCGCGCTTGAGCAATTTTATTAGTTGTCGAGTGATAAGGGAGGAGTGGCACATCCCTCCCAAGGATCTGTCTAACTTTGTCAAGAGCTAACAAATCTTCAGGATCTGACATTGCCAAATGAGCCCCTTGCTCATCTTGTTGAAACAACAAGACCTGATAACGTAATGCCACTTCGAGGGGAACCTTGCGAACCAGTGTTAAATCTAAAATTTGATTTTCTAGCGAAATAAATGGAAAACCAGATAGGGTCGATAGAGCTGTTAAAAGTTGACTATCTGATAAAAAACCCAAATCAACCATCAGCTCTCCCAACCGTTTCGAGCGACGCACTTGCTCTTTTAAAGCAACGGTCAACTGATCTTGCGTAATCCATTTCTGCGCAACCAACCACTCACCTATCTTAAGAGACTGGGGTGCTTGATTTTGAGGAATTGGCAAGGAATGTGGGATTTCAAAGGGGGAGCACAATGATTGAGGATAATCTTGGAAAAATTTGATATTCTTTTCTTTTTGTTTGCGTAAAATATGCCCCATTTGTAAGCTCTTTATAAATTTTTCTTGTCTATAAGCACTTCTGCAACCGCCTTAATTCCGAGATTTCATAAAAATTGTACAAGACACCAGCATTTCCCTATAGTGGCCAGATTGTCGCGGCCGCAATCAAAGTGCTTTTTTCTTCGCATCCCTAACTCCATGTTAATAACTGTCATGTCATTTTTATTAAAGGATAGGAAAAAAATTAATTCGGAATGATTATGAGAATTCGGCAGATACTTATAGTTTGTTTGCTACAATTGCCCTTAAGCACAAATGGCTGGGGAGAGGTAAGTTTTGCACACATAACTGATCTTCATATTTTTGAAGAGACAAAGTGGGAATGTGAAGCTAAAATTTCAACTATCGATTTTTCTAAATCTATCAAAAAAATCAATGAGATTTCAAATAAGCTTACAGACACGTCAAAAAACGCTTTAGCCTTCATCCTTTTAAGTGGGGATATCGGCGTGGGAAAGCTGATAAAAACTGACCCTAAAACAGGAAAACTTATTAAAGATTCGCAAAAATGGAGTCGAGCCGTAGACTCTATTGCACAAATAATAAAAAATTCCCAAGTTAAAATATGGCTTGTCGTTCCTGGGAATAATGATCTTTATAATGAAGACCCTGCATCCATCAATTTTCTTCGTGAGTTCATTGAAGAACTCCACCACAAACCAGAGATGAGAACTGCAGGTATTTCCATTATAGATTTTCGACTTGAAGGCTCTCAACAAGTTCAACCTTCCTCACCCCCGGGTACTTATGTCATAGGAAATTTTGTATTTATGGGATGGGATAATTCCTATTTCAAAAATAATAATTCAGTCAATCATTATCGTGGTTGTGACGAAGGAATAATTCCAATTTCCAAGACACTCGAATACAAAAGTGTGCAAAAATTATCAGATAGATTAAAAGAATCTAAAGCAAAATATGCTTACCTATTTTATCATATTCCCGACATAGACGATCCGTATCTTATTCGTTTTGATGAATTTGCAAACGATAATGTTGTCTCACAACGATTAAGAGATGCTCGGGAGCTATCTCCTCGGTTAGCCAAAGGACTCTACCCCTATTCGGCTTGGACTATTCCTTTAAGTGTACGAAAAGCTTGGGAAAATACCGTTACAAAACCATTGGGGAAAGGCCCTGTCGTGAAAGGACTTTTTGCCGGTCATTTTCATGATCATAAGAAAGAAACGTATTTGTCAACTCTTTGGTTAAAAACTCAAAAATATAAGAAGGAAATCTTAAACAAACTTTATATCGCTCCGCCCGTTGCTGTAAAAAACCAAACACAATATCCACCTTCCCAACGGGCAAGGGGGGGGCAAATTATTACTATTAATGATAAGGGAGATATTACCCGTGAACTTTTTTGGTTTGATTAATCACTGATCAATCAGCTCATCCAACTCTAACCAGCGAGTTTCCGCACGTGTCAATTCTTCTTTTTGTTGCGTTAATTTTTCTGTAACTTTCATGAATTCTTGAGGATGATTATTATAATAAGCTGGGTCTTCAAGACGTGTTTCAGCGTCAGAAATGTCACGCATGAGTTGATCCATTTTCGCCGGTAAATTTTCATATTCTCGCTTTTCGTTGTAAGTAAACCGTCGGGTGGATTTTGAGCGCTCAGTTAGTACTTTGGGTTCTTTTATCTCTTTAGTCCGTGCTTTTTGAGGAGGATATTGACACACATAATCTTGATACCCACCGACACATTCACGAATGATGCCATCTCCTTCCAGGCCAATAATAGATGTCGTTAACTTATCTAAAAAGTCACGATCATGGCTAACAATGAGAAGCGTTCCCGAATAATCGCTCACCATTTCAATCAACAGGTCAAGAGTGTCCATATCGAGATCGTTGGTTGGCTCATCCAAAATCAATAAATTTCCAGGACGGGTTAACGCTTTAGCCAGAGCAAGGCGATTTTTTTCACCCCCAGACAAAATAGAAACGGGTGAACGCACTTGTTTTTCTTCAAATAAGAAATCTTTCAGATAAGCCATGACATGACGCGGTTGACCTTGAACCATAACATGGTCACCACCCGTCTCACATAAATTTTGCCAGAGCGTTTCGTTAGGTTTCAAGCCATCACGTAATTGATCAAAATAGATCAGATCAATGGTTTTTCCCAATCGGACATTTCCAGAATCTGGGGGTAGCACTCCCGCCAACATGCGAATCAATGTGGTTTTACCCGCACCATTAGGCCCTATAATCCCAATTCTATCACCCCGTAATATCCGTGTAGAAAAATTTTGAATAAGGGGTTTATCTCCTAAAGTCTTAAAAAGAGATTGAGCTTCAATCACTAATTTACTTCCACTTTCAGCATTGGCTCCACTCATTTTGAGCTTACCAGTTTGTCCTGCTAAAATAGCACGTTTTTGCTCTCTCAACTTATTGAGCTCTCGAAGTCGTCCTTGGTTACGTTTCCGACGTGCCGTAACACCACGATGTAGCCAATGAAGTTCTTCTTTCAACTTTGTATTCATCTTACTTATGTGCTTTTCTTCTTCCGCTATAAGATAATCTGACCACGGCTCAAAATCTTTGAATCCTTTGTTATGACGATGCAAAACTCCCCGATCCAACCAAAGACAAGAATTCGATACTCGTTCAAGAAAAGTTCGATCATGACTAATCGTGAGGAGGGCACCTGTATATGAATTTAAGAAATCTTCTAACCATTCAATAGTCGGCAGATCCAGATGGTTTGTCGGCTCATCTAATAACAGAACATCCGGGTTTCCAACAAGAGCTCGTGCCAAAGAAACGCGCCGACGCTCCCCTCCGGAAAATCCTTCCATAAAGCGATCTTTATCCATTTTTAAAAGATCAAGAATCTCATCGGCTTCAAAAGGCTCGCAACCCGATTGCATCACAAATTCTTTAGGTGTTTGATTGGGCTCAAGCCAAACATCTTGAGGAAGGTAAGAAAATCTTGTTCCCGGTTGAACGAATCGTTCACCTTGATCTAAATCCATTTGACCACAAACGACTTTTAAAAAGGTGGATTTTCCACACCCGTTGCGCCCAACGAGGCATGTTTTATCCCCTTTGGTAATATTATTGAATAACCCTTCAAATAATGGCTTACCACCAAAAGACAGAGAAATATCCCGCAAAGAAATAAGAGGGGGTTGTGCCATAAAGTTATCCCCTATACGGGGTAATAAGGGTATCTGACTTTTCTTGAATCTTAGACGTGCTTAAAAACATAAATGCACATATAATTCCACTGGCAAGCATCATAAGGGTACAAGGGACAAGAGTCCCATTACTTAAAAAACTAACCGCAAAAGCACAGAGTGCAGAAATGCCCATTTCAAGAGAATTTAATAAAGCCGAGGCCCCACCTCGCTGAGATGGGATGACAGCAACAGCTTTTGTAACTGCATTCGCAAATACCGGGGCCAATCCTACAGCATAAATTGAAAAAGGAATATAGAGGGCAATTAAAGAGGATGGGTAACAAATCGTTGCCGTAAGAGTTAGACCGGCTCCTAAAATCATCAACCACAATCCCCAAGCAAGCATGCGCTCGATGCCATAAAAAATAACACAACGCCGGTTGAGAAATGTCCCTAAAATATAAGCCCCCGGACCAATAGCCGAGTAATATCCATAATCCACACTCTTGATCTCCAATTCATTAATCAGATAAAAAGGCGCTTCCACAATCCATGCCCATAAGCCGCCGTAGGTAATAGCTGAAATCAATGCAAAAGTAACAATCTCTTTACGCTTAAGAAGTTGGCCGTAAGTTTCAAAAAGAACCCACCCGGAAAATCGAGCTTTTTGAGAAGCTCTATGCTCAGGGTTTAAACTTTCTCTGAGGCAAACAATAATGGCAATCCAAATGGTGGTTGCAACGACGGCAATGATGAAGAAACAACTTTTCCATCCCCAAACATCAGCAATTTTCCCGCCGAAAATAGGAGCAACCATCGGAGATAAAGTAATAACCATACCCATGGTTGATAAAATACGAGAAAAGTTTTTCTCATCGTAAATATCTTTGAGAATGGCAGTTGAAACAACCATCGTCATTCCAGCCCCAATTCCTTGAGCAAAACGCGCTACAATTAAACTTGTCATTGTCGGCGCAAACCAACAACTAATACTGCCCACTGCAAATATACTCATGCTTGCCAAAATAACAGGGCGTCGACCAATGCTGTCTGACAAGGGACCAGCAATCAATCCCAACAAAGCAAAACCCAATAAATAGCCACTTAACGTATTTTGGACTGCCGCATCGGGAACCTTAAAAAATTTCCCCATTTCCGGTAAACTGGGAAGATATAAATCTGTAGACATCTCAAAAGCCAATACAGCAAACATGAGCAATACCGGCGTTAACCGATGCAAAGAGAGATTATTCATTTTCGTATTCATAAATTAACCATATCATGTTTTGTATCAAGGGATTCGACTTGCCTTTAAAACTTAAGAGATTCTAGATCAAAAAGCTAGAAAGATGTTGTTACGATTCATTTTCCTCATCAACTTCTTCGTTATCCAGAATTTCTTCTGTTGGAATTCTATAATCTTCGTTGAACCACCGAAGAAGGTCTGTATTCTTACAGGATTTTGAGCAAAAGGGATCAAAAGATGAGTTACTGGGGTTTTTACAAAGAGGACAGGACATAAAAAATAACTCCATTTCGGCCTTTATCCTACGCCTTTAAGATCTCAAATTTCAAGAGCAATCGGATCTTGTCACCTCACCACAAATCACGATACCGTTAAGGAAAGTCATTTATATAAAGAGTAGAATTTATGACAACAAACGGACACGATTCTTTAAACGTACGAAAAACCCTCACAGTTTCAGGAAAATCCTATGACTATTATAGTTTACCTGCTGCTCAAGATGCGGGATTAAACGGTTTACAAAATCTTCCCTTTTCAATGAAAATTTTGATTGAAAATTTATTGCGCCATGAGGATGGAAAGCGTGTGAAAGTAGAAGATATTCATGCAGCTGTCCAAAGTATTAATAATGGGCATAATTCTACGGAAATTGCTTTTATTCCGGCGCGTGTTCTCATGCAAGATTTTACAGGTGTTCCTGCTATCGTTGATTTAGCGGCCATGCGTGATGCTATGACCGCCTTAAAAGGGGATCCAACATTAATAAATCCTCTTATCCCTGTTGATTTGATTATTGATCATTCCGTTATGGCAGATTCTTCTGGATCTGCTGATTCATTTTCGAAAAATGTAACCCTTGAGTATCAAAGAAATCATGAGCGTTATGCCTTTTTACGCTGGGGACAAGAAGCCTTTAAGAATTTTCGTGTTGTACCACCGGGAACGGGAATTTGTCATCAGGTTAATTTAGAATATCTCGCGCAAGTTGTTTGGGTATCACCAGATTCTTCCGGCCGAGAGGTTGCTTATCCGGACACACTTGTGGGGACAGATAGTCACACAACTATGATCAATAGTCTTGCCGTTCTGGGCTGGGGTGTCGGTGGAATTGAAGCTGAAGCTGCCATGTTGGGCCAAGCCGTTTCGATGCTCATCCCCAAAGTGGTTGGGTTTAAATTAATGGGCAGGTTACCTGAGGGAACCACTGCTACGGACCTCGTTCTTACCGTAACAAACATTTTACGTACCAAAGGTGTCGTGGGCAAATTTGTTGAGTTTTATGGGGAAGGGTTGGATGCTCTTAGTCTCGCCGATCGCGCAACTGTAGCCAATATGGCGCCTGAATATGGTGCCACTTGTGGTTTTTTCCCCTTCGATCAAAAAACCATTGATTACTTGGAATTCACGGGTCGCGATCCCCATCGTATTGCTCTTGTTAAAGCTTATGCGAAAGCCCAAGGTCTTTGGCGTGATGACAAAACTCCTGACCCCCAATTTTCTGAATCTCTTCTTTTAGACCTAAACACGGTTTGCCCCACTATAGCTGGACCAAAGCGCCCCCAAGATAAGGTCCTGTTATCCGAAGCAAAATCCACATGTATGAGCTCTTTAAAAGAAGAACATAAAAATAGTGATGAATCTTTCCCCATTTCTGGTCAGGACTATTCTTTAAATCATGGTGACATCGTTATTGCAGCCATTACCAGTTGTACCAATACATCCAACCCCTTTGTAATGATTGGTGCGGGATTGCTAGCTCGAAAAGCGAGATCTAAAGGATTAAAACCCAAACCCTGGGTCAAAACATCTTTGGCTCCTGGATCTCAAGTTGTTTCAGATTACTTAGAAAATGCAAGGCTCACTGAAGATTTTGATGCCTTAGGTTTTAATTTGGTTGGGTATGGATGTACAACCTGTATTGGAAATTCTGGCCCTTTACATCCCGAAATTGCTAGGGTCATCGAAACTCATGACTTAACCGTCTGTTCTATTCTTTCAGGAAATCGAAATTTCGAAGGACGGATCAATTCTCATGTTAAAGCAAATTATTTAGCCTCACCCCCCTTGGTTGTTGCTTATGCGTTAGCCGGATCCCTGTTAACAGATTTAACGACAGAACCTTTAGGAATAGGGTCTGAAGGTAAACCTGTTTATTTAAAAGATATTTGGCCAACAGAAGCAGAAATCCAAGAAATCATTCAACACTCTTTAACTCCAGAGATGTTCAGAAAACGCTATGCTAATGTATTTAAAGGCGATGCTGCCTGGCAAAAAATTCAAGGAAAAGCCAGCTTAACTTATGATTGGCAAGAAAAAAGCACTTATGTTAAAAATCCACCCTATTTTGAAGATGTTGGGTCCCAAATGACCAAGCCTGCTAATGTAAAGGGTGCTCGTATTTTAGCTGTTTTAGGTGACAGCATTACCACGGATCACATTTCTCCAGCCGGTAATATAAAAACAGATGGTCCCGCTGGACATTACCTTCATCAGTTTGGCGTAACTGTAAATGACTTTAATAGTTATGGTGCTCGCCGCGGAAATCACGAAGTCATGATGCGGGGAACATTTGCCAATATTCGTTTATTAAACGAAATGCTTCCCGGCACAACGGGGGGAATTACAAAATATTTTTCAACAGAAAAGGGAATTGAGCCAGAAATTCTCCCCATTTATAGTGCAGCTATGAAATATCAAAAGGATGGCACGCCTTTGGTTGTGATTGCTGGAAAAGAATATGGTTCTGGTTCGTCCCGCGACTGGGCAGCTAAGGGCCCATTATTGCTCGGCGTTAAAGCTGTTATTGCAGAAAGTTTCGAACGTATCCATCGTTCCAATTTAGTAGGAATGGGTGTCCTCCCCTTAACCTTTCTGAATGGCGAAAGCCGAAAGTCGCTTGCTCTTACGGGTGAAGAAATCATCGACATTACAGATATAAGTACAGACATAAAACCTGGAATGACCGTGACTTGTACCATTACACGACCGTCCGGACAATCTTCAACCCATACTTTGCTATGTCGTATTGACACACAAGATGAGGTAAACTATTTCCAAAATGGTGGTATTTTACCGTTTGTTTTGAGGAGTCTGACGAAAGTAGTTTAGTAATAAATATCCTGTAGAACATATCTATTTTACTCTATAGCTTGAGGCACTTTAACTTATTTGGAGCCTCGAAATTTATGAAAAAATTATTGTTACTTCCTTTTATAGCTTTATTATCTGCATGTTCTTGTCTCGACGTTGTGGAAACAAAATAAATCGGAGATGAGAGTATGTCTTGTCAAGCTCTTGGTGCAGAGATTAAAGAAATGGAAAAGGCACGTAAAGATTTGTCAGCTGAAAAAGATGTTACGGGTACAAACGTTGCTGCTGCTGTTTTCTTCTGGCCCGCACTGATAGAGACTCATAGCAATGTAAATTACGCAGTGCGTGCTCTTGATCATCGTAAAAGTCATTTGGTAGATATCTACCACAGAAAAAACTGCCAAATAACAATTAACTGATATCTAAATTAGTTCTTATATTTAAAAAGGTTCTTTTTCATGGTCTCTTCTCCCAGAGACCATGAAAGCTATTATATTTTTATATGTAATTCTCACGCCAAGCTTGATACATTAGCACTGGCCACAAGGAATAGTGCCAATTCCGATTTCCAGATAAATGCTCTTCCCAACGTTGACGAATGGGTTCAGGATTTAAACCTGAGTCTTTGAGTGAAGATTCACAAAGAAGCGCCTCCGCCCATGGCCGTAAAGCCTCTCTCAACCATTGATCAATAGGGATCCCAAAACCCATTTTAGGACGTTCCGTTAGCCATTCTGGAACATATTTTTTCAAGACTTGCCGTAAAATCCATTTTCCTTCAGGGTGTTTAAATTTAAGTTCTTGAGGAATTCTCCAAGAAAATTCTACAACACGATGATCTAAAAGCGGAACACGACTTTCTAAACTTACCGCCATACTTGCATAATCAACTTTCGACAAAATATCGTCAGGTAAATAGGTAAGACTATCGATGTACTGCATTTCTTCAAAAAAACTTTTTAAGGAATATGTTTGATTTGTTAGCCAAGGAAGAGGCAGACCCTCTTGAGAATGGATATTTTTATCTATCAGCAGAGATTCAGGATCATCCCACAGACTCATAAGATTGAGATAGAAAGCCCTCCGGTCTGGACAAGAAAGAAGGCGCGCAAGTTTATGAGCCTTATCCCCCACAAGAGGTCTTTTTCCCGGGATTATATTTCCTAAAAAATTCCATGTATCAGGCGACAAACCCTGAATTCCCCCGGCTATCATTTTCCGTATATTAAAAGGAATTGGAGAAAGCCGATTCCAGAGACGATTTGTTTGAAAATACCTGCCATATCCTCCAAAGAATTCATCTCCCCCATCGCCAGATAAACAAACTTTTAAATGACGTTGGGCCAAACGGGAAACAAGATATGTGGGAATTTGCGAAGAATCAGCAAAAGGTTCATCACACCACTCCGGAATGGTGGGAATAATGTCTAAAGCTTCTGAAGATTTCAAATACAGTTCATGGTGCTGAGTTCCTAAATGGCGCGCTATAGCCGCCGCATGAGGTGCCTCGTTATAGCCGACTTCGTCAAATCCAATACTAAAGGTTTGAACCGGTTGAGGGTTTTGATATTGCATCAAGGCCACTACGGTTGAGCTGTCAATTCCTCCGGAAAGAAAAGCCCCAATCGGCACATCCGAAACCATACATCGCTTCACCGCATCTTTCAAAAGATGATCAAGCTCATCGATCCACTCTAAAGGAGTTCGGTTGTATTTTTGTTCTTTTGCCTGTTGAATGACCTCGCTCATATTCCAGTAAGATGTGACCGTTACCTTATTCTTTCCTTCAATGGTTACGATACACCCGGGAGATAATTTTTGAATGCCTTTGTATATTGATGAAGGACCAGGAATATAAGAAAATCTAAAATAATTAGCTAGGGTATCCCGATTAATTTCAGGGCGCCATAGGGGATGAGGAGAGAAACTCTTGATTTGTGACCCAAAGAATAATGTCTCTTGATTGAATCCCCAGTATAAGGGTTTAACTCCCAAACGATCCCGAATTAAGTGTAGTTTATGATATTTTGCATCCCATATAGCAAAGGCGAACATCCCTATTAATTGCTGCGTAGCTTTTTCAATTCCGTAAGCTTCACAAGCTGCTAAAATAACTTCTGTATCTGAAGTTCCTCGAAAAAAATATCCTTTTGCTAAAAGATTTTCTCGCAAATCAGATGCATTATAAACTTCACCATTATATGTTATGATAAAGCGCCCCGAAGCTGAAATCATCGGTTGATGTCCGGCTTCAGATAAATCAACTATTGAAAGCCGACGGTGTCCGAGGGCAAGCTGTGCATTTTTATCAATCCACACGCCTTGAGAGTCAGGACCCCGACTTATTAACTGATTTGCCATTTCTAGAACGATGCGATCCAGAGAAAAATCCGATAGATGATCTGAAAAAGACCAAAATCCCGTTATACCACACATAGAATTTCCTTAATTAATGCAAGCTCTTATAAAATGAAACATACCTTTTCCGCATCGCCGAAAGGCTATAAAAATTCAAAATCTGCTCCCGACTCTCTTGCCCTATTGCCTTTCTTTCTTGGGGAGATAATGTCAGCAATCTCTCCAAGGCAAGAATAAGTTTATTAACATTTCGAGGCGGAATAATTTGTGCCGGGGCATTCACCAGCATCGCTGTATCTCCCACATTTGTTGCGATGACGGGAACTTCACACGCCATACCTTCACCAACAACGTTCGGGAACCCTTCACCAAAAGCGGAAGATAATACCAAAATATCCAAGGAATTTAAGAATTCTGGCACATTTTTCCATATTCCTAATCTTAACAATCGGGGAGGAAGAACAGGCCAAGTTGCCGTTTTTGTTCCTTTACCAGCCAAAATACAGTAAAGATTTTCATGTTTTTGAGAAAGTATTTTCATAGCCTTCAAAAAAGTAGAGTGATCTTTCATTGGATCAACACGACTAAGCATACCAATCACAAGGGCGTTTTCAGGAATGTTAAGAGATTGACGAAATTTTTGACTGCCAGATCGATTGGGATAATAAATATCTGTATCAATACCATTGGGAATATGAGCCCAACGTCTTGGACGATATCCCATAATTTTATGGAATTTCTTTCCTGCTTGAGAATTTGTTACAATAGCATCTGGATACCGAGAAAGAAATTTCAATATCATTACAATAAGTCCTGTTTGCTTTGAATATTGAGATAGGTCCATATTTGAGCAGCGAATATTCCAAATAATTCGAGGAACTCTCGCAAGCCTACCAATTAAAAGACCTAAAAAATCTGCATGATAAAGCCAAGTTTGTAATACATCTGGTTTTTCCCGACGCAAAATCCTATAAAGCTGCCAAAAACCGGTTATCGATTTATGGAGATTCAAACAATAAAGATAGACGCCCGGCTGACCAACAATTTGTTTCCCAATAATTCCTTCATCTTTTAAAGAAATAACAACGTGCTCTAAAGAAGATTTTTCAGGATCAGTCACCAGGGCTTTTAATTGCTGCTCTGCGCCCCCCAAACCTAATCCTGTAATCAAATGAGCAATTTTCATGAGGATACCGTCGCATCTGTTAAAGTTTTTAGAGTTTGATCTACCATTTGCGACACACTAAATTTTTCAAGGATACGATTGCGAATTTCATCTTTTGAGGGAAGTTGTTTCATTTGAAATTTTATCGCTTCAATAAGTGCCTGCGGATTTTGGGGGGGAATGATCACTCCTTGATCACCAACAATAAAAGCCGCATCCCCAACATCTGTAGCAACAGTTGGAATTCCACAAGCCATAGCTTCACCTAGACTGTTTGAAAATCCTTCTCCAAAAGCCGAACATAACACCATAATATCTAGGGCATTAAGTAATCCACAAACATCTTTCCAGATGCCTAATCTCAGAAATTGGGGAGAGACAGAAGACCAAAGTGCTGTATCTGTCCCCGCACCTGCAGCTATAAAATAGAGATTTTTATATTCAGAACATAAAGCTCTGAAAGCCATCACATATGTCTCATAATCTTTCATGGGATCAACACGCGCCAGCATGCCAACCACCATAGCATCTTCGGGTATGCCTAATTGATAACGGATGGCTTTTCTTGAATTCAAATCAACTTTAAATGTTTCTGTATCAATCCCATTGGGTATGACAACTGCATGATTTAAAAAATAGCCTAAGGATTCATGATAATTTCTGCTAAACCATGAATTAAAAATGATGGTCTGCACATAACGCGAAAGCTTTCGTTCAAACCAGGCTGAAAGGCCCGCAAGCCAATCATAGCTACTAAATTTCATATTTGAAGCCCGAATTCCCCAAACGACGGGTTTAGAAACAAAAACTCTCCCCAATATTGCGACAATATTTGACGTGGTCAGAAAACTATAAACAACATCAGGATTTACAACTCGAATCGCCTTCAAGTAGCGACTAAACCATCCCAAAAGATCCCATCGACCTTTTTTATGAAGGGAATAAATTGAAACACCGGATTGCAGCAGGCCTTCTTCCAGAGCGCCTCCAGAATAAAACACACAAATAGTAACCTTATAGCCTTTTTTATGAAGCGCTTTAGCCAAAACACTGACTTGCCGTTCAGCACCTCCAACGTTTAAAGAACGGGTTAGAATAAATATCGATGACAGGTTTGTTTGTTGTTTTTTCACCATAACGCCTCAGATATTTTTCAACTTTTCCAAAAATGTTCAGCACTTTCTTACACGATTACAAGAGGTTTTGCGACAGAATTCGATTTTGCTAAATACTTTGTCAACTGTACATTATCCCCCCATCCAACTTATACTACCTTTTTTGCACAAAGACTGCTATATTCCCGTGGCAAGAGCTTTTTTCTTGAAAATATTCGCCGATGTTCAGAAAAATATCAGACATAAAAATGCCTGATAAAAGAGTTGTATTTATCCACAAGCTCACCCATATATAGATTAAGAATACTTATATACTTTAAATTTAGGACTTTTATTCAAATGACTCAAATTCGCAATATTGCCATTATCGCTCACGTTGACCATGGGAAAACAACACTTGTGGATACCATGCTGAAGCAAAGTGGTACATTTCGAACCAATCAAAATGTGGCTGAGCGTGCCATGGATTCCAACGACTTAGAACGCGAGCGTGGTATAACGATTTTAGCAAAATGTACCTCATTATTTTGGCAAGATGTTCGCATTAACATTGTTGATACGCCGGGCCACGCGGACTTTGGTGGTGAAGTTGAGCGCATTTTGTCAATGGTAGATGGCGTGGTTGTCCTAGTGGATGCCGCTGAGGGCCCTATGCCTCAAACAAAATTTGTATTAAGTAAAGCCCTAAAACTTGGATTACGTCCTATTGTGGTGATCAATAAGATTGATCGTCAAGACGCGCGTCCTGAAGAAGTACTAGAAGAAATTTTTGACCTTTTTATGGCTTTGGATGCCAATGATGACCAATTGGATTTCCCGATAGCCTATGCTTCCGGTCGTGGTGGATGGGCTGTTCGAGATTTGACTCAAGATCGTGTTGATATTGCCCCTCTATTTGATCTCATCATTAGCCATGTACACGCTCCCAAAACGATAGAAGATGCTCCTTTTTCTATGTTGATTACTACTCGGGAATATGATTCCTACTTAGGTCGTGTTCTCACGGGGCGTATTCATTCAGGAACAGCGAAAATTAATATGCCTGTCCGCGTTCTCAATCGAGAAGGACAAATCGTAGAAACAGGACGTATCAATAAATTACTTGCCTTTAGGGGACTTGAACGTATTTCCATTGAGCAAGCAGAAGCTGGAGATATTATTGCCTTAGCGGGACTAGAAAAAGCAACGGTTGCAGAAACTATTGCGGCCCCAGAAGTTACGGAAGCTTTGCCCGGCCAACCAATTGATCCCCCGACCTTAGCTATGACATTTTCTATAAATGACTCTCCTCTTGCTGGAAGAGAAGGAAGCAAACTTACCTCCCGTATGTTAAGGGATCGGTTAACAAAAGAAGCAGAAGGAAACGTGGCTATTCGTGTCACGGAAACTGCAGATAAAGATGCTTTTGAAGTCGCAGGTCGTGGTGAATTACAGCTTGGTGTTATTATCGAGACTATGCGTCGCGAAGGTTTCGAACTTTCCATTAGTCGTCCTCGCGTTCTCTACCAAACTGACGACGCTGGAAATCGTCTAGAACCCATCGAAGAAATTCAAATTGATGTGGATGATGAGTTTGTTGGCACCGTTGTAGAGAGTATGAATTCCCGCAAATCCGAAATGCAAGATATGCGTCCTTCTGGTGGTGGCAAAACACGCATTATTTTCTTTACGCCCTCTCGAGGATTAATAGGATATCACGGACAATTCCTGACTGAAACGCGGGGAACTGGCATTATGAGCCGAGTTTTTCATGAATACGGACCCTTTCGAGGTTCAATTGAAGGTCGCCGAAATGGGGTACTTATCTGTAATGGAAGTGGAGAAACAACCGCCTATTCATTAAATACTTTGGAAGATCGAGGTATCTTATTTCTGGATCCCGGCACGCAAGTTTATCAGGGAATGATCATTGGTGAAAATAGCCGTGAGAATGACCTGGAGGTGAATCCCCTGAAAGGCAAACAACTTACCAACGTTCGAGCATCCGGAAAAGATGAGGCTATTCGTTTAACGCCTCCAAAAATTATGACTTTAGAACAAGCGATTGCCTATATTCAAGACGATGAGCGCGTGGAAGTTACACCCAAAAGCATACGCTTGCGCAAAGCTGTCTTGGATCCTAACGATCGAAAAAGATCAGAACGCGCTGCTAAAGGTTAAATTTTAAAGGAATGGGCCATGATCGTTTTGGGCATCGAAACCAGTTGTGATGAAACAGCTGCGGCTGTTGTTCGAGATGATCGAACCATTCTTTCTAATTCGCTAATATCTCAAATCTCAGGCCACCAACCTTATGGGGGGGTAGTTCCTGAAAACGCTGCCCGCGCTCATTTGGACCATCTCCATCCCCTCATTGAAAAAGCACTGAAAGATGCCGATGTTACCTTAGATAACCTCGATGGTATTGCCGTAACTGCGGGGCCCGGATTAATCGGGGGCGTCCTTGTCGGTGTTATGACAGCCAAAGCCATCGCAGCCGCAAAAAACCTTCCTTTTATCGCTGTCAACCATTTAGAAGGCCACGCATTAACGGGGCGACTCACCCATGATTTACCCTTTCCCTTTTTACTTCTTCTAATCTCGGGAGGGCATTGTCAATTTCTAGAAGTCACCGGCGTTGGGCAGTATCGATTATTAGGCTCAACAATTGACGATGCCGTTGGGGAGGCCTTTGATAAAGTCGCTCGTATTTTTGGATTAGACTATCCAGGAGGTCCTGCTGTAGAAAAGTTAGCCCAAAAGGGGAATGGCAAACGATTTTCCTTACCGCGCCCCCTAAAGGGTCGTGAGGGTTGCGACTTTTCCTTTTCTGGTCTTAAAACTGCCGTACGAATGATTGCTGAGAAACACACACCCTTATCCCCCCAAGATAAAGCCGATTTAGCCGCCAGTTTCCAAGAAGCTATCGCTGATTGTTTAGAAGAACGCGCCTTAAACGCTTTTAAAATGCTTCAAGCTCCTTGTAAACATTTTGTTGTTGCTGGGGGTGTCGCGGCTAATGCAGCCTTACGTTTAAGACTGTCTACCTTAAGTACAGCACATGGGTTCAGCTTTGTTGCACCCCCCTTAGAATTATGTACAGATAACGCGGCCATGATTGCCTGGGTTGGGATTGAAAAACTTCGATTGGGTCAACAAGACTCATTAAATTTTATCCCCGTTCCCCGCTGGCCTTTATGTGCTTCTAAAAATAGTTAATGACTCAGCCTACTCCCTTTTTTATCCTCATATTCTTTACCACTCCCCTTCCCTTAAGACTTGTAAGAAAGCAGGGCATCATAAAATCCATTATTCAATAAATAGAGGTAGCACAGGACGCTATTAAAGCTGGCACAAAGTGTCTGAAAATAGTATAAGTTCTTCATGAAGAAAATCTACATTATTGGCGCGGGATCTTGGGGAACAGCCCTTGCATTAACCGCCTTACGCGCTGACAAACAGAATGTTACGCTCATAACGCGTCAAGCAAAAGAAGCTTCTATTCTCTCAAAAACCCGTATAAACCAAACTTACCTGCCAAATATTCCTCTTCCCTCAGCTCTTACAGTTACCCATGACCTTGAAACTCTTCGGGACGCAGATATTGTTCTTCAAGTCACACCTGCCCAAACAATCCGGGAGATCTGCCTTGATGTTCAAAAACATCTTCCCCCGACCGCACCGTGGGTAATTTGTTCCAAGGGAATATTGCTGGGGGGGGATAAGGATGAACCACAGTTATTATCTAAAGTCAGCCAAGACTTGCTTCCCAATCCCATAGCTGTTCTCTCAGGACCATCTTTTGCAGATGAGGTCGGCCTTAATCTTCCCACAGCCGTTACTGTGGCTTGCGAAAACGAGAAAATCGCCAAATTGATAGCCGGAGCATTCCGTCATCCTCATTTTCGGTGTTATATAAGCGATGATCCCATCGGTGTTCAAGTGGCCGGAGCCGTTAAAAATATTTTAGCGATCGCTTGTGGAATCGTCCGTGGAAAAGGATTTGGAAATAATGCAGCCGCAGCTCTCATTACACGAGGCCTTGCGGAAATGCGCCGGCTTGGACTTGCTCTTGGGGGAAAGAGTGATACATTTTTAGGACTATCCGCCGTGGGAGACGTAACATTGACGTGTTCAAGCGAACAATCTCGCAATATGCGTCTAGGATTAGCCCTTGGGCAAAAGGGGGCAAATGTGGAAAAAATTTTGAAAGAGTGCTCCTTTATTGCTGAAGGCGTACCCACCACGGCTGCAGTTTATAAATTATCCCGCGCTTTATCCATACCTATGCCCTTATGCCAAGCTCTATACAATCTCCTTTATGATCATATTCCTCTTGATAAAGTGGTAGATCATATTCTTTCTCACCAATCGGAATTGGAGTTCTAATGCAGTATTGGTTGATCAAAACAGAACCCTCTACCTGGTCTTGGAATGATCAAGTAACAAAAAAAACGACCTTGTGGGATGGTGTGCGAAATTATCAAGCATCCAACAATCTAAAGGCCATGAAAATGGGTGATCACTGTTTTTTTTATCATTCGGTGAGTGATCGTCAAATTGTAGGTATAGTTGAAGTCATCCGAACATATCATCCAGATCCTTCCGACGAAACCGGGCGATTTGGAATGGTTGAAGTTAAAGCCGTCAGGGCTTTAAAAAATCCAGTAAGTCTAGATGTCATTAAGAATGAGCCCCGGTTGGCTCACCTATCTCTTGTTCGCCAATCTCGCTTGTCAGTCATGCCCATTGATAAGCCAGCTTGGACACTTATCCTACAAATGGGGGATACGGTATGAAACCCGTCATCCTCTCTTTAGTCACTCAACGGTTTCTGAATTTCATTATCTTCTTATTCATACCTCTATCCATTTTAGCGCCCCACAGTATTGTTTGGGAAATCGTTATCGCAGGCCTGATTGGCCTCTATTATAATTATAAGCAGCGGCTATATGTATTACCTCGCTACTTGGTAATGGTTCTTTTCGCGATTCCTGTTTGGGGACTTGTAACATCCCTATGGTCCATAAATCCCACAGCTTCTTTTCTGGCGAGTTTAAAAATTCTCTCCCTAGTCACCTTTGGCCTCGCGTGGTGTCGACTTTCATTGAGCTTATCTGAGGAATCTCAAAAGAGCCTCATTAAAGCCTTTTTAGGGGGACTATTTTTTGGTCTTTTGTTGTTAAGTGCGGAAATAATATTAGGTAATCCTTGGCGAATATTTTGGGGCAAAACCCCCTCCAAAGCCTTTGCGCAAGGATCTCTAATGATCTCTTTAGCTGCTTGGCCTGCACTGTATTGGATGTGGGAAAGACCGTACTCGAAGCCCGTACGATTTGGTTTAATTCTCAGTTTATTCTTTTTGCTATTTTGGAGTTTGTTTCAAATTGATTGTGATACCTCTTTTGTGGGATTATTTTTGGGAATTTGCACTTTTTGTTGCACCTTCTTTTTCCCTCGGATTACTTCACTGGGAATGCGCTTGGGCGTTCCTCTCTTTATAATTTTTTTTCCTATTATCAGTCTAAATGTTTTCAAGCAAGAAAATATCCCCACCATTAATACTTACACCCGTTCTTCGAGTTATATTGATCGCATTTATATTTGGAATGAAGTCGCTACAAGTATTTTAGAACATCCTTGGAAAGGCATCGGCATGGATGGCACGCCGCACCACGAAAAGAGTCATATGATACGAGAATGGACATTCATTGATCAGCGCGGTGTTACTCAGAAAAAGCAATCACCCCGTTTTGCGCTTCATCCTCATAATGCTATCCTCCAACTTTGGCTAGAACTTGGGTTTTTAGGTGTGATATTAGCAATACTTCTGACACACTTCACTCTCAATCAAATTTATCGAACCAACCTGGTAGTCACGGAAAAAGCCATTTGTGCCGGATTGTTTACAGGAGTTTTTACAATCGTTTGGGTAAACTTAGGGTTTTGGCAAAGTTGGTGGATTTCAGGCCTATGGATTATTATAGGTTTAACAACAACCCTATTTAAAAGAAAAAGGGAGGCCTATGAGAGAGTTTTTACATAAACTATTATTACAACGTCAGAAATTGATCCCCAGCAATTTCAAAACTGAGTGGGTAATTTTTATTTCAGATCTTTTGGTTGCTCTTTTGAGCCTCTACGTCACCTTACGTATATTACTTGGCAAAGATATACAGACTTTACAAATGTCTTTTATTTTAAAGCATTGTCTGGTGTTTGCCCTTATCAGTTTTTCATTATTTTCCTGGCTTCGCAGCAAACAAGGTACCTATCGTTATATTTCCCTAGAAAAAATTCCTGGGATTTTGGGATGTGCGGTTTTAGCCAATTTACTGTATCACCCTCTCATGCTGCTTATGGGCAAATTACCTCCCCTAACCCCCATTTTAAATACTTTTTTGTTTATGACAGGCCTTCTGGTACCTCGACTGTTAGCTCCGTTTTGGAAGCAAGAAGTCATAAAAACAGCGACCGTAGAACTTGCCCCAAAAATTCCTGTTATTGTGATTGGTTATAACGAACAGATCGGCGCATATTTAAGAAAAAATGAGACACTTCAAGGCAACAGAGCTGAATTTCCCTATAATCTGGAAGGTATTCTTCTCAATCATCCTTTAGGAAGTGATGATCTGCCTCCTCCCTTTCCTGTTTTGGGAATGATTAGTGACTTTGTCTCTATCGTTCAAAAACTTTCTACGGAAGGTCGCGAACCCAAACGTCTATTGATTTCTCAAGATGCATTAAATTATATGCCCTTGCGTCAAATTCTCTTAAAGTTTCAAGGACGAGGAATTCTAAGTTTACGCTTTGAAGTTTCCCCAGCTACCCATGAAGTCACTTTACGCCCACTCCATATTGAAGATCTAATTGGAAAAGCCGCTCTGGGTAATTTTCAAACGTCTTCAATTGGATCTGACTGGCAACAAGTTCAGGCATTAATCGACTCAGCACGTATTTTGATCACAGGCATACATGATCCTGTTATCAATCAACTGGCCCATCACATTGTGGGATTTTATCCAAAACACTTAGTCATGGTCGACCCATCCGAACAGGCTCTTGCGGGTCTAAAAATAAAATTTAATCAGTTGTATCCGGATGTTGTTTGTGAATACGTCTTAGCCTCTATTACAGATCGTGCGACTCTAGAAAGACTTGTTAAAACACATAATCCCCAAATCATTATTCATGGAGATCGTGTCACAGATCCCGACCTTGTCACGAATAATCTCCTAATGACCGTTCAAAAAAATATTTTAAGCCCCCTTCACTTTGCTCAAGATGTCCTAAAAACGGAAGCCTGTCTCTTTGTCATGGTAAATGCCAATGCGCCTTCTCGTTTAACCCGACTCATTACCACCCTCATATCTCAACAGCTTCAAGCCCTTGATAAAACTTCCACAAAGAAAAATCCAACACGGTTTTTAGTGATTAATAGTTGTGAGATATGGAACAATCTAGATTCAAAGACAGCTTTTTGGACAGAGCAATTAAACCAAGGTCTTAAAATAACTCTCCCCTCACCAGATGCATTTTCCTATCTTCTGTCTGCTGACGAAGCCGCAAAAACCATTTTACAAGGAATTGTCAAAGCCCTGATTAACGAAAAAACAAAAGGACAAGTTCTTAATCTTACGGGTGGTGAACCAACCCGATTCCTAGAACTGATTCGGTCTCTTTCTCTTCTCAGTGGGCTAATACCTGAAATCGATGCCAAAATTAGTTTTTCTGGGGAAACAATTTCTGTAAATTCCTTTGAAGGGACGGACCTTCTTCAGCCTATTTTACCGGGCATGACTATGGGCCTAACCAATCCTCCCATTAGTTCTGAAGATGATTACCTTTTAACGAAGCTCACTGATTTGTTAGAAAAAGGCCAAACGGCAAAAATTGTTTCTTTGTTAGAAAAAGTCATTATTGATCAAAAGAATGCTGATGCGGCTCACTTTTTTCAACTAGCAGGATAAATAAATGTGTGGAATTGCTGGTTTTATTACGCCGGGTTTAACGAACGCTATGACGCTTATGCGCCATGTATCCGATATGACTACTGCTATTGTTTATCGAGGTCCTGATGATGAAGGAACATGGGTCGATGGCCCTGCTGGGTTAGCCTTAGGTCACCGCCGTCTTGCAATCCAAGACCTATCCCCCGCCGGGCATCAACCTATGATTTCTCACTGTGAAAGATGGGTCATGGTTTATAATGGAGAAACCTATAGTAATGCAGAACTCCGCCCTCTCTTAGAGGCACGGGGTGTTGTTTTTCGAGGACATTCAGATACAGAAGTGATGTTAGAAGCTATTGCGGCATGGGGTATTGAAGAAGCCGTAAAGAAATTTATTGGTATGTTTGCTTTTGCTTTATGGGATAGAAAAGAATTAAATTTATATTTGGTACGGGATCGTTTAGGAATTAAACCTCTTTATTGGGGAAAATCGGGAACAACATTCTTATTTGGTTCTGAACTCAAAGCTTTACAAGCCTATCCTGACTTTCATCCTAAATTGAATTATCAAGCTCTTGCCGCTTACCTTAAGCATGCGTATGTTCCCTCCCCATTATCCATATATGAAGGAGTACACAAACTACCTCCAGGAACAATTTTATGCCGCACGCCGGATGGCCTCGTGACACAAAAACCATTTTGGACTTTAGAAGAAGTTATCACAAAAGGTATTTCATCCCTGAAGGCCACACCGGATCATTCGCCAGAATCAGCTTTAAATGAGCTTGAGTTACTCTTGAATGATGCCGTCACTCGCCGTATGATTTCTGATGTTCCCTTAGGAACTTTTCTATCCGGCGGTATCGATTCTTCGCTTGTGACCGCAATTGCTCAAAAAAATAGTTCTCGCCCGATTCAAACATTTACCATTGGTTTTGATGAGAAGGATTACAATGAAGCCCCTTATGCGAGAGCCGTAGCCGAACATTTAGGCACAGATCATACAGCCTTACTCGTGACCCCCCGTCGAATCCTTGATGTCATCCCAAGATTGCCTCACTTATATGATGAGCCCTTTGCCGATTCGTCTCAAATACCAACATTTCTTGTTTCTCAACTGGCTCGTCAATCTGTCACAGTTGCCCTATCAGGTGATGGAGGAGATGAGATCTTTGGGGGTTACACGCGATATATGTGGGGCAATACTTTGCAAAAAATATCATCCCGGGTACCCTTTTGTGGAGATCTTGCAAACCTATTAGCGATGATTCCACCCTCGAGTTGGGATCTCTTAAGTTATCTTATTCCTGCATCAAAGAGGCCTCCAAAACTGGGGCACAAAATCCATAAATTGGCACGATCTTTAAAAGCCAAATCTCCGGAAGCCTTATATGATTCTTTGATTAGTTATTGGCCAGAACCCTCTCTGGCCATTCCGCACAACTATGCACCAAATATCACGCGCTTTTCCCCTCAGCTTTCTGAATTTGTCTCCCAAATGCAGGCACTGGACACCATTACCTATCTGCCAGATGATATTTTAACTAAGGTGGATCGGGCAAGTATGGCCGTTAGTTTAGAGGCGCGAGTTCCTTTGTTAGATCACCGAGTCGTCGAATGGGCCTGGGCCCAACCACAGTCCTTCAAGATTAAAGGTAAATCCGGAAAATGGCCTTTGCGCCAACTTCTTTATAAGCATGTTCCTCAAGAGTTGATTGATCGCCCCAAAGCTGGTTTTGCCTTACCTATTGATGTTTGGTTGCGCGGTTCTCTGCGAGATTGGGCCGAAGATCTTCTCTCCCCATCGACCTTAAAAGAAACATTTGATCCGTTGCCAATTCGTCAACTTTGGAAAAATCATCTTGCCGGATATAAAGATCACAAAGAACCTTTGTGGACCATTCTCATGTTTGAGGCATGGCGTCGTGAAAATGTGAATCAACTTCATGAACCCATCCTGAAGCCAGAAAAAGCCAATGGATATTCTTGAAATTTCTTAAATTATTCCCAAGGCCCGAAAGCTAATAACAACCCTTTTGATATCATTGATTTTAAAGCTAAAGATTTTACCAGAAGCAGGGCTAAAAGGTGAAATTCGACATTTAAAATTTTGATATTTTTCGAGTGATAAGACTATTGAGCCAATAGTCTTACATCACAATAGTGAATAAAACCGTTATGTAGAATTAGCAATAATTCTCTTATAGTTAAAAATCAATGTTTTATGTTATAATTATTTAGTGTTCATTCGATTTCTAATAGAGGATATCTTATGGAATTTAATCCTAAATTTATATCCAACATCCAGGACATTTACGGCGAGGACGGCGATGCTTGGCTAAAGAATTTACCTCATTACATCAAACAATTATCTTCACTTTGGGATTTTCACCTCATAAGTCCCATGGAAAATTTGTCCTATAATTTTGTCGGAACAGTGAGGATGAATGCAACCTCTCAAACCGCCATTCTCAAGATGGCTCCAAAAGGCGGAAGCCTTATTCCAGAAATGCGATGGCTCAACTGCCTCAAGAAGGGAATACCCGAGCTTTATAAATTTGATGAAGATCTTAATGCCTTTTTAAGAGAAAATCTTGAGCCAGGATACTCTTTAAAAACCCTTGTCAAAGCAGGAGATGATGATGGGGCCACAAAGATCATTTGTGAAACCATTCGCAATATTCAGTCACAACCTTGTGCGAAAGATACATTCCGGCATCTTTCAAAATTACCTATCGTTCTTTCCACATTGGACGGAAAATTTGATCCAAAGCTTTTGTCAAAAGCCAAAGAGCTATTTTCAGATCTTTGTGCAGACCGCTCTCATGATGTTCTTCTTCATGGAGATTTGCATCATGATAATATTTTAAGCTGCCGAGGAGGCTGGAAAACAATTGATCCGCATGGATATATTGGCGATCCTGCCGCAGAAGTAGGCGCCATGATTCGTAACGCCTTCGATTGCTTTCCAAGTAATCACTCCGTTTCAAAGATTGTGAGTAGACGGTTAAGCATATTGGCCGATGAACTTCCCTTTGATCCTCAAAAAATAAAGGCATGGGCTTTTTGCATCACAGTTCTTTCAGGTGCTTGGAGTGCAGAAGACCATGGTGACGTACCCGATATTACCCTTCAAGTGGCGAAAGCAATCAATCAAGCGACGATATAATTTATAAGAGATATTAAACTAAAAACTGTTCACCCAAAATTCTTTCATCTAAATTATGGTCGGGGTCAAACAGAAGACGATATTGGGTTTTAGAATCTTGACAAACTTCAACTTTTTGAACATCCCGGACTTCAAGATCATCCGCTGAAGCACTAACAGGTCGTTTATTGGTTTCTAATATTTCTAAAGTTACCTTAGCTATATCTGGGAGAAGAGCTCCTCGCCATCGTCGAGGACGGAAAGCACTAATGGGTGTCATAGCCAAAAGATTTGCATTCATGGGGATAATAGGCCCATGGGCCGATAAATTATAGGCTGTACTCCCTGCAGGCGTTGCAATTAAAATTCCATCACAAACGAGGGCATCCAAACGCACAATCTGATCTACAGAAATACGAATCTTAGCTGCTTGCGCGCTTTGACGAAGTAATGAAACCTCATTGATTGCGTGGGCAGTAATTTCTCCCCCTCGACTATCCGTAGCTATCATTTTTAATGGATGCAAGATGGTTTCATTGGCTTTAGCTAATCGTTTAAGTAAGTTTGATTGTTGAAAGGTATTCATCAAAAATCCCACGCTGCCACAATTCATCCCATAAACAGGTTTGTCTAAAGACTGATAAAGGTGAAGTGTCTTGAGCATAAATCCATCACCACCTAAAACAATTATGACATCTGCCTTTTCTGGTTCGGTAGAAGCATAAAATTTTTTGAGTGTTTCTTTAGCTTTTTGCGCCTCTGGTGTGGTTGCAGCGATAAAGGCAAGTTCCATGGTTATTCCTAAATAAAAGGTCTAATTTTCCGCAGGATCTGGTTTCTCGGGTAAAAATCCACCCACTTGTGTATCCCATAGGGTTTTATAATGCCCTTTTTGAGCCAATAAGTCCTTGTGGGTCCCATCTTCTATAATCTTACCACGATCAAAGACCAAAATACGATCCATATGGAGAAGAGTCGAAAGTCGATGAGCAATGACAATAGACGTTTTGCCTTTCATTAATTTCCACAGAACATCTTGTATAAAGCTCTCTGTAACTGAATCTAGTTGTGACGTGGCTTCATCCATTAACAAAATAGGAGCGTTTTTCAAAATAACTCTCGCAATGGCAATGCGTTGGCGTTGACCCCCTGAAAGTTTCACGCCTCGTTCTCCAACAATAGAATTATACCCTCGGGGAAGCTCTTCTATAAATTGATGAGCATAAGCTTTTTTAGCTGCTTTAAAAACTTCTGTATCCGTAGCATCTGGAAGCCCATACCGAATGTTTTCCATTAGACTTCGATGAAATAGAGAAAGATCTTGAGGAATCATTCCAATGTTGGCTCGTAAAGAATCTTGCGTAACCTCTTGTATATCTTGTCCATCAATTAAAATATGACCACTGGTTACATCAAACAAGCGCAAAATGAGGTTAACAAAGGTTGTCTTGCCACCCCCGGAATAGCCCACCAATCCAATCTTCTGCCCCGGTTGAATTGTCACTGTCTTATTTTCGAATAAAGCATCTGAGTCTCTATAACAAAAATGGACTTGTGAAAAGATAATCTCCCCCTTACGAACCACAAGGTCTTTGGCTCCCGTTTTATCTTGAATTGATAAAGGAGCAAGCGCAATATTTAGCCCTTGTGTTATATTCCCAATTATTTCTGCCGCAACACCTAAATCTTTAGAAAAATTCCATAAATTCATAACGAGTGCCGTATTAACCATTAAAATGAGTACAAAATCTCCCGATGAAATAATGCCTTGATTAAATCCTTCAATTAACCACAAAAGACTTATGCTTTGGTAAATAAAGAAGGAACCTCCTTGTAAGGCATAAATTTTTAAGAAAAACCAATCTCGAGCTTGATCAGCCTTTACATACTCATCCAAAATAGAACCCAGCTTGGTTCTTTCACCCTTTTGGTTTGTAAAGAGTCGAACGTTAATCATATTACTTAGAATATCTATTATATTGCCAACAGCTTTGGAACGAGCTTCAGCTGCAGAATCACTTAAGTGAGTGGCCTTTTTTGAAAGAATTAATGCGGCTCCTAAAAAGATGAAAGCCCAAAAACATAATATAATTGCAAACTTGACATTCACGGTCCCAATCACGCAAATTGCAATTAAAATAGCAAGAATATGTGCAAATAATCGGTCTACAAATATATTTATTAAATCTGGAATTCCACTCATTACATCTTTTATTTTATTCCCCAAATTTCCTGAAAAATTATCCTGAAAGATATGATGAGCATGTTGCATCATCCGATCCATAAGAATATGGCCGATATGGCGTTTGAGAGGCGGATTAATTTTGAGCCACGCGTAATCGTACACGCGATTGGAAACAGAATTGATGAATCCCACTGTTATATAAAGTAAAGCAGGAATTAACAGAACTGGATAGGCCTCAGATACCGAGAGACCGGGTAGACGATCAATGATAATTTTTAGCAAATAGGGTGATAAAGATAACTCAAATGCCCAAATGATAACCATTCCCGTGAGAAGTGCAATCCACCAACGAAACGGTCTCAGGGAAGTTAAGATAAATTTAGTCACTGAAGGTGATGTCACATTAATCTCCATAATATATTTCATTAAATCAATAATAAAACACAAAACTTTAATTTACCATAAACGTGACTTTTCGGAAAATTTCATCAGATTATGTATTATCAAATTATTGACAAATGAGGATTTTGTCATAAAAATCATTTCTTTCTTGACGAAAAGTCCTAAAGTACGCTAACAAGATTAAGTCCTTGTCTTATGAGCAAGGGGGTGTAGCTCAGTTGGTTAGAGCGTCGGCCTGTCACGCCGAAGGCCGCGGGTTCGAGTCCCGTCACTCCCGCCATTATAGCCCTTGCCCTTCAAACCAATTTTTTAACGAGCCTAGAGCCGGATTCTGCAAACACCTTTGTAACAACTTCTTAACTCTTGGGATGTGCTTTAAGTACTGGGATTTACCATCCCGAACAGAGAGTCGGGTAAAAATGCCTAAGATTTTTGTATGACGGCCTGCACTTAAGATACAGCCCGCGTTTCTTAAAACTTCACCATCTTCATTTGGAAATGCGCTTAAATATCTTTGCCAACAGCACTCTATAAGAGCAGGATCTAGGTCTAAGCGAGCATCTTCAGTCAAAGATACTAAGTCATAAACAACAGGACCCCAAAGAGCATCTTGAAAATCCAGAAGACCACAAGCCGCAGCACGAGGGCGGTCATTTAATCGCATTAAATTATCCACGTGATAGTCACGTAAAACCAGGGAATGGGGCACCTTTAAAGCCTTTATAAACACCTCTTCCCAAAGAAGAAAATAATCTTTTTTTTCATTTTCAGTCAAAGATTTCTCTAAAAAATTAGGTAAATACCAATCTACATAAAGAGCAACTTCGCTGAGTAAAGACTCTAGATTATATGGACCAACAAAAGGGGGGCAAGTCTCTGCTCGTTGGTGCAAGGCAATGAGTGTATCCACCGCCAACTCGTACAATGAATAGGGATCCTCACCTGCTTGTAAAAGCTTTGTGTAAGTGGCTTCCCCAAAATCTTCTAAAGCCAAAAACCCTTGGATAAGATCATAATTTAAAATTTCAGGCGCTGAAAGACCCAGACTTCTCAAATAGTCTGCTATGCGCATAAATTGTGATACATCCTCAGGTGGGGGAGCATCCATGAGAAGTCCTTGCTCATACCGAAAATATTGTCGTTTGGATGCATCACTGGGCAAAGCTACTAGTTTTTGCGTCGAGATCTTTAAAAAGGCTTGACGTTGAGTGTGTCGCTCGGGAGTTTCAAGTTGAGGTGTTAAGCAGGGTACGGAGTGCGTCATGGGATCCTATTAAATTAAGAGTTATTTCTCTTGTGGATTCGTCGATAATCTTAAAGCCTATATCAATGCGATGGCGAGGCAATAAATCCCCTAAACGTTCGGGCCATTCTATCAAGCATATAGCTTGGTGAAAAGCATCTTCAAGACCAATTTCAAAAATCTCCTCGGCATGTTTTAGTCGGTACAAGTCACAATGCCAAACTTCTCCTTGGATACAATCATAAGTTTGGACAAGGGTGAAGGTTGGACTGGGAACATCGATAGATTTTCCAACAATAGCTTGAAGTAATACCCGTGCAAAAGTTGTCTTCCCGGCACCCAAGTCTCCCCATAACGCCACCACGGTTCCCGGTCGCAATACTTGAGATAAGGGGCGCGCAAGAAGAATTAAATCTTTTAGGGCTAAAGTATATGTAAAGGAACCAGGTGAGGCGCTTACCACAAACCCAACACTTTCCACCAAAGACCACCTATACCCAACCATATGAACAAGTTCACAATACTAACCAACAACCCTAATGACCACCAAGTTCCCATAGGCACATAGCCTGAACCATAAAGAACAACGTTAGAAGTTGAACCGTAGTGCGTCATTGAGGAGAAGAGGTTCGAGCAAAACCCAAGAACAAGTGCAGCCAACAAAGGTGGTGTTCCTGCTGAAAGGGCAACGGCTAAAAAGGCTGCATACATTGCCCCTACATGGGCGGTATTACTGGCAAACAAATAATGGCTATAAAAATAAATAAGGACAACGCCCAGAAAGACAATTTCCCAATTATATCCTTTAATCATACCGCCAACACTTAACGAAAACCAGTCTACAAAGCCAAGAACTTGCAAAAATTTGGCCATGGTCACCAAAATGCCGAACCAAACAAAAATATGCCAAGCTTCTTTTTCATTTAATACGTCTTCCCAAGTTAGTACATTTGATAAAAGTAACATACAAACACCAACAAGAGCCGTAGTTGTGGGTTCAATATTCCAACGAGACCCAACAATCCAAAAGAAAAGCATAAAAATGAAAACACCAACCATAATCCATTCTTTTCCTGTCATAGGTCCCATTTCTTTTAACTTTTCATGAGCCAATTTTGTTGCATTGGGGTGATGTTTCACTTCTGGGGGATAGACGAAATATAAAAGGAGAGGAATCAAGATAATGCTTAAAATGCCTGGAACAATTGCAGCCGTAAACCAATTAGCCCAAGTAATTTCAATGCCCGCAGCTTTGGCCATAGACTGGGCCATAGGATTGGCTGCCATCGCTGTTAAAAACATTGCGCTTGTGATTAAATTTCCCTGAAAACAAACTTGAGTTAGATAGGCCCCTACGCGCCGTTCTGTCCCATCGCCAACCCGACTATCTAAGGATTCAGCAATTGATTTGAGAATGGGAAACATAATGCCACCGGCCCGTGCCCCGTTGCTGGGGATTACTGGGGCAATTAACAGCTCTGTTGCCACAATGCCATACCCCAAACCTAATGTATGTCTACCCATCAACCTCACAAAAAAGTAGGCAATGCGCATTCCCAAATGCGTTTTAACAAATGCACGAGCAATAAAAAATACTAAAAGAATAAGCCAAATTACAGGATTACCAAAGCCACTTAAGCCTTGAGTTAGACTTATATCCTGAGCTATGACCGCCGTAACCATGCTAATTAAACAAACGGCCCCTAAAGGAAGCGGGCGACAAATCAGAGCTAAAATAGTGGATGTAAAGATGGCAAATAAGGACCAAGCCCTGGGATGCATTCCTGCCGGAACAGGAATCATCCAAATACAAACTCCCATAAGAATGGGTACAAAAAAACGCCATAACTTCGTCATGGTTATTTCCTTAAAATTAGATATTGAAAACAGGAATTCTCTTGTGGAATATCCTTGTTAGCATCACTTATGACTCGTCATTGGGTTGTGGTAACATCCCTAGTCATAGCAAATAATGCGCTGTCATATAACAAAAAAATACAAAGGGAGGGGATTTTCAAGACTCACTCTTATTTGTTGAAAAAGAAGAATCTCTTTTCAAGCACTTGTCTCGTGTTGTAATACTTGACTTAATTTACCAACTCTCACCCGCATCCAAGGGGTTATTATGAAGACCAAATCTGATTTTGTTCTCCCTTTTCAACTTGAGAAGATTTCTGTTCGAGGCCGTTTGGTTCGCTTGAAAGGCAATTTGCAAGAAATCATTGACCGTCATAAATATCCTCCTCTTGTAAATCGCTTATTAGAAGAGCTCATTGCCCTCGCCTCTACTCTTGCCTATCTTTTTAAATTTGAAGGCGTCTTTACATTACAAATTACAGGCAATGGGCCCCTTCGGCTTATGGTCGTTGACATTACGCATGAAGGGGGCATACGCGCTTGCGCTCGATTTGATGAAGAAGCGATATTGAAATTACCCCTTTCTACAACAGCAATTCATTCGATTTTTGGTGCCGGGTATTTAGCCTTTACAATTGATCAAAATGAGTCTGATGAGCGCTATCAAGGTATTGTCGAGCTTGAAGGGGCTACACTTTCAGAATGTCTTCATCATTTCTTTCGTCAATCGGATCAATTAGAAACGGGGGTTGTTGTCGTTTCAAAAAGTGAGAACGCTCCTACCCCAGATCATTTAGCAGCCGCTCTCATCATTCAACGCTTACCCGCACGTACCGGATTATCTTTTGAAGAAATAGAAAGGGAAAACGATGGCTGGCTGCGATCTTTATCAATCTTAGGAACAGCTACAGCCCCAGAATTACTCTCTGGTGATTTAACAGAGCAAGATCTTTTGTTTCGATTATTTTGGGAAGATGGAATTCGTATCTTTGAAAATCGTCATCTTATAGCGAAATGTCGCTGCTCTCGGGATAGAGTTGAAGCCATGCTTAAAACTTTTTCTTTCGAAGATATCCAAGAGATGATTGAGGATGAGGCGATCCATGTAACATGTGAATTCTGTAATCAGGAGTATGAGTTTGATCCAGAAAACCTTTTGGCGCAACATTCTGAGCGTAAGATAAATCTCGATCCAGCAAAATGACAGATATGATGGACAACAAAGAAGCCCCAATAATATAAATAGCCGGAGCCATTATCGTTCCGGTTTGCTCGATCATAAGACCACAAATCAGGGGAGCGGTCCCGCCAAAAATGGCATTTCCAATATTATAAGACAAACCCACAGCGGAATACCGAATCGACGTTGGAAAGAGTTGGGTTGCAAAACTGCAGCGAGGACCAAAACAAAAGCCCAAACTCGTAGCAAATAACCCCTGACATATTAAATGTTCGAAAAAGGTTCCATACTTGGCAGAATACAGTAGAGGATAGGCAAAAATTAAACACCCAAGATATCCCATAATTAAACATCGAACTTGCCCTATCTTGTCTGACACTAAGGCCCCCCAAACCATGGCTGGCATCATGATTATAAGACTAAACAAGGTGGTCGCGGATCCATAAATTTTAGAGTAGTTGTTAAGATTATGATTAGGAATAAAAACGATCAGTAAATAGTATCCTGCGCTATTGACCATCAGGAAGCAGATAGCAAGAGTTAATCTCCACTTATATTTTTGAAAAATGATGCTCAAAGGCCATGAGGATGGACGTTTTTTATCTTGAGCTAGAAATTCAGGCGTCTCAGTTAAATGTCGACGTAAAAAATATCCCCCGATAGCAAAGCAAAAACTCGTTAAAAAGGGAAGTCTCCACCCCCATGATAAGAGCTCATCTAAAGTGAGGAAGGAGTTAAGCAAAAGGATGGCCAAGGACGCAGCAATCATCCCGATAGAACTTCCCATATCCGCCCATATGCTATAAAAACCCTTACGTTGAGGCGGTGCGTGCTCTGTTAATAATAAAACAGATCCGCTAAATTCACCGCCTAAAGACAACCCTTGGATGAGTCGACAAATAATCAAGCTGAAGGGAGCGAAAATACCAATATCATTGTATACAGGCAATACCCCCATGATCACTGTAGGAACTGCCATTCCGGCCAAGGACCAAAGTAAGGCCTTTTTTCGCCCCCACTTATCCCCAAAATGGCCAAATAAAATAGCACCGATAGGCCGCATGAGAAAAGCCGCAGCAAAAACACCATAACTCGACAATAACGCAGTATAAGTATCAAAATTGGGGAAAAAGAGTTGTGCCAGAATACCTGCTAAATAACCATAAATAGCAAAGTCAAACCATTCCAGAGCGTTCCCAACAAAACACCCAAGCATTAAATTTTTGGAAGCCTTTGAACTTAACCGTGGAAAAGAAAATACCAGGCTCATTTTTATCTATCTTTTTATTTCCGGGGATTTCTATAAAACCCTATCTCTTTTTACCTAGTCTGTCATCCTCATTTTCCAGCGAAAATAGAAGGAGATATCATGTTTTTTTGGATCATTTATCATCAAGAGCCAATTTAGGAAGTCCCTTTCCTCATCGTCCGTTGAAAAAGTCAAAAGGTCGCAACAGCATCGTGAGGGGATTCAAAAATAAAAACGATAATGTCCGGGGACGAAGATGAATTTAATTTCAAGAAATTACCTGAATTCACTTTTCTGTTTAAACGATTCATTAATTTTTTTGCCGCATACTTGAAGAGTAATCTGTCAAATAAATTAGGAAATGGTTTACTTTATGAATGACTCAATGAACCCGGATTTTTTTTCAAAACTTTGGAAATGCCCCATCCGTCGTTGCTGGCGGTATGGCCGTAAGTTTCTTTTTGTTGTAACTTCTGGCATTTTCATGTGGCTAAGCTTAGATTTCTTTGCAATTGTTATAATGAATCCAGAGAACTACCCACCTTTTGAATCTTTGGTCTTGCATGCTTTCTTAACAACAATATTAAGTCTAATTTTAACATTAACAACCTATCAATTTTATTTACGTTTAATCAGTCGATTCCGTCTGATTCGTGCCTTCTTACCCTCTCGGAGAACTCCTCATGACAGATGACTTCTTTCAACAACAAACCCATGAATCCTCACCTCCCAATTCCAAAACTTGGTGGAATTTCATTACTCGCACTTTATTTTATACAAGTTTAGTGGGGTTCATTCTAGGAGCTGCTTTTGGCTATTTACATATTAAAGGCTGGCTTAAAAATGCTGAGGAGGGCCTGGTTTTATATGCAATTACGTTCGGCGGTGGTGCTTTTGTTTCTGCTTCTTTTGTGCTTTATCAAGCGCGCCAGGGTCAGCTAAAAATGCAAAAAATTAAAATTAGACAAAAATAATTGCCGGAGAATTGTTTATTATTTTTTAATTAACACCACACGTAACACCCACACTTATGAGAATAGGGTGCTAAAAACCCTAATTCCCCCTCCAAGCTATTGATCCCAGGAAGAGAATTAAGCAACTAACCACAATGGTTGCTCCAGAGGGTGTATTGAAGGAAATTGCGGCTAAAAGACCTATTGATATGCCGAGAAAAGCACTTCCCATAGCAATCAAGGCCATTTTTTCGGGACTGCGCGCAAAACGCCCCGCGGTAGCTGCCGGCATAATGAGAAGAGCTGGCATTAAAAGGGCACCCACAGCTTTAAGGGCTATTGCAACCGTGAATGCCAAAATAATCATAAATGTTGCCCTCACAAAGCCAACGGAAACACCAGCGGTTTGAGCCAATTCTTCATCTAAAGTTAAAAGAAGAAGCTCACGCCATTTCCAAATAAAAAACAGGCCAACCAAAACCGCACATCCATAAATCCAATAGATATCTCTTAATCTCAAAGTCAAAATATCACCAAATAAATAACTTTCTAAATCGGCATTTGACCCACTTTTTGATAAAGCTAAAAAGCCTAAAGCCAAAGCACTGTAAGAGATAATTCCAAGCCAAGCATCAGCTGTTAAATGTTGACGGCTATGGGTTTTTGCAAGGATGGTGGCACAAAGCAAACAAACGGCAACAATGCCAATATTCATATCAATATGCAATAGAATCCCCAACGCAATGCCGAGCAAAGAAGAATGCGCTAAAGCATCACCAAAAAAAGCCATGCGACGCCAAACCAAAAAGCATCCTAACGGTCCTGTGGTGAGTGCTAGGCCAAAACCAGCCAGAAGGGCTTTGCTAACTAAGGTGTTGAAAAACAAATCAATCATGGACACAACCTCCCGCGTGAAGATGATCATGATCATGTTTGTAGGGAGCCACGAATAATTTTTGATAACTTGGGTCCACAGAAACTTTACTTGGATGACCAGAACAGCAAACATGAGTATTTAGACAAACAACTTCATCGCTTGCTGCCATAACCAAATGAAGATCATGGGAAACAAGCAAAACAGAACATCCCCGATTATCTCTTATTTTGGCTATGAGTTGATAAAGTTCTTCTTGTCCCAATACATCCACTCCTTGCATAGGCTCATCTAAAACCAACAAGTCTGGAGAAATCAATAATGCCCTAGCCAACATAACCCGCTGCATTTCTCCGCCCGACAAGACTGTTAAGCGACTATGTTTTAAAGCAAATGCGCCCACTTCCTTCAAACAATTATCAATTTGAGACTGAATTTTGGAGGTTCTCTCAGGCGTTCCTAAGCTTAAGAGGCGCTCTACGGTCATCGGCAAAGTGGGATTAATATCCAATTTTTGAGGCATATAACCAATCTTAAGACCTGATTTACGTGTTAATTTCCCTCTTGATACGGGAATAAGATTTAACATAACTTTCAATAATGTTGTCTTGCCGGCCCCATTCGGGCCTATCAATGTCATAATTTTGCCCGGCATTAAAGAGAGAGATACATCCTCTAGGATTACTTTTACTCCACCAGGGGTTGGAACTTGAACCCATATATGGTCAGCAATAATAAGAGGTGTGTTCATTATAGAATACTTTCAAGAATTATCTATTGAGTTTTAGATCACGACTTTGCAATGAGAGCAAGCAGAATCTTCAAAGCTTGAGAGAAAATTTAAGAATTTGAAATTGCCTATTTAAATTTATCTTCATGAGGATAAACCCCCCAAATACATCGACGTTTTATCCAACCCCGATGGCCTTGAACATCAAGACGACACCAGTCATTACGGCATTCTAATACCTCTCCCAATACTCCAGGCTCAAGATAGCCAACCACACGGGAGTTTTCATCTGTATCTTTATATAATTTGCGTTGTTTTTGTTGAATAACAGCTGTTCTTTTCCCACAAAGTAAACTTTTGTGAACCCATCCTTGGGTACCTTGCCAATCGCGAATCTGGCGCCAAGTATCGAATTCCGCAATAATTTCCACTGGCAGCCCGGGACGTACAAAAATCCATTCTATATGGTAGCTTTTACCAGGACCCACGTGCAGATTGACCGTTTTTGCGCGAAGTGACGCAAATCGTGGCAGAGCTAGGGGAGGCGCAGGAGCTGCAAGAATATTGCTCATTGTCATGATTATTATAAAGTATACAAAACCAATCTTCATTTTTAATTTAACCCTGTGGAACCGAATCGGCCTTCTCCTCGATGAGTTTCATCAAAAGTCTTTTGCTCATCCCATGTAATGGAGGAGACGGGAGCAATGACCATTTGCGCAAAACGCATCCCTCGAGTAATCGTAAAAGGCTCTAAGCCATGATTTATAATAATACCAATTATTTCTCCGCGATAGTCTGCGTCAATTGTTCCTGGAGAATTTAAAACCGCCACTCCGTTTTTGAAAGCAAGGCCTGAGCGAGATCGAATTTGAGCTTCATACCCGGGCGGCAGAGCAATAGAAATACCAGACGGTATCCCTTGCCATTCGCCCGGGTTCAAAACAACATTTTCCTCTACAGCCGCATATAAATCTAACCCAGCACTTAACGGTGTCCCATAGGCAGGCAAGGGTAAATCTGCACCGTGAGGTAAACGACTCAACCCAACTTTTACTCTCTCATCTAATTCAGGTTTAGATACACTAGATGCTGACATTTTATTGCCTCCCCCTTATTCTTTTATTGCTGTATGTATGCACGATATCCCACCGCACAAATTCTGCCAATTCAGTTTTGTGAATCCTGCCGATTTCATCATTTCTCCCAACGTTTCTTGTTCGGGAAATTGGCGAATACTCTCGACTAAATACTCGTAAGCCTTGCGGTCATTAGAAACCCATTCTCCCAAAACTGGCAGAAGATGAAATGAGTAAAAATCATACGCCTTCTCCAAGGCAAAACCCTTAACTCGACTGAATTCTAAGCACACAAATTTTCCACCCGGCTTCAAAACACGAAAAGCATCTTTTAAAGCCTCATCGATGCGCGTCACATTTCGTAAACCATAAGCAATTGTATACAAATCCACGGAGCTATCGGGCAAGGGTAGATTTTCCGCGTTGCCACAAATCCACTCAATCTCTTTTACAATTCCTTGATTAATCGCCCGATCTCGGCCAATTTCTATCATCTCTGGGGTGAGATCACATACCATGATGGTTGGATTTCGGTGGGGATAGGCTTTTGCCATCCGAAAGGCAATATCCCCTGTTCCTCCGGCTACATCCAGTATAAAAGGATTTTGGGGTAAATTAAGCCCCATAACGAGATGATCCTTCCATAATCTATGAATACCCAAACTCATTAAATCATTCATGAGATCGTACTTTTGAGCTACCCGGCGAAAAACATCTTTTACAAGTCCCGTTTTCTGATTTTCAGAAACTTTTTTAAACCCAAAATGTGTTTCATCATTCATAAAAATTTGAAACTTTTTTCAAAGCCCCCCCATACTCAATAAAATATGTTTCTATTCGACACCAAAGTTTCTTATACGTCTCTTCTGATTTTGGATAAACAGTGCCTTTATAAATAACAGCAAACATGTATTTCTCCCTTTCTCATCAGAGGCATTGAACTTATTCTGGCTTGAGGTTACATCTTAATATTAAACAGATACAATAGGAGAGCCAATCCATGCGAGCAGAAATTGAATCCATCGTTAAACAAATTGACCAAAGTCTTTCATTGTTGCGGAGGCATCTTTGACTGGGACAAAGCCTTAAGCCAACTCGAATCCTTAAATACCCAAGCTGAAGATCCAGATTTATGGAACAATCAAGCTTTGGCGCAAAAGATCCTTAAAGAGCGCGACGCCCTACAAACGTCCATAAATCGTATCCAGGACCTCCAAACCCAATTAACAGATAATGTGGAGCTCATTGCCTTAGGAGAATCCGAAGAGGACACAGCCATTATCGTCGAAGCTGAAACCCAACTGGAAAAACTTGAGAAAATATCAACGCGCCTCCAGTTAGAAACATTGTTATCGGGAGAGGCGGATAAGAATGACTGCTTCTTAGAAATTAATGCTGGTGCGGGAGGGACAGAAGCCCAAGATTGGGCCTCCATGCTCTCTCGCCTTTATAGTCGTTGGGCAGAATCAAAAGGCTATAAGCTAGAAATTTTAGAAGAAAGTCCTGGAGAAGAAGCCGGGATAAAGTCCATTACATTAAAAATCATGGGACATCAGGCCTATGGGTGGCTAAAAACAGAAAGTGGTGTTCATCGATTGGTTCGTATTTCTCCTTTTGACTCTAACGCCAGGCGTCATACAAGTTTTGCTTCTGTTTGGGTTTACCCTGTCATTGATGATTCCATAGATATTGCCATCGAAGATAAGGATTTGCGAATTGATACCTATCGGGCTTCCGGTGCGGGGGGGCAACACGTCAATAAAACAGAAAGCGCCATTCGCATTACTCACATTCCGACTAACATTGTTGTCCAATGTCAAAATGATCGCTCCCAACACCGGAATAGAGCTCAAGCCTATTCGATGTTAAAAGCCCGATTATACGAACTAGAATTGCGAAAGAAAGAAGAAAAACTAACCGCTCAAAGTGCTGGAAAGACTGATATCGGTTGGGGGCATCAAATTCGTTCTTATGTTTTACAGCCCTATCAAATGGTAAAAGATACTCGTACAGGCGTTGAACGAGGTAATGCTTCGGGTGTGCTGGATGGAGATATTGATTGTTTTATAGAGGCAGCTCTTGCTATGCGCATTGGGGGGATGGATCAAGAAAAGTAAAATCTTTAGAATTTTTCTGGCATCAAAGCTTGTTTTTGGAAGTGTTTATCCTATTTTCTTAAGTATAAGGAGATTTTGCCATGAGTGCGTGCGCCTATCTTTTATCCTATACCCACCAGATTTCATCTGAAACCGGGGGTGTTTTTCATTCTTTAGGTCGTAAAGTAAGAAGCCGATTTACGCGAAGTTTGAAGCCTACTGATCATTTGGGGGGGTTAAACCCAGATGAACTTCTGTTAGTAAGAGTTGATTATGTGAAATTTAATTCCCCCCAGTTTGATGAAGATCGAGATACAAATATTTGGCCCCAATCAGGATCAACTCACGAAGATATGGAAATTTCCATCGGTTAATCTCAAGAATCTGAAAGCCCTTTTAAAAAAGCACTCGCCAGGTTTTGCATCATCACAAAATAAGCATCTCTATCTGCTTCTAAACCAACGCCCAAATAGTCCAAAGTTTCTATTCGTGTACCCGTCTTTTCCATAAGGGAGCTAATAATATCTGTCGGAAATTGCGGTTCTGTAAAAACACAACTCACTTTTTGCACTCGGATATACTCGGAAACTTGCAGGAAGTGTTGAGCATTAAGTCCATAATGACTATCTCCAATAAGCACACCTATTGCTCTTGTTTTGTAATGGCGATCGAAATATTGTGTCCCATCATGATAAACCACATAGGGTTTGTTTTTAACGGACATTAAGATTTCCTTCAGATTTTGATCTAAATCTTCTAACCGACTGATAACATTTTGTGCATTCGTGTGATAATCTTTCTGATGTTTTGGATCAAGCACACTTAGTTCTTGAGCAATGGCAATAACAATAGCTTTGGCATTATCAGGATCAAGCCAAAGATGTCCGTCTAAATCTTGGTCGTTATGTTGATGACCACAAGAATGATCTTCTTCAGACCCGTGAACGTGACTTCCCCACAGTCCTCCCTGTCGCATCGGATATAATTTCATTCCTGGCTTATCTTGAAGTGTGATGATACGTTGGCCAACTTTTGGTGTCTCTATCACACGCTGCAAGGCTGTCTCATAAGAAGGTCCTACCCAAACAACAACTTGAGCGGCATTAATTTGTCTTACCTCGGATGGTTTTAAATTTTGAGTATGGGGAGAGCTCTCCCCACTCATCAAAAGCGTCGGAGAATTCATCCCCTCCATAACGCCCGCAACCAAAGAATGGATAGGTTTAATTGTAACCAAAACCTGCGGTACACTTGCTTTGGTGGCAATAGACAATCCAATGAGGAAAGAAAAAAAGAAATAAATATAATTCAGCATGTATTTAAAAAGTAAGGGAAACCAGGATAAGTGTCAAGAAATTACAAAAACATCGTTTTAAAAACTTCTTCGTCTTCCTTAATCCATTACCCGAAGAGAGCTGTGGATAAACTTGTGAATGAAACGAAAAGAATTCTTGTACAAAATGAAGAACAGTTTATAGCCTAACCTAAATTTCGTTTTTCGGCTAATAAGTCGGGATAACTTTGACGGCTTTACAAAAGTTAACCACCTGTGGATTATCTTTCCACACCCCTCTTGTTGAAACTAAATCCAAAATTTATCCCCCAAATTATCCCCGGGTAGAGAAGTACTATTTTACAAATCTTCCAATAAGATAAAAGAATTATCCCCTCAATTAGGGAAGAACTGTTTATAATTAAAGAATCTGTGGACAATTTTCCTAAAGAATTGAATCCCCATAATTCACATATATCTACTACAACTACAACTACCTTTATAAATTAATACAATTGTGATTATGTAGTAACCATGAATCTGATTATAAATACCCTTCAGGGGAATGTGAACTTATATCCCCCCATATGGCTCATGCGTCAAGCAGGAAGATATTTACCTGAGTACAGAGCCATTCGCGAAACAGTTCCCAGCTTTATGGAATTATGTTTTCATGAAGAACTTGCCACAAAAATTACTCTTCAACCCATTGAAAGATTCAATTTTGATGCTGCAATTTTATTTAGTGACATCCTTGTAATTCCGCACGTATTGGGACAAAGGGTAAATATTGTTGAAAAGAAGGGACCCATTTTAGAACCCATTGACGCCTCAACATTTTTTGAAAATGCACAAGATGTTGATTTGCTCAAAGCGTTATCTACACCTCTTAACATTCTTCGTAATGTTCGCAAGTCCTTACCGTCAACTAAGGCCGTAATTGGCTTCTCAGGGAGTCCTTGGACTATTGCTACCTATATGCTTGAGGGAGGAAAATCAGCAACATTTGATCGAATAAAAAATCATCTCTATACCCAAAGTCCGCTGTTTATCCAAACCATGGCATTATTGGAAGAATCTATTGGAACTTTTCTCCTGGCTCAAATTGAAGCTGGTGCAGATGCTGTACAAATTTTTGATTCTTGGGCAAAGGCAGTCCCTCTTGAAAATCAAGATGAATGGATCGTTGATCCCATTCGTCGCATCATTTCTCGCATCCGGGGTCTTTACCCAAACCTACCCATTATCTATTATGGACGAGGTGTTTCCCCCATTTATTCAAAGATTGTTAAGGACTTTCCCTATTTGGCTTTAGGGGTTGATGAGGGGGTTCCTGTTTCGGTAATGAAAAATCAGATCCAAAAAATTGCTCCTGTTCAGGGAAACTTAAGTCCAGGAATTTTGGTCGAAGGAGGAAAGAAAGTGAGAGATAGTGTACGCGAGCTGCTGGATGCATTTCAGGGAACGTCTTTTGTTTTCAATCTTGGCCACGGAATTTTGCCCCAAACACCCGTGGATCACGTGAGGGAACTTGTCGAACTTGTTAGGGGAAGAGAGTTGTAAAGAATGACTATCCGCCAGAATCGTCTTGCTGTTGTTTTGATGAACTTAGGGGGCCCCGACACCCTTGAGGCTGTGCGCCCTTTTTTACGAAATTTATTTTCTGACCCCGCCATCATTTCCCTTCCTTGGCCGTTGCGGCCTCTTTTGGCGGAAATAATTTCTCGAACGCGCAGTAAAAAGGCTCGCAAAATCTATCAGCAAATGGGGGGGGCGTCTCCTCTTTTTCTAAATACAAAATCTCAAGCTCATCACCTTGCTCAGCTACTGAAAAAGAAAATTCCAGATCAAGAGGTGGAAGTTTTTGTGGCTATGAGGTATTGGCACCCCCGCGCTTCAGAAGTTATTGCTAAGGTTAAATCTTTTCAACCAACACAAGTCATTTTACTGCCCCTCTATCCTCAATTTTCCATCACAACAACCGGATCGAGTTTTCTGGAATGGGAAAAAGAATCAAAGCGGCAAGGGCTAAGCATCCCCACATGTCAAATTAACAGTTATCCTGATGAGGTCTCTTTTATCAAGGCCCACACAGATTTATTGCGGCCCTGGATCGAAAAAGCATCGGCCTATGGTCATCCTCGTATTTTGTTTTCTGCTCACGGGCTCCCTCAAAAAGTTATTGATGCCGGAGACCCTTACGAAGCTCAAATTCATCAAACAGTGAAGTCTATTTTAAAAAAATTACCTTCCTCTGTTGACGGAGTCATATGTTATCAAAGCAAAGTTGGGCCCTTAAAATGGTTAGAGCCCTCCACCGAACAGGAACTAAAGCGTGCTGGTGCGGAAAAAGTTCCCGTTATTGTTGTGCCCATAGCTTTTGTGTCTGAACATTCTGAAACCCTTGTAGAGTTAGATATAGATTATCGGTATCTCGCGGAGTCTGTTGGGGTACCCTTCTATGGAAGAGTTCCAACTTTGGGTATTCATTCTGATTATATCAAGTCGCTTGCGGGGTTAGTTGTATCAAATTTAAATAAAGGGTAAGCGCTATGTATGATTGGCTTCTCGGGTTTTATTTATGGATAAAAGTCGTTCATCTCATTGCCATAATTGCGTGGATGGCTGGCCTTTTTTATCTTCCTAGATTGTTTGTCTATCACGTTAATGTTGATTCAAAATCGGAAGCAGCACAATTGTTTCAGGTTATGGAATATCGCTTATATAGGATAATTATGGTTCCTTCTATGCTTTTATCCTTGGCATCAGGAATTTTTCTTGTTATAGTCCAAAATGTCTGGTCATTTGGGTGGTTTCATCTCAAGTTGACCTGCGTTATTGGCCTGGTTATTTTTCATCATTTGTTAAATTTCTGGCGAAAGCAACTAGCCACAGGGGTGTGCACACGCACCGATCCCTTTTTCCGTCTTATTAATGAGGTGCCTACACTTTTATTGATTGTTATTATCATAAGCGTTATTGTCAAACCGTTTTAGTTTTATCAAGGAAAATCATGCAATTACAGGAACTTAAGCGCAAACCGCCCGCAGAGCTATTGGCGCAAGCAGAAGAATTAGAAATTGAAAACGCCAGCGCCTTACGCAAACAGGATTTAATGTTTGCCATATTAAAGAAATTGGCAGAAAAAGATGTAGCCATATTTGGAGATGGTGTCGTTGAAATCCTCCAAGATGGTTTTGGATTTTTACGGTCACCTGAGTCTAACTATCTTCCAGGGCCCGATGATATTTATGTATCACCGAGCCAAGTTCGCAGATTTGGTTTGCGGACAGGGGATACCGTTGAGGGGCAAATTCGAGCCCCGAAAGATAGCGAACGTTATTTCGCTTTGTTAAAAGTTAATACCATCAATTTTGAACCCCCGGATAATATTAAATACCGAATTAATTTTGACAACCTTACACCTCTTTACCCCGAGAAGCGTTTGATTCTTGAAGTTGAAGGTGAGGGCAACGTCTCAAATGGTAAAGATTTTACTCAACGTGTTATTGATCTTGTTTCCCCTCTTGGAAAAGGTCAGCGCGCCTTGATCGTTGCGCCGCCTCGTACAGGAAAAACCGTCATGTTGCAAAACATTGCTCACTCCGTTGCCATTAATCATCCAGAAGTTTATCTTATTGTTCTATTGATTGATGAACGTCCAGAGGAAGTGACCGACATGGCTCGCTCTGTTAAGGGTGAAGTGGTTTCTTCAACCTTTGATGAACCGGCTTCACGACATGTGCAGGTTGCCGAGATGGTCATTGAAAAAGCAAAACGTTTAGTTGAACAAAAGCGTGATGTCGTCATTTTGCTAGATTCCATTACACGACTTGCGCGGGCTTATAACACGGTAGTTCCCTCTTCAGGTAAAGTTTTAACAGGTGGTGTGGATGCCAATGCCTTGCAACGTCCTAAAAGATTTTTTGGGGCTGCACGTAACATCGAAGAAGGCGGATCGTTGACTATTATTGCTACGGCATTGGTAGATACAGGATCTCGTATGGATGAAGTTATCTTTGAAGAATTTAAAGGCACTGGTAACGCGGAAATTATTTTGGATCGTAAGTTATCCGATAAGCGTACTTTCCCATCCATCGATATTACGAAGTCGGGGACACGTAAGGAAGAACTTCTTATTACTGACAAAGCATCCCTGTCAAAGATGTGGGTTTTGCGTCGTATTCTCAACCCAATGGGAACCGTCGAAGCCATGGAATTCTTGCATGATAAGCTGAAATACAGTAAGAGCAATTCAGACTTTTTTGAGTCTATGAATTCGTAAAGTCAATCCAAGACTTATGCTTTAACCGAGACGAGAAAAGACGTCTTCAAGAAGGTTTGTTAGGGAAAATCGTACCTTTTGAAAAAGGAGATCTCATGATCGTGCTGGGATTGACAGGATCGATGGCGATGGGGAAATCTACAGTTACTCGGGCTTTGCGTCTTATTTATAACGCTCCCGTATGGGATGCTGATCAGGCTGTTCGGGATTTGTTAGGGGAGGACTTGCAGCTTATTCAAGAAATTACTGATTTATATCCCGATGTCATAGTGGGGGGGACAGTTGATCGATCCCTTTTGCGCTCTAAGGCTTTTCAGGATGAAAAGTGCTTAACAAGTTTAGAACATCTCATTCATGAGCGGGCTTTTTCCAAAATGATAGAATTTTTAGAAAAGATGCGTCGACTGGGTATTCATTGGTGTGTTGTGGATGTTCCTTTGTTATTTGAGGTGGGTTGGGACTCTTTATGTACATACACTGTTTTGATTTATTCTCCCTCATTTATACAGCAACAACGTCTTCAAAAGAGACCAGGCATAAATTTGGAAAACCTTAATCATGTTTTAAATCGACATTGGACTTTGCCTCAAAAGAAAGCTAAAGCGACTTTTGAAATTCAATCCGGTTTATCTAAAGGACATACTTTTCGTCAATTAAAAACCATCCTTGAAGCCTTATCCTTAAAACGGACCGACTATGCGTGAAATTGTTTTAGACACTGAGACTACCGGATTAGATCCTGCGGAAGGCCATCGAATTATCGAAATTGGTTGTGTGGAATTGATTAATTATCTCCCAACGGGCCGTGTGTACCATAGCTATATAAATCCGGAACGGGATGTCCCCGCCGAAGCGTCTGCAATTAGTGGCATCAAAACAGAATTCCTTAAACCTTTTCCCGTTTTTTCTAAAATTGTAGATGAGTTTTTATCTTTTGTTGGCGATGATCAATTGATTATTCATAATGCTGCTTTTGATTTAAAATTCTTAAATGCTGAATTTGGGCGGTTAAATCATCCTCATTTCCCCCCCCAACGGGCTACCGATACTTTAAAAATTGCTCGCGCAAAATTTCCAGGATCGCCTGCGAGTTTAGATGCATTGTGTCGTCGGTTCCAAATTGACCTTTCAGGTCGAACAAAGCATGGTGCTTTAATTGACTGTGAATTATTAGCTAAAGTCTATTTAGAACTTCTGGGAGGACGTCAGACAGCGTTTACATTTGCGGGAGCTCCCCTTCAAACCAAAGTTGTGACACGGGATGATTTAAAGAACATTCTTCGTACTCACAAAGAAGCTCGTCCTCATGAGCCCACATCTGAGGAGTTAGAATCACATAATGAACTCATTCACTCTATAAAAAATAGTTTGTGGAAAAAGTAAGAGAAGCTGTGAACAATATAAAATAGCAATTCTTTAGACAATCCCTTCCCTTACATTAAGTTATGTGTTTCTCATGTAGCTTCTTTTATAAATTCTAAATTTATATGAAAATAAAGACTCTTCCTGTCTTGCTCTATGTCTGTCTATAATTTAATTAAAATACTTTACTTTAGGGACGTTACAGTGATTCGAGGGAGTCAGGATCCATTTCTAAACTATTACCATCGGGAATTGACCTACTTGCGTCAAGCGGGGGGATTGTTTGCAAATAAGCACCCAAAGATTGCGCATCGCCTGGGGTTGAATTGGGAGGAATCTCCGGATCCTCACATGGAAAGACTTCTTGAATCTTTTGCGTTTCTAACGGCTCGGTTGAGTCAAGAAATCGATGATCGATTGCCTCAAATTTCATCAGCTCTGTTAGGCGTTCTTTATCCTCAATTGATCAATCCAATTCCCGCCATGGCAATAGCTCATTTTCAAGCAGATGCCACAAAAGGGACACTGACTACTGGATTCCCTATTCCCAAGGAAACTTTATTATTTACTTACGCTGAGGAAGGTGTTGCCTGTCGATTTCGGACGGCCTACGACATTACCTTGTGGCCTATTACTGTCACTCATGTCGATTTTGTTTCGCGGGATGTCTATGACATTAAAGGATATGGTCCCAAGGTCCCTTGGTATTTACGTTTACGTCTTCAAACCGAAGAAGGGCTTCTTTTTTCTGACCTCGATCTAAAACGACTAACCTTCCATTTGAACGGGGATCGCCTATTAACATTTGAAATGTATAGTGCTTTGTTTGCGCAAACGAATCCACATGTCTTAGTATCCACTGATCAAAAAACAGCGTCTTATTTACCGATGCCTTCCTTACAATCTGTAGGATTTGATGAAGATCACTTGATCTTACCTCATCCTGGTCATGCCCAGCCAGCTTATCAATTAATTCAAGAATATTTTCATTTTCCTGAAAAATACTTGTTTTTTTCAGTTGAAAATATATCGACGCAAGGGGCGAGCAATGAGATGGATTTACTTATTGCTATTGAAGATGCTGAAGTGATTGGAAAGTTAAAGTTACATCCTCGAAATTTCTTACTGGGATGTACGCCCATGGTCAACTTATTTCGACGAACAACGGATCCAATCCGTCTGGATCACCGACAAACGGAGTATCGATTAACACCTGACGCGCGTCGGGAGAGAACGACGGAAATTTATTCCATTAATCGAGTGATGGCAACTTTAGAAGACCAACCAGATCCCGTTGAGTTTCAACCTTACTTTTCCTTTAATCATAAAACGGAAAAACTGACTTCAGAGACACAGCACAACTCATTTTGGATTGGCAGAAGAAGCGCATCTTTGCAAAAAGATATACCGGGAACGGAAATGTTTTTAACTTTTGTTGATTTGGATTTCAACCCCACTCTCCCTTCAGTGCAGACTATTTATGGTGAAACATTGTGTACAAATAGATATTTGGCGGAACAAATGACCGCCGGGACTTTAATGGAAATAGAGGATAGGGCTCCCATAGCTAAAATTGTTTGTTTGGGTAAACCCGTTTCTCAAGTCCATGCTCCAAGAGATGGCGAAACTTTATGGCGCCTAATTTCTCATTTGTCCGTTAACCACCTTTCTTTAACGCAAGGGGATGCTTCTTTGAACGTCTTAAAAGAAATGCTACGTCTTTATGCGGGGCCAGAATCTATCTATCGTCACGGTGAAATAGATGCTTTACAAAAACTATCTTGTAAATCGACCGTTCGTCGAATTGGTGAGGAAGCGTGGCGAGGATTTATTCCCGGTTTAGAGGTTTCCTTAACAATGAATGAGCATGAACTTGCAGGCAGTAGTGTCTTTTTAATGAGCTCTGTTTTGCGACATTTCTTTGCTTTACAAGTGTCTATAAATTCGTTTGTTGAAGTTGTTTTACACAGCACGCGACGTCAAGGTGAGTGGATGAGATGGCACCCGTTACCCGGAGAACAAATACTCCTTTAGAAGAGCAAGTTCTAAAAACGCCTTACGAATTTGATTTTCATCAAGCAATTCGTTTGTTGGAGAAAATGCGTCCTGAAGCCATTCCCTTGGGAGAGGGTTCTGATCCTTTAAAAGAAGCGGTTTCAATTCAATCGCGCGTGACATTATCTCCATCGGGTGCGGACATACAAAGCCTGTCGCCTTCAGACACAAGCAGACCTCCTGTATTATCCGTAAATTTCATTGGATTGGGTGGAATTCAAGGTCCCCTTCCGACGCCCTACACGGAATTATTGATTGAACGATTGCGTCATAAGGATACCAGCTTAAAAGATTTCCTCGATATTTTTAATCATCGCTTGGCGAGTTTTTGGCATCGTATGCGCAAAAAAATAGTTTTGGGTATTGCTCAAGTCCGACCAGACGAAACTCCCGTCGGCAAAGCATTCTTGGACTTAGTGGGTATTGAATCTGACTCAATTCGCAATCATTTAGCTGTTTCAGATCAATCCCTTTTGTCCTTTGCGCCGGCATTTTGGAAACGTCCCCGATCCTTGATCGGATTACAGCGCTTACTTCGGTCATATTTTGATATGCCCATTCGGGTGTCTCAATATCAAGGAGCCTGGCAAGTTGCTCCAGAAAAAGATTGGACAAGAATTGGTGTTCGAGAAACGGCTCAACATCACATATTAGGAAAGTCGACAGTTCTGGGAAGGCGCTCATGGCATCAGACTGCGGGAATTACTGTTCATATTCCTCCTCTAACCTATAATCAATTCATTCGTTTTCAACAGGAAACTGCTCAGGAGTATATGGCTTTACGAGATTTAACCTATTTCTATATAGGTGAAGGATCGGAGGTCCATTTGACTTTTTCGCTACGTCGTGAAGAAATTGAGCCAACACGTTTGAATCATACATTTGTTCTTGGGCGTACCACATGGATAACGCGGGGTAACGGAAAGGGTATCTCCCATGATCCCGAAGTGCGACTTCTAATGAAGAATAGTTCTTCTTCATTTTGTTAACTTCTATATTTAAAAATTTCAAACTTCACATCAGTTAAAATGATAGATATTAATTATTATTAATATAAAAAGTAAAAAATTAAAAATATAAATTAAAGTATATTTTTATTTTTTAAATTTACTTAATAAAATTTTTTTGGTTGAAAAAATGATCGTTTTGTAATAACTATTAAGAAATATTAATAAATGGTTAACAAGGGGGACTCGTGTTTATTCAGACAGAAGAAACACCCAATCCGGAAACATTAAAGTTTCTACCTGGGTGTATAGTTATGCCTGAAGGAACAGCGTCCTATATTCAGGGGCAGCATTGTGACAATTCACCGCTCGCTCGACGTCTTCTAGAAACTGAAGGTCTTAAAGGGGTTTTTTTTGGGTCTGACTTTGTGACGATTACAAAGGAAACAGGTCAAGATTGGAATCTACTAAAGCCGTCAATTTTGGGCATTTTGATGGATCACTTTGTTGCTAATTTGCCTGTTGTAACAGATATATCAATTGAGTCGACTCCTTATGAGGCAAGTAATGATCCCCTCGTGATTCAGATACGAGAGTTGTTAGATACGCGCATCCGCCCCGCCGTTGCCCAAGATGGGGGGGACATTGTATTTCACTCATTTGAAGATGGAATCGTATATTTAAAAATGCAAGGAGCCTGTTCAGGGTGCCCCAGTTCAACAGCAACTTTAAAATCAGGCATTGAAAATATGTTGCGACATTATGTGCCAGAAGTCCAAGAAGTTCGGGCCATTTGATGGAGATTTACAGACCCATGAAGTTAAAATCACTTTTATCTATTATCCTGATTGCTGGAGTTGCGTTTAGCCAATTTCCAATTCAGGCTGGTCAAAATGCAACATCATGTAAGGATGTTATTTCTCAGCAAGAAGCGGCTAAAGGTATTCCTCAAGATTTATTGAAGGCCATTGCAAAAGTTGAATCCGGTATTTCACCGTGGGCCATTAACGCTCATGGACGCGCCCATATCTTCACATCCAAAGTTGCCGCCACGAAATATGTTAAGCAATTAGTTGAAGAGGGATTCTCTGATTTTTCTGTTGGGTGCATGCAGCTACATTATGCATCACACCGCCGTAACTTTAAATCCATTGAAGCCATGTTAGAGCCTGAGAATAATATTGCCCATGCTGCGAAATTGATTAAGAACTTAGAACGTCGTTATGGTTCCTTTGAGAGAGCCGTTAAACTCTATCATTCGCCGTCGCCAGTCCACCATAATCGCTATAAAAATCGTGTGTATGGTATGTGGAGTAAAATTCGAGGTCCTTCATCGAAGGGCAAAATGTTAAAGACAGTGGCTTTAAAAAAAGAAATCTTTCAAACGCCAATTCCAAAAAAGAGCAAGAGATCAACAAAGATTAAATTTGGTCTTAGCAGCGGACCTACAAAACAAAGTTTACGTTCAAAAATCTAATTCTATTATTCTGCTGCAATTTCTTGCCTAAAGACCCTAAAATTCAGTAAGGTAAACTGACATATACCTCATTTATAAGTATGGTTAATTCATTATGGCTATTTGTGTTCGTTTCGCCCCTAGTCCTACAGGATGGCTACATATTGGGAATGCTCGCGCTGCTCTAATTAATTGGCTATTTGCGCGGCATCATAAGCTCAATGGAGAAGAAGCAACCTTTCTTTTACGTCTGGATGATACGGATTTAGAAAGATCAGATGCAAAATATGCAAAAGCTATTGAGGAAGATTTAGCTTGGTTGGGACTAACCTATGATCGATTTGTGAAGCAGTCTGATCGATTTTCTCATTATGATCAAGCGATGGAACATCTCAAGTCTGTGGGGAGAGTCTATCCCTGCTATGAAACACCTGAAGAATTGGACTTTAATCGCAAACGCCAATTAGCGCGTCACGAGCCCCCTATATATGATCGAGCAAGTTTAAAATTGACCGCCGATCAACGTGCAGCATTTGAAGCTGAGGGCCGTAAGCCTCACTGGCGATTTCAACTGCTTCCCGAGGCGATCCATTGGGACGACCTCATCCGAGGGTCAAATGATTTTCACGGCAGTCATTTAACGGACCCCGTTCTGGTACGAGAGGATGGGACGTATACATATACCCTTCCCTCAGTTGTGGATGATATCGATTTGGGAATTTCGCATATTATTCGTGGGGAAGATCATGTCACAAACACTGCGGTGCAAATTCAATTATTTTCAGCACTGGGTGCAGATATTTCTCGTCTCCATTTTGGACATTTTACGCTATTACTAGATGATAAGGGGGCGTCTCTTTCCAAGCGGCTAGGAAGCTTGGGGTTGGGTACCTTGCGCGAAAATGGTCTTGAGTCAATGGCCATTAATAGTCTTATTGCGCGTTTGGGGACGTCTTTACCGGTTGAGCCTCACTTGACACTTGATGAATTGGCACAAAGTTTTACGCTGTCTATTTTTAGTCGGACAGCTCCCCGATTTGATCCGGCAGATTTGAATACGCTCAACCATAAACTTTTACAGATGACTCCCTATGAAAATGTGGCAGAACGTCTGAAGGACATAGCGCCTTCTGTTCATGAGACCTTATGGAATGTGATTCGGGGAAATTTGCATACTCTGTCAGAGGCTGCGCAATGGGAGCCGATTTGCTGGGGGAATATTACACCCATTGTTGAGGATCGTAGTTATTTACTGCAGGCCTTAAATTGTTTGCCTAAAGAACCTTGGGATGTAACGACATGGGCTTCCTGGACCGGCCAATTGAAGGAACTAACGGGCCGTAAAGGTAAAGAATTATTTATGCCACTACGTCAAGCCATTACGGGGATGGATCATGGGCCTGAAATGAAGGACCTATTACCTCTCATTGGGTATTCAAAAGTTATTGAACGCCTGAAGTAACGGATTCAATAGTAAAACTACCTTAGAATTATTTGTTATCCTCTCTTCTTTCTTCCCGAGGAATTTGAAAAATTGGGTCTTTAGATTGGGGAAGAGCGTCATTAAGGGGGGGGCAAGGTGACCGCGCATAAATGGCCATCAAGTTTTTTGCCGTAACCCACGCAACTTTATGAGAAAAAGGGTTTGTCGGATCTTGTCGTAAAGGTTGATCAATAATTTCTTGGTCTGAAGTGCTATTTTGTCGTTCGTCTATACCTTGCGGTAGAAGAGAAGAATGATGAGGGTAAGATCCCCTTCCCTCAGGTCCATGACTTATGAGGGCTACAGCAATTTTTTCTGGCACATTTCTAATTTTTAGAGGGGTTTGCCCTGCTGAAAAATGACGATTTTTACACAGTCGATTTTTCAAGGGTTCAAAAATAGACTGAGCCGTGGCTCGCTCAGGCTGTACCCCATAAAAATCATCAATAACGTAAGTAAACCAGTGGTGATAACCATCTTTAGCGATTGATTCTGGTAGGCCCAAATTCTTGAAAGGGACAATGCCGCGGCGCAAGCGACTTGATGCGTCTTGTTCGCCTGTTTGGAGCGTAGGGTTTGCCGCATAAGGCAAAAAATTATTTTTATTCGCATAACTGGCTAAAGCATATAGGATTTGCTCTTGATGAAGAGCAGTTGTTCGGGCCTTCTGCCCGTCCATCATGATTTTTATTATAGGAAAGGTAAAACCACTCACTAAGCCCATAATAATAAGGACTATGGCCATTTCAATCAAAGAAAATCCAGGTACTTTATAGTGAATTTCTACGTCTCCTTTTAGTCAGGATGTATCATATATTTGCAACCATAGGAAGTATATTCTTTACGTTTTAAATTCTTTTTTAGTTACTAAATTTTACGAAAAGTAACATTTAGTAAAGTGAATTCAAAACGTGAATTGGAGACAAAAAGTTAAACGATATAAGCAGTCACGATTTCCAAATAGCCGAACCGATGCGTACGCAAGTTGCGCCATGGGCGATTGCAAGAGAGTAATCGCCACTCATGCCCATACTTAACTCTGGCAAGTTATATGTCTTTGCTAAATTTGCGAGTATTTGAAAATGAAGCGTGGGATCTTCAAGAAGCGGGGGAATACACATCAAACCAGTTACGGGTAGGTTGTGGAGGTGACATAGGTGAATTAAGTCAGGTAAATCATCAATCAAAACGCCACTTTTTTGGGGCTCTTGACCGGTATTAACTTGAATGAGCAGCTTATGAGTTTTGCGATGAGGATTTGACCATTCCTTCGCAAGTTCCAGTATCAGACGCGGGCGATCAACAGATTCTATAGCGTCAAAAAGTTCAAGAGCTTGGCGAACTTTATTGGTCTGTAGAGGGCCGATGAGATGCACATGACAGTCTAGATATAATTTTCGTAAAATCGACCATTTTGATGCCGTTTCTTGAACGCGCGCTTCGCCAAAAAAACGCTGTCCCGCTTCAAGAAGGGGGTAAATAGCCTCCGGGAGCTGGTTTTTGCTGACTACCATAAGAGATACAGCATCAGCTGACCGCCCTGTACGGAGAGTGGCTTGATATATTGAATTACGAATTTCGTTCAGGTTCAATTATTTTTTTCGAAACGCGTCTAACGCGACAACATTAGACCCATCTTGAACACTTTCCGTCATCGGCTGCTGGGAGTTTGCTTTCTTAGATTTCCCATGAGTTTTTGCACGAACGGGTAGTTTTTCTGGGATGACTTTTTCGTGAATGGTTGGGGAAAATTGTAACCCAAATTTCACGGATGGATCCACAAAACTCACAATTGAAGGAAGAGGTATGGTCAATCGTTCATGAATATCATTGAAACATAATGTCACATAGAAGCAATCATCTTCGACTTCTAAGTCCCAGAATTCGTACTGAAGAACAATCGTAATCTCTTCGGGATATTGTTCAAGCAAATAATCCGGCAAGTCTACACCGGGATAATCCGTCCGAAAGGAGATGTAAAAATGATGATTGCCTGGTAGGCCGTTTTTGGCTACTTGCAAAAGGGCGGATCGAACGACAGAGCGTAAACTCTCCTGAACGAGATGTTCATAGTCAAATTTGGTTATTTTACTCACAGTATTTGATTCCTTAATTTGAACGTAGAATGACATGGGTCAAACTTTTCATAAATTTAGTGGGGGGCTTCTGTTGCCCAGTGCCCCCCGGACTGCTAGTCTTTTACCACTTTATATTAGCTTTCGCTAACATTAAGCAGCAGCAGCTGTAACCGCAACCGTTGAACGGTTTAGGTTAACTGCGACACGAGATGCAGAATTATTGTTTGCACCTATTAAATCAGCCCGATAACGGTGGTACAATGCCGGGCAAAAGACATATCTTTACTACGCACGTCGATCCTATTTCACCCCCATAATACGTGGTGGAGGCGCCGGGTACCGCCCCCGGGTCCGAAACGCTTATTCCATAAATCGTTTATCGCCATAGTGAGTTACCTCACAATATATAAAATAGGGTGTTTTCACTGGAAAAAAAAGGGTTTTAACGTTAATCTGGTCCTACTTTTAAAAAAAACTGATAAGAGGGGCAAATGTCTACGGTGCTAAAAGCAGATAAAATAAAAGAAATTCAACAACTTAAAGAAGAACAATTTGTCACACGTCGGGCTACAGTTTTTTCTTTAGAAGACATTCTTTTTGAGCCTCTCCCCGTTCTCGATCACGGATTCGTCCGTGTTATTGACTATATGGGAGATGATTCGGCTATTGTTCAAGCTGCTCGTGTCTCTTATGGAAAAGGCACCAAAATGGTGAATGAAGACAAAGGGCTGGTCAATTATTTGATGCGTCATCGGCATTCTACGCCTTTTGAGATGTGTGAGATAAAATTTCATATTAAATTACCAATTTTTGTGGCTCGTCAATGGATTCGCCACCGTACGGCCAATGTAAATGAATACTCAGCGCGTTATTCTATCATGGATAAAGAATTTTATATGCCAAATCCCGAGCATTTGGCAGCTCAGTCAACAATCAATCGTCAAGGCCGAGATGAAATTTTGCAAGGGGAACAAGCTACGCGCGTCCTCGATTTATTACGTGAAGATGCCTTGCGAGCATACCAGCACTACGAGACAATGTTGAATGAAGATAGCGCGGGTAATGTGTTGGACCCTACTCTTCCGGGTCTTGCAAGAGAATTAGCCCGCATGAATCTGCCTGTGAATTTTTATACTCAGTGGTATTGGAAAATTGATTTACACAACCTTATGCATTTTTTAAGCCTTCGGGCTGATCCGCATGCTCAATATGAAATTCGGGCCTATGCGGATGTGATGTTAGAGGTATTGAAGAAATGGGTTCCGATTACGTATGAAGCCTTCATGAATCACCGTATGGGAGCTGCGTCGCTCTCTGCAAAAGGATTAGCCGTAGTCAAAGCCTTACTAAAGGGGCAGCATTTGGACCAAGTTTCGAGCGGTATGAGTCCGCGAGAATGGCGAGAACTTCATGAAATGCTTGAGTTAAGTCTTCCGCAGGTCAACAAGGTATAAAAATGAAGGTGCCTTTTCCCCTTGTCCTCTATCAGCGCCTGACGCCCTTTCTCGAAAAAGGAGCCTTATTATATTTGCGGTACCGACTGAAGAAAGGGAAGGAAGACCCTAAACGGTTGGCAGAGCGATTTGGAAAGGCATCTCAGCCCCGTCCTAAAGGCGTTGTGGCGTGGTTTCATGGGGCAAGTGTCGGCGAGGCCGTTTCCTTATTACCCATTCTGCGGCGGATTCGAATAGAATTCCCCCACATCACTCCGCTTGTGACTACGGGAACAGTTACAGCATCAACAGTGATTGCAAAGTCCCTACCGAACGGCTGTATTCATCAATATAGCCCTTTGGATTTGCCCTCGTGGATTCAATCATTTTTGGATCATTGGCAACCTGATATTGCTGTATTTGTGGAATCTGAATTTTGGCCAAATCTCATTTTAAATTGCAAGAATCGACAAATTCCTCTTTATCTAATTAATGCAGCCTTGTCAGAAAAAAGCTATCAATCTTGGCGGCGTGTTCCCGCTACTATTGATTATCTTCTGTCCTGTTTTGAACTTCTTCTTGCTCAATCCAAAGCGGTTGCTAAACGGCTGAGAGATCTGGGAGCCACTCCCTCAAAAGTTCGTGTTTGCGGTAATTTGAAGTTTGCTGCAACTCCTTTGACATGTGATCTCGGTGAATTGAAACAATTGCAGACTATTTTGAAAGATCGGTCGGTTTGGGTGGCAGCAAGTACCCATTCCGGTGAGGAGATTCTTGCTGCAAATGTGCACAATATGGTCAAAAACACTTTGCCCAAACTCCTTACGGTTATCATTCCACGCCATCCCCGTAGAGGCCAAGAAATTGCTCAAGAATTGAGGGCTAAAGGATTGCAAGTTGCAAGACGATCCGGTCAAGAAAGGATTAAGCCTTCAACTGATATTTATTTAGTTGATACGGTAGGAGAGCTCGGCCTTTTTTATAGATTAAGTCATGTCGCATTTTTAGGGGGAACTTTTGTGCCTATTGGAGGACATAACCCCATTGAGGCCGTATTACTAGACTGTGCATTAATTTGGGGTCCCTATACCCATAAACAAACGGAAATTTGTAGCGTTTTGAGTCAAGTTGCTTGTTCAATTACAACGAAAGAAGAGTTAGCAATAAACCTAGAGCGCCTTTTTTTGGAGGGAAATCTTCGTGCTGAGAAAATTGCTCGGGCTCATCAACTTTTACAAATACAAGCCCATATCCTTGATCACGTGATGAATGCTTTAAAGGATTCTTTGCCCAAAGTCGCCTGACTCAAGGGGTAAAATCTTAGGTAGTTTGAGTCATATTGGGAAGAGAGCGTCGTTGTTTTGGTAATCGAGCTTCTAGCCACCCCAACTTTGACCACCCAAAAATATCTAATGACAAATCGTAAAGGGCCGCTTGGTGTAATAGTTGTTTCTCCAGCATTTTACAATTTTGAGAGTTTGATTCTAGCCCCATAAAATCAATGATAATATTGCCGCCCAAATGACGCCACTTTAAGTGTTGGATGATTATGGGAATGGCCGCGAGGTTTGTTTCCTGTTGGGTATAGGTTGATCTTCCTCCCCTATTGACATCAATAGCAATACAAGCTGTTGTCATTTCAATAACAATGTTGCCCCCTGTTGGCAAATCAACACGTTCGTGAAAGAGGGAATCCCATATGTCTTCTAACTCAAAGTCTTTGAGGAGAGAACCTTTGTGTTTTTTCGTAAGGGTGAGCAAATCAGGACGGTAATTTTTTAAGAAATGGCGAATATCTACTAGAGTTTGATCATGATCTACAAGAATCAAGTTCCCTTCTGAAGGTTCCATATCTCGCATCCATCGTTGGTAAGGTGATAGAGTATTATAAAGCAAAGATGGCACTTTTGCAGGGAGGGTTTCCGTGTCTTGAAATTTCTTCCTTAAAGTACAAATTTCTTCACGAATTTGTTCTGGTGTAGCGCTTCCAGCCGCCTCGCGAAGTGTTATGGGTTCATTTGCTGAGATAAGTTTTTGAAGGCGATTTCGTATCTCAATATCCTTTAGTTTTGACGAAAGAACCCGCTTTTTTTGGAAGGGATGGAATAAACAGTAACGACCTGCCAAAATGATTCTTTGGGTAAGCAGGGGTCCTTTATGATAAGTTCCTTTATCGGGAATAGCCTCTCGTCGGACTTGCACAAGAACCGCTTGCCCCTCATTTGGTTTAGGAAAAGGATGTTCTAAGGGCAGAAGGCCCACTTCATTTTCAGCTATTTTTACAAAGGCATGAGTTGGGGTTGTATCAAGGATGCGACCCCAGAAAATCTGATCCAGCTGAGCAAATATAGGCGCATTTGAGGAAAGGTCCTCAAAGTCGACGTCGATGACGTGACCATCCTTTAAGGAGATAATACGTCGTTGATTCTTGTCATGGCTAATTAATAGTTGTATGGGCATTTTTGATCATCATCCCTAAAGATGATCTTATTTCTGTCGGAAGGTGATGCGGCCTTTGGTGAGATCATAAGGGGTCATTTCGACCGTAACTTTATCGCCAACGAGGACACGAATACGATTCTTTCGCATCTTTCCAGAGGTATGAGCTAAAATAATATGGTCATTTTCCAAGCGAACACGAAACATAGCATTTGGCAGGAGTTCTACAACGACTCCATTGAACTCAATTAAATCTTCTTTTGCCATTCGGTTTTGACTCGCTTCTAAATAATAATTTTATTGTAATCGTAATTTCATTAATTGTTTAACACATAACCGTATATGTTACATTCATTATTTTATCTTCCCCCCGCTTGCATGTGCTCAATATGTTGATAAATGTGTTGCGGTTTTTTTCGGGTTGGCCAGGGATGGTGAATATCACCTAAATGACAATGAAGTTTTTTCGTAACTATCCGAATTTCATGACCGCCCGCACAAATCATACGAATAGCATTGCCTTTTTCCGCTTGTAGAGTGAGGAGATTTAATATCTCTGGCCCCTTTTTGCGGTGAAATCCTCGATAATGGACGTTTTCCACATTTAAGAAAGATAAACCCGAATGAACCCGATGGTACATAGGCTCACCTTCATGTTCGATGGAGGGATGTTCCCAGCAAAATCGATTGGCAAGCATGGTGAATAGTGATTCTTTTGGCTCATACACCATGGACAAAAGGGGCAGAAAAGAATCTTGTAGGTGTGTTGCTAGTATCGTAAGATCTTCTTCATCTTTCGCTAACAGTCGCAGCGGTACAAAATCTTTAGACATTAAAGGATCTCCCTATTCAGCAATTCGTTCGATTATCGCTCCACATCTTCCTAGTTTATCTTCCACCCGTTCGTATCCACGATCAAGATGATAAACGCGACTAATTAAAGTTTCTCCTTCTGCAGCTAACCCCGCCAATACCAAACACACGGATGCTCGTAAATCAGTTGCCATAACAGGGGCGCCTCTTAAGGAGGGAACTCCTCTTACAAGTGCAGAAGATCCGTGAACGGTAATGTTCGCACCCATACGACATAGTTCGGGGACATGCATAAAACGATTTTCCCAAATAGTCTCCGTAACCAGAGATGCGCCCTGACAAGTCGTCATCAAAGCCATCATTTGGGCTTGTAAGTCTGTTGCGAATCCTGGATAGGGCTCAGTCATGACGTCAACACCCTGAATAGCACCTGTTGGCGTTTCGACGGTAAAACCTTGTTCTGTTGGATTCAAAGTAATCCCTGATTTTTGTAGAAGGGCAGAAGCGGAGGGAATTAAGTCAAGAGAGGTATTCGTTAAATGAAGGGAACCTTTTGTGATAGCGGCCGCCATGGCATAGGTGCCAGTTTCAATTCGATCAGGAATAACGCGATGAGTTGCACCATGAAGACGTGCAGTTCCTTGAATTGTTATGGTATCTGTGCCCGCACCGGAAACATCAGCCCCCATAGCAATTAAGCAGTGAGCTAGGTCTATAATTTCTGGTTCTCTTGCAGCGTTAATGAGTCGGGTTTCTCCTTTAGCCAGGCAGGCTGCCATCATAAGATTTTCTGTAGCCGTAACAGATATAATGGGCATTGTAATGGTTGTTCCCAAAAGACCCTTGGGAGCTTTTGCATGAATGTAACCATCAAGCAGATCAATTTCTGCCCCTAAATCCCGTAACCCATTTAAATGAATGTCGATAGGACGCACGCCAATAGCACACCCGCCAGGTAGAGAAACCTCTGCTTGTCCGCAGCGTGCCAAAAGAGGTCCTAAAACCAAAATAGAGGCTCGCATTTTTCGAACAATGTCATAAGGGGCTGTGGTGTTATGAATTTTTTGAGCCGTGAGTGTTAATGTCTTACTGGGGAGATCGCTGGTCAAATAAACCCCGTGTTGATCCAAAAGGGCTAGCATGGACGTAATATCTGCAAGATCGGGCATGTTTGTTAAGATGAGAGGCTCATCCGTTAACAAAGCAGCTGTCATCAAAGGCAAAGCAGCATTTTTAGCGCCACTGATTGAGATTTCTCCTTTTAAGGGAATTCCCCCTTTAATTTTAATTTGCTGCATTTGCGAATAATATCCCTTTCTAATCTTGTATTAACATATAAAAATTGGTTTTAAAGTCGGGGTAATGTTACGCCCGTTTGCCCCATGTACTTACCCAAGCGATCACGATAAGAGACATCGCAAACCTGGTCAGCCTTCAAAAATAAAAACTGACAGGCCCCTTCGTTTGCATAAATTTTTGCGGGCAGAGGCGTTGTATTTGAAAACTCTAGGGTCACGTGGCCTTCCCATTCAGGTTCCAATGGGGTTACGTTGACAATAATTCCACATCTGGCATAGGTAGATTTCCCCAAACAGATAACCAAAACATCTCGGGGAATGCGAAAATACTCAACTGTGCGGGCCAGGGCGAAACTATTGGGTGGGATGATGCAAACATCTGTCTTACGATCGACAAAACTATTGGCACAAAAATTTTTGGGGTCAACAATCGCACTATCAACATTTGTGAAAATCTTAAATTCATCGGCGACTCGAGCGTCATATCCGTAAGATGAGACACCATACGAGATAACACCGTCATCTTTGGGAACAAGGACGGGACCTCTTTTTGAGCCCAGGCTATTCACAATTGCTTGGTCTTCCTCTCCCGTATCCAGTGCACGGACTTGATTGTCGACAAAAGGTTCAATCATTTTGTGGGCGAGGGCTTGTTGGCGAATCCAATGATCTGGCAATATGGACATATGACGAGGACCTTCTTATCGTAGATTTCAAGTAAACTGTACTCATAAACCTACACGATTTAAGAAAATAATTGGAGGGTTTTTTCAAAAACAAAAGTAATTATTCAGAAATAATGATTGTATTCATGGAAAAATCTTCGAAGAGACGGGTCTAATAAATTTTGACTAAATTTTATTAGGTTTTCTCGGGTGTATAGAGGATCTCTTTTTCCAAAGTCTCTTTTGATTTTTCGCGTTCTACATTTTGCGATTTGCGCTTACGCAGATTCTCTCGCAAAGCTGAACTTAAACGTTGTTCGCGCTCTGTTTTGATTTTTTTGCCTTTGGGAGGGGAATTAGCGAGACTTCTGGTCATCTTTTTTTCCACGTGACATCAGTTGAGCTGGATTGTCAGAATAGACAGCATTGGCGCCGAGAGTTTCTGCTTTTTGATAATCCTCAATGGTATTAATTCCAAACATTACAATATTTGCTTGCGGTAGCTTTTGTCGGATACGTTCAATGCCAGGCTTAGTCCAAATCACTAAATTAACAGGATATTCCGCATCTCCTAAAGCTAGTTTTTCACTGACTTTCATTTGTCGAACAAGCTCAAAGCCCAACCAAATCGGTTGATTTGTTTTTGCAAGTTGTTTTGATCCTGTCACATTAAGCAATTCTTCGACCGTATTGCGTCGACTCTCAAAAGATTTCGCTTGAGGGTAATTGGCTTTTAAATAAATAAGATGACTATCATCTGTTGAGTAAAATATAAGTCTATCCCAAGCATTTTGTTTGTTGGCAACTTTGGCAACAGCTTCGATAAGGACAGGTGCAGGCAAAGATTTTAAGTCAATAATAATCTTTGTATCGGGAAATTTGATGAGGATCTCTTCGAGAAGGGGAATTTTATGTCCCTTGCCTCTTTCTGGAAAACTTCCATTTTTCTCAAAATTATAGGCAGCATCTAGCTTTTGAAGGTCTGCAAATGAAAATTCATTTACTTTCCCTTTGCCATTCGTGTTCGCGGAAAGATCTCCAGGATGGTATACAACCACAAGGCCATCTTTGGATACTTGTACATCCAATTCTAATGATTTTGCGCCCAACAGAATGCATGCTTGAAAGGATTGTAAAGTGTTTTCCGGCCGCTCGGCTTTTCCCCCGCGGTGGGGAATAATTTCGGGGGGTAGTCCCTGGGTGGTATATCCCTGAATCAAAAGGGTGGCTAGCATAAGAGAGAAAATTTGGATTCTAGAGAACTTCACGACACATTTCCTTCAGGTGGTAGGCAATTTTTCTAGGGTATACATATCACATACCCTATTTTTGCTCAATCCAATTCTCTTGTGGAGTATAAAGATTCCCTCCCCTATTAAATTCAGGAATAAATCCAGTATCGTTTTCATAAAATCATCTTGAATCCGATTTATACCTATGCCATGGTTTCTTCGGTAACTCAAGCCGCCGTGGCTCAGTGGTAGAGCACACCCTTGGTAAGGGTGGGGTCGAGAGTTCGATTCTCTCCGGCGGCACCAGCTTCAAGACCTTATTGGTTATGTTATGAATTCTCTTTCATGAAAAATTCAAATTATGGTATAAAAATTCAGAAGCGCGGAATATTTTAACCAGGGCTTCTGTATAACCCTCAAAAAAAGATTCTCATGGCGATACGTGCACGTTCATTTGGCAGACATGCTTTTTTACCTCCCGGAATGACGGCATTTTTGAAACGCCGTGCCGGTCAATTTATGGGTTTTTTTATGGTTTGTCTGGCAGTGATTTTGACGGCCATTTTGGTGACTTATCATCCGACAGATCCCTCCTGGAATTTAGCAAATGACGGGGTTGCCCAAAATGTTATGGCTTATCCAGGGGCTGTAGTGGCAGATATCTTTTTACAAACTTTTGGAATTGCCAGTGCATTCTGGGTCTTTGCTTTTTTGGGATGGGGTATTCGCTCAATGGCCGCTATTCCCCTATCGTTGGTTTGGGTGCGTGTTTTCGCTGTTGTAATTGCCACTCTTCTAGCGGCAAGTATCGCAGCACCCTGGGGGGCCCCAAAATCCTGGATTCTTCCTAATAGTTTGGGGGGGGCCCTTGGTGATATAATTTATTATCACGCTTATCAAATTATGGGAACCTCACCCTTCCCCTTTGTTGTACTGGGAATAACACTTTCTTGCTTGTCTATTGTTTTGCTTTTTATAGGTATTGGTGTATCCATAAGGCAAATGGGTAAAGGCTTTTTTACCTTTGGGCTTTATGTCACGTATGTTGTTCGGTTTATATATAATGGGGTGTCTCGCGCTTTCATTTGGGGAGTTAACGGCATCAATAATAAGCGCCCATCGGATTTAGGAAGTGCAATTATCTTGAAGCACAAGTCCAAGGGCTCGGCTTATAAAAATAAAAGCGACAATGATAGTATGGTTGCCCCTTTGATTGTTCGCCCAACAAAAAAAGAGGTGTCATTACAAGTTACACCTGAAGATCGTGCAATATATGCCCCTTCTGGACAGGAGGAAATACGAAAAGCAGCCATTGTTTGGGGGGATTCACACAAAGCTTCTTTGCAACAAGAAGATGTGTCTTCGTCAGATGAAACTTCTTTTAAAGACAATGCTTTTGAGAATGATCATCAACCCTCTGTGTCATTGGATTACGATGATATACCGTCTCAAATTTTATCCCCTGATTGGGATGATTATCAACTTCCTTCGCAAGATTTACTCGATCCCTCTTTGCGCAAAACAACTCAGGCGATTGATCCTAAAATTCTTGAAGAATCTGCTCATCATTTAAAGACAGTTCTAGAAGAATTTGGGGTACGGGGTGAAGTGGTTACGGTTCGTCCTGGTCCTGTTGTCACCATGTATGAATTTAAACCTGCAGCAGGAATTAAGACGTCCCGGGTTATTGGCCTCGCTGATGATATTGCGCGCTCTATGAGTGCATTGTCTGCTCGTATTGCGGTTATTCCTGGTCGGAATGTTATTGGTATTGAACTGCCTAATTCCTTGCGCGAGACTGTTTATTTAAGGGAACTTCTCCAAACCGATTCTTACGAAAAAACGACAACCAATTTGGCCCTTATATTAGGAAAAGATATTGGTGGCCAGCCTGTAATTGCTGATTTAACCCGAATGCCTCATCTCCTAGTTGCTGGTACCACTGGTTCGGGAAAGTCAGTTGCTGTAAATACGATGATCCTTTCACTTTTGTTTCGTTTGTCACCCGATCAATGTAAATTTATAATGATTGATCCCAAAATGTTAGAATTGTCTGTTTATGATGGTATTCCTCATTTATTGTCTCCAGTCGTTACAGATCCTAAGAAGGCCATTGTTGCCTTAAAGTGGGCTGTTCGCGAAATGGAAAATAGGTATCGAGCTATGTCTAAGTTGGGCGTTCGAAATATTGATGGATATAACGTCCGTATCAAGGAAGCTCGTCAATCTGGTGAACTTCTTGTTCGTCGTGTCCAAACTGGATTTGACCCGGACTCAGGTAAGCCCATTTTTGAAAACCAACCTCTGGATCTTGAAGCCCTGCCCTATATTGTTGTCGTCGTGGACGAGATGGCCGATCTTATGATGGTTGCCGGGAAAGAAATTGAGGCGGCTGTACAGCGCCTTGCTCAAATGGCTCGTGCTGCCGGTATTCATCTTATTATGGCGACACAAAGACCATCAGTAGATGTTATTACGGGAACAATTAAAGCTAATTTTCCAACTCGTATAAGCTTTCAAGTTACCTCTAAGATCGATAGTCGCACCATTTTAGGTGAACAAGGTGCAGAGCAACTTTTGGGTCAAGGAGATATGCTGTTTATGGCGGGGGGTGGCCGTATTACGCGGGTGCACGGTCCCTTTGTGCGTGATGATGAAGTTGAACGTGTTGTTGCTCATTTGAAATCTCAAGCCGAACCATCTTATATTGAGAGTATAACTGAAGATGAAAATGAATTTCCTAGTTTTGATGATGAGCAAAGTCGTCCTGGTGATGCTTTATATAATCAAGCTGTTGATTTGGTTATTAGAGAAGGCAAAGCTTCAACGAGCTTTATTCAAAGACATTTACAAATAGGTTATAATAAAGCTGCGGGTATTATCGAAACTATGGAGAAAAATGGAGTTGTCAGCTCCGCCAATCATGTTGGCAAACGCGAAGTTTTGCACTCGTGACGTTGATGGTCGTTGTATGCTAGAAAATATGTTATCCGCAGCTGTTATTGAAAAATTTGAAATTTATGAAAAGCTTTTAACCCAATGGAATCGTCGAACGGGACTTGTTCAAGTTGAGACAATTCCTGAATTTACCCAAAGGCATCTTGAAGATTCCCTTCAAGTTATTCCAATACTTTATGAGCAATATTCAAGAGCTGCCGCTGATTCTTCTCTGAATATAAATGTGAATTTGGATTCTTTACAGGTTCATAAATCTCCCTATGCGCAGATGAATTATTCCGTATCATCCTTTAACCATATGCTAAGTCTCATTAAAGATCTGGCGATTCTTGATGTAGGATCGGGGGCAGGTTTCCCCGGATTGGTATTTGCTATTTGTGGGTTTAATAATATTGTTTTGTGCGAAAGTAATGTTAAGAAATGTTTATTTTTACAAGAAGTTGCTAGGCAAACCAAATGCACTGTACGTATTTTGAATGTTCGTGTAGAGACTGTTTCCGAGAAATTTGATTGTATTGTATCCAGAGCGTGTACTGATTTAGATGGTTTGTTAAAAATTGTTTCAAATCTTCCCCTTGCTGGGGAGGGATTTGCGGTTTTTCATAAGGGTCGATCTTGGAAACATGAATTATTTAGCGCTCTTAAGTATTGGCATTTTCAATGTCGGATTTACGAAAGTAAGACTTCGCCGGATAGTATGATATTGTCCATAAGCCACGTATATCCACAATTATAACCGGAAATAATTTAATTTATTTAAAATGATTTGTTTGTCAATTAATTGAATAATGTTAGATATTTTTTTGTATTCCTGTGCGCATAACTCTCAGAATTATGTTTCATCATTTGTATTTTTTTATAAATGAATTTATAAATTCTTTTTTGAAATATTTCTATTTTGGATTATTTTTTAAACAATTTTATCTTCAAATGCCCTTTTGAATTTAATGTTTAATATTTTCTTATATTAAAATTTCATTTTTGAATTTTAGTTATTTTCACTTTAGAAGTTTTATTATGATATTCCTCGAGTGAAAATCTTGTTTGTTTTTCACGTATCTAGCATTTTATCTTTGAAAATAAATGCGGCCCTTAAATTGGTTTTATATAATCTTTTTATTGTTGATTAGGTTTTTAATGTAAGAGTATCTCAGCATTAAAAATGCCGAATTGTTTCACGTGAAACGCATTTTTATAAAGCAATCAAAAGAATTTTTATAAATAAACACAAAAAAAGTTTCACGTGAAACATATAGACCATACAAAATAAAATGTCATTATGTATCACAGTGAAAATAGCATAGTCGCGCTCAATTATTTCATGTAGAAAAAGCCAAAAAATCAAATAAATCAAAAAAGCTTGAAAAATAACCGAATTTGGAATTTTTGCAGAGTGTGGTCAGTGAAAGTAAAATATAATAATAAAATTAAAATTTATAAAATATAAAATAAAATAGTAAACAAATTGATCTAAATATAAATATTTATATATTAATATATATTATTTACATCAAATTAAACTAATTTATAAGAACAATAATAATGCTATGGTGTAGAAATAAACAAATATCAGAAAGAAAAATCAGCAAAGGTGGGATAAAAAGTATAATAATAAAAAGAGTATATTGACCCTTATCCGCAAGCATGCTTTCCTTGTGTAATGCGAAACTTATAGAAATCAATTCTACTAAAGAAAACGTTCATTCTTGAGGATGTAAATTCCTCAGTTAAATAAAGAAATAGACCTTATGGAAGCTACAAAATGAGTATTACGATAACTAATTTCCGCAACCCAGCCTGGGAAGATAAACTGAATTTGGAATTAAACACTTATCTAGACATACATACTGGCCACCATGTCGTTCAATCTGAAGGATTTTACGCCTTTTATGAAACACAGCTGGTAGGTGGTATCACTTATATAAAGACGGCTCCTAAAAATATATGGATTGAAGGACTTTATGTTGATGCCAATTTCAGAAGGCAAAAAATTGGAACACAACTTGTAGACAAAGTTATTAATTCGGGAAAGGAATGTATAGCTTCTCATTTGCAACTCAATACCTTCTTCCCGGAGGCAAGAGATTTCTTTAAAGCATGTAAATTTGATGAAGTTGCAACCATACCTAATTGGAAATACGGACTAACCGGATACTTCATGACAAAGAACATATAAGTAATGGGGTGTAGATAGAATACTTCTGTAACAAAAATTCAACCATCAAAATAATATCTCACAGAAATTTCTATGGGACTTTAGAGCTCTTTTCCAACTCGATAAATTTGGCGATGGGTGCATAGGATCGACGGTGGTGGGGGGTAATCCCTTCAAGTTTGAGAGCATTGTGATGCTGAACGGTTCCATAACCTGCATTTTTAGCCCATCCAAATGCAGGATAATCCTTACCCAACTCTAACATAATACGATCTCTCGTGACTTTGGCAATAATAGAAGCAGACGCAATAGAATAACTCAATTGGTCTCCCTTAATCACTGAGGTAATGGGACATTGTAAATCGGGCTTTCGAATACCATCAACCAGCGCTGCTGCAGGTGTAATGGTCAATTGATTTACGGCCCTTTGCATTGCCAGCCGGGTCGCATTAGCAATATTCAAATTATCTATTTCCTCCACAGAAGAAATCCCAACTCCAAATTGGACGTCACAAGGGGTGGTCAACTGAAGATAGGCGTTCTCCCGACGTGCGGGTGTAAGTTGCTTAGAGTCACGAATTAGAGATAAAACCTGAGGGGCGATTGAGTCGAAATTAAGAAAAACAAAAGCACCCGCAACGACAGGACCAGCCCAGGGGCCACAACCGGCTTCATCAATCCCCACGACCGGAAAGGGGTGGCATCGTTCAATGTTAAAGCTCGGCGTCTGTAATGTCATGAATTTCTATATTCTTTCCCTTTTTTATTTTGGGAGATTTTGCCATAACGCGTCTCAAAATACCTGCATCACGGCTACACAGTAATTGAAGAATACCCGGTAATGAAATGGTAGAATTATCTGCAAAGTTATGGAGTCTTCGCGCAATTGTTAACCAAAGCGGGCTCAAGGTTAATGACAAGACCGTAAGGGCAATAATCAGATTTTCTCCATAGTCGTCGATAATCTTCGTTTCATAGCCAACGGTTGACAATAAAAAGGCAAATTCTCCAAGTTGAGCAAGAACCACACCAATAAGGAAAGATTGTGACCACGGAAGGCGCAAAAGGTGGAGAATGGAGATATTAATAGCAGTCTTGCCAATGGTCAAAACCAATAACAGAAGTAAAACTGTTCCTATGTTTTCCAAAATAAAGCTTGTATCCAACAACAAACCAATCGATAAGAAAAAAGCCATCATTAAAATGCTTTGGATAGGTTTAGTTGTTTCTAACATAATCAGTCGCTCGTGGGTGTTGCCTAAAACCAAACCAGCTAAGAAAGCTCCGTAAGCTGCTGAAAGCCCAATTAAGCCAGAGATAGCGGCCGCGGCAAAGCAAAAAGTTAAGCTTGCCAGCGGTGTCAAATCCTTATCCCCGGCAATAATCTGCGTAAGGGGAAGGCGAACTCTTTGCTTGCGACTCAGATAAAGAATCAAACCGACAATCAGTCCGATGGACAGAAGAACTTTCGCAATTAATGAAGGGTCATACCAAGGCGTATCTAGATTACGCAGAATAAGAATCATCGGAGCAATGGCCAAATCTTGCGCAATTAAAACACCAATTGCCATTTGACCCGTTTCTGTTTTCATTTCCCCAATGCTTTCAAGCATTTTGACAACAACTGCCGTGGAAGAAAGAGATAAAACAAATCCTAAAAGTAAAGCATGGCCAAAGGACCACCCCAAAATCTTGGATAGAAAGAGAGTAATGATAATGCTGGCGGAGACTTGCAAAATTGTGCACAGCGTACTGACAACCCATACCTTTTTGAAGGTTCTTAAGTTTAAATCCATTCCCACAACAAAAAGGAGGAGCAACACACCAAGCTCAGCAAGCAAGTCAACTTTGTCGCGAGATTGAATAAGACCCAAACCAGAGGGTCCCAATATAATACCCGCTAAAATATATCCCAAAATGGGAGGCTGTTTAAGACGTGCAAGTCCTAACCCGCCCGCAAGGGCAGCCACAATGACGAGCGTTATTTCTGTTAAGTCAATATTGTGCTCCATGAAAAAAGGGTATCACAGGAAAACAGTTTTTGACAAACTTATATCTGGTTATTTCAATAGAATTTAAGGGGGGATATTTTTTTAAAAACCTTGAAGGGCCAATGTTCCCGAACGGCCATCAATCTTACCTTGCGTTAAAGGACAAACGGGGATGTTTTTAGGATTTTTCATAAGATTTTGAGCAATATCTTTTAGTAAGACAAATTTAATGCCCCGGCTTTTGCAAGCTTTAAGAATACCTTCAAACCATTCCTTATAAAGCATACCCTCGAGTTCTGTGTGAATGGTTAAAACGTTTAGGGTATTGGGTTGGAGAAGACTCATATAATAATCAATTAGGCTTTCCAAGGGATATTCAGGACGGCCTAATAATTCATCTAACGTAGGGAGAGTCGTTGGAATTTGAAGGGTGCGAAATTGGGACCCATGAGATGTGGGAAAAAAGGGCGTGCGTCCTCGACAATCGCTGCCGTACAAAAAACCTGCTTCATCATATACCTCAAGACTATGATGATTTGCTTGCCATCCTGCAGCCCCGGCCGTAATAGCTTTATGACCAAAAATTTTACGAAATATATCTTGGGCCCGGTAGAGTTCATTACGAACCTGGCGGAGAGTCATCTTAGATAAGCCATCCTGCCAGCGAATATGATCGTAGCAATGTATGCCAACTTCATGTCCCAGGTCTTGGGTTTGACGCATTATAGCGCCGTGGCGGTTTCCAATATGGGGCCCTGGCCATAAAAGACCATTTAATAGTGTGCGCCACCCATAGATTTCGAGGACTGATGTTCGGCTGACTTTATTTAAAAATCCTGGACGAAAAATACGCCGAACTGCTCGACCCGTATTGTCTGGACCCAAGGAAAATAGGAATGTTGCGGCAATATTATATTTTCCCAGAAGATCAAGCAATCCTGGAACACCTATCTTTGTTCCTCGCTCAGTGTCGACGTCAATCTTTAATGCAAGTTGCATTTCTTTGTTTATGCCGCTTCTTGATCATTCAACGGCAAATTTGGTTTGGTGAGATGATAATCCAAGGTCCTTTTCAGGGCTTCACGCAAATCAACAGTAGGGGACCACCCCAAAAATGTTTGGGCATTCTTAATGGAGGGAACGCGATGAAGAATATCTTGATAGTGAACCCCGTAGTGATCTTTTGAATCCACAGATAAGATACGAACTTTTTCGGCAATTTCTTTATATCCGGGATAATCTTTTATAAGGTCAACCAATAAGGATACGAGATCTTGAATGGAGGCGTCGTTGTTCGGATTGCCCAAGTTAAATATACGCCCCGATGCACAACCATCTTTATTTTCAATAATTTTAAGTAACGCATCCACGCCATCATCAATGAAGGTAAAGGCTCGGCGCTGTTGTCCACCATCCACAAGTCTTACTTCACCTTTATGGAGGATATCCCAAATAAATTGAGTGACAACACGGGAAGACCCCTCCTTTGAGGAGTAAATATTATCAAGCTTTGGTCCAACCCAATTGAAAGGACGAAAAAGTGTGTAATTTAATCCATCACGAAAACCATAAGCATAGATCACGCGATCTAATAATTGTTTTGAACAAGAATAAATCCAACGTTGTTTATGAATTGGTCCCAACACAAGATTAGAAGACTCTTCGTCAAATACAGAATCTTGAGACATACCATAAACTTCTGAGGTTGAGGGAAATATGACTCGTTTTTTGTATTGGGCACATTTACGAATAATCTCTAAATTTGCTTCAAAGTCGAGCTCAAAAACACGTAAAGGGTCAGATACATAAATTGCAGGGGAAGCAATAGCAACCAGGGGCAAAATAACATCACACTTTTTAATATGGTATTCAATCCATTCTTTGTTAATGGTTATGTCGCCTTCAACAAAATGAAATCGAGGATCTTCCATGCAATCTTCTATTTTATCAGTTCCCATGTCCATCCCATAAATGTGCCAATTCTTTTGTTTTAAAATGGCTTCCGTGAGGGCACTACCGATAAATCCATTTACACCCAGAATCAAAACTTTTAACGACATAGAAGTAAGCCTTTATGAATAAGTAATTATAATCTTGTTTCTACCGAATTTTCGCACAAATTGCTAGGTTTATGATCATAAGAAACATGTTTGTTATTGAATTTAAAATATAATTAAGCTTTACTGCGGATGAATATTACATTTTTGAAATGGTAGGCCAATGGGATTTGTCCAGGAACCGGATGCAAAAAAAGAGGGCGCACTGACGTCTCGAAAGAAAAAAATCATTGATTCTATTGAAAAAAATTTTGATATTGTCAAAAATTTTACTTTTTTTAATCAGAAATTTCATTTTCAAGATCAAAAATATCATCAGTTTTTAATCGAACCGGATTTAAGGGTATTGGAAATTGGATGTGGCAATGGTGATTTGCTTTCCAGTGTTCATCCAAGCCATGGCGTCGGTATTGATCTTAGTCCTAAAATGATTGATTACGCAAAGAAACGTCACCCAGATCTTAGCTTCTATGCTCATGATGCGGAATTACCTCTCCCATTGCCTCAAGGAGAAACATTTGATGTCATTATTATTTCAGATGTAATTGGTTTTTTTGAAGATATTCAACAAACTCTTGAAAATTTAGCCCCTTTATGCGAGTCGAGAACTCGTCTTATTATTTCCTACTATACAAAACACTGGGAATTTTTAGTTAAGATAGCAGAATTGCTAAAGCTAAAAATTTCACAACCCGCTCAGAATTTTCTTTCCACGACAGATATTGAGCGAATTGCGGAACTATCAGGCTTTGAGATGATTCGCAAAGAATATCAACAACTAATTCCTATTCCTTTATTTGGTATTGATACGGTAGTGAACAAGTTTATTGCCACATTGCCGGGTTTACGCAAATTTTGCTTGCGAACCTATGTTGTTGCGAGGCCTCGCCCAACTTTTATTCCCAATAGCTATTCTACAAGTGTGATTATTCCTTGTCGAAACGAAAAGGGAAATATTGAAGCTGCTATTCAACGTCTTCCTAAATTTTGTGAAGATATGGAGATTATCTATGTTGAGGGCCACAGTAAGGATGGCACCTGGGAAGAGGTCTTGCGGGTCAAGAATAAATACAAAGATCTTGACATTAAAGCCTTTAAACAATCAGGAAAAGGGAAGGCGGATGCGGTTCATTTAGGCTTTGAAAAAGCCCGTGGGGAACTTCTTATGATTTTGGATGCAGATTTAACTGTGCCCCCAGAGCAGCTTCCCAAGTTTTATAAAGTTATCTCTTCGGGGCAGGGTGAATTTGTGAATGGAACGCGCTTAATTTACCCGATGGAAGACCAAGCCATGCGATTCTTAAACTTTATTGCAAATAAAGCATTCTCTTGGTTGTTTTCTTATCTTCTTTCTCAAAGATTTACCGACACCTTGTGTGGCACGAAAGTTTTTTTAGCAAAAGATTATAAGCGCATTATCGAGCAAAGAAAGTTCTTCGGGGACTTTGATCCTTTTGGAGATTTTGAATTAATTTTTGGCGCTTCTAAGCTTAACATGAAAGTTGTAGAAGTTCCCATACGCTACGTGGCACGTTCATACGGATCGACCCAAATTTCGAGATGGCGACATGGAGTAATTCTTTTAAAAATGGTGATTTATGCCTACAAAAAACTTAAACTTTTCCTTTAATCATCTGAAAGTCTGGGTATTCATTTCTCTCCTGGTGTTAGGCGGCGGGCTTTTGAACTCCTGGTTTGGATTCCCTCTGCCGGCACTTTCTGAAGGAGTCTTTAGTAGCATCGGGGGTGTTATACCGTATTCGGATAGCGCAGGATATTTTACAGGGGCACATCGGTTTATCGAGAATGGCGTTTTGGATTCTTGGAATATGCGTCGTCCCTTGAATACCTTACTCTTGGCATTTTACTTAAAAATAACGAACTTTAATTTTTGGTATGTCATGATTCTTCAGATGGGCCTTTGTGGAATTGCTTTTTCTCTCTATTTAAGGACACTTCGACAAGATTTGGGAATTTTATCTACCTTTGCAGCTCTTTTTTTCGTTTATTATTACGCTCAAATGTATATTCAAACGACGCTTTGTGAAATTCTGGGCTTAACTGTTGGTCTCTTTAGTTTTGTATTACTCTGGAATGGATGGCAAGAAAGAAAGCGCTTTATTTTTAATCTAGGGATGGTCGCTCTTGCCCTTGGTTTAAGTGCAAGAGCCGGGCCCAATTTTATGGCATTAGGTTTTTTATTTCTTGTTTATCTTGATCCATTTACAAAATCTCGATTTAAAGATTTCTCTTATAGCCTATTATGCTTTGCAGTGCCATTTTTCTTATTATCTAAGCTTTCGTCCATTTTTGGGACGCCTGGAGGTATGGCATTTTCTAATTTCGGATTAACTCTCTATGGTCTTGTAAGTGGGGGAAAAGGATGGACTTATGCTTACAACGATCCTCAGATCCGCAATCTTTTAACCGGACAAAACGAAGCGAATGAAGCCCTCATTTTATATCGGGAGTCTTGGAGTGTTTTTAAAGGCAATCCCCTACTTCTCTTCTTCGGAATGGGCAAATATTTGGTGAAATTTATGGCTTGGTTTGTAAAACAACTTACGATTGGCGATGGCCCACTTAAGTATATTACTGGGGCTTTATCTATTAGTTTTTGGGGCATAATAAGTTTTCAAATTTGGCGAAACCGAGAAAAAGTTAATCGGAGCTTTTTATTTTTAATTATCACTTTTTTCAGTATCGCAAGTTCTTCCATGATTATTTTCCAAGATGGAGGTATGCGCACCTTCGCTGTTGCTATTCCTTTTATGGGGGCTTTATTATCATTGGCCTTTGTTGCCGTTCCCTCTTTCAAAAATTATCGAGGTGTGCAAAATATAGGGGCTAGTTGTGGCATACTATTTATAGTTATTGCTTCTGTAACAGCTATTTATCTTCCGACTTTCAGGGCAACACGCGAAATTTCAAATTTCACGATTAACAAAATTCCAGGACAAGAAACTTTTTTAACGTATAACGTTAATCGACAACCACATGTTCTAATTTCATCCTCGCCTGGGATGAATTTTCGAACGATTTCACCCAACACAATTCGGAAATTATGGACATTATATTCAGTTGGCGATGAAATTCTTGCTAAGAATTTACTGAATACGGTTAATGAATATAGGAATGATAATCTTATTTTATTGCAATTATACGATTATATTTCGCACTCAAGTAAATGGCTGATTGCTGAAAATCATATTTTGAATTTACATTCGGATTGGATTGAAATTCATGCAAGTTTACCCAGCCAAGATAATAAAATAATTTATGTCGCCAATAGCTTTAAGGAGCCTACATAAATATGAAACAAGCCTTTATTACAGGTGTAAATGGTCAAGATGGTGCTTATTTAAGTCAATTGCTTTTGGAAGCAGGATACGCCGTTCATGGGCTTATTCGACGGGCTTCAACAAATAATACAGAGCGACTTAAAGGTTTAGAAGATCATCCAAATTTTACCCTCCATTATGGGGATATGACAGATGGCTCCAATTTGATTCGTTTGATTGGCAATATCCGTCCTCAAGAAATTTATAACTTGGCAGCTCAAAGTCATGTGGCTGTTAGCTTTGAAACACCTGAGTATACAGCAAATGCTGATGCTATTGGTCCTTTGCGACTTTTAGAGGCGATTCGTATTCATAATTTGACGGATCAAGTGCGATATTATCAAGCTTCCACTTCCGAACTCTATGGAAAAGTTCAAGAAATTCCTCAAAAAGAAACCACGCCGTTTTATCCGCGCAGCCCTTACGCTGCAGCAAAATTATATGCATATTGGCTAACAGTAAATTATCGGGAAGCCTATGGCATGCATGCCTCTAATGGCATTCTCTTTAATCATGAAAGCTCAACGAGAGGTGAAACGTTTGTAACGCGAAAAATTACCCTTGGCATTGCTAATATTATACATGGTTCAAAAGATCCCATTTTCTTGGGAAATTTAAACGCGAAACGTGATTGGGGGCATGCGAAAGATTATGCAAGAGCCATGTGGTTAATGATGCAGCAACCCCTACCCGATGACTATGTTATTGCAACGGGGGAAACGTATACGGTTCGTGAGTTTGTATCCCTAGCCTTTGAGGTGGCAAATATTCCGATTGTGTGGTCTGGTGACGGTCTTGAGGAAAAAGCCATTCGTAAAGACACAAATGAAATTGTTATTGCTATTGATCCAGCCTTCTTTCGTCCTGCAGAAGTTGACATGCTTATTGGTGACTCTTCAAAAGCAAAAATGAAGCTGGGTTGGGAACCAACAATTTCTTTTCGAAATCTAGTAAAAGAAATGGTGGAAGAAGATATACACAATTTCTTAACAAGAAATACGATATTGTTGGGATGAGCGTGGAAATACTTATGAACAAATATGATGCTTTTTTTGGCAAAAAAATTTTTGTTGCTGGTCATAGGGGAATGGTTGGCCAAGCTCTTGTTCGAGCGCTTGAAAAGAGCAATTGTCAAATTCTCACAATTTCAAAATCAGAATTAGATCTAAAAGATCAAGCTGCTGTTCGCAATTGGTTCGAAAAAAATAAACCAGAGATAATCTTCTTAGCAGCGGCAAAAGTAGGGGGAATTTTTGCCAACAACTCATATCCTGCGGATTTTCTATATGATAACTTATTGATTCAGCAAAATGTTATCGGTGCGGCTCACGATTTTAAAGTTGAGCGCCTTATTTTCTTAGGATCATCTTGTATATACCCACGCCTAGCACCTCAACCTATGACGGAAACTTCTCTTCTATCCGGGCCGTTGGAAGAAACAAATCAATGGTATGCCTTAGCAAAGATCGCGGGGGTAAAACTTGTGGAGGCATTTCGTAAACAATATGGAGATGATTTTATAAGTTTGATGCCAACAAATCTGTATGGACCGGGAGATACGTATGATCTTCAAAACAGTCATGTCATTCCGGCGATGATTCTAAAATTTCATGAAGCCAAAGCTAGAGGCGACTCCCAAGTCACTTTATGGGGGACAGGAACGCCCATGCGAGAGTTTTTGCATGTGGATGATTTAGCAGATGCGTGCTTGTTTGTTGCAAGCCATTACTCAGACAAGGCACCCATTAACATTGGAACAGGTAAAGATCTCAGTATAAAAGAGTTGGCGATAAAAATTGCTCATGTGATTGGCTTTACGGGGGACATTCATTTCGATCCTACTCAATTAGATGGCACACCCAAAAAACTTTTGGATATATCAAAATTATCCGCTTTAGGGTGGAAAGCTAAAATAGAATTAGAAGATGGATTAAAGAGTACTTATGAAAGTTTTTTAAAGAGATATACATTATGAAAATTCAGCCCGTGATACTTTGTGGTGGCGGAGGAACGCGCCTTTGGCCTTTATCCCGCACTTCCTACCCTAAACAACTTCTTGCTCCGTTGGGGGGTCTTAGCTTACTTCAGCAAACAGTGAAGCGATTTTCGAAACCAGAGTATGAAATTCCTCTCATCATTAGTAATGAGCAATACCGTTTTTTGGCGGCGGAACAAATGCTTGAAATTGGCATTACCAAAGTCCCCATTATTTTAGAGCCATCTGCACGTAATACAGCGCCGGCCATGGCTTTAGCGGCCCACTTTATTAAAGATCCAGAAACCTATATTTTGTTCTCTCCCTCGGACCACCAAATCATCAATTCTGAAGTCTTAGATCAGGCTATTCAGCACGCAAAGCTTGCAGCAGACCAGGGTCAAATTGTTGTTTTTGGTATTCCTCCCACGGGTCCAAAAACAGGATATGGATATATTATTCCTCAATCAAAAGAACTTGCGCCTAAAGTTTTCGGGGTTAATAAATTTGTAGAAAAGCCTGATGTTGAAAGGGCAGAGGAACTGCTTCAATCCTCTTGTTTTTGGAATAGCGGATTGTTTTTTGCAAAAGCAGAAGTTTTTCTCCAAGCGCTGCAAGACCATTTGCCTACAACCTATAAATGGTCTCTTTCTGCCATTCAGAAGGCGAAACCAGATCTAGATTTTATTCGAATTCCTGAAGAAGAGTTTGACCAGTGTGACAATATATCTATAGATTTTGGTGTTATGGAAAAAGCGACCAACATTGCCGTAGTCGGTTGTGAGGATATGGGATGGTCAGATGTGGGTAATTGGCAAACCGTTTGGGAATTAAATTCTAAAGACGAAAACGGTAACGCCATAATTGGGGATGTCATTACCCAAAATGTAAAGAATAGTTATATTAGAGGTGATGGATTGCTTGTTTCCGTCATTGGCTTAGAGGATATTATTGTCATCGCCTCTAACGATGCAGTTTTGGTTGCTAACAAAGCCAAAGCAGAAAAAGTAAAAGAAATTACGACACATTTACGTCATAATTTACGGTCTGAACTTGATTTTCACAAACGGGTTTATCGTCCTTGGGGTTATTACCAAGAAATTGAACTGGGTGAGCGCTTTAAAGTGAAACGCTTAATGCTCAAAAGCCAATCGAAAACTTCTGTTCAAATTCATTATCATCGAGCAGAGCATTGGGTTGTTGTAACGGGAACAGCAAAAGTCCTGATTGGCGAGACGACTCAACTTGTCCATGAAAATGAATCTATATATATTCCCGCAGGAACTGCTCATAGTGTTGAAAATCCGGGAAAAATTGAGCTTCATCTTATTGAAGTTCAATCGGGCAGTTACCTTGGGGAAGACGATATTGTTCGTATCAAAGATATTTATGGACGTACTTAATGTCGATCGAAACTTTACAAGATCATCGGGAAATATGGCAAAAAAAACCTGTTTTAAAGGCAATTTACCATGATTTCTATCAACGGGTTGTCAAGTCCAGCGTTTCTGGTTCTACCCTTGAAATTGGGGGAGGTACTGGGAATTTAAAGGAGTATCTTCCGCAAGTGATTTCGACTGATATTATTTCATCTCCTTGGGTGGATTGTGTTTGTGACGCCCAATCCCTCCCCTTAAGAGAGGGGAGTCTTTCCAATATCGTTGCAATCGATGTCCTTCACCACATTGAACGTCCCGTTCGCTTTTTTAATGAAGCCGCATACTTGTTACGTCCTGGCGGTCGGATTATTCTTTTGGATCCGGCAATTACCCCTTTAAGTTGGTTCTTTTATCACTTTATTCATGAAGAACCCGTTCTTCTTAAATCAAATCCCTTAGAGGATGGTCCGCTTTCTGCCACTCGCAAACCCTTTGATGCGAATCAGGCTATACCCTCTCTATTATTTGGAAAGTATAAGCATTCATTTTCTGAATTATTTCCAGACCTTCAAATTATTGAGAATTCCTTTATAAGCTTATGGTGTTACCCACTTTCTGGGGGCTTTAAACCCTGGTCTTTAATCCCTTCATTTATGGTCAAATCGCTTTTAAAGTTTGAGAGAAAAATAGAACCTTACCTTGGCCGTTTCTTTGGGTTCCGCCTATTTATTGTGCTGGAAAAAAGGGATGTCTCTTAAAGTTTTTGTAAGAATACAGTGCGCGCATGCAGTTCTCTCATGAGAAAAGCTAAGCCAGGTAATGCTTTTATAATTTTTGGAATTTTCTGAAGGCGTCCTTTGGAGTGTTTTATGAATAAATCTTCTCGAAATTCTACACGTTTAAATAAGACTTTAAACTCTCGATAGAGTTCCCCAGTAGACAGATAATTGAGATTATTTAGACAAAAATTATAATTTTCCTCTTGGACATCCCTCCAGGGTTTTCCTTTTTGAAACTGATTTCGAATTCCTAATTTTGACCAAAATCCGAGATATGTTTTAGAAGAAAAAACTCCCGCAAAGGGAACAAAAATATGGGGTTCAACTATGCGCCATTTTGAGGGGAAAAAATGGAGACAAATCCCTCCAGGTTTTAGGAGGTCATAAATTTGCTGAAGTGTTTGAGAATAATTTGTAACATGTTCTAATACTTGATTTGAAAAAATAAAGTCAAAGCTGTTATAATGAGTTTCTATTTCCTTTGAAGAAAAGAAAAAGTGGGATGGGTCGTTTGGAATGTCTAAATTTAAATAATTTTGTATGTCATATCCGTAGACATTTTGATATCCCTGTTCACCTAACGCTGATACAGCTGTGCCAGCTCCACAACCAAAATCCAGAATTTTGCCTCTATTATTAAGCTCTATTCCCATATCTTTTAAAATATTCTGGGTTAATTCTATTTCAGTAAAATGATCAGACATAGTTAGCAATTCACTCTATTCGGGCTTCTCTCTTTTTGTCACAAGTTTCTCAATACCACGGATGTAAAGTCTTTTTACGCGGCGAGGATCTGCGTCAACGACTTCAATTTCTAAGCCAGCAGGATGGGTAATCAGCTCCCCACGGGCTGGGACACGTCCAGCAAGGGCTACCACAAGCCCCCCAAGGGTGTCAATTTCGTCTTCAAGTCCCTCCACAATAAGATTGATACTATATTTTTCTGCGATTTCTTCGAGGGTTACACGGGCATCCGCTACAATTGTGCCGTCTGCTCGTTCCACCAGTTGATAACTTGGGGTACGATCTTGAGCATCCTGAATGTCACCAATAATTTCTTCTATTAAGTCTGGAAATGTCACCAACCCATCTATTCCGCCAAACTCATCAACCACCATAGCCATTTTTGTCCCTGTTTCCCGCATTTGAAAAATTAAATCGAGAGTGCGCATTGTGGGAGAGATAAATAAAACATCTCGAATTAAGGATTTGATATTCAAAGGCTTCTTGGTTGATGACCAGCTTAAAACATCTTTTGTCTCAATCATTCCAATCACATCGTCTAAATTATTCCTATAAATTGGAATACGTGAATAACGGCAGCGGTTCAGAACAGACAACAATTCTGGTCCTGTAACTGTAAGAGGAACGGCAATGATGTCAACGCGGGGGATCATGACATCTTCGGCTGTCAAATCTCGCAGATTTAAAACGTTGCCCAACAATAAGCGTTCGTCAGACTCTAGGGAGGGGTTAACTTCATCCTCTGTATCTTCGATAAGTTCTTCAAGGGTTTCTCGTAGGCTGTTATCTGCATCGGAGCGCATCAACATCCGCCACTTTTGTTTCAACCAGTGAAGGAATTTTGTGGGGAAAGATAGTTCAGAATCTTGGTCAGGCATACTTGTCATTATATTATTTGTCATTCTTCGTAAGGGTTGGGAATCATTAAAGAAGATAGAATCTTTATTTCTAAAGACTCCATGGTGGCAGCATCGTCGTCCTTTTCATGATCAAAACCAAGTAAATGGAGTGTCCCATGTACTGTCAAATGGACTAAATGTTTTTCAAAATCTTTCTTTTGTTCGTTTGACTCTTGTTGAATGGTTTCAAAAGCAAGAACAACATCTCCCAAAATAATGGGAGATTGTTCAGGTTTATTTTTATAAAGTGGAGCTATTTCATCTGGATTTAAACTAGGAAAAGCAAGCACATTTGTGGGTTTGTTTTGGCTCCTATAACTTTTATTTAACGACTGAATTACAGCATTATCAGTTAGTAAAATGTTGATTTCAGATGAATGTTCCCAATTTAATTGATGGAGTGTTTTTAGGACGGCAGGCTGTAATAATGACTCCCAATGTGCAGTAGAATTTTCCCAACAGGGCCTGTCGATAATAACTGTAATTTCTATAGAAGGTTCAGGGTCAGGCATTTTTAATAATCAACCAAGTTAAGGCGGCTTTTCGTATATTGGTCATACGCACGCACAATTTTTGAAACCAGTGAATGACGCACCACATCCTCATCATTAAAGTTAAGATAACCAATTTCTTGAACCCCTTCAAGAGCTCGTATTGCGTCTTTTAAGCCGGATAATACTCCTGCGGGCAGATCAACTTGCGTTAGATCACCTGTAATAACCATCCGAGAATTCATTCCCATGCGTGTTAAAAACATCTTCATTTGAATAGGTGTCGTGTTTTGGGCCTCATCCAGAATTACAAAAGCATTACTAAGCGTACGGCCCCGCATAAAAGCCAGAGGAGCGACTTCAATTTCTCCATTACTCATCCTTTTCACTACTTGTTCTACAGGTAACATGTCATGGAGAGCATCATAAAGAGGGCGCAGATAAGGATCTATTTTTTCTCGCATATCTCCCGGAAGAAAACCAAGTTTCTCACCGGCTTCGACTGCAGGTCTTGATAAGATAATTCTATCAATTTGTCCCGATAAGAGTAAGGATACACCATAAGCAACAGCTAAATATGTTTTTCCTGTTCCTGCCGGCCCAAGGCCAAAGACAAGATCATAGGTTTGCATCATTTTAATATATTCGGCCTGATGAGCTGATCGAGGAAAAACAATCCGACGCTTGGTGGGAATAGAGATTTCTTCACCTTCGGTTGTGAGTCCATCGCGATCAAAAGTAACGGCGGAGCTGACCATTCGAATGGCCGCATCGACATCTTCAATTTCGACTGGGCGGCCTTTTAAAAATTGAGAATATAAATATTGAAGAGCTGTCTTTGCATAACTAATCTCTGGCTCTGGACCAGAAATGGCAATTTTATTACCCCGTAAAGCTATGGAAACCCCGAGGCGCTGTTCAAGGCGCAATATATTGCTGTCTTGGGGGCCAACAAGGGTGGATAATGCTTGATTGTCCTCAAATTCAACAAAAACGACTGGGTTGGTTTCTTTAGTCAAATAATAAAATCCTTTTTTATAGTATTGCGCAAGAAACGTTTACAATTCGTGAATAACAATTTCTCCTGACACACTATTCGGATGAGCTTGATCAATACGTACGTCGACAATTTGGCCAAATAAACGTTCTGGGCCCTCAACGACCACAGATTGCATGAAAGGTGACCTGCCAATAAACTGACCCTTTTGACGTCCTCTTCGATCGAGTAAAACCGGCTGGATAGTCCCTACAGTTTTTAGATTAAAATCTATCTGCTGTTGATTAAGAAGCTCTTGTAGTCGTTGCAATCGATGTGTCTTTACTTCCTCTGCCACTTGAACCTCCATGGCTCCGGCAGGAGTGCCTGGACGAATACTATACTTAAAGGAATAGCTTTGGGCGTAGCCAACACGGCGAACTAAATCGAGAGTTTTTTCAAAATCTTCTTCTGTTTCTGAGGGAAAACCAACAATAAAGTCCGAAGACAGGCCTATCTCGGGGTTAGCTAAGCGTAGTTTATCAATAATATCAAAATAAGTCTGTGCGGTATGTTTGCGATTCATGGCTTCCAAAATACGATCACTCCCTGATTGCACAGGCAAATGAAGGAAAGGCATGAGAGCGGGAACATCTCGATGGGCATCAATTAAATTCTGATCCATATCCCGAGGATGTGAAGTGGTATAGCGTATACGCTCTACACCCAAATCCGCTAATTCCCGAATCAAGCGTCCTAATCCCCAATCTTTAGATTCAATATGGTCGGATAGAGGGGCTGTACCATGATAAGCATTTACATTTTGTCCTAACAGGGTGATTTCTTTTGTCCCTAGGGAGAGAAGATGTTTAGCTTCCGCTAATATTTCAGTTGCGGGACGGGAATATTCAGCGCCCCGTGTATAAGGGACAACACAGAAGGTACAAAACTTATCACACCCTTCTTGAATAGAAAGAAAAGCAGAAGCTCTGGACTCTGTAGTTTGAGGTAAGTGGTCAAATTTTGATTCAACAGGAAAATCAACATCTACGATCCCCAAGCCTCTTTTTTGATTGGGTTTACGTGCTTTTTCAGCAGCTCGAGTCGCTTTGGCTACCATTTCAGGAAGGCGGTGGTAAGTTTGGGGACCAAAGACCATGTCAACATAAGGCGCTTGACGCATAATCTCAGCCCCTTCAGCTTGAGCAACACATCCGCCAACAGCTATAACTGTATCATTTCCTTGGGCACGACGATCTTCGCGCTTGTCACGCAATCTTCCCAAATCAGAGAAAACTTTTTGCTCAGCTTTTTCGCGAATATGACACGTATTCAGGATGACCATGTCTGCATCATCAGGGTTTTCTGTTAGCTTATATCCAAGGGGGACTAATATATCTGCCATCCGCTCAGAATCATACACATTCATCTGGCAGCCATAGGTTTTAATGTAGAGTTTTTTAGGGGGAAGAGTTTGTAGAGACATGAAGTTCAAGTGCCAACGTTCAGGGTTAAAAAGATCATAGGCCAGAGGTTAGGAATTAGGAAAAATATTCCTCATTATTTCCTAACCCCTCTAAACCCTGATATCTAAACTTTGTTATGCAACTTGTGAGATATTATCTACGCTATCGATAACTTTTAGCTTTTTACGGCGATGACGCGACATTCCCAAACCGCTTGATTTTGCAATCTCGCTCCGACGTTTTGCATAATTAGGAGCAACAACAGGGTAATCAGATGGTAGACCCCAGCGCTCACGATACTGTTCAACGGTTAGGTTATAAACTGTCTTGAGGTGACGTTTAAGCATTTGTAGTTTTTTGCCATCTTCTAAGCAAACTATGTAGTCATCCGTAATAGACTTATTAATTGCAACAGCTGGTTTTGGACGTGTCGTTAAACCCCCTTGAATGCCATCAGTACTCAAATTAGAAAGAGTGATAAAAATCTGTTGAATAACACTTGGCAACTCAGTAACGCCAACAGAATTATTGGAAGTGTGTGCTGCGACAATTTCAGCTGTTAAACTAAGAAGTTCAAGGCGTAAGGGTTGTTGTTCTGACATAGTTTGCAAATCCTCTATTTATTATAGTTCAGTCCTTGATTTTATAAATGCAATAGAGAAAAAGAACAAGTCTTTTTTTCATAATCTTAAATTTTTTTAAAATGTATAGTGATTTGATGGATTAAAGAAGGCGCAAGGGTTATGACGTTCAATTTTCAATTGCCATTATAGATGCAGAAATAAAAGTACCATTATTACGTTGATAATAATGAGGACGACTGCCCACAATTTTGAAACCGATGGAATTATAGAGATTTATGGCTGTCACATTATCTATAGCAACTTCTAAAAATGTCTTAGTACAATGAACGGATTTTAAGAAATTCATCAGTTCTATTAACAAATAACGCCCTATCCCTTGTCTTTGCGAGGTGGGATGGACAGCAAAGGTTAATATTTCGGCTTCATCTTCTAAAATGCGAGCCAAAATAAAGCCAACCGGGGCTCCGGATAAGTTATTGGCCAGCCAACCACAAGTTATGTTTTCTTTTAACAAATGATCAAAAGTTTTTTGTGACCATCCGTCTGGAAAACAAGCTGCATGAATCTTTTCAAGATTCTCTCCATCCTCAATTGTTAAAGGAACTAGAGTGAGCATAATTTTTGCTTTACGAATACTGGGTCGTGTAAGTAATAGGGATGTAATGTTTGCGCATTTTTTTCTTGCCTATTTTGCAGCGAATTATCGGTCTTAATTAGCTCGTGCAAACAGAGATGAATGAGATTTTCTGCCCCCAAATTTGTGGAGGTTTTTACGCGATTTGAATTGGGATGATGCTCTAAGAAAGTCTCTATCTCCTCCTCAGTTTGAATGATACCGGGGAAGAGGGTATTAAGATTTTCATCAAACCCTTGGCTATAAAAGCTATCTCTTTTTGTTGATAAGGTAACTAAATAAGACCCTTTTCTTTCTTTCCAGGCCCCAAAGGCTAGCAACTGAAAAGTTGTAGGTGCAAAGCCTTTTGCTTTTGTGGAGAGCAGAAGACCTTGTGCGGTTGCTAATCCAAGACGTATGCCTGTAAATGAGCCAGGACCCGTAGGCGTAGTTATGATATCTAAATCTTGAAAAGTGATCCCTTGGTCGGTCAAAATATTTTGCATCATGGGAATTAAACAGGCCGCTTGACTGTGAGGGCCCGTACCTAAAGGAATGGCCAATTTATGAAGATGTCCTCCTGTCCACAAAGCTAGAGAGGCTTCGTCATACGAGGTATCAAAGGCAAGAATATTTATCGATTGCGGGGGGGAATTACTTAGTGTATTCATAAAAACAGCATTATATATTTGTTAAAGGGGCATGACATTATGACGCATACTCAAGCTGATACCTATAAGGATCTGAGTGATTCTGCCAGTCTATCCCATTCCTCTCTTGTTGAAATTACGGAAGCTTCCCATAATATTCTCCTTGAATTACGTTATGCAACAAAAAACAACATTACGGGCGCAAGAATTTATCATGATGATCGTTGTTTTATACATAAAGATGCCGATGTCTTATTAAGAAAATCTATTATTCTTGCTCAGGAACAGAATTTAAAAATTAAAATTTTTGATGCTTATCGCCCGCGTTCTGTCCAAGAGGCTCTTTGGGCCCATTGCCCTGATCCTAATTACGTTATGCCCCCCGAAAAGGGATCGCACCATACGCGAGGGGTTGCTATTGATTTAACTTTAATAGATGCATCAGGCAAAGAATTAGATATGGGAACAGATTTTGATGACTTGTCTCCACGGGCTCATCATGGCGCTTCTACCCATGCACCGCAAGTAGCCGCCAACCGGTATATGTTATTGGGCATTATGATGAGTGCAGGATGGGATTTTTTCCAGAATGAATGGTGGCACTATCAAGTTTTTAAAGCTCGAGATTACCCCTTAATTTGAAAACCATTTATAGTATTATATTTTTTTAACTGTCCCCCAATTCGAAGGGGTGAGGATCATCGATATACTCGTTATACAAACGCTGATCAGCGTTGTCAGGTTCGGAAGGTGATTCCATAATGCTGGCACGTAAAAGAATCACGAGCTCAATAACTTCGTTCCCATCGGCAGTGGCGGTAAACAGCGGTCCTATGAAAGGTAAATCACCTACGATTGGGACTTTGGCTGTTCCATTAGTCATTCGCGTCTCCATCAATCCCCCCAAAACAGCTATTTCACCGGATTGAAGGCGTAACACAGAATCAATTTCTCTCACCTCCACAACAGGAATGAGGGAAGGTTTGAGTTGCCCCGGGGTATGGGATTTTGCATTGGCAAGGGCGATTTCTACAGCCGGATCGCTTACAGAATGGGTTAAACGGGAGATTGTTGGGCGAAGAGAAAGAATAATGTGTCCTGTATTTTGATCAATCGACGGTTGTACAGACATCACAAGGCCGATAGGTACGGTCTGAATATCACTGGACACGTTTATACTTTCACGATTCGCGGATAGATTAAGTTGTTTGTCATAATTTAAGCGGAAATAAACTTGATTTTGAGCAACTTTTAAAATGGCCGTCTGATTATTCATAACAGTAAGGCGTGGGCTTGATAACGTTCGTGAAGCACCGAACTCTTCAATGGCTTTCAAAAGACTGGAAAAAGTTTTTCCATGTAATCCAATAGAAAACATCGTGGTTTGAGCGCTTGAAGGATCCAAAAAACGACTGCGTTGGGCTAAATCTCCAAGTCCAATGTCTGCATGAAAAGCTCCCCCTATTAATTTCTGCCAATTAATGCCACTTTTAAATTCATTTTTAAGGTTCACTTCAATAACTTTTGTTTCAATTAGAACTTGGGATGAAACCACTTGTCGCAATGTATCAATATATTCTGTAACAAGTTTATGATGACGACTTGTCCCATAAACGGCAACGAGCCCACCTTGGCGATGAAGGCTATACCGAGGTCTTATACTATCATTGTCATCGGATTTTGTTTGGGATGGCGTGGTCAAAATAATTTTTAAATTTGCATCAAGTTCTGCCCAAAAGTCATTATTTACTTTTCCATTTATTGCTGTATTCGATCCGTTGTCTGCAGAGGATTTGTTATCCTTAATACTCGAAAATACATCTGTTGCGATGGAAATGCGATTTTCAGCTGTGCGCGCTAAATTTAAAAATGAGAGAGGATAGTTAACAGCGTAGGGTGTATCGACCTCGACTCGAATTGATTGCCCTGAAATTTGGTAACGTAACCCTGTGAGTGTACAAATGTCATTTATAATGTCAATGAAGGGGCGCTTGTTTGCTGAAAAGATTATCCTCTCACTTACTTTTGAATCTAATTGAAGATCAATCTTTGTTTGTTGAGCCAGTTCTATAAATGCATCTTTTAAAGGAACTTCTTCCGAAATGATAACGGAAACAATTTTTTTAAAGATGGGGGGTAGGGGGCTGGACAGCTTGTTAGACTTTTTAAAATTGGATTTTAGGGGTTTTTGAGTTTTCTCTGGTGCATTCTTCAGCTTGTGAATATGAGTCTGATTTAAGATATCAGAAGGAGAATTTGGAGGTGAGAAACAGGAGGTTAAACCAAAACTTATAAGACAGAAAAACGGTAGGGGACGTAAATCTATTCCGGCTAAGCTTCGCTTTTGATTCATTTGTATTGCCTTACGTTTTCCATCATTCAGCTAGATACAATTACTACCATTGCGAGTAAAGAAAATGCAAGATCATAAAAAAATCCGCCTTCTAAGTGATGGCGGATTCACAGGAGATTTTTAGGAAAAGATTATATGAAACGTTTTTTTCCACGGCCGGGCTTTAAAATTTTAGATCCTTCCGCTTGCCATGTAGAAATACGCCGATCGTTTTGATTAAAAGCTCTTACAGCTTCTAGGACAGCACCCGCCAATACTTCATCCGACATTTTAGTCGCTCCGCAGCGATTTAAAATTGTCGTAATTTGATTTTTTCTTTTTTCTTCAAGTTTTTTCTTGCGAGATTGCAACTTATTAATTTGACTATCAATCGTTTTGAGGCGTTCACTCGTTGCCATTATTTTTTCCTTTCCTAATAAAAAATTCCTCTACTGTATTTAAAATATTTTAAATAAAGAAATACGAGCAGCTGGAGTTTATAATATTCATGGACCGAAATTTGTCAAGAAGATAAAATTTTATTATTTTAAAAAAGAGGGAGAAATCCCACAAAAACAGTGGTATAATTACGCTTATAAAGACAATTGTCCATCAAAATTGATCTAAATTGTCGCACACATTACTTGTATTGATCGTTTTTTGAAAGATTATTCCAAAATGCGTAGTTCTAAAAAAATCTTCATCAATATTTTACAAAAGCTTCACACTATTCTAATCTTACTTTACGCAATTACGCCTGCCTATTCTTCTTTAGAGGTTGGTGAAACTTTAATGAACAATGGTAAATTTGATGAAGCGATTTCCACCTTGTCTCCTTTTGCTGCACAAGAAAATCCCAAGGCTCTCTATCTTTTGGCAGGTATATATTTATCTAAAAATTCTCCACACCTAAACTATCAAATGGGGAGGAAACTTTTAGAGCGAGCCGTAGCGCTTAACTATCCTCCGGCGATGGATGAGCTTGCAGGTTTATATCTTACAGGGGAAGGCGTAGAAAAAAATGAAGCGAAAGCCCTACAGTATTACATACAAGCATCGTACAAGGGTTATGGGCCCAGTCAATTTAATTGTGGAATAATGTACAAAGAAGGTCGGGGAACAGAAAAAGACTATACAAAAGCCTATTTTTATTTATGTTTAGCGTCCCTAAACTTTAGGGACTTAGATAGTCTCACAGAAGATGCCGCTAGGTATAGAGACGAACTTGTTCCCTTCCTCAACCCTGATCAACGTCAAAGGGCTCTTAGTCAGGTGAATGCCTTAACACTTCCCGAAAATTCTTTTTAAATATCTGTAAAAGTAATGTTCAGAAATTTAGTCGCACTATTTTTGAAATTCTGCTAAAAACGGTTATGATTAAAGATTTCAAGTTCGATAAAGGATATACTAATGAGTTTGCCAAAGCAGCAGGCTAAGCCTCTTACTTTCACCTATGCACTATTTTTTGCATTTAGTTTGATTTTGGTAATATTTTCTCCCATTTTTGCAGGGGACTCGAGCACCACAGTTGGTGATTTAAGTGCTCGCATTGATGATCTTGAACGACAACTTACCGAGGGACATAAAAAATCGGATGATGCCAATCCCGGCGATCAAGTAACCGGTGATGATTTGAGACGTCTGAAAGAGGAAATAAGGGCATTAAAAAGTGATGCAGATGACAGAAATCGTCTCCGGGAAGATTTAAATGCTTTAAGAGCCGACATGAGAGAGCTGCAGGAAGAAAACAGAAGTTTAAAATCAGGAAAGTCATCAAAGAAAAGTCCATCGTCAGACGCAGCTGATGAAAAGTCCGAATTAAAGGAGAAGGAAGATGGGCACAAGCCAAAAAAACCGGCACTTCAAATGACACATTCTTCCAACGAATCTTCTGGTGAATCCATAGGGGAGGATGATGCCGAAGCGGTGTTGATGCTTCTTGAGAAATCTGTATCAGATGAAAATGAATCTTCAGATTCAATCGGGAAAAAGGGTAAAAAAGATATTGATAGGGTCCGGGAAGCTGCGACCAAAAATGCGGATGATACAGCCCCATCTCTAACTGCTGGAAACGGAGATGATCAATATAATGAAGCTTTAGCACTTCATGACAAGGGCGCTTACAAAAAAGCAGAAAAAGTTTTTGGAGAATTTATTAAGTCCCATCCTAATGATCCATTAGTATCGAAAGCTATGTTTTGGAAAGCTGATTCGTGTCTACGACAAAAAAACTACAAGGATGCCAAAATTCTCTTAGTAAACGCTTATAAAAAGAATCCCAAAGGTCCTAAGGCACCGGATTGCTTGTTGAAGTTGGGTGAAATTTTAGCCATACAAGGTAAGAAAGAGGACGCGCGCACAGCATGGAAGAAATTGAAGTTAGATTTTCCTCACATGACTTCTGAATTAAAAGCAGAATTAGCGAGTTTACAAAAAACTTATGGCGTGGACCAAAAATCGGATGCACCTAAGTCAGCCTCTCGTGGCTAAACTTGGATCAGTAAAGATATGAGACTTGTTCGTGCTATAGCAACCGTTGGCGGGTATACCGGTGTCAGTCGCATTTTTGGACTGGTACGGGAAAGTCTTATGTCGCATATCATTGGTGCGTCCCCACTTACAGATGCTTTTCTGGTGGCCTTTAAATTCCCCAATTTCTTTCGTCGTTTTTTTGCAGAGGGTGCTTTCAACGCCTCATTCGTTCCCCAATTTTCCGGACAACTGGCCAGTGAGGGTCTTGAGTCTGCAAAATTATTAGCAGAACGGGTTATGGCTGTTTTAGGAATAACATTATTCTTCTTTGTCATAGTTATTGTGATTGCAACTCCTTGGGTGATGGGAGTGATAGCGCCTGGGTTTTCAGCAACACCCGAACGACTGGAAATGGCCATAACCTTTACACGCATTACCTTTCCTTACATTTTTTTTATTTCAATAGCTGCCTTATTAAGTGGTGTATTAAATTCATTAGATCGCTTTGCAGCCGCTGCCGCAGCTCCGATTATTCTCAACATCATTATGATAGGGGCTATGCTCATCTTTTCTTACGCAGATCTTGCGACCGGTAAGGCTCTTTCTTGGGGTGTTTTTTTGGCGGGAATTTTACAATTAGCTTGGTTATATTGGGAGTGTTGGAGAACAGGATTTCGCTTAAAGATTCGAAGGCCTCGTCTTACGCCGGAAGTGAGAAAGGTGATTCGCCTTATGATTCCGGGCGCCATTGGAGCCGGCGTTATGAATATTAATTTGCTTCTGGATATGGTATTTGCCTCCTTGCTTGCATCTGGATCAATTTCTTACCTTCATTATGCAGATCGCTTAAACCAACTTCCTCTCTCCCTTTTTGGAATTGCAATGGGGACGGCTCTTTTGCCCTCATTGTCACGTCAAATTCGTTTGGGAGAAGAAGATAAGGCCCGTGCCACCCAAGGATTGGCTGTTGAATTATCTCTTCAATTAACAATTCCCGCGGCTTTAGGTTTTATCTTACTCTCTTATCCGATTATTGATTTGTTGTATGGGTTAAAAGGTGACGAAGTGGCGGCAACAGCTGCTGCGTTGGCAGCATTTGCGACGGGAATTCCAGCTTATGTTTTGAGCAAAGTTTTTGTCACTGGTTTTTTTGCCCGTCAGGATACAAAGACTCCTGTGAAGATTGCTGTCATTAGTATTTTGTGTAATTTAATTCTCAACATCATCTTAATGGGTCCTTTTGCCCATGTGGGCCTTGCTATGGCAACCTCTATTGCAGCTTGGATTAACGCCGGGTTACAGCTTCTCATTCTTCACAAACGAGGATGGTTTTTTCTGACACGCCAAGTTCAAGTCACCGCCTTAAAAGTTTTTGCATCTGCAGCTGTCATGGGAGGGGGAATTGTTTTTGCCCGCAATCTCTGGCTTGAGAGGATGCCAGAAACTTTGCTTCTTCAAATTGTTTCTGTTTTTGGAATCATCTTCTGCGGTATGATTATTTTCGCAGGCATGGGACAATTAACAGGTGCCTTTAATCTGACCCATATTCGCCAGGCGCTAAGGCGAAATTAATTGTTTAGGAGAGTCAAATATGACACGGATTTTTTCAGGTATTCGCCCAACGGGTGATATTCATTTAGGGAACTATTTGGGTGCAATCCGGAATTGGGTTTCTATGCAATATGAGATGGACGAGAACCTCTTTTGTATTGTGGATTTGCATGCCTTAACAACTTTAGAAGATGTGAAAGGACTTGCTGAAAATACACGTATCGTGGCGGCAGCGTATCTTGCGAGTGGAATAGATTTAAACAAATCAACAATTTTTGTTCAGAGTCATGTACCTACTCATACTGAATTGGCTTGGATTTTTAGTTGTATTACACCTATGGGCTGGCTCAATAGAATGACCCAGTTTAAAGAAAAAGCAGGTAAGCATCGAGAAAATGCTTGTTTGGGTCTTTATGCTTATCCGGTTTTGATGGCGGCTGATATGCTCATTTATAAAGCAACTCATGTGCCCGTTGGCGAAGATCAAAAGCAACATGTGGAAATAACGCGCGATATTGCGGGTTTATTTAATCGTCAATTTGATCGAGAGGTTTTTCCTTACCCTGAACCTATTATAAGAGGAGCAGGCATGCGGGTTATGAGCTTGCGGGATGGAACGTCTAAGATGAGTAAGTCTGATCTTTCTGAATATTCACGTATTCATATGATGGATGATGCCGATACGTTGGCCTTAAAAGTTCGAAAAGCGAAGACGGATACACAAGCGCTCCCGGCAGAAGTCAAAGATCTAGAGGTTCGGCCTGAAGCTGCCAATCTTATTAATATCTATGCGTGTCTTTCGGATCAATCGGCAGCACAAGTTTGTGAAACTTTTGCGGGAAAAGATTTCTCGAGCTTTAAAAAGGAACTCACAGAGCTTCTCATGGCAAAAATTTTACCGATTGGCCAGGAAATGCATCGGTTGTTGAAAGATAAAGGTGAGCTGGATCAAATTTTGAACCGTGGGGCTGTGCACGCAAGAACTCTTGCGGAAAGTCATATGAAAGAAATCCGCGAAGCTATGGGTCTTCTAGCACCCCAGGGTTTGTAAAATTAAAAATCCCCATCTTAAAGAACATAAGCTCCGGGTAGACTCTCTTATTTTCACAAGAGACTTTCCTTTAACCTAAGGGACGTTTCTAGGGAACATCGTTGACGACTGTACCCAACAATCTTGACAAATTAAATAAATTAATTTAGAAATATTAAGCCTTTGGCATTGCATTCAAAGAATTTCCTCAGTTACTATTTTAATGTGGAACATTAGAATTAGTCGCGTCTTATCATTAGATTTTATTGGACAAAATACTCATGTCAAACGTCTATCAAAATCAAGATCGTGATGAACTTAACAAGCATTACGTTCGTCAAATTCGAAACTTACCCATGCTCACATTGGAAGAGGAGTATGAATTAGCTAAGAAGTGGCGGGATGATGGTGACTCACAAGCTGTAGAGCAGCTTGTTGCAAGCCATCTTCGACTTGTTGCAAAAGTTGCCAGCGGCTATCGAGGATATGGTTTGCCTTTAAGTGATTTGGTCGCTGAAGGAAACATTGGCATGATGCAAGCCATGAAACATTATGACCCGGATCGAGGATTTCGGTTATCCACCTATGCCATGTGGTGGATAAAGGCAAGTATTCAAGATTACATTTTACGTACCTGGTCCCTTGTTAAAATCGGTACAACTTCGGCTCAAAAACGGCTCTTCTTTAGTTTACGCAAAGCTCAACGTCAAATACATGCTTTTGAAGAAGGGGAACTGAATCCGGAAATTGTTGCAGCTTTAGCTAAAAAACTATCCGTAGATGAAAGCGAGATTCATGATATGAATCAGCGGCTTGCGGGTGATCGTTCCTTGAATGTCACGGTAAGGACGAGTGAGGAAGAAGCGCCGGAGTGGATTGAATGGTTAGTTGATGATCGCGAAAATCAAGAAATGCAGACAATTCATTCTGATGAGTTATCTAAACGAAGAACTTTGCTTGAAAATGCTATGACTTGTCTTAATGAACGTGAACATCAAATATTTAGGGAGCGACGACTTAAAGATCCCCCCTTAACCTTAGAAGAAATTAGTGCAAACGTTGGCATCTCGCGTGAGCGTGTTCGTCAAATTGAGTTTCGATCTTTTGAGAAAATTCAAAAGGAAATTAAGCGGTTAGCGGTTGAAAATTATCGGGCAAATTAATGCGAAATTATACGTCATCTCTTACAAATTTCTTAAAAATCTGTTTGGTCATTATAATAATATTTTGTCGAGGGGTTTACGGGGGCGAAGGCGATCAGGTTAAACTTTCCCTTATTTCTGGATCAACAACTGTGGGGAGTGACACAACGCTTATGTTGGGTTTACGGGCCCAAATTGCTGCGGGTTGGAAAACCTATTGGCGTTCACCTGGGGTGGCAGGTTACGGATTTAACCTCACGTGGGAGGGGTCAAAAAATATAAAATCTGTAACCATAATGTGGCCGTTTCCCCACCGCTATCAAACAGAATTGGGATCTGTGAATGCGTATAAAGGAGAAGTCATTTTTCCGCTTCAGGTTGAATTAATAGATCCTTCACAGCCTATGCAGGCTGTTTTACAAGTAGACATGCTCGCGTGTGATGAATCAAATTGTTTGCCCGTGATGGGGGATGTAAAATTAGATTTACCACCCGGCAAAAAAACCTTAAGTTCTGAAGAGTCCCTGCTTCAAAAAGCCATGACCAGAGTTCCCAAACGAGAAAAATGGTTCAATCAACAGGGAGAGGCACAAGCTTTGGAACAACAGACTTCCGCAAGAAGTCAGCGTGATTTCCAAATTAAGAGTGTAGAGGTTTTGGGAGAGCAAGATACATCCCCTCGTCTTAAAGTCACTGCCCACAAATCCCAAGGAACTTTTTTGAGAAATGAGTTGCCAGATCTCTTTATTGAGCTGCAGGATCTATTCGTTGACGTTCCTCAAATTTCGTTATCTAAAGACCAAAAGACAATCACTTATGTTGCCTCTATTTTTTCAGATGATCAACACAAACCCACCTACATACCTAACCTTGTGGGGAAGCCCGTTACTTTGACCATGGGCAGCGAATCAGAGGCTTTTGAAGTTCAGGCCATTGTGAAAGCCGAAACTCTCGGGATGATCTTTTGGGTGACTATGTTGCTTATGGCCTTTATTGGGGGATTTATTTTAAATCTTATGCCGTGTGTTCTTCCCGTTTTGTCCTTGAAGGTTTTGTCGGTTATACGTCATGGGGGAGGGCATCAGCATGCTGTTCGTCAAGAATTTTTAGCTACCGTTTTGGGTATCCTTTTTTCTTTCCTTCTCCTGGCGGGAGGGGCAATTCTTCTTAAACTTTCAGGTCATGCTGTTGGGTGGGGTTTACAATTTCAAGAGCCTTATTTCATTATCGCCTTGATTGGTATTTTGACATTATTTGCCTGTAATTTGTTTGGCTATTTCGAATTTCGATTACCTGCTTTTTTGTCTTCTCTTGGCGGAATTTCCCCCCATAGAGAAAGTTTGGCAGGGTCTTTTCTTGAAGGAAGTTTAGTTACGGCACTTGCGACTCCTTGTACAGCTCCTTTTCTGGGAACGGCATTGGCGTTTGCATTGGGTAGGGGGAGTTTGGAAATTCTATCCATTTTCCTAGCCATGGGTATTGGTCTTGCTTTGCCTTTTCTTCTTATCGCCTTTTTTCCACAAACAGCAACAAGACTTCCCAAGCCTGGCTCATGGATGGTGACAGTTAAATATGGTATGGGTTTCTTAATTGCTTTGACAACTGTTTGGTTGGCTTATGTTTTAATTGCCGAAATTGGACAAATAGGTGCAGCTCTGGTTGCCGTAATTATGCTTATCATTTCCGTGGTATTAAAGAAGTCCAAGAATGGTTCGGAAGTGAGTAAAAAAATGGCGTGGTTGGGAGCCAGTCTTTTGATTATGGCTAGCTTTGCTCTTCCCCCATTGATGACACAAAAGAAAGCAATAATCGCCTTTGAAGAAAAAAAAATATGGCAGCCTTTTAAACCTGAGCTCATCACAAAATATGTGAAAGAAGGTAAAACAGTCTTTGTCACGGTCACAGCAGATTGGTGTTTGACCTGCCAAGCAAATAAGTACTTTGTTCTCAAGCAAAAGGAAGTTCTAGAGGCTTTTCAAGCCCCAAATGTTGTTGTGATGGAAGCAGATTGGACGAATCGTGATCCTAAAATTACATCTTACCTTAAAAGCTTTAACCAATATGGAATACCCTTTTATACAATATATGGGTGCAAAAATCCGACTGGTGTCTTCCTAGGGCAATTGCTCACTCCAAGTAAAATTTTGCAAAATCTTCAGAAAGAAACATGCCCCCGTTCTCATATCCAAGATCGGAAGTGAGAAGGTTTGCCAATATGGTATCCTTGCAAGTATTCCACATTCTCTTGAGCTAACGCCTGCGCCGTAGGGGCATCTTCTACCCCTTCTGCTACACATTTAATTCCATAAGGTTGAGTGAGAGCCATAATGGCTCGAATGAAATGAATATTATTAGAATCTGCTTTCAAGTCTTTGACAAACTGAGCGTCTATTTTAACAGTTTGAACGAGGTCTGATTTTAAGTGTAATAGGGACATATAGCCTGCACCAAAATCATCAATCGAAATGGGGCATCCGAGGTCATGTAATTGTGTCATAAATTCTATAGATTCATTCATATTTTGAAAAACAGAGGTTTCGGTTAATTCAACAATAAGACGCCCTTGCAAGTCTGGACGGGCTCGCATTTGAGCTTTTAATGTATCTAACCATCGGGACTCACAGGCTGTAATGGCAGAAACGTTGATGGCCAATCTTACATGTCGATCGTTCATCAATTCTTCAAGAGCAAGTTGTTGAATTTTTTGATCGATGAGCTGGATTAAACCACTCCTCTCGCATTGAGGTATAAAATGCGCTGCAGGAACAATTTGTCCTTGGTCATCGACTAGTCTTGCGAGGCATTCATAATAATATAGCTGTCGAGAATGAGTGTCGACGATAGGTTGAAAAGCTAAAAATAAGCGATTCTCGATAATTCCTTGATTGATTAAGGGCATTGTCTCCATTAGTTTATTTGAAGAATCAGGAAAAGCAATTGCCGTTTTGTGCATAACCTTGTGTTTGTGAAGGATGTTTTTGGAGCATTCAATTTCATGTTCAATTGCTTTAATGGCTTTGGCTGCATTATTTTCTTTGAGGAATGTACCCCTCACGGAAGTCAAAACGCCACTAAATTTGGAGGCTTTGAGTTTACGACGATAGAGCATACTTTCAATAACATACTGAGTCCATTGGAGAAGTCGCTCAGTGCAATCATCAAGGCAAATCACCCAAGAATCTTGGCTAAAGCGAATGATCATATCTGTTGCCCGAACATTTCTTTTTAAAATAGGGTATAATTGCGAGGCTAAATCTTCGATATGATTTTGTTGTTCATTGACATGATCCAGTACAACAACTATAAATGCCTGTTGTTTGTGAAATCGAGCGGCGTACTTTAGGACGTCGTCAATTGATGCTGAAAAAGTACTGGATAATGCATTTATCATCATGGTATTAACAGTTGTTCAACCTTTCCCCTTTAGACTAAATGAAGAAAGATTAACAAAGTTTGAATGTTTGGGCTTGCCAATATCATAAGAGTGATATATTTTGTGGGCTTATAATTTATAATGCAATTTTTTAAGTGGATTCAATGATATGGAAAAAAAGATCCCCATGACGGAAAAAAGCTATCTTCAGCTTCAAGAAGAGCTTCGTCACCTAAAGCAAGTTGAACGGCCGGCCGTTATTCGCGCCATTGCTGATGCACGTGAACATGGTGATCTGTCTGAAAATGCTGAATATCATGCAGCTAAGGATCGGCAAGGTTTTATTGAAGGCCGTATTGCCGAACTTGAGTCGAAAATTAGCCTTGCCGATGTTATAGATGTTTCTAAGCTTTCTGGGGAAAATATTAAGTTTGGAGCCACAATTACCTTAGTTGATGAAGATACAGAAGAAGAACATCTTTATCAGATTGTTGGGGGAGATGAGGCAGATATTCGCCAACAGAAGCTATCGATTACTTCTCCCCTGGCGAGAGCCCTAATTGGCAAAACAATTGGGGATATGGTTGAAGTTACAACACCAGGCGGAAGTCGAGCCTATACTGTGTTGAAAGTTGAATTCAACTAGGAAGCTTTAATCGAGTTTTTTTGTAATCCCTAATGTATACAAAAAAACTCGACGATCTATAAACTAACTAAACTGCCGTTCCTACCCACTCGATAATCTTCGTCTTCGTAACAAGTCCTACCTTTGTCGATATAGCCTGGCCATTTTTAAACAAGGCTAACGTTGGGATACTGCGTACACCGAGTTGAGCGGGCATTGAGGGATTTTCATCAATATTCAATTTTAAAATTTTTACCTTTCCCTCTAGCTCTTTGGCGACTTCTTCCAAAATAGGAGCAATCATGCGGCAAGGGCCACACCATTCTGCCCAGAAATCAACGATAACTGGAATATCAGATTGCAGAACATCTTTTGTAAAATTTCCATCTGTTGTATGGTTTAGGGAGGACATATTTATTTCCTTTCTTAACCTTTTAGAAAGTTTTTCTTCCTATAAGGGCTTATTTAATGATTGGTACAAGACTATACATATAAATATCACGCCCTTTAATTCAATTCCACCCTTAGAATGCAATTTGGTGTATTCACTGTAAAGTTAAAGACACCTTCTCGTATACAGCTTCCATTAGCCGCACCTGAACCTTCAGTAATGAGAATTTGTCCGCCTAAGGGGTCTTTTTCACCCGCTTTTGCTTTAAGCGTGGCGGCCTGTTTTGGGGTCAAAAGTCCGGCCTTTTCTGGTTGAGAGAGGACAAGGAAATTCTTTCTTAAAGCCAAATCACCCTCAACACTAAATTGCCCACCCAATTTTGAGGAGGGAGCCGTTAATTCGGGAAGGTGTGCAGCTTTGGCCAAGTGAATCCAAAATTGAGTTTTTTCTCCCGCGCTAAGAATCCCATTTCCTTGACCATTCTCCACACTATTGCCAAAACGCATTTTAGCTTCCGAATCGTTGCCTGGCCATTGTCCAAAGGTGTCATGATAAAGAGAAACGGCAGTGCGTATACGTTCAATTTCATTTAAAACAGCTCGATATTTTGCGGCTTCTAAAATATCCTGACCTTTAAAAATAGCCCCTGTGAGAATACCAATCACAATTAAAACTAAAGCGAGCTCAATGAGACTAAATCCCGATAAGTGTTTTGGTATAGTTTTGTAGTTCATGATTTCACTCCCATTAAATTTTATTCAAAAGTTACCTTTTTTTTGGTAATCTCTCAACTACTATAAGTAGTCATAATTAAGGAGAAATCATGACGCGATTGTATCATTCAGACGATCTGTTTGCGGATCAGGTTTTGATTTTAACAGAAGGGCAAAATCATTATTTGCGCCATGTTTTGCGAGCAAAACTGGGAGATAGATTGGGAGTATTTAATGAGCGAGATGGCGAATGGTCAGCCGTATTAACCACGCTATCAAAGACAAATTCCGCAATGACAATTGAAAGCCAAGTTCGACCTGCAGTTGGTGTGCCAGAGGTTTCTTTGTTCTTTGCTCCCCTGAAGCATGACCCTCTGATTTTTCTGATGGAAAAGGCTACAGAATTAGGAGTGCGTCACTTCCACCCAGTGATGACGGAGCGGTGTAATGTATCTAGAGTCAATCCCGAACGCTTAACGGCGGCGACAATTGATGCCGCACAACAATGCGAGAGATTCGACATTCCCAAACTCTATCCGTTACTGCCATTAAACAAGGCATTAAGTTCTTGGGATAGTCACATTCCCTTGTTTGTTTGTCAAGAACGTGGCGAGGTTCCTTCCATTAGAGAAGCTTTAAGTTCTTTGCCTGTCAAAGCTCCAGTTGGATTTTTTGTTGGCCCAGAAGGCGGGTTTTCTTCTCAAGAAATATGTTATCTTAATTCATTTTCATTTACGAAATTTATTAGTTTAGGGCCGCGCATATTGCGGGCAGAAACCGCAGCACTTGCTGTCTTAGTGAGTTACCAAACCGTGGTAGGAGATTGGGTATAAAAATTTTCATTAGAGAATTTTTATTCACCTATCGATATCCCCCCTCTTTATTATCTTCTTCGTAATGGTGTATTTATGGCCTATATATTTTTCAGCCATCTTCAATACTGACAACGACCTAAAGGGGAACCGATGAAAAGATTAAAAATATTTTTGATGATCATTTTAGCTCCGACCCTTCTTATTTTACCCGCTAAGGGTGAAAGAGAAGTTAGGGAGGTATTCTCTCTATTTTCTCTTTTTAAAGGCGAGAGTTCCTTTCAAGATGCTTTGAATACCTCAAATCTAACAACCCCCGCGATGGTTGTATTTTACGAAAAAATGAATAATCAACCGGTTTGGTTTGAAAAGGGTCAGTTAACGAGATTCGGAAAAATTGCCATCGATGTATTAAAGACAGTCGATCAAGAAGGATTGAATCCTGAAGACTATGAGGATGTTGTTCACCTTATTGAGGTACCAAAACCTTTAGTGGAAGAAAATTGGGTAAATGCCGAAATTTTGCTAACTAGGAGATTTTTAGAGTTTATTGACCATGTGCGCATAGGGCGAATTGATCCTATGAAGATAAGTCATGACATAAAATTTCATAGCCCCAAAACCCACGCAATTGAGTTGCTTATTGATGCTTTGCAGGATAAAAAAACAGAAGGCAATAAATTGCGTCTTATGGCTCCGAATATCCCTCAATATCAAGATTTGAAAGGGATATTGGCAGATTATCGGCATCAAGAACAGGGGCACATACAAGAACCAAAATTGACCCTGTCAACTCCCTTAAAGTTTGGAGATAGTGACAAAGAAGTTGTGATTCTTCGCCAAATTTTGATTTCTCACGGTTGTTTGGATCCGGTATTGGATAGTGGTGAAAAATTTGATGAGAATGTTAGGGCAGCCTTAAATGAGTTTCAGAAACGGTACAGTTTGGATATGGACGGGACCGTAGGAACCCGGACGCGGGACATGCTTAATTTTCCTGTAAAAGAGTGGATTCGAAAAATTATTGTGAACATGGAACGATTGCGATGGTTACCCGATGATTTGGGGCACAAACATATTATTGTGAATGTGGCTGGTTACGTTCTTCATGGGTATGAGGATTCACAAGTGACGTTAATGATGCCCATTATCGTGGGTCGTCCGGATAGGAAGACGCCCCTGTTTTATGCCACGCTCAGGAATATCGTTCTCAATCCTTCTTGGGGCGTACCCCATAGTATTTTCATAAATGACAAATTACCAAAGATTCGTAATGATCCAGCCTATGTCCGTCGCGCTAATTTTATCATTACAGATCGACAGGGAAAGACTATTGATCCTGATGCTGCCGATTGGCTAAATGAGGGTAAAAATTATTATTTACGCCAAAGTCCTGGGATTCATAATGCTTTGGGACAAATTAAATTTAATATCGAAAATCCCTATATAATTTATCTTCATGGAACGCCCGATCAACATTTATTTACCAAGAGAGCCAGAGCATTTTCCTCCGGGTGTATTCGCTTAAAATATCCTTTAAAACTGGCAGCTTGGGTCTTAAATCATGACAGCCAATGGTCTTGCGATAGCATTCAATCGGCTATTAATTCAGGGGAGACCCAAACCCTCACGCCCGATGAATATGTACCTGTCTATTTTACTTATCAAACCATTTGGATGAAAAAAAGCAAAAAGGGTAAACGTATTTTTTATAGTAACGATCCCTATAAACTTGATGCCAAAATGATTAAAATTTTGAAGGTAAAGTAATAAATATGCCAAAAATAATGGTTGCGAAGATATAAGAAAAAAAGGAGCAGAATGCCCAAATTTTGGCATTTATTAGTGAAATTTTCCCATTTTCAGAATCCGGATCTAGAGAAAAATAATCTTGTCCTTCATAAGCATTTTTCCAAGACCATAGTATAGATCCTAATCCCAGGGCTAAATAATAATAAGTAAGAAAGATCATAGTTTTGCAATCTGATTGCAAATGATGATTTTTGGTTGCTGCTAGATACGCCGTAAAACCACCTATTCCCAGACTATGCACCTTAAAAAGACTTGTAAGTAAGCCTAGAGCAAGATCTTTCGTCCAACCTCTACTAGAGAGAAGCCAAGACATCTTATCATCCATGATTTTAACTCCTATTAAAAATCACCAATTAGCTTATTGATGTAAAATTTAATATGTCTTTCTATCGCTCCCTAAAGGATGTTTTTACGGCGTTATAAACGGGCTTGGTGAGATATTGGAGCAAAGTCTTTTCTCCAGTGTGGATTTCAGCCACAACAGTCATACCGACGGAAATACGGTTTTGCTTTGGGTCTTTGCCCACATATAATTGGTTCATTTTAATGAAAGCCTTATAAAAAGGTTTTTTATTATCATCCAAAAAGGTGGAAGCTGAAATGGCATGAAGCTTTCCTTCAATACTTCCAAATCGAGAATAATCATATGCGGAAACCTTAATGGTAACATCTTGACCAACTTGGGTATTACCTATGTCTTTGGGGTTTATTTGTGCTTCAACTTCCATCGCGTTGGCCGGGACAATTTGCATAATTTCTTCTCCTGGCTGAATAACTCCTTTTAGAGTGTTGGTTTTCAACCCTTTTACAATTCCAGAAACGGGGGATTTGATTTCTAAACGATTGACGCGATCTTGCAATTTCGTAATGGATTCTTTAACTTGGGCAATTTCTCCTGTTGTATTGCCCATTTCGGTTAAGGCCACATTGCGTAAATTTGTTCCCAATTCCGTAAGTTTATTATCAGCTTCTGCAATGGCTTGACGTGTTTGTTGCATTTGATTCTTTACTTGATCCAGCTCTTTGCGAACACGTGAGACATTCTCTTCATTGGCTCGATATTCTGTACCCGTCTTCAGACGCTTTTCATAAAGTTCTTTAGTGACATCTCGTTGTTTTTCAACAATAGCCAGCTGATCTCGTAAGTCCTTTTCTTGACCACGTTGGAGGTTGAGGAGTGCTTTTTGTTGCTCATGTTGTTTATCGATGACTGCTCTTTGGTCTTCTCGATTCCGGACTTGCATGTCATAGATGGCCTGCTGATCTTCGACGAGACTTTTATAGGCGGCCCCAAATTCACTAAAATTTGGCTTTTGTTCCAAGCCAAAAGACCGTAATCGTTCGGCTTTTATTTTAAGAGAGGCTTCTTTTGCAAGGGCTTGTTCAAGCTCAGACTGTCCACCTTTTCCATCAAGAACAAGGAGAACGTCTCCTTCTTTTACCAAGTCACCTTCATGAATATTAATTTGTGTGATTTGGCCCCCCTCTAAATGTTGAACAGATTTTATAAATCCTGTGGGGATAATTTGACCGTTTGCTACGCTAATTTCATCAATAGGAGTAATAGCGGCCCATGCAATAAATGCAAAAACAATGCCGCAAGCAATTAAAATATTCATCCGACTGCTATGGGGGGGACGGCCCTCTTCAATATGAAGCGAGCGGTTAAGTGAAGGAAGCTGGCGGTTCACTTTTCGATCGTCTGTGCTATCTGATACGATGTTTGTGGGTGTTTCGTTTGTCATATTACTTCCCCTTTAATGACTTCCAGAACTTTCTCTCTGGGGCCGAAAACCCGCATAGAACCCTTGTGAAGGGATAAAACACGATCGGCTAAATTGATTAAACTCGGTCTATGGGTGACCATAATGACTGTTTTTTTTCCGCGAAATTCTGTTATGGTTTGACGTAAAGTTTCATCACCCTCTTGATCAAGAGTATTGCCAGGTTCATCCATAATAATAATATTTGATTTTCGGATATAGGCGCGTGCTAAGTTAAGCTTTTGCAAGAAACCTGAAGAGAAAATGTTCATCACCTGTTCATCAATTCTTGTTTCAAAGCCTTCAGGTAATGTCATAATTTGAGATAATAATCCTGCTTTTTCTGCAGCTTGAATCATCCGTTCTTCGGTGGCTTCGGGAGCAGAAAATAGTAAGTTTTGAGCAAGCGTTCCATGAAAAAATTGATTTTGCTGTGGAACGTAGGCAAGGGATTGTCGTAAAACCATGGGGTCAAATTGACGAATATCAATACCGTCAATTGTAATAGAACCTGCTTGGGGATAATAAAAACCCAACAACAATTTTATAAGCGTTGTTTTACCGGACCCATTTTGGCCAACGATTGCAATAATTTCCCCGGGTTTGGCTTCCATCATAATACCTTGTATGGCTGGTTGGGGGTCATTTGGATATCGAAATCCAACATTTTGAATACGAACCAATCCGTCAAAACGATGTGGACTTTCTGTTACATGACGTCGTTCGGAGGGTAAACTCATTAGCCGATTAATTTGTTCTAAGCTTTCCATAATGAGATCAAACCGTCCCAACACCATTAAGCCACTTTGTAGGGGAGAAAGAACTCGCCACACAAGAAGGACAACGGCCATCAACGCCCCAATGGACATTAAATTTTCTGTGACACGAACGGCCCCGCAAATGATTGCAGAAATTCCAGCAATTTTCATGATCATCTGACTTAAGTTTATAGATAAGGATGAGAGGAGTTCGGATTGCTTTTGAGCTACGGATAAAGAAGCACTCACTTCTTGGAAACGATCTACCCATGTTTTTTCTGCGGCTAAATGTTTTATGGTTGTTAAGTTAGAGGTTCCCTCGAGTAGGAATTTTCGCCGTTCAAGGGAGGCTGTTGAAACTTTATGTGTAGATCGTCGTAAAACGGGGGCCATTAGGAAAAGCATAATGATAAAAACAAATATCATAAGCAAAGGAACAATAACGATAGGCCCTGCGACCAGAAAGAGAACAATCAGGAAAAAAATCATATAGGGCCCTTCAAGGATAATATTAGCGATGGGACCTGTAAATGTTTCCCGAATGCCATCAAATTGGCGCAAGCGAGCTACCTGACTGGCAACGGATGCGCCTTCTACTAAACCCATGGGTAGGTTCATAACGTGCCGCATGACTTCACTCCCAATAATCAAATCTAGGCGTGCTCCAAAATAGGATAGAGCGCGATTTTGGAGGATGTGCACGAATTGGACACAACACAAAGCTAGAACCAATCCCAAAACAAAGTACCCAAGAGTAATTTGCGAGCGAGAGGGGACGACCTCATCGTAAACAGCCATGATAAAAACGATGGAGCTTAAGCTGAGTATGCTTGTTAAAAACCCCAGACCCATTAACCAATAAATAAAAGAATGGAAACGTTCTAATATACCAGAAAGCCAACCGCCGCGGGCGGGTTCCTTTTCAGGTTTTTGGTAAAATGAGTATGCAGTCCCTTTTATTCGAGAAGTTGTTGAAAGCGTTACTTTTTGACTTTTCTCGCAATCTACAGCATGGATAATTCCATCTTCTTCTTCAGATAAAATATAAACTTCCCCGCTCTTAGTGACAAACAAAGCGGGCAATAAATCTCTATGTAATTGTTGTAACTTTAGGGTATGACCTTTACTGGAATACCCTAGGTTAGCCATGAGATTTCGCAAATCCGTTAATGAGATTTGTTTTTCCAGAAACGGAACGGCCTCAAAAATTCGACGGGCATGTCCTTGCCAACCTAATGCTTCTAACAACGGCATGACACAATCGTAATAATTAAATGATTTTGCCATGATTTATTCCTAAGTGATCGGCCGAGATATTTAAGTGAGTATCGGTTTTTCCATTTCCTGGAGCTAAATTTTTCATGTTTTCTTTTTTCTGTCCCCCCATTCTTTTTTGATTTTGGGGATTTTATTTCTTCGTCTGATGACAAAGATGTTTCTTGATTTTGTTCTGAATCTGAAGACGTTCCATCTAAGTCATCCCTCTTTCTAGGAAGAGATAATTTATCCTTAGATAATAGAAAGCCATCTGTTAATTCGTATGAGGCATCGGCTATCTCTTGAATAGAGGGGCGATGAGTAACAAATATAACAGTTACCACACCATGAAGGCTTCGGACGACTTGTTTGAGCAGTTGATCGCCATTTTCATCCAGGGATGTATTGGCTTCATCTAAAATTAAGATTTTCGGGCGATTTACCAATGCTCTTACTAAGCAAATTCGTTGATGAATACCATCGGGAAGAAGAAGAAAAAGTTGGTCGCCAACTTTTGTATCATACCCTTGAGGTAAGTGATGGATCCATTCATCCAATCCGAGTTGGCGAGAAAGTCCTAAGGCATCATCAACATAAGCTGCACCCCTATACATTGTCATATTTTCAATGATTGTCCCTTGAAATAAAATTCCTTTAGGAGGCACGTAGGCTATTTGACGCCGTAAATCTCTGTAATGGTAGGATGATAGGGGCTCATCATCAATCAAAAGGCTTCCCATAGAGGGATGGAGATTACCCATTAAGACTAACATGAGCGTTGTTTTTCCGGCCCCATTTTTACCATGAATCGTTACCGCAGAGCCGGGGGAGACACTGAGATCAATTCCCTTCAAAATTTCTGGTGAATCATCGTTATACTGAAAGCAAACATTTTTTAAAGTAATTTTCCCTTGAATGGGTTTAGTGATTCCTTGTGCCAAAGGGGGTTCAAGTTTTAAATTAAAATGATCCTCAATCCGTTTCTTGGCAATGGTAAAATATTGAAAACGTGTCCAAACGCCCATGGCGGCTTGGATGGGTTGCATAGCTCGATTTGTAAGAATTATGCAAGCTGCCATAATACCGACTGATGTTGATGACGTGATGACTTGCAGTGTGGCCACAGCAACGATACCCACAAATAAAATATAGGAAAACATATTGCCCAAATCTCGGGCTTCGGCAGAATATAAATAAACCTTATAATTGACATCGGAACATTGGGTTTGGAGACGTTCATAACGACGCAAAAGAAGATCTTCCATCCCCAGGGCTTTCAACGTGTGATGATTTGTGAGAATTTCAACGATAAAATTATAACGTCGATCGTTTAGATCCAGTTGCTTTTCCAAATACCGGCGCAAAACGATTCCCAGAAACCAGGCAAGCAGAACGAATACAACCAAAATTGCAGTTGCTGCCAAAGCAATGGGCGGGGAAAAATATGCAATAATTCCTAAGAATAAGAAAACAAAAGGAAGATCTAGCAGGATTAAAAATCCTTGTCCGGCTAAAAATTCTTTTAATATCGTTGCACTTTCAATATTTTCAACATGTTCGCCCACACCTCTTTTATTGAGGTCATTCAAGGTTGCATTAACCAGATGCTGAAAGGCGCCCACTGCCGCACCATGTTCAAAGTGCATGCCGAGCCAACTCAATACATAGCCACGACTAAAGCGTAAGCTTGCTTCCAGAAGGGCAGCTATACCGACTGCAATTCCAAGTAGGGTAAGGGTCCCGAATGATTGATTTGGGATAACGCGGTCATAAAGTTGCAAGACAAAAAGAGGAATGGAAAGGGATAAGAGATTAAGCACAACCGTGCTCAAGATTATATCCCATCGCTTCCAGGGGAAAACAGACCCCGATTTTGAATGCGATTTAGAATTCGACTTTTTAGGCCGGTGCTCATTCAAAGATGGGTCCGCCACGTTAGTCTTTCTCCCTCTATAGTGCCAATATTTGACCCGACTTATTTAGGCCTCATTACATAGACTATCTATCCATTTGTTAATTATGTGTTAAATTTTTAAGAAAGCGCAAATGTTTATATGAAGAATTTTATAAGATGCATAATTATTTTGATTTTGCATTTTGAGAGAACCATAAGCGGCTCATTTGACTAGGTAAGGAATGAAATTAAAAGGGGGCCTTGGTAATCCACCCACCTCCCAAAACTTGAGAGCCGATGAAAAATACACAAGCTTGGCCATTCGCAACGCCATATTCGGGCGTTTCAAATTCCACTTCCGCCAGGTTCTGTCCGCGACAATAAATTGTTGCGGGAATAGGATCTTGAGTCGAGCGGATTTTTACAGACGCTTTTTGACCTTTCTCAAATGCCTCACTGTTACAAAGCCAATTTACATCCCGCACCCAGATGCGGGGTTTAGCCAGAGCTTCGCGAGGACCAACCATGACACGACGCGTATCCGGATCAAGAGATACAACGAATAAAGGATCCGTGCTCGAAACGCCAATGCCTCGGCGCTGACCAATGGTAAAATTAATTATTCCGGTATGATTTCCTAAAACACGTCCATCCACATGGACAATTTCCCCGGGATCCAATGATCCGGGGCGATATTTTTCAACGACACTTGCGTAACCGCCGGATGGTACAAAGCAAATGTCTTGACTATCAGGCTTTTCAGAAACACTTAATCCCAGTCGACGAGCATGCTGTCGTGTTTCGGATTTGGGCATTACCCCCAGTGGAAAACGTAAATAATCTAATTGATCTTGTGTGGTGGTAAAAAGAAAATAACTTTGATCGCGTGAGGGATCGAGAGCTTGGTGGAGCTCTGCATTCTTTTCACCCTGTAAGCGTCGTACGTAATGACCTGTGATGAGGGCTTTCGCACTTAAATCCCGTGCAGTGGTCAATAAATCTTTAAATTTTACGCGTTGATTACATCGGATACAGGGAACAGGAGTTTCTCCTTGCAAATAGCTGTCAACAAAGTCATCAATAACACCTTGTCGAAAGACATTTTCATAATCTAAAACATAATGAGGAAACCCGAAACGATCTGCTACCGTTCTTGCATCATAAATATCCTGCCCGGCACAGCAAGCTCCCTTTTTATTGACCATTTTGCCATGGTCATATAATTGAAGAGTGATACCAACAACTTGATAACCACCTTCCACCATGAGAGCTGCCGTTACAGATGAATCAACGCCTCCTGACATAGCAACTGCTACCAGAGCGCCATCTTCAATGCCATCTAATTTTAATTTTGTACTGTCAGACAAACCAATTTCCTTTTTCTAACCGTAATATGCTTTGTGGTAAATAAGATGTATTTTTCATATCCTTTAAAGAACACATATTCCACATCCAAATTTTCATCTTTCATCTCCACAAAGAAAATTTGCGTGTCACTTGCGAAACAATTTCCCAATTACCAAATAAAACGCATCCATAATAAATTAAAGTTTCTTCTGGGGATGCGGCCGTGCGCAGCAATTGTTCTTGGTATGTTCCCCCAGTCATTGTATTTAAAAAAGTGCCGTGCAACACACCATGTTCTTTGGCGGCACTCACAGTTTTGCGAATTTCATTTGACTTTGCTCGCAATATAATAAATGGAATTCGGGAAATATTTGGGTAGACGTTGCCTTCCGCATCTATATAATCATCCACCTGTAAGGAAGATTTGCCAACATCACCCCCCAATCCAACAGACATGTGTGCCAAGGCATTCAAAACAATACCAGGTTCAATATCTTTATTTAAAACAGCAACCAATTTATTTTCAAATGTCATGATCACTTCCATTTATTTTTTAGTAATTTTGACAGTATTGTAAAATGTATTTCTTATACATAAGCGGAATGCTTAAATTTTTCCAGGAAAAACTTTAAGAATATGAATTTTTAAAGTATACTGAAGTCATTTACAAGATTAGGATAAATCTTTTGTAATGTTCATCAATAATCCCTATAAGTAACTGGGACGTATGGCAAAAAGTCTTTCAACTTTTTTTACAGCTTCTTTAGAAACTGCCAAAATCAAGCGGTCATTAACCCGAATACTAATTCGGGAGGGGGCAACCGTAATTTCATTATCCCTCACAAGGGCGGCAACCATCATGGCTCCTTTGATATTAATATCATCTACGGTCAATCCAATGATGTGAGATGTTTCACGAGCTTCGGCCTCAATAATCTCAACGCTCCCATCTCGTAAAGAGTGAGCTGATCGAACGCGCCCCTGGCGAACATGTTGTAAAATTGTTGAGACAGATATAGCTTGTGGGCTGATAACGGCATCGATACCCAAAGACGTTACAAGAGAAGAATAAGCCATATTGTTCAAAAGAATTAAGGCTTGACCTGCGCCATTTCGTTTTGCAAGGAGAGAGGCTAAGATATTGACTTTATCATCATCTGTTACCGCCACGATGGTTTCAGTGGATTGCACGTTGGCTTCAGACAATACTTCTGCATCCAAGACATCCCCACATAATACCTCAGTTTGTCTGAGGTGGCGTGCTACATATTCAGCACGAGTTTGATTTTTCTCAACAATACGGGTAATAACATCTGGCTGATTTTCTTCAATATCGGCCACGAGCGTCATACCAATATTTCCACCCCCCATAACAATGACCCGACGGGTTGCAGAATCTGCAAATCCAAATGCACTCATGGCAGCGGATGTTTGACCTTGGGATACAATGTAATACACCTCGTCACCGGGCAACATTTGATGATCACCGGTTGGGATAAAGACGTCCATTCCTCGGACAATACAGACAACAACAAGGTCAAGTTTTGGAAACAAACCCGGAAGTAAACGTAATGGCGTATTTAAAATGGGCGCACTGCTCATACATCTTACGCCAATGACTTTCACTTGATTTCCACATAAAGGGATAACGTCAAATGCGCCCGAAACTTTAATGCTACGGCTAATGGCTCGTGCAACTTCAACTTCGGGAGAAATGATATGATCAATAGCTAAATTGCGGCTACTAAATAGGTTAGACCAGTAAGGGTCTAAGTAATTTTGATTTCGAATACGGGCAATTTTTGTTTCAACATGAAATAGAGAATTTGCAACCTCGCAGGCAACAATATTGACCTCATCTGATCCCGTTACAGCTATAATTAAATCTGCGTCTGCTGCTCCAGCTTGTTGCAATACATCGGGGTGCGAAGCAAAACCGACGACTGGTTGGACGTCTAATGTATCGCCAATTTTTCGGAGTAACTCTGCGGATTCATCAACAATTGTGACATCGTTTTCTTCGACAGCCAAGTATTTGGCTATGTTATAGCCAACTTGACCTGCTCCTAAGATAATGACTTTCATGCAATCTTCAATTCTTGATTAGAAGTTTCTGCCGAAGTTTCTTCTTCTTGATAACGTCCTTCATGAACGCCTAATGCGCGCAATTTCCGATGGAGAGCAGAGCGTTCCATACCCACAAATCGAGCTGTTTTTGAAATGTTACCCCCAAATCGATTAACTTGAGCCAACAAATATTCACGCTCAAACATTTCGCGAGCTTCTCTTAAGGGCAGCACAACAATGTTGGGTGTTTGAGTGGAAGCACTTAACGATGCGTCTGATCTTACCTCAGGGGGCAACATATCCGCTCGAACCTCTTCGCGAGAATCATTCCCGGCCATAATCAGGATCCATTCAACCACATTCTTTAACTGCCGAACATTCCCAGGCCAAGAATAAGATTGAAGCACAACCATAGCATCTGGACTTAAGCGTTTTTGGGGGCGCCCATGCGCCAAAGCCGCCTGATTCATAAAGTGTTGAAATAATTCAGGGATGTCCGTTAAACGGTCTTGTAAAGCTGGAACATCAATGGGGACAACATTCAATCGATAAAATAGATCTTCCCTGAAGTGCCCATCTTGTATCATTTGTGGAATATTGGCACTGGAAGATGCTGTAATCCGAACATCGACCTCAACTTTTTGATTATCGCCCAGGCGAGTGAAGAATTGATCCTGAAGGACACGAATCAGTTTGCTTTGAGTCGGTAGCGGTAAATCCGTCACTTCATCCAAATACAAAGTTCCATTGTGAGCTTGCTCTAGCAATCCAATTTTTCGGGGAACAGTTGGATCTAAGCCTACTATTTCTGTTCCAAATAACTCAGCTTCTAATCGATCTGGGTGTAGTGTTGCACAATTCAGTACAACAAATGGCCTATCTGTACGTCGAGATAAGGCGTGTATTTTTCTCGCGATGATTTCCTTGCCAGCCCCTGAAGGCCCAACAATTAAAATGCGGCTATTGGTTGGAGCGACACGCTCTATGGTTTGACGAATGACAAGCATTGCTGGGGAAGTACCCACCAAATCGACGTGGTCACCAACTTTGATTTTCAGATCCGCATTTTCTCGTTTGAGTCGCGCAGATTCAATAGCTCGTTGTATGACGAGTAGAAGACGAGCTGTTTGAAAAGGTTTTTCGATAAAATCATAGGCGCCATTCTTTATGGCGGTGACGGCAGTTTCTATGGTTCCGTGACCACTAATCATTACAACAGGAACGTATGGATGATCTCGTTTAATAATTTCGAGTATTTTTATTCCGTCGCGATCGCTATCTCCTAGCCAAACATCTAGGATGACCAAACTGGGTTGTCTGGCTTTAATGGCATCTAACCCACTCGCTCCATCAGCTGCAACACGCGTAACATATCCTTCATCCTCCAAAACGCCTGAGACGAGATTTCGGATGTCGGCTTCATCATCAATAATTAATATGTCATGAGCCATAATATTGCTCTACTTCTCTAGTCATTTTCAGGCGAAATGGGAAGCTCAATGGTAACTTTTGCGCCACCTAAAGAACTATCGCCTAATTCAAGTTTACCCCGATGATCTTCAACAATTTTAGCAACAATTGCGAGTCCCAGACCAGTCCCTTTTGTATGTGTAGTGAAATAAGGTTCTGTTAGGTGCGCACGCCCTTCTTTCGGGAAACCAGGGCCATTATCTTCTACAACTAGCAAAATTTTCTCATCCTTAGCTTCAAGAGTTAGGGCTATTGTTGCAGATGATGGTTGTTCTGCTGATAATGTTTCTAGTGTATAAAACATTTCTAACGCGTTAATAGCATTTTGCAATAAGTTCGTTAAAAGCTGACTGATTTGTTGCGCATCACAGCGAATAATAACCGAATTTTCGGGAACTTGCAACTGAAACAGAAGAGAGGGACGAGCTTGTTTTTGTAAAAAGACAGCCTGGCGACAGATCTCGCTTATGTCTTCTTCTTTCATAATGGGATTTGGCATTCTTGCAAATGATGAGAATTCTGTTATGAGGTTTCCAATTTGGCCAACTTGCCGCACTATTGTCTCAATGCAGGCCTGAAAAGTTTGGGGATCTGAATTAATTTCCTTTAAATAGCGCCGTTTAAGCCGTTCTGCCGATAATTGGATGGGGGTAAGGGGATTTTTAATTTCATGAGCGATCCGTCGTGCAACGTCTGACCAGGCTGCTTTTCGTTGGGCACCCACTAAAGCTGTGACGTCATCAAAGGTAATAACGTATCCCTTAACAATATCTTTTTCTTGTTGAATAATTACAGAAATTTGTAATATGCACGCCAATCCCCGGCGAACAAGGGTTATTTGTTCATTGAGTTGTTGAGGAAGCTGGTTAAGCGCTTTATCGAGAAGTGGACTTAATTCCGGGGTAATAACATCAAGCTTCTTTTTCTTTATTTTCTCTAAAGATTCAGAAAGCAAAGCCGCGGCTCGATGGTTGACCAGATCAATACGTCTTTTTTCGTCCAAACGAATAACCCCGGCAGAAATTTGAGCCAAAACCGTTTCAATAAATTCTCGTCTTCGGTCAATTTGTTTATTCGCACTAATTAATTCTTTTCTTTGGGTATTAAGTTGAGAGGTCATTCTATTGAAAGCTTGAGCTAGGTTCCCTAATTCATTATTCATTCCTTCAGCCATCACTTGAACGGTTAAATCCCCTTGGCTGACTTGTTCGGCTGCAACAATGAGTCGCGTAATGGGGCGCATGAGAAGATTTGCTATGGTTAATCCCCCCCAAATCGCTGCTAAGAGGAGGAGTAAGGCAACTGCTGCAAAAAATAAGATAAATGTTAACTGCAAAGAGGCACTTTGTTCCCCTAAACGATCATATTCTTTCACCGCACCTTCTGTTCGGGCTACATGCTTTAAAACGGCTTTGTCAGTTAGTTTTCCCAGATAAAGATAAGTATCTGTAAGAGGGTCCAAACGAACTAAGACGCGGACTCGATCAATAGATTCTTTTCCTAAGTCGGCCAGAAATGCGATTTTTTCTCCTGATTGGACATCGTCAATTGCTCGACCCAATGCTAAGTTCTCAAATTCAAAGGAAAAAGCCAACATAGAGCGAGCCACCACTTGTCTTTGACCATTTAAAACAACCACCTCGCTTAAGCGTCGGGAGTAAGCAAGTTGCGTGAGAAGCTTCGAGAAAGCCGCAGGATTTTTTTCTAAGGCTAGCACTTGCGGCGCTAGTTCTCGCACGATGTCGGAGGCATCGTGCTTAATCGCTTGCATATGTTCTTTCAAGTAAGAGTCTGCAACTTCCTTGGCTTCAGAAAGAGCAGCTTTTACGGGTTCTCCAAACCAGGATTGAACACCAACATTGATAAAAATTGCGGCAAATCCTGCGACAAGAATAGCCGGAATAATTGTAATGAACGAAAACAGTCCAACAATCTGGATATGCAATTTTGAACCAGCGAGTCCGCGCCGACGCTCAACCCAAAGTTCGACAAGACGTTTGGCTATTATGACGGCCAATAATAACATTAAGGTCAAATCTAAATAAATGAAGGGCAATACGCGTGCAGATTTATCCGTGAAAGGTTTTCCTCCGACCAGTACAACAAAAGTCACCACCACAGAAAGAAAAGCAGCAAAGCTCAAACCCGCAGCTAAGCGACGATAGAGTGTATAGTCTTGGGCAAAGCGAATGAAAGAAAGAGAAAATTTATGTAAATAGGAGGTCGGCATGCTCATCGGAATTAAATAATTCTCCCCTGGTAAATTGGGAAGCGGGGCCTATCTTGAAAGCCTTGCGAGATAGGTAAAGAAGCATAGAATCTCTTTGAAGGCTGTAAATGAGATTTAAAAATGCATATGTCCATACGCGGGTTTGTCCCTAAAAATCTCGCACATCAATATTCAATTCAGTTAGTTTTTTGCGTAAAGTATTGCGATTAATACCCAGAATTTCAGCGGCCTTCTTCTGATTTCCCATTACAGCTTTCAAGGTAGTTTTTAACAAGGGACGTTCAACTTCCTGCATCACGCGCTCATAAAGTCCCGTGGTAGGGAGGTCTCCGTCGTGGGCAGCAAAATAATTTTTTAAAAAAGATTCTACGGCTCCTGAAAGACCTGCTTTAGGGGGGAGAGGAATAATTTTAGATAATGATTGTTGTGACATTTAACATAAATACCTTACCAAGTTTATACATAAAGAACATTAAGCATGCAAAGGGCTATAAAATTCATTAATTAAGTTCTTCATCGAAGTCGCGGAATCCATCTGGTTCACAGAAACGCGGAAATCTGCCGACCCACTTATTCCCTTACTGTACCACCCGATGTGTTTTCGGGCAATCTTTACGCCCGTACTTACTCCGTAATGAGACAATATTTCATCAAAATGCTCCAGGATAATCTGATGTTGGACCGTTATTGGTGGGTCCGCAAGCCGCTCTCCCGTTTTCAAATAATGACCAACTTGATTGATAAACCAGGGGCGCCCATAGGCTCCTCGACCAATCATTACACCATCTGCCCGGCTTTTTTGCAGTAAAATGCTGGCATCTTCAAAAGTAACAACGTCTCCATTTCCCACAACAGGTATGGTGACGGCTTCTTTAACATTAGCAATAAACTCCCAATCTGCGGAACCATTATAAAGCTGACAGCGTGTACGTCCATGAATGGTTAAAAGCTGAATACCAGAACTTTCAGCAATTTTAGCTAAATGGGGAGCATTCCGATTTGAGTCGTCCCATCCCGTTCGCATTTTTAAAGTTACAGGGATTTTCACAGCTTTGACCGTGGCTTCTAATATACGCGCGGCGAGCAATTCATCACGCATTAACGCAGATCCTGCATAGCCGTTAACGACTTTTTTCACAGGACATCCCATGTTAATGTCAATCATTTGTGCCCCACGGTCTTCGTTGAGTTTGGCAGCCTCTGCCATGACACTGGGTTCGCAACCGGCCAATTGAACGGCCATTGGGAATTCATCTGCAGATTTTTGGATCATTCTCAAAGATTGACGCGTTTCACGAATCATGGCCTGGCTTGCAATCATTTCAGAAATGACCAGACCAGCTCCCATTCGCTTCACCAGACGGCGAAACGGCATATCGGTCACTCCTGACATGGGAGCCAAGATGACAGGCATTTCAAGGGATATAGAGCCAATTTGTATTGTCATACTTGAGACGTACACGTCTTGATTAATATTTTCAAGTTAAATTCAATTGTTTAGAAGAAATAATATAGAAGAGCCTCTTCCAATATAGAAATCTAGGCTGTCAATTTTTTGATTACTGACTCGTGCGCCAATATCCCTTTCATTTAAGGTATGTGCAGCTATTTCTATATAGGAGAAACCCTTTTCGATTAACAGGCGATTCTATTTTGGGATCTTTGTTCTCATTATCGTGTAAGGTGAATTTACGTTGACACCATAAGGTGCCTAAGATAAATTTTTTAATACTTTATAATATTATTATGGTTATTTTACATGATTCCAAAAATTCGAAATTATAAATCTCTTTTTCTAATAGAATTTATGGACCGTCCTTACTATGCATATACTGTCTATCAAGCTGCTCTTCAAGCTGTTCAATTGGGTCATAAAAGAATGAGCATCATTGAATTTGGGGTGGCGGGTGGCAATGGGCTTGTTTGTTTGGAAAAGCACGTAAAAAGAATATCTGAAAAACTTGGTATTCATATTAATATTTATGGTTTTGATACGGGAGAAGGGTTGCCACAATTAGTGGATTACCGTGATATACCCCATACTTGGCAGCCAGGCTTTTTCAAAATGGATTATGAAAAATTAATGGCAAAATTATCTCTTTCCCAGGTTGTTTTGGGAAACATAGAAACGACCTTGAGAACATTTTATCAAGAGTACAACCCGGACCCAATTGGAGCCATATTGTTTGATGTCGATTTGTATTCTTCTACAAAAGCTGCCTTTCAAATTTTTCAAGCAGATTCTAAATTTTTGTTGCCACGGGTGCGTTGTTATTTTGACGATATTTTGGGGAATGATATTTCTTTAACCAATGAATATACAGGGGAACGCCTTGCGATTCATGAATATAATGCCCTCTTGGAAACGAAAAAAATAACGCCGGTTTATCATCTATTAGGAAAAATGGTTCGAAAAAAGTGGTACTCAAAGTGCTTTGTTCACCATATGTTTAACCATCCTCAATATTGTCAATTTTTAGGAAAACCAAATCAAGAAATCCCTCTGGCGGCGTAATGTATTAGAGGACACAAAAGGGGATGAATCTTTAATAGAGTATGGGTTTTATCCCTGAGAGCTGCAACAATCAACCCGAGGTCTGAGATGACCCTTTCTAAACTTTTAATTCATTGGATAGACTGGCTGAAGGATGTTCGTAAGATGTCTTCCCATACTGTTGCAGCGTATGAAGCTGATATAGGACAATTTTTAACGTTTCAAGCCGACCACCAAGGAAAAAATTTAACGGTTGTCGATTTGACAAAATTTACGATTCGAGATTTTAGAGCTTGGCTTTCTTATCGAGCTCAAGAAAATTATGAACATCGATCCACAGCCCGCGCGCTATCAGTTGTGCGTAGTTTTTTTAGATTTCTCACCAAGAATGGTTATCCGGCGAATACAGCTTTGGTGAGTGTCCGGTCGCCACGTATTAAGGTAGGCCTTCCCCGTCCCTTGAGTGTGGATCAGGCTAAGACATTAGTCGATGATATTGATCTTACGGTTGAAGATCCCTGGATTGGGTTCCGCAATAGAGCTTTGTTTACGCTTCTTTATTCTTGTGGGTTAAGGTTGGGAGAAGCCTTAAATTTGACTCGAAAACAAGCGCCCCTTACAACTGACATTTTATTGATTCAAGGAAAAGGCAAGCGTGAGCGGATGGTTCCTGTCTTACCTGTTATTAGTCAAACCCTTCAACAGTATATCCAGCTATGCCCTTTTGAATTGTCGATGGAGGGCCCTTTATTTGTGGGAGCTAAAGGCGGAAAATTACACCCCGGAATTGCTCAAAAGGCGATGCGGATGTATAGGCGCGCTATAGGATTGCCGGAAACAGCAACGCCCCATGCTTTACGCCATAGTTGTGCCACACACTTGATGAGTGCTTCCGGTGATTTAAGGGGCATCCAAGAATTGTTGGGACATGCGTCCTTATCAACAACACAAGTTTATACAGATGTTGATACAGCGCGACTCATTAAGGTTTATAATAAAGCTCACCCTAGGGCAAAAGGGAATAGAAAAGCATAAAACGCATCATAAACCTTTTTTAAATCTAATTTTCACTCCTTATTAAATACTTATAAGTATACTTAAGGAATTAGCTCATTAAAAAAGGAGAAAAAGCATGACAGTTAAAGGTTGGGCCACTATCGATTCGAGCAAATTCCCTTCAAATGATAATTCTAAAGCCATACTGTCAGCCCCTATAGAGCTAATTGATAAAATTATTGATCTCGCGGTAAATCATGCCTGTCAAATTGACAGAGAGCAAGATAGCGAATCCTTAAAAAATCAAATTAAAAATTTAGTCGATTATCACGAATAAAAAGCCTCTCAAAGAATTTGCTTTTAGGATTTTAGAGGGAGTGCTGTGCAAAATTTTGAGGACCGAATGGTTTTAAAGCCCAGCGCGTCGTAAAGTTTTATACCTGTCTCAGAAGCAAGGGGAGCAATTTAATGAGCACCTTTTATGACGGTAGTGTTCATGCACATTTTCCTGAGGGCTGTTCCTATTTCTTTTCGTGGATAGCCTTGAAGAACACCAAAAGATGAAGGGCAAGCCACTCCTTTTTCGTCTATATAAATATGACCTATTCTCCCAGGAATATTGTCCGCCTAAGCTATTAATAAAAAGGCTTTTGACAAACATCAGACGGGATGAAGATACGCAAGTCCATCTTTCTTATCAAGTTCAAATATTGTTTGCCAAAGGGTGGCCAACTCTTCAAATTGTTGTAGTTTTACGACAAATTCAATTCTGCAAGTCGGGTGTATTGGCTCGTTGTACAGCTGAGGATTGAATTAGCCCATTTCGGTAATATCAACTTACACACGGTAAGGAAAAACGAACGATGAGGGAATTGTTATATCTTCTTCAATAAGTCCAAAAGATTTCATGTCAAAAAATTAGTGTGCTATTTCTAAAGTTTCTGTTGAATTTATACCCTAACAAATATTGAGATAGGGAGCATTCGTAAGCGACTTTAATCCCAGAAAATTATGGTCGTTAAAAATTCCCCAACCCTGATTATTCATTAAGTTTTGCCAAAGATTTAAAGGATTTTCACTCATGTGAATTTGGTTAGAAAATCGAGGCTTAGGCAAATCAATACAGTCTCCTTATCATTATGAAAGAAATTTGTTTGAAAAGTTTATCATGTATACCCTAAAACTTCTAAATTTTTGCCTGTTAGTAGTTTTTCACGCACCGGTCAAAAGAACTTAAGTGAAAATAGAGTATTTTTTAACCTAGATTATGCAATGTTTGTGAGTTTATGGTTAAGTATTGAGATGTCACCAAGTGACTGACTCATATAGTGATTTTAGGAAATAAAAAACAGAGGAGAATATAAAATGACAGAAAATAAAAAACACCTAAACGAATTACAGGAAGAACTAAGTCACTACAAAAAAAATCTCGCAACGATAAAAGCCTCTTTTAAAGGTAAAGCGAGTAAAGATGCAGAAAAAATTTATGGCTCTGTAAAAAATATGCTCGGGGATGCTAGTGAAGCTTATGAAAAATTAGAGGCGGCTTCTGCAGCAGAGTGGGAACCTTTAAAAAAGATAGCTAATAATTCATTTAAAGATTTAAAAAAATCATTTGAAGAATACAAAAATATCGCCTCAGCTCAGGTAAAGGACTATTCTAACCAAATTGAAGCCTTTTCTGAAGAGCAACTCGATCATGCAGCTGAATATGTTAAAGAAAATCCTCTCAAAAGTATTCTGTTAGCGGGTGCAGTTGGATTTATTGTCGGAAGGATATTAAAATGAGCCAAATCATTCATCTTGTTGCAAGTTATTTAGTGGGAAATTTGAATCCCCTGTCGAAACCTCAGAGCATATTGTCTGTGAGATTCATAGCCAACCTAGGGTCATTCTTTTTTCTAGTTTTTGGCTATGTTTTGGGATGTAGAGCTCTTTATCACTATCTTCTCCCTCAGTTCGGAGAGGTGTACACTCTGCTGGGGTTAGGCGGCTTTCTAGTTGCCACAAGCCTTTTACTTTTTATTATTGGTTGGTTCCTCAAGCCTAAGGAGCCTCCTATACGCGAGTTTATTGCTAACGTAGAAAAAGCTTTGAGTGACTTGCCACACAACGAAATTGTCAAGAAGATTACAGATCATGTCAATCCAAAGACATTGGCGGGGCTTTTTGCAATTGTTGTGGTAACTTCCTATTTGACGAAATCTAAAAAAATAATTTAGATAGTTATAATTGGAAATCTAGCAGATCATTGTGAATTAAAGTAAACGGGGTAGGGTGAACCTACCCCTGTTTATATTTGAAACATTTAAATATATTACATCAAAAAAACAGACAATCATTTTGTAACAAAATAAGTGAATATAGGGTCATTTATTGATAGGTGTTTGTTTGGTCTTAATTTTAGCTCGCCATGTTTTGCGTCGGCAGAACGACAGTTTGCATCCAATAGGTTAGGGTTTTGTGAATTTGTTCTTTAACTTCATTATAAGAGAAAGATTTATTTATAAATCCACTGGCATGCAAACAATATGACTTCAACATGTCTTCATAAGAAGAGTTTCGCGAAAAAATGACTACGGGTGTATTTTGAAGATTAGGGCGACGTTTAATCTCTTTTAAAACATCAAAACCGCTAATATTGGTGAGAGTTAAGTCTAGAAAGATAAGATCTGGCTTTGGAAAAAAGAAAGTTGACGTATCCTCTAGACTTCGAAAAAAATTAATGGCTTCTTCTCCGTTATGGCAGGCAAAAACATTTAATTTCTCAGGAAACTCCATAACAGCTTGACGAAAAAGGACTTCGTCATCCTTATTTTCTTCAATTAATAAAATATTATTAGGGTGGTTAGGAGAATGTAAGTTTTTAAGAGGCCCTTCGTATCCTTCATAAAATATAGCAAGATCTGTATTAAATTCTTGGGCGATTGCGTAAAGTAAGCTTGCTGAAATTTTATTTAATCCTGATTCATAGCGTTGCAATTGCTGTATAGAAATACCCAACTTCATAGCCAAAGTTTTTAATGGCCATCGCATCTTTGTTCGAAAAGCTTTTACTCTTTTACCGAGGTATAAATCTAGTTCATTAATATTCAATGTCATTTAAGGTCCTTGAAATTCAATATAATTTTAAAAATTTTTTGTGAAAGTATACTATTCTTAATTAGTGAGCCCCTGACGACATTTATCGAAAAGGTAATCCGTGCCTATGATTTATTTTTGATCATGCATAAACTCCGATCTTATTTTCTATAATAAATACTTTCATTCAGAATTTAAATTGTATCATTTTTTGTATAGTTAGTAATGTGGCTATTCGTAAAGCAAAGTTTACAATGTTCTTTCAGTAAATAAAGAATCTATCGCCCATAAAATCATTTATACGAAAATTATTTCTAGTAAAGATAGACAGGCTATCCTTAAAATTGCAAGCTTCATTTAAGATGCATGCAGAAAAAAATAATATTTTTACACCAATACAATTATTTAAAGAGTATTGATGGATGATTTTTTTGAAGCCGTATTGAGGTTTAAAGACTTCTTACTAGATACTATCTTGCAAATCTCTCTTAAAGTTTAAAACAGGGGGAACAAAAAAGAGAGACTTCAGCCGTGTAAATGTTTACAATAAGACTGCAGTTAAAGAGTCCTTTTGATTGAGGGACCAAAAGCCAAAAATAATTTAAAGGAGAATGTGCTTTGAATCGATTTTATATTTTAATTGTTATGGGAATTAGCCTGGCGTGTTGCGAAAAGCAAGACACAATACATAGCGTTGAAAAGGGAGGGTATCCCCTTACACATCCACTTCCTTCTCCGCATCCAGCTTCCAGTCCTATTGAAAAACCCAACATGACAGAAGATTTTTTTGAAACTGATAAGTTACTGTAAAATATATTTTTATGCGCTGTGGTAAAAATGACGAGTTAAAAGATGAGTGAAATTTACTTTATTTTTCACGTTGTTAAGATCTGTAAAAGTATTTACGTTCGTTGAAGTAAGGTCAACATTACTTGAGTTACTGTGCTAAATAATAATTATTAGGAGAAGAAAATATGCAACTCATCAAAAAAATTTCTAAGGCTCTTTGTGTTTCACTGGTTCTAACAGGAGCTTTTGTTTCTGCTGGATATGCTAATGCAGGAAGTGCCCAAGCCATCATAAGCGGTTCTGATGAAGACCGGAACATTATTGGGTTTGAGATGGCAGAATCAACACCCGCTCAAAATAGGATTACAGGTTGTGAGGGTGTGTTTGTAAGTGCTGTTATTCCTGGACACCCGGCAAGTACTGCAGGTTTATTAGTTGGAGATATTATCACGAAAATCAATAACAATCCTGTAAAAGACAAGTCTGAAGCATTGCAAATGATGGTCGACTTAGACCCAGGGACGAAATATCCATTTGACGTCTGCAGACTGGTCAATGGTCAGGTACAAAAGCTAGCTATCAGTATTCTTGTAGAAAAAGTTAAAGCAAGAGAGATTGCACAAATTAGCTAACCTTATGGGGTGGTTAAAAATGATAAATATTCCTCATCGCTGTCTTTAGAAGGAGAGCGATGAGGAGATTTTCCTTCTAAAGACGAGTATAATCGTTAATCAAAAGCTTGATTTTCAAAAGACATAGCCTATAGTGTGTTCATTCACGAAGGGAAGGACATTCACATAGGATGAAAATTAATTATGTTGTTAAAACAGACTGATACGATAGCTCTCATCATGGCAGCTGGTAAAGGCAAGCGTGTGGGGGGTGTGCTACCCAAACAGTATCAAACAATCAATAATTGCTCCCTTCTTGAACAATCTATCAGTGCATTTCTCAGTCATCCTGAAATTCAATATGTCCGCGTTATCATTGGGGCCGGAGATGAAGATTTATACAATCACGTTGCCAAAACTTTGGCCTCACCAAAATTATTACCACCCGTTAGGGGGGGGACTGAGCGCAGTGACTCAGTTCGCGAGGGTCTTAAAAGTTTGGAGAGCATTTCTCCGAAAAATGTTCTCATTCATGATGGTGTTCGTCCTTTTGTATCCGCGGATCTTATTTCCAAAGTTATCAAAGCTTTGAGTCATTATAAGGGGGTAATTCCCGGTGTCAGAGTTGTCGACACGTTAAAGTTGGCTCCCCAAAAAGTCATTAAAGCAACTCTTGATCGTGAAGATGTTTATTGTGTTCAAACGCCTCAAGGGTTTGATTTTTTAACAATCTTAAATGCCCATCGTCAAGGGAAGACAATTCCTAATTTGACAGATGATGCCCGATTGCTAGAGGAACTCAACATTCCGGTCAAAATTATAGACGGAGAAATAAACAATCGAAAAATTACAACATCTGAAGATTTGAAAGGAGATACGATGCTGGATGTGCGTGTTGGTCATGGAATCGACGTCCATGGCATTGGTCCGGGAGAGACCGTTGTAATCCTGGGTGTCCCCATTCCTACTGGTTTTTCTCTGGTAGGTCACTCGGATGCTGATGTTGGTCTTCATAGCGTTACAGATGCCCTTTTGGGGGCTATTGGAGATGGGGATATAGGACAGCATTTTAGTCCAAAAGATGATCGCTGGAAGGGAGTAGACTCTTCCATTTTTTTAAAAGATACAGCCCGTCGGGTTCGCGAGCGAGGGGGAAAAATCTCTCATATTGATGTCACCATTCTTGGGGAGCAACCAAAAATTTCTCCTTATCGAGAGCAGATGATTTCTCGTTTAGCAGAGATTTTGGACATAGATCTTGCACGAGTTAGTGTGAAAGCAACAACTACAGAAAAATTGGGTTTTTTGGGTCGTGAAGAAGGTCTCGCAGCTTTTGCAACAGCAACGGTGTTGTTGTAAGGATTGTCAAGATTTAAGACGAGAATTCAAACCTAAAGAAATTAGGGTTATAATGATTTATTTACCCCAGCATATCCCCAATTTTAATGTCGGAAAAGGGGCAGGATAAAGCACTAATATCTAAATAGTCCTGACCTGTACCACATGCCACACGAATCCAGGTATCACCTTTAGCAACCACTTGTCCGGGTTTTGCCATCTCTTCAAGTTGATCTTCATTGGGTATTTGGTTTGCGCGTATTTCCAACTTTTCGCCATTCTTACTTGTAAAAGCGGGTGGAAAGTAAGGGAAAGGAACGGCCCGCACTAAATTATGAATTTGCCACGGTGATTGATGCCAATCTATTTGACTATCTTTTGCACTTCTTCCCCCGAAATATGTGGCTTTGGATTCATCTTGGATTCGAGCAGGGGCACGTCCTTCTTTCAAAGCGGGAAGTTGACGAAGCAAAAGACGAACAGCAGCTGCTCCCATTTTTTGAGTCAAGTCATGCGCATTTTCTGTTAAAGGAATTGGAAAAGCTTCCTGATCGACGATTGCCCCTGCATCAGCAGATTTAACCATGTGATGTAATGTAGCCCCGGTTTCTATTTCTCCATGGACTAAAGCCCAATTTATGGGAGCACGCCCTCTATAACGGGGAAGGAGAGAGCCGTGCATGTTAAAACTTCCCAAGGAAGGCATATCTAATATGGTGGCTGGAATCATTTTCCGATAGTAAAAGGATAAGAGAAGGTCCGGTTGCATTTTTTGCAAAGCATCCATAACAATCGGATCTTTAGACTCCTCGGTCGCGATGACGGGAACATTATGGTCTTGGGCCAATTGAGCCACAGAGGGAAACCAGAGAGTTTCGCCGGGTGTGTCTGGATGCGTAAAGACACCAACAACATTTTCCCCCGCGTCAAACAAGGCTTTCAAACAAGCATGACCAACAAGACTGTAGGCGAAGACAACAATTCTAATCATTTCTTTTCAATCACTTGTCGAACGACAAATCGGGGTCTTTGACTCAATGTTTGGAAGATTCGTCCTAAATATTCCCCAATAATACCGATGCCTGTTATCACAACACTGACTAGGAAAAAAAGAATCCCAAATAAGGTGAACAAGCCTTCAGCTTCGGGACCCAGAATCAGTCGTCGAAGAATTAAATATCCGACAAGCAGGCCGCTTAAAGCAGAAACAATCATACCAAATAGAGTAAAGATTTGTAGGGGAATAAGAGAGAATCCCGTAATGAGATCGAAGTTCAATCGAATCAGACGATAAAGATTATACTTTGAGGTCCCTGCGGCACGAGCATCATGTCTCACTTCAATTTCGGTGGGATTAAGGGCAAACTTGTAGGCCAATGCAGGAATAAATGTTGATCGTTCTTCTGATTTAATAATTTGATCGACGATTTGACGGGAATAGGCGCGCAACATGCAGCCTTGATCTCGCATGATAATGTCGGTGGTAATTTCCCGAAACCAATTTACAAAAAGGGAAACGTAGGTTCGGAAAAAATTATCTTGTCGTTTGGCGCGATAACTCCCAACATAATCAAACCCTTCGGTCATTTTGCTCAAGAGTTTGGGAATTTCTTCGGGGGGATTTTGTAAATCGGCATCTAGCGTAACAATAATTGCGCCTCTTGCATGATCAAATGCGGCCATGATGGCCATGTGTTGGCCAAAATTTCCTTGAAAATCAACGATTCGAATAATGTCAGGGCGCATCTGATAAAATTCCTTGAGAAGGTAAAGGGATTTATCTTTGCTGCCATCATTGGTGAAGATTATTTCATATGTCTTTCCTGCATTATCGAGAGTATCTGTTAGACGTTTAAACAAAGTTGGTAAATTTTCTGCTTCGTTATAAACGGGAACAATGATGGATAAATCAATGGATTTTGACATGAGTTTGTGACCTCGAGCTAACTCTTATTTGACCTAAATATGAGGGGAATTATCAAGGAAGTCAATTGGCAGACAAGAGAAAATTTACGCTAATCCGGCCCAAAAAGTCTCGGCTAAGTCAATATTATAAAGTTGATGAATCGTTCGCAACCCCGTCGGAGATGTTACATTAATTTCCGTGAGAAAATCACCGATGACATCAATGCCAGCAAGATAGAGTCCTCGTTCATTGAGAGCCGGGCCAATTCGCGTGCAAATTTCAAGGTCTCGTGCTGAAAAGTCACAGCGTTCAGGAAGACCCCCCAGACGCATGTTACTGCGAATTTCTCCCTTCGGGGGGACCCGCTTTATAATGCCAACAGGTTTCCCGTCTATGAGAATAATTCGTTTATCCCCTTGAGCAATCTCTGGCAAAAATTTTTGAAAAATTGGGGGTGTTTCATAAAGTTTACGATACATTTCGAGAATACCACTCAGGTTTGGATCGTCACTTGTAATCGCTAAAATACCATTGCCCCCATAATCGAATATAGGTTTTAAAATGACGGTCTTGTGGGTTTGAATAAAGTCATCAATTAATAGTTTATCCCAGGACATTAATGTTGGTGGCATGAGGTCTGGAAAGTGGGTTGTCAGCAGTTTTTCAGGGGCATTTCGAACGCCTTTTGGGTCATTAATAATGCGCGTTGAAGAGGGAAGAAGCTCTAACAAATGAGTAGCTGCAATGTAGGCCATATTAAAGGGGGGATCTTGACGCATTAAAACAAATTTTGCCTCCTTCAAATTGAGGAGAACTTCGTTGCTTCGCGTGTAAAAATTTTGGGCCTGATCTTTAAAGTTGACCCAGCAGCCTCGGGCAACAACTTCTCCCCCTACATAAGATAAGGCGTCAGGTGTGTAGACAAATAATTTGAATTTACGATTTTGAGCTTCTAATGCCAAGGCAAAGGTTGTATCAGATTCAACTTTAATCTGTGAAAGGGGATCCATTTGCAAAGCAACAATGTTTTCAGTCATCAGGCAGCATCCTCTTCTGAAGTTATTTCTGATGATACAGGTGGCAATAAACCTTCATCGCCGACTAACTCTAAGGACTGAAGATTGCGGGGTGTATGATCAATGGCGGAAAGTTCATCAATTTCTTCATTAGATGTATCTAAAACTTTAAACTTGCGGGCCGAAACAAGCACTCGCCGCTCTAAAGTTCCTACAGTTTGGTTATAAGAATCGACAACTTGCCCCAAATGGCGCCCCATGCGCGTCATGTGGTTACCCAAATCACTTACACGTTTATAAAGTTCTCGGCCTAAATCACTAATCGCTTTGGCATTTTCTGCGATACTTTCCTGACGCCAGCCATAAGAAACGGACCTTAGTAAGGCTATTAAAGTTGTTGGTGTGGCCAAAATTACTTTTTCCCGCACTCCGGCTTCAATTAAGGTAGGATCTTTTTCAAGAGCGGCACTAAAGAAGGTTTCGCCGGGAAGAAACAAAACGACAAATTCCGGAGTTGAGTCAAATTGGTCCCAATAGGCTCGTTGACTTAAGGCGCGAATATGGGAACGTACTTGGCGGGCATGCTCTACCAATTTTTCCGATCGTGTCTGTTCGTCAGAAGCTTCTAAAGATTCTAAATAAGCGGAAAGGGGCGCTTTAGCATCCACTATAATCTTTTTTCCGCCGGGCAAATTAACAATCATATCGGGTCGTAATCTGCCGGTTTCTCCTTCTACAGAGACTTGCTCTGCAAAGTCACAATAGGCAACCATTCCGGCCATCTCGACCACGCGCTTTAATTGCATTTCTCCCCATTGGCCCCGTACGCTTGGTGTTCGCAAGGCTTTGACGAGATTCGAGGTTTCTTGGCGTAATTCTTTCTGGCTGTTGACAAGTTCTGCGACTTGATTGCGCAAAACTTGATAGGCGCCCAATCGCTCTTTTTCTAAATCCAGGAGTTTCACATCCACCTTGCCCAAAGCTTGATGGACAGGGGTCAACATCTCCCCAATGGCTTTTTGGCGGGTGGTTAGATCATTTTTGGCCGACTCTTGAAATTTCTCTAAAGTTGATTTTGCCAAATCGAGAAAGGATTGGTTGTTGGCGGATAAAGCATCTGCCGAAAGTGCCTTGAAGGTTTGGCTTAATCGGACTTGAGCTTCTTCTAAGAGAGCAATTTTTTCTTGAGCTTGTCGACGTTCATGGTCTAAGGCCGTTGAAAGTTCAATTGTTTTGGCTCTGAGGTTTATGCCGTCTTGAGTGCTTAGTGAAATTTGAGTTTCCAGCGTTGACACCCGACTTGCCCGCTCTTCCAACATGGCACACCGCAGTTGTTCTTGGGTGAGATGTTGTTGAACCTCACTCAACCGCTGTTGCATATTTTGAAGATCGATGGCATTTTGCGATAATAACCGAGAGGCATGGTGGCGACAAAATAAGAACACGGTCGTACCTGCGATCAATGCTCCTCCCAAAATTCCCAATATCAAAATCACGTTTCATTCCTCTCAAGAGATGATGAGCTGATTTTACGCAGATTTCACATCACAATTCGAGGAGAATTTTTAAATGCATTAGGAAGCAAAGAAGGATTTTTACCTTGTGGTTCCCAACATTAAATATAAATCTTCCCTGAAGATTTTTTTGCTGGAAAATAACTCTCTATGATTAAGTGTAAAATTGGCAGAAACTAGTGCTTCCTTTATCCAAAAATATATGATTTTAGTAGGGAATAAGGTCTTTCAATTTAGGAATTAATAAAATGCCCTATTTTAAATTCTTCTTTTTTTATTCTTAGTCACTTTTTCACGGAATGCCGTTTCCACTGAAAATTATATTGACCCTAATGTGACTTCAGGGCTTCTAAAATTAAACGTTAATATTACAAAAGAGCAATTTCTCCTCTTTAAAGAAGCCAAAAGAGAATTTTATAAGGGCACTCTCGAGCAGGTCAATCCCTGTGGGGATCAATTTGTTTTCTATGAGCTCATTGACCCCAACACACAAAGCTCTTCATTCATTCTTGGAAGTAACCATAATCTCCCCTATGAGCTGCTCCCTAACTGGTTCACCCCATTCATCGAAAAAGAGATTGATGAGGTTTTTTTAGAATCAGAATTTGCAACTTTTTGTCCAACACTATTTGAAAAAAATTCTCAAGATCAATTTACTAAAACTGTTCATTCACTTCTCGATCCTATCTTACGAGTGTTTGGATTTACTGCTTCCCAGATAACAAAAGAAAGTGTATTTAACCTTCTCATGGGTTATGATGCCCTTCTCGGAACAGATTCTACCCTTTCCCTGCTGGCCCTAAGAATGAAAAAACCTGTTTTTCTATTGGATTCTCCCATGGAGTCAACAATAAATAATTTAACATTCTATAGGAAATCGCTAATGGTACAAGGGCTAACAAATCTGTTAGAAATGCCGGATACTTTCATTATGACGCATTATATTGATATAGAATCTAACTACCTGTGTGAAAAATCATCGAGCACCCAAACTCTTAAAACTGACCTGGAAGAGGATTTAAAAGGGTGGCTTGAGGATATAAATAGGGCGGAAGATCCTTCATTTCTGGAGGGATTGAAAGCCGAAGCAGAGTATAATCTCACTTGTGTAGAAACTCGAAACACACAGTGGTTCGCTTCTCTTGTTTCCCTGGCTCCTTCAAGAAAATTAATTTGTGTTGGGGCCGGACATTTGCCAGATCTCCTTAAAAAATATAGAGAAGCTAGGTTTATATTAAAAGTGCATAAGAAATACCCTCTTTAGGGTGTTATCCGGTTAGTATATTTACCATGCTATTCCCGGAAAGGGTAATTCTCATTACATTCTAGCCCTTTTCCACCTCTGTGGAGGTGAAGCAATGGCTAAAGTGGAGGCATGTATTGGAGATAAATATTGATTATGGTTATTATTCTTCCAACTCCTATAATTACGTTGTTTAATAAAAAATTATATAAAATTTTTCTTTCTAAGTATATTATAACTATGTAACTTCGTTTCAAAAAAATTTATATGAAGGAGTGTAATATGTTAAAGGTTAAAAGTTTTTTTTGGGGTGTTATGACATTTTTACTCGGTTTAGCAATAGGTCAAGTACAGGCAAAAAATTTAGATGTAAATGTTATCAATGAAGGTCCGGCTGTAAGTGGCTATAAGTTGAAACTAGAAATCCGCAAATTTAATGACCCAATATATGAACATGAAATTGATTTGAAAATTCCAGCGTCTTCACGGGAGAAATTTCCCGTCGTGGCGGCTTTAGAAAAACATTTGCCTGACGGATTTGTTCCTGCAAGCAACACCATTGTTCATTTGATTAAAGATGGCAAAGTCGTTGCAACGAACCGTCTTGTTCATTCTTATCAATTAGATCAATTTGCTGGGTATCAAGTAAAGATTAACACAAATGATATACACCCGGGCGATGTTAGTACCAAAGCCATATCCATAGTGGCAACATCAGATGCAGCTGGAATGGTACCTTTACATCAGTAATTACATACAGACTAATATATCCACACATCTTAATTTTTAAAGTGAGTGAGGTGTGTGGAATTGTAAAAAAGATTTCCACAAGCTCGCCTCCTAATTCAAGTTTAGACTTCCGAACAATGGTATATCTTATCAAGATAGAAGCCTACAAAGTTTTCCGCTCGCTTTTCGGGAGGGATTTTGTATACTCTACAAAAAATAACAAACAGTCTGGGGGGCTGACCGAATGATATGGCAAGGCGTTTTAGGAATTTTTGTATTTTTGGGTATCGCTTGGGTTTTTAGTGAAAATCGAAAAGCAGTTGAGAAGCGGGACGTAATCTTAGGGGTTGGTTTGCAAATTGTTCTTGCGGTGATTATTACTCAATTTCCACTGATTCGTGGAGGTTTCGAAAGTCTCAGTCGGGTTGTGGAAGTGTTGAAACGAGCAACTCAAGAGGGTACAAAATTTGTTTTTGGTTACTTAGGGGGTGGTGCCGTTCCTTTTGAAATTATTCCTGATTCTGGCGTCAGTACCTTCATCTTTGGGCTCCAAGCTCTCCCAACAATTATGGTTGTGAGTGCCTTATCCATGTTGCTTTTTCACTTAGGAGTCTTGCCGGCTATTGTTCGCATTTTTTCAAAAGGCTTACAACGGACCTTGCGAATTGGCGGCGCTCTTGGAGTGGTGGCGGCATCAAAAGTATTTCTTGGTAACCTTGAGGCTCCTCTTCTGGTTCGCCCCTATTTGAAAAACTTTAGCAGAAATGAACTTTTTACTGTCATGACATGTGGTATGGCGACAACGTCAGCGAGTGTTATGGCCCTTTATACCTCCATTCTTGAAGGCACAATCCCGAATCCCATCGCTCATATTTTGACAGCTTCTATTATTAGCATTCCTGCCGCCATTACTTTATCACGTATTATGATTCCTCATGAAGGAGCCATGACTTCGGGCACACTTGTAGCACCCTACCGATTTACAAATTGGATGGATGCGGTCTCTCGAGGAACATCAGATGGATTAACTATTTTTCTTCATGTAATGGCCATGTTAATTGTTGTGTTGGCGTTGGTATCTTTGCTGAATGCGTTTTTATCTTTTCTTCCGTCTCTCGGCGGAGAAGCTATTACTATGCAACGTATGTTGGGTTATGTGATGGCGCCTGTGACTTGGCTCATGGGCATTCCTTGGGCTGAAGCCATGACCGCTGGAAAATTATTGGGAACAAAAACAGTTTTGAATGAAGTTGTCGCGTTTTTAGAATTATCTAAGGTTCCGCGTACGGAGTTAAGTGCTCATAGCGCTTTAATCATGACGTATGCCTTGTGTGGATTTGCAAATTTTTCCGTCATTGGCATTATTATTGGCGGCATAGGAACTATGGTTCCCGAACGGCGGGATGAAATCGTTGCCTTGGGACTGAAATCTGTTTTTGCCGGAACTCTTGCCACATGTATGAGTGGAACCTTAATAGGAATATTGACGCTCATGAGTGGGGGAGTTGTCAAATAATTACGAAATTTCTTGTATTATTGGTAAAAAAATCCTAAGTAATACTTAGTAATGATGTAATAATAAAGAGTATTTTCCCATGGCACTATTGCCTGTCTTAACAGCACCCAATCCCAGGTTAAACATTAAAGCAACGCCGGTTGACGTTGTGGATGATGATGTGCGTTGTCTGATGGATGATATGGTAGAAACCATGTATGCGAATGATGGCATGGGACTTGCTGCTCCACAAGTTGGGGTGAGTAAACGGATTATCGTGTTAGATATCAACGCCAGCTATGAAGACAGGGAACCGAATGTCATGAAACTGGTTAATCCCGAAGTTGTGTGGACATCGTCAGAAACATGTCCACAGGATGAAGCGTGCATATCGGTGCCCAATGTCTATGCCTCCGTTGTGCGGCCAACTCGGGCAAAAATTCGGTATGTGGATGAAAATAATGTTTCCCATGAAATTGATACGGATGGTCTTTTTGCGCGATGTATTCAACACGAAATTGATCATTTGGATGGAATCCTTTATATCGATCATCTCTCGCGTTTAAAAAAAGAAATCATTTTGCGCAAATTGCGTAAAGCGCGTAAACTTCAGTTATGAACACTGCCCCTCTTCGATTAATTTTTATGGGGACGCCTGCTTTTTCGGTTCCCACTCTTCAAACACTTGTGGATAGTCGTCACCAACTTATCGCTGTCTATTCTCAGCCTCCTCGCCCTAGTGGTCGGGGACATCAGGTTCGAAAGAGTGCTGTTCATCAATTTGCTGAACAATGGGAAATTCCCATTTATACCCCTAAAAGTTTAAAAGGTGAAGCCGAACAAACTGAATTTGCGGCGCACAAAGCAGACTTAGCGATTGTTATCGCTTATGGATTAATTTTACCGCAAAAGATATTGGATGCGCCGCGGCTAGGATGTTTAAATGTTCACGCGTCTTTGTTGCCGCGATGGCGGGGCGCTGCCCCTATTCACCGAGCCATCGAAGCGGGTGATTTAGAGACCGGAATTACGATTATGAAAATGGATGTTGGATTAGATACTGGGCCTATGCTTCTTAAAAAAAACATATCCATTGATGCCCATACAACAGCTACAAATCTTCATGATGCTCTTTCAAATATGGGGGGGCCGTTGCTTCTTGAAGCCCTTGAAGCTTATGCAGCCGGGACATTGCAACCGACCCCTCAACCCTTGGAAGGAGTTACGTACGCCACAAAACTAACGCGAGAAGAAGGTCAAATCGACTGGAAGTTGTCGGCCTCTGTTTGGGTGCGAAAAATTCAGGCGTTTACCCCTTGGCCAGGAGTTTGGTTTGAGCACGACGGGACACGCCTCAAAATTCTTGCCGCTGAATCTATTCCAGAAGCGCAAGGAATTCCCGGAACAATTTTAGATGATCACTTGACCATTGCGTGTGGAGAAGGGGCATTGCGTCTCAAAATACTTCAACGTCCCGGGGGCGCGCCCTTGGATGCAAAAGACTTTTTGCGCGGGTATCTCTTGCCCAAGGGAACTGTATTATCATGCCCCGTTACAAAGTAATTCTGGAGTACGAAGGCAATCGTTTCAGCGGATGGCAACGTCAACGTAAACAAGCTTCCGTACAGGAAACCCTCGAAAAAGCCATAAAAGAAATGTTTGCAGAAGAAGTGCTGGTTGAGGGGGCGGGCCGCACGGATGCAGGCGTGCATGCTTTGGGGCAAGTGGCCCATTTTGATTTATCGCAAGATGTTCCCCCCTATCGGGTGAGCGACGGATTGAATCATTTTTTGCGAGAGAGCGGCGTGGTTGTTTTACACACACAAGGTGTCCCCCCCGACTTTCACGCTCGGTTTTCTGCTACGGGCCGTGAATATGAGTACCGCATTTTGAATCGACGGGCTCCCTTAGTTATTGAAGCAAATCAGGCCTGGCATGTCATACCTCCTTTAAATATTACTAAAATGCAAGAGGCAGCTAACCATTTGGTTGGCCATCATGATTTTACTAGCTTTCGCTCTGCGCATTGTCAGGCACCGTCGCCGATAAGAACTCTGGATAAATTTGACATCATTCACAAGCCAGCTTTCGTAGGGGATTATATTATTGCTCACGTCGCCTCTCGCGCTTTCTTACACAATCAGGTCCGTATTATGATGGGAACCTTAAAATTGGTGGGAGAAGGACGATTGAGTGTAGAAAGTATCCCGGACCTTCTTCAAACACGGGATCGTCGCACCACAGGTCCTACGGCTCCTCCTCAAGGGCTATATTTGAAGAGCATTGCTTATTAAAAAGACTTTCCATTGTCTTTTACGTTGTTTACCCGTTAAAATTGTGGTATATCAATAGATCAAGGTGTAATTAATAGAGTTCGTTATTGTACTTACACAAGCACAATAACAAAAAAGATTTGCAATGACTTACGTTGTTACAGAAGCCTGTATAAGATGTAAATATATGGATTGTGTAGAGGTGTGTCCGGTTGATTGTTTTTACGAAGGTGAAAACATGTTGGTCATCAATCCAGAAGAGTGCATCGACTGTGGTGTTTGTGAGCCAGAATGTCCGGCAGAAGCAATTATTCCCGATACAGCGCAAGGCTCAGAAAAATGGGTAGAAATGAATCAGCAGTATGCTGGACAATGGCCAAATATAACCCGCAAAGGGGCAACCCCTGAAGATGCAGATCAGTGGTTAACGGTAAAAAATAAGTTTCAAGATCATTTCAGTGAAAAACCCCCGCAACGGGATAATCCAATGGGGACAAAATCATAACCCCCTTGTAAAAAAGGTGATCGTAACCACCTATAGAGTTCAGGTCCTTACATTCAATCGATAGAAAAGAGAGTTTGACAATGACGACCACAATGACAAAAAAGATGTTTAGTGAAGGTGATTATGTTGTGTACCCAGCCCATGGGGTGGGACGTATTGTTGGGCATGAAACCCAGTCCATTGGTGATATCGAGGTACAATTGTTAGTCGTATCTTTTGAAAAAGACCGAATGATTTTGCGTTTGCCCTTATCCAAAGCGAAGACAGCTGGGTTACGGCCTTTAAGTACTTCTGAAGATATGACTCAAGCTTTGCAAATGCTAACTATTCGGACAAAGTCTCGCCGGACAATGTGGAGTCGTCGAGCGCAAGAGTATGAAGCGAAAATTAATTCAGGTGATCCAAAATCTATTGCTGAAGTCATTCGCGATTTGTATCGTACGACCACTCAGTCGGATCAATCCTACAGCGAACGTCAGATTTATCAAGCAGCGTTGGAACGTTTTGTGCGAGAGCTTGCTGCTGTTGAGAAAATAGATGAATCATCCGCAACTGAAAAATTGGAAGGTTTTTTAAAAGCCGCATAAAGATTTACATTTCAAGAAAGATTGTCAGGAGATTGAAGACATAAATTTTGAATTGTTGACAGCTTTCTTTGAAATGTTGAAGTCTATATTTCGAGATCAGAATTTGACGATAAGCTTTTACCAATTTCGGCACGATTCCCCAATTAAACAATAATAATACGAACGATATTAGGGTGTGCGTCTTCTTGTCTCAAAGGCGTATTGAAGAGCCACAAGCGACCCCATTTTATGTTGGCAATGTATTATTAAGACTATAAACCCTAGTATAGAGGGTATTTTTTGTGTTAAGGGTGACTGTCAAGTTAAAGTTATGAAAGTAGATTTTTTAGTGAAGAATATAAATGGTTAGAGGGTTAATAAAATGATGAGTTTCTTTAAAAAATGGTGTTGTCTGGTGTTGTCAATTTCTATGATGGTATCGACCATAGCGCCAACCTGGGCGGTGAAAATCAGTCATCACGAACAATTTTTTCCATCCTCCTCACCCTCGACAGCACCATTAAAAGAATGTGTCGAAAGCTATAAAATCCAAGAAAAACCTCTTAGCCAACCTCTTCCAAAATATATTGATTCCGCCTCACAAAATTCTAAACCTACGAGAGTTGCATTTGCAAATTCTTCTAACCCTCTTCTTTCATTCGTGACATTTGCCTGTGCGCATCCCCTACAAGCCCTGATGTTCTTATTTTTAATGCAAGAAAGCTTCTTTAAATGTTATCCCCTTGTTAAAGTTCCTGGCGTTGCTGCTGGTCTTTCCGTATCGGGACTAAATCAAAATTTAACGTGGAATGGGGTGTTGGGTTCACCTGTTCTTCTTAATTCTATTGTTGTTTATGATACAATTCCTGAAGAGGTAAATGTTCATTATGATTTAACCTTAACCCTTAGTGATATTACGGCGGGTAATCTCACTTGCAATGGAACGACTTCTCTTCAACCATCTTTTATTGGAGGCGTTTGGAGCGCGTATGGACTGATTACACCTGTAAATGATTTGTTGTTGAATTGTAAGCTATTATATATTCCTTTAAAAAGTTTTTTTAATTTAACAATTGCTGGAAAAGTTCTTAGTATTGAGCCGCAAGAAAAGATTCAGGGCAATATCACTATTACAAATGTTGGAAGTTCGTTATCGACTGGTTCAAGTTTAAATGGAATGACCACACCATCAGCCTCAAGCCAACCAAGTTCATCTTCTATCTCTGCTTCATCTCTAGGTACCGCTTCAACAATTGGGACGAGTCAATCTCAATCCGGTACGAGCAATCAAAATTCCAGTTCTTCAACTGAGAATTCTAATGTTATGAGCGGGTTAACGGATTCTCTATCAAATGGATTTTCACCAACCAATGACTCTTTCGGAACCTCTCTATTGTCTAACAATATACCCCCAACAAATCCTATGGCCACAACAACCAATTCCCTTCTAAATATTATGAACAGTTCTCAAGACAAATCAGCAATGATTATTGGAAGTAGTGTAGGGGGATGTGTCATCCTCACAGGTGCTATCGTTGCCCTGATTGTGGGCTATAAACGACAGTGGTGTGGTTTAAATTCTTCAGCGAAACAATCTCTAGTTCAAGATAAAGCTTTAGAGTCTGGACAATCTAAGCAATATGCATCTTTGGGACTATATCATAATCTCCCTCAAGGTGCGGGACAGTCTGATACAACGAACTACTCGAAACCGCCAGCCCCTGATTCTTTTGATCAAAGTCCGGGAGGCCTCTACACCAATGCACCCATCGCGCCGGCAGGGTCTCCCCAAGGAAATGGAGTATACACTAGTGCCCCCCTTGCTCCGGCTAATAGTAATGGTTCTGGACAAAATCCTTACATTGCCTGTGATGCCCCTTTAACTTCTCCATTGAACAATTATGATCGGCTTACAAGTAGCGAGGCTGCTTACGTGGAATGCGGTGCGCCTTTGGAGTAAAATCAGGGGGCAGTTGCCTATGAGTTCAGAAAATATAAGATAAAAATAAGCCCAAAAGATTTTTTTCTTTTGGGCTTATTATTTTCAAGTTATAAAACGAATATTTATTATCCCCAAATATATTTTAAAGAGATAAGTGCGGTGCTAACGCGCGGTGTAATTTTAAAAGTTGCGGTTCTTGTTAGCCCTCCCCCTACATTTTGAGCAGGTCCAGTTTTTGTTATAGAACCATAGAAGGCATAGCGGTATTCAACCCCCAGGGCTAAGTTTTTATTAAGATTAAAGTCCATTCCAGCACCCGGGGCAAAGGCTATTTTTCGATCACTTGAAGATATTCCAGTAAAAGAAGAGAAGGCAGGGTTATCTGTGATTGAGGTTAATTTAAAGCGACGACTTTCAATACCTAGACGAACAAATGGATGTATACGATCGATGCAAGAATAGCCTAATCGAATTCCAAAACCCCACGCACCACTTGTGGATTCAACTTTTTGACGATCAGAAAAATTATTACCGGTAACTACAATATAATTATTTTTATTAAGGTTACCAAATAGATAATCCACCTCCAAGCCTAGTGTAAAATTGTTTAGAGCGGCCATATAGCCAAAATTTATGTCAATCCCTCCGGTTGAATTGGCAAACTGGTTAGAAAGTATTCGAGAAGTGCCTCCATTATTTGTAGCGTAAGTAATAACAGCATTATGATTTCCGATAACATTGGCGGCGCCGAGTCCGACGTATACATTGTGTTTCGCTCCTGCCAAGGTGGAAGAAACTGCAGCCATAGTCATTAAACTTACCAGTAACACTTTTTTCATGATTCCATCTCCCTCATTGTTAATTTCATTAAATTTACCTATTTTCAAATAAAACATTTACTTAAAGTTGTTCTCTATTAATTCTAGGCATAGTTTTTGAGCTTTGATAGCCGAAAAAGAATAAATTTAATAAAATTTTTTATATGTGTGATAAAATGTTGCAAGGCTTGAATGTTGAGGCAGAAAGGGGAATATTTATACGCTTCACTATGAAATAAGAATCGGGCAAGAGATAAGATTTGCAGTTTTTACATTTAAATTAAGGCCGCCGCCAAACTTCTGCCACTTCTTTTAAGAAGGTATAAAAGGCCTGAATTTTTGGCGAGCCCTCCAAACTTTTATGATAGGTAAAGTAATAAGGAATTTTAACATCCGGGTGATCGGGGAAAACATCCACAAGTAAATTTTTTTCCACAGTTGTGCGCTCATAGACGAAAGATCCTATCCCGAGTCCTTCCAGTAATGCGTTGCGAAGTGCCGTTCCACTATTGACTTCGATATGGGCGCGGTATTGATTGTTAGGATCTCGATATTCATGTAAAATATTGTGAGATTTAAACGATTCCGGGTCAGATAGATTATAAAAAATGAGCTTGTGATTTTTCAGATCCTCAAAAGTTTTGGGGGAGGAATGAGATTTGATATAGCTCGGAGAAGCGTATACCCTTTGTAAGCCGTCATAGAGGTGATGTTGAATAATATCCGGATCAGAAAATTTTGTGGGAACAAGACCTAAATCAGCATCACCAATTTGAAATTGAAAAACATCGGCCAAAGACATAAATTTAAAATTAAGGTGGGGATATTTATGGGTAAGGGCTGGGAGGTATCTGAAAATGTGATCGATGGTTCCTGTGCCCATTACAATTTTTAAAGTCCCTGAAGGATTGAGCTTTCTTTCACGAATTAGAGCTGCTCCCTGATCAAGCCGACCAATGGTTTGTTGGCATAATTCTAAAAATTCTTGGCCTTCCGCTGTTAAACTGATGCCTCTTGAATGGCGAATAAAAAGAGTTATTCCCACTTCGTTGGCTAGAGCGGTCATTTGACGCCCTAAATTAGGTTGCGTGGTACCAACTTCTTGGGCGGCTTTACTCAAATTTTTAGTGCGCGCCACGACCGTAAAGGATTTAAGGTGGGTCAGTTCCATTTTAAATAGCCTCTATATATGGGAAATAATAATTATGCCATCATAATTATGAATACCTTAATATCCTCTTAAAACCCATTTCATTATTGCACTTAATACAATGTCTAAAAACTTATATCACAAGAGAAATAGAATTGGGAAAAAATATGCCAGATTAAGGAGGTGGGTATTACAGGGATCGTAAGAATTACTTTATATAGGGTACAATTTTTGTTTTTTTTACTAAATACTTAATATTAGAATATTTGAGAGTGTTTAGGGTTTTGACCTTACCATGTTATTGTTATCTTTTCTCTAAGATTTAAGAGAAGGCTTTTTATGGCCTTCTCTAGAACCTATATGAACAAATTTATTTTTTCATTAACATAATTACGTAAAATAACTAAAATTTTTGTAACTTATTCGCCCACAAATATAGGTGAATAAGCTTGAGCTACTTTTGATTCGATAGTTAGTTTTTTCATGTTAGTCTTCCTTATTTAAAAGTGAATTATAATTTATACAAAGAGTTGTTTTAAAGAATAACGGCTCTGCCTATTGCAGAGAGCAGTTAAAATCATTCCTGTTTATTCACCTACAAATATGGGTGAATAGCATTGTGCTACTTTTGATTCAATGGCTAGTTTTTGCATCATAATCTCCATCATTAAAAATATTATAAATACCTTGAGAAAGTGTTGAGGCTGTTTAGTGGCTTTTTTTAATTATTTTGCGAGCCTCTTTATACCTCTGTAGACTAGCCCACGATAATTTTTGGACCAATAAATATTTTTAATTTAATTGTCTTAAAATACATTTTAACAAACATAAAACCATTAATAATTTATTGAATAAACTTAGAAATTCTTTTAACTATCTTCTAAAGCGACAAAACGCCACGCCCTAAAATAATTTTTGAGATATACAATAACTGCAGATGTTTTATTTAAAATATGCAATTCACTATTTGTCATTTTATTTATGAATATTTACTTCACGCTTTCCAATGTATAGGCGTAAAGCCGGTGTTCACCCTGCATCAACAAGGGCAATACCCTTGATGAATTGACAATCAGAATTACCTTGCCCCTTAACCAGATGTTTACGCTCTTCCCTCTATGATTAAGGTTAATAAGGAACACGAAAGGCACACACGAATAATAAGATTCTGACAAAGTGCAAGCAGTTAAGGAGTTTGAGTCAATTTTTCTCTTTTTCTGCATTTCATGTCCAATAGTTTGTGAGGAAAAATGAAACAATTTTCATCGGGTTCGACTACAAAGCATGCGGACCTGGAGTATATCCGCCAGTTGATGGACCAGCCCCTACTGAAACGGGATGAAGAACATGAATTAGCGATTGCCTGGCACGATCGACATGACGAAAAGGCTTTACATCTCCTGGTGCAGGCTTATATGCGGTTAGTAGTGAGTACAGCAGTGCGATTCCGCCATTATGGCATTCCCTTATCAGATCTTATTCAAGAAGGTAATCTTGGGCTCATGTATGCGGCTGAGCGGTTTGATCCAGAAAGAGATGTTCGTTTTTCCACCTATGCCAGGTGGTGGATACGGTCTCATATTCAAGAATATATATTGCGCAATTGGTCTATTGTTAGGACCGGCTCCACATCATCTCAAAAGCAGCTCTTTTTTAATTTGCGTCGTCTGAAGGCGCAATTGGCAAAAATGAGCACAGACCAAATGACGATGGAAGAAAGAGGACATATTGCTGAAACTTTGCAAGTTCCTTTACATGATGTTGAGGATATGGAAAATCGGCTTTCTTCACATGATTTATCTTTGAGTCATCCGATGAGTGAAACGGGTAGTGATGATTGGGTGGATTCATTGGCAGATCAAAATCCTGATCCCGAAACTTCAGCTGTTATTAATCTTGACGATAGTATTCGCCGATTATGGATTCAAGGCGCCATGCATTATTTAAGCCCGCGAGAGCGCATGATCATAACTGTGCGTCGGTTAGCAGATCATCCCACAACTTTAGAAGATGTTGGTAAAAAATTGAAAATTAGTAAAGAGCGCGTGCGTCAGTTGGAGGTCAGAGCGATTCGCAAGATGCGGCATCATTTGTTACACAACATTCAAGATTTAAAGGAAGTGTTGTAAGACAACACATCGCTTCTTACCCCGTTGGGGTGAAGAAAATTCTGCTCGTAGAGGAAGCTATGCATAACAGTGAAACGATGAAAGTCACATTTTGGGGCGTGCGAGGGAGCCACCCTCAGTGCAAATCCGCTTTCGATAAGGTGGGGGGGCATACCAGCTGTGTCAGCTTAGAAATGGGCGATCAATATCTGTTTCTTGATGCGGGAACGGGGATTATTGACGCAGGGAATGAAATAATGAAGCGGGGAATCAATAAGGCTACTCTTATGATTTCTCATACTCATGTGGACCATATTGGTGGATTAGCATTTTTTAAACCTCTCTATCAGTCAGATTTTGAATTATCAATTATTGCCAGCGGGCTTTTGTTAAAAGACGATACGGAAAAGGGAATAGAATCTGTGCTGGCAAAAGTTATGTCACCCCCTTATTTCCCCATTCCCTGGAATGAAATTCCCTGTACTCGCTCCCTTATAGATGTTCCCATCGGCGGACAGTTTTCTTTAAATCATTTGAAGGTATCTACAATAGCTTTGGATCATCCGGGGGGGAGTTCTGGCTATCGGATTGAGTGGGATGACAAATCTATTTGTTATATTACAGATACGAGTCATACTCCTGGCGTTCTGGCTCCCCATTTGATTGAATTTATACAGCGCACCAATTTAATGATTTATGATTCAACTTTTACTGAAGAAGAGTTTGCTTTAAAATCAACCTGGGGGCATTCAACTTGGAATCAAGGTGTTGCTTTAGCTAAGGCAGCGGCAATTGGAGAGCTTGCTCTTTTTCACCATGACCCAGATCATGATGATGTTTTTATGGCCGATATTGAATGTCAGGCTCAAAAGCACTTTTCCCATACCTTTGTGGCACGTCAAGGAATGACGCGGGAAATATAAGAACGAGAAATAGAAAATAATTTATCAAAGTTTAGGCCTTTTATGTATTATTGGTTTCCATTTTTAGGATTTTGCATGCTCTTGATGATGCCTGCATTTTCTCTTGATGATCTCAAAACTAAAGAAATGCATGCTTATCCAAAAATGTGCAGAATATGGGACACAATTGAAAAAGTAAGATTTCCCAATCAAAGTCCTCTCATTCCCCATGCGATTTTCTATGACGGGGGAACCTGCTTGGATATATTTGTTACATTTGAGAGCGATAGTGGATTTATGGAATCTACGGGCGAAGAAAACGATGTTCCCGAAAGTCCTCGCTTTTTACCTTCGCCGAGGGCTGCCAAAAAAGAGGATAATGGTCATTTTGGAAACGAAACTCTTGACGGAAAATTTAGATATTACACTCAAAATGCAACTCTGCAAGATTCTAATATCCTTCCAGGGCCAATCACTATAAAATTGTGGTGCTATCGAGATTCGACGGGACTTAAAAAATTATACTTCACCAAAAGCAGTGCTGTTCTGCGATTATCCATACCATCTTTAGACAGTAAATCTTTTAATTCGGATATGGCCAAATACCTTATAAAGGTCCTACAAAGTGGTTTTCGATCCCCACCTCAGCAAGGCATGGAATGCGTAGATTGGCGTGGGGAAGATAAAGTTATCAATATGGTAGTAAAAACATTAGGGCATCATTTTATTAGATATACGAATCGACCATTCTGCTCGGTCTTTAAAGGGATTGTTAACGAGTGTCGAGAAGAACGGAAAATTTTGGATGAAGTTGAAAGGTAATTTCAGCCTTATACTCTCTAAATAACACCGTCTAACCGTTTACCTCTCCCCAGAAACAGGAGAGAGGTAAATGATTACATATTTTTTCAAGTAAACTTAAGCTGCCCTTCGCCGTGATAGATCCGTACGAACTTTAAAGCAATGAGTGAGGCAATTGCCGCACCAGTCAAATAAAAGGCAGGCACCATATTTGTACCCAACTGATTAATCATATAAGTGACGAGTATGGGGGCCGTACCGCCAAACAAGGGACCGCTGATGTTGGTCGTAACCGCGATGGCTGAGAAGCGAATGCTTGTCGGAAAGGCTTCCACCATCATAGCCGCGGTGGGGCCAAAATAACCACCAGCCGCTATTGCAAAAACCAATTGTGCCCAAAAGATGGTCATCATATTTGTCGTAGTTGTTATAATCCAGAATAAGGGAATTGTGCCGCAAATGAATATGAGGGCTGCGCCTGTCATTACGGGTTTGCGCCCAACCTTATCTGATAACCACGCCCCTAAAACAGTAAATACACAAACCAAAAATAGGTTAATTGTATTGATCGTAAAGGCAACATCATCTGCTAAATGAAGTTGTTTGGTCATGAATGTTGGCATATAGGTGAACAAGGTGTAAAAGCTTAAATCATGTAGCATGATCGCCAAAACAACAACAGTTAGAGTGATCCAATGCTCTTTAAAGACTTGAGTTATAGGGTATTTAGATACTTTACCTGATTCTTGAACGGCCATAAATTCAGGGGTTTCGGGTATTTTTGTTCGTAAATAATACCCAACAAAACATATAAGAATGCCTAATAAAAATGGTACGCGCCATCCCCACGTATTTAAATCGTGTTCTGACAAAACATAAGAAAATAAAGTAGCAGTGGCCGAGCCTAATAAAATACCCACTAAGCAACTTGTAATAGCAAAACTACCAATGAGACCGCGATGTTTGGGATCGGAATGCTCTGTTGTAAACGTAATAGAGCCTCCATAATTACCGCCCATAGAAAATCCTTGAAGCATTCGCATAACAATGAGCAATATTGAGGCAGAAATACCGATTTCTTCGTATGTTGGCAGCAAGCCGATGACAGCCGTGGGAATTGCCATCAAAATAATAGCTAGTACTAAAGCTTGCTTTCTTCCCACTTTATCACCAATGTGGCCAAAGACTATCCCGCCCAAGGGGCGCACAAAAAACCCAACTGCAAAGACACCGAATGCTTTAATGAGTTCGGTGGTTTCATCGGCCGAGGGGAAAAAAAGTTTCCCCAATATGGGGGCAAAATAAGCAAATAAAATAAAATCATAAAATTCGAATAGGTTACCCATCATGCTGGTGACAACAGTTCGAAATAATGGTTTTTTCATAGCACGCTCCAATACATATATTGTCCCTTAATTTTATTAAGGGATAGAATTAACTTAAGGTTAAATTTATTTTGATGAATAAAGAATATAAAAATGGTATATCGGCCTCAGCCGAGGAGTTGTAGGGAAAGGAGTAATAAAGAATTTGAATATAATATTTTCATAACAGTCTCAAATATGTTTATTAAACACATGCATAACATAGGAGAAGAATGGTGTCTACTGATATCCACCATCCCTCCTAAATACATGAAAACAGAGGGTAATAGATTGCCAGTATTTTAGGATGCCATGGGAAAATTCTATGAGGGGAAGATTTTTTTAATTGTTAATTAAAGATGTCGTAGGATATTATTTGAGCGTATTTTAATATTAATTTTTTATAAATATATGGGGAGTCAATCATGAAAAAATTTCTAAGTTTAAGTGCTGTCGTTCTTTTATTAAATGTTGAAACGTTTGCTTGTGAAGATGCGAAAGTCGTAAATGATGCAGTTGCTAGAGCAAATTCATCTCAGCAGTTTGGGGAGGAAATGAAGGCTTATGGGGGGGTCAAACAAATTATGTCTTCTGGTAACTTTCATGAAAGCGCAGAAGGCTGGGGGCGTTTTAAAGCTTATATTCTTCAGCATCCCTTAGTTCTTCGCCCTACGAAAGAGCATAATCCTATTTGTGTGTATGATCGCTATAATGTTAGCGGGGGAAGTCTAGGTGTTGTCCTAAATAAAAAAGTTGCAGCAAAATAATTTCTATTAAATACTTTCATGGGGCAAGCACCATTCCCATATGACATAAAAGGAAAAATCTATGCTTGCTCCATATTCTTACAATCTTTAAGACTTGGATTTTTTTACCACAAGAAAATATGCAATTATTTTTTAAGTTAAATCTAGTTAAATAATTAAATAAATTAGCATCCTATCCTGGCCGAGGAGCAACGAATAAAAATTTGAAAATTCATCTATAGGTATACCAAAAAGATGAGACTAATATAAGAAAAAATCCTTAGTTTTCGGCTATTTTTAGGACGAAGTCAAATAATTTGACAACCTGATTTTGTACTTTTGAAATAGGGGTTGTTGAGGGGAAGGCACTTTGGGAGACCTCATTAACAAGTGCTGAATAAGCCAGAATCCTATGTAAATTAATGGAGAACAACAAATGATAAAGAAAGACTTAAAAAGATATGTGTGGATGATGAGCATTCCCATACGTTCTTTGGGGAGTATGGAAAAGAGAGTTAAGATACCTATGACGATGCAGGTATCGACAAATAGAGATAGAGTGCTGCTCGCATAACTTCTCAGCCATAACCATTTTTTACCCGTTATGCGGTGAATCCATAAATATAAAATGGCATCTAACCGTTGCCCGATGTAGCAAGCGATAAGGGATGCGATAAATGCAATATTATAATATCCAAAGACTTTATGAAAAGTTTCAGTGCTTACGCGAGACCATTCCGTTGCTTCAAGGAAGTCCATACCTATAATAATTAAAGCGATAAGAATATTCATGCAAATGGCGAGATGGATACAAAATTTTACTTTTGTAGCCCCAAAAAATTCACTAATTAGGCCGGTCAACATGAATGTGACAGGGTATAAAATAGCCCCTACTGATAGTTCTAGGGGATAAAAAGGGAAAATAGATATGGAGACAAATTTTTGGTAAATTAGATTCCCCATGACAATGAGAACTGAAAAGAGAGTACACAAACTCAAGTAGATTTTATCAGATATATTCATTATGTTCTTAAGACTTTGATTTATCCCGCGACTTGATTGACCAACTGTTCAAATTCATCTTCTGTTTCGACATTGGGAGGCGCAGCTGGAGCAATGGCCCCGTGATCAGATATTTCATCAAAGTCTTCAATATTCTCCTCTCGCTCTTCTGAAGCATCTTCATTTTCTATAATTAATTCGCCTTCAGGTTTGCCCGCTTCTCCATAAAGAGATTTCATAAAAGTAGCCCAAACACGCGCCGGTAACCTTCCTCCAGTGGATTTTTTTGCCATAGGTTTGTTGTTGTCATTTCCAGTCCAAACGCCGGCAACAAAATCTGGGGTATAACCCACAAACCAGGCATCCGTATCACCATTACTGCCAGTTTTGCCGGCCACGGGAAATGACATTTTTGCCGCACGACCTGTTCCATTATTAACGGCACTGGTTAACATACGGTTCATTTGACTTACATATTTTGCCTCAACAACCGGACTTGCAGATTCATTTTGACGCTGATAGAGAATTATTCCAGATTTATCTTTAATAGATAAAATACCATAAGGCCAAACGCTCATACCATTGTTTGCAAATGTGCCAAATGCTGCAGTGAGATCAAGAAGGGTGACTTCCGTTGTCCCAAGCGCCATGCTGAGGTCGGTTACAATTTTACCATTAATCCCAAGACGACGGGCAACTTCTGCAATTCGTCGCGTTCCAACTTGTTGAGCAAGGCGAACCGTGCAGGAGTTAATGGATTTTGTGATCGCTTCTTGAAGGCTGTAGTCGTCTCCTTCTAAATATCGATATTGATGTTTACCAAAATTTCGGGGAGACCAATTACCAATGGTAATGGGTTCGTCTGAGACGCGTGTTTCAGGAGACATCCCGTATTCTAAGGCTGCTAAATAAACAAAAGGTTTCCAAGCAGAGCCGGGTTGTCGCAACGCTTGCGTTACACGATTGAACTGACTACCCTGATAGCTTTTACCCCCAACCATGGCTCGAACGGCACCATTGGGTGTCATTACGACCATTGAAATTTCACTTGTTTTTAGGTCTTTCCCCATATCTTCTAATAAATTCAAAGCCGCTTCTTCCGCTTTCTTTTGCATGACCAGGTCAAGCGTTGTGACAACAACCAAGTCTTTATCGGCTATACTCACGTAGTTTGAAATTGAGTCATAAACCCAGTCTGCAAAAAATTGATAACCATTTCCTGTGGCTGAAGTTTGACTAAATGTAGCTTCTGCATGACGCATATGTTCATCAGCAGATTGAATATATCCGGCTTCTTGCATCTGATCTAAAACTACTTTAGCCCTGGCTCGGGAGCGTTCAGGATGAGCTGTCGGAGAGTAGCGAGAGGGCGCTTTTAGCAAACCTGCAATCACTGCTGCTTCATAAACGGTAATTTGTCGGGCGGATTTCTTGAAATATTTATGGGCGGCGGCATCGACACCATAAGTACCCGCGCCAAAATAAACCCGATTGAGATAAATAGTCATAATTTGATCTTTTGTGAAATTCCATTCGAGCCAGACGGCCATAATGGCTTCCTGAATTTTTCTTCGCAAAGATCGATCGTTATGTCCATAAAGCCCTTGAGTCATTAGGAAATTTTTTGCGAGCTGCTGCGTAATTGTGGAGCCTCCTTGCACGACACGATCGGCTCGGTAGTTTGTATAGGCTGCGCGAAGTAAGCCGATAATATCAACACCAAAATGACTATAAAAGCGGCGATCTTCAATGGCCATGAGGGCTTGGGGAATATAAGGAGAAAGATCTTGAACGCGGATCGTATCCTCATATAAGTCACCATACGTACCAATAACCGTTCCATCTTGAGTCATAATAGTTACACTGGGTCGTCGGGAGGTTGCTTGAAGGCGACTAATATCGGGTAAGTCGTAACTAAACCAAAGAACACCCATTCCCCCTAAGCATAAAATCCAAATGCCCATCGTTAAAAATAGACGAATAATTACCCATTTTATTGATAATGGATGCCGCTTCTTAGAAGGGGGTTTGGTCGACCCTCTTTTTTTGGATTTGCGTTTAGCCGTGGATTTTGTGGCGGCTGAAGAGCGCATATCCTCCTGGCCTTCAGATAAAGTAGGGCGCTCAAATCCGAATAGTGTGGGAGGTTGTTTCGCCACAATTTACCTTAATGTAAAATTCTTTAAATATTGTTGCTAGTATAATATTCGTATTTATACCATTAGGCGTCTAAATTGACAACTTTTAAGGCATTGCTTTGAATAAATTCTCGCCGGGGCTCAACAACATCTCCCATTAGGGTGGAGAAAATTTCTTCTGCTTCTTCTAAGTGAGTCAACTTGACTTGAAGAAGAGTTCGGGCTTCCGGATCCAGAGTTGTTTGCCATAATTGATCAGGGTTCATTTCTCCCAATCCTTTATATCGACTCAAAGAAATCCCTTTGCGGCCAATTTCCAGGAAAGCTTCAGCAAGACTGGTAGGACCACTAATTGGCAACTTTTTGTCCTTTGCCTCAAACAGAGAAGGTTCCATAAAAAATTCTTTTAATGTGGGAAGAAGTCCTAGAAGAGCCTTAATCTCTGGAGAGTTTGTTAAGGCTTCGTCTAAGCGCCATGTTTCTGAAACACCTGCGAGGGTATAAGTTGCTAAAACATCCCCATTTTCAGCGCGTATTAAAGACCAGGTTGGCTTTTTAGGGGTTGAGCCATTCAAACGTATGGCTTGGTCCGCTTGATTCAGAGCTTGAGTTACAGGCGTTAACTCCATGGTGGGAGTATGAAAATAACCTGTGAGAAAAAATTGTTCCATGAGGCTAATATTATTCACACGTCGAGTCAGACCTGAAAATCCATGGCGAGCTCTTAAGGCAAGATCAGCAAGAGCACGTAAATCCTTTCCTGCAATCACAGAACCATTGGCTAATGTTAAACGAGATTCTTCAACAGCAGAATCTAAAAGATACGTTTCTAAGGCTCGTTCATCTTTCATGTAAACTTCAGATTGTCCTCGTTTTACTTTATAAAGAGGAGGTTGTGCGATGTATAAATAGCCGCGTTCAATCAAGGGGCGCATTTGTCGATAGAAGAATGTTAACAGAAGAGTTCGAATGTGACTTCCATCCACATCCGCGTCAGTCATAATAATAATTTTATGATATCGCGTCTTGTCGGGTGAAAAATCCTCTGGTCCAATGCCTGTGCCTAATGCTGTAATTAAGGTGCCAATTTCTGCAGACCCGAGCATTTTGTCAAAACGGGCGCGTTCTACGTTTAAAATTTTTCCCTTCAAAGGCAAGATTGCCTGAAAAGATCGTTCGCGTCCTTGTTTTGCTGATCCGCCCGCGGAGTCACCCTCAACGATGAAAATTTCACTTTTCGCCGGATCTTTTTCCTGACAATCAGCAAGTTTTCCAGGTAACGAAGCCATGTCGAGTACACCCTTACGACGTGTTAATTCTCGGGCTCTTCTTGCCGCTTCACGAGCTGTTGCTGCTTCTAAAACTTTGGCAATAATAACTTTTGCCTGTGCCGGATTTTCCTCAAACCATTGCTCCATAGCTTCGGAGACAATGTTTTCAACAACGGGTCGAACTTCAGAAGAAACAAGCTTATCTTTCGTTTGAGAAGAGAATTTAGGATCAGGAACTTTGACAGAAAGGACGCATGTAAGACCTTCTCGGACATCTTCCCCAGTGAAAGTGAATTTTTCCTTCTTACCTTGCGGGCTGGCGGCAACAAAGTTACCAACCATGCGGGTTAATCCCCCCCGTAAGCCTGCGAGGTGGGTTCCTCCATCCCGTTGAGGGATGTTGTTGGTAAAACACAATGTTGTTTCGTGATAACTATCTGTCCACTCCATGGACAATTCAACGGTTATATCGCCTTGGGATTTTGAAATACTTATGGGTAAAGGCTGTAAAGGATTCTTAGCTTTGTCTAGGTAACGAACAAATTCTGTAATCCCGCCTTCATAGTGGAGAGTTGTTTCATAAAGAGTGTCTTCTCGCTCATCTTTTAGAATGATATTAACCCCAGAGTTCAAAAATGCCAGTTCACGTAACCGATGTTCAATCGTTGCGCGGTCAAAAATTGTGTGGGTAAACGTTTCTGAAGAAGGAAGAAAGCGGACTTCTGTACCCGTTCGGCCGTTTGAATCTCCAATAATTTGAAGAGGAGCATCAGGAACACCATGGGTGAAATGAATAGCATATTCTTTTCCATCTCGCCAAATATGCAACTCTAATGTTTGGGAAAGAGCGTTTACAACAGATACACCAACGCCGTGAAGACCACCTGAAACTTTATAGGTGTTCTGATCAAATTTACCCCCGGCATGGAGTTGTGTCATGATGACTTCAGCGGCGGATACGCCTTCTTCTGCGTGAATATCAACGGGTATGCCTCGACCATTATCCCGAACAGTGATTGAGTTGTCGCCATTGATAATGACTTCAATACGATCACAATGACCTGCAAGAGTTTCGTCAATAGCATTATCCACGACTTCATAGACCATATGGTGTAATCCCGTCCCGTCATCTGTATCGCCGATATACATTCCAGGACGTTTACGTACAGCATCAAGGCCTTTTAATACCTTAATAGATTCAGATGTATAGTCTTCAGAGCTATTGTTTTGAGCTTCAGATTTGTCGGTCATCTTTTTTATCGTTCCTCAGTTTTTAATACAGTTGCTCTATAATTGTGACAGTTAAAATCAAATTGTCAAAGTTGCATTATGAACCGTCAAGAATTGTGCTTGAGGGTTCAGGTCTTGGAAGGCAGACTTTTCGGTTCCGGTCATCCAGACTTGAAAAGGGCCCTTAGAAGACTCAAGAGATGAATCTTTGGCGGGCCCACAAATTTCTTGAAATAAAATCAGCCGGTGCTGATCATCCAAGTGTGCTGCAATGTCATCTAACAATAAGATAACTGGGCACGTACGATAATTTTCTTGAACTTTTATAAAAGCCAAGGTTAAGGCAAGTAACAACATTTTCTGTTCTCCCGTGGAGCATAGCTCTGCTGGAAGCTGTTTGGCAAGATGGTGTACTTGAAAATCACTCCGGTGAGGCCCAATGGCAGCTCCGCCAGCCTCTCCATCTTGATAACGATTACTTGCAAGCCTTGCTGCATATTGGTCTTCAACGGCAAGCGCCGGTTGATTTGTTGTCCAGCATTCAATTTCACCTTTCATTTCAGCGCGAAATTGAGGAAATGGAAAAGATTTTTCGATTCGTTGAGCACTTTCCAAGCTTTTAACGACCTGTTGCCGAGCCACCACAATGGCGACGCCATCTTCTGCCAAGTGTCTTTCTAAAGTTGAAACCCACAAGGGATCATAACGTCCTTCTCGCAGGAGGTGTGCACGTTCGCGCAAATGGTGTTCATATCGATGAAGTCTTGATGCATGATTTGCATCCACTGCAAAAACGAGTCGATCAATAAACTTTCGCCTAACGGATGCAGGCTCTAAGAATAGTCGATCCATTTGAGGCGTTACCCAAATGACACTGATCCAATCAGTTAAGGATGCCTGACTTTTTGCTGGCGTACCATTAATTTTAACCACACGGCGTTCGTTTCCTATGGCTGTGTAATCTAATCCAGTTCCCAATTGAACAGGACCGTGATACGTTTCTACGGTAGCTGCAATTGCCCATAAGGTTGGATGAGTCATATCATCATTCACTTTTTTAAGATTGGTGACTTGTGACAGCTTAATACTTCGCAATCCTCGGCCGGGAGACAAAAAAGAAAGAGCTTCCAAAATGTTTGTCTTACCTGCTCCGTTAGGTCCTGTCAGAACGATAGTGTCAGCGTGAAGATGGAGGTCTAATCCTTGATAATTTCGAAACTGATGCAACGCAAGTCGCGACAAACCCATCATAGGTGAAGGTTGAACAGAAATATTTTCTTTGCATTGTCGTATCTGCACTTAATGATAGTCCCTGCCATACTTTTTTATCATGTGATATCTTGCGACCTTGCTTTTATCAGACCCGCATGGGCATGAGAACATAAGTTGCTTCTTGATTTGTCATCCCCTTAATAATGGCTGGCGCATCCCCATTTGCCAGAACAACTTGAGCTTCATCCTCATCAATTTGTTGGGCAATATCAAGTAAATAACGAGCATTAAAACCGATTTCAACGGGAGCATGCGGAAAGTCGATCGCAATCTCTTCGGTGGCATTACCTAAATCATGACTTGCTGCAGATAGGGTGAGCATATTGTTGTTTAAACTCATTTTTATAGTTCTAATCTTGTCATTCGAAACGGTAGCCACTCGATCGACAGCTGCTGCGAAAGTTTTTGCATCAATAATGGCAATTTTATCATTACCACTCGGAATGGCTTTTTCATATTCCGGGTAAGTTGCATCAATTAATCGAGAACTTAACACGGCATTCTCAAACGCAAATTCAATGCGTGTTGGAGAGAGAGCAACTTGAACTTCAGTGGTTGTATCATCTACCAATTTGCGAGCTTCTGTGATGGTTTTGCGTCCAATAATGATGCCAGGGATATTTTCGGCTCCTTCAGGCAAAGGGACTTCAATATAGGCAAGGCGATGCGCATCTGTGGCGACGGAGCGAAGGATTTTTTGCCCTTCTCTTTCCAGTGTATGAAAGTGTATTCCATTTAGATAATAGCGGGTTTCTTCTGTGGACATAGCAAATTTTGCACGGTCTAAAAGCTTTTTAAATATCGCGATGGGTAAAGAAAAATGGAAGGGTAATTCCCCTTGAGTGAGTTGGGGAAAATCTTCGGGATCCAGGCAAGACAGATTAAAACGAGATCGCCCCCCTTTTAAGTTTAATTGGCCTGTTTCCGACAAATAAGTCAGTTCAATCGTGGACCCTTCGGGAAGTTTTCTCACAATATCAAATAGCATTTGAGCAGAGACAGTCGTTGTACCTGGCTCAGTCACAATTGCAGGGACTGTCTCTATGAGAGCAAGATCCGTATCTGTAGTAATTAAACTTAAGCCCATGGGCGTTGCGCTTAAAAGAACGTTACTTAGGATGGGGATTGTTGTTCTTCGTTCAACAACACTTTGACCATGGGAAAGGGCTTTTAAAAAAGCGGATCTATCAACTGTTAACTTCATGACTTAAATTATACCTCCAAGTTTCTACGTAAAATATCGAGATCATCTGAAAATTCTCGATCTTGAATTCTGACTTCTTCAACTTTGCGCACAGCATGTAAGACGGTTGTGTGGTCGCGTCCACCAAATTTTCTGCCAATTTCAGGAAGAGATCGAGATGTTAATGTCTTAGCCAAATACATAGCGACTTGACGAGGACGGGCAACATTTTGAGATCGTCTAGCAGACTGCATATCTGAAATCTTAATGCCATAATACTCTGAGACACGCTTTTGAATATCCTCGATTGTGATACGTCGATCATTCGCTTTTAAAAGATCTCGCAAAACATCATGAGTTGTTTCCAAGGTAATTTCGCGGCCCACGAGAGTGGCATGGGCGATAATACGATTTAAGGCACCTTCAAGTTCGCGGATGTTTGAACTGATCTTGCGCGCTAAAAATTCCATAACATCTTTTGGAATTCCTATATTTAAAGTATCTGCTTTGGCGTGTAAAATTCCTAATCGTAATTCATAGGTTGTCGGATGAATATCCGCCACCAGTCCCCATCCAAGGCGGGATTTTAAACGATCTTCCATGCCTTCCAAATCAGAAGGAGACTTGTCAGCAGAAATAATTATTTGATGATTTTGATCAACGAGAGCATTGAAAGTATGAAAAAATTCTTCTTGCGTCGTTTCTTTACCGCTGATGAATTGAACATCATCAATCATGAGAACATCAACGGAACGGAACAGTTCTTTGAATGACACCGTATCTTTGAAACGTAAGGCACGAATAAATTGATACATAAATTTTTCTGCTGATAAATAGATAACGCGACGTTTGGGATGATAGGTTTTAATGTGCCAGGCAATCGCATGCATTAAGTGGGTTTTACCAAGACCAACCCCGCCATATAAGAACAGGGGGTTGAATTGAGCCGTTTGAGATTCTGCAACGCGTAAAGCAGCGGCATAAGCAAGTTCGTTAGGTTTGCCAACCACAAAATTATCAAAAGTGAATCGAGGATCAAGGGCTGCGCCAAGAACATCTCGATCTATGCCAATGGATTCTTCATCGATGAGAGAAGCTTCTTTGGGACTTTGAGGAGTGCCCGCTGGGAGAATTTCATCTGGCTGTTGGGAAGGTAGCGGGACCGGAGTGCCCATTTTAACAATAACTTCAACTGCCGTAATAGAGGGATTTAGGCCTAGCCAGAGGAGCCGAATGCGTTCCACATAATGAGAAACAACCCAATCACGCATAAAACGCGTTGGGGCAGCAATTCGAACAGTGTTTCCCAAAACATCGATTACAAACAGGGGTTTAATCCAGCTCTTAAACACAGCTTCACCAAATTCTAACCGCAACTGCTCACGAACTTTTTCCCACTGAGGGATAGTTTCGGTAGTATGATCTATGTCTTTTGATTCTGTTAATGCCAGCGCTGTCAAAAAAATACCCTAACTCTAAAATGAATTGATTATCAAGGAAACTGCTAAAAAGAGGAGAACACTTCCCTCAATGATATACCAACCTATTTTTACCTGATCTGACGCCTAAAACCAATGAGAAAATGGCCTCTTTTAAAACATAATGAAAAACTCCCGAATTATGGGCGGTATATCTAGCTGACCATGGCATTGCGAGGACCTCTTACTCGGGAAACTTTCATAATAATCTAGAAATTACACCAAAAGCTCTAATAGTATTCATAATATTTCAAGAAAAAATTTATAAAATTTTACTTATTATTCAGTCTCTTTTGCACAAATCTATAAAAAATTGAAAAAAATTATCTATTTTTTGAGTGAAATCTGTTCACACTGCAGGTAAAGTCGGTGGAGAATGAAGCCTATGAAAAGGAATTTCCAGGAATGCGATTCTGTTTATTAAAGCATGGATTATTAGTTGCAACCCTAATAGAGTTAGGTATTTTAAGCAGCGGGCCTATTGTGGCCAACACAATCCCTGAAGCAACTCCGCTTTCCGCCTCTCAGAATGAAGTAAATCAGAGTCCTTCTGCTGACTTAACATCATCAGCTTCGCAGGAATTCTCGTCAGATGAAGGACCTAATGATCCTTTAGAACCCCTCAATAGATTTGTGTTCTCGATAAACGAAATTCTTGATTTCGCACTTTTAAGGCCTGTTGCAGAAATTTATCGAGCTGTTACTCCCGACCCCCTAAAACGAGGTGTATCAAATGTTTTGGATAATCTATTTGCACCTGTCAGTTTCTTAAACCATATTTTTCAAGGCGAGCCAGAACGGGCTACCGTAACCCTTTTCCGTTTCTTGCTAAACTCTAGCATTGGCTTTTTAGGGATTTCAGACTTTGCGTCTGATAGGGGCTATCCTCGCTATGACACGGACTTTAATCAGACATTAATAACGTGGGGTATTGATACAGGTCCCTATTTGGTTTTACCATTATTAGGATCTTCCTCATTCCGGGGTACGGCTGGGTTTGTGGCAGACTATTATGCAGATCCTCTTAATATATATCTTAATAATCACCATCATTGGAAATATCATTATTGGTTGACCGTTCGTTATGGATTCGATATGCTGAGGAATCGCGAGAAAGTCATTGAAACAATAGATAATTTAAGAAGTGGCTCTTTCGACTTTTATATTACAATGCGGAGTATTTACTTCCAACGTCAGGCCTATTTGGCTGAAAAACTAAAATCTGCAAAATCTCCAGAGGTAGCTAAGGAGGAACAAACAAGGGTGACTTCATAACCGTTTGTTAATCTCTTTCTTGTAGGCTTTACATTAAGGATTATTGCAATCAAGAACGAGGATATTATGATTAAGAATTTTTTTTATTCCCTAGTCGCTATTTTGTTTTTCTCGCAACTTAGCTCTCAATCAATTTTGGCAGACACCCCTGACGGAGCCAAGGCTTTTATAGAAGATTTAGGTCGACGAGCCATTAACTCTCTGACGAAGCCAGACGTATCACAAGAGCAGTTAGAATCCAATTTTGAAAAACTTTTGAATGAAGGATTTGATGTTCCTGGTATTGCAAGATTTGTTATGGGGCGGTATTGGGTTCAAATGAATGATGAACAAAAAGAGAGATTTGTTCCCCTATTTAAAGCTCGTCTTAAAAAGTCTTATGCAAATCGTTTCCAAGCCTATCGTGGTGTTGTTTTCGTTGTCAAAGATGCGCGCCAAGAAAAAGATCACGTTATTGTATCCAGTACCATTCAGAAACCTGGCGAAGCTTTGACACCGGTTGAGTGGCGTGTGGCAGGCGGAAAAATTCATGATGTAAAAGTTGAAGGCGTAAGTATGAGTATCACCATTCGAGATGAATATAATGCTCTTGTTCAATCCAACAACCGGAATATTGAAAAATTCATGAGCATGATTGCTGGATCTGTACAATAATTTTTTTCAGAAATTTTAAGAGATAATCAAAAAACTGATATATCCCCCCTGTAAACGGGGATATATATAGCCCTTTTTTATTGTAAGGGGCGGCATATTCTCCCCTCTTAAAAATACCTTCTAGAAATTTACTTCAAGACACGCCAATATAAGGAACGGAACAACAAAACATAGGGCAACTTTCTTCAAGGCAAGACTTTAAAGAGGCTGCTAAAATATCGGGTTTGATTCGTTTATTATGGAAAATGTATTTTCACCAGGAATTTTAACTTCTCTACCCGGTCGGTACGCAAAAGCTCTTTTCGACTTGGCAAAAGAGAAGAAGCAAACGGGGGGTGTAGGATCTAGCTTAACCTCTTTGGTTCATCTTATCCAATCCTCTCTCGTTTTAAAGCAGGCTCTAAGTAACCCAACAATCAGCTGCAAAGACCAAACGGCTGCGCTTGTCGAAATATGTGTACATCTCAAAACACCTAAAATATTTCAGTCTTTTATTGCGCAATTGATGAAAGCGCAACGCATAGCTTATCTGACAAGGATTGATAAAATCTATCAAAACTTAATGTTATACGAGAAAGGGCAAGAAAACATTGAAGTCATCTCTGCCCATCCCTTGACAACGGCTCAGGTACACTTGTTACAAGACAAGTTAAAACAGGTCTTTCCTAGAACACTGAAACTTACTTTGGTTAATGATTCAAGTGTATTGGGAGGAATAATGGTTCGAATTGGGTCTCGTGTTATTGATGCCACTCTGATTACACAACTCAATAAACTTGCCACGGTGATGAAAGGAAATACCTAATGGAACTAAGAGCTGCGGAAGTTTCCGCCATTTTAAAAGAACAAATTAAAGATTTTGATCCTAAAGCGGACATTGCGGAAAGCGGCATTGTTGTTTCTGTTGGAGACGGCATTGCCCGTATTTATGGATTAGAGAATATCCAATCAGGTGAGTTGGTCCTCTTTCCCAATGATATTAAGGGTATGGCCCTTAATTTAGGAACGGATAATGTGGGTGTTGTTATCTTTGGAAACGATAGAGATATTCGAGAGGGTGATCGGGTCAAAAGAACTCAAAAAATTGTAGACGTTCCTGTCGGGAAAGGGCTTTTGGGGCGTGTTGTAGATGGTTTGGGAAATCCCATTGATGGCAAAGGGCCTTTGAAAAATGTGACCCTATCTCAAGTGGAAGTAAAAGCGCCGGGAATTATTGCCCGTCAACCTGTGTCAGAGCCTATGCAGACCGGTATTAAAGCTATTGATAGTTTGGTTCCCATTGGACGGGGTCAAAGAGAATTAATCATTGGGGATCGGCAAACAGGTAAAACGGCGATCGTTTTGGATGCCATAATTAATCAAAAAGGCATAAATAAAGGTAAAAATGAGTCGCAAAAGCTTTATTGTATTTATGTGGCTATTGGCCAGAAGCGTTCCTCTGTGGCTCGAATTGTGAAGACCTTAGAAGAAAATGGAGCCTTAGAATATTCTATTGTGGTTGCGGCCACAGCTTCAGATCCAGCACCTATGCAATACCTTGCTCCTTATACTGGGTGTACGATGGGGGAATATTTTCGAGATAATGGGATGCATGCGCTGATTATTTATGATGATTTATCTAAACATGCGGTTGCCTATCGACAAATGTCATTATTATTGCGTCGTCCCCCAGGTCGAGAAGCGTATCCCGGAGATGTCTTTTATCTTCACTCTCGGTTGCTTGAACGGGCTGCCAAAATGGATACACCTTTTGGTAGTGGATCTTTGACGGCCTTACCTATTGTAGAAACTCAAGCGGGTGATGTTTCTGCGTATATTCCAACCAATATTATTTCGATTACCGATGGCCAAATTTTTTTGGAGACGGAATTGTTTTATAAAGGAATACGTCCGGCAATTAATGTTGGTTTATCCGTCAGTCGTGTTGGATCTGCCGCTCAGAAAAAAGCGATGAGACAAGTTGCAGGACGCATTAAACTTGAGCTGGCTCAATATCGTGAAATGGCGGCATTTTCTCAATTCTCATCAGATTTAGATGCTTCAACACAAAAATTATTGAATCGGGGGGAGCGATTGACCGAGCTCCTTAAACAAAAACAATACAGCCCTTTGAGCATGGAGGAACAAGTTGTTTCTCTTTTTGCGGGCGTGAAGGGATTTCTTGATTCAATCCCCATTAAAGATATTCAAAAATTTGAGGAAGAATACCTTGAAGTATTGCAAATGAACCAACCTGAAATTTTTGAAGACATAAGAGCAACTGGTGCTTTAAGCGAAGAGACAGAAAAAAAGTTAGCAAAATTTCTAACAACATTTTGTTCTTCCTACACATCTCGTTAAGAGTAAAGAAGAGGATTTTATGTCGAGCCTTAAGACACTACGCACTCGTATCCGCAGTGTGAAATCAACACAAAAGATAACCTCTGCCATGAAGATGGTAGCGGCGGCACGCTTGCGTCGTTCCCAGGAAAGAGTTGAGCTAGTCCGTCCCTATGATCGAGCTATGTATGAAATGGTAAGTCACTTATTAACACAAAATAGAAATGATCTAGCTAAAGAGCCTATTCTTTTGACAGGGCATCATAATTTGCCCATTCATCTCCTGATTGTTGTGACGACAGATCGGGGTTTATGTGGAGGATTTAATGCTGCTGTGATTCGGGAAGCAAAAGCAGTTATTAGCAAACTAAAAGCGGAAGAAAAGCAGGTAAAAATTTTTTGTTTGGGGCGAAAGGGACGAGATCTCTTGCGTCAGGAATTTGGAGACTTAATTATTGAAACGGTGCAGCATGGTCATAAAAATGCGGAAGGGAAAAAGACAGAGAACTTTACAGATGCCTTAGAATTTTCCACGAAACTTCAAGATATGCTGAAGGATCGACAGTTTGGTGAGGCCTCCATTCTGTTTACAATTTTTCACTCTGCGCTTCATCAATCTATTGCCCATCACTTTTTAGTACCTTTTCGCACAAGCACGGAAACCTCAGCGATATCTGCACCTGAATTTAAGTCTTCTTTGAATTCTCTTTATGAGTATGAACCGAATGTAGATTCTTTATTGGATTTTTTGCTGCCGCGATATTTGGCTGTAGAGATTTATCGGGTTTTATTGGAAAATGAGGCAAGCGAACAGGGGGCAAGAATGACCGCCATGGATAATGCAACGCGAAATGCGCAAGATATGATTCAAAAGCTTGCTCGAACCTATCACCAGACGCGTCAAGCTTATATTACTAAAGAGCTAATTGAAATTATCTCAGCGGCAGAGGCTATGTAAGGGTAAAAATAATGAGGTCCAAGTGGGTAAGGCCTAGAAAATTAGATTATTAAGAAGGAATGAGGATATGCCAAAACAAAAGCTAAAAGCGATTGACGGTGGTTTGAACGTCGGCAAAATTACCCAAATCATGGGCGCAGTCATCGACGTACATTTTCCAGAGAAAATTCCTTCGATTTTAAATGCTCTTCACATCCACCATGATGGTAAAATTCTTGTGCTAGAAGTTGCTCAACATCTTGGGGAAAATCTTGTGCGAACGATTGCTATGGATGCAACGGATGGCTTAACGCGTGGTCAAGAGGTTATGGACGTGGGTGAACCTATTATGATTCCTGTTGGTCCTGCGACCTTGGGAAGAATTATGAACGTCGTTGGAGAACCCATTGATAATCGAGGACCTATAAAGGGTTTGAAAACTTTACCTATTCATCGAGAAGCACCTAAGTTTATTGATCAATCGACAGAAACAGAAGTTTTGGTCACAGGAATTAAAGTCATTGATTTGCTCACCCCCTATTCCCGGGGAGGAAAGATAGGCTTATTTGGGGGAGCGGGTGTGGGAAAAACGGTTTTGATTATGGAATTAATCAATAACGTTGCAAAAGCGCATGGTGGTTATTCAGTCTTTGCGGGCGTTGGCGAAAGAACACGTGAAGGAAACGATCTTTATCGCGAAATGATAGAATCCGGTGTCATAAACTTGGAAGGGGAGGGTTCAAAAGCTGCCCTGGTTTATGGGCAAATGAATGAGCCGCCGGGTGCGCGTGCGCGTGTGGCGCTCTCAGGTTTAACGGTTGCGGAATATTTTCGTGATGAGGAAGGAAAAGATGTTTTATTCTTCGTTGATAATATATTTCGCTTTACCCAAGCGGGTTCTGAAGTTTCCGCCTTGTTAGGCCGCATGCCCTCAGCAGTGGGATATCAACCCACGCTCGCTACGGAAATGGGCGCATTGCAAGAACGAATTACAACGACAACACATGGATCAATTACCAGTGTACAGGCTATCTATGTTCCCGCAGACGACTTGACCGATCCAGCACCCGCAACCTCATTCGCACATTTGGATGCTACAACCGTTTTGAGTCGTCAAATTGCTGAGTTGGGCATTTATCCGGCTGTGGATCCCTTAGATTCGACATCACGTATTTTAGATCCTCATACTGTGGGCGATGAGCACTATGAAGTGGCTCGAGAAGTGCAACGTGTTTTACAATCATATAAATCTCTTCAAGATATTATTGCTATTTTGGGAATGGATGAACTGTCAGAAGAGGATAAAGTTACGGTTGCCAGGGCACGTAAAATTCAACGCTTTTTGTCTCAGCCGTTTTTCGTGGCGGAAGTGTTTACAGGGATGGCCGGTGCGTTTGTTCCTTTAAAAGATACCATTGCAGGTTTTAAAGGAATTGTTGATGGGGAATATGATCACTTACCCGAAGCTGCTTTTTATATGGTAGGAACCATTGAAGAAGCCGTTAAAAAGGGGAAAAAAATGGAAAAAGAGAGTGCTTAGATTATGCAATTATCTTTAATTTCTCCTGATGGAATTATTTACTCGGGTGACGTGGAAATGATTGTGGTTCCCGGCGCTAAAGGAGATTTTGGAGTTTTGCATCGGCATGCTCCTTTTATGACAATGCTGCGCCCTGGTCCGATAACGCTGTATCAAGATGGTCAAAAAGCTCAGGTTTTTAATATTTCCGGGGGGTTTTGTGAAGTGACCCCTGAGAACTGTGTGATCCTGATCGATTCGGTTCAGTAACGTGGAAGATAAAACTTTATTTGTTGTTATTCTTCGGTATCTTGTCCCTATTGAGACCATTCTTGCGCAAAGGGGGGAGCACTTAGATTTTCTTGATAAATATTATAAAGAAGGAATTTTTCAGGCTTCTGGCCCCCAAATTCCTCGATATGGAGGAGTGATTTTAGCCTCGGCACCAAATCGAGATGACCTCACTAAAATCTTAGAAGAAGATCCCTTTTACAAATATAAGTCGGCAGAGTACCAAGTCATTGAATTTGCGATCAATAAACAGTCTGATGCTTTTGCTCAATTTCTGAAAAATATCCTAAAATAGCGTTAGAATTTATAAATCAACGAAACCGTAAATTGATGAATTCTCGGCAAAATTTTACCCGTAAAGACTGTATTGGGAACATCAGTTTCTTGAGAAATATTCTTGGATTGAAAGTTGTTATAGATTCTGTAGGTATAATCAACTCTTGTTGCAAGAGAGTCCGTTAGCTTGAATTGCATGCCGACACCAGGCGCATAGCCAAAGAGCCATTTGTTTTCTTGGCCACTGGTACCCGGTGACTTTGAATTGACATACTTAATTCTAAATTGACTGACAAAAAAATCAAACTTTAAAAAGACATCTATAGTTTTTGTGAGATCTTTTCCAAAAAGAAAGCTCATACCATTAGAATATTTTTGACTGACCTCAAAATCAGCAATTCCGAAGGGTAAATTAACACCAATATTGGGATCATAGAATGAATTGCCTTTTCTTTTGATATGATATTGGTGGAGAGTGGTAAACAATTCACTTGAAAAGAAAAAGTTGGGTTGTTGATTGCGTGTACCCAAAATGAGAGATTCATTCCAGCCTGTTGTATCCATATTTAATATCAGGCTATTCTCTCCAATATTATTTTTTAGATATGCTTTAAATGTATTTTGCGATTTCGAAAGACCAAAACCGATTCCCACGTAAGGATTCCAGGAGGCTTGACTATAAGTTGATAAAGCAAAAAATGTAAATAATAACTTCAAATTTATTTTCATAAAAGTTCTTCATTTCGTTTAATGTGGACAAAATTATATTTTTTCTATTATTTTGCATCATTTTAAGATGCAAAGAATCGGTCAATTTAGTTTAGAAAATGTATATATTATTATGAAGCCTCAAGATTGAGACCTTTTTAAACAAGCAATATCATGAAGGGGGTAAAAGTTACAACCGATGAGTTGGGTGGCCAAGACAAAAATTGTGGTTATGATTTATCTCTTTTATTAAATGTAGCGAATAACATAAGCTAAAGAAATGGATTTTGGCCTATGTAAAAATTTTTATATGCGTCTTTTAGCCGCACAACTTTGTGGGTAGTGCTGATTTGCGGATAAAGTAATTTGCAGTTTTATTCTAAGAAGTTATGTATAATTTTTTACCTGCAAGAAATAACCTAGATGTGATACAAATTTTTTAGTCCCACACGTGGGTAAATTTCAAAATATAATCTTTGTAAAATCTTTAATAAATTCCTATGAAATTATTGGGTTTTTAAAAGACGTATATAAACAAAAATTTTAAATTCCAAGCTTAAAAAAATACATTAATGGAAAGTTTTGCCATGTTTTATAAAGCCTCGCTCTCTCTTATTTTTCTCTTTACTGTTTCAGGCAAATATTGTTCGGCAACAACTCTGGAAATGATAGAAGCCCTTGCTAAGGCCAAGGGTGTTGAGTTTACTCCTAAAAAAACAGCTAGAATAAGAATACAACAAGGGGGCTTAGGAGTTATAAATGAAATTTTAGTTGAGCAAGCTCAACAGAAAGAAAAACTAAGAGAAGAAGGAATTGCTCGAAAATTAGCTTTTGTACAAGAAGAGGAAGCAAATAAACGGGCTGTAGAGAGAGCCAAAGCCGAATTAGAAATAGATCAACTTAAACAACATGAAGTAATAAAGCGAGATCAAGAAAGACAGGCTCATCAAAAACTAGTTGAAGATTTGGAGCGAACCTGGACAGAAAAGCTTCAGGCACAAAAATTTTTAATGGAGCAGGCCATCTCCGATGCAAAATCGCTTTCTGGGGAAAATGGAGAAGCCGCTAGAGAAATAGTTGTTGAGGAGGGTGTCGCAGAACTTCAAGCCAGATTACAAGAAATGGAGCAGGAAAAAAATGACCTATTGAATGCTCTGGGAACATTAAAAGGGGGCCAAGTCCTTTTACCCACAAAGGGAACAGAATTCATTGTATATGGAGCGCCATACTTTCATACGCATAATCTCAAAGAACCCAATATATCCCTAGATGAAACTTTGAATCAAAAACTTAATTCTATTAAAGAGTGTGTTCAGACACTCTTAGATGAAATGGAGAAAAATGCAAAGCTCAAAGCTGTTCAACGGATGCTGACAAAACGACAACTGGAGAGATTGAAGGCAGGGGCTGAAGAATTTGATGCTGGCAATTTTTTAAGAACATTTAATGAAGTTAAAGGCCAGTTACCTACAATGACAGATAGCCCGGCATTTCAAACAATTGAGGTCGCCACAAAATGGATCGAAAAAAACCGCAAAGCCTTATCTAAAGTTGGAGAACACAGACTTTATGTTCAACGTCAGCACGAGGCCGCTCAACTTGTCCAAGATAAAATGCAAGAATTCGAGGAATTCTATGAAGATTATTTGGATAGAGTGGTTGCAGATATGTGTAAATGGCTTTCTCCAACGGCAACTGATGGGGAAGCTATAAAAGATTTAAAACGTGAGTTTAAATTAAAAATTCAGAAAGATAGCATACCGGAGCTGAAAAAATATCTCAGTGGATCAATTCCTATCTTTGGAACTACGGATTCTTTTTTGATGCAGATGTTTGTCAAATGTGGGCAAGGAAAAGAGTTTGGGAATTTTAAAGAAGTGCTTCTGGCTTATTCTGCACTCTTTAATGAATATGGCGAAATGAGTAAACTTGTTGAAGAATTATTAAATTATCAATTTTTCCAAAAACGCTACCAATCCTTGCGTAAAACTCTTGCAACTTTAGATTTAAGCCAAATTGCAGATAAAGCGATTCGAGAAATTTTAATAGTAATGAGAGACGAAGATGTGTTGGTTTACTCAGAGACAAAAACATCAATTTTTGCCGCTGCGATTCCAGGGGCTCTAAAAGAATACATTGGCAAATTCGCTATTGCTCCGGGTGAAAATTTAATAGTCAGTACCGTTGAAAAAATATTGATTGCTTATTTGCAGATTGATGCTTTTTCAAATAGTTTGAGAGCTGCAAATCCTAAGGTTATTGATTTCCATATCAAAGAGAAAAAATAATTTCTCAGCATCTCTTGGGTTGACGGCAGGTAATCGCTAATGTCACTCTTTATAGAAACAAGAGTGTGCTCACTTTGCCTACAGTAATGCGAGAAATATTTATGAATTTACAAGCCATTAGTTCTTTACTTCCTTATTTCACTTTAGGTTTGTTTATCGTGGGTTTGTTTTTGACACGATCTCGCATCATCCTCGCTCCCCTCTTTGCGGCGCAACTTGTCTTTGCCTTTATCCAAGGAGTTATTAATCCCTTAGGACTTTTCGCTATCGTTGCGTTTTGGGGATTATGCACTCTTCATTGGCGGCATTTGTCTACCAAAGAGTGGTACAATCTGATACGCATATTCGCTTTAAGTCTTGTTGCCATTGCCTTTGCCAGTCATATGGTTCCTGGATTTCATAATTTACGCTTTTTCACGGGAATTTTAATTTCGCCATCTGCTGCGCCTTTCACAATGTATTTAAATTTTGACAAAACCATTGCTGCGGTTGTGTTGGTAATGGCTAGTGGTCTATTTGTCCGGCAGGCAAATCCGTTTGGCATGAAAACCTTACGCAATACGGTCCTCATTTCTGCCTTATGCATTGCTGTCCTTATCCCGCTAACTATTTTGAGTGGGTATGTGCAGTTTGATCCAAAGTTTCCAGAAGTTTTTTGGTTCTGGGCCTTTAATAATCTTTATTTTGTGTGTTTTGCGGAAGAAGTTATTTTTCGAGGTATGATCCAAAGTCATCTGATGACTTTGGCCCATCGTTGGAAACTATCTCCTTTTATACCTATTGTTATTTCCGCAATTCTTTTTGCCGTGGCCTTACCCGGTCATCGACAAGGGGGGGTAGATTTCATGGCATTTACTGTCGTAGCTGGCTTATTTTATGGGTACGCCTATCATCGCACGCGGCGTTTAGAATCCGCTATCTTGGTGCATTTCATAGTGAACGTAACTCATTTTCTGTTTTTTACATACCCTATGTTGGCGCGATAAAATAACGAACTATAAATTTTAAAAATTCTTAATTTTCATTCCCTTCGCCATTAATTTATGTCATTTAGATATTTTAGATACGGTCATAGGAGTCACTAAAAATGATCACACAAGCCATGGTATTAGCTGCAGGTGAAGGGCGTCGATTACGCCCCCTAACGGAACATATCCCAAAACCCCTGATTCCGGTTGGAGGAAAAGCAATGTTAGATCATGCGTTGGATCAATTGTCCGCAATTGGTGTGACACGTTGTGTGGTCAATACTCATTATTTGGCGGATCAAATTCATACCCATCTTGGGGGAAGAGGATCACCGGAAATTACAATCTCTCATGAACCTGAACTTTTAGATACAGGGGGGGGTATTGCAAAAGCATTGGCGCATTTTCAAGGAGAGCCCTTTTATGTTTTGAATGCAGACATTTGGTGGGTTGATGGTCATCAGTCGTGCTTAAAACAGCTTGCCAAAGTATGGGATTCAGAAAAAATGGATGCGTTGTTGCTTTTGGTTCCTCTTGACAATGCCATTGGGTTTGAGGGCGTGGGAGATTATTTCTTGAAGTCAGATGGGCGTGTCCAATATCGAGGAGAAAAGCTCGTAGCACCTTATATATTTTCTGGGATTCGTATCCTTCATCCTCACCTTCTAGAGAATGAAAAAATTCACCCTTTTTCGATTATGCCCTTTTTTCACAAAGCCGAAAGAGAGGGACGTCTTTATGGTGCAGTATTTGACGGGGATTGGGGAGATATGGGGACACTGGAAAGTTTAAAGGAAATTCAAGAGGTTGTTGGATGATCTCTTCTCCCGAACGTCCGCTGAAAGGCCTCTGTGCAGTTCCTCTTGGCGTTCCTTTTTTACCAACTTTAGTTGAGAAACTGATAGGTGAAACAGCCTCTGACCCCTTAAGTTTAGGACGCTATTTAGTCATTCTTCCCACCCGCCGTGGGTGCTTAATGCTTCAAGAAGCTTTCCTGAAAGCAACGCGGAAGGGTTGTCGAATTCTCCCTCGAATTATGGCTCTGGCGGATATCGAGGAAGGAGCAGAGCTACCCGGATATAGCCCCCTTACTCTTTTGCCGTTGGCAATGCCTTCCTCGCAGAGATTGGGCTTGATGAGTCAACTGGTGTTGGCCTTTGAACGGCAAAAAGAAGGAGGGCATCAAAACCCAGCGGGGGCCGTACGTTTGGCTCAGGAACTCATGCATTTAGTAGACGAAGTTGAAACGACCGGTTTAAATTTGAGCGATCTAAAAACGTTGGTGGGTGCGGATTATGCTGTTCATTGGCAATTAACACTGGATTTTTTAAAAATCCTGACAGATTTATGGCCCCCCATTCTAGACCAGGCGGGTTACATAGAACCAGCAACGCGAAAACGTCTTATTTTAGAGCAAGTAGCGACTCATTGGAGTCCCCATTATCCTGTTATTTTAGCTGGGACAACGGCCACACGCCCTGCAACGGCACAATTGGCGAAAGCTATTCTGAATTTTAACAATGGTTGCGTTGTTTTAGCAGGTGTTGATCGCTCTCTTGTGTCAATAAATGAGGAGGCGTTACCTCTGACACACCCTCAATATACTCTTCATCAATTCATGACTTATTTGCAATCTCCTGTTATGTGGTTAGAGGGGGCTGCGCCAGTCTCTGCAAGATCAGTGGTCTTGTCTATGGCAATGTCCGCAAATCCGCAAGAAGAATGGCGCATTTCCCCAAAGATGGCTGAAGAGACATTATCTTCTCTACAAGGCATTGAGGCCCCTTCTGTTTTGGAAGAAGCTCGCCAAATTGCACTGATTATGCGCTATGAATTAGAACAACCAGAACAAGTAATTGCTCTGGTAACACCGGATGGAGAGTTAGCACGTCGGGTTCGAGCAGCGTTAGGGCGGTGGGGATTGCACGCAAATCTATCCAGTGGGCTACCCTTTACTCAATCAGTCGTCGGGCGTTTTTTGGCCTTAACGAGTCTACTGGCGCAGGACTTTGGTGCGGCGGATCTGTTGGCGCTTCTTAAACATCCTCTCTATGCGAAAGGGCGCGATCGAGTATCACATTTAATAGAAACTCGTCGTTTTGAGATGGCTTCGTTGCGAGGCACTCACCTATTAGAGATGGAAAAATTACCTTTTCCCGGGTATGAATTATGCATTCCGTTATTAGCTTTAAATGATGGTCAAACTCATTCTTTTGCCGATTTCTTAAAGGCACATAAAGCGATTGCTGAAGCTTTAGTGGGGGCAGAAGATTCAAAGTCGTCTTTTCTTTGGGCGGAAGAAGATGGTCAAGTTGCTTCAGACTTCTTTGAAGATTTACTCGAACATGCCCATTGCTACCCCTCACTTATGGGAAAGGATTATTCACTTTTTTTGCGCAATCTGATGGCCCAGGAAGTGGTTAGAGATCGTGAAGGGATTGGGTCGCGAATTTTGATTTTGGGGGCGTTGGAAGCGCGTTTATTACACGCTGACGTGGTAATTTTAGGGGGATTGAATGAAGGGTCCTGGCCTGGAGTTATTGAGGATGATCCCTGGCTTAGTCGTTCCATGAGAGAATCCTTCGGATTGCCTCCAACGGAACGTAAAGTAGGATTATCCGCCCATGATTTTTGTACAGGGATGACGGCACAAAAAGTGTATATGACTCGTTCTCTTAAGAGAGCGGGCGCTCCCACGCTCCCCAGTCGTTGGTGGCAACGTCTTTCTGCATTATTGGCTACAGGTGGGGGAGAGCTGAAATCAACTCAACCTTGGTTAACTTGGTCGACGCTTCTTGATCAACCCCAAGAGCACATTAAGTTTGCTCCTCCGGCACCTTGCCCCCCGCTTTCTGCTCGACCACGTCGCTTGTCTGTGACAGAAGTGGGAACGCTTCTTCAGGATCCCTATAGTATTTACGCAAAGAAGATTTTGAATATTAGACCCCTGGATCCTCTGGATGCAGATTTATCTTTGGCAGAACGGGGACAAGCCATTCATCAGGCTTTGGATGCTTTTGTGAGGTCGGGTGTAAATCCGGCTTCTTCAGAAGCTATTACAGTTCTTGAAACTATGGGAAGAGAAGCTTTTGGAAACCTACTTATGGATCCCAGAGCGATGGCATTTTGGTGGCCGCGGTTTCAACGAGTAAGTGTATGGTTTTTAAGTCAGATGGTCAAAGATCAATCGCATATTTACCAGATTAAAACAGAAGTTGAAGGAGCCATAGAAATTCCAACGGCCAGAGGTCCGATTGTGCTGACCTCAAAAGCTGATCGAATTGATATTATGACAACGAAGCAAGCCTGTATCATTGATTATAAGACGGGCAGTGTGCCCTCTAGAAATTTTGTGCTACGAGGTTTGGCTCCTCAATTGTCTCTTGAGGGCGTGATTTTGAAGGTTGGAGGTTTTTCAGATTTGCCGGCTCTTGAGGTTGAAAATTTATGTTATTGGCGTGTAACGGGGGGAACTCCTGTGGGGGAGATCATTTCGTTTGATGATGCATCGACATTAATATCTTCGGCTGAGCACGGGGTGCGGCGATTGTTTGAAATTTTCTTAAGTAAAGAAATACCATTTCATGCCTGCCCTGATCCTCTCCTCATTCCTGTCTATCACGATTATGCGCATCTAGAACGTATTAAAGAGTGGGGATAAAAATAATTTTGCGTTTTCCCGCAGGGTCTTGCTGGTCTTATAAAGCGCCAAAAGAATGAATTTACTGACTCAAATGTGAAATTCTAAATTCCAACAAATCAATGTTCTCAGAATATCCAGTTTTAAAATGGGCGCGATAAAAACATCGAGTTATATTTCCAACTCTTTCTGATTTTCTATACTCAATTTGTGCTATCCACGGTTTCTTTTTGCCCTGGATTCCAGACATAATAATTTCCTCTCGATACTCCGGGGTGATGAACCAAGGTATTCCGTTTATGGGAACAATAAGTCTGGTTTGTGTTTTATCAAATTTAGCATGACTTAAGTTATCTATAAAACCCTTTACAGTTTCAGGTGTTGAAAAAATTGGGGGAGTAATAGGATTCGCTTTCTCCAAATCCGTTTCAGATGCGAATAAAGGAGAAAGGACTAACAGTTGAGTTAGTAAAAATAATATAAATGTGAGTTTAGGGTTCAAAAAATTTGATAACATTTCCTATAAGACCATTTGAATTTATTATTGCTTATCATAAAGGAGTACCTTTGAAGACATATATTTCACAAACAACATTATTATTCATAATGATGGATTTTTTAAATATCAATAATAATAATTTTTTTGAATTCGTTATGGCCAATTTAATAACAAAAAACGACAAATATTTAAGGTTTAAGCGGTCAAGTTTAAATTATTATAAATTTTAAAAAATTCTTTTTAACACTTTATTAGGCTTTGTTTTGTTAAATTTAAGGCAGTCCCATTGCAACTCACAAGTCGGTATAGGAGTGAAAATATTCATCATGGATTTGCCGTCAATTTCCAAGAAAATCATTCCTATGTTTGCTGCCTCCTTATCGATGATTATTGGCGCCCTAGTGATATGGGGTTGGCACACGAATAATGTGACTTTAATCCAAGTTCAGCCCCAATTTGCTGGGATGCAATATAATAGCGCACTGTGCTTTATTGCAGCGGCTATAGGTATTATAGGGATTTGTAAAAATTGGCGCTTACTTCCCTTTTTAATGGGAATTTTTATCATGGGTGTAAGCTACCTTACCCTCATTGAATATGTTTTCCAAATAAACTTGGGTATCGACGAACTTTTTATGCACGTTGCTCCTGGCGCTCAAAATTCTATGCCAGGGCGCATGTCCCCGAATGGTGCGCTGATACTCAGTCTTATGGGCACCTCCATTTTTATTTTAAGCAATTATGTAAGGTCTAGGTTAGAGATAAGGAGTCTGCTCTTTATTCTGATGGTTCTGACTTTAATCCCCTTAGCAATGAGTTTTGTCGGAATATTTGGCTACATAGTGGATATGCCAGCAACTTATGGTTGGGGCAGTTATACGCGTATGGCAATTCATAATACGATTACAAATATTCTTCTTTGTATAGCTCTGATATCGATTATTTGCATCAAAGCTTCTGAAGCAAATTTTTCTTTTTTATCCTGGGTTCCTTTGCTCGTTTTTGTTGTCATTGAAGTTATAACACTATCGTTTTGGGAAGCATCTTTGGCATATATCGAAAAAAATAAACATCAACAGAACACCTTAGCAGCTCAGAGCGTAAAAAATGTTATAAGAGAAGAATTGGAATATAGGACGGAATCCTTGTCGCGGATGGCTAAGAGATGGGAATCTCGAAAGGGAGGCACTCCTTATCAGGAATGGTCTCAAGATGCTTTGAATTCTATTGCTGACCAACCGGGTTATGAAGCCATTGAGTGGGTAGACGCCGAGTATTTTGTTAAATGGATTGCGCCTTTACGCGGCAATGAGGCGGCTTTAGGCCTTAATCTTTTGGATGGTAAAAAACGATCACGTCATTTGGAAACTCTGCGTCAAGATGGGAAAACTATCATAACCCCTATGCTAACATTGACCTCTGGTGAAAATGGATTTTTGATTTATACCCCCGTAGGGCGCGGAGAAAATTTCCAAGGAATTATTGTTGGTGTTGTGAATGCCAAAGCATTTTTTGAAGAAGTGTTTCGAGAAGCGATTACCGACTATAATATTGCTATTTACTACCACAATGGAATCGTTTATCAACGCCATCCGGATCTTGGTTACCCGACTGATAATAATAGTATTACATATGAAGTCACGGATTATGAATGGTCAATTACCTCTTGGCCTGTTCCCGCCCTCGTAGCTAAACAACAATCCTGGCTTCCTTATGTGATTTTGATTATTGGATTTATTGTCGCAACAATGCTGGCCTTAATTGCCCATTTAGCACAAATAGCCCATCGAAATGCTCTGCAAGCAGCTGCTGAAATTAAGACGCGACGAAAAACCGAACAACAACTTATTCTGTATTCGAAAAAATTAAAAAAATTATCTCTCTTGGATTCTTTAACGGGAATTAATAATCGTCGCTCCCTTACAGCTATTCTCCAAACAGAAATGACTCAAATAAAAAAGGGACAGAAATACCTCTCTATTATATTGCTCGATATAGATTTTTTCAAAAAAATTAATGACACTTATGGCCATGTCACGGGAGACACAGTTCTCCAAAAAGTTGGAAGTATACTGAAGAAAAACACACGTTCTGTGGATACGGTCGCTCGATATGGAGGGGAAGAATTCTGTATTGTTTTGAATAATGCTACCGACCGCGAAGCTTATGAAGTTGCCGAAAAATTACGACACTTGCTTGCCCAACAAATATTTCATAGCGAAAAGCAGCATACGTTTCAGATAACCTGTAGTTTTGGGGTCTATCAAGTCCCCTCTAACACAAAGAAAATTACCCAAGTTTTTGAAATTGTGGACGGAGCCCTCTATACAGCTAAAAATTCAGGACGCAATTGTGTTGTATTGGTGTAAGGAAACTCTTCCCACAAATCTTTCTTGGCAGGCTCATTTTACTATTCTTTTCTCATTCGATCCGTTACTTTTATTTTCTAAAAAATATCTATCAAAATTCATAAAATAATAAGATTCCCTTCATTTTTAAGATAAAAAAGAATGTCCGTAATTTGTACTTATGTATGTACTTACGATTATTTTGCGGATAGGAGAAAGCGAGATTTTTAAAATAGATTAAGCGAGTTCAAGGTTCACTAACTTAAAATTATGAGAGAGGGTTAAGCATGATTTCTCAAAAAAAACTTTTTATTAATACATTAAGTACTCGCTTTAGATGGTTAACAATTAAAAGCTGCTTTCTGGGAAGCCTGACTGTTTTTGCCAGTTGGCAAGCCTCTCCTTGCAGAGGTTTCGATGAATTTAATCAAAGTGAAGATGCTTTTCGATACCAAAGTCATTATCATTTTCATCCTGAAAATGGCACACCCCAATTTTGGTCGCATAGGGAAAGGGTTAGAAATATTGGGCTAACAAGAGAGCCTGTGGAACGGTATCGCCCGAGAAGTATTTTATCCTTACCACAATCTTCTGAAGAAATTTTTACTAAGCATTTCGCAGAGACAAATTCGACAGTTTCTAACTCAAAAGCCATAATACTGGGGACAAATGATTGGAGACAATCCGTTGAACATCAAGGTGATCTCGGAACTTGTGCAAGTTTTGCAACGGTAGAAGGTTTGAAATTTGTTCATAAAAACACTTCTCTTTCTCACCCTTATCTTATTGTAAAAGCAGAAAAACGCGATGATTGTATAAATAACGGTATTTCACTTGGTCATACGATGGATACAGCTCTTGATATTGGTGTCGTTGATGGAAATTTGTGGCCCTACAAACCTTACGCTGCTTCAGTAAAAGCCACAAATAGTGAGATTAGAGATCCAGATCATTGGAATATTTGTTTAAATCCCCCTTTTACGAAACTTGTCGAAAAAAACTTTGTTAAATATGCTTTTGAGGATGTAAAAAGCCTCTTTTTATCGGAACAAAGACGTTGCAAAATTGGTGAACGTTGCGAATTTTCCAAAAGCTTGACCATCTGTCAAGCGCTTACAGAAAACAAATGTCCTGTTATTATTTCAGTTCCAGTTGATGTGGGGGGTTGGCCAATATCAGGTGTGATTGAAACGCTCAATAGAGCAAACGGTTTTCATGCGATTACGATCTACGGATATGACCCCAAAACCGAATTTTTTTATTTTAAGAATACGTGGGGGCAAAATTGGGGCGAGCAGGGTCATGGTCGTATGAGTTTTTCTTATGTCGATAAGCATGCTAGTGAGGCATGGGTTGGCATAGGGGGAAGATTATTAGCATTTACGCAGTAAAGGCTTAGATAAACGTTAATTCTTAAAGAGTTTCAAATATATTATGGGAGAACAGTGAATGAAAGTATTTTTAAGTAGAGTTTTTGGTATTCCGTTTTTTACCGCTTTTGTCTTTTTTAGCTTGCCAACACAGGCTATTCAGTTCGGATTTGTATATGATTATCGTCTGGATGAGCCTTCTAAAAGAATTTTGGGAGATGCCGCTGGTAAATTAAGCCGTGCCATTATTACGGAATATCCAAAACACCCAAGAGACCAAAAATTTGATGTTGTAATAACCGTCAAGCTACAAAGCATTGATGGTGAGGGTGGAACCTTAGCCCAAGCTGGTCCCACCAAATTTGTGACATATAATCATGATGGAGGACAATACGTTACCGCTGGAACACTAGAAATTGACTTAGCAGATTTAAGAAGTCCTGGCCTTCTCAATATTGTTACGCATGAAATCTGTCATATTCTTGGTTTTGGGACTTTGTGGGAAGAATATAAACTCGTTAACACTAATGCTGCTGGTGAACAGTATTTTATAGGGACTCACGCAGCTCAAGCTTATACAAACTTAAGGGGTCGTCAAGGTTTAAGGGATAATCGGCTATGGAGTGTGCCGTTGGAAAGTGGAGGGGGTCCCGGCACCATCGGCGCTCACTGGTCTGAAACGGAATTTTATAATGAGCTTATGACAGGCTATTATAACGAGAATATCACTAATCCCTTGAGTTCCGTTACATTGGCTTCCTTCGTTGACTTGGGTCATAAGGTTAACTATACCAGTGCTGATCATTATCAATTACCAAGGACTATTAATTCGGGTGCGTTCATAGGTGCTCAATTGGGGCAATATAATTATAACAGAAGGCCCTATCATAACTGTACGCATCATTTACATTATACGCCCTATAATTGTGGTGCCACATGCGCAGTTCAATAAAAAATTGTTCGTATCATTTTGAAAAAAGTGCGGCAAAATCATAAATAAACAGTATTTAGCAAATTTAGAGCTGCCCTATCCGAAATGGACTTGGCGGCTCTTTGTTGTTTCGGCCCTCTACAGGACAAATAAATTGGAAATATTTATTTTGATATGAGGTAATTTGGAGTAGTCTATAACAGAATCTTATCCGGCTAAATTAAGTAAATTATAAGGAGTTACGCCCCCTTGAGTACAGCTCAATTCTTGGCAGCAGATCCAAAAGTGAGTGCGTGGGTGGTCGCATCTGCGGGTACGGGCAAGACAAAGGTTTTGACAGATCGCATATTAAATTTACTTCTTCAAGGATTTGCTCCTGAGCGTATTTTATGCTTAACATTCACAAAAGCTGCAGCCTCAGAAATGGCTAATCGTTTAATGAAACGATTAGCGCACTGGGCGACATTACCGGAGCTTGAGCTGAAGCGAGACCTTCAGGAAATCTCAAGTGAGACAATCATATCTCTTCAACTTATTTCGCGAGCGCGACAATTATTTACCCTTGTATTAGATGCGCCAGGTGGCATGAAAATTCAAACCATTCATGGTTTCTGTCAATCAGTTTTGTCTCGTTTTCCTATTGAAGCAGGAATTCCTCCCCATTTCCGCGTTTTGGATGATTTGTTAGCGGAAGAATTGTGGCTGGAAGCCCAGCGTCGCGTATTTGCGAAGCCCTCATCTTTAGCTGATGCAGCGCTTTCCACGTTAAATCCCTATATGGCGGATCAGAGATTCAGTTCAATCTTAAACGATTTTTACTATGATCGATCGCGCATTGAAGTGCTTCTCAAAAGATATGATAATTTGTGGGATTATGCGACTGAACTATTGGCCTTTTTAGAAGTTGATAAGCGACTTGAAAATCCCGAAGAGCTTTTACAGCCTGATTTAATATCGAGACTAAAAACTCAATTTGAGCCCTTCGAGACTGATTTCGAGGCTTATATAAAAACATATTTGACACAAAAAAATGAAATACGCAAAAAACTGAAACCGGAACAAATGCCTCAGGCGGAACGTGTATATCAATTTGTGCGCTCCTTATCCGCTTTGGAAGTTGTCCAACGCACAATTGCGACTTTAGCGCTTTTTCAAGAGATTATTCAAGATTACCAACATCAGAAATCCCGTCGCAGCGTATTAGATTATGATGATCTAATTCAAAAGACCCAGAACTTATTAAATCAGCCGGGTATTGCGGCATGGGTATTATATAAATTAGATGGAGGTATTGATCACTTATTAGTTGATGAAGCCCAAGATACAAATGCAGATCAATGGGATATTATTCTCAGTTTAACTTCAGAATTCTTTACACAAAATAAATCTCGTCGAACAATTTTTGCGGTGGGGGATCCCAAGCAATCGATTTACAGTTTTCAAGGGGCAAACCCGGAAGATTTTCTAAAAATAAAAGATCATTTTTCTCAGTTGTCACAAAAAGGGGGCCAGAATTGGCGAGACGTTCGATTGGATTTATCTTACCGGTCAACGGCAACTATTTTGAATATTGTTGATGAAGTTTTTGCCAATGATCAAAACAAAAAAGGTATCTGCTTTGATAGTTCAGATATAATTCATCATGCTCATCGAGAACCATCGATCGCGCATCTTCCGAGTTTAGTGGAATTATGGCCTCTGATTGAGCCGGAAGAAGATGATGGAGAATTGGGTGAGTTGGAATGGCACTTGCCTTTAGAACGTGTAGATCGTGCGAGCCCACAATCTCGTCTGGCGCACTATTTAGCGGAGCAAGTTGAGAGCTGGATTCATGCTAAAGGTCTCTTGCCCTCAACGCATCAGCCCATACAACCTCGGGATATTCTTATTCTGGTTCGTAAGCGCAGTATCTTGGGGCAAGAAATCATACGTGCTCTTAAGAAGCGGAATATTCCTGTTGCAGGTGCAGATCGACTAATATTGTCAGATCATATTGCCGTCATGGATCTCTTGGCTTTGGGTCAATTTTCCGTTCTTCCAGAAGATGACCTCAGTTTGGCCAGTATTTTGCGCAGCCCCTTAATCGGAATGAGTGAGGATGACTTGTTCAGTCTTGCCCACGGACGTCCGGGGACACTTTGGGCGTCATTGTCAAAAAATGCTCAAGAGAAACTTTCATTTCAAGAAGCATATATTTGGTTAAAAGCATGCTTAAGGGAAGTAGATCTGTGTCCAGTATATGAATTTTATAGTTGGGTATTAACGCAGCAAGAAGGGCGCTGTCGATTTTTAAGTCGTTTAGGGCATGAAGTAGAGGATGCTTTAGAAGAATTTTTGAGCCTTTGCCTAAATTATGATCAGGAGCATGCAGGATCTCTCCAAGGATTTATTCACTTTATGACTCATCAGACCCAAGAGATTAAGCGGGATACATCTGACACGATTCATAACCAGGTTCGGTTGATGACGGTACACGGGTCTAAAGGACTTCAGGCACCCATTGTCATTTTACCCGAAGCTGCCGAATCTGGAAAAGAGCGCGCGGATTCTCTTTTATGGACAGATAAACTTGTGATGTTACGACCAACTCAAGTTCAAGATACCGCCGATACTAAGTATTTTAAAGATAAGGAATGGCAAGCGACCACTGAAGAGCGACGTCGATTATTGTATGTAGCGTTGACGCGGGCTCAAGATCGTCTTTATGTTGGGGGATGGAAATCAGCGAGAGAGTTAGCCAAGGACTGTTGGTACCAAGTTATAAAAGATGCATTATACATAAAGTCTGAAAGCAATGTATATTCCCATGATCAACAGATTCTCCCCCCAGACATAAACACATTTAACTCCTCTGAAGCTTTTGTTGAAGATGTATTGACCTTACCAGAATGGGCTCTTACCTCTCCCCTTGAGATGCCTAAAACTCTGAACGATTCTCAATGGGAAAAGAGTTATTCCTTAAAAGCAATTGAGCGTGGCATCCTTATTCATAGGTTATTTGAATATTTGCCTGAATTGGAAACGCATCTTCGGTATGGGAAAGCTTGTCAGATAATCGAGAAGGAAGGCCTCCTTATCTCTGATTGGCAAAGCGATATTGAGACAACTTTAAAAATTTTAAATGATCCCAATCTTGCGGACATATTTGGGCCTCATTCTTTGGCTGAGGTACCTGTAAGTGGTGTTGTCGATGGCATACCTTTTCAAGGACGTATTGATCGCCTCCATGTAACGGAGGAGACACTTACAATTATTGATTATAAATCCGATCAAAATCCTGCGGGTTCTGCAGAGGATATTCCAGACACCTATAAAAGGCAACTTGAGGGATATGCAGCCGCACTGAAATCAATATACCCTAAACATCGAATTCGCAAAATTATCCTTTGGACAACGGGTCCAAAGGTTCAAATCTTGTGATGTTCACTTCAAATTTTTAAGTCTTAGACTCTGAGAGTTCATTTTCAGATAGAGCATCCTCACGCTCTTCCTTCCTGGCTTCAAAAACACTTTTTCTTTTTAGGGCAACTTTTTTAGGTGTATTTTTTTCAGTCTTTAAGCCATTTTCGAAAAAGTTAGGAGTATAGCCCGTTAGTTGTAGGGCTGCTTCAAAATCTTTTTTGTCTGATGCGGAATCTGCTACGTTCTCTTCCTCTTCCTCAAATTCTCCTCTGGCTATATGTTTTTGAAATTGACCGGTAGCAACACTTAAAACAATTGTATTGATGTCTGCAGTGGCATCAACCGTTGTGCGGGTTGCTTCCGTTATGAACACATCATTTGCAGAATCTAAATTATCAATAAGGGAACGTTTAGCAACTATAAATTCGTTTAGGTAGGCATTGCGAATATTTCGTTTTTCTTTAATTAACTTTGTAAGATGCGCAGATTTTGAAAGAGCGTTTTTATGTTCTGCGTAAGAAGTGCGGACAGTTCGTTCTATTTGTCGAAGAGAAAGACCTAAACGTGCGTGTGATTCTGAAAGACGTTTGATGGTTTCTCGAGATTTTGCTAAATCGGCTCCGCCATTAAACAAGTTATGACGAGCAACAACCATAGCTGTCAGTCGACCTTGAGATCCAGTTGTGGCGCTCATGTTCCGATCTTTTTCTCCTTCTAATTCCAAGGTAATTGTGGGAACAAGTTTCGAGCTGCTTTCTTTATTGGTGGATTCTGCAATTTGAACGTTACTTTTAGCAACCTTAATTGCGTTGTTGTTGTCGATAGCCATACGAACGGCCATTTCAATGGAATCAGGAATTAAATAAGCGGGGAGTTTAATGCGCTTAATTTGATCAGGTGCTTCCTTACCAACCACCTCAATAAATTTTGCTTTTGCAACTTCTAGATCAGATTGAATATTTGATTTCGTAACAAAAGTATCTTGTAAACGAGAGTCAACTTGATATAAATCCGAAATTGGAGCTGCGCCAGCTTGAACAATTTCTGCTACTTTTTCCTTCATGGATTGATGAAACCGAATGTTATTATCAGCAATTCGTAAGAGACGTTGCAGTCTGCGAATATCGATAGCTGCTGTGGCAGCATCTAGTATGGCTGTATCGGTGGTTATTCCAAGTGTTCCTCGGGCTTGTTGTTCTTGCGAGCGTGCACGAGCTACACGTGATGAAGTTGCATTCCCATCAAATAGAATCTGCCGAATGATAACAGAAGGGTCACTGCGGGTTGTGCTAATTGTTCCTGAGCTGGCAAGGGGGTTCAGGGAGTTAATACCAAAACTGCGGCGAAAATTGTCTCGTCCGACACTGGCACGTAAATCAACTGTGGGCATATATCCGGCTTTAGCTTGTGTAATAACTTCCTCGGCTGCACTTAAAGCTTGTTTGTCAGCATTGATGCTGGGTTGATGAGTTAATGCTTCTTTAATAATGCCTGAAAGACTACTTGCTGAAGACTTAATAGGTTGTTTGTATTGAGTTAGTGTATCGTGTGAAAAAGGGGAAATTTCACTCGCAATCTTATTTTCAGATTCTGCATTCGCAGCCTCATTACTCATTTTTGCCTTAATTGGGGAAGGGGGTGGTGGTAAGGAAGCCTTGCTCATCGGAGTATACCCAAGTATGAAAGACAAAGCAAAATAAGGCCCAATTTTTGTTAGACTTATTCTATTCATATCACTGCCTCTATATCCTCTTTTATATAATGATATCATTATATTAAAAATTTTATATATTTTTTTATCTAAAATTAAGATAGTTGAAACTTTTTGTGTGGTTTGATTGAGGGGTAAGGTATGATTAAGGGTGCATTTTTATGGCTAATGAACGCGAAACTGGGCCGAGAGAAAGTCTTAAGTATGGAGATGCTTTACTCCATTGCTTAGAGATTATATCGGGTTTGTTAAATTATCGCGTTTCCACGGAGTCTTTTAAAGCAGGTTTGCCTATTGGGCCAAAGGGATTTTCTCCGGCAATGTTATTGCAAGCCGCCGAACGGTTTAATTTTAAGTCAAAAATAGTCGCCCGTACACTCAATGAACTTTCTTCCCATTTATTACCTTGTATTCTCATGATGAGAGGAGGAAAAGCTTGTGTTTTGGTGGCCATAGATGAGTTTGTCGCTACAGTCTTTTTCCCGGAGGAAAAAAAACACCCCAAACCCTACCAATTGAAGAATTAAGAGAACAATATACAGGTAAAATGATTCTTGTGGCTCATAAGCCATTGGAAAAAGAGGAATCAAGAGATACACCTCTCTCGTGGTTTTGGGATACCTTAAAAGTTTTTAGCTCAATTTATACTCAAGTTGTTTTGTCTTCAGCATTAATAAACCTTTTCTTATTGGCGGGCACATTATATGCAATGAATATTTATGATAGAGTATTGCCAAATAAAGCTTTTGATACATTACTAGTTTTGTCTATTGGTATATTTGTAATTTATTTCTTTGATTTTGCGTTGCGCATGATACGGGGATACTTTGTGGATATTGCTGGAAAAAATATGGATGTATTGTTGGGGAGCTTTTTATATCAGCGTATTTTAGGTTTACAATTTATCCACCGCCCTGCATCTGCTGGTGGACTTGCGCATTATTTAAAAGAATTTGAGGGGGTTCGAGAATTTTTTTCATCTACAACTATTGTCACTCTCGTTGATATTCCTTTTGCCATATTATTTTTGATTGCAATCGCTATGATTTCAATATCTATGGTCATGGTTCCTATTACAGCCATCGTTCTTATTTTGATTATTAGCTTTGCAATGCAACCGGCAATGAAGGGGTCCGTTAAGAATCTTCTATCTCAGATGGAATATAAGCATGGAATTTTGATGGAATCTTTGTCTGGGCTTGAAACGGTTAAATCTATGAATGCAGAAGGGAGAATGTTGCATAAGTGGGAAGAATCGGTTTCAGGAGCAGCTTTAGCTGCCAACAGAGTGTATTATATGTCGCTGCTTTCCTCTAATGCGATCTTTTTTATACAAAATGCGGCATACGTTTTTCTGATAGTTATCGGTGTTTATGAAGTTGCAGCAGGCACATTATCTGTTGGAGGTTTGATTGCGGCCACAATCCTAACCACGCGGGCAATTGCATCAATGGGAAGTGTCGTTGGGTTAACAGCACGCTTTAACCAAGCTTATGCTTCCTTAAAACTTCTTGATCTAATCGTAAATTTGCCGGCTGAGCGACCTCCCTCTATGCGATACATTCACCGCAACATTTTTGAGGGAGAAATTGATTTTATAGATGTAGAATTTGCCTATCCTGGTCAGAAATTAAAAGCGTTAAGAAATCTTTCTTTTAAAATTAAAGCTAGAGAAAAAGTAGCATTAATTGGTCGAATGGGTTCTGGCAAAACGACAATAGAAAAGTTACTCCTGGGGCTATATTACCCCAATTCGGGAACTATTTTAATTGATGGCATTGATATGCGCCAATTAGATCCCGTAGAAATTCGCTCTTCAATTGGGTACGTATCTCAAGAGATTTTCTTATTTAGAGGCACTGTTCGGGATAATATTGCTATTGGAAATGTGACAGCCGATGATCAGCAAATTTTGAGAGCTTCCAAACTTGCTGGTGTTGATGATTTTGTGCGTCAACATCCGATGGGGTATGATATGCCAATTGGTGAAGGTGGTTCTGGCTTATCAGGGGGACAGCGTCAATCTATTGCCATTGCAAGAGCCCTTCTTCATGACCCCTCAATCTTAGTTTTGGATGAGCCTTCGGCCTCTATGGATCCTGAATCTGAATTTTTGTTGATTAAACGCTTAGAAGAGCATATTCCTGAAAAAACTCTCATTGTTGTGACTCATCGTAATTCAGTTTTATCTTTGGTAGATCGTATCATTGTCATTGATCAAGGACGTATAGCAGCTGATGGTCCGCGGGATAAAATTTTAGAATTACTTGTTAAAGGATCTGTAACTCAAGAATCTCCTATAGAAGAAGAGGAGGCTGATTAATGTCGCTGCCTCCTGAACAAGATCTGGATTTTTTACCGCCACGAGTGGCTGCTCTTGTGCGTGTCGGTCACAAGAAAACATATTTGACTCAAAAAATTATTCTTCTCTTCTCTATGGTTTTTATTGTTTGGGCACATTTTTCTGAACTCCACGAAGTTACAAAGGGAACAGGTAGAATTGTTTCTTCGACTCATATTCAAACCATTAGCAATCTAGAGGGCGGTATTGTTAAGGAGATTTTAGTGCGCGAAGACCAGCAAGTTATGCAAGGTCAGGTTCTTGCTCGTTTAGATCCAACAATTTCTCACGCGAAATATATACAAGATACTGAAAATTACTATAGATTTTTGGCCACTTCTGAAAGATTACGTGCGCAAATTGCGAATAGAGAATCCTTTGTTCCCAGTCAAGACCTAATGATGAATGCACCGAATCTGGCTCTTCAGGAACAACAACGTTTTTTATCAAATAAGCTAAAAAAACAAAATGATATACAAATTGCGAAAAAAGATTTTCAAATCAAAAAACAAGAAGTTTATGAAACAAAAGCAAAATTAACAGATGCTCAGAAGCAATACGAATATGCTTCAGAGCAAGCTAAAATTGTAAAGCCACTTTATGAAAAAAAAATATATTCAAAAGTTGATTATATAAAAATAAGTAGAGATTTGGCTGAGCAGGAGGCACAACAAAAAGTATTGTCATCAAGTTTGAAACGGCTCACCGTATCCTTGGGACAAGCCAAAGATAAACTTACTCAAATTCAAATTCGCTATAAAAATGAAGACCTACTTGAACTTCGTGATGTTGAAGGAAGATTAGCCGAAGCGAGAGGCGCCCAAACTACAGATCGTGACCGTGTTATGCGTATGGAAATTCGGTCTCCCATTACAGGAACAATTCGTGATTTAAAAATACGCACTGTGGGGGGAACTGTCCAGCCTGGTGAAGCCATGATGGATATTGTTCCTTTAAACGATACATTGGTGGTTGAAGCTCAAATTGTCCCGGCAGATGTTGGTTTCATTAGACAAGGCATGGAAGCCACAATAAAAGTTACAGCTTTTGATTTCAGTAGTTATGGAGGACTTCAAGGGGTAATTGAAGACATTAGTGCAGACACAATTACAGATAAGCGAGAAGTAACTTTTTATCGTGTTTTATTGAAAACGAGTTCCAGTGTGCTTGTAAAAGATGGAAAATCTCATCCGATATTGCCAGGTATGCAAGTTGAAGTGGATATTTTGACAGGGAAGAAATCTATTCTTGCTTACTTCATGAAGCCGTTTACAAGAGCCCTATCAAACTCAATGACGGAACGTTAAGACTTATTAAAGGGACAGATCCTTCGTCATATAGCATTCATGCGATTTGGCATAATTATGTGGGAAAGCGTTTCATAACAAATCGATTGATGGTCCAAACTGTAGGAGGGTAAAGACCTATAGTGAGTAACATACCTGGAATGAGGGGTAAAATGCCTGTCCATTCATGTTTTACAAACGATATGAGAATTGCGTATATAAAAGCATCAACGACCACAAGTAGCCCAAACCCTGCCCAGATCCAGTGGAATCTTTGGTGATATAAGATTCGCTTTTGGGTCATGACAAGCATATAGGCAATAAGCAATCGTAAGGCTGAAAATCCAAGTGGGTAGGCATAAATTCCATCAAGAATTAAACTTATTAAAACCAATTGCTCAACAGGAAGTAAGTCTGATCGATAGAAAGACCAATAGTAAAGAATAATAAGAAGCGGTGTGGGATAAATTCCTATTTTTTGCCAAATGGGAAGAATCGTTAAACATAAAACCGAAAGCAGAAAGCAAAAAACAAGTAAGCGACGCTTCCACGTTTGCCAAAGCAATGATTCTTCATTAAATATCATAAAACTAAATCCAGAGTTTATAAAAGAAGGAAAATTTATTTCTCAATTCTGTCATAAGGAAATTCAAAGGCCAAGAAGAATTGTCACAAAAGAAGGTGTATCTTTGACGAAGGGACGGGCTTTTATAATATCACTTGTAACATGAGTGATGACAGCGACAGGAAGCCCCCGAGGAAAAATTCCCCCGTAGCCAGAAGTGATTAAGCGATCACCAACTTTGACTTTAACCTTAGCGCTCTTTTCAAGATGGATGAGTTGTAATTCAGGCCCATTCTGACCCGCAACAATGCCATGATCTTGAGTTGACTCCACTTCAACAGGAATGCGAGATGATAAATCTGTCAATGGCATAACACGAGCTGAGAGTGTTGAAAATCCTCCAACCTCACTGATTCTTCCCACCACACCTTCGGCCGTAATTACGGCTTGATCTTTGGTAATGCCTTCGCCAGCTTGGATGGTTAGCATTGTATTCATGCCATCACTAATTCGTCCAATAACTCGGGCAGAAATACGCTCAATTTTGGGGTCGGGAATAGCTTTGGCAAGTTGTTGAAGTTGTTGCTGGTCTAGAGTTTGCTGGCGTAATGTTTGTATGAGCGTCAGATATCGTTCATTTTCTTCCCGTAAAACTGTCACTTCCGTCCGTAGACTGTGGTGTGTACGCAAAACATCACTCCACGACGTAAGGGCTGTAAACGGTTGGCTGATAACATCAATAAGAGGTGCCGTAATATCCAAGAGCGCCGTGTTTAAATGTTGAACGGCCTTATTGTCCCGAATAGATAAAGTAAAAATGATTAGAGCACCTGCTAGAAAAGTAAAAAGTCCCAAAGGATAAGACGGTTGGCTTAAAGAAAGACGGTTAAGAAAAGTCGGATAGAGTGTAGATCTTGAGGGCTGCCGTTTCAGCGCTAGCGTTTTTAGTCCGGAAGGTGCAAATTTAGTCATAAAAAAATACACCTCTTGGTTAAACGAAGGTTTTTAGTGAGTTCTTTCGAATTGAATAACTTAAGCCATTCGCATGGGAAGAACTGCCCTTATAATAACGGACTCCCGGCTGACTTTAAAGAGTCTTTTTAAGAATAATTAAAGAATCTTAGTTGCATTTATTTGTGACATAACACCGCAAGAACTTTAGAGGGAGATGCGATGACCTTATTTTCTAACACATCAGCAAATTAAGAAAATTATGATTACAATTCCTGAAAATGCCAAAGCTTACATTATTCACAATTTCTAATACATACTTACCAAAACGTTTTGTAGGGTTTTAATTTCTTCTAAGGCATGTCCAGTGCCTTGAACAACGCATGTAAGAGGATTTTCTGCTACAAAAACCGGTAAACCTGTTGCCTGAGACAACACATTATCAAGATTTTTGAGTTGCGACGCTCCCCCTGTCATGACAATGCCACGATCCACAATATCAGCCGAAAGTTCCGGGGCGGTATTTTCCAGAGCAGTTTTAACCCCATGGATAATAGCGGCAACCACCTCAGTCATGCTTTCAGCAATTTGTTTTTGATTAATCTCAACTTCTTGGGGAACGCCATTAATTAAGCTGCGACCCTTGATACACATTTTGATTTCCTGGCTATTGGCACATATGACTGCGGATCCAATTTCCTTCTTTATTTTTTCAGCGGTGCTTTCTCCAATCAGAAGGTTATGAGTACGGCGGATATAGTTGATAATGGCTTCATCCATTTTGTCACCCCCTACGCGCACGGAACAAGCATAAACGATGCCCCCTAAGGATAATATAGCAACTTCTGTTGTGCCGCCCCCAATGTCTACAACCATGGATCCTGTCGGTTCTGTAACCGGCAAGCCAGCCCCAATGGCAGCAGCCATCGGTTCTTCAATCAAAAAAACACGACGACCGCCCGCACTTTCTGCAGACTCTTGAATGGCTCGTCGCTCCACGGCCGTTGAACCAGAAGGAACACAAATAATAATTTGGGGTGCTGCAAAACTACGTCTATTATGGACTTTACGTATAAAGTGTTTAATCATTTCCTCAGCGACTTCAAAGTCTGCAATCACGCCATCCCGCAAAGGGCGAATAGCTTGGATGCCGCCGGGTGTACGTCCCACCATAAGTTTGGCTTCTTCACCAACTGCTAGAACTTGCCTTTTTCCTTTGTTCATTGAAATCGCAACCACAGAAGGTTCATTTAGAACAACACCTCGACCTTTGACATAAACCAAAGTATTGGCAGTACCCAAGTCAATCGCCATATCAGCTGAAAAACTTCCCAAAAATCGTGACAGTATTCTCACTTTTGAAATCCTTCTATTCCCATGTTCATTTGTATATAGTTTTACGAGGAATAGGGGGCTGACCGCAAGTGTTTTGTCAGAAAAAGTATAGGGACTTATTCTAAATTTTTTCTCGAAATTTAAGGTCTTATCGATAGGAGGTCTCTTTAAGGAGAGGCAGGGAGAGTCCCTCGGGCAGCAACTTCATAATTTTTAAAAAGAATCATGTCAATAAGAGGTTCGAAATTCATCTTGACGAGGGGGATAATTTAACGTTAGCTCAGTTCTACAATTAAGTGCCCAAGATGAAATAAAGGAGAAAATTTATGACACACACACTTCCTAACTTACCTTATGATATCAATGCGTTAGAGCCACACATTTCCGCACAAACTTTGACTTTTCATCATGGGAAACACCACCAAACGTATGTTACAAATCTCAATAATTTGATTCAAAATACGGAATTTCAAGATAAATCTCTAGAAGAGATTATTTTTGCGACGGCGACGATACCTGAAAAGGCAGGCATTTTTAATAATGCAGCCCAAGTTTGGAATCATACGTTTTTTTGGAATTGTATGAAGCCTAGGGGCGGTGGACAGCCAACAGGTGAGTTGAAAATGCTTATTGAAAAAACTTTTGGATCCTATGAAACTTTTGCTGCTGAATTTAAACAAGCTGCTATAACACAATTTGGCAGTGGCTGGGCATGGTTGGTTGTTGAGAAGGGTAATTTGCGGATTATGAAAACCGCCAATGCTGATCTTCCTATGGTTCATGGGGCAACAGCTTTATTAACTTGTGATGTTTGGGAACATGCCTATTACCTTGATTATCAAAATCGCCGTCCAGATTATGTGGATACTTTTTTGACACATCTTGTAAATTGGGATTTTGTGGCGAGCCATTTGAATGCAAACTAATTTAATAAAATTATTCTGTATTCTGCCTTAAAAAATGAGAAGTAAAATAATCATGCACTCACAAAATTTAAAAGTAAGTCTTTGTGTGGGGTTGTTTTTCGTGGTGAATTTTGGGCCTACAATACTTCCGATTTGGGGGCAAGATCCAAAGATAGACATTGGGGAGATCGGTTCGGAAAGCCATTCGCAAACAACGTCAAGCCAGTTGGATGTTTCTCTTATTTCTGATTCGCGTGGGTCAATTTTAAGTTTTGATTGGGGCAAAAAAAAGCCAGCTCTGGCTGTTGTAAAAGAGTCTGTATGCCTTAAAAATGGAAAGTGGTGGATTGTTTTTGATGAGGGCGCCATACCGACACTTCCCGATTTGAATGAATACCCGATTACGGCAATTAAAAGCATTCAGATTATTCCCGTAAAAGATGCTGTCGTCTTACAAATCACAACAGATCCTGAATTTATGCCTGACATTGAAAAAGAAGGGGATAAGTGGCAAATCATTTTTAAACCACAACCCATAACGCTGAAGCATGAAGTGATTTTACAGTTTCCTCACTCTAAAGAGGAGGGATTCGTTGTTGAGTTAGAAAACTCAGGGAAGGAAGTTCGGTTTATCGATTCTACGACGGGGTATATTAACGTTATATTTCCAACCCTAAGAGTGGGCTTGGGAAGAGAGAAACATCAAACTTTTCCCGAATTTCATCTTTTAAGTTCGGCTCAAGGTATTGGTTTTCAGCTGGTAAAGGAGGATATGGCGCTCCAGGTCTCCTCTCATGCAATCAAGCTCTCCCATCCAGATGGTTTAGCAATTTCAGCTTCTGAAGACAGAGATCGGGTCCGTCCCGCAGTTGAATCTATCGGATTTTTTACAGATGCCCAAGATCTGGATTGGGTTGCGCGATGCCAAAAGATAAATGAAGAACTATTGGATTTACCCCACAGTCAACATGGTCCCGGTGAATTAGAAATAGCTTGGCTATTGTTGAGTTATGGTCGAATAGAAGAGGCAATGGGATATTTAGCTCATTTGGCCCAAGAGCGTCCTAGCATTACAGATTTGCCATTGTTCCACATGCTTCATGGCATGGGGAGTCTTCTTCTGAATCGCTTGTCAGAAGCTCAAACGCAATTATGGTCATTGCAAACTGAACCAGAAGCTCAAGTTTGGTTGTCGACGGTCAATGCTCTTCAACATTCTCATAACATTGCTATAAATTCTAAACGACTTCAAGAGCTTAGGGCTCGGTTTCAAGAAGCCAAACACCTGATTAAATCTTATCCAAAACCATTACGGCAACAATACGTGTCGATCGTTTTAATGGCGGGTATTGCGGTCCAGGACCTTGAAACTTTAAAAGCATTTCTTGAACAAGAATTAAGTCCTGAACATTCGAATCAACGAGAGGTTTATGAGCTCGCTCGAGCCAGAGTTTTGATGAGTCAGATAAAACCAGAAGCTGCCATGCAAATTTTGGGCGAATTGATGGAAAAAGCAACCTCTCCCCTAGTGCGGGCTATTGCTTGTTTTGATTATATATGTCATCGCTTGGAGACAAAATTAATGAAGCCAGAAGATGCGCTTTCACAATTAGAAGCTATTCGTCTCCAATGGCATGGAGGTTGGTTAGATCGTCAAATAGAAGCGTATCTTGTAAAGTGGCGAGCTCAGAAAAATTAAGACCCTCATTTGCCATTAAAATATTCCTTGACATTTTATTCTTGAATATTCATATCTTTAATTCAAAATCAATTGATGCGGATAAAAAAATGATAGGGCCTTCAAGCCATAAAAATAAAGAATTCCTCCTCTCTGTTATAGGGCGGACCATCTTTATTATGATTCCATCTAAATCCCTCAAGCGCAGCTAGCGCTATATTTTATTTTTTCATTAACACAATTTAGGTTAATTATTTTCCCCCTTCCCGGGAGATATTGTTATATATTTTTATTAGGAGATACTGATGTCGACAAGACACAAAGCTGACAAAATTGGCCTTTGGCCATTGACCTCTCTCGTTACAGGGAATTTGGTTGGATCTGGCGTTTATTTATTGCCGGCTACCTTAGCAATATATGGGACAATTAGTATATTTGGATGGATAGCCGCTTCATTGGGTGCGATCCTACTTTCCCTAGTTTTTGCTGATTTGAGCTCTCAGGAAACCAAAACGGGTGGTCCTTATCTTTATGCTCGGGAAGCTTTTGGAGACACGGTAGGCTATTACATTTGTTGGGGATATTGGTTTTTGACATGGATTAGCAATCCGGCTTTAGCCATTGGTGCTGTAGGCTATATCTCTGTTATTAGCGGGGGTTTGAGTTCTTTAACACACTTCATCCTTGAGGTTTGTATTGTTATCAGCCTGACAATTTTTAACCTCCTGGGTTTAAAGGTAACGGGACGTGCAGAACTATTCATTACGATTTTGAAGGTTATTCCCCTTTTGTTATTGCCCATTATTGGTCTTTGTTTCATAGATATTTCTACATTTTCTCATCATATCAATGTATCAGATAAATCATTTGGTGCTGCCCTCAATGCCGCAACTTTGGCAGCTTTGTGGTGTTTTGTGGGGCTTGAGACGGGAACAGTTCCGGCGGGTCAAGTTCATCAAGCCTCTCGTACAGTTCCTCAAGCAACTATTTTAGGAACTATCATTGCAGCAATCATCTATGTTTTGGGTGCTGTAGTTATTATGGGCGTTGTTTCGCCGGCAGATCTTTTGCAGTCAAAGGCACCATATGCAGATGCTGCGCAGCGCATCTTTGGTGGAGCTTGGGGTATGCCAGTGGCTTTGGCCGCAGTTATATCTTGTTTAGGGACGCTAAATGGTTTCTTAATTATTGTGGGACGTATTCCTTATGGGGCAGCGGAAGATGGGTTGTTTCCGAAATTTTTTACACAGACAACTCGTCATGGTACGCCTTATTGGGGGGTGTTGATTTCTTCACTTTGCTCTATTCCTATTTTGTTGCTGTCTTTGCAAAATACCTTAATGGAACAATTTAATTTCGTTATCGAAATCGCGGTAACATTGATTTTAATTGTTTATAGCGTCTGTGTGTTAGCCTATCTGAAGCTCTTGTTCCGCGATGGTAGAAACACATTTCCCAAAATTGCATTGGGTCTTGGAGCTCTTCTCTTTACCGGGTGGGCTATATGGGCAGCAAATTTTAAGATGGTATGTTTTTCATTGGTTATTCTTCTCTTGGGTATTCCGATGCGTTTGTGGATGACGCGGTCTCGGGCGAGTCTCAATCAAAATTGATTCTCCTTGTTTGTTCTGCTTTTTTGTCAGTGTATTGCATTGCATAATAAAATTATTCTAAAGTGAGCTAATAATTTTATAAAGAAGAAAGGCTAACATGAAACGCAATCTTTTCCTGAGTTCTTTTATAGCCCTTGCTTTTCTTTCTCTGTTTTTCTGGAAATCCCAGCGGGGAGAAATCGATTCATTTTCTCAAAAAGCCTCTCTATTTGCTGAACAGGGTAAGGTAACAGATTCTATTGTAAAATTGATGGGGCTGACGGGAATTCGCATAGAAGGAGACCCGATTCAAGCGGAAACTTCGTGGCCAGCACCACTCATATATCTTAAATCACGCAAATTAGATGATGTTGTTGCCGCGGTTCAGGGAAAAAGAGATCCTCGAATTTCATGGCTGGGCAATCCTAAAAAAGAGCGGTGGGAAGATGACAATACAAAGCCGGCTTTATCTCCAGCTCAGACTCAAGACATTATCAAAATATCTTTAGAGTCATTACGATTGGCCCCTCGGATTGATCCGGAAACTTCGGCTCATAATTCTCGGGGAATTTTGTTCTTAGGAGCAACATTGTCCCGAGTGCGTGATCGACTGGCATATTTAAATGATCAATATCGGTTACGCAAGTTGGCGCTGACTCTTCCCGTTTATATTTTAACAGGAGAAAGACCCCTTGATGAAAAGGTTGGAGAAACGGCTGCGAGCTTAACGAACTCGGACAATAAAATTATTCCTTTTCGTAAGGATTGGGTTTCATCTGGAAAGCCGGTAACTGATGAAGGGGAGATGATTAAGCTCGTATTTTCTCAGTCCCGCCATGAAGACCTTGAGATGAGTAACGTGTTTTATGTGTACTCCCCCAGAGGAAGAGAAAGAAGAGCGACAACAGAGAGTACCATTATCCAGTGGTTAAAGGAATTCCATCCTAAAGCGGGTCGATACGTTGCTATTTCTAATCAACCCTATATCTTTTATCAAGAAAGTGTTATTCGTCGTGTCCTTCTTCAAGCGGCTCGCGCAGATATTCAAGTGGACGTCATTGGGTCTGAAATAGAGCCTAAAGATAAGTCTCCTGATTTAGATACAGAGCAAGCTAAGAACCTGTTGAATAACATATCTCGTATTTTATATGAGCTGTTAGAAATAAAGAAAATTTGCAAATAAGGAATTTTGAGGTTTAAATTTTTTCCTTAAGAAGTTTTTCAATTCTTTGGGCTTCATCGAAGCTCTCATCAAGTCGGAATCGGAGAGTCGGAGTGAATTTTGACTTCAATTCTTTGCCAAGCTGATGTCGAATATATCCTGTTATCTCCTTAAGATAACTTATTGTTTCCACACGATATTGACCCCCTAAGGGCATAATGTAAACTGTGGCATTCTGCAAATCAGGCGACATTTGGACTTGCGTGATGGTCACGGAAGTTGGCAGTCCGGGTTCTGGAAACTCTGCACGTAAAAATAAAGTTGATAGAATATGACGCACTTCTTCACCAACTCGCAGTCGTCTATGGCTGGGGGCTTTGGGGGGGGTAAATAAACTATCTTTTTGTCGTGACGTCATTTTCCTGATTTTAGCCCTAAATTTGTCGGGCAATACTCTCGATTTCATAACATTCAAGGATGTCTTTTTCTTGAATGTCATTGTAATTTTCTAAAACAATTCCACACTCATAGGACTCTTTGACATCTTTCACTTCATCCTTAAAGCGCTTCAGAGACTTCAAGGAGCCTTCATGAATTACGACATTGTCGCGCAATAGTCTTATTTTCGCATCTCTTTTGACAAGGCCTTCAGTGACATAACATCCAGCAACTTTTCCAACTTTACTAATACTAAAGACTTGACGAATTTCAACAAAGCCTAAGAATTTCTCACGTAATGTGGGGGCAAGCATTCCGCTCATTATACCCTTCATATCGTCGATAACATCATAGATGATAGAGTAATAGCGAATCTCAACATTATCTCGTTTTGCTAATTCGCGGGCTTGTGGGTTCGTGCGGACGTTAAATCCTATGACAATTCCGTTGGAGGCTCTGGCTAAAGTGATGTCACTTTCATTAATGCCCCCTACACCGCCATGAAGAACCCGAATGCTGACTTCATTGGTAGAGAGTTTGCCGAGGCTAGCTTGAATAGCTTCTAAAGATCCTTGAACATCTGACTTAATAACAAGAGAGAGTTCTCGTACTTCTCCTGCGGCGATTTGAGTCATCATTTGTTCCATAGAATTTCGGGCGGAAGCCGCAGCTTTTGCATCTCTTTCCCGACGCTGACGGAATTCTGCAACTTCACGGGCACGGGCTTCTGTTTCGACAACAAAAAATTCATCTCCCGCGGAAGGAACGCCATTAAAGCCCAAAATTTCTGCAGGCATTGCTGGCGTAGCAAATTCAATTTTATGGCCGTGATCATTCACGAGTGCACGAACGCGCCCCCATTCTGTACCGGCAACAAAAATATCTCCAACTTTTAAAGTTCCACGTTGAATCAAGACTGTTGCAACTGTTCCTCGGCCCTTATCAATTTGAGCCTCAATAACGACACCCTCCGCAGATCGATTTGGATTTGATTTCAGATCCAAAACTTCTGCTTGGAGAAGAATTTTTTCTTCAAGAAGATCGAGATTTAACAATTTTTTTGCTGAGACTTCAACGGACAAGATATCTCCCCCAAATTCCTCGAGAACGACTTCATGCTGCAAGAGCTCAGATCGAACGCGGTCCGGGTTAGCATCGGGTTTATCCATCTTGTTAATAGCCACAACCATGGGAACTTGGGCAGCTTTGGCATGGTGAATAGCTTCAACAGTTTGTTCCATAATGCCATCATCAGCAGCAACTACGAGAATAACAATGTCAGTAACATTGGCACCCCGAGCACGCATCTCTGTAAAGGCAGCGTGACCAGGGGTATCGATAAACGTAATCTTTTGGCCGGACTTTAGGGTAACTTGATAGGCTCCGATATGCTGAGTAATACCTCCAGCTTCTCCACTTACCACATCCGTTTTACGTAAAGCATCCAGAAGAGAGGTTTTACCATGATCAACGTGGCCCATGACAGTGACAACAGGAGCCCGATGAACTAAGTCACCTCCTTCATCATCTGCGCCTCGAAGCCCTTGTTCAATATCAGCTTCTGAGATGCGTTTAAATTTATGTCCAAACTCACTACAAAGTAATTCCGCAGTGTCTGCATCAATGGGTTGGTTAATCGTGACCATCATTCCCAATTTCATCAAGGACTTGATGACATCAGCTCCTCGCACAGCCATTCGGTTTGCAAGTTCTCCCACATTAATAATGTCGGGAATGATAACTTCTCGAACAACTTTCAGCTGTTCGGTTTGTTCCATGCTTTGTTTTTGCTTTTGACGGGCGCGCCTTAAGGATGCCAGAGATCTGCCTCTGCTTTCTTCTTCTCCAGATAAAGCACGTGTTATGGTTTGTCGATTCAATTTACGAGGTTGCTCGAATTCCTTTTTTGCAACAGGGGCTTCGATCTTCTTTGCAGGAATACGGGTACCTGCTTTTCGACGATTTCCTCCGTCTTCATCTTCCTCATCATCGCTCACTTTTGAAGCAATTGGGGTATGAGGGCGTCCATCTGTATGGGTATCTGGCTTATTGGGCAAAGCGTCAGGTGTCATAAGAATCGGTTCAGGAGTTGATTCTGATGGCGAGGAAGCTTGTTTAGTATCTTTTCGCGTACGTTCTTCCTGCTGACGGTCTTTCAACTCATCCATTTGACGTCGCCATTCGGCTTCTTCAGCTTCCCGCCGCGTTCTTTCTTCCGTTTCCATGGCACCCACTTTTAGGGCATCTTGAACAACTTTTAGACGATTGATAAGTTCTTCTTCTGTTAAATGTTTCCCGGTAGGAGTTGTGTTTTTTAAAACTTCCTCAGCAGGCGACTCTTGAGCAGCTTGGACTTGAGGAGTTTCGATGGGCTTCTCTTCCACAACTTCGCCAGGCATAGGGACGCGTTTGCGCTTAACCTCTACAGCAACTGTCTTTGATCGACCATGAGAAAAGCTCTGTCGAACTTGATCAGACTCAACGACCTTTTTTACATCTAGTTTTTTACTTAAGGTCAGGGTTTTCTTTTTTTCTCCCTGATCGGTCGCTTTACTCATACTATTACTCACCTAAACATTCATGTTAATCAGATTGCGAATCTTTTTCATCTTCAAACCAATGGGACCGTGCTGCCATAATCATTTCATTTGCTTTTGCGAGGGGAAGATTCGACTTACCAACAATATCGACTAGCTCATCTCCTGCAAGATCTGCAAAATCATCTAAGGATTTTACGCCACTTTTAACTAACTTTAACAACATTTCAGAGGTTAAGCCATCAATATCCATGACTTCTTTGGATAAACCCAACTCTTTGCATTCTTCAAGAACTTTTACATCTCGTTGATCTAAATAAGTGAGGGCGCGACTTTGTAATTCTTGACTGATTTCTTCATCAAATCCCTCAATATTAGCGAACTCAGTGATGGGAACATAGGCAATTTCTTCAATAGTTGCAAAACCTTCTGATGCTAACAATTGACCAATCATTTCATCGACATCTAACGTTTCCATAAACAATTTCGTCCGATTTGCATGCTCTTCTGTGCGACGCGTTGTTTCTTCAGCTTCCGTGAGAATATCAATATTCCACCCGGTTAATTGAGACCCTAGGCGCACGTTTTGTCCACGACGGCCTATGGCGAGACTTAATTGTTCTTCTTCAACGACAACATCTACACGGTGGTTTTCTTCATCCAAAACAACCTTTATGATTTCTGCGGGGGCCAAAGCATTGACCACAAAAGTAGCTGGATTGCTAGACCAAGGAATAATATCGACTTTTTCTCCTTGGAGTTCGGATACGACAGCTTGTACACGACTTCCCCGCATACCTACACAAGCGCCGACGGGGTCAATGCTTGGGTCTGTGGTATAAACAGCAAGTTTTGCACGACTACCAGGGTCACGCGCAACAGCCTTAACTTCAATAATACCATCATAGATTTCAGGCACTTCTTGTTCGAACAGCTTCATCATGAATTGAGGATGGGTTCGGGACAAGAAAATCATAGGGCCTCTGGCTTCAGGACGCACATCTGCAATATAAACGCGAATACGATCACCAACGCGAAATGTCTCGCGCGGGATAGTGTCCTCACGTCGCAAGATGGCTTCCGTGCGGCCGAGATCCATCACAACATTGCCAAATTCTACGCGCTTAACCAAACCACTGATGATTTGACCAATGCGATCTTTATACTCAATATATTGCTGGGCACGTTCTGCATCGCGAACTTTTTGGAAGATAACTTGACGAGCGCTCTGGGCTGCTACACGACCGAATTCAATCGGAGGTAACATTTCTGTAAGAACATCGCCCACTTTGATTTTTGAATCTCGTTCTTTAGCTTCTGATAACAAAATTTCTGTCAACGGCTCTTGGACTTCATCCACAACCGTGAGGCATTTTTGAATATCAACTTCTCCCGTTGTGCGATCGATCACAGCCCGAATATCTCGATCCATACCATATTTTGCTTTTGCAGCTTTTTGAATGGCTTGTTCCATAGCGGCAATGACATCTTCCCGTTCGATTCCCTTTTCCCGGGCAACAGTTTCGGCGACGAGAAGAAGCTCATGACGAGGCTGATTGCTCATGTTCACTTCTGAAGATCTAAATTTTTGACTGGACACGATTTTAATCCTCTACGTAATCTTTATTTCACTATAATACTTTAAAGTCTATAAAAAGTCGTGCCGCCCGAATATTTTCCATCTCAATGGTTATGGGGGGTGACGTCTCTTCGGCGGCTTCTAATAAATCCAGAGTAATTCCATTCTCGCCGGCAGAAGTCAAGCGTCCCTGAAACCGCTTGCGCCCCTGAATAGGGTGATGGGTCGTGACAAGAACCATTTCCCCACAAAACCGTTGATAATCCTTAAGTTTAACTAAAGGCCGTTCCAGCCCCGGAGATGACACTTCTAATGTATAGGGGTCTTTGAGGGGATCTTGAACATCCAAAAGGACAGAAACAAGGCGACTTACGGTTGTGCAATCGTCGACTGTGATGGCGACCTCGTCTATACGCTCGATCATTATTTGTAAAACTTTCCGAATTCCTCCTGAAAGTTGAACACGTACGAGTGTATAGCCACGAGCTTGAAGAGGCTCTTCAATAATATTTTCAATACGTTTCAGTAAGTCCACGATCTTATTTATCCTTCTATTCCCAGTGGTTGGGGAAATAATAAAGGATATATGATCTTTAATCCCCAACGGAGAACTTGAACAAAATGTAGGTACTTTACGCCGAAAATTCAAGTGATTTATTAAAAAAAATCATTTACGCTAGTAAAAACGGGGGTATTATGTCAGAAAATTTCATTCTCCAAGACATTCAAGATCGTGTTGCCATCATTACCATGAACCGACCAGAAGCCCTTAACGCTTTGTGTCGAGAGCTTATGTCGCAACTTAAGCAGGCTTTAAATCAAGCTGAAAGTGATCCCAATATTGGGGCCATTGTCTTGGGGGGTACTGAAAAAGCTTTTGCAGCGGGCGCTGATATTCGGGAAATGAAAGATCTTTCCTTTGCCCAAATTTATTCAAATGACTTTATTGCCCTTTGGGAACATATTGCGAAGCTTCGAAAGCCTATCATTGCCGCCGTGTCGGGGTATGCATTGGGAGGGGGATGTGAGTTGGCCATGATGTGCGACATCATCTTAGCGGCGGACACCGCCCAATTTGGCCAACCAGAAATCACGCTGGGTACAATTCCGGGTGCTGGGGGGACACAACGTCTTACGCGTCTTATTGGTAAAATGAAATCCATGGAGATGTGTTTGACCGGCAGATTGATGGATGCTGCAGAGGCGCAACAGTGCGGTCTTGTGACTCGTGTCGTCCCAACGACGCATTTGAAAGAGGAGGCTCTAATTTTGGCTCAAAAAATTGCTTCTTTTTCTCAACCCGTTGTGCAGATGGTCAAGGAAGCGGTTCGAGCAGCTGAAAACTTGCCTCTGGATCAAGGTATCCGTTTTGAGAGACTTCTGTTTCACTCAACCTTTGCCCTAAGAGATCGACAAGAAGGTATGGCGGCTTTCTTAGACAAACGCAAAGCTATTTTTAAACACGAATGAAGAAGAAAATATGACATTTCGTATCGAAGTTTTTAGGGGCACTGAAACTGCTCCTTATATTCGGGCTCTTGCAGATATGCGCTTGGAAACATTTTATGAATTTCCTTATTTGTATGTGGGTAAACTCGAAGATGAGTTGGCTTATACTCAATTATATACCTTAACACCCCATGGGATTTTGGTCATTGCCTTTGAGGGAGAAACGATTGTGGGTCTTTATTCTGGCTTACCGCTAGATACCCCAGGATCTATGATGAAAGTTTGGTCCGATAAATTGAAGGAAGAAGGTATTATCCTTGAAAATTGCTTTTATGCCGGAGAACTTATCGTTAAGCCAGCTTTTCAAAATAAGGGGATTGGGTCACAGTTGATGAAGCGCCTTCTTCGCGAAGTTGATGAAAGGGGATTTAGAGAAATTATGGGTGTTACGGCCATTCGCCCTTTGAATCACCCTCTTCGTCCCCAAAAATATTTTGATACGGATACCATTTGGGGTAAATATGGTCTTGTTAAAAGCTCTATTATTTTGACAGGTGCTTGGTTGACACGCCAGTCTGATGGGACCGCCAAAGTCGAAGACAATCAACTCGCTTGTTGGCTGAGAAAGAAACCAAGCTAGGTTTTTAGGGCCGAATTTTCATAAGGATAAAGAAGATTGAAGACAATGACTCCAGCAAATATTGCAGAAATTTTCACGCGCCTTCAAAAACAAAATCCTCACCCTCAAACAGAGCTTTATTTCACCAATTCCTACACCCTTTTGGTCGCAGTAATTTTGTCTGCTCAAGCGACTGACGCTGGCGTTAATAAAGCCACGAAAAATTTTTTCCCAACGATTGATACACCACAAAAGATGTTGGCATTGGGATTGGAGGGGTTAATATCTCATATCAAAACCATTGGTCTGTATCCCACTAAAGCAAAAAACATTATCGCCATGTCGCAAATATTGGTAGATCAGTTTAAAGGACACATACCAGACACACGAGAAAATCTTGAGAGATTGCCGGGGGTTGGCCGTAAAACGGCAAATGTAGTTTTAAATGTTGCTTTTGGGGAGCCAACAATTCCGGTAGATACCCATATTTTTCGTCTGGCAAATCGATTACAAATTGCACCCGGCAAAACGCCAATCGAAGTGGAAAAGGCCCTTGAACGAAATGTGCCTGAAAAATTTCGTTTCCATGCGCACCATTGGCTTATTTTGCATGGGCGCTATATTTGTAAAGCCCGTTTACCTTTATGCCCTACCTGCATTCTTAAAGATTTGTGCCCCTATGAGCCCAAGACAAAGTCGTAACTATCCTCCTCACCTTTTTGCTGGGAGATTATCTATGTAGTCTTGTATTTGCTCTAAGGCCATTCCCAACATATTTTTATCTGACTCTTTGGTAATTCGTGAATGAACGGGTGTATTACTGAGATGAGAGCGCAAAAGACCCAGCATATGCGGCGGACTTACAATGGATAACTCATCAAATTTTTGGGTCTGAAAAGCCTCTTTTAACATAGAGACAATCTCTTTTGCAAAGTTATCCTTTTGAAGTTCATGAGGGTCAGAGTGGGGTTCATAAGCGTGTCGGGCAGGGGATGCACTTTCAAAGGAGCGGCCGGGCTTGTCATTCCCCAATTCATGGGAGGCTTTATGGGTGTGGCTAAGATGAAAAATTTCTTTGAGTTTGCCAAAGGGGGCTACCCTTTCCATGACACGGGCGTTACCACCATCCGCTAACAAAATCCAATTCATTTTCTTTAATGTAGCTGTCATATTGCTCTCCTTATTCGTTAGGTTTAAAACACATTTAGAAAAACTTGATCAACATCTTAGAGTACCTCATACTCCCCCCCACAATCAATGATTTGTTTTAATTTTTTATGTTATTTAGAATAGAGGGGAAGCCTTCTTTTTTAAAAATTTTTCATTATACCCCTAATGTCAATTTTAATATAAAGTATGTCGCGAAGGTGTTGTAATTCTGAGACGCGTTTCATTAAGTTCAGTACATTTAACCATAATTAAAATAAGAAACTATATTCTAAATAAATAATAATTTTATTGAATTATTTTGCTATATAATATAACTTACATTCAATTAAATGAAATTACTAAAAATTATATAAAGGAGAATTTACAATGAGAATTTTGTCATTTTTTGCGATTTTTTTGGGAATGCTTTCCCCAACATTTGCGACGGATAAGGCCGAGGAAGCAAGCAAAGAATCCACACTTACAACTGGGGCATATTTTACGGAATTTAAAGAAAATGAGTGGTATAAATCAGAATTATTTACGGTCGAGTACCAGTCTTCACGTAGCCAAAAAGCTTCGACAAATTCATTTTGTATTGCCAACATATTTAATACATCTCGGGGAGAAATTGCCTTATATCCAAGTGACGTAGAGCTTAAACAAATAGACTATTTTCTCGGAAAATTTAATGACTTAGGGAAAAATACAGCTCAGTACTTGTCAACATTAACCTATAAATACGTGCCGGCAAAAGGATCTTCCCCCGCATTCTTGATTATTTCTCGCGTTGACACACCCAGTGCTGCAATGGGTAAAGGATATTCTCAAGCCTCACTTAAGTATTTTTTAGACGATTTTGTTGGGAAACATACAAATATCAAGTATGTCATTTCAGATTTAAGGAATGGATCTTGCCAACATTTTTTCCCTAAGTATGATTTTAAAAAAGGAATTCCCCAAGAAATTGATGGTCCTGATGTTGCAAGCGAACAAATGAGACACCCCTATTTTTGGGAATGTTCTTCAGGGGATAAACAGATTATTGCCCCGCTTGAAGGCGCTCAATCAACTGCTGAACAGTAGGGACAAAACCATTGGCGTAGAAAGGATCTTGGGCGAATCGATAGGCCTGGTGGCCTGCAAACATTAATTGGTGATTTACATCATCACTATGGCTAATCGCTAGGAGGCTTTATCGATTGAGGCGTATGTTCCCTTCTTTTAGAGTGAACATCCTTATTTTCAAAGGGAAAAATAGATTAAACTTATATGAGATTAAATTTAGTTTATTACTTTTTAAGTAAGATATAGAGCGTGTAATGGTATAAAATACAGAAAATACATCTTTTATTTTAGAGATTGTATTTTTGTAAAATCATCGCCATATCTAATGTAGAATCAAACAAAATTAAAGGGCCTAGATATTTTCTAGACATATTTAAAACAAGGAGTGCCTTGATGAATTTTATAAAAATATATAGCTTCAGCTTGTCTTTATCGTTGGGATTATCCCTTATATTGTTTCCCAGTGTGTCCCATGCGGTAGAAAGCGTAAATGGGGCGGCACCTTCCCTCTCAATAGAACCGTCCTCGGGTGTAAAGCGAGTCAATCCGGCTTTATACACCGCTCGCCATAAAACAGGTGTTTGGTTGGGAATGGAACGTCTCACGGGAGAAGGATCAAGACTTAATTTTTGGAGAAATTGGGTGAGAAGTGAGTATGGAGGGGGGCTTGGAAAAGGATATCATTCTGATTATAAACGCAAATGGATGGACGCAAATGGACATCTCCCGGAAGGATACCCTAAATTTTTAGCAAGAGATCACAATTTAGATACGGGTTTGTATAGTTTTCAAAGAGCCTTAGGAAATGTTTCATTAATAGAAGAATTCTGGGTTGCTTTTGCCTGTCAAAACGAAATTCAGGATGCCGCAGACATTACAAACGATCAAATCGAAATGGTAGTCACGGTGTCCACAGACAGAGATGCTCCCATGGTGACCCATATGGGAATAAGTCGTTCATTTCAATACTTATTGAATGCCCTCAAAGTGCACGATAGAAGAGATCTGCTTGAATATATAGGGCCTGATAAATTTAAAGAGAGATATGGGCCCTGTTTGCCACAGGAAACGGATTATAAGATCCATAAAGATCTATCTCTTATAGTGCATTCATTTGCAGCGCAGGTTATGCTCGTTGAATTTCCTCATAAACTCTTCATGATTACGACCCCTGCAGAAGTTATGCGCAATATTTTTCTGAAAAAATTTCCAGGCCTAGCCTTTGAGGGTGATAATGTTCAAAAAGCATCAAAAGAACATTGGAAGTTAAATTATGAAGATAGAGATACTCAAGTATTACTCTCTAGCAAAATACAGGGTCGCATAGCAAAGTTATATGAAGAAAAATTAGATATAGGAGTTAAAATTCGATTATTAAAAGACAAAAAGGACCCTTCGAATATTTTAGAAATAGATAGCTTAAAATCGCGCTTGATTGAAATTCAAAAAGAGATTGATGTTTTGATAGAAGAAAAAGCTCATCAAGAGGCCAAAGAGATTCAGGAAGCATCTGAAGCTTTGCCTTTTGATATGACCACTTCGCCCATACGTCGAACAACATATCCAGAAAAGATTCTTCAAATTTATAATCCAGAACGCACTCACGTGGTTTATGAATATAATGAGACGCAAGAAAGAATTACAATTGGGGATTTGACATTGACTGGGGAAGAAACGCGTCGATTCTGTTGGTTTAATGGTGGAGACATGGTTTTAAAAGACCATAACCCATTCGTAACGATTTTGTTAAAAGACCTAGCTCAATATTTCAACCAGTAAGCTTGGGGAACAAAGTTCCCCTCTTTATTGACCCGCTTGAAGGCGCTCAATCAACTGCTGAACAGTAGGGATAACCCCTTTAGTATAAAAGGGGTTAAAATATAGAGAGTATAATATTATAAAATACATATTTAATTTTAATTTATTTTAATTTATATTGTTCTGGAAACGTGTTGGGTATTCTATATTATATATTCGCGAGAAATCATGATAAAAGTTCTGTCAATAATCGCCATTCTCATCAAGATAATTCCCTCCTCATTTTGCATAGATGAGCGGGTTCAAGTCCCCATTAAAGAAACTTCGCTTACGAAAGGGCATTATTTTAAATCATATGACAAGGAAGAGGAGGTGTGGTTTTGTTCTGAAACATTTTTGGTAGAGTACCATTCTGCGCGTCTTAAATTATCCTCTTTCAGTTCATTTCTTCACGCAAATATTTTTAATACAAATGCTGGAGAAGTTGCCCTATATCCGGGAAATGTTGATAAAGAAAAAATAAGTTATAATGCAAAAAGGTTTAACGACTTTGAGGGTGAGGCTGCTGAATACTTATCTACCCTTACCTATGAATATGTTCCTGCAGAAAACTCATTTCCTGCTTTTTTAATTATTATCCACGTTAATACCCCTCAAGCCTATACAAATAGAGGGTATTCTCAAACTTGTCTTCAATATTTTATGACGCAATTTGTTGAAAAGCACACATACATTAACTATGTGGTTTCTGATTTGAGACATCATGCGTGTAGAAGTTTTTTCCCTAAATTTAACTTTAAAGAAGGATTGCCGGACACATTGAAAGGCGCCAAGAAAGACGTAATGACCCATCCTTACTTTTGGGAGCGTGTCAGCGACAATAAACAGATTAAAGACCCGTCTGCAACCGCTCTACCAGCTGTTGGACAGTGGGAACAAATCCCTGTGCATAAAAGGGATCCTGGGCGAATCGATAGGCCTGGTGGCCCGCAAACATTAGCTGATGATTGACGTCATCGCTATGGCTAATGGCTTGTAAAGTTTTTTGAATACAATAGGATCGAGGGTCAGCTTTGCGATGAGTTGATCCTTCTTCATTTTGAGCCCAGTTGCTGAAATTACAGGCTGATAAACATCCCATACAATTAATTTGATCCGTTAGAATTTCATTTTGTGTTGAGGGTGTGACAAATATTAGGGTAGAGTCTGGGGTGCGCATCGCATCCACATATCCAGCTTTTACCCAGGATTCAGCTTGTTCTTTGTCATGGTTTGTTAAATAAACAAGTCGTCCGCGTGCGCCTACAGGGAAGGGTTCTGTGTGTTCACCTACCGCTGCAATGCTATAAGCAACCTGGCGTTGCGATCTGGCTTCGAGGTCAAGCAAGAAATCATTGCGAACAGCGGATGAATAAAAGCCTGTCGGGCTAAAGCGATTGAGACGGATGTCCCCTTCTTTTAAGGTGAATAGCTTTTTTTTCCAAGCATCAGAAATCGGGCTTTCTTGAGTCAAAAGAGGCCGCGTCCCAAATTGGAAAGCGATGGGTCCAATTTCAGGGTTATCTAACCAGTCTTGCCACTCACTTAAACACCACACCCCGCCGGCCATGAAAATAGGTGTATTTTCAAGACCGCACTCCCGCATAGCGGCTCGCAGTTCGATAACACGGGGTAAAGGATTTTCAGGGTGATCCGGATGTTCGCTGTTGGACAAACCATTGTGACCGCCTGCAAGCCAAGGATCTTCATAAACAACTCCACCAAGAGAATCCGCAAAGCGATTATAGGCTCGCTTCCATAAAATACGAAACGCGCGAGCCGATGAGACGATGGGATAATAATGAACCCCATAATGAGCACAAATTTCTGCGAGTTTATAGGGCATACCTGCGCCACAGGTAACACCGTGGACTAAGCCTTTGACTTGGGAGAGTACGCCATGCAAAATAGGTTCCACAGCCCCCATTTCCCATAAAACATTCATGTGGATACGACCCATACCATTGGAGCGCTCATAGGCGATTTTTGCTTGAGTGATGCCACCTTGAATTGAGTATTGTACCAACTCCTCATGACGTTCACGTCGTGTTTTTCCGTGATAAACAACAGGAATGATATTTCCGTTGCTGTCATGGGCATCCGCATTCACAGCTGAAAATGTACCCACACCGCCCGCGGCAGCCCAAGCGCCTGAACTTTCTCCATTAGAGACAGCAATACCCTTACCACCTTCTACGAGAGGAAGGACTTCTCGACCTGAGATAATAACATTTTTCAGTGGCTTCATAACAGACGCTCCAAATGCATGAATGGTGCCGGATCTCAATCTTATAAGACCCCAAAGATACTCATTGTTTATTAGCTGTATTTTTTAGGAATGGCAAGATTAAGTTTGTTCTCTTCGTTGAGAAAGACACATCCTTCAGGATTATCTAGCTAGGGAACGCTTAGTTCTGGCCCGTTTTGGTTTTTGAGTATATCTACGGGGCCCCTTGGTGAGTTGTTCCAAGATTTGATTAATCGCTCCGTCGTTTAAAGCTTGTTGTTGAGGAGATGAAAATTCCTTTGCAACAATCGTTTTAAAAGTATCAGTGGTTTTTGCTGCGACTTTCTCTTGAAGAGTTTGAATAGCCGTGCTTCGCATACGATCAATCATATTTTCTACGGTTTGCTGGCGGGTTGCAATTATTTTATTAATATCTTGCAGGGCTTCTTCTTGCAGTATACGAGCTTGTTCTTCCGTACGCTTTGTTAAGGCGTCGATTTCTTCCAATATTTCTTCATGGTGGCGCTGTTCTTCGCGCAAAGCCTGCAGAGCTTCTTCTTTAGCTTTTGTTGCTTCTTCAAGCGTTTGGCGGATTGTGGCAATTTTGTGATCGAGGGTAGCTATGGATTTACGGTAACCAAGCCGATAGGCAATTCCCATAAATATGACAAAGCTCACGCATACAATGACTGCTGGATCCATCAGGAGCTTTTCCCTTTTTTAATGACATATTGCACATTTTTTTTGGCTTCTGCTGCGGTAAGAGTTTTCCCCAAAATGCGAAGGGAAGTCGTTTTTACAACTTGTGTAACTAAGGGTTCGATATTTTCAATGATGCCTTGTGTTTCATTTTCCAAGTTATCTCGAAAGGTTTTTGTCTTTGATGCGAGTTCTCCTTCTAAAACCGCGATACGACTGGCTTTTTGATGATGAATTTCCTGCAAGATTTGATGGAGTCTGACATGCGCATTCCCTCGGGCTTGAGCAAGACGGTCCAAATTTTCTTGTCTCAAAGTTTCACATGTACTTATCAAAGTTTTTGCTTCATTCCAATCTTCTTGGATACGCTGCTCTCTGGTTTCTAAGACGGCTGCTAAACGGGGGACAATATGCAGCCGCATCACGATACATAAGAATAAAAAACACAACAGTAGCCAAAAAATTTGCGTGGGAAATGTGGTGACGTCAAATTGTGGCATGGAAAGACATCTCGTTAATTTTGATATGCCAAATTAATTTATTGAGTCTATTTTGACAAAATAATTAATGCGGTAACGAAGGCTAATAGAGCAATGGATTCGGTTAATGCAAACCCAATTAATCCCACCTTCATTACATCATCTTTTGCGGAAGGGTTGCGAGCGATGGCGGTAATAAGGTTCGAAAAAATATTTCCCAGCCCAATTCCAACACCCAACAATGCCAACATTGCCAAACCTGCCCCAATCATTTTCGCTGCTGACATGTCCATTTGTTTTCTGCTCCCTTTAGAAATTAAAAGTTATGTTCTAAATTTAATGTAAATTTAAAGCATCATGCAAGTATATACACGTTAATATAGTAAAGATGTAGGCTTGAAGTAAAGCGATCAAAAATTCAAAGCCGGTAATAGCGACATTCATTGCGACGGAAATTAAGGCGACGGGAAAAAAAACAGTTCCCGCGAGCGCAATCGCAAATCCCGCGAATAGTTTTAACATGGCATGACCGGCAATCATGTTGGCAAAAAGTCGAATGGATAAGCTTACGGATCGGGTTAGATACGACATAATTTCTATGGGCACTAATAAAGGCGCAATAAGAAGGGGGATATTTTCAGGAAAAAATAGACGGAAAAATCGCCACCCATGTTTGGCGAAACCTATGCAGGTGACAGCAAGGAGAACCATGACGGCCAAGGAAAATGTGACAATTATGTGGCTCGTAAATGTAAAACTGTAAGGAATCATTCCCAACATATTTCCGGTTAATATGAACAAAAACAGACTGAAAATATAAGGAAAGTAAGATAAGCCGGATTTTCCGGTATTTTCGCGGATCATGTCAGAAATAAAAGTATACAGAGTTTCGCTGATAATCTGACATCTGTTGGGAATAAGGGCCCGCGAGTTAACGGATAGAGAGAAGAAGGCAATGATGGTCAGAGTTGTTAGGACCATGAGAAGAGATGAATTCGTAAAAGATACATCCCACCCTGCCAATTCTAGGTGTATCAAGGGATTTATTTTAAATTGGTGTAAAGGATCAACCATCCTTTTCCTCTTTTTGAGAAGAGAGAGTTTTGGCGTCTTGTGGCCCCCATAAGCCCAGTATGCGAAAAATGTTTAGCATTCCAGCAGCTGCGCCCAAAATAACCATGACCACGATACCCCAGGGTTGTGTACCTAATATTTGATCTACAGCATACCCTATCACGAGGCCGACGAGAATCCCTGACGTAAATTCAGTCCCGACTCGAAAAGCAAACCCGATCCCGGATTGAGGAAAAAACGGTTTTTTTAAAAGAGGTTGAGGAGGTTTCTTGCTCATACACTCATCTTTCTGATTGCTACGCATATTTTTTAAAAAAAATAATTTAGTCAACATCATTGTGGCAAAAAAAGTTGGGGAAAGATATACCCAACTTATTTGACTTTTATATATTTTGATTTATCATTCTTGTCCAAAGGGATGAGAGATTAAATAGTGACGGATGGCAGAATTTTTACGCTGATTCCTCCAAAGGGTTTGTTGAAACCGTATATTCGCTTCATTCATAAATTCTATCCAGGTTTCATATGTTTCTAAATTTGTAGGAATGACCATCTTTGTTTTTCCGTCGTCTTCGTTGTGAATTTGTTCTTCAAGAATCAGAAAATCTTGTAGAATTCCAAAGTCGTCCGAATCTGTATCATCAGGATAAAGAATTAACTTCGATACATAGTGATTTTGACAGAAGATAAATAGCTCTTTCATGATTTTCATTTGAAACTGTATCAAGATAATCGCGTAGAGGGTTTCATCTTCCCATATATAGGTGTTTAATAATTCGTCTGAAATCTGGGGGACATGGCACACGACTCTTCCGGGTTCCATAGTATGTTGCCCGTCTTCAATTTCGAGAGTGAGGTCGCACGTCAAGTAGTGCGAGGTATCCCGCGCTTCCATAATATAAAGATTGTGACCGCTAGTATAAACTGTTGCTGCAAAGGGGGTAGGAGGTAGTGACATTGTTGGCTCTTGTACCGGGGGCTCTTGGATTGGATTGGCTTGATAAACTAATTTTAACATCTTTGTTCCTCCGTTTATGGATACATGTATCCATTTAGAAACATACAAGAGATACATGTGTCAATTGTAAATTTGCTATAATTTATATATTTTTTTAAAAATTAAGGATATGAGCCAGTTTATGGGAAAAATTAAATTGGGATTTTGAAGGATAATTATTCAAATAAACTGAAAAAAGAAAAATTGGAATGACAGCGGGGTCTTAACCCTTTTTTAATGAAAAATCAACGGGGTTTGAAACATGTTGAATAGGAAGGTCTTGAATAAGTTCGAAAAGATGCCAATGTCGTGTGACTTGCGCAATCGAGTAAGCCTCTATTTCTTCAATGAGAGGTAAATTAGTCGTCTCATTGGTGCTTAATGTACAGGCGGTAATTTTGCGACTATTTGATTTAAGGACTCTTCGCAGATATTGTTGCCCTGTAGAGCTTTCAATGATACAGACATGCCCACAGAGTAATGAAAATTGTTTTTCGTTTGTTACTTTTTGACCCCCAACGATATCACCCTTGTTGTAAAATGGCGCCATCAAAGCATCAGGAATTGTCAAAATAATAGAAGAAGGGTTGTTTTTCTTGAAATAAACAATTTCATTTTGAATGTTAATATTATCATTGAGCACAAGGTCTTTGTTCTCAGTCAGATCTGCTTCTTTTCCGTAATATAGAAAGTCGAAGCTGACATCTATTCCTGCAAACAAGAATATGCGAGAATATTCCCGAGCTTTTTGGATGGGGAGCTCTCTTATCCCCAGTTCGAAGGATTTTAATGTATGCTCACTAATGTTGACTTCCCTTGCAAATTGCGAGCGTGTGAGGCCTGTTTGCTCCCGAAGTGTGCGAAGTCTATTGCCTCGTTCAAGTGTTTCATCTGTTTTGTGCATAAAACCATACTCTAAAATAAAAGGTGAATACAATGAGTTGATTGCAATGAACACCCTATAAAGTTAAATATTAATAAATTATTTTACGCCCACCTATGGAAATAATTTTTAAGGCAAAATTGGTAAAACTAATGAATTTTATTTATTAGCATTGCACAAATTCTGCTATTTTTCACTCCAAATTATTTACAAGATATATTCTAAATTTTAGGGATTATCTTTAGCGTAGGCTACACCCCTATAAGGCATTTTTAAAATGGGATCGAAGGTAAGATTCCCTGCGCTATCCTCTAACTTTTCAAAGTGCCGCACCCCGTAAAGGTATGCTATCGTCATGGGTATTGTAATAAACCAAAGTCCATAGGGGCCAAAATAATTGCCCAAATAAACCATGCCAAACGTTATTATAGCATATATAAGAGCTCTTGATAAGGCGAACAAAAAGCTAGCTAAAGTAAAACGTTTATATATGGGCAAATAACAAATAAAAACAGCTTCAGCCGGAACGCTATCTAAAGTTAAAAGGAGTATAAGAGCTTGTAACATAAATACGTGCACAGAGCTATTTATGTTTAAAATCAGAAAAGGTAAGGCAAGCATTAACAAAAATGTCATGCTACCACGGGTTTTAAGGATTTTTAAAGGATGAATTTTTGTGCTGAGAAAAGTTATAGAAACCAGAGGAAGTAGAAAATAAATAGACAAAACAAGGTTGTGTTTGATGATTCCTGCTGGCTCATACCCATAATCATTGATGAGCATGGGATTGAAATAGATGTATCCCAAATAAAGGAATAAGGGCCACCCACAAGATATTGAAAAATATGAAAATAGCGTTTTGAAATCTACGCTTTTTTTCCAAGTATGGAGAGATTTGTGCGAAGTCTTAGACGGCTGAGTAAAGTCTTCATGACGCTCATCTTCAGACAGGTCTTTATTTGCTTCTGCAAGACCTTCTTGGAGCTGTTGTCTTTTCAATTCAAGAAAATCAGGCGTTTCACGAAGACGTGTGCGCGCAACGGAGCCTACAACAGCAATCACGGCTCCAATCCAAAAAGCTAGTCGCCAATTCATATAAAAGGAGGTCACGAGAGTCGAAATTCCAAGAGCCACAGTTGTTCCAATTGAAGCGGCAATGGTTACAAAAGCTACGGCAGGATAAGAGGCTGGGCGACGAACGCTTTCAGCTACATAAATTTGTGCACCAACAATTTCGCCCATTGAGGACATTCCTTGTGCCATTCGGCAGATAATCATTATCCAGGTCGCTGTTATCCCTATTTGCGCATATGTAGGAAGATTGGCCATAAGAAGACAAGAAATAGACATAATGACGGTTGTTATAACAATGGTGGACTTTCGGCCGATTGTATCTCCCATCCAACCAAAAATTATGGCACCCACGGGTCTAAAAATAAAAGTTGAGCAAAATGCACATGCGGTGAGCAGGGAAGCTGTATGAGGGTCAGTTCTGGGAAAGAAAAGATCATTTAGGAGAACGGCCATATGGACATACAGCATGAGATCAAAGTACTCGAGAAAAGTACCAATTTGTAACAAACCAATTGCTTCTTTTTGGTCGCGGCTCAAAGAAGAAAAAAGTCCCATGATTTTCTGCCCCTCCACCCTTAAAGGTTTTTTTATACCACTATGAGTGATTCAATTTACTATCTCTGTCAACTCTAAAATGAAATTTTTAACCAAATTATCTATTTTGTTTTGATAATTATGCGCAAATATTTTGTATTCAGTTTTAATCTAAATTTGATAAGTTGCCTGTGAAAAAATAAGATACAATTTTAGGGAATTTGTTGAACCTATTCCTTCAGACTCTTTAAAAAATAAACAAAATTCTTTTATCAAATAGGTATGGCTATTTTTCCTGGTTTTAACCTTCCGTTAAGACCGCTTCTTCTAAACTAATTTATAGAGAGGTCAGGAAACAAATTATTTCAGGAGAATCTATAGTGATTTATACATTAAAATCCGCAGGTCCCAAGATTGAGGTCGACATGAAAGGTCGCTTAACTTTTGCGGATTATAGCAGCTTTCGTGAAATTACACAGATTGTTACAGATAACAACAGTAAATGTTGTTTGTTTGATTTGACGGAACTTGAATTTATAGATTCAGCAGGCTTAGGAATGCTTTTGATTGCACGAGATAAACTACACTCTGTAAACGGAAACGTTATCTTAAAAGGTGCTCAAGGCCAAGTTAAGAAAATGCTCGATCTTGGGCGTTTTGATAGTCTCTTTAACATAGAGTAAAATTGATGCCATCTGTACCTTCTGAAAAACTCGAAAAAAATCAAACAAGTTCCGACTCGTTTGTAAAGACTATAAAAAAAACCTCTGGGAAAGGTCCAGCTTTGGCAAAGCGCGCAGCTTTATTTGATGTCAGTCCAACCACTCAAGATTTGATTGATGCGATTCAAAATGACAATACGCTGCTGATTGAAGATACAAATTTAAAGAGAGGGTTGCTTGGATTTGAAGCTGCCCCCGGTGAGCTTGCTTTATCTCTCACAACTTTGACAGCCTATATTATAGATATTATTGCTGTTATGGATCATTTCCTCTTGCATAAAACTTATTTGCATCCTGTTTTGTGTGAGCAAATTTTGACCTCTACTCATGAAGTCGTCACAAACGCTATTCTCTGGAGTAACTTGGAAGTCGATTGCCCCAACAATCGCCAAAAATCATTAAATTTCTGTGATTTAATTAAAGATCGAATGAAGAATAAGATTTTAGCTCGCAGATTATTGAAAGTGAATGTTCACATAAATCCAGAAGCTGTGGATGTGGTGGTTATTAGCTCTGGAAAGGGTTTTGACTGGCATCAAGCTGTTACAAAAATTTCGAGTGATGTGCAAGGCTTAGCAATCATCCATTCCTTTGCTGATGAAATTATTGCAGAAAACGAGGGGAAAATCCTTAAGCTCCGCTTCTACACTTGAGGAACATCATGCTGAATAAGCACCAAAATGTAGGGCAGAGAAATGCTGCCTTTTATGATAGTCGCATTTTGGTTGTAGACGATGCGGCTTTAAACCGAGAACTCATCTTTAGTTACTTAGAAAGCGCAGGCTTTAAGAATTTAGAGGTCGCGAAAGACGGCAAAGAGGCCTTAAGTAAAATTGATACTTTTTTACCCGATTTAATGATTTTGGATTTAATCATGCCAGAAATGGGGGGAATTGAAGTTATAAAAGCCTTGCGCAGTAGCCAAAAGAACCACAACTTGCCGATTATCGTGCAAACTTCCATAAGCGAACCCGAAGAAAGAATGGATGCGTGGGCATCGGGCGCAAATGATGTAATTAGCAAACCCATTCACCGTCTTGAACTTCTCTCCCGAATTAAAGTTCAATTGGAAAATTCTGTTCTCTTACAAGAATTAGAAGATTATCATACGTTGGCTCAAGAAGATATTGATCAGGCTTTTGAAGTTCAAAAATCTCTTTTACCCTCTCCTGATTTTATTCAAGACTTAGAAAATCGTCATGGAATTAAAATCGATTCTCTCTTTGTGCCATCTCGTTTTCTAAGTGGGGATGTTTGGGGTATTCTTGATATTGGTCCAACGCAATTGGCGATCTGGATTTGTGATTTTTCAGGAAAAGGGATTCGTGCAGCCTTACATACCTTTCGTTTGCATACCTTGATTCAAGAATTTAAGCATTGCGCAGATGATCCGGGAGAAATAATTGATGCGTTAAATAGCCGCCTTATTCGCTTTATGCCTTCTGGACAATTTTCAACATTTTTGGTTGGGGTTATCGATTTTAAAACAGATACATTTACCTACACATCCGCCAGTGCAACACACCCCTTAGTCTATTTTCCCAAAGATAAAAAATTCGAGGTAGGCGATGGAACAGGCGTACCGTTAGGTGTTATCGATCGTCAAAGTTATCCTTTACGAACAATGTCTTTTCCGAAAGAATCCTCCCTGGTTTTATATAGCGATCTTTTGTGGGAATTTAAGGCTGTGCCAGGCGTATTTTTAGATGTGTCAAACCTGGATAATTTTGCCAAAGAATTAAACGGTCAAGGTTTAATTAAAACCGTTCGCCAACAAGTATCTTTATTAGGAGAGCCATCATTTTCTGACGATCTCACCCTCATTGAAGTAAGTCGTTTATCGCAAGGAAAAACTATTCATGAACCTAAGCTTTAAAAATTTTATTTTTAGAGATATTTTTCTTTATTTTTCTATTGCCATCGTCGTATGTCTGACCACGATTTTATTTATTACGTCCTCGAGCTACGGGATTATCAGAGCACATGATCTTTCCGAGTCGCGTATCCTTGTTGATAATGCATTTGACAACGAAATAAAAAAGCTATCTCGTCTCACGAAGGGCTATGCAAAAGGAAATCTTGCTTACTATAATTTAGTCCTGAAACCCAATAAACAATGGTTCAATGAGAATATATCTCTCGATTTAGAGAAGAATTTTGGCATTGATTTTACGGCTGTTGTGGATGGGGAGGGTAAAATTATATTTATGAATAGCCAAGATGAAAATATTCGTCAAAACATGCCTTCCTTTCAAAAGTCATTTCAATCGCTGATTGGTGGACTGACTCAAAGCAAGGGAAACAATGAATATCACGAGATGATCAAATACAAAAATATCCTATATATTTCAACAATTTCTAAAATTAATAAGTTCAGTGAGGCTTCAAATTTAAATAACTTAAAACCCAACTATCTTATTCTTAACCAAACTCTGGATGAAGCATTCTTTCAATCCATGAGCAGTACCTTTGGGATACGTAATTTACATTATGTTAAACAAAGCGACCAGCGTTTATTAGAAAATTATCAACACTTGCCTTTAAAAGAAAATAATAAAGTTATAGGGTATTTGGCATGGGTTCCTAAAAATACAGCTGATTCAGTTTTATATCGTCTTTTGCCAACAGGAATTTGTGTGACCTTGCTTCTTTGCGTCATCGGTATTTTAATGACGCGCAATGTGACTAATGCAGCGGCTTCTTACGAGGAAGTTATTAAACAATTAGTAAAGACGTCTCATCATTTAAAGGATGCCAAAGAACTAGCGGAAAAATCAAATACCGCAAAATCAAAATTCTTGGCTACGATGAGCCATGAAATTCGTACACCCATGAATGGAATTGTGGGAATGACAAGTTTATTAAAAGAAACAGAGTTAAATCCTATTCAAAGCAATTATGTGAATACAATACAAGTTTCGGCTGACGCTTTGATGAATATGCTGAGTAGTATTTTGGAATATAGTAAACTCGAGTCTGGTCAAATTGAAATCTATGAGAAGCCCGTGAATATTCGTGCTCTGATTCAGGAGGTACATGGACTTCTTCTACCTGTCGCATTACAAAAAAGGTTAAAATTTGATACTCTTTTGAGTCACCCGGTACCGGAAAATGTTAAAACTGACCCGGTACGCTTACGTCAAATTTTGCTCAATTTAACAACCAATGCCTTAAAATTTACGAACAATGGCCATGTACAAATAAATGTTTCAACGGCACCCTTGAGCGATACCCGTCAAGAAATGATGTTCGAAATTATTGATTCTGGAGTTGGTATTTCCAAAGAAGATCAGGTGAAAATTTTTGATGATTCCTTTTCAGAAAATAACTTGCTTCTAACACGTGCAGATGGATCAGGTCTGGGTTTAAATTTTGTGAAAAGTTTGGTTCATTTAATGGGGGGGAAACTGGGCGTTAAAAGTGAAGTTGGCTTGGGGAGTACGTTTTGGTTTAGTGTCCCAGTTGATATTATATAGTGCTGTGAGAGTTGATTTTTTCTTTCAAAATTAAGTGTGTAACCCTATCTTGAAACCCCAAGGTTTCCGTCAAATTTTACCATTTTTCTTGCTATATTATAAAATTTCCTGTATATTCAATATACTCAGCTACGAGTCGGGTAATCTTATTAAAGTCATACATTATCAAATAACATCAAAAAAAGGAGAAAATCCTTTTTCATTAGTCAAGGAAATATAAAATGACGCATTCAATTACACCAAAAGTTGTGTGGACTTTTATTTTTAACTCCCTGCGACCTTTCCCCGCGGCAATTACGACAATGGTTTTGATGTCTGTTGTGTGGGCGGTAGATCTTTCTTTGCGACCTTATATTCTTAAGGTTATTTTAGATCGACTGGCAGATAATCCAAAAGCAGAGGTATTTTCTTATCTAGCTTGGCCTGTCTTTTCTTTTCTTCTGCTTGCCTTTTTGATGCCAACAGTATCTCGTTTTTATGGTTATTTTGTGGAAATAGAAATGATTCCGCGTCTTCGGCAGCAATTATCGCAAACCGCTTTTGGAAGTTTTTTAAAGCAATCTCATGGTTTTTTTCAAAACCAATTTTCGGGGAGTTTAGGGAATAAAATCAATGATTTAAGTACAGATATACCGGATTTAGTCCAAACAGTTATTGACCGATGCTTTTCCACAATTCTGGCCCTTATCGTTGCCATTATAACCCTTTGGACTGTGAATACACGTTTTGCGTTGCTCATGGGAGGATGGACCCTAATGTTTTTTTTAGGTAGCCTTTTCTTTTCCAAGAGGTTGGTGAATTTGTCAGATGTCTGGTCAGAATATATATCCAAAATTACGGGACAAATTGTTGACTCTTTATCAAATATTTTGTCAGTTCGCTTATTCGCTCGTTCCCATCAAGAGGCATTGCGATTGGAACACTCCTTTGATAAAGCTGTTAGTGCTGAAAAGCAGCTTCAATGGACCTATTTCTGGATATGGTTTATTTATGGGTATTCCTTTTTCTTGGCTCAAGGCTTCAATATCTATTTTTTGATGAAAGGGTATCAAGAGGGCATTATTTCTGTGGGGGATTTCGCACTGGTTTTGACTATTAATATTGCCATTGTAGAATTTTTATGGAATGTCACAAAAGATTTTTCCCAATTATCAAAATCCTTGGGGAAGATTACGCAAGCTTTGCGGACAATTACCTTACCTGTTGAGATTGTTGATCATCCTCAGGCCCGTAGTCTCCAAGTTACAAGAGGGGAAATAGAATTTAAAGATGTGAAATTCCATTATAAAGGGACAAGTCCGCTTTTTGATAAGAGTTCAATCGTTATTCGGGCGGGCGAAAAAGTCGGTTTGGTTGGTTTTTCGGGCAGCGGTAAAACGACGTTTGTGAATTTAATCTTAAGAATGTTTGACGTGAGTTCTGGTCACATTTTTATTGATGGCCAGGATATTCGAGAAGTGACTCAAGATTCATTACATCAAGCCATTGGAATGATTCCTCAAGATCCTTCTTTGTTTAACCGTAGCCTAATGGAGAATATTCGATTTGGTCAAAATTACGCAACGGATGAGGATGTTAAAATTGCTTCAAAAAAAGCTTATGCCCATCTCTTTATTAAGGAACTGCCAGAAAAATATGACACGTTGGTGGGGGAGCGCGGCGTTAAATTATCCGGCGGTCAACGTCAGCGCATTGCTATTGCCCGTGTTGTTTTGAAAAATGCACCTATTCTCATATTAGATGAAGCAACATCCCAGCTTGATTCTCTGACCGAAACTTTAATTCAAGATAGTATTTGGGATCTTATGCAAGGAAAGACGGCCTTAGTTATTGCCCATCGTTTGTCTACACTGTTGAATATGGATCGCATTCTTGTTTTTGATAAAGGTAAAATTGTTCAAGATGGCACGCACCAGCAGCTTTTGGAACAAACGGGTTTGTATAAAACCTTATGGGCAGCTCAAGTTGGCGGTTTCTTACCTGAAGACAAAAAGCCCAAGTAATATTGTTAGGAACAAATTCATCTATAAACCTTGATTTTACTGGTATTTTCGTCTTACTCATGAGAATGATGATTGAGAAACTTACATGATAAAAAAGAACGTTAATATCTATGACTGACTCTTTACCCCAACAAAGGTATATTTGGGGGCGTCGCCAATCGCGCCCCTTAAAAGATAACCAACACCGAGCTTTAACTGAATTATGGCCTCAGGTCTCTTTGGAATTGCCCCAAAATTCACTTCTTAATCCGGTTGATATATTCCCCTCGACCGTTGAAGATTTATGGCTAGAAATTGGATTTGGTGGCGGCGAACATCTAGCGGCACAAGCCGCTCTTCATCCCGCTATTGGATTTATAGGGTGTGAGCCATTTGTTAACGGTGTGGCCTCTTTGTTGGTCCATATTCAAGAGCAGGGGCTTTCAAACATTCGTATTGTGAGAGATGATGCGCGGTTGTTGGTTGCCCGAATACCCCCTCAGTCTGTGGGACGCATTTTTGTCTTGTTTCCAGACCCCTGGCCTAAAAAACGTCATAATAAACGGCGCATTATTCAAAAAGAAATGGTCACTGCTTTGGCAAGAATTCTACGGTCAGATGGTGCCCTTTTTATGGCAACAGATGATGAGGGGTATGCTGTCTGGATGCAAAAAGTTATGGCGGATCATCCCGCATTTGAGTTGGATTTAGAGGGTCGAAAAAATGTTTATGAACGCCCCGAAAGTTGGCCAAATACGCGTTATGAACAAAAGGGAATTACCCAAGGGCGAGCCCCGGTCTATTTGGTATATAAGAGAAAAGTTTCTTGATACCTTTTAGAAAACTTCACCCTTGTAATTAAAGATTTATTTTTCTTTCTTCCTATATTTTGGATTGTAATGGGGAATAATTAAAAGAATAAGGGCTAATAAAGTGGTTAAGATAGAGACCATATAAAATTCAAAAGAAACCGCAAGACCAATAGCAGACGTGCACCAAACCATTGTGGCCGTCGTTAGGCCTCTTATGGTCCCGCCATCTTTAATAATAATACCGCCCCCTAAAAAGCCGATGCCCGTTACGATTTGAGCGGCAATACGGCCTGGGTCTCCATGACTAATATGAAGAGACAAAAGACCAAAAATGCAAGAGCCCAAGGCAATAATACCAAAGGTTCGGATGCCGGCCTCATGGCCTTTATATTCTCGCTCTAAGCCAATAATGGAGCCGAGAAGAGTTGCTAAAAATATTCGACCCATAAAATAAAAAGTATCTGAATTTATTAATTCCATTTTGCACCTGCTTCTGTATGGACTTGCCGTTCCTAAAGTATGGGTGAAAGAATAGATTTAGGGAGTGAAATTCATAAATTTATTCTGATTCAATTCCCCTAAAAAGTGTCAGTCAATTCTTTACCCCTTTATTTTGTAAGGGAAAATAGGCAAAGTAAATACTTTTATTAAAATTCAATTAATATTTATTTTAATGATGATTTTTGTATAAGTGGGGGGAATTGAAAGAAATTATGATTACAAATATCTGACGATAAGTTCTGAAATAATGAAGAAAAATAAGAATGAAAATGGGCTTTCGGGACTGTCTATTTCCTGAAAGCTTTTTGCAAACATTCAGATATCAACTTGATTTAATTCTTGACTGATAACACTTTCCTACAAAATAGGAGCGTGTACCCTCGCATATCTTTCTCTCGAGATTTCGCGAGTGCCACTGGCCATATTAGCAGCTGGTAGAGGATCCATCACCGGTATTGGCTCAAAGTTATGATTGTATTCTACCAGAACATAACCCTGATTGTCGCAATAGTCCTGGCACCAATTTTTTTGCAGTTCTTGAATGTTGACATCACGTGTTACAGGAATTTGAACCGGATTTTGAAAGTCGCCCCGGGAAATTTCGATTAAATCTAATTCTTGCTCGTAGGCTTGTCGACCAATGGCAGAAAAGGATTTTTCAAGAGTTTTGTAATAAATATAGGAAAGCCGTTTATTGGTAAACAACACAAAGCTCCAGATATTCTCTGGAAAACGAGAACTGAATTCTGATAGTTTCGCAGTTTCTTTGGTGTTGATATGCTTAAAAAGTTCATCATAGTTTTTAAACAAACCAATAACGGTTTTATCTGTTCCAAAAATTTGAATCATTTCCGAGGTCTCCTTGTTGAACTCCTCTTAATGGAGAGTTTTTCTCAAAGCATGTTCATCATGACATTTAAAAGCTTTGGAACTTCTATGTTTGACTAAGAGTTTGCAAAAAGATCACGCTAGGGATAACCAGCAATTTTTCCAGCAAGGAAAACACAAGCGAGCTTCGCCAAAAGAACCCAATGTTTCAATCATTAAATTAAATCGTTTGGGCACTTTCATGATCTTAGATTAAGTCTTACTTAATCAAGAGTTCTTAAGCTTTATATTTTTTTCAGCTTATCAGGTTTACTTGTTTCATTTTTAGTTATCAATGTATACCTGTGTCTATTATTATGTGGGGATAAGTATCCAACTGTCAACCAAAAACAAAAAATTTTTTAGTTTAGTCAAGGAAACGGCGGTTGTTAAAGGATAAATAAATAAGGGGATCAAAAAAAGATTTTTTCTTAATAAAATATTAAGAATTACCAAATTTTTAAGTCTGCGAATGCTTTTCGAATAGTAGGAGACTTTAAAAACTTTTAAGCCTTAACCACATTTTCTTTCGAACCCTTAACGCGCATTGTGGCATTACGGGTATCAATTACCAAGGGGCTATGGGTTACCAAAAAATCATAATCTATATCATCATGATCTGTACAAATGAGGACTGCATCATAAGAATTTAAGGTTTCTTTCGTCCAAGCAATTGATTCTTTGCCATTAATGACGGGGTGCTCGCGGGATTTATGGACGATGGGAACAAACGGATCGTAGTAGTCTACATGCGCGCGCTTGTTATGTAAGGCCTCAAAAATCGCTAAGGATGGACTTTCGCGAATGTCGTCGACATTTTTCTTATAAGCCATGCCAATAAGGAGGATACGTGAGCCGCTTAAACTTTTGCCAAATCGCATATCCAGAGATTCGCGTAATTGATTGATGACGTAATCCGGCATGGCTGTGTTAACTTCACCCGCAAGTTCAATAAAACGTGTGGAAACTCCATATTCACGCGCTTTCCAGGTTAGATAGAAGGGATCAATGGGAATGCAATGCCCCCCGAGGCCAGGTCCGGGATAAAAAGGCATAAATCCAAACGGTTTTGTCTTGGCGGCGTCAATAACTTCCCAAACATCAATCCCCATTTCAGAATAAATAATCTTCAGTTCATTAACCATGGCAATATTAATACAGCGAAAGATATTTTCTGTTAGTTTTACAGCTTCTGCTGTAGAGGTTGAGGAAACTTCAACCACTTTGGGAACAATTTGACTATATAAAGAAACAGCTAACGTTCGAGAGGAAGAATCATCCGCACCCACAACTTTGGGAATACTGGAAGTTGCATATTGCGGATTGCCAGGATCTTCGCGCTCCGGCGAATAGGCGACAAAGAAATCTGTGCCAGCTTTAAGGCCCCCGCGTTCTAAAATAGGGATAATCAATTCTTTTGTTGTTCCCGGATACGTTGTCGATTCTAGAACGATAAGCTGCCCTTTGCGCAGATTTGGCAGAATGGTTTCGGCAGTGGCAATCACATAACTCATGTCCGGTTCGCGATGACGGGTTAATGGTGTGGGCACGCAAATTAATATCGCATCCATGCGGCTAAGATCTTGGGAGTTGTGGGTCGGTTCAAAGCGCTTTTGTTTGAGTAAATTTTCCAAACAATCTTGGGGAAAACTCTTAATATAAGACGTCCCCTCTTTCAAAGTGTTTACGCGGGTTTCGTCCACATCAAAACCGATGACGTGAAATCCTTGATCCCCTAAGGCTTTAACCAAAGGTAACCCTACATAGCCTAACCCCATTACCCCTACAATAGCTTTATGGGTGAGAAAGGCTTGATTCAGCGTGTCGATTGATAGAGATGACATGAAAGTCCTTGAGATTGAATAGAATAACGATGACTTTTTTTACCGGAGTTGAGGGTAAATTACAAGTGGCAGATCAATATCTCAACTTATAAGTTTGATTCGTCATGATTAGGGCAATGGTTCAAATAAAGCCTCAAGATCTTCAGGTGTGATTGCCCCGCTACTGGTAGTTGTGCCATCAAAGACGCCCGCAAAAAGAGCGGCTTTATGGTGCTGCATATCGAGAATCTTTTCTTCAACCGTCCCCACGGTAACCAATTTATAGACGAACACGGGTTTATCTTGACCAATGCGGTAGGCGCGATCAGTAGCTTGATTTTCGACAGCCGGATTCCACCAAGGGTCATAGTGGATGACCGTGTCGGCAGCGGTGAGGTTTAATCCGGTGCCGCCCGCTTTTAAGCTGATTAAGAACAAAGGAACCTTACCAGACTGAAAGTCATTAATGGGGGTTTGTCGGTCTTTGGTTTGGCCAGTGAGAATGACATAAGGAATTTTTAGTTTTTTTAATTCAATTTCAATTAGGGCGAGCATACTTGTGAATTGCGAGAAAAGGAGAATCTTGCGATTTTCCTCAATCATTTCTGGCAACGTATCAATTAAGAACTGTAACTTGGCAGATTCTTTTACATTTTTAGCGGAATCAATTTTTAAAAGACGAGGATCACAACACACTTGGCGCATTTTTAAGAGCGCATCTAGAATAACAATTTGGCTGCGTTTTAGGCCTCGTTCCTCAATTTCAACTTGTATTTTTGAGTGCATGGCTAACCGCACAGATTCGTATAAATCTCTTTGGGTGGGGAGAAGCTCAATATGTTGAATGATTTCTGTTTTTGCGGGGAGCTCTGAGACAACTTCCTCCTTTGTTCGACGCAACATGAAGGGATGAACACGGCGTGTGAGGGCAAGCTGACGATCTTTGTCTTGTCGTTTCTCAATCGGTTTTCGGAATGTTTGGGTGAACTTCTTATTATCTCCTAAGAATCCGGGCATGAGAAAATGGAACAAGGACCAAAGCTCTCCGAGATGGTTTTCCATAGGCGTTCCGGTTAAACATAACCGATGCTTGGCTTGTAATTGTTGAACAATACGGTGCGCCATCGTATTCGGATTTTTAATCATTTGCGCTTCATCAAGAATAAGTAAATGATATTTATAAGCTAAAAGAATGTCTTTATCTCGCGACAAAAGCGGATAAGTCGTGAGAATTAGATCATTATTTCCAATATGTTCAAAATTTGTTTTGCGTTCGTTCCCTTGGAGAATAAGAACCTTTAAGGTAGGTGCGAAGCGGGCGGCTTCCGATTTCCAGTTGGTCATGAGGCTGGTAGGCGCGACTACCAGCACAGGATCTTGCATGCGGCCGCTTTCTTTTTCAACAATGATGTGCGCAAGCGCTTGAATGGTTTTTCCTAGTCCCATATCATCAGCCAAAATACCGTTGAGATTATGGTCGCGTAAGAATTGCAGCCAGCTAACCCCATCTTCTTGATAGTGGCGCAACGTGTCTTTAAAACTTTCAGGAAGGGTGACTTTTTCTATGGTTTTGAAATCCCGCAACTTATTCCCAAGTTCACGCAATTGATTAGAACCGAACCACCGGAGTTGGCTCGCTGCCATGGCATGTTCAAGTTCAGCAAGTTGCGCAGATTGCCAGGTGGATAGTCGCAAATGCCCTTCACTGGTTAAGGCATTAAAGTCGTAGAGTTCGATGAGAGTTCGCGCAATAAATTGAATTTTCTTGGCTGGTATAGGTAAATAGCGACCATCATCTAATTGAGTATAAATCATTTCTGAATCGCTGAGTTCGTCGTTTTCGACGGTTGTACGAACATTGGGATTGCGCAACAATCTCACAATATGTGGCAAAATATTAATGCGCTTCCCTTCAATTTCAACACCCATTTCCAGGTCAAACCAATCAATACTCGTGGTGGTTTGATTATCAATGTTCGCATACCATTCCCCAATATTTTTAATGGGCTGAAAAGGAAAACTGGGGTCTGTTTCAATCAGCCACCCTTCACTGCGAAGTTGCGGGAAAATTTCTTCTGTCATTTTCATGGCCGTTTGAATGATCAATTCATCGGTTACCAAACCCAAACTGCCTGGTGTTTTGGCATCAAAAATGAGATTGCTCATCTCAAGACTAAACGGATCGATTTGATGAGCGAAATCGCCTAATTTTTTCCATTGTTTGAGGAGAGGATGAGATAAAAATTCTTGTTCGGCATTACTATTGCGGGCAATGACACTGGACTCAACACTTTCTGTCAGAGGCACTTTTCCTTGTGTATAAGCAAAAGAAAGGTGCACCAGGAATTTTTTCTCATCTTGGGTTATAGACCACGGGCGCACTTTAAAGCGCACCGTATTTGTCATGATACGAAATATTGGTGTCGGAATTTCGTCTGTGCTCTTGGTTGCAGACCGGGGCGTAATCGGGGCAGAGTGTTTCGAGACGGCTTCAATGAGAGTTGCGGCTACGTGTGGACAATTATGGTCCATGGGGCAAGAACAATATCCATCAACGATAAAGTTGCCCTCTTTAAAACTGACAATAATATCTGTGCTGTAAGTATTTTTCTCAGTTTCTTGAATGGTAGATTTATATTTCCAATGCCCATATTTATCGTGACCAACCTCAAGACGCGTCACGCGATTCTCTTTCTGGTAGACGCCCCCTTTTTCAAAAAGTTGGGGATCAAAATCCTTTTCAATATCAGTTAAAGTGAAAAACGGCGTTGATTTCATAGATATAGATTTCATCACTTTTCATAGGCTCAAAAATTGAAGAACTATAATAGATAACAGTTATTTTAATAATTAAGCAAGACAAAAATTAATTTTGAGAGAAGTTTATACGTAAGACAACATTTTTAGATTTGCCATAACGTGCTTTGGAAAATATAAAACTCTCTAGGGCGGCTGACAAATTAAATTATTATCGTGTTGGCCATTTGATGGTTGGGAGAAAGGAAGGCAATACAATTATTCGCAATTCTTTTCTTTAATAACAAATAATTGAATCAGATTTCCCAGTTCATGTTTGTCACGGCATATCGCGGGGTAATGTCTCTTTGAGCGCATAGATTTTGAAGTAATGTCGGTGTATTTGCCGTCAATTTATAATCGTCAAGAAGGTCTTCATGGTGAATGCCGCTCATAACAAGAACGCCATCGATATGGTAAGATTGCGCGCCTTTAATATCTGTTGTTAAAGAATCACCGATGGCTAAAATGCGAGAGGTAGGGGTGCCGTCCAACAATTTCAGGACAGGTTGATATACAGCTGGGTAAGGTTTGCCGTGATAAAAAACATCGCCGCCCATTTCCTCGTAACGGTGGGCAACGCCGCCGCTGCATAAAATAATTTTCCCGTTGTGAACAACGACACGATCCGGATTTGCGCACAACATGGGGAGCCTACGCTCACGTCCCTTATTTAAAATCTCCTCATAGTCATTGATGTGTGTATACTCCGCACCGGTCATTAGGATAAAATCTGCTTCATCAGGCGTGCTGGCTTTTTCATAAGGCAAGCCATCGTACATAGGATGATGAAATGCTGGTCCAATATGATAGAGGCGTTGACCCAAACGTTGATGCCAGGCGTCCGGTCGATTTTTTAAGCCCTGATGCGTATCTTCACCGGAAGTATAAATGTGCGTATACAAATCTCGAGGAAGTCCCATTTCTGCCAAATGGGCTTCTGAGGCAAAGACGCGACGCGGAGAGTTAGATAACAAGAGAGTTGTTTTTTTTAAGTCTTTTAAATTTTTCAATGTTTCGAGAGCATGAGGGTACGGCTTAATGCCATTATGAATGACGCCCCATAGATCTATGATAAAAGCATCGTAATGATCAATGACATCTTTAATGCCGGTAATAAATTGGGAATGCTGGAATGGGGACATCGTAAAAGTACTCTTTTCACAAAATTAAAAAAACGTTAGGGGAAATTACCCTTTTGCGTCAAGAAGATTGTCAAATTCCCCCCTTCTCTATGTGGGGGGGAAAGAACATTGTGTTTTCTATAAGACATCCCATATATAAGAGGAAAGGAGCATATGATGAATCAAACACAAAGCGAAACATTAAATTCTGTTCAAACAATAAACCTTCGCGAGCTCATCAAAAGTAAACTGCCCCCCAAATTTGTGGGCGCCCTCTTTATGCTTCTTTGGGCTTTAAGTTTTAGTACAGCGATGGCATTTGCCAAGACCCTTTCTCCTGAAGTTGATAGTGTTATGGTGATGTTTATGCGTTACTTTTTTGGATTGGTATTTTTTACCCCCTTTATTATTCGTGCGGGTACCAAAGGATTTACCACTTCAAGACCCCTCCTTCATTTGATTCGTGTTGTGGCATTGGGAATTGCCGTCAGTTGCACTTATTTCACTTATCGAAAATTACCCTTAACTCTGGCAACATCTATTGGCATGTCGGGGCCTTTATTTACAACTGTGCTGGCCATGATATTTTTGAAAGATCATATTCGCTTTTCAAAATGGATGTTAATTATTTTAGGATATGTTGGCGTCATTGTTGCGGTGCGTCCCCACGAATTAACAATTAATATTGGTGTGTGGACAGCTCTTTTGGCCAATTTGTGTGCGTCGCTTTCTCTAATTTGTGTAAAACTTCTCACGCGCACAGAAAGTACATTCACCTTGATGCTTTATGCGAATACAGCCACTACATTTATTGCTAGCCTTGTGGCTTTTGTGGTGTGGGAAACGCCATCACAACCTGATCTTCTGACTCTTGTGGCTGTGGGAGGATTTGGTGTTTTCTCTCAGTATTGCAGTGTCACGGCCATGCGACATGCAACACCTTCTTTTCTGGCACCATTTGAATATACGCGAATTTGTTTTGCTATTCCCATTGGGTATATTTTCTTTAATGAAATTCCCGATCTGGGAGTCATTTTGGGAAGTTTGATTATCATATGTGCAACTTACGGCTTGACGCGCATTGAGCAAAAGTAATGTCATAAGGGATTTGTAAAATTTAAAAAACCTCTCCCTTTGTGCTTCCCAAGGGGAGAGGAAATCATATTACTGATTGACAGCGATGCTTGATCGTAAAAGGTTTTTCGTCAAATATCCTTCTACATGTGTTCGCAGTTCAGCTAATTGTCCTGCGAAGAAATGATCCGCCAAGGGAACCATACGGTAGTCGATATTAATGCCACGTTGGAGTTGAAGTTTACTCACTAAATTTGCAACAGAAGTATGGGGAACGATGTCGTCCTTCTCCCCTTGCAAAATTAATCCGGGTACTGGACAAGGAGCTAAGAAACCAAAATCATAACGATCTGCTGGGGGGCTAATGGAAACGAATCCCTCTAATTCAGGACGACGCATCAGAAGTTGCATGCCAATCCACGCTCCAAAAGAAAATCCTGCAACCCAGCATGCGGAGGCATTGGTATTATTGGCTTGGAGCCAGTCAAGAGCGGATGCTGCATCATTGAGCTCTCCTTCCCCATTATCATAAGTTCCTTCGGACCGTCCAACGCCGCGGAAATTAAAACGAAGGGTGTTGAATCCACGTTCTGCAAAACTTCGGTAGAGAGCGTAAACAACTTTATTGTTCATCGTTCCGCCATGTTGGGGGTGGGGATGTAAAATGACTGCAATCGGTGCCCCATCTCGATGGGTTTGGTGATAGCGTCCTTCAATGCGCCCAGCGGAACCATTAAAAATTATTTCTGACACAACGTTTCCTCCTCCCCTTAGATTTTAGGGGCCTTATATAGAGTGGCCCACAAAACAATACTTGACCAATTTAGTCGGAATAGGTATTTCTAGTTCTAGATGTGGATCCATTCCTCAAAATTGGTATCGATATAAAATATAACGATATCGCAAGAAGTGTAACATGGCTTTTCAAGAACAGCTATGAAAAACGAAAGAGATTTTATGCGTTTAAGCACAAAAGCACGATATGCGGTAACAGCAATGGTCGATGTGGCTTTAGAGGAGGGCTCTGGGCCTGTATCTTTGACGACTATTTCCAGTCGCCAAGAGCTTCCTTTGGCTTATTTAGAACAGCTTTTTGGTAAGTTGCGAAAAGCGGGCTTGGTTAAAAGTAGTCGTGGTTCCGCAGGGGGATACGCTTTAAATCATAAAGCTCAAGATGTCTCTATATTAGATATTATTTCAGCAGTGGACACTCCCTTGAAGGCAACGCGCTGTGAACATGAGTCGGCTAACGGCTGTCGTGCAACGGGAGAACGCTGTATCACCCATGACTTATGGGATGAGTTAGGAGCCGTCGTTCAATTGTTTTTGGGTCGAGTCACTTTGGCGGATGTTTGTGAAAATCGCATTGCCGGTATGGGGCGATTTGGAATGTTTATGGATCTCTCTTCCAGCAAAGATCAGCGTGTTGCATGAGTTTGTATTTGGATTACAATGCAACGGCTCCGTTGTGTGAGCAGGCCAAAAAAGTGATGATTGAGGGAATGGATTGGTCTGGGAATGCTTCGTCGGTCCATCACTTTGGGAGACAAGTTCGTCAGAAAATTGAAGAAGCCCGCCAAAATATTGGTGATTTTTTTCAAGTGAAAGCGGGAGATGTTATCTTTACGAGTGGCGCAACAGAAGCCAATCACTTATCTCTTTGCGGGTTTGAGGGGCGCGTAATCGTTTCTGCAATTGAGCATGATTCAATTGATCAAGCCCGTCCAGATAGAGAAGTTTGTCCGGTTGGCCCCAAAGGTACTATCGATTTAAATGCTCTGGAGGTTTTATTACAATCACAGGAAGGTCCTGTTCTCGTTTCGATAATGGCTGCAAATAATGAAACAGGCACGATTCAACCTATAAAAGAAGTTGTGGCCCTTGCGAGAAAGTATAACGCTTTTGTCCATTGTGATGCGGTGCAAGCTATTGGAAGAATACCTTTGTTATGGAATGGAATTGATCTCTTTTCTGTTTCTGCCCACAAGTTGGGGGGGCCCCAAGGTGTTGGAGCATTGATTATGAGAACGGACATGCCTTTAAAAGCACAGTTACGGGGTGGGGGCCAAGAGCGATCGTTTCGATCAGGAACGGAGAATTTTTTGGGCATCTTAGGTTTTGCGGCTGCCGTGATGGCGATAAAAGAGCAAAATTGGAATTTTGTTAAGACTTTGCGAGACAGACTGGAAAGTCAACTGAAGGATCAATGTTCGGATGTCATATTTTTAGGTCATGAGGCCCCGCGCTTACCGAACACTGCAGTTATTGCAATGAAGGGTGTGAAAAGTGCAACGCAAGTTATGAATTTTGATTTAGCCGGGATTGCTATCTCTGCGGGATCGGCTTGCTCATCTGGTAAAGTAAAACGCTCTCGTGTTTTGGCCGCTATGGGGATTGCAGAAGAATTGGCTGCTTGTTCTGTCCGGGTTAGTCTTGGGCCTACGAGTTCAGAAGAATTGATCGATCGATTTGTGGATGTTTGGCTAAACATATATGAGCGAGCTCAGGCAAAATGATAAATGATTTTAGGGTTTTTGGAGACAAAAAAATATGACACCGTCACAACAAATATATTTAGATTATCAGGCAACGACCCCATGTGATCCCCGTGTTGTCGAAAAAATGCTGCCTTATTTCACGCAGATATTTGGCAATCCTCATTCTCGAAATCATCCCCATGGCTGGATGGCTGAAGAAGCGATTGAAAAAGCCAGATCTCAAGTTGCTTCTCTTATTCAAGCCGATCCACGGGAAATTATTTTTACCAGTGGCGCAACAGAGTCAAACAATTTGGCGATAAAGGGCGTGAGTGATTTTTATAAGGATACAAAAAATCATATTATTACGTGTGTTACCGAACATAAATGTGTCTTAGATAGCTGCCGGCATTTAGAAGAGGATGGTTTCAAAGTCACTTACCTTCCTGTCCAACCGAATGGATTAATTGAATTGAATGCCCTTCGAGCTGCAATTCGTCCCGAAACCATTTTGGTTTCAATTATGGCCGTAAATAATGAAATTGGTGTGATCCAACCTCTCAAAGAAATTGGGAAAATATGTCGCGAAGGTGGTGTGTTTTTTCACACGGACGCCGCTCAAGCTGTCGGTAAAATTCCTTTAAATGTTGAAGAAATGAATATCGATCTCCTTAGTATTTCTGGGCATAAAATCTATGGACCGAAGGGCATTGGGGCTCTTTACGTTCGTCGCAAACCACGTGTTCGTCTACAAGCGATTATTAATGGTGGAGGACAAGAACGAGGGATGCGCTCCGGAACTCTTGCAACACCTCTATGTGTTGGTTTAGGGGAAGCTTGTGCAATTGCCCAAGAGGAAATGGCCATGGAATCAGAACGACTTACGGGCTTAAGTGCTCGCCTTTATCACGGATTGACGAGCCAATTGGCTGATGTACAGTTGAATGGTGAGGGGGCCCCCCGCATTCCCGGCAATCTCAATTTAAGTTTTGCTTATGTTGAAGGGGAAGGCTTAATGATGGGCATTAAAGATTTATCTGTTTCTTCCGGTTCAGCATGTACTTCTTCTTCACTTGAGCCTTCTTATGTTTTACGTGCTTTGGGTGTGCAAGAAGAAATGGCTCATACCTCAATTCGTTTTGGAATTGGCCGTTTTACTACAGAAGAAGAAGTCGATATTGCGATTCAAAAAGTTGTGACAGCTGTAAAACGGTTGCGCGAAATGAGCCCTTTGTGGGAGATGGTCCAAGAGGGCGTAGATTTGAAAAATATTAAATGGTCAGACCACTAATTTAAAGGAGAGAGAAAATGGCTTACAGTCCTAAAGTGATTGATCACTATGAAAACCCGCGCAATGTTGGTGCGTTTGATAAAAGCGATGCCTCTATTGGAACTGGGTTAGTTGGCGCGCCTGCTTGTGGTGATGTTATGAAATTGCAAATTAAAGTGAATGAAGACGGCATTATTGAAGATGCAAAATTTAAAACCTTTGGGTGCGGTTCTGCTATTGCTTCCAGTTCTCTTGTTACAGAATGGATTAAAGGAAAAAGCTTGGCTGAGGCCCAAGCTATTCGCAATACAGAAGTTGCTCAAGCTTTAGCTCTGCCTCCCGTTAAAATTCACTGTTCAATTTTAGCAGAAGATGCTGTGAAAGCAGCCATTGCAGATTATCAGTCCAAGTCTGAAACCAGAAAATAAGCAGCAATATAAGAGAGAAATCATGACACGAGCCGCTCCTCTTACAATAACGGATTCCGCTTTTGAGCGCGTCAAGGCTTTATTAGCAGCTCGAGGAAAACCGTCTGTTGGTATCCGCATTAGCATTCGCACAAAAGGATGTTCGGGGCTATCTTACTCAATAGAATATGCCGACGAAAAAAATCCGTTAGATGAAATGATGGAACAAGAAGGAATCACGATTCTTATTGATCCCAAAGCAATCCTCTTTATTTTGGGAACAGAAATGGATTATGTGGAAGAAAAAATGCAATCTGGTTTTGTTTTCCGAAATCCCAATGAGAAAGGGCGGTGCGGTTGTGGAAAATCATTCCATGTTTAAGGATCTTCAAAATCCTTTTGAAATTTTAGGGATGGAAGCGACATTTGATGTTGACCAAACTGCGCTTGATGCTGCTTATTTTGCCCGCCAATCCTTAGCCCATCCGGATCGCTTCATTCACCATTCTGAACCTGAACGCCAGGCGGCAACAGCTCAAGCTTCTTCCCTAAACTCTGCTTATGAAACCTTAAAAAATCCCACTTTACGAGCAAAAGCTCTTTTGACTTTGAAGGGGATTGAGATTCAAGGGGAAGAGGGAAAATCAGTTCAAGATCCTCAGGTTTTAGAAGAAATGATGGATTTGCAGGAAGCTGTTTTTGAGGCACATTCTCCACAAGATGTCAGCCGGATTGAAAACCAAATTCAAGATCGTTACCTTCAAGTTATACTCTCTTTTGGGCAGGCTCTTCAAAAAAATCTCAATCGCGAATTGCCGGGGCTTTTTTTACGGTTGACGTATTTATCAAAATTGAAAGAGGATTTAAAAGTGCGCCAAACCCAAGCCTCACTAAAAATGCTGTAGGGAGGAGAACACCTCACATGTTGCTGCAAATAACAGAGCCCATATCCACCCTCGTTCAAGAAAAACTTTCTCAAGCTGTAGCTATAGGCATTGATTTGGGAACAACAAATTCTGTTGTCGCTTATTCGCAAAATCAAAAACCATTTGTTTTGCAAGATGCGCAAGGGGTCAGTTTACTGCCGTCGGTTGTGGCTTATTTGGATGGGACCGCACCGATTGTGGGCGAAAAGGCCATCGACTTAATTGAAGAAATGCCAGACTGTGTGGTGACATCTTCAAAGCGCTTGATGGGACGTTCAGGTTCAGAAGTTGCTGAGATAGCGGGAAATTTTGTACACATAATGACAGATCAAGACTCTCAGGACAAAGTGGTGAGATTGATAATTGGTGGCCAGGTCAAAACGCCTATTGAAGTTGCAGCAGATATTTTACGTGAACTAAAAAATCAAGCTGAAGTTGCCTTAAAACAGCCTATTGAAAAGGTCGTTATAACGGTGCCGGCTTATTTTGATGAAGCTGCACGGCAAGCGACTAAAGAAGCTGCAGCTCTTGCGGGTTTGCAAATTATGCGCTTGATTAACGAGCCTACGGCTGCCGCATTAGCCTATGGTTTAGATCACGGGATCGAAGGAATCTACGCTGTTTATGATTTTGGAGGGGGAACATTTGATTTCTCTCTTTTGCGCATGACAAAAGGTGTGTTCCAAGTGCTGGCAACAGGAGGTGATGTTGCCTTGGGCGGCGATGATATTGATCGACTTATTTTAGAATATCTCCGTCACATGTCGTCTGGAATTGAGCTCCCGACCAAATCTTATAAACAAGCCTTAAAAATAACGCGAGAAATAAAAGAATACTTATCGCACCAGGAAAGAGGGATGTGGGCGCTGCCCGGCGGAAACGAGTGTCCGTTAGATCGTCAAACATTAGAACAATTAGCAGCCCCACTTGTTGAAAAAACAATTGATATTTGTCGTCAAGTCTTAATAAGTGCAGATTTAAAACCCAAAGATATTCATGGTGTTATTCTAGTCGGCGGCGGAACTCGAATGCCGTTAATTCAAGAAAGAGTATCTGAATTCTTTGAACAAAATCCTTTAACAAATCTGAACCCTGATGAAGTCGTTGCTTTAGGGGCAGCTTTACAAGCAGAGGCTTTAACTCACGGATCTGAAACATTGCTTTTGGATGTAACCCCATTATCATTAGGTATAGAAACTATGGGGGGGCTGGTTGAAAAAATTATTCCCCGCAATACACCTATACCCGTAAGTGTTAGTCAAGAATTTACGACCTACCAAGATGGGCAGACGGCCATGAAGATTCACATCCTACAAGGGGAACGTGAATTGGTGGAGCATTGTCGTTCTCTTGGAGAATTTAATTTAACGGGTATTCCGCCTATGACAGCAAATGCGGCCAGAATTGCTGTAACATTTCAGGTTGATGTGGATGGGTTATTAACGGTCTCTGCTACGGAGAAAACAACGAATATCAGCCAAGAAGTAACTCTAAAACCGTCTTATGGATTGACGGAAGAAGATTATGTGCGCATTTTGCGTGAAAACGTGGTTCATGGACAAAAAGACATTAAAAATCGTCTTTTGATCGAAGCCAAAGTTAAAGCGCAGCAGTTGCTCCATCAATTGGATAAGGCTATTAAAGTTGATGGCGATTTATTGACAGCCATAGAACATAATAATCTTCTTCAAGCTATGGAAGCTTTAGAGGAACGCTTGACAGATGGAGACCAAGACGCCATTGTAAAACGACAAAAATTGTTGGAGTCTATCAGTGCACCATTTGCGACACGCCGGGTAGAACGCTTGGTTGGAGAAGCGGTAACTATTTCTTCCCCACCAGAGAAGTAAACAAATATATTGGAGTTTTAAGACAATGCCAAAAATGACATTTATAACCCCATCAGGTGGTCGCGTTGATGTAGATGCACCGGTTGGCCTATCAATTTTAGAAATTGCTCATCGTAATAAGGTGGAGTTAGAAGGCGCTTGTGAAGGATCGTTGGCTTGCTCGACGTGCCATGTCATTGTGGAGTCGGACTGGTATGAACTTCTTAGTACTGCAACAGAAGATGAAGAAGATATGCTGGACCTTGCCTTTGGATTGACACAAACTTCTCGATTGGGGTGTCAAATTATAATGACAGATGAACTTGATGGCCTGGTGGTTCGCTTGCCGAATGCAACCCGGAACATGATGGTTTAGATGAATTGATATTTTCAGACATCCTACTTATTTAAAAGAAGGTATGTTTACGTTATTCTTTCTTATTTTAATCAATAACAAAGGAACGATAATGAAATTCGTATCTTGCTTCTTAAAAGTTATGATTTATTCTATAGCAATCATATTTACGGAAAATGCAGGGTTAGCAATAGATCAATTTCATGAAACAAGTCCCCTTTTGGATTCCAAAAAAGGAGTCTTTGAACTTCATCAAGTTCATGCGCAATCAGCTCGCATACCTGTTTGGCCCCTGGAGCAAAATGTTCCCCTAAATTTAAGTTATTTAAATGTAGGAAAACTAAGGGAAGATTGTGACAAAGAATTTCAAAAATTATATGGTAATAATGCCCTAACGCCTTACAAGGTTGGTCTATTCTGCGTAATGAATTTATCATTAGCCCCTTTTACTCTGGCAAGTTATACTTTACAACCAGGCATGTTTTATGTCTTTGCAAGTGCGTTTAATGAGAGTGAAACCACTGTACATATTCTCAATGAAGACATTGTTTTTGCTGAACAAGCGATTATAGATAAAATAATAGGGGTGCACACATTTGGTGTACATCTTACTGCCGTGCCCATATCATCCCCTTTTATGTCTAAAGTTATTGTGATTGGGGAGAATACGTCTTTGGAGAGTCAAACAAAAGAAGCCATTCTCATAAAATTTCGTCAGTATCAACAAGAGAAAAAGAACATTAAATTGAATACTCTCTTAATTCCTCAATTCTGCTGCTTCCTAGAAAATCCTGCAGCCTATGAAGAAAATCTTAAGCTTAAAAAGGTTGTTTTTGTTCGAGAAGAAACACTATCGTTGAAAGCAGAATTTTCTGAGGCACAACTTGCAAAATCTTAGGAGAGTCTTTGCTTCCTTTTTCCATTCAAAATAATATTCATTCTCTCTTGAAAGGGTTAGATTCAAAAGATCCTTTCATAAAGGCTCGTGCGGAACAATCAGAGAAATATCGCGCAGTTGGGGGGCAAATTAAACCCGGGTTTGCTTCTCAAAAAGAGGCAATTGCCTATATTATGTCACGATTCCCCGCAACTTTTGCAGTTGTAGAGACCATCTTATCGACCCTACCGTTAGAAGATATTCAATCTGTTTTAGATTTAGGTGCGGGACCGGGAACAGGTTCTTTGGCAGCAGCGCTTCGTTGGCCCTTGTGTCAACACTTTCAGCTTGTTGAAGGGGATGCATATATGAATAAATTGTCGCAACAAATTCTTAAAAATATTCCGGAAATTATAAGCCAGTCATTTTCATATTCTCCCGAAAATCTTTTGCGCTACCCTTTTAAAGATACACACGATCTCGTGATCTTATCTTATGTTTTAAACGAACTTTCTTCTCAAAATCAAAGTCTTATCGTGAAGAAAGCTTGGGAGAAAGCCACAAAAGGACTGGTAATTGTTGTTCCGGGAACACCCACTTGTTATCAGCAATTAATGATATTACGAGATTTATTAATTGAGATGGGGGCGTTTATTGTCGCCCCCTGTCCTCATCATGAAGATTGCCCCCTTCCAAAAGGTGATTGGTGTCATTTTTCAACACGGCTTTCTCGGTCATTGGCGCATCGCGTTATCAAGGATGTTTCTTTGCCTTATGAGGATGAAAAATATAGTTATCTTATTGCCTTGCGAGAAGCTATACCCCGGACGGGTACAAGGGTCATTCGCAAACCGCTGAAAAGGTCTGGTCATGTAATACTTGATTTATGTACGTCGCATGGTCTTCAACGACAAACATTGTCCAAACGAGACAAAGATTTATATAAGAGGGCAATTGAACTGGCTTGGGGAGAGAGTTGGGAGAGTGAGTAAAACAACTCTTTTCAAGGCAGAATTGCGTTAGGTCCTGAATAAGTTGTAAACAACGCAAAATTTTGGTATAGTATATTTTGGTGCTGCTGGGTTTGATGGGGTTACATCCCCGGACCCTAATTAACTTCTCGGAGGCTGTCCCTACCAAAGCCGTGGTTTTGGCATATGGTTTCCACCTGCTTGTCAGGTCGCGAGAGGATCAAAATTCCGCCGGCTCAAGTGGCACCAATTTTTATTTTAAATTCCTTATTCTTCTTTAAATATTGTCATTTTTTACGATTATTTAAAAAGTAAACCTGTATATATATAAAAAAAAAGAGGACTATGGAAAGCCCCCTTAAATACTAATTTTATATTTTTTATTAAAAAAATTGCTTAACCTACCGAATTAGTCATGAATATAAATAGGCAATCCTGCTTTTTTAAGATCTTGTTCAGCTTTTTTAATTTCATCTTCTGAAATAGAAACTTCTGGATGGGAATTTTTATATTTTTGAAGGGCCACACTTTTGATTTGAGAATTCAAACAATGGGGAAAAGGCGTTGATATTTCAGGTTCTAAGTTTATCCCATGTAGGCAGCTTGGCATGTCAAGAATTCTCATCATTCCTGGGTTTTTTTTATCATCCTCACTAAGGCTTGCCCAATTGTTTTTGAGTGTTCGTACATAGTCAGCAAGGCTAAATCTTTTAAAACTCATAGATCTGTATAGCCATTCAGGTAAGCTATCATTCATTGCTGATGGAGGGAGGTTAAGATCAGAAAAAACGGTGCCTGATGATCCTATAGTAATAAGAGAGCGTAAATCCACAACCCCATAAAATTTATTTCCGCCCGCAATTTCAATATTGACTAAACCATAGCGCTTAGGAAATGAATGAATTTGTCGAGTTTGAACCCCATCTTTTGCAGCTTCGAGAGTGATACATATCGTGTCCATTGGGGCTAGAGGGCCTTCATCTATACCAGGAATGTTAGGAAAAATTCGGAATGTGGCTGGTGAAGTGTAGCCATTTCTCATTTCTAAGTTTGAAGAGTTAGGGTTTTCTTGTGTGCCGTAAGCATAATTTGTGCTGACGAGCGATATGAAAACCATCGCTCGAATGAGTAAGTAATGCATGTTAAAATCCTTTAGAAGAGGGTTTGAGTTATAATTTTTATTAATCAAATGCAATATAATATATTTTACTTATTTATAAAACTAAAAATTATAGTTTGAAGTTCCTGTTTATATAATGTTTTTAAATGTAAATTTAATTTATTAGCTCCAGGGTCTTATCCCTAATTCTCTTTTGACAAATTTTACTTTTATAAAATTTGTGTTAGTCCAAATTTGAGCGATTCCTTCTTTTTTCAAAGTATAACGGTCAATTAAAATTTTTGGGAGATGTCCCCACTCTCTACACTCTCGCCATGCATAACCCGTTGTGATCAGACAAGGGTGTTGGCACATTTCTTTCGAAATAGGTAAATTATAATCTGAGGAACGAATCATAAGACAGTTTCCAAGGTGCACCTGATCTTGCGTCCATTCCTTTTTTTGTGTTAACCCCAATTCTTTCATCCAATGATTTGCATAAAAACTACCCTTTTTCAGGTTTGATATATACAGAACATCCCTTAGAGAATAAGCAATGACGGACCCATCACCGCTCGCATAAATTGTAGGGGAATTTTGAAAAAATAGAATGATACAAGCCGTTCCACAAGGAATGATCCCGAGCCATCGCCAATAGCTTTTCCAGATACAAATCCATAAAGCACCTAATGTTATCAATCCCAGAAAAGAAGGAGGAGGCGTGGGGACAAGAATAGCTGCTCCGGGCCAGGAAGAGACCATTTCAGCAATGCGAATAAGTTGTTTTATTCCAAAAGATAACATCTGGAAGGCAAACTCTATTCCTCCAAAGAGGAGGGAAAAAACGCTAAAAGTTGCTGCAGGCATAATGAGAATGCTGGTGAGAGGAATAGCTAAAAAATTTCCAACAATAGTCTGTAAAGTTATGCGGTTAAAAAGGGCGAGGGTGAAAGGAGTTGTTGCGAGTGTTGCAATAAGTGTAGTGGCTATTAATCCGGCTCCGTATGCGATTATTTTTCGAGAATATCTGCCTTCAAGAGACCATTGCCGTAAAGGACTCCATCCCCCTTCATAAGCTGCAATGAGAGCAATGACCGCGGCAAAAGATAATTGAAAACTAGCTGAGAGCAAGCTTTCGGGGCGTAATAGTAAGATAAGTGTGGCAGCAACGGCAACTAAGCGCATGGACAACGGGTTTCGATCTAAAAGAATGCCGAGCATAACAATGCTGATCATGACAAATGCGCGTTGTCCAGGAATTCCAAATCCTGATATGGCAAGGTAAGCGAAAGTGGCGAAAGCCACTAAAATAGCTGCCCATTTTTTGATGGGATAATTTTCTGCTAAGTACGGTATGAGAGCTAGTCCTCGACGAAAAAATAAAAATATTAGGCCCGCAACCAGCGTTAAATGTAGGCCTGAAATAGCCAGTATATGGGCAAGTCCTGCATCCGTAAAAGCTTGGCGAATATGGGGATGTATACCTGATCGATCACCCGTGATTAAGGCTACAGCAATTTCTCCTATTTGACCCGGTAACTGTTGACGTATGCTTTTTGTTAATCGATAGCGCGTGGCCTCAAGCCATAGACGTTTGTCTTGTTTTTTAAGAATTTGAATTGGGCTTTTGATATGTCCTGTCGCCCCCATTCCCAAAAAATACGCTTGGCGCCGAAAATTATAGCCATTTATGCTTACCGGATCTGAAACAGGAAGCAGAGAAGTTTCTAAAGAAATACGATCTCCAAGGGTTGCCATTAAAGGCTTTGATAAAGTGTGAGTTAGGCGAATTTTATTTAAACGGGAGGTATCGTCCTCAAATGTAAGTTGATCTAGTGTTAATCGACGGCGATTATGTTGTTCTTCAATATCTATAAGGCGGCCGCTTATTCTTATTCTCTCTATTTTTTGGGAAAGAAAAGGTGTGGCAAGCCAGTCGGAACGCACTTTGGCGGCTGAAAATCCAAGGATCATGCTGAGGGATGCTATGGAAATTAAGAAAATAAACAGATGGTCATTCCTTTGGCGAAGAGCCACAAAAGTTCCCACCAGGCTTAATAAAAGCACTATACTTGTTTGAGTTAACGAAGGTTCGAAGGGCAAACAAAAATACGTGGATATTCCAATCCCTAAACCTACAGGCCACCATAATACCCACCGAGATTTGTCTTCAAAAAACAGGGAATAATCTATCTTCATTTGCACAACCTATGGTTGTTTTTCCTAAAGGTACTTTAAGCAGAGATATTTATGGATTCAAGGGGATGATTTGACTCATGGTTTTAATAGGAATGAGTTAAAAAAGGGAAATTTATAACTCATGACTAAAAAAAAGAAATTAAATTTCTGCAAAAATTATGAGTTTTCAAAACAAATTAAATATAGGGAGGACAACACTCCCTTATCGTAACGATAAGAGTATGCAAGAAAGTATCAATTGGTTTTCAACGGGATATTTAAGCGAATCATTTTGGACAGAAGTTGTCTATTTATGCTATCACCTCAAATAGAAATCAATAAAAGGTGACCTATAGATGACAGTTATTACGCGATTTGCGCCATCCCCTACGGGATATTTACATATTGGGAGTGCGCGCACGGCTCTTTTTAATTGGCTGTATGCTCGGCACACGGGCGGAAAATTTCTTCTTAGAATTGAAGACACAGATCGAGCTCGTTCCACGAATGAGGCCATTGACGCTATTTTTGACAGTATGAATTGGCTGGGATTAACTTGGGATGAAGATCCGGTATTTCAATTTACCCGGGCGAGTCGTCATGCCGAAGTTGCGCGCCAACTGTTGGCAGAAGGAAAAGCATACTACTGTTATTGTTCACCGGAAGAGTTAGAGAAAATGCGAGAAGAAGCTCGTGCTCAGAATTTACCGCCACGGTATGATGGGCGATGGCGCGATCGTAATCCTTCTGAGGCCCCTTCGGATATTCCACCCGTCATTAGATTTAAAGCTCCTCAACAGGGGGAAACAATTATTGAAGATCAGGTTCAAGGAACTGTCCGTCTGCAAAATAATCAACTAGATGATATGGTTTTGTTGCGTGCCGATGGCACACCAACTTATATGCTTTCAGTGGTCGTTGATGATCATGACATGGGCATTACGCATATCATTCGGGGTGATGATCATTTAACAAACGCTTTTCGCCAGCAGCATCTTTATCATGCCTGTGGATGGAGTGTCCCCCACTTTGCCCATATTCCTCTTATTCACGGGGCCGATGGGGCAAAACTATCTAAGCGACATGGGGCCTTGGGGGCAGAAACCTATCGTGAGATGGGTTTCTTACCAGAAGCGATGCGTAATTACCTGCTGCGGTTAGGCTGGGCTCACGGAGATGACGAAATCATTCCCACGCATCAAGCCATTGAATGGTTTGATTTGCCGGCCATAGGTCGTTCTCCCGCTCGATTTGATATTGCGAAATTGACAAATTTAAATGCCCACTACATGCGTGAGGCGGAAGACGTTCGATTGGTTGATTTGATAATGCGCCCCCTTAGTGAGTTTTTTCAGCGGACTCTTTCTGCAGAAGAACGTCAGAGAATTATTCGCGGTATGCCCGGGTTAAAAGCACGAGCAAAAACAGTTCTTGAGCTTATTGACAGTGCGCGCTTTTATATTGAGCGCCCCCCCCTTGATGATAAAGCTGAGAAGTTTTTAAGTGCTGAATTCTTGGATATGGTGAAGCCTGTAATAGACAGGTTAAAGAATTTGACTTTTTTTTCTGCAAAAGAAACAGAAGATGTTGTCCGGGAAATTGCTGAGAGCACAGGTCAAAAATTAGGAAATTTAGCTCAGCCTTTACGTGTTCTTTTAACGGGCAGCACAATCTCCCCTAGCATTTTTGAGGTCATGGAAGTTTTAGGACAGGATGAAACTTTGAAACGTTTGGAGCGTGTGTCTTAAAAATAATACAGTAGAAAGATGATGATGACAGAATTTCTGACCTTAGATGATGTGGATGTATCTCAAAAAACTGTATTGGTACGTGCTGATTTAAATGTGCCCATGCAAAATGGCCAAGTCAGCGATTTAACGCGTATCAAAAGGTTAGTTCCAACGATAGAGAATTTGAAAGATCGCGGCGCGAAAATCATCATCTTATCACACTTTGGGCGTCCCAAAGGACGGCGTTCATCACAAGAATCTTTGAAACATCTTTTGCCGGCGTTATCTAGCGCTTTTGGTCAGGCCATTTTTTTTGCAAATGACTGTATTGGTCCCGAAGCAGACAAAGCATCAAAAATGCTTCAGCCTGGCCAAATTCTGCTTCTTGAAAATCTACGTTTCCATGAGGGTGAAGAGAAGAACGATCCAATTTTTGCAAAAGCCCTAGCAAATTTAGGAGATATATTTGTAAATGATGCTTTTTCTTGCTCTCATCGAGCTCACGCCTCTGTGGTGGGTCTGACCCAATTCCTCCCCTCGATTGCTGGACGCGGAATGCAAGCTGAATTAGAAGCTTTGGATCGCATTTTGGAGAAACCGAAGCGTCCTCTTATGGCTATTGTGGCCGGCTCAAAAGTTTCTACAAAATTGGATTTGCTTCAAAACTTAGTGCAAAAGGTTGATTGTCTGGTTGTCGGTGGGGGGATGGCGAATACATTTTTGTCTGCCTTAGATTATCCCATTGGGCAATCATTAAGTGAAAAAGATATGTTGGATACGGCTCATGCTATTTTAGCACAAGCTAAGGTTTCGGGATGTGAGGTCATTTTGCCCCGAGATGTTGCGGTAACTTTAGAAATTAAAGCTTATGTTTCTCGTGAAATTGTTACAATCACACAAGTCCAGCCTTCCCATAAAATCGTTGATATTGGTCAGGAAACTATTGACTATATTGCTACCAAACTCAAAAGTTGCGCCACAGTCATTTGGAATGGTCCTGTAGGTATATTTGAGGTTCCTCCCTTTGATGTGGGAAGTACGGCTTTGGCAAAATTAATAGCTGTGAAAACCAAAAATGCTGGGCTAATTAGCGTAGCTGGTGGGGGAGATACGCTTGCAGCTTTAGCTCATGCACAGTGTTTAGATGATTTTTCTTATACATCAACGGCAGGGGGGGCATTTCTGGAATGGCTAGAGGGCAAGAGTCTTCCGGGAGTGATGGCGTTGAGGATAAGGGACGCCGCGTAAGGAATCGACTTTATTTTTTATAAAAGATATGTTTGTTCTCTCGTTTTGTCTATTTCATTTTTATTTTTTGGATGAGAGATGTTTGAACATCCTTGAAAAATATGGGCAAATAAAAAGAATGTTGACGAGGGGTATATTTTTGCGCTAATAATTTAGCACTCCCTCGATGAGAGTGCTGATACTCAAAAAGAGGTTAAGAAAACACTTATGGAGAAGAAACAATGACATTTAGACCATTACATGATCGCGTGCTCGTAAAGCGCATCGAAGCTGAAGAGAAAACAAAATCAGGCCTGATTATCCCTGATACAGCCAAAGAAAAGCCAATGGAAGGCGAAGTGGTAAGCGTAGGAACTGGCATTCGTCAGGAAAACGGAACTATTACCCCGTTGGATGTTAAGGCGGGTGATCGTATTCTGTTTGGAAAATGGTCTGGAACAGAAATTAAACTTGAGAACAAAGATTACATCGTGATGAAAGAATCTGACATCATGGGAATCTTAAGTAAATAATATAACATTTTAAAGAGAAGGAAATAGAATCATGGCTGCTAAAGAAGTCCGTTTTTCTGCTGATGCCCGCGAACGTATGCTTCGAGGTGTTGATATTTTGGCTGATGCCGTTAAAGTAACATTGGGTCCAAAAGGACGGAATGTTGTTATTGAAAAGTCCTTTGGCGCTCCGCGCATTACAAAAGACGGTGTTTCTGTTGCGAAGGAAATTGAACTTTCCGATCGTTTTGAAAACATGGGGGCACAAATGTTGCGCGAAGTTGCTACCAAGACATCTGACTTGGCCGGTGATGGAACCACAACAGCAACTGTTTTGGCTCAAGCCATTGTTCGTGAAGGTGTAAAGGCCGTTGCAGCTGGTATGAACCCGATGGATTTGCGTCGTGGTATTGATATGGCTGTTGAAAGTGTTATTGCGAACATTAAATCTCAATCTAAAGCCGTTTCAACTAATGAAGAAATTGCTCAAGTGGGTACAATTTCTGCTAATGGTGAAGTTGAAATAGGTCAAATGCTTGCAAAAGCCGTTGAAAAAGTTGGTAAAGAAGGTGTAATCACCATTGAAGAAGCAAAGTCCCTACAAACAGAATTAGATGTTGTTGAGGGAATGCAATTTGATCGGGGATATATTTCTCCCTATTTCATTACAAACGCAGAGAAAATGTTGTGTGAATTAGAAAATCCATTCATTCTTATTCACGAAAAGAAACTATCCGGTTTGCAAGCGATGCTTCCCGTATTAGAAACGGTTGTGCAATCAGGTCGCCCGCTATTGATTATTGCGGAAGATGTTGAAGGCGAAGCATTGGCTACCCTTGTGGTTAACAAATTACGCGGTGGCTTAAAAGTTGCGGCTGTTAAAGCCCCCGGTTTTGGTGATCGTCGTAAATCTATGTTAGAAGATATTGCCATTTTGACAGGTGCTCAAGTTATATCTGACGATCTCGGTCTTAAACTCGAGAATGTTGATATCTCCATGTTGGGAACAGCAAAAAAAGTAACTATTACTAAAGATGACACAACAGTTGTTGATGGCGCTGGCGACAAGAAAGATATTCAAGATCGTTGTTCCCAAATTCGGGCTCAAGTTGAGGAAACGACTTCAGACTACGATCGTGAAAAGTTGCAGGAACGTCTGGCAAAATTGTCTGGTGGTATCGCTGTTATTCGTGTGGGTGGTGCAACAGAAATTGAAGTTAAAGAGCGTAAAGATCGCGTAGAAGATGCGATGCATGCAACCCGTGCAGCTATCCAAGAAGGTATAGTGCCTGGGGGTGGTGTAGCACTTCTTTATGCGCAAAAAGCGTTAGATGGTTTGAAGCCTATTAACAATGATCAAGAAGTTGGAATACGTATCGTTCGCAATGCGTTGTCCATTCCTTGTCGCCAAATTGCACTGAATGCGGGCGCTGATGGATCGATCGTTGTTGGGAAGCTCATGGATGCAAATAATCCAACCCATGGCTATGATGCTCAAAGCGATCGTTACGGCGACATGCTAAAGTTCGGCATTATCGACCCAACGAAAGTTGTTCGCACAGCATTGCAAGACGCGGCATCTGTTGCCAGCTTGCTCATTACAACAGAAGCCATGATTGCTGATAAACCTGAACCGAAGGCCCCTGCCGGTGGCGGCGGTATGCCAGGTGGTATGGGTGGCATGGGCGGTATGGGTGGTATGGATTATTAATCCACACCAATCGTCTTAAATTTAGAAAAAGGGGGTCTTTCGGGACTTCCCTTTTTTTATTCAAATAGCAAATTTTAAATTTTTTAAAATTCCGTAGGCTCACTCTGTTTTTTGGTAAGTATGGGCAGCATCCTAAAGTTGTTTGCGGAGATTCCAAACTCTTCTGATTGTGTTAAAAAAAATTTCTATAATGACGTCGTTTAAGATAGAGGAAAGGTTAACAATTGGTTTTCTCTTGTGCTACCATTATAGTGAATTCAAAGATCCACTTCTACCGTAGAAAGACAATTATGAGACGAATCCATATTGCGCCGTCGATTTTATCTGCGGACTGGGCCCAACTAGGTCAAGAAGTAAAATCCGCTGAAAAAGGAGGGGCAGACTGGATACATGTTGACGTAATGGATGGACATTTTGTTCCAGTCATTACAGCAGGTGCACAAATGGTAAGGGCATTGCGTCCTTTGACAACATTACCCATTGATGTTCATTTAATGATAAGCCCCGTAGATACCCATATAGAATCTTTTGCCAAAGCAGGCGCAAATATTCTTACAGTCCATCCGGAAGCAGGGCCGCATTTGCATCGTACATTACAAATGATTCGCTCTCATGGGGTAAAAGCTGGGGTGGCGTTAAATCCTTCTACACCTATAGAAGCAATCTTATCCATATTACCTGCAATTGATTTAATTTTAATTATGTCTGTAAATCCTGGCTACGGGGGGCAAGAATTTATTCCCTATACTTTAGAAAAGGTCAGAATTTTGCGCAAAATCATCGATGAACAAAAATTACCAATTCTTTTAGAAATTGATGGAGGAATTCAGGCTCACAACGCTTCCTTAGCTATTGAGGCCGGGATTGATATTCTGGTGTCTGGAACAGCAGTTTTTGGTGCGAAAGATCCTCATGATAACTCGTATGCGGCTGCGATTTCCGCCTTGAGGGGCCCTAGATGACTCTGATGTCTTTTTCGACTAAAGTCACACGATTCTTTCGACAAGCCTGGCGCAATAGTGCTTTGTATAGATTTACCCTTATGGGAGGACCAACTCCAAAACATTTGACTGTAATGCCGACAGATCCTTGGCCAGGGGATGTTTCTGCTGGGCGGATGTTGCTTGATGGAAAGTTTCTATTTGGCAGTCAAGTGATTCCGATGACAGATTTGTGGATGCCTGACACTGCAAATTCTCTCGTTCTAAATGAACTTCACCAATTTTCTTGGTTACGAGATTTACGGGCCATGGGTGATAATTTTGCCCGTCGCTTAGCTCGACAGCTTATTACAAATTGGATTGATCGAAATCAAGATTGGCAACTTCTTCCCTGGCAGGCAGGGATAACAGGACATCGTGTTGCCAATTGGATTGCTTTATATGACTTTTTTTGCTCGAGTGCCGATGAAAGTTTTCGTAGTTTATTTTTTCGAGAAATTGCTCGTCAAGTGCGTCATTTGAACTACTGTTGGTCAGAAACTTCACAACCTCTGGAACGTATTTTTGCTTTGAAGGGGATGGTTTATGCTGCGATTGCTTTCCCAGGCGAAAGTTACCGTTTGGCAACTCTATTGCCACAGCTTGAAAAAGAACTTCAGGCACAAATATTCTCAGATGGAGGTCACAAAAGTAGAAATCCACAAACACATCTCATTGTTTTACGTGATCTTATTGATATTCGAGCTATGCTTCGTCTTATTCATTATGAAATTCCCTCCTCTTTACAAACACTAATTAATCAAATGGCTCCCATTGTTAGACTCTTCAGGCATGGGGATGGGAGATTGGCAACTTTTGGAAGTCCATCTCAAGTCTCACCCCCAGTTATTGATATGGTTCTCTCTCTTGCTGATGTTCGAGGTCGTCCCCCAGAACGAGCTTTAAATTTGGGTTTTGAGAGGTGTGTTAATAAAAGTAGCTTGATCCTATTGAATGTCGGCACAAAAATAGACAGTTTTCAAGATTCATTATCAGAAGAAAACACTGGTTCCTTAAATTTTGAATGGAGCATGGGGCGAGATCGTATCATTCTTAAAGGAGACTTAGTTCTTCAAACAAATGAGGGGAAGCATTTTCAAATTCCCGATCCTATGGATTCAAAATCCATTCAACTGCACCGTATAAACCAAAAAGGCCATACTCTTGTGGATGTTCGTTATGCAGGATCTGATGGGCATTCATTTTCTCATCGCCGTCAACTTTGTTTAGGGGGTAACCAACCAAACTTACGAGGAGAGGATACGATAGAAGTCCCTTGTGAAGCGGTATATGGGATAAGATTCGTTCTAGCTAAAAATATTGAAGCATCCCTTTCTTCCGGGAAACGCGGTGTTATGCTTCGGTTACCCAATAGTGGCAAAGCAATTCCTAGCCAAGAGGGTCATATGTGGCGTCTTTTGGCTTCTAAAGTTGAAGAAATACTTATAGAACCTTATGGAGAGACACAAGCCATCCTCTTGCTAGGACATATTAAAAGTAACCAGCCTAATTCAATACGATGGGCTTTTTGTCAAGATTAACAATTTCTAACGATTCCAATCTGTATTCATAATACTTATTTAGAGATTATGCTCATCTTTAGCTTTCAACAATTTTTCATTTGTTTCCTTACTGTACTTCACAGCCTCATCTAAGGAGAAGGCAAAATATCCTAGTTTTAATTGATGCGCTTGTCTTTGTTTTACAAAAGTTTCAAAAGAAAGTTCGCGACAAAATTCCTCATGTTCTTTCTCTTTACCTGGAATGAGATCTTTCTTTTCAGTAAATTTAGAGTAGAGGTATGTTAACAATTCCTTTTCAGTTCGTGGTTCTGTAAAAAAGTCAGGTGCGAATCCTATAAATAAACCATTGGCAAGCCGGATGACATTGTGATTTGCGTCAAAGCTACATTTCAATTGGTTGTATTGAGGTATATTGGTAAAGGCAATAGCATAAAACTCTCCCTCTTTCAGGGAAGAAACTTTAGAATAAAAAGACCAGGACAGCTGACTTACTACATTAAATTCAGTATTTAGACCTTTAACTTTCAATTGTTCTGTAACTTGAGATAACTTTGTCATAAGTGCATTGTCACCAAGAATAAGGCCAAGCAGAGCTAAACGAGCACTTCTTGCTGCATTTGAGCATTCCATGATGAGTTTTGATGAGGTAATTTCATTTAAAGCTAGAGAGAATTTTTCTTGCTTTAGAGGATTCTACCGAGCCATTGAGGTCCACCCATTTGATGTATTAACGTTCAATACGTCCCAGGAAGGGCTGACTTGGACTGTTGTTGTATTTTTTTCAGGATAGTTCCAGTTAGAATTTATATGTTGATAAACTTCGACTAATTTTTGAGTATAACCTTCAATGACGCTTTGTGTCTCATCTCTCTGTTTGCTAATTGTCTCTGCTGCAGGTGATGGGCTTGTAACTAAAGAAGTTAAAATTAATATAGTTAAAATAATTCTGTTCATTTATTGTCCTCTAAGATTTTAAACTCAATGCTCCTTGATTAGTTACATAGGAATTTCTTGTATTTTTGTCAAGTAAATAAAAGTTAATAATTATTAAATAATATTTGTATATATTCAAATATTAGATAATTTTTCAAATTAATTATAATTTTCATTAAATAAAAAAATCAATAAAATTTCAAAAACTTCACGAAATATTAATTAATCATACTATATTATTAAATAAAAATTTATATATATTTAGATTTTGGTAGGATATATGCGTATGCGTGATAATCTCAATTTCTTCAAGCTGCTTATTGTAATGATTCTATCGTTCTTCTGTACGATGGATTTCACAATGGCACAAGGCATATATGATGATAGTTCCTACGCCTCCGGTATGGGAAGTTACGATTCTAGTATGGGCGGTTATGATCCCAGTATGGGTGGGTCCGGAATGGGTATGGGAGATCCATCAATGAGCAGCTCGGGAATGGGTATGGGTGACCCCTCAATGGGCGGTTTTGGAATGGGTGGATTAGATGCTTATGGCAACCCAACTCAACCGGGAGGTTTTCCGGGAGCTGGTGCTCCCCCACCTTCTTCATATTCTTCTCCCCCTCCTGCAGCACAAGTTTCTCCCTCGACCACATCAGGCGGTGACGTAGCATCATCTTTATTGGGAACAATTGGAAGTGTGATGAACACAAAAACGACAGCTGATGCTGGAGTTGCAACTACAGCTTTGACAACAGGAGCCACGACTGCCCAAGCCGCTTCTGCAGAGAAATTTGCACTTGACGGACAAAAAATGAATATGCAACAAAATTTAGCCTCACAACAAATGGCTAATCAAGCCAATATGAACATGGCAAGGCCCGGAATGCCCGGATACGGCGGGGTGCCTGGTTACGGCGGCATGGGAGGCGGATTTGGCGGCGGCATGGGAGGCGGATTTGGTGGCGGCGTGGGAGGTGGCCTCGGCGGCGGCATGAGTGTTGGCGTGGGAGGTGGCCTCGGCGGCGGCATGAGTGTTGGCGTGGGTGGCGGGCTCGGTGGCGGTATGGGAATGAACAGCGGTATGGGAATGAACAGCGGTATGGGAATGAACAGCGGTATGGGAATGAACAGCGGTATGGGAATGAACAGCGGCATGGGAATGAATAGCGGCATGGGAATGAATAGCGGCATGGGAATGAATAGCGGCATGGGTATGGGCAGCGGCATGGGTATGGGCAGCGGCACGGGTATGGGCAGTGGCACAGGCATGGGCAGGGGTGTGAGCAATAGTCAGCGTAAAGAAGAGAAAAAAGCCATAAAGGCCCAGAAGAAAGCCGATAAGAAAGAATTAAAAGAAAAGAAGAAGGCCGATAAGCAAGAAATGAAAACTGCGAAGAAAGAGCAGAAAACCCAGAAGAAAGCCGATAAGAAAGAACAAAAAGAACAGAAGAAGGCTGATAAGCAGGAAAAGAAAACTGCGAAGAAAGACCAGAAAACTCAGAAGAAAGCCGATAAGAAAGAACAAAAAGAACAGAAGAAGGCTGATAAGCAGGAAAAGAAAACTGCGAAGAAAGACCAGAAAACTCAGAATAAGGCAGATAAGAAAGAACAAAAAGAACAGAAGAAGGCTGATAAGCAGGAAAAGAAAACTGCGAAGAAAGACCAGAAGACTCAGAAGAAAGCCGATAAGAAAGAACAAAAAGAACAGAAGAAGGCTGATAAGCAGGAAAAGAAAACTGCGAAGAAAGACCAGAAAACTCAGAAGAAGGCCGATAAGCAGGAAAAGAAAACTGCGAAAAAAGAACAGAAGACTCAGAAGAAAGCTGATAAGAAAGATATAAAAGAAAAGAAGAAGGCTGATAAAAAGGAAACGAAAGCTGCGAAGAAAGAACAAAAAGCTCAAAAGAAAGCCGCTGCACCTAAGAAAGCGCCTCCGCCCAAAAAAGCGCCTCCGCCTAAGAAAGCCGCTGCACCTAAGAAAGGTCCAGCACCTAAGAAAAAGTAAGTGAGAAAATAAAGAATGTTAATTTCTCCTAATAGATAATCCCTCTTATATGGTTACTTATAAAAGAGCTCAATATTTAAAATTCACAAATCATTAATTTATTTTGAATAAGATTTAAATTAAGACCAGGCGTTTGATAAAGAGGGGTTAGATTTTAATGAGATTTTATCTTCAATATGTTCCCATTTCTCTGCTTTTAGCCTCCTCTCCTTTCATCGTATTGGGTGTGAACGAGCCCATTACTGAGCCTGCTAATATTACGCCTGCAGGTGTTGTAGATGCGAGCTCACCGGCAGGAGAAGATGCGGCTCAAACTCCCTCTTCAGAAATTTCGGATGGGGAGGCGGTTTCTTCACTCAGTGATAGCACGCCCCCTGCTGATATGATCCCGTCTTCCGTACTTGAAGAAACTGCGGTATTAAGCTCAGATAAAGAGATCCCACCAGCTGATATGATTCCCCCATCTAAACTTGAGAAAACCGTTTCTTCTGGCCTTGATAGCGAGGCGCCACCTGCCGATATGGTTCCACCGTCTGAACTTGACGAAACGGTGTCTTCTAGTCTTGATAAAGGGACTCCACCAGCTGATATGATTCCCCCACCTGAACTTGAGAAAACCGTTTCTTCTGGCCTTAATAGGGGGGCACCACCTGCCGATATGGTTCCACCGTCCGAGCTTGAGAAAACGGTGTCTTCTAGTCTTGATACAGAGGAGGCCCCCCCAGTTGATATGATTCCCCCCTCAGAGCTTGCGGAAGGTGCATCAGTTCCAGCTGAAGAAAGTATTCCCCCTGTACCTGAAGATAGCGAGGCACCTTCCTCTGACAATGATTTTGCACAAACGGATACGGCGAGTATGTCAGATAATAAAGCAAACAAAGTGCCCCCTGTTATGTCTGCAGTGTCTCAAACGCCTGCTCCCAACACACCAGCAGTCCAATATGAACCTCAAAATCCAATTATATCAAGTTTTGCGACTGTGGCAGAAAGTCTATTGAATCAGAAGGCTGCAAGAGATAATTACGTTTATCAGCTTGCAAGACAACAAGCTGAGCAGAAAGCCCTGCAACAAAATTATGCGACCGCCAGAGCGGCAGATCAAGTGCGACTAAATCAGCAAGTCCAACTGGCACAACAGGATCAATATTTCCGGCAAAACCAATTAGCTCAAAATGCCCAACGTGCTCTGCAAAATCAGTTAGTTCAACAATCTTTTCATATGCAACAACAAGCACGTATGAATAATCAATATCCATATCCATACCCATCTCCCGTTCCTTATCCTGCTCAAGCGCCTTATAATCAAAATTACCTTGCTGAAGAAGCGGCTGCAAATGCGCGGTTTCAGGCTGAGGTAGCTTTGCGAGAGAGAAATCGCCAGAAGCAATTGTACTTAAAGAATGCTTCTAGGCCTGCAGACGGAACGCAGAGTTACTCGTCAGCAGGGCAGGTTACTCAAATGCAAACAAGCCAAGATATTCAAAGTAGGGCGAATGAGAGCGAACTTAAAGAGATTCCAGCAAAAGAGAATCGTGTAGATAATAAATCAAATATTTTTGTCCAGGCAAAAGAAACTCCTCTTGAGGAGACTTCAGAAGAAGAAATTGAAAAGCAGATAGCTGAAGCGAAATTTAAATTGGAGGCTATTAAGGTCAAAAAGACGCCGTCTGCAACAGAACGAGATGTTAAAGATAAGCCTTCAGTCGATGACAAAGCAAATACGGAAGTATTGCCCAAAACAGAAAAGCAGGCTGAGAAGAAATCAGAATCAAATGAAGAATTTAAAAAACCTGCCTTGAAGGAGAAACCAAGTGATACAAGTTCTTCAGAGAAAAAGCCTTCATTATCTATAATGAAATTTTTTGATAAGTCAGTTCAAAAACCATCTAAAAAGATCACAACTTTAGGGGAAAGGGAAATTCTTAAGGAAAAAGAAGCTCTTAATTTTGATGAGCATGGAAATCCACATATGGAAGATAGTGAAAATTTGGAAAACCCTCAAAATAAAGAAAATACTCCCCCATCATCAGCCAAAAAGCAGGTAAAATTAGATGAAAAAATAGGTTCTCCCGCTGAACAAAAATCTTAGGTTTAATTATGCCCTTAATTGGGTGACAGCAACGCTCTTAATACAGCATTTAAGCACTGAAGACCTTTGGGTGTAGCTAGAAGTGCAGTGCTTGTCTTGACCAAATATCCTTCATTTGTAAGTATATTTAAAGATTTGGAGTTGATAATACTCTCTTCAAGGTCTGGAAAATCAACAAGGCGAATGCCAGATGTGAGACGTAAGCCCATCATTAAAGCTTCGGTATTTTGTTCTTTGGGTGAAAGATCAATCGATTCTTCTTCCCCTGACCCCTCTTTAACGGCTTTCATCCACGTTTCAGGGGCTTTATATTGTTTGGTGGCGACTTTGCCTGAGGGGAGCGTTAAGCGACCATGAGCACCGGGCCCTACGCCTGCGTAATCTTCGTAGCGCCAGTAGCTTAAGTTGTGGCGTGATTCAGCACCCAACCGCGCGTGATTTGAAATCTCGTAAGCCGGTAATCCAGCGGCTTCCATGGAATTTTGTGTTAATTCAAAAAAATCTGCAGCTAAATCCTCATCTGGAATTTTAAGGTCTCCTCTCTCATAGAGAGGAGCAAAAGCGGTTCCAGGCTCAATGGTGAGTTGATAAAGAGATAAATGCTCTGTTCCAAAAGATAAGGCGAGCTGAAGCTCTTGTTGCCATGCTTCTAATGTCTGGTGGGGCCTCGCATAAATAAGATCAAAAGAGACACGGCGAAATATATCTAAAGCTATTTGAATTGCGGTAAGAGCTTCGTCAACACTATGATGTCGTCCCAATTGCTTTAGATCGGGGTCATTTAAAGCTTGTACGCCGATGGATATACGATTGATTCCTGCATTTTTTAAATCATGGAAGCGATTCACTTCCACAGAATTAGGGTTGGCCTCAAGAGTGATTTCGATATTGGGACTTGCCGTCCAGTGATTCAGCGCACGCTTGATCAAAGCTTCAACAGTTTTGGGGCGCATGAGAGAAGGGGTTCCCCCACCAAAAAAAATGCTTGTAAGGGTTCTTGGGCCTATGCGTTTGGCTGTTTGATCAAGCTCCTTCAAGAGGGCTTCCTCCCAGGAATTCTCATCTATAGATGCTCTAACATGGCTATTAAAATCGCAGTATGGACATTTTGATAAACAAAAAGGCCAGTGTATATAAAGAGCTAAATTTTGATTTTTAAGCATGAGGTGTGAAGCATGCATGTATCATTTTCTGAATGGCTATGGCTCGGTGTGAAATGCGTTGTTTCAGTTCAGGTGCCATTTCTGCGTACGTGATAGAATGTCCTTCAGGAATAAAAATGGGGTCATAACCAAACCCTTTTTTACCGCGGGGAGGAAAGGTGAGATGACCGTAGACTTTTCCTTCAAGAGTTACGTCAGAGCCATCGGGCCAAACCAAGCTCAGCGCACACACAAAATGGGCAGACAGATCACTTTTATCTGTCAAATCTTGATTGATACGATTAATGGCATAAGAAAAATCACGTGTTCCATCTGGTAATTGTGCCCAACGACCAGAATAGATACCAGGCTGTCCTTCAAGGGCAGTAACTGCGAGGCCTGAATCGTCAGCCAAACAGGGTAAGCCTGTGACATTCATCCCTGCTTGTGCTTTGAGAAGAGCATTTTCCATAAATGTTGAACCTGTTTCTTCTGGTTCCTCTAAATTCAAAGCGGCAGAGGAAGTTGTGATAATTTGAAGGGGGCCCAAAAGGTCTGCAATTTCCCGAATTTTACCAGAATTATGACTGGCAATAAGCAACTTAGGTTCTTGAAATAAACGCATATCGGTATCCTTAGTTTTTCTATAGATCACTCGATTTTTAAAGCTTGTTTCTGCAACTTAACAAGTTCTGTGATGCCCTCGCGAGCCAATTTCAACATATGCCCAAAGGCTTCGTCTCCAAAGGAATTCTTTTCGGCTGTAGCTTGAATTTCAACAAGATTGCCTGATCCTGTGATTACAAAATTAGCGTCAACCTCTGCGTTTGAGTCTTCTTGATAATCAAGATCGAGAAGAGGCTCATCTTTGACTATTCCGCAAGAAATGGCAGCAACTTGATCAATAATTGGCATTTTTGCTAATGTTTTATTCTTAACCAATTTTTCCAGTGCTTGGTGCATGGCTACGTAGGCACCCGTAATACTGGCGGTACGGGTTCCTCCATCGGCTTGAATAACATCACAGTCGATTCGAATTTGTCGTTCTCCCAATAGACTTAAATCAACAACGGCACGTAAGGATCTCCCAATTAACCGTTGGATTTCTTGGGTCCGTCCCGATTGCTTGCCTTTGGAAGCTTCTCTGTCTACACGTTGATGAGTTGCCCGCGGGAGCATGCCATACTCAGCTGTAATCCAACCGGAGCCGGTATTTCGTAAAAAAGGGGGAACTTTTTCCTCTATTGTTGCTGTACAAATCACGTGTGTATCGCCAAATTTAACAAAACAAGACCCTTCAGCATACTTTGCGTAACTTGGGCCTAAGAAAACACTTCTTAATTCATTCGTTTTTCTTTTATTATTGCGCATATGGATTTCTTCTCTCCCTTGACGATTTGTTGTTTTTTTACTACATGTTAAAGACGAATGAAAGGCTAAAACATGTCATTGACAGTTGCAGAACTAAATAAACGCTCGATAGATATTTTTCGTGAACTTGTCGATGCGTACGTGGAAACGGGGGAACCTGTTGGATCTCGTAAACTTTCCCGTCGTCTGAAAACAACTTTATCCCCCGCAACAATCCGCAACGTGATGGCGGATTTAGAGGAGGCGGGGCTTTTATACGCACCCCATACCTCTGCAGGACGTTTGCCGACAGAAGCAGGTTTGCGCTTTTTTGTCCATGGTTTGTTGGAAGTAGGAGATCTTTCAGAAGGAGATCGATCCTACATTGAGCAACGCTGCACGAACGCAGGACGAAAAGTTGATGATGTCTTAGAAGAAGCAACTTCGATGCTGTCGGGCTTATCCAAATGTGCTGGCTTAGTTCTCGCGCCAAAGACTGAATCCCCTCTTAAACACGTTGAATTTTTAAGTTTAAGTGCTGGTCGGGCTATTTTGGTTATGATTACAGAAGATGGGGTTGTTGAGAATCGTTTGATTGAGGTTCCCATTGGGGTTCCTCCAACCATATTAATTGAAGCTTCAAACTATTTAAATAATCGGCTAGCGGGTCGTACATTAACAGATGCAAAACGCGTCATTTTTGAAGAATTAAAGCAACATAAGGCCCATTTAGATACCTTGACTGCAAAAGTGGTGGAAACCGGTATTGGGGTTTGGAGTGAAGGAGATCAAGGTGGTTCTTTAATTGTAAAGGGCCAAAGTAACCTCCTCACAAACGTAAATGTCGTTGAAGACCTAGATCATATAAGGGATTTATTTGCGGTTCTGGATACCAAAGAAACGCTTATTCAATTGTTAGATGCCTCGATACAAGCCGAAGGGGTACAGATTTTTATTGGGGCTGAGAATAGCCTTTTTAGTCTTTCGGGATGTTCGTTAGTTGTGGCGCCTTATAAAAACTCTCGACAACATATTCTGGGTGCAATTGGTGTTGTGGGGCCCACTCGAATGAATTACGGAAAAATAATTCCCCTTGTCGATTACACCTCAAAATTGGTGGGCCAACTGCTTGGTTAACTATTTGATTTTTATAAAAATTTCTATTTAAAATTCAAAATGTCAACTATGATTACTGTCAATTGCTTTTAACTCAGAAACACCCTTTATCCCGATTGTGTGATCATAATCCTGAAACCAAGCTGTTAAAATTTCTTTTGCAATATCTTGGCTGAGAAGTCGATTTGATAGGGCCAATACGTTAGCATGGTTCCAAATGCGCGCACCACGAGTCGTTTCAGCATCTGTGCACAGAGCAGCTCTAATTCCCGAGATTTTGTTGGCAGCTATCGAAATACCCGTTCCCGTCCAGCAGAAGAAGATTCCATCGGTACATATCCCATTTTTTATGGCCTGTGCCGCTTCATGGGCCGCCTTTACCCAAGATTCATCACGTTGAGACTTGAGGGCCCCAAAAGGAATGGGCTCATGACCATTAGCTTTCAACCAATCCATTACGAAGGCATGGACAGGGTAAATTTCATCCGTTGTTATTGCTATTTTCATTCCCAAAACCCTCTTTCCGTCTCTCTCAAAAATGCATAGCAAACCTTAGCTTATTTTCAAAGTTATTTTAATGATTTGGCTTCAGAAAAGTCTCGTAGGGAAAGGGAGGCGGAGAAACAAATAAAGCTTTCTAAGCCATTGGAATTTTTAGTCCCAATGGCTTAGAAGATGTTTTTAGACTATAAATGTTAAGCCTTAGGCTTAATAACGGCCATGGCGATGATTATCATCCATGCTCTTGCCAATTTGGTTGCCAGCGAAACCACCCGCTAAACCACCAATACCAGCCCCCAAAAGAGCCCCGCTGCCACCTCCCATACTGGACCCTATAAGTCCACCAGCAAGTGCGCCTCCGCCGGCACCGAGTAAGGTACCATTATATTGATTTGTGCCTTGAGGGGTTGAGCATGCTGATAATAAGAGACAAGCAGCACAACTAATGGCAACAAAATTTTTTTTCATAATACACTCCTATAAAATTTCTATTCCTACCTTTATAAAACTAGGGTGATCGGATTGAAAATCAAGGGGTGGTTTGCGGAATTGTTAATTTCTTTTCAGATTTTAAGATTTCTGTTTGTTTTTGAGAAGCTTCTTCAATTTCGCGGCGAAGACGTTTTTGTTGAAGGCTAATGTCTTCAAAGGGCGGAATTGAGTCTCGATTGGGTATATTGCCTAAGAGGGGGAATTGTCCTTGGGGCGCTTCATAGGCTTCCTCTGATACGGGATCTGTTGTGCAAGCTGATAAAAGGAACGTTACACCTATTCCGAGTATTTTATACATTTTATTAATCTTTTACCATTACGTTAGACATATACAACCCTACTTTAGAGCATTCAACCATGGCGAAGCAACCAAAGGAATTTGAAACCCTACCGTCTCCGGGGAGTTCTTATGGAACTTCAGGGAAATGGAAGGATAAGTGGAAAAAAATTGCATCAGAAAATCATAAGTTAATGGCTCAATACATGAAAGTAGCAGATATTCCTTCGGCCCCTTGGGTAGATGAGGGGCTTTTTAAGCCCCAGGAAGTAATAAATACGTTCTCGCAAACCTTAAAAAAACTGTCGGATCAAGCGACGAATGAAGAGGAAATCCCCGAAAAGGGATTGGTAGATGTTCAAGATTTTCTACAATCTACTTTGAATCATTTTCAAAAAAAGACCATAAAAACTAACCTGAATTCTCAAATAACCCAGGATCAAAAAGGAGCATGGGATGATCATCCATTTTTCCATTTGCTTCATCAATCTTATATTTTGAATGTGCGCTTTTTAAAAGATGTAGCAAGTCGAATAGACGGTCTTGATCCGCTTATAAGTAAAAAATTAGGACTTTATACGCGCCATCTGGCTGATGCTCTCTCTTTGACAACTCATTCTTCGTCAAATGTGGCAAATTTGGAAGGGGCATTAACCTCCTCGAGTCCAAGATCAAAAAGCCCGAAAATTAAAGTTGCAAGGGGCCCTAAGAAGGGGTTTGAATTGGGTGAAAATTTAGGTTTGACACCGGGAAAAGTTGTCTTTCAAAATGATCTATTTCAACTTATACAATATGAACCCAAAACAACAAAAGTTGCTCAACAGCCTTTGTTGATAGTGCCACCCTGGATCAATAAATATTATATATTTGATTTAAGTGCCGAAAATTCCTTTATAAAGTGGGCCGTTGAGTCTGGCCTTACGGTATTCATAATGTCTTGGGTTAACCCGGACGAACGTCAAAAAAATAAAACCCTAACGGATTATGTCTTAAATGGGGTCAACGCAGCGCTTGATGAAGTGTGTCAAATCACTGCAGAAGAGAAAGTTAATACGCTGGCATATTGTTCTGGAGGCACGTTGCTTATGGTATTAATGGCCTACTTGAAGGCCAAAAAAGATACGCGCATCGCCTCTGCAACATTTCTAGCAACTCCCTTTGATTACAGCAAAATTGATGAATTGGGGATTTATCGATATGATCGTCAGCAAAAGAAATTAGAAGAATATGTTGCCACCAAAGGGTATTTAGAAGGTCAATATATGGTCCAGGCGTTTAATTTGCTGCGGACCAATGATTTAATATGGTCATCAGATGTAAATCACTACCTATTGGGTCATGAACCCTTTCCTTTTGACATGCTTTATTGGACATGTGATGCTTTGCGAATGCCGGTTAAGATGCACAGCACCTATTTGCGAGATTTTCTCATTGAAAATCGATTGATTGTTCGGGGAGGACTCTCTATAGAAGATACACCATTACAGCTGCAACAAGTATCATCTCCCTTATTTATTGTGGCGGCTTATGAAGATCATATTGCTCCTTGGCAATCAGTCTATGCACTAACTCAAGTGACCAAATCTTCCGCACAAAAATTTATTTTGGTAGGAGCGGGTCACCTAAAAGGAATTTTCAATCCCCCAGAGCTTAATAAACATCATTTCTGGAAAGGTGATTCGTTATCCATGGAAGCCGACGAGTGGCTAAAAGAGGCAACCTATCAGGCTGGATCTTGGTGGAATGAATGGCGACAATGGTTAGTTCCTTTTGAGGGTAGGAAGGTTTCTGCGCGAATAATTCACAAGAAGCATGTCATTGAAGATGCTCCAGGAGCTTATGCGCGGACATAGACATATTGTGAAGGGAGGCAGGAGCACCCTTTTGAAACCTATCTCATTTTTTAAAATAAAAATTAACCCGTCATTCCAATTTTGTGATAAAATAGAGGGTAAAAATTCAACATCGGGTTGAACATGCTCTCGACATTATTTGGAATCATTATGATGGTATGTATTTTATCATCGTCAACTCAAGCACAAATTTTTTCTATTAAAGTTATGAAAGAGGTTCAAGCCAAAGTTGAGCAAGTTTTAAAGGTGCACAAGCCTGAGGATGTTTGGGTTGCTTTTGATATTGATATGACATTAATTCAATCAGAGCATCCAGCTACCTATTATCCAGTTTTAAAAAAATATAAGGATGTTTATAAAAGAATTCTGGGAAAGTTATCGCCTCTCCAAATCGATCTTATGCACACCCTTCTTGTTCTAACAACACCCCAAAAACTGGTGGAAGCAGATACGCCACACCGTATTAAAAATCTTCAAAAAAAGGGTGTGGGAACTATTGCCTTTACGGCTGTTTTAACCGGAAAATTACCGGGATATAAGAATAAGGTACTTGTCCTGCGTAAAGATCATTTACAAAAAATAGGACTCGACTTTGCCAAGAAACGGACACAATTTCCTCCTTGTGTGCCTTTTATGGATTTCCCTCACTATGGAGGATACTTCCCGCTTTTATACAACGGAATTTTATCCTCAAATGGAGAGCGTAATGTGACAAAAGGAGAAACTTTTGTTGCATTTTTAAAGCACATGGGCCCTTCCCATTTGATAAAAGTAGGTAAATGTCGGTATCCTAAAGTGGTTATATTGGTGGATGATCGTAAGAAAAATCTTGAAGATGTGGGAAGATCCTTGAAGGCGTATGATTCATCGATTCAATTTATTGGCCTTGAGTATCAAGCGGCTTATGATTATGCTCCTACAGATATCTCAAAAGAGGACTTTCAAAAATTTTGGGAAGGACTTGCTGAAAAAGCAAAAGCTGTCAATTTCTAAGTCCGATAATTTCCAGAACTCTTAATATTTAGGGCTAATTTTTGACGACGTTCAACTTGGTCAATATCAAAGTTTTCAATCAATCCTTCAAAAAGCTGGTGCCAATTTTGTTCGGCTTTTAAGCGCATAATAACAGATCCAATTCCCACAGCAGCTCTATCCATAAAGACAAACTCCTTAGGCGGCCGGATGCCACCCAGGCGTTCCAATTCTGCATGGACTTTGGTTGCCGTTTCCCAGCCTAAACTGCCGTCCAAAATGTCTTGAATGGGTCGTACACGATCATCAAGAAGGGGGCTATAGAGCAGGCGTGCCCATTGCGTAATGATATCGATCATTTCCTTGTTTAAATTTTTGAAGCCCCAAGCCTCGTAGGCCTTAACGGCTAAGTCCTGATTCTCTTGTTGGAGAGCTCTATAGAGGTCAATGACACCTTGAATAAAAGGGGGAGGGAAAATACGCACACACCCAAAATCAAGAATATTCAAATGATTGTTTTCTCGTACTGTGTAATTTCCAGGATGAGGGTCTCCATGAATAACTCCAAAATGATAAAAAGGGTAATACCAAGCCATGAATAGTTGACGACTTAAGATATTGCGCTCTTCTTCGGGTGCTTCTGTTTTGGTTAAAAGTGATTGTCCGTCCATCCAGGAGAGGGTCAGTAATCTTTTGGTAGATAGATCATTGGAAACGGTGGGAATATGGACAGCGTATGTGTCCTCTTTGCCTTGAAAAATATGTTGATAGATTGCAATATTTTGAGCTTCATTTTGGTAATCAAGTTCTTCAGCGAGACGTAAAGCAATTTCTTCTTGGACTTCTGTTGTGTCGAGTGCGGAACTCCAATTCTCGTATAGGGATAGGACTAACTTGAGTTGGGCAAGATCAGCTTGAATAATTGAGGCCATAGCGGGATATTGGAGTTTACAAGCCAAATTATTGCCCATAGTATCTTTGGCGCGATGCACTTGACCAAGTGAAGCTGCCGCGATGGCTTGTTGTGAGAATTCTAAGAAGCGATTTTGCCAATCGGCTCCGAGTTCCCGAACCATGCGTCGGCGCACAAAGGCCCACCCCATAGGAGGTGCGTTCATTTGCAAAGATAAGAACATTTCGGCATATTCAGGCGGTAGAGCACCTGGGACGGTTGCGAGAAATTGACCAACCTTCATCAAGGGGCCTTTTAAGTTTCCCAGGACGCTTGTTAACCCTTGAGCATGGGAAGCTTGATCAATTTCAATACCAAATAATTTTTGCCCAACCAATCGAGCCGCCAATCCCCCTACAGCAGAGGAAACTTGGCTATATCGTTTTAAACGGGCGCTTAAGGAGTCTTCATCATTCATGAAGGGAATGGTAGCAAGTGCGCACTAAACACACAAGAGACTCGCACGATGGGGTCTCTTTTAATCAAGGGAGTGTGTTTTTGCTTTACCGTCCTGTGAGACTTTTGGCAATTTTTGTAAGAAAGGGAGCTTGATTCTTTCGAATGCTCGATCCAGTAATGACTTCCACAATTTTATTGATATCTGTTCTGAACCCTTGACTTTTGGTTGCTAAAGGTACGCCTAAATCAGCGGCTCCAGAAGCTCCAGAGTTATAGGCAACTTCAATGTCAATTTTTTGACCCAGCAACTCTTCAAATCGTTCACGTTTAATGGTTTGCTTTTCATGCGTATGGCTAAGGATAATAGAATGCGTTTTAGTGTCTTTTTCTTCGGCTAAAACACTCGATATCCTTAACGTGTCTCTGAGAGAAGTAATATTTAAACCCGTTACGAAAAACACCATATTTGCATGTCGATTAAAATAGCGCCATAAAACGGGATGGTGGCGAGATAAATCAATAACAATATAATGAAATTTAGATGTAATAAGTTCCATAAGGTGGTCAAGATTTGCGAGACGTTCTTGATCTAGTTCAAGATACTCGTTTAAAGATTCTTCTGAACTAATGACACGTAAGCGGTCTCCATATTCACCCATGGATTGCTCAAGAAACACATCATCAATACGATCAGGGCTTTCAAGGGCATCATGAAGCGCGTGAGATGCAGGCAAATCAAGAAGAGTTCTTACATTTCCAAATTGGAAATCGCCATCAATCAAAACAACTTTTTTGCCAACTTCTGAAGCAATCATAACAGCTGTATTTGTTGCTAAGGTAGTTGTACCAATTCCCCCAACAGTTCCTAAAAAGAGAATGACTTTACCTGCACGTTTTTTCCGTGTGAGAGATTCATTCGTATCAAGTTTTAAGGCAACACTGAGAGAGCGGGAAATAATTTCTGCGCTTGCAGGTTTAACTAAATAGTCCGAGATATTTAATTTCATCAAATCTCGAAAGATACTGACTTCATTTCTATCTCCTAAAATAATGACATTTGTGTCTGGCGGACAAAATTCCATCAGTTTTTCTACATCGGAAATAAGCAAGTCACTTTTGCTACAATCGACACATAAAACCTTACACCGGGCAGATGACTTGGTATATTCAATAGCGTGGGTCAAGTCCCCGGGGAATATTTTATATTGAATATCTCCGAGTCTTGAAATGGCTTCAGCTACCGCGGACCCCGTTCCTTCATCTTGCGTAAAGCAAGCAACGTCGAAACTATCGAAATCTATTTTTGTCATTATTGACCTCCACCACTAGCGGAACCAGAAGAGCCACCAGCTCCTTCAGATTTTTCAACTTTTAGCCACTTACCTTTATCCTTGCCAGCTCGATGATCTGCTATCGCGAGGGAATCTCGAGCCGCGTCACGACTTACGCTTTGTTCGCCTTTGAAGAGAATAATGGGATCATCTAACATTAACAAGAAATTGGCAGCAGTTGCACAGCCAAAATTCCCGGTCTGACCTCTGCTATAACCGGATCCATATTGGGTCGACCAGTTAGGACAAAGGGGAGGAATAGCGTGATAGGTATCTAGGACAATCTCAATTGAGTTCCCGCTCGCTTTCGATAATTTGTCATTTTTGTGAATTTGTTTTGCTTTTACACCTGATTCTAACAACGTACGAATAAGATTTTTTAAGCGCTGCTTATCTAGACGTGATCCCTTATTGGGAATTGTAACATGAGTTGACATTTTTCCAGGGCCTGAAGGTTTTATGGCCGCTAGGAGGCGGACCCTCTCTGGTTCAGAAAGTTTGCTGTTACGGCCGTGAAAATGGACGGTATATAACTTCGTGTCATGCTTCAAGATATAAGGTTTTTCGGGCATAGGGATTTCTTGTTTATTGGGGACTTCACACCCCTCTAAACTTAAAAGCATCAAAAGAGCTATACTTACTTTGCTCATTTTCAGGTTCGGATTTCTTGTTTTCATCATATTATCTCACTTTTAAAAGTAAAAACCTGCGTTGCCAATCAAGGATGGGCAAGGTGCCGCACCTGTCGCTTCATTTATGTGCTTGTATAAAATCATTTCCAACAGTTTAGCAAACTTTAAGCCTTGTGTCGGGAGAATGACATCTTCTGGATTGTCGATAGGTTCTACAATGTAAGGCGTAACAATGATCACTAATTCCGTTTTTTCATTTTGATAATCGACGGAACGGAATAACGCGCCCAAAATTGGAATATCTGCCAAACCAGGGAGATTGTTGATGGTGCCAGCAGTTTGGTCGGTTAGAAGCCCCGCCATAATCATGCTTTGTCCATTAGCCATTTCCATCGTGCTTTCGGCGCGACGCGTTTGAATGGAAGGAATTTTATTTCCATTTTGATCCGTAATTGTGACGGTATTGTCAAGTCCGCTCACCTCTGGACGAACACGAAGACTGATCATATCTCCAATGACAACGGGGACGAAAGAAAGACTAATACCATAAGGTTTAAATTGAATTGTTACTGTCAAATTTTGTCCATATCCTTGAGAAATTGGGTAAGGATATTCACCGCCAACAAGGAAACTTGCTTCTTCTCCCGAACGTGTCACCAAGGTTGGTTCTGCTAGAACTGTAGCTAAGCTTTCTTGAGCAAGGGCATCAATTAAAGCGGAAAAATTTGTTTTTCCAAAATTTGATTTGAAGTTGGCGCCAATACTGCTTTTTTGCGGTGTTGTTGAAGAGGGGAAAAAGTTTACGGGTAAACCTGTAGCGGCGCTAATAACGGTGCTGGGGCGGCCCGTAAACAACCCGAACTTGAAGTTTTGTATGGGTGCTGTTGACCAGTTAATTCCCAATTGATTCACGACATTTCGCTTAACTTCAGCAATTTTTACTTTTAAGCTAATTTGCGTTGAACCTTTGACTTTAAGTTGATTAACAACCGTACCTTGTGTCCCAACATAACGTTGTGCAAGAGAGCGAATATCTTCAGCTTGTTTTGCAGACTCAACTGAGCCTTGAAGGAGCAGCCCGTCGGGTACAGAATGAACTTTTATTTTGTTGTTAGGAACAAATCCATGAATCAAATTTTCTAACTCGCGATAGTCAGAAACAACTTGGACTTCGTAACGATAGGCTGTTTGCATATCTTGTCCCGTGACAACAATTTCTGTATTGCCGGGAGAACGACCATAAACATATAACGTTGAGGGGGTTACCAGTTGGACGTCTGCTATTTTTGGATCTGTCAACAAGACCTGTCCCGCTGCTTGTTTTAAATTAATAACTTGTGTTCCATGATTGGCTAATTTGATGCGTTTTGTTGTGGCTACACCAACGTCTTTCACTGGGACGGGGGGAATACCTTTTGGTGGCGCATCAACAATAAGATTCTTAGCTTCTGAGGGAACCGGTGCTGTTGAGGCGGGAGCAGCAGCGGGTGTAGCCGGTGCATCTCCAGATTTTGCTCCTTTTGCAGGAGCTGCAGTCGATGCTGGCTTATTTTCCGATTTGGATGAAGCGGCGGGAGCCTCCTCTTTTGCAGGATATTGCGAGTTTGAGGGAAGATTTTGCCCGGCATACGTTGCGACTACCAGTAGGGAAGCGAAAATGCCTCCTTTTGTGAATAATTTCAAGTTAAATAGATTTTTTCTCATGTTTATCATCACTCTTTATTTCTGTTGCGTAGGGGCTTGTGTCCCGTCACCACGGATAATCTTTATTTGGTCTACCGGTTTTAACGAAGATTCAACGCATGTTGTTTTATCATCATTGCTTGAATGTAAGCTTAAGGAAATTGTTCCCATCTTCACAGCTGATGCCAAAGCAGATGCTTGTCGAGGCGTGACTTCAAGGGTTACAGACTTGGGTGCTTGAATTGCCTCACTTACTTTTTTGCTCAGGACTTCTACCGAACTTGATAGATGTTGGTCTATGGCTAAGACTCGAACTCCGCACAGAATTGTCCGATTGAGATCTTCATGATCTTTTTCTTCCTTGCCTGTATTATTTAAGGCCACAATAACGTCAACTATATCACCGGGATTTAGTAAGCCAGACATACCAGAATTTTGATCCAATCCAATAGATACTGCGCGCATACCTTCATTTAGTAATGCGGAAAGCACACCATGATCCTTACGATCAACAACGCTATTTTTTGCAATTGGTTCGCCTTGATTAATAATACGTCGAGCAATCAATGATTTTAATTGTTCTGGCGTTATTTGGTCTTTGGCATAGAATCCAGCTCTTATGGAAGATGTTGGCCATTTTTCGTAAACAATGGAACCGTTGATAGGATCTCCCGTATTAATGATTGACTTGGCAATCATGATTTCTTTCATCTCTGGAAGGGGAGGACAATGCTCCATATTGGTAGTTTGTTTGGGTGCAGTATAAACCAAATGATAGACACCAAACGCTACCAAGATGGCAACGACAAAAGCAATGACAGCAATAATGGGTTCAAGACGTTGCATAATTTACATTATCCCCTTTAATAGAATAATTAATCCGGCTCCCGCGATACAAATACCATAAGGAACCATTCTTTTTTGTTGCAAAGAAATAACCTCACCTTCAATATTATCCACGTCAGAAACTAAGAATTTGACGCCCTTTTTGAGGAAAGTTTGCTTTTGAATAAAGTGGCGCGTTTGGGCGGTTATATGATAAATCATTTTTGGGAAAAATAAGTATGCGCAAGAGACAACTCCCCCAAAAATGAGCAGCCAAAGCATAAACGGAACGATATTATTCCAGCCCATCCATAAAGTGACGGCTGCAAGTAATTTGGCGTCTCCCCCTCCAATAATAGCAGTAGAAAATAGACAAAATCCGATGAGTATTGATCCTACAAAAACCAAGTAGTTGCTAAAAAGATGAAACTTAAAAGAAAGAAGGATATAGATGGGGAAAAGGTAAAAAATTATATAAAAAAGTTTATTTGGCAATCTGTAATATAGAAAATCTAACAGCGCTGCCAATAAAAATATGGTGCCGACAATGAGAGGAATAGAATTAAATACAGGTTGTAATGTATCTATCATTCTACGGTCGCTCCCTCATCCATGGCTATTGATTCCATGGTTTCGTTTTTCATAGTTTGAGGTTTCACAGTCATGTTTAGTGCATGGAGATTCTCTTGAATTTCTCTTGCATCCATATCTTTCCCGTAAATTTCTTGGGCTTTGGCTTTGTTTCCGGATAACCCATAAACTAAAGCAAGATTGTGCCGATGTTTGGATGTCGCTCCTACGGCTTCACCAAGGGGTTGTAAAAGTTTTAAGGCTTCATCGTATTTACCGGAAAATGCAAGTGATAGGCCAAGATTACTTTTAACTTGGTCATTATCTCCGTTGATTATAAGTGATTTGCGATAAAGATCTTGAGCCCGTTGGTGGTCACCTTTTATATCATACGCAACGCCCAATCCGTTCAATGCTTTCCCATCATCTTTATGGACCAACAGAATACCTTCAAACATTGAAATAGCTGTGTCCGGTTGCCCTGTAGCAATATAAAGGCGACCTAGCTGTTTTTTAACTTCATCATTCTCATCGTAAGGCAATGCTTCTTCGTAAGTTTTTTTGGCCTCTTCTAGGCGCTCCGCATTCATATAAGCTTCACCCAATTTTAAATACAGAGGAAGTTTTTGAGGAGGATTTTTTTCTAACGCACTTTTATATACGTTTATGGCTGAAGTAGAATCACCAGCTTGATTGACACGATCCCCAGCGCGAATGAGACCATCTTGATCACCTTGCTGCCCCGATTTGTGATTACAGCTTGACTGCAAAAAGCTACAAAGTAGCACTAATAACAATGGTCGTTTCATCATCACCGCGGTATTTAAGAGTTAATATTAATTTAATTTTATACAAATTTTAAAATAATACTAGACAATAAATTCACTGAATTAATTTTATTTGAAATTAAGGAAAGTAGCCAAATTTTTGCTATTTACTACTTTGTGAGGATTCAGAAGATTTTAAGTGGGAATCATTTTCTTCTAAACGCGCCACGAGGGCGCGCAATTGATCGTCGGACATATCACTAATCTGAGTAACTTTGGGAAACTCTTGCGTGTGGAATAAACCAATAATTTTACTTTGAAGTTCTTTTGCTTTCAATGCGACCTGTAATCTATCCGTATCTAAAGCTTTTTTATATAAATCTTCAATATCTTTAAGAATGAATTCTTTGGAAGGTTTAAAGAGCATCTTTAATTTCTCCTTTGTTAAGGTTTTAAAGATTGCCCCCCCTTATTAGCAAGACAAATGATTGCCCCAAAGTCATGTTGGATCTTCTCAGGCATCCCAAACACTTTGATTCTAATTATATTCTCATTTGGTTGAGAATTAAAAAAGGCCAACCGACTAAATGCTTCCCTTAATTCTTCTCTTCCCAGGGAAAATTACGCGACTCTTGCGGCTCGTGAATGGTTAGGTAACTGAATCATATTCATCAAAGAAACCAGCTCCTGTTTGGCAGCTATGTGAGACAGAGTCAGGGCTGTGTTACTTTCTTTCATATCAAGGAGCGTTAGTCCATTTAAAAATAATTCCCGGAAAATAACACGTTCTCCGAATCCTGCAACGAGGCGGAAGCCAATACGTTTAGATAATGCAGACAACACCCGCTCCATTTCTTCTTTGTTTCGAGAGTTTAGGCTGCTAAGGCGGTTACGAAGAACAATCCAATCAATTGATCCACTATCACGCATTGCGCGTTGTTTCTTTTGATCCCACACCATTTCAGAATATGTGCTTGGCCGTAAAATATCGAGAGAATCTGCATTGACTCTCACCAACATGTCTAAGTCAATAAAACTGTCGTTGAGGGGGGTAATGAGTGAATCAGCATAGGAGTGGGCTAAGCGAGAAAGATAAGTATCACTTCCAGGTGTATCAATGACGATAAAGTCATTTTCATTTAGACGAGTTAAGGCTTGGGTGAAGACTGATGTTTCTTCAGCCTCTGCTGCAGGTACAGATTCTAATTTGCTACGATAGACAGGGATATGGTCAGATAAGGGTAAATTCTCATTTGTTTTTTCTTTGCGTGCCCGGCGATTTTCGATATACCGTGTTAAAGTTCCTTGGCGCGCGTCAACGTCAATAGAGCCTACGGAATGGCCTTCGCGTAAAAGGTGAACAATGATGTGCATAGCAACAGTAGACTTACCCGTCCCCCCCTTTTCATTACCGAGGACGATGATGTATGGTTTATGTTCTTGTATCATCAATAACTCCTGAAATTGTCTGCCGTAATCTTAGAAATTTACCTAAATTAAGTGTGTTAAATTTTTTAACCTATATCTTTAGATACTTTTTACGCCATTTGAAGTCGATATGGAACTAAAATGAATCCAAGGATCAAAATAAAGCTATATTCAGACCCTTGGAATATGGTGGGGGCAAAAACTGAAGACTAGGTCTTATCGCTACCGTCTTTCGCAGCTCCTGTTAGGATACTTTGAAGACTTTTTTCGTCCGTTGGACTGACAACGCGTATCCCCTTTTTGCTGACCAATAAGCTGGTTGGTGTTCCCTCTAAGCCAATGTCGAGTGCGAGTTTCTTGGTGTTATCAACAATGTCTTTTGTTGCTTGTGACTCAAAATCCTTTTTAAACTTGGTAACATCGAGCTTGTGGTCTGTGACCCACAAAAGCAATTTCGCAAAAGTATACCGATCTTCGCTTGCCGCTATGGCTTTGGTGATAGCATTAAACTTATCACTTCCTTGTTGTTTAATAGCCCATAAGCCACGGGCAACTTCCTCGGAGTCTGGACCTAGAATGGGCCATTGGCGAACAAAAATAGCAACATTCGGATGTTCTGTACTTACTTTCGTCAAAGCCTGGGAGAAAGGACGACAGTGTGGGCAATTTGGGTCTAAAAAGACGACGAGCTTAATTTCCGCATCCTTCTTTCCCAAAACGATTGCGCTCGAATCTTTTGAGATTTCATCTTTATATTTTACTAAGGAAGCATCCAATTTTTCTTGTTGGATGCGATGTTGAGCTTGATTGAATTTTTGTAAAGCTGCGACAATCATCTCTGGACTGTCTGTGAGAATTTTATTAATTCTTCTAGCAAGAATAGTATCATCAATGCCTTCTAAGGATTCTTTCGCACTGGCAGGAGATGTCGCTCCTTCTCCACTTGTTCCGGAGATTTCCTTTATGGCCGTACTCCCTGAAGAGGAGGAAGATCCAGAAGTTTCGCTTGTTGCTGTAGAACCAAGATTCTCAGCTGTCCCGGTTGTTCCTGAAGTCTCACGGATCCCTGTAGAACCAGAAGTTCCCACACCACCAAGGCCACCAGAAACTTCCGTTGGATTGGCCTGTTTAGTGGTTTCTTTGGTCCCAAGGGACGAAGAGTGAGTCAAACCTTCTGAGGCTCCAGTAGTCTCTTTTGTTCCAGAGCTCGATGAATTATCCAATACTCTAGCAAGTCCAGAAGTTTCCTTTTTTCTTGTGTTCTCGCCTTTCGACTCTGCTCCTGCAGTCCGTGGTTCCTTTGATTCCAGAAGAGAGGGAGCTAAATTTTCAGAACCCGTACCGATTTTCCCTACTGCGAAAGAAACTGCTAAGACGCTTGCTAATAAACCAAGAACAAATTTTCCTTTACTGACCATAATTGACCCCTATTAATAAAAGTTATCTAAATTTTATTGTAATAGATGTTGGCCAGAAAACAAACCCTGATTTTAAAGGGACTGATATCTTATAAGATTAAATTGTCAAACCGCTTTGATTCCAATCTTTGATAAACGTGTCTAATCCACTATCGGTAAGGGGGTGTTTATAAAGTTGGCGGAGTACTTTTGGGGGCATGGTTACTACATCGGCACCAGCTTTAGCGGCTTCAAGAACATGAATGGGATGGCGAATCGAGGCGGCTAAAATTGCCGTTGTGTATCCATAATTGTCATAGATAGTTCGAATATCATGGATAAGTTCCATGCCGGATTGGCTAATATCATCAAGACGACCGATAAAAGGTGAAATAAAAGTTGCCCCCACTTTTGCGGCTAAGAGGGCTTGAGTTGCGGTAAAACATAAAGTTACATTTACCATGATGTCTTCGCTGGTTAAGACATGACATGCCTTCAGCCCCTCAACCGTTAAAGGAACTTTCACCGCAACATTTTTGGAAATTTTTGCCAATTGACGTCCTTGAATTATCATGGTTTCCGCATCAATTGCTGTTACCTCTGCACTAACGGGTCCTTCGACCAATTCGCACATTTGGGTAATAAGGTGAGTGAAAGGGATACCGGAAGATGCTGCGAGTGTGGGATTGGTTGTGATCCCATCGATCATGCCGGTTGCAACGAGTTCTTTCACTTCATTGACGTCTGCTGTGTCTAAAAAAAATAACATCTCTCTCTCCTTATACTATTGAGCTTTGATTCTTGATTATCAGGATTAGGTTATAAAACACAACTGATTAATCAAAATTATTAAGTTTCCTTTTTAAGAATAGAGAAAATTATAGTGTCTTGTTCAGCTTTTGTTATTAATTTCCTTGTAATATCAATGATAGGCTAAAGAAATGATTGGTATAAGCAATGAATTTCACAAAAAGATTAGGACTTGGGTTCCTTTTTCTTCTTTGCGGTTACGTCTTACTCGGTATGTACGGGAATGCTCAGCGTTTATCCAATCCCCAAACCATCATGACAAATAATCTTTTTGGGGGTTATCAAGCTCCCCCTATCTCATCCACACTATACCCTAACAATCAAATTCAAGCCTTGTCGCCCCAGTTGCCTTCTGGCATTCAAGTGGTTCGGTCTCTATTGGGATTAGAGGTGAACTTTGCTAATGGTCATGTGACTTATCCTGGCCCCATGATTACGAATGATGCAAGATACCAGGCTCTTACTTCTCAAGAAAAACTTGTTGATGCTATTATGTTTCGACCACAGAATGTATCTCCTTTTCTGCTACTTATTGCCATTGCAAAGAATACAAATGGATCTCCCACTATTGTTCCGGGAAAATTTGATATTGTTCAAACTACCCTGCAAAACGGTTTCATACTTTATGACTCTCATAAACGATTGTTTTATTATTCGGGATATGTCCTAGCAACACCCCAATGGCAAAATTTGCCTCTTGGGCAAAGTCTTACAGATCAATTTTGTAAGGACTTGGTTCCGCTAACGATGTGTTCTCCTCAAAAAATCGTTAATGTTGTTTTGAGGAAATCTCTCGATCCACGCAAAGATATACCCCTGTTTGAGTTGGTACAATAAAGGGATTGATAACCCTTAGGTTGCCGACAATTTCGAAATTATACAAAATAGTAAGGCTACCAAGATAGTCCGGTTATTAATCAAATATTAATTTAAAGTATTTACGGTAAATTTAGGGGAAAAAATGTAAAGAGGCAAAAATGTTAAAATTATTGTTATTGAGTATGGCTCTCTTCCTTTCTACAATGCAAGCTGTTGAAGGGAGTTCGAGGGTAACCGCACCACAGTCCCAAACTTCTAATCTTCCTCAGCAGGGCTTTACGTCAGGTGAGTATTTGCGGGATAAAGATCAAGCTCAATCCCATAAAATATTTTTGGACAAGCAAAAATTAAAATTAGATCCTACTCAAGCTTACAATCCCGATATTGAAAGAAACCTTTCCCAGACAGAAGCAAATCTTTACAAAGCTATTGAAGCGGAAGAAACGAGCGAAAAGTTAATTGCTGCCACTGTAGAAAAAATTTCTGCAACAATGGATACGACTTACACATCAGCCCTTAAAATTCTCAGTCTAGGATACATTAAAAACAATCACCCGGATGCCGGTAAATACTCCCAAAAGGATTTAGAGGAAGTTCAAAATGAATTAGCAATTTTGCAACAATCTATAAAGGCACAAGAAGACGAATTGGAAGTTGTCAGTCAATCACTTAATGAAATGACAGCGGAAAAAGAAAAACTAGAAACGTCAACCCCTGATTTTTTGACAAAAGGAAATAAAGAAAGTGCTCCCCGTACCTTAAAGACGAAAAAGGGAGATTTGAAAATTCAAGATCCCCTAGCGCAAAGATTAAAAGATATTAAGCGGGGAGTAGCGAAGGATAGCGTTGGAGTGGCTATTCTGGCAGAACGATTTATTTTAAAGCTCGTAGCTCTTGATAAAATTTTTGACATTTTACGATCAAAAATAAATATTTTTCGAGGTCGAGTTGACGAAGATAAAGCCATTCTTAAATTAATGGCGGACGACCCCGAACTTAAGCAAGAGGGCGTTGCTTTGTGGGAAAAATTATGGGCCCGTATTTTTGTGGTAGGCAAAACACCTGCAGGCTTAACACTAGAAGAAAACAATAGATTACGCGCGGGCTTAACAAAAATAAAAAAAATTTTAAATGATGAAGTTTCCCAATACGAAAAAGTTATCAAGATTTTTGAAGACTATGCCTATGGATTGCCCGATAAGATAAATGAATTTAAAAAAAGAAAAATCGATTTTTTTAAACGCCATTATGCTGAAGTTAAAACTGATCTGGATAATCTACATAAAAGTGCCATTGATAATCTCATTCAGGCAGAGCGAGCTAATAATAAGACACTCATGATTGATTTGAGGAACAAAACGGGCTCTTTGAAACGTCAACTTTACTTTCTAGAACAATCTGTGTCAGTTGAACCGCTAACAGCAGAGAAACTTGCTCATTTAACGCAGAAAGTTAAGCAATCAATGACTCAAGAACAAGAACGCCCTTCCCAATCAAAAGACACCAGATCCATTGATGATTTGCTTGAAACGCTCGTGACATTGACGCAAATAGTCCAAGAAAGTGGAGCAGATGTTTTAAACCCGGTTCTTAAGGATAAAGTGAGAGGATTTTTTGGGGCCAATTTGATTAAAGAAGTTGCCATAAAGAGTGCTCCTATTTTGATTTCAACTTTAACCGGTATGGCCCAAAGTAAACTGGCAGAACTTGCGGCAACGAGTGGGGTTGTCAAAAATTCTCCCCAGTTAGAATTGTTGAAAATTATTAGTCAACTGAATGCGATAGATTCTCAATTGGCTGCAAATGGGGAAGGTGCGAGTAAGGATCTTAAAAAGAAAAAAAATGAGTTGAGAGAAGAACTAGCGATTTTCCTAAGTCTTGTAAATTGTGAGAATGAGGGAGCCGATGTAGGGAAACGTCAAAAATCGTGTAAGAAAGTTTTGAAAATAATAGAAGAAAAAAACAGGGAATTAAAAACCAAAAATATCAATCTTTCTGCCAAAGACCAAGTGCTCATTCTACAACAAAAAAGTCTTATGGCTAATTTAGCAAAACTTGATACGGAAACTAAGAAAGGCCGTGTTGTAAAATCTTCCGCTAAAAATGAAGTTCAACGCCAACAAGAGTCTCTGGGGCTGATATTTGATGCTTTAGGTGAGGTTGTTGCTGATTCTCAAGCCATTCGTAGCGATGCTGTAGAAATGGCTATCAATAATGTTTTGCCGGAATTTCAGTCTAAGTCTCTGGATGGGGCAAAGAAAAATGTAGTGAATTGGGTTGTGCCCCTTTTAAGTGGGTTTTTTGATGCAAAACTAGAGGCTATTGTTGAGTCATCAAACCCAGATCCAACAAAGCACAAGTACTATGATTCGGGTATCGTGAATCTTCTCACGGCCCGAATTGCGGCTCAGCCTGATTCAGCAGAATATCAAAAGCTTTCTGATGATATAAAAAAGGCTTATGAAGAAATTATGAAAGTTAGAATGGCCTATAAAAAATCTATATTGCAGTTGGGAAGTCATGAAAAGAAAACAGTACTTTCTTTTGGATTTGGTGAGGAAACCGCTAAGAGCAAAAGACAAGAACAACGCCTAATACAAAATGCTCGAGAATCGGCGGGAGAATTGCGGAATAAAAGCGAGAAGTACTCAGGAGATATTAAAAAGCAGGCTGGTAAGTAAGACAATGCGTTTTCCTTATTGCGACTCCTCAAAATTATTCCTGATCAGGAATTTTTAGAAGTTATTTTTCAAAAAAGGACAAATATTACCGCTCGGTAATTTTTGGTGGATTTGTTAATTTTGTAAAGTCTTTCTTAAAGTCCATCAAAGGTTAAGGCAGGTTTGTTCTTCATGGCTTCAGTCATAAACCTTTTGAAAATGGGAACGGCAACCTTTGAGCCGGATTCGTCAGGCCCCAAGGTACGTGGAGTTGCAAAACCCACAAAGACTCCAACAACAAGATTCGGGGTGAACCCCACAAACCAACTATCCTTAAAGTCATTTGTACTGCCAGTTTTCCCTGCGATGGGGCGTTCCAAACTGATGAGGCTTTGGGCTGTGCCCTTTTGAATGACGCCTTCCATCATTCGAATGATTTGGCGAATGGACTTCTCACTTGCAACCCGGGTTTTCTCAAAAGGCTTTTCTTCATAAATACTTTGGTTATGGCGATCCAGAACTTCTTCAATAAAAACGGGAGTGATGTGGTGTCCCCCATTGGCAATCATACCATAAGCAGCTGTGAGTTTAAGAAGGGTTGTTTCTGCAGCGCCTAAGGCCATAGAGAGTTGATGAGGGAGCTTGTCAACCAGCCCAAAAGTTTTTGCTGTATTTTCAATTTTTCGTAAACCAATTTGTTGAGCCAGACGAACAGTCATTACATTTCGGGAATAAATAAGACCTGATCGCAAAGGTGTAGGTCCATAGAATTTATTCGTAATATTTTTAGGGGCATATACGCCCATCTTTCCCCCAACATTGAGCATAAGAGGAGCATCTAATACGCGCGTTTCTGGAGTATAACCATGTTCTAAAGCCGTTAAGTAAACGAAAGGTTTAAAGGCAGAGCCTGGCTGTCGTTTGGCTTGCGTAACACAGTTATATTGGCTGAGTTCAAAATCATATCCGCCAACCATGGCCAGGATGTGGCCTGTTTGGGGATCAAGAGCAACAAGGCCTCCTGTCACTTCCGGAATTTGTTCTAAGCGAAAGGATTTATCTTGAATGACGGATACAGCAATGACATCTCCCGGGTTTAAAACATCTTCGGGATGAGTAATTTCAGGACCGAGTAATTGATTCGGCAGATTTTTTTGTGCCCATTTAAGGTGTTCTAGGGATATAAAGCCTATCTCACCATCTTTAAGACCAATTTTTGCTTTTTGTGATGTTGTTTCAAGCACAATTGCAAGCATCCAATTTCCAAGACCCGGGGGAGAAGCTATTTTTTTGAGATCATGGTGCCAATCTTCGTTATCGCCAGAGTCAAAATTAATATGATCGATGGGGCCTCGCCATCCGTGGCGTCGATCGTAAGCAATTAAGCCTTGTTGTAAAGCCTTAATGGCAATGGGTTGCAAATCAGGGTCCAGAGTTGTCTTAATACTCAGGCCGCCTTGCATCATTGTCTCTTCACCCAGCTGACTTATAAGTTCTTGACGAACATATTCTGAGTAATAGTCGGGAGGGCTTTTTTCTGTTTTTCCCAAAGAAAATTCTAAGGGTTCATTCTTGGCTTCTTGAGCTTCGGTTTCAGATAGAAGTCCTTCTTCATATAATCGATCAATAACCCAATTTCGTCGACTCATGGCTCGAGTTAAGTCTTTTTGGTTGGGATAAAAAGAAGGAGCTTTGGGCATAGCCGCTAAAAAGGCAATTTCTGCGATTGATAATTTATCGAGGGGCTTATTAAAGTAAGTCGAGGCGGCGGCAACAACACCATAGGCCCCCATGCCGAGATAAATTTGATTGAGATATAACTCAAGAATACGCTCTTTTGTTAATGCGGATTCTAGGCGCAAGGACATAATCGCTTCTTTGGCTTTTCTTTCAAAAGATCGATCATTTCCAATCAGAAAATTTTTGGCAACTTGTTGGGTTATGGTTGACCCTCCTAAAGGTCTTGTTGACCACGAGCCTTGGGTGCTGTTAGCGATAACTGCGCGCAGAATTCCTTGAATGTCTAACCCACAGTGATAGAAAAAATTCTTATCTTCTGCGGCTAAAAAACTATTAACAACCATAGGTGGAATTTCGTCCAACGGAATAGTAATACGTCTTTCGTGTGAAAATTCTCTCAAAACATCACCGTTGTTGGTTTTGATGCGATTTATAGTGAAGGGTTCGTAATTGTGAAGAAAGTCATAATCGGGCAATCCTCTACCGTAATAAAAGAAAAGGAAAAAAATCGCAACACCCGTTGAAGTTAATATAAACGTTAAAAAGGTGAGCCAATTGATAAGACGGCGTTTCATACGGTACTCATTTTTCCTTTTTCTTGGGCTTTGATACGTAATTTAACCGATCAATGGCCAATGCGGCTTGATCAATGAGAGTTTGGGCCATACGCAAATCATCAATAGTTAATTGACCTTTTAAAGCTCGAATACCTACAACCCCCAAACTATTCTTCCCTATTTTTATGGGTAAGTAAAGATAACGAGCATCAGAAAAATTCTTTGTAGATCTACCGCTGCGACTTTGGTGGGCCAAAGCCCACTGAATAGCACTTTCATCTACAGGGGTGAGCTCAGGATTTTTGGTTTTGGGAAATCTGTGTGCAGGTGTAAATTTATCATGTATTTCCCAAAAAGCGATAACGGAAATATTCAAGAATTGATGCAATTCCTTACACAGGTAAGATAAAATCTGTTCTTTGGCTCTATGGCGCGTGAGTTGAGTCGTAAAGTTGGAAAAAAAACGAATCTGACGTAATCGTCCTTGCGATGCTTTAAAAACATTTTGAGAATGAATAGCCAGATTTGAGATAACGATGGATGCAAAAACAAAAGAGACGAATACAATCCATCCTCCTAACGTATCCATTCCCACATTACGCAGGGGATCAATATATGTATAATCGTAAACCAGACTTCCAATTATTGTCGCCAATACGGCAGGTCGTAATCCAAATTTGATCGATACCCACAATACACTCAAGAACAAGAAAGTTGAGACATCCGTAATTTTTGTGTATTTGGTTATTTGACCTGCAGCTGCCAACATCCCTAGTGTAATAAATAAACTAGAAATATAGGGTAAAAAGGGTTTTAAAGGAGATTTGGTAAAGGATTTGTTGTGGGGAATTGGTCCATTTTGTTCTGTAGGAATAACTCGCAAAGTCAAGGAAGGACGATAAGACAGTATTTTCTCAGCTGTAGATTTGCTGACCAATAGGGGACCAATTACAGGAATTTTCTCCCATTCTTTTCCTTGAGAAGCTTGACCCACAAGTATATCCGTAACGTTATTTGTGAGGGCATATTGAACTAAGGTCTCGGCAACATCCGTTCCATCAAGTGCGACGACTTCTGCACCTAACTCTTCTGCTAAATGTAAATTTTGTGAGAGCTGTTGCTGAGCAATTAGGGAACGATTTTCATCATCTGATGTTTCAATAGTGACGGCAACAAGCTTGGCATGCAACCGATCAGCAATACGACGGGCGGTGCGAATTAAGTAGGCACTTGATAAATCTGTGCTCACACATACCATAACTTTATCACTTGTTGGCCAGGAGCCCTTGATACCCCGTTGTTGGACGTCTTGCGTTACTTTTTCATCGGCAACAGTAATGGTTTGACGCAAAGCAAGTTCACGTAAATTTAAAAGATTCGAGCGCGTAAAAAAATGATCAATAGCTGTCTTTGCTTGTTCAGGTATATATATTTTACCATCTGAAAGTCTTTGAAGTAAATCATTGGGTGGCAAATCAATAAGTTGCACTTCATCTGCTGATTGCGTGAAAGAGTCAGGGACAGTTTCCCGAATTGTGATGCGCGTCATTTGCTCAATAATATCTTTTAAACTTTCAAAATGTTGAATATTGAGAGTTGTGTAAACATCGATGCCATGCTCAAGGATTTCCGTTATGTCATCATAGCGTTTTGGATGGCGGCTTCCCGGAAGATTGCTGTGGGCACACTCATCAATTAAAACCAATTGAGGAGCACGTGCCAAAATACCATCAAGATCAAGTTCTTCAAAAGTACGACCCCGATAATTTAATTTTTTTCTCGGCAAAATTTCAAGATTTGCGAGTTGTTCTTCTGTCTCTTTTCGTTTGTGCGTTTCAACCAATCCGACAACAACATCTACGCCTTCTGATTGTCTTTCTGAACCGGCTTGTAACATAGAAAATGTTTTGCCAACGCCCGGAGAAGCTCCCAAAAAAATTTTTAAATGACCTTTTGGAAAAAGCCGTGTGGAGGGTCCAACGATAGGGGGATCAATGGGTACGGTCACAGGATGCGATCCTTATGATAAAGAGCTTATAATAAATTAGAAGGGATTCCTTGAATTTTTGCAAGGGCTAAACCGGAACCCTTTCATCAGAGTCAAATTAACGACTATTCATTATGCTCATGTTTTTGGGGGTCGAGATCTTTTCCGTTTTCTTTCTTTGGGTTGAGGTGTTGCAAAATCAACAGCACTCAACTTATAACTGAAGCGAAACATGACTGCGTGAGAGGTGGGGATGATGCTCATATTCAATTGAGAAATCCCAGCGGTGTCCGCTAAATTATGAGAAAATGTCGGATATCTGCGATAATTATATTCTGTCCCAAATGCTAAACGATCCGTGACGGGAAATTCGGCCCCCACACCCATTACTAAACCAAACGGTCTTATGGCTTTATCTCCTTTATATTTCAGGGCATTACTGACAGAGCTTGCTTTCAAAGTTCCAAAACTCGGACCCACTCGCACATAGGCTACAGCTGCTCCTTTAAACATATATCCAAACTTAGCAACAACTTCTAAAGATCGTTTGTAAAAAACACTTGTTGATAAATCACCTGTGTATACATCCACAGCTGAGGGAAAAGTTCCCATGGTACTTTTTTTTCCTTTTGTCGTTAAGAAATTAATACTGGCTTCTGCGCCTGCCATAATATCAGAATTACCGACTAAGCTCATCCAATCGACTGATAATCCTAAGATGCCGCCTCGACCAGAAATGTCAGAATAATCTACGTTGGGTACGGGTATAAGTAGGGTGCGTGTCGTTGTTAGTTTTGAATCGATGACACCGAATCCCACCTGCAATCCAGCTCGAACCCCTTCACAGGCAGTATCGGCTCGAACCGTAGTGGGGAAAGTTACAAAGCAGATGAGCCAAGTTATCCATAGAAAATTTTTCATCGCGTCTTCCTACTCAATTAATAATACAATTATTGTCAGGTGAGCATTTCAATAAAGCAAGACCCTTTTTTAAAAGCAAAATTCGAGTAAGGGCGTGGATTTTACTATGATAAATCCTCATTTTGACGTATAAAGAGTATCAACTTCAAAATCCTGTTTCGGGAAAGGTTATTCTATGGCCAGTTATCAATATATCTTTGTAATGAAGGAGCTCTCTAAACTCTTTCCCGGTGGTCGGGAAGTTTTAAAAGAAGTAACATTATCTTTTTTCCCAGGCGCTAAAATTGGTGTCATTGGTGCCAATGGCGCTGGAAAATCGACTCTCCTTAAGATTATGGCAGGCATAGATAAAGAGTATAACGGAGAAGCTTGGGCAGCAGACGGTGTGACTGTTGGTTATTTGCCTCAGGAACCTGAGTTGGATACAAGCTTAACGGTGGCAGAAAATGTCATGGCTGGATTGGCTTCAACGAAAGCTCTTCTGGATCGATTTGATGCTGTTAATGCAAAGTTTGGCGAGTCTCTTTCTGATGATGAAATGAATAATCTGATTGCCGAACAAGCTGAGTTGCAGGAAAAAATTGATGCATTAGATGCTTGGGATTTATCTAGACAAATTGAGATTGCAATGGATGCATTGCGTTGCCCACCCGGTGACGCTGACGTTAGTAAGTTGTCTGGGGGAGAGCGTCGGCGTGTAGCGTTGTGTCGTTTATTGATGCAAAAACCTGATATGTTATTGTTAGATGAGCCCACAAACCATTTGGATGCAGAATCTGTCGCCTGGTTGGAGCGCTTTTTAAAGAACTATACGGGAACAGTTGTTCTTATTACCCATGATCGTTATTTCCTCGATAATGTTGTGAATTGGATTTTGGAATTGGATCGGGGTCAAGCGATTCCCTATGAGGGAAATTATTCCAATTGGCTGGAGCAAAAACAAAAGCGATTAGTCGTAGAACAACGTCAAGAAACAGGTCGACAAAAACAGCTGGCTCGCGAATTGGAGTGGATTCGTCAGTCCCCAAAAGCCCGACAAACGAAGAGCAAGGCTCGTATTCAGGCTTATGAAGTTTTGCTGAATCAAACAAGCGATCAAGGCACAGGAGATGGCGCTATTACCATTCCTGCGGGTCCTCGTTTAGGAGATAATGTTGTAGAAGCTAAGGGTTTGACAAAGGGTTATGGGGATCGTCTGCTAATTGATGCCCTCAATTTTCGTCTTCCACCGGGGGGTATTATCGGGGTTGTTGGGCCAAATGGTGCAGGAAAAACGACACTATTTCGCATGTTGACGGGCCACGATCAACCGGATGAAGGCGCATTGCAAGTCGGGGAATCGGTTGTGATGGGATATGTAGATCAATCGCGAGATGCCCTAAATGCTGCAAAAACTGTTTGGGAAGAAATTTCTGGTGGTCATGATGAAATTTTGTTAGGTAAACGTCCCATTCCAAGCCGTGCTTATTGCGCTTTGTTTAATTTTAAAGGTGCTGATCAACAAAAACGAGTGGGGCAATTATCAGGGGGAGAGCGTAACCGAGTTCACCTGGCAAAAGTTTTAAAGTCTGGTGCTAATGTGTTGTTGTTGGATGAACCGACCAATGATCTGGATGTGGAAACCTTAAGATCCTTGGAAGAAGGCCTATTGGATTTTGTTGGGTGTGCTATTGTCATCAGCCATGATCGATGGTTCCTCGACCGTATTGCTACCCATATTTTGGCTTTTGAAGGAGAAAGCCAGGTTGTGTGGTTTGAAGGAAATTATCAATCCTATGAAGAAGATCGTAAACGAAGATTAGGGATGGCGGCTGACCAACCTCATCGAATAAAATACAAGCCACTGGTTCGATAAAGGCGATGGTGTGGTGGAACAAAAGATTATAGAAACTAGGAAAATGCCGTGGACACAAGACTTGATGTAGTTGATTTGCAGATTTTAGAAGACTTACAAGCTGATGGTCGAATAACAAATGTTAAATTAGCTGAGAATGCGGGAATCTCTGCGCCTCCTTGTTTGCGTCGCGTTCGTGCACTTGAAAAATCGGGAGTTATTGAAGGATATCATGCGTCTCTCAATTCAAAAGCTCTCGGGTTTCAAGTAATCATATTTGCGCAAGTTGGTCTTTCCAGTCAAAGCGATTCTGATCTTCGGGCATTTGAAGCTAAAGTTCATCAATGGCCTCTGGTTCGGGAGTGTCATATGATTGCAGGAGAAGCTGATTTTTTTCTCAAAATAGTGGCCCGTAATTGGGATGAGTATCAACAATTTCATTCTCAGCATTTAACCACCTTGCCGATTGTGGCCAGCGTAAAATCCATACTTGTGATTCGAACGACAAAGCAACAAGCAGGTATCCCAGTGGATTTGGTAAAAGTCGAAGATTAAGGGAGTGATAAACTCTTTGAAAAATATATAAAAATTTTGACAGAGAGTAACCCCTTAAAGGATGGCTATGTCGACTTCTAGCTCTATAGTGCAAGTTCTTCTTCCGATGGCAATTGATCGTCCATTTGCTTATGGCTTACCCCAAGAGGTTAATTGTGAAGTTGGTGATTTGGTAGAAGTTCCATTTCGGGGCAAAACGGCAACAGGGGTAATTTGGAAAAAAGGCAGCACTGAATATACAGGTAAAGTTAGAGAGCTTATTCGTAAATTAAATCTTCCTCCTCTTTCGTTGGAAAGCCAAGAATTTATTTCCTGGGTCGCTCGGTACAATTTGGTGCCTATGGGTATGGTTTTGAAAATGGTTTTGCCCGTGACTTTAGAGTCTAAAAACACCCGCAAAAAATTATTAGAAATTAATATCCCTAATCTTGATCAGCTAGAAAAAATTTCTTTATCAAGTGACCAAAATGATGCAGCTGAGGCTATAAAAAAAGCTATTGTTACACAAAAATTCCAACCCTTTTTACTTGATGGGGTTACAGGATCAGGGAAAACAGAAGTCTATTTATGCGCTATGGAATCTGCTCTCAAAGCGGGTCGGCAAATTTTGGTTTTATTGCCAGAAATTGCTTTGACGGCACAGTGGTTGGATCGATTCCAGCGCCGTTTTGGTGTGGAGCCTCTTCAATGGCATTCTGGTTTAACGACAAGTGTGCGACAACAAACTTGGACCGCTATTCTTGAAGGACGAGCGAGCGTTATTGTTGGGGCGCGATCTGCTCTATTTTTACCCTATTCAAACTTAGGACTTATCATTGTTGATGAAGAGCATGATCCCTCTTATAAGCAGGAAGAACAGGTTATTTATCAAGCAAGGGATATGGCAGTCGTACGAGCTAAAATAAGCCATATTCCTGTTGTGTTGGTTTCGGCTACGCCCTCTTTAGAAACAGTAGCAAATGTTGAGCAAGGACGATATGAACATTTGGTTTTGAAGAATCGTCATGGGGGTGCAAATCTTCCCATAATACAAACAATTGACATGCGGCTCTATCCCCATAATTGGATTTCTCCTCCTTTACAGAAGGCAATAGGAGAAAAATTAGCTGAAAAAGAACAAGTCATGTTGTTTCTAAATCGTCGAGGTTATGCACCCTTAACTTTATGTCGATCATGTGGCCATCGTCTTATGTGCCCAACATGTACTTCCTGGTTGGTAGAGCATAAACGTAGTGGTCGTCTTCAATGTCATCAATGTGGTTATAGTCTTAAAGTGCCGTCGCATTGCCCAGAATGCAAAGGTGAAGATTCTCTCATTGCCTGTGGCCCCGGGGTCGAGCGTATCCATGAACAAATAATACAAATGTTTCCCGATGCGCGGTGTGAAATGTTAACAAGTGATATGATGACAACGCCGAAACAAGTCCACAACCTTATCCGTCGAATTACCGGCCATCAAGTAGATGTTATTATTGGAACTCAAATATTAGCCAAAGGGCACCACTTTCCCATGATGACTCTTGTCGGTGTTGTGGATGCAGATTTGGGATTGAGTGGCGGAGATTTGCGGGCGTGTGAGCGTACCTATCAATTGTTGCACCAAGTTTCTGGGAGAGCAGGGCGAGAAATGTTGCCGGGACGGGTTCTTTTACAAACCTTTAATCCTGATCATCCTGTAATGGCAGCATTAGCATCTCAAGATCGAGATAGTTTTATCAAGGCCGAAAAATTGGAAAGAGAAGCTCGTGTCATGCCCCCCTTTGGTCGGTTAGGGGCTATCATTCTTTCCGGTTCTGATGCGGAAAGTGTCGAAAAAACTGCCAAGACATTAGTGCGTCGTGCCCCTGTATATGCTGATGTTACGGTACTGGGGCCGGTGCCAGCGCCTCTTGCGCAACTGCGGGGACGTCACCGATGGCGTATTCTCGTAAAAGCTACAAAAAGTGTGCCTTTACAGACATTTCTTGCTGCTTGGGTAGGGGGAATAAAGGTACCTGCAAATGTCCGCATTACTATTGATATTGATCCTTATAGTTTCTTGTAAGGAAAGGAGAAGCTTTTGGTCATGAATTAGGGGGGCTTAAAAAAATTTTAACAGAAAATTTATATATTTGCGGGTAAACTATTAAGAGATTTACAGCAACAAAAAATGTGTTTTAAGAACTTTAAGGCACTATAGTGATGAGAAATTTTTTACCTTTGTTAAACCGACCATTTCTCACTAAACTTCTTTCTCTATGGTCGTATAGTATTTCGCTTGTTATTTTTTTATTATCCTTATCAGGTGTAGAGGTTACGCAAGCTGTTCGTAATCCCGTAAAATCTGCAATTCAAAAAAATAAAGGGGGTTATCTCTCTGAAGAATGGAAGCTTCTGGAACTCACCAATCGTGTAAGAGTTCGTAAAGGTCTTAAACCTTTAAGAATGAATAGCAAGCTTGCGCATGTGGCGCGAAATCAGTCGTTGGACATGGCGCGTCATCATCATCTTTCTCATTCTGTGAAAGGGAAAAATCTTGGCATCCGTATCAAGAAGTCAGGTTATGTATATCGTGACCTTGGGGAAAATGTTGCTAAATCTAGGAAATCTTCTTCTCATGTTGTCCATATGTGGATGAGATCTTCCGGTCATCGAAAAAATATTTTAAATCCCAATTTTACTGAAATGGGAGCTGGCATTAAAAGGGTTCGTAATGGAACTCGCTATTTCACGCAAGTTTTTGGGTCGCAACGATAATCCTTTTAAATAATTGAAAATAAAATTTTAAAATTGGAAAAGGGATAGAGCTGAAATTGTTTGAAAAGCCTTGTTAGGTGATCTTGAATGAAAAAGTCTATCGGCGTAAGATTCAGGATAATGGACTCGAAAAATTAGAAAGGGACTGCAATGCTAGAGGGACCTAGCCTTTTGCCGTTATCTGGAAAAAAGGCGAAAAAATTAGTTGTTTTTTGTCATGGGTATGGATCCAACGGGCAAGACCTTTTGAGTTTGGCGCCTTACTGGTCGCGTATTTTGCCCGAGGTTGAATTTATATCTCCCAATGCGCCGGAAATAGGGGAAGCTTATCCTGCAGGATACCAGTGGTTTAGCTTGAAAGAATTCACCCCTCAAGCGATAAGAATAGGTTTGAATAAGGCTGTTCCGGTTTTGCAAGAATTTATTCTTCAAGCGCTTGAAAAACGAAATCTCACCCCTGCTGATTTGGCCATTGTCGGATTTTCCCAAGGAGGCATGATCGCTCTAGAAATGATATTTGCACTCCCGGACTTAAAGGGAGTCATTAGCTATTCTGGTGGATTTTATCCGTCGGTACTTTTAACACCTATTACAGGACAACGTACCGAAATTTTACTTGTTCATGGTAATGAAGATACAGTTGTGCCTTATGAGTTTCTATCTGAATCTCAAGAACACTTGAGAAAACTGGGTTTTGATCCCCACACATTGACCTGTTCGGGATTGGGGCATAGCATAGACGAAGAAGGACTGAAAGCAGGTGGGAAGTTTCTGGCGGATGTTTTAGGTCATTAACCTCACCTTAAAATCGGAATAAAACAGGAATAGGGACGAAATAAAAAAATGGTACGAAAAAAAATTGCCCTCGTGGGAAGTGGTAATATTGGGGGAACACTGGCTCATCTCATTGGTTATAAAGACCTGGGAGATGTAATCTTGATAGATGTTGCAGAAGGGCTCCCACAAGGTAAGGCTCTTGATTTAGCTCAAGCGATGGCAGTTGAAGGACGATCAAGCAAGATTGTTGGTAGCAATGATTATGCTGGGATGGAAGGGGCAGATGTTGTCATCGTAACGGCAGGTCTGGCCCGTAAGCCAGGCATGAGCCGGAATGATCTTCTGACCATAAATGCAAAAATTATTTCTGATGTGGGCAAAAATATCAAACGATACGCGCCGAACGCATTTGTCATTGTTGTTACAAATCCCCTGGATGCTATGGTTTGGGTGATGCATGAAGCTTGCGGTTTGCCACACCATCGCGTTGTAGGTATGGCGGGTGTTCTGGATAGTGGTCGTTTCAGGTGCTTCTTGGCGGATGCGCTGGGCGTATCTCCAACAGATGTGCAAACTTTTGTTTTGGGCGGTCATGGAGACGCGATGGTGCCTTTGCCACGCTACACAAGCGTTGCAGGTATTCCCTTACCTGACCTCATTAAGAAGGGTTGGATTAGCCAAACCCTAGTTGATGCAATAGTCGATCGAACTCGTAATGGAGGGGCCGAAATTGTGAATTTGTTGACAACAGGTTCAGCTTATTATGCCCCGGCAACTTCAGCGATTGCGATGGCAGAATCCTATCTTAAAGATCAAAAACGTATATTGCCGTGCGCAACATGGCTTACAGGTGAATATGGCGTCGAGGATGTCTATGTCGGCGTTCCGGCAATAATTGGTGGGACTGGCGTTGAAAAAGTTGTTGAATTTGACCTGACTCCTCTCGAACGGGAAGCGTTCACCCAATCTGTTAACGGTGTGAGAGCACTCGTAAAAGAGATGGAGTCGAAGCATTAGGATATTATACAAAAAGGCTTTACGAAATGAATATTCATGAATATCAAGCGAAATCTATCCTTGCGGGCTATGGCGTACCCGTATTGCGTGGGAAAGTCGTTAATACTGTTGAAGAATCTGCCCAAGCCGTTTCAGATTTAGGGGGATCCTTGTGGGTAGTCAAAGCCCAAATTCATGCTGGGGGACGGGGTAAAGCGGGTGGTGTTATACTTTGCCATTCCTTGGATGAAGTTCGTCAAGCCGCACAAAAATTGTTAGGAGCTCGCTTGGTAACCCATCAAACCGGTCCTGAAGGTCAAATTATTAAGCGGCTTTATATAGAAGAAGGATGTGATATTGCGCAAGAACTGTATTTGAGTTTGGTTGTGGATCGCAGGCATCAATGTCTTTCTTTTGTCGCTTCTGAAGCTGGGGGAATGGATATCGAGAGCGTGGCTCAAAAGACGCCTGAAAAAATATTAACATTTCAAATTGATTCGGCGTCCGGTTGTCAGCCATATCATGCTCGAAAAATTGCATACGGTCTTAACCTTTCTGGTCAGGCCGCTCAACAAATGGAGGCCTTTGTTCTCAACCTATACGAGAGTTTCTGTGGCGAAGATGCAAGCCTCATTGAAATTAATCCCCTGGTCGTAACGAAAGTAGGAGATTTGGTGGCTCTGGATGCGAAAATGACTTTTGATGATAATGGTCTATTCCGTCGACCAGAGATTGAGAAATTAAGAGATGAGGATGAAGAAGATGCTTCAGAGTTAGAAGCCAATCGTCAGGGTTTAAGTTATGTCAAGTTGGATGGAAATATAGGGTGTATGGTCAATGGTGCAGGTTTGGCAATGGCAACCATGGATATTATCAAACTGAATGGTGCCTCGCCGGCAAACTTCCTAGATGTTGGGGGGGGAGCTTCCCGGGATAAAGTTGCAACAGCTTTTAAATTGATTTTAGCCGACACAAACGTTAAAGCCATTTTAATTAACATATTTGGTGGCATAATGCAGTGTGATGTAATCGCTGAAGGCATCGTTTCTGCAGCAAAAGAAGTTCATTTACGGGTTCCTATGGTTGTTCGACTTCAGGGGACGAATGAGAAAGAAGGGAAACTAATTTTGAAGAATTCTTCTCTCACAATAATTTCTGCTGATGATTTAGGAGAAGCTGCATATAAGGTTGCCCAAGCAGTAAGGGAGGCTGCTTAATGACTATTCTTGTTAACCGCGATACCAAAGTAATTTGTCAAGGATTTACAGGCAAACACGGAACCTTTCACTCGGAACAAGCCTTAGCCTATGGGACGCAATTGGTTGGGGGTGTGACTCCAGGAAAAGGGGGTAGGGAACATTTGGGTTTGCCGGTTTTTGATACCGTAGGTCAAGCTGTTAAAGCGACTAAGGCAACGGCTTCCGTAATCTATGTTCCTGCGGGTTACGCTGCTGATGCTATTTTTGAAGCCGCAGATGCTGGTATTGAGTTGATAGTGTGTATTACGGAAGGCATACCTACCCTCGATATGATTCGAGTAAAAAGGGCTCTAAGGGACACCAACGTGCGATTGATTGGTCCCAATTGTCCAGGAATTATTACCCCCAATCAGTGTAAAATTGGCATTATGCCGGGAGTAATTCATACGCCAGGAAAAATTGGTGTTGTCTCTCGTTCGGGAACATTAACCTATGAGGCCGTCTCTCAAACAACGGCTATCGGATTGGGGCAGACAACGTGTATCGGGATTGGCGGAGACCCTGTAAAAGGCATGAACTTTGTTGATATTCTTCAATTATTTTGGGCTGATGAAGAAACAACTGGAATTTTACTGATTGGGGAAATTGGTGGTCAGGATGAGCAGGAAGCAGCTGAGTACATTCATCACCAATACAAAAAAGGATCTGGCAAACCTGTAGTTTCCTTTATTGCAGGAATAACAGCACCTTCTGGGCGCCGAATGGGGCATGCTGGAGCCATAATTGCCGGCGCAGGAGCAAGCGCGAATGAAAAAATTGAAGCATTACGTAAAGCGGGTGTACAGATTGCGATTTCTCCTGCAGAATTAGGGAGTACAATGCTGAAAACTATGCAAGGTCGTTGATAAAAACTAGTGAACACAGAAATATAAGGAGTGATAGTCGTGCTAAAGAACATGCAAATTCTATTAGGTATTTTTGTCGGGTTTGCCCTTAACGCTTTCGCCACTCTCCCCATTGAAAATAATAAAGTGGGGCCAAAAGGAAACGACAAGCTTAAGCCAGAAATTGATGCTTATGTTGAAAAGCAAGAGAATCAAGATCCGGCGTTTACTAAAGCAGTTGAAGATGCCCTTGTTGCTGTTAAAAAAGAGGCTCCAGATGTTCATGAACAAGCCTTGAAAGTATGGAAAAATTTTGATGGTAAGACAAATCCAAATTTCACTTATCGATTTTGGGCGCGAAGTATTATTATGTGGTTAAAAGATAACAAAAAAATTGTCTTTGATAGTGACAAAAAAGTTGCAGATGTCTTCTTGGAGCTTTGGAAAAAAGGTAAAATCTCTCGAAGTGCTGCCATCACCTTAAGCTTGGATTCTTGGGGGCATTTGGTTTATCTACAAGGTTTGCCCGCTTGGGAAAGTCGTATGGAAAATCAAAAGAAAAAAGATCAAGGGAAACAAAGTGATATTAATAAATCAAAATCAAAATCTGAAGCTGAGACTTAGGTTTGCAGGATATTGATCAAATTAATATCGGCTAATTTCGACAAGCAATTCTTAACGCTTTTAGGAGTAAACTAGTTACAGTCGACTCGTCTATCTAAAATAAGCGGAAAGCAAAATGACAGAAATGGAAGTTACCACGGATCAAGATAGTTTCCTATATGGGGCAAACATGCCTTTTATAGAGGAGCTCTTCCATACCTATCGTCAAGATCCCCATTCTGTTTCAGAGGATTGGCGTACATTTTTCCAAAGTCTTGGATCAAGGGATGAGCTCATTCCGGATAATCGACCCCCCAAATGGTTAAAGCGCATAGATAATTTGATGACCCCATCAACGCAGGCCAATGAATCACAAAGTATACCCCACGTGACTCAAGGTATGCTTGATTCTCTGCGCGCTTTGATGATGATTCGAACGTTTCGAGTGAGAGGTCATCTTATTGCCAATCTAGATCCCTTAGGATTAGAAAAGCGCATGGGTCACCCCGAAGTTGATCCCGCAACCTACCATTTTGGTCCTGAAGATTATGATCGCCCCATTTTTATCGACAATGTTTTGGGATTTGAATGGGCAAGCTTACGGCAAATTTTGGATCGTCTTCGCTCTACCTATTGTGGAACCGTTGGTATTGAGTTCATGCATATTCAAGATCCTGATCAAAAAGCATGGATACAAGAGAGACTCGAGAATATTTCCGATGAGGATCGGATCACAGACGTTAAGCGACTTCAATTATTGAAAGATCTAATTCGGGCGGATGCTTTTGAGCATTTCTTACATGTAAAATTTTCGGGCGAAAAGCGATTTGGTTTAGAAGGGGGGGAAAGTTTGATTCCTGCCTTGGAATCCATTTTGGCAAAAGTTGTTTCTCAAGATGTAAAAAGTGTTGTTTTTGGAACAGCTCATCGTGGTCGATTAAATATTTTGGCTAATGTTTTAGGCAAGCCTATGCATAGCATTTTTGCAAAATTCAACCATAGTAAAAACTCTTCAGGCCTAAAGTATGGATCAGGCGATGTGAAGTATCACCTAGGATTTTCAGGCGATCGAGAAATTGAGGGACGTCCCGTTCATCTTTCCTTAACATCTAACCCTTCCCATTTGGAAGCCATTAATCCTGTTGTATTGGGTAAAGTTCGCGCACAACAATTTCGCGTAGGGGAAGAGGGGAAAAATCAAGTTATTGCCTTATTGATTCACGGAGATGCAGCGTTTGCCGGACAAGGTCTCGTGGCTGAAACTCTCGAATTATCAGGATTAAAGGGTTACCAAACAGGCGGAACAATTCATCTTATTATTAATAATCAGATTGGATTTACAACAAGTCCACCCCATTCACGATCTTCGCCCTATAGTTCAGACATAGCCAAAGCCATTCAAGCGCCAATTTTTCATGTGAATGCGGATGATCCTGAAGCGGTTGTATGGGTATCAGAATTAGCTGCAGAATTTCGTAAAAAGTTTTGCCAGGATGTGGTTGTGGATATGATTTGTTATCGACGCTATGGCCACAATGAAATTGATGAACCCTCTTTCACTCAGCCCAAAATGTATAAAGCGATTGCCAATCATCCAACGACGCGCCAAATTTACACTCAAAAGATGCTGTCTAAAGGATTAGTTACAGAAGAAGAAGTGAAGCGCATTGCTAGTGACTATGAAGCAATATTGCAAAAAGAATATGAAAAGGCTAAGGAAGAAACGCAGCAAGATAGTTCTGAAAAAATAGACTGGTTGGAGGGAATTTGGTCAGATATTAAACCCCCTAAACATATTGAAGAAGATGATGATATCGAGGCAAAAACCGGCGTTTCTCTCGATCGTTTACGGGAGATTGGACTTGGCAATTTTCGAATTCCAGATGGCTTTAATTTACATCCCCGCATTGCCCGTCAGATGGAAATGAAACGTCAATTGATAGAATCTGGAGACAACATTGACTGGGCAACGGGTGAAGCTTTGGCAATAGGAAGTCTTTTATTAGAAAACAATCCTGTGCGTTTGAGTGGTCAAGATTGTAGCCGAGGGACATTTTCCCAACGGCATGCCGTATGGATTGATCAAGAAACAGAAGCAAGATATGTTCCCTTAAATCACCTAAAAAATGATCAAGCACCTTTTCAAGTTGTCGATAGCCCTTTGGCAGAAGCATCTGTCTTGGGCTTTGATTATGGGTATAGTTTGTCCAGCCCCCATGCACTCGTAATGTGGGAAGCTCAGTTTGGTGATTTTGTGAATGGGGCTCAAGTCATTATTGATCAATTTATTTCATCAGCAGAAATTAAATGGCTTCGTCTTTCCGGATTGGTAATGTTATTACCTCATGGACATGAGGGACAAGGGCCAGAGCATACTTCGGGACGATTAGAGCGCTTTTTACAATTATGTGCGGAATCAAATATGCGGGTTGCCAATTGCACAACCCCTGCAAATTTTTTCCATATTTTGCGTCGCCAAATTCGCAGTGAAACCCGCAAACCCCTGATAGTCATGACACCCAAGTCTCTGCTCCGTCATGCCAAGGCTGTGTCCTCTTTGCGTGACATGGATATTGAAACCCACTTTCAAACGGTCATTCCGGATTTTAGTATCCCCCCCCACCGTGCAAAACGCGTCGTGTTATGTAGTGGTAAGGTTTATTATGATTTGTTGGAGGAGCGCGAAAAGCAAAACGCACAAGAAGTCGCAATTATTCGGTTAGAACAATTCTATCCTTTCCCCCGTAAGAAATTGATAGAGGTATTATTGCCGTACAAAGAAACCCAGTTAATTTGGTGCCAAGAAGAACCTATGAACATGGGCGCCTGGACATTTTTGGATCGACGATTAGAAAGTGTACTGATAGAAGCGGGGGCTAAACATATTCGTCCTTTATATATTGGACGAGCCGCATCAGCTTCACCTGCAACAGGTATTTTGAGTCGACATCTGACAGAACAAGAACACTTGGTTGCTCAAGCCATAAGACTGGAATCATAAAAGAAAATTAATTAAGGAAAGGGAAGAGATGATGTCATCAAGCGAACAAAGCGAAATTAGAGTTCCCTCGTTGGGAGAATCTATAAGAGAAGCAACGATTGCGCGATGGTTGAAATCAGAAGGTGAAGGGGTAACAGCTGACGAGGTTTTGGTAGAGCTGGAGACCGACAAAGTTACTCTTGAAGTCAGTGCTCCCGCCACTGGGACTTTGAGTAAAGTGCACGTTCCTAAAGGCGGAACGGTGACGGTAGGTGAAGTCATTGGGTCGATTACTCAAGGATCCAGTGCAAAGCCAGAAGAAGGGACATCTATGACGCTTCAACAAGCATTGGAGAAAAAAATATCTGGCTTGAATAAAGTTGATTTAACGCTAGCTGCTTCTCAAATAGGGTCACCAGTTACTGAAAAAATCAAGTCACCTGTTCAAAATTCTCCTGCATTTGAGAGTGTTGCGCCTTCTGTACGTAAACTAGCTGAAGAACTTGATATTAATCCCAACGATGTTTCGGGGAGTGGAAAAGGGGGACGTGTAACCAAAGGTGATATGCTCAATTTTTCTGAGGAAACCGCAAACCCAGTTCATAAGCCAGTTTCAACCTCGGGCTTGCCAGTAGGGTCAAGTGTCCGGACTTCCTCTCGTCGTGAAGAGCGTGTAAAAATGTCTCGATTACGTCAACGTATTGCAGAGCGTTTAAAACATGCACAAAACACGGCGGCAATTTTAACAACATTCAATGAAGTCGACATGTCTGCCATTACCCTCATGAGGAATGAATTTAAAGAATCTTTTGAGAAAAAACATGGCGTGCGATTGGGTATGATGTCTTTTTTTGTAAAAGCTTGTATTCAAGCCTTAAAGGAATTCCCCGCAGTCAACTCAGAAATTGACGGGGATGAAATCATTTATAAAAATTATTACGATATTGGTGTAGCGGTTTCAACGCCTCAAGGGCTTGTCGTTCCCGTTGTGCGCAACGCAGATTTATTAAGTTTTGCTGAATTGGAACTTGAAATTTCTGCATTGGCTCTTAAAGCCAAAGAAGGAAAATTAGCCATTGCAGAAATGACAGGGGGCACATTTACTGTTTCAAATGGGGGTGTATTTGGCTCCCTATTAGCAACACCCATATTGAATCCACCTCAAACAGGTATTTTAGGCATGCATAAAATACAAGATCGTGTAATTGTTATAGAGGGAAAGATGGAAATTCGACCGATGATGTATTTAGCTTTATCCTACGATCATCGTGTTATAGATGGCCGAGAGTCCGTTACGTTTCTTGTTAAGGTAAAAGAAAATTTGGAAAATCCTGAACGCCTAATGTTGGATATGTAATATGAGTGCAAATTCCGTAGATTTATTGGTTATTGGTGCTGGTCCTGGGGGTTATGTAGCGGCGATTCGAGCAGCTCAGTTGGGAATGAAAGTTGCTGTGGTTGACAAGCGGAGTGTTCCTGGAGGGACTTGTTTAAATGTGGGATGTATTCCCTCAAAAGCCTTACTCCATTCTTCTCATAAATACACAGAAGCCAAAAATCACTTAGAAAATCATGGCATTGATGTTGAACGGGTTCGATTAAATCTAAAAAAAATGCAAGGGCGCAAAGAAAATGTTGTTGATGAACTGACCCGTGGCATTGGATTTTTATTTAATAAAAATGGGGTGACTTTTATCCAAGGTACGGCGCATCTTACGGCTCCTGGCAAAGTTCAAATTACAACAATGGATGGTAATTTCTCCCATTGGGATGCTCGACATATTCTCATTGCCACCGGCTCCGAACCCTTCGTACCCAAAGGTTTTGAAGTTGATGAAGATCGTATTGTGACTTCTACGGGCGCCTTAAATCTCGATAGAGTTCCAAAGCACTTGGTCGTTATTGGTGCGGGTTATATCGGCTTAGAATTAGGATCTGTATGGGCACGTTTGGGGGCTGGGGTTACAGTTGTTGAGTATTTGGATCACCCGTTGCCGACTCTGGATCGAGAGATGGCTTCCGCCTTACATAAGTCATTAACATCTCAAGGTTTGACTTTTAAATTTGGGCATAAGGTGGCCAAAATTATTAAACGAGAAAAGGATGTTGCTATTCATCTTCATCCCGCTCATTTGGAGACTTTAGAAGAGCCCGAAGTGATGACATGTGATGTTGTTTTGCTTGCTATGGGGCGGCGTCCGCATAAAGAAGGGCTCGGGTTGACAAATGTTGGCATAACTCTTGATGAACAAGGCTATATCCCCGTTAAGCATCTTACCTATGAAACCATATGTCCTGGCATTTATGCGATTGGAGATGTTATTCCAGGGCCGATGTTGGCCCATAAAGCTGAAGAAGAAGGTATTGCTGTTGTCGAACGAATTGCCGGCCAGGCGGGTCATGTCAATTATAGGGTTATTCCGGCCGTGATTTACACCTCTCCCGAAGTCGCAACGGTTGGAAAAACCGAAGAAGAATTGAAGGCAGAAGGTAAATCCTATACTGTTGGGAAATTTCCATTTATGGCCAATAGTCGTGCCAAAGCTGTTGGAGATACGGCGGGGTTTGTTAAGATTTTGAGTGAACATAAGTCCGATCGAATTTTAGGCGTTCATATTATAGGGGAAATGGCAGGGGCGATGATTGCTGAGGCAACTTTAGCGATGGAAATGGGTGCCTCTTCTGAAGACCTTGCTCGCACATGCCATGCTCATCCCACGCACTCCGAGGCACTGAAAGAAGCCGCCATGGCAGCGTATGACAAACCCATCCACATGTGGTACCCTAAAGACAAGAGTTAATCTCTTATTCTTTCTTTTTTTAAACCTCTCATTAAAACTGACGATACCATAGTTATATCTTCATAAATCTATATATTTATCCCCTCTTATTTGGTTAAAAAGGAATAGGTCTATTAAACGATACAATTTCATACAAAATTTACCTTTTTATTCCACAATAAGCTATAGAGCCCAAAGTTGTCAGAAAGGACTTACAGGTGCGTCAGTGGAAAATTATTGGTGTTGGCTCGGGATGGGGCGCTCGAGATATGGGGACGGCGGACGGACCAAAAGTTCTGTTTGATCAAATTCCTAAATTTTTTCAAATTTTCCCTAAAGCTCTTACCTATTGGCATAAACACCCTTTAGGTTTTTCTCATTCTGTGCCGTTGTCTTCTCTTGAAGCAACTCTGCATGCAGATCATGTCTTAGAAGTCGTATCTCACTTGTATGATCAAGCAAAAGCCACGATTCAACGAGGAGAGATACCTCTTGTTCTGGGGGGAGATCACTCCATTGCTATTGGTACTTGGGGTGGGGTGAAGGCGGCTCTACCTGAAGAAGATATAGGATTAATTTGGATAGATGCACATTTGGATGCACATATTCCTCAAACAAGTCCTTCATTAAATATTCATGGTATGCCGGTGGCTGTCCTTTTGGGGCAGGGGGATACTTGTTTTACGCACCTGGGGAAGGAAGTGCCAAAAATAAAACCAGAAAATCTCTGTCTGATTGGTATTCGTAGTTTTGAAAAAGGAGAGGCTGACCTTTTAACGGGATTGGGTGTAAAAATCTACTCTATGACTGAAGTACAAGAGAGAGGTTTTTCCGTTGTTTTCGAGGAAGCACGAGATAAGATTACTGCGCGGCGGTTTGGATTAAGTATTGATGTGGATGCATTCGATCCGGAAGAAGCACCAGGGACGGGAACGCCCGAAGTAGCCGGTTTGAAGTTAAATGACGTAAAAAGAGTTTTATGGGAATTGGGGCATGATCCTGAATTCCTTGCTCTAGAAATAACGGAATTTAACCCCCATAAGGATTTAGATAACAAGACATCTCAATTGGTATGGGATCTTGTATCAATAATAACAGGAGAGCTCCCATGATAGACGTAAAAAGAGAACAACTAAAATCGCAAAGTTATATTGATCTTGAGGAAAAATGGTGTGCTCATAATTACCGACCAATTCCTGTAGTTTTGACACGGGGAGAGGGTGTTTGGTTATGGGATGTGGATAACAATAAATATTTAGACATGATGTCGGCCTATTCTGCAGTGAGTCACGGGCATTGTAATCCCAAGCTTCTGGCAGTTTTGATGGCTCAAGCGAGTCGCTTATCCATGTGTTCGCGGGCTTATTACACAGATGTTTTGCCTCCCTTTTTACAAAAACTATGTGAATTTACACGTATGGACAGAGCCCTACCCATGAATACCGGCGCTGAAGCTGTTGAAACTGCTATTAAAGCTGTAAGACGTTGGGGGCATTTTATCAAAAAAATTCCTGATAATAAGGCTGAAATTATTGTCATGGCGAGCAATTTTCATGGTCGTACAAGTGGGGTCATTAGCTTTTCCAGTGAACCTTCCTATAAAGAAGGATTTGGTCCCTTCTTGCCTGGTTTCGTTGAGGTCCCTTTTGGGAATGCGGCTGCAATCCAAGCAGCCATTACACCAAATACCTGTGCCGTTTTGACTGAACCTATTCAAGGAGAAGCAGGTATCATTGTTCCCCCAAAAGGTTGGCTCTCTGAAGTGTCTCAAATATGCAGAAAAAACAATGTGCTTCTGGTCGTGGATGAGGTGCAAAGTGGTCTTGGACGTACGGGAAAAATGTTTGCTTGCGATCATGAAAATGTTGAGCCAGATGCCATGATTTTAGGAAAAGCATTGGGGGGTGGGTTTTTCCCTGTTTCCGCTCTTGTGGGTAAGGAACATCTTATGAGTGTCTTTAATCCCGGTAGTCATGGATCAACCTTTGGTGGTAACCCATTGGCTGCAACCCTTGCTCATCGTGCTCTTGAAATATTAGAGGAAGAAAAACTGGCAGAACATAGTGCTGAACTTGGAGCTTATTTTATGGAAGAGATGAAATCGATTAAAAGTTCAGCGATTCTTAATGTAAGGGGGATAGGTTTGTGGATAGGGGTTGATCTTGATCCTGATATTATTTCTGCGCGCAAGGTTTGTGAAAATCTCTTGAAACAGGGAATTCTATCAAAGGAAACCCATGAAACTGTTGTGCGTCTTGCGCCTCCGTTAGTGATTACAAAACAAGAATTAGATTGGGCTATTGAAAAAATAAGATTGGTTCTCGAAAATTTGTGAAAGGGGTAGGGATCTTTAATCTAAAGATCATTAATACACTGCCAAAAATTCTCCTCAAGGTTATTTGTTTATGCTATAAAAATGGGTTATATGAAAGTAGCTGAACCAATGACAAAATCTTCTTACGAATCCAAATGTGATCCATCTCATCGGGACATGGCTAATGCCATTCGTTTCCTCGCCATAGATGCTGTTGAAGCGGCCCAGTCTGGACATCCTGGTATGCCAATGGGTATGGCAGATGTAGCAACGGTATTATTCCGAGATTTCTTGAATTTTGACCCCCAACAGCCGACATGGCCCAATCGGGATCGTTTTGTTTTATCTGCAGGGCACGGCTCTATGCTGCTCTATGCTCTTCTCTATTTAACGGGCTATTCGGATATGACTGTGGATCAGTTAAAACAATTCCGCCAATGGGGGAGCATTACTGCCGGACATCCTGAATATGGACATGCGCTTGGCATTGAAACAACCACTGGGCCTTTAGGTCAAGGTTTGGGGGCTGCTGTTGGGATGGCCTTAGCAGAAAAAATGGCTGCTGCACATTTTGAAGCTAACCTTTTCAATCATTATACTTATGTTATTGCGAGCGATGGGGATTTGATGGAAGGAATTTCCCATGAAGTCGCATCGTTTGCAGGTCACTTAAAACTGGGAAAATTAATTGTTTTCTTTGATGATAATCATATATCGATTGATGGCCCAACCTCATTAGCTGTATCTGATAATCAATCCGCTCGGTTTGAGGCGTTGGGATGGCATTGTCAAGCTATTGATGGTCATGATGAGGCTGAGATTAGAAAGGCCATCCTTGCGGCTCAAAGGTCGGACCGCCCTTCAATGATTGCGTGTCGAACAAGCATTGGTTTTGGAGCGCCTAAAAAGGAGGGAACAGCTGCGGCTCATGGATCTCCCTTGGGAGCAGAAGAGGTGGCAGCGACACGTAAAGCTTTGGGATGGCATCATGAACCTTTTGTAGTGCCAAGTGAAATTTTAAAGGCTTGGCGCGATATTGGAAAGCAGGGTGAGAAAAAATCAAATGCCTGGATATCTGTGCTAGAAAAGTCTCCCTATAAGTCAGAAATTTTAAGAAGGCTCGAGGGCAAATTGCCAGAAAAATGGTATGAAGGAATACAAAACTTTATCTTGCAAGTGCAAAGCGAATTACCCAACCAAGCCACACGTCAATTATCTCAACGCATGTTGGACATATTAACCCATAAAATTCCCGAACTTGTTGGAGGATCTGCTGATTTAACAGGTTCAAATAACACAAAAGGCCAATCTCAAATCGATATATCATCTCTTAATTTTGAGGGATCTTATATACGGTATGGTGTACGGGAACATGGTATGGCGGCCATTATGAATGGGTTAAGTCTATCTAATCTTTTTATCCCTTATGGGGGGACATTTTTAATTTTTAGTGATTATTTGCGGCCGGCGTTGCGCCTTTGCGCTTTGATGAAGCGTCAAGTCATCTATGTACTTACTCATGACTCGATTGGGTTAGGGGAGGATGGTCCAACTCATCAACCTATAGAACATCTTGCGGCTTTGCGAGCAATTCCCAATCTCAATGTTTTTCGACCTGCAGATGGTGTTGAAACGGCCGAGTGTTGGGCGTTAGCGTTAGAACATCGAGAAACACCCTCTGTTTTAGCTTTAACACGTCAACCTATTCCAACAGTGCGTACGCAAAAAACGACAGAAAATTTATCTTCCTATGGAGGATATGTTTTAAGAGAAAGTAAAGCAGCTCGACAGGTTACACTTCTGGCGACGGGATCAGAGGTTCACATTGCATTGGATGCCAAGAACCAGCTTGCAGAATTAAATATTAATGCAGCAGTTGTTTCTATGCCATGTTGGCAGCTATTTGACCAACAATCGAAGACCTATCGTGAGGAAACCTTAGGGTCAGTTTTGCGCGTAGCTATTGAAGCGGCAAGTCCATTCGGTTGGGAAAAGTATATTCGAGATGAGGGATTTATCGTTGGTATTAATAGTTTTGGAGCTTCAGCACCTTATAAGGACCTTTACGCTCATTTTGGCATAACATCCCAAGCGATTGTTAAAATGATTCAAAAAAAATTAAAGGATATTTAATCGGATGAAACCAATCCTTTTTGTAGATCTTGATGAATCTTTAATCCATACAGATATTTTAAGAGAACAGCTTATCCGTTCTTTCGCCATTTCTCCCTGGCAAACTCTCAAATTACTTTTCCGGCAACGGTTTCGCCCCGAAAAAATTAAAGCTGCTATTGTTAATGAGATGAAAACAGACCCAGCTACTTTACCCTATAATACTGAGGTTATGGCGCTTATTCACCAAGCCAAAAAGGATAAACGCCTCGTAGTATTGGCAACGGCTACCCATGAAAAAGTAGCGCATCAAATTGCGAGTTACTTAGGGATTTTCGATGCCGTTTTGGCGACATCCCATACCCATAATTGTAAGGGGAGAAAAAAACTTCTAACTATGCAAGAATTTGCAGCTGGTCGTCCTTTTGATTATGTGGGGGATAGTCGTGCTGATCTTCCTATTTTTAATAAATCTCAAACGGCTTATATTGTAGGGGGTTTAGCCTACTCTCACAAACACGAGAGATTTACGCGACCTTCAATTTTTTTACCCTTTCTCAAAGCTATACGTCCCCATCAATGGGCAAAAAATGGGTTGATTTTTCTACCTCTTTTGACGAGTCATTTTTTAAGTTTGCGAACGCTTTCGATCGGAGTTTTTGGTTTTATTTGTTTTTCCTTAGCAGCATCGGCTATCTACTTAATTAATGACATGGCCGATGTGGAAGATGACCGCCATCATCCTGAGAAAAAAAAGCGTCCTTTTGCAAGAGGGGATCTGACAATCGACCAAGGAATTTGGTTGAGTCTAACATTGCTAACGTCAGCAATTGTCCTATCTTACTTATGGCTACCTGAAGGACTATGGGTTCTTATTGGATACATTTTCCTGACTTTTCTTTATTCATTTTCTCTAAAATCTCAGCCTATTTTAGATGTGTTTTGTTTAAGCACACTTTATGCTGTTCGGGTTCTTTATGGGCAAGTGATAAACGATATTGAGCAGTCATCATGGTTGTTAGCATTTTGTGTATTTTTCTTTCTGAGCTTAGCTTTCATGAAGCGAACGGCAGAAATTGAAAAGGCTAACCGAAATGAACAACCTCTAGAGACTCGTCGGGGGTACCAACTTCAAGATGATTTGTTGCTTAAAATTGCAGGAGCAAGTTCTGGATTGTTATCCATACTCATTCTTACCCTATATATTAATTCGACTCAAGTGACCAAGCTGTATGCTCATCCAGACTTCTTATGGGGCTCAGCTTATGTATTATTGTATTGGAAATTACGACTCTGGTTAATTGCGCTACGCGGTGAAATGAATCAAGACCCAGTTTTATTTGCCTTGAAGGACCCGATTTCCTATCTTGTTGGAATCATAATTTTTCTATTTGGCGTATTTGCCAAGGGCTTAGGATGATGAATTTGAAGGGTCAATCTGTTCTGGTCAAACTTCTATTTCTTCTGTGCCTATATGTTTTTCATGGTCGACCTTTTGAAGGAATATTTGATTATTCATTTGCACTTCTAACTATATATTTACTTTTATTCGGCATTATACGAGAGAGAGTGAAGCCCACTTTTCTTATTATGGGTATATCCTTTCTGATGCTTAGTCATTGGGTGCCCCAGCTCGCAATTCCCGAACAAGAAAGATTTCTACTCGACACGAAAGCAACGCCCGTTACGCCCAATCAATTCCTGGAAGATACTGAAAAATATCCCTACTTTTTAACGGCAGATGGTTACTTGCAGGGTTATAAAGACAGGCGTTTGGTGCGAACAATTGATATTGATGAAGGTGTGCTTTCTTTGCGCAGTGGATGGATCAATCTTCCAAAATATAATTTCTATTTACCCCTAAACTCTCTTGAGAGGAAAAATATTCCTTACGTTGTAAGTTATGAAATTATACCAGAGATGGTAGGTATGACCTTGGCTCTGAAAGGATTATGGTTTTTTATTCGTGATGGTCAAAGCAAAATTCACGATATCACCGTTGAGACTTTAGTGGTTCAAAAGGATCATGTAGGGTCCAGAATCCAGGGATTTGGAGGTCAATGGGATGAAAAGGGGTATAATAATTTAAAAATAAAATTAGAGAAAACTGCACTCTATAAATTTTATGATTTCACTCGCATTTTATGTCTTTTCTTGGGTCTTGCGGCGCTTTTCTGTGGATTATTTTTTCTTAACCCCACTCTTGATTTTGGATTGCAATCTTTGCTTTTGGGACTGTCTGCAATCTCTTTTTGGGTGAATTTTCCAAATATTTTTCGATGGGGTATTTTGGCAAAAGGGGGTGGGGATGGCATTATACATGGTGGTTTTCCCTATGAGATGCTGGAGAAATGGGTGATAGGAGATTGGGGGGTAGCGTTAATGTCCCCGGAGCGAGTCTTTTATTTTATGCCGGGAACGCGTTATGTTCGTTTTCTCGAAATGCTCATGTTTGGTGATGCTTATATTCTTCAAGTTTGTCTTATCATTTTTGTTCCCGTTATTTTTTATCGCTTCTTTTCGGTATTTTTAACACGTTATACTGCTCTTATATTGTCACTCTTGGCTTTTGCCCATATGTTTAATGGCATCGGTCTGAGCTTTAAATTGTATCTCAACTCAATCATTAATTTATACGGGGAAGGAATTGCCTTTGCCTTGCTATTTATAACTTTGACTCTTTTGGCAAAATCTATCCACAAAACGGGATGGGGTGTTCTTGCTTTTTTCTTAAGTGCAATCAGTATTTCCATTCGGCCCAATTTGGCGATCTTTATGGGAGTGATTGTGGTGTTTCATCTCTTTACTACGACCTTTACCCCCCTAGGGTGGAGATCTCGGTTTATAATGCTTTGTGGCTTGGTACCTGTACTTTTGATACCTCTACATAATATTTGGGGGGGAGAATTTGTGTTATTAACAAAAGCCTCCCAAATACCCGAGAATCTGCCCTTATATCCTTCTTTGTATTATCAAGCTATCACTTATATTTTGGGTTTGAATGATTCTTTTAACGAAAAGGGGCTTTTTTTGATTCACTTCCGTGAGTTTTATCCGCAATATATATTAGCCGGAGTAGGCTTGTTTTGGTTGGCCCTTAAAGGAAATGCGCCCAATGTTCGAGTTATTGCGTTAGCGGCATTTGCAGGATTGTCTCTTCACTTATTCTACTTGCCAAACATACGGTATATCCATCCGTATCTTACAATCGCTATTATTTTAGGCTTGTCCCAAATCTCCCGATTGTGTGCAAAAGAAAATTCTCCTCAGCTTTCTAAATAACGGTATAAATGTTAACTCTTTATTTTATCATTGATAATGATTAAGGCTTAAAGTTCTTTCCTTAAATATGTCTTAGCTAAAGAATTATCATTTTCATAACCCATAAATTTATAAAAATCATGAGTTGTCCCTTCACTGCGCGCTGAATCACTCATAAGATCAATAAAAGTTCCCTCATTATCTCTTACAAATGACTCGACACTTTGCATAAGTTTTCGTTTAATAGAAAGGCCAGACGGCGAGCTATCGACAACTAATTTTTCAATGTGGCATCTCTTTCCCTTACATTCAAATAAATCATAAATAATAAAGGCAATGAACCCAACAATTATCTTTCCTTTTTCAGCAATCAAAATGTGATTATGATTCCCATAAGAATAGGCTTGTATTCGTGCCTTCATATTTTCATCACCTTTGGGATGGCCGAGGTTTTCCAGGAAAGTTAAGATTAGGTCCGCATCTTTAGGAGATGCTTTTCGAAGATTAATTTTATTGGAAAGAATTTTGTGACTCAAATTAAGGGGAATTTTAATCGCCATATCGCGCATATCTAGGCGACTTTCTAAGCGGCGTTTTTTCATCCACATTTTAAAGGCCGCATCTTGAGCAATTTCCTTGGACTCAAAACCATTATATTGGTTTTGGAGACGGCTTAGTGTCCACGAACATTCCCAATTTGGACGGATGGTTGCTTTGAGTTTTGGGTTATAAAAACTTCCCTCTTTATTGACATACCATTTCTTTCGTGCAGAAAGAATTTTCCAAACATATAGTCTTCGTTGTGTGTAGTGATAAAAAGTAGATAATTTTGAGGCAACCAATAATGTAAATTTAGCGATAGAGCTTAAAATAAACGCGAGGTATTCAAATAATTCTGATATAACGAATACCACAAAACCATAAAACTTTTTTATCACAGCAAAAACAAGAGATACTTTCCCGTTTAAAGACCGGTGGTAAGTAATAAATATTTTTTGAGCCCATTTAAGCTGTTCTCTTGTTTTTGTATGAAATGCGGTAACTGGGATCATCTGTCGAATCTCCAAACTAGCGATATTATAAGCTGCTACTCGTCAAATGGGTATCTTCCTATAGGGTATAATGAGATAAAGGATTTTACAAATATGTTTTGTATATTCAAGATAATGCACAATCAAAGTCAGTGAGGGCTCTTGCGAAAATTAAATACGCGGGTATAATCCGTTATCAAGAGATTAGAGAAAATTATGAAGGTATGAGGGACAAACATGACAATTAAAATAGCAATTAATGGATTCGGACGCATTGGGCGGATGGTATTGCGGGCATTGGTTGAAAGTGGTCGTAAAGATATTCACGTTGTTGCAATTAATGACTTGGGTTCAATTCAAGATAATGCCCACATGTTTAAATATGATTCTGTCCATGGTCGATATACAGGGAAAGTTTCCACATCTGGGGATTCTTTAGATGTAGGTCAGGGGCCGATTAAAGTATTTGCCGAACCTCAACCTGAAAAACTTCCCTGGAAAGATTTAAACATTGACATTGTCATGGAATGTTCGGGTTATTTTACGGATAAGTCCTCCGCATCTAAACATTTGACTGCAGGAGCAAAGCGTGTCCTGATTTCAGCACCGGCGACGGGAGCGGATATTACAGTCGTTTATGGGGTTAATCATCAAAATATATCTCAAGATCATCTTGTGATCTCTAACGGATCTTGCACGACAAACTGTTTGGCACCTGTTGCAGATGTTTTGCACACTGGAATTGGTATTGAGGCAGGTTATATGACGACAATTCATTCCTATACAGGTGACCAGCGGTTGGTGGATACACTTCACAAAGATTTGCATCGAGCTCGTGCTGCAGCCGTTTCAATGATTCCCACCTCAACCGGTGCTGCTAAAGCTTTAGGTTTGGTTCTGCCCGGCCTACAAGGAAAATTAGATGGATGTGCCATTCGTGTTCCAACACCGAACGTATCTCTTATTGACTTTACCTTTACGCCCAATCGGGAGACAAGTGTGGAAGAAATTAACACATTAATGACCAATGCTGCGCAAGGGAAATTGAAAGGGGTATTGGAGGTCACGAGTGGTCCTTTGGTTTCTATCGATTTTAATCACCATCCCGCGAGCTCAATATTTGATATAGGTCAAACACAAGTTGTAGGCGGAAAGTTCTGTCGTATTTTGTCTTGGTATGATAACGAATGGGGTTTTGCGAATCGCATGAGTGATGTGGCGATAGTTATTGGTAAAACCTTGTAAGATCATCCTTTTGCCCTTTCCGAAATTATAAAAATCCTGTTAAAATTTCTTCAGGCTTTGTAATTGAATTTAAGGGCATCAATTTTGTGTTAGACTGGCTTGTTACCACAACCCCACTGTTAAACTGGTTTGAACTGCTAGGTCTGATTCTTGGAATCTTGGGTATCATCGGATTGCCCGTACTTACCTATATGCGTCATTTGTATGATCAACATCATATTGTTTCAGATACGCAAAATGATCTCTTCAAAATCTTAGAAGGAATACCTGAGGCCCGTTGCTGGTGGCGCGATACTGAGAGTCGTGTGAAATGTTCGAGTTCTTTTGCCAAGTTACTGGGCCTTAATCTTGCTCATCCCATCGAGGTTGTTGATGTAACGAACCAGTTCGATTATCAGTCCGCATTTGTGTTGGATCAAGCGATTCAAAATGCGCACCAAACCGGAGAAAATTTTACCCATCAATTAACCCTTCTTGATCAGAAAACACTGGTGCAAGTTGAGGGGATGCGTCTTGTTCAACCCTCACATACCCTTATTGTTTTGTCGGTGATCGATATCTCAGATCGGGCTTATGAAACTCAGAGATTAACCCAAGAAGTCAAAACATTGCGAGCTGAGCATGAAATTTTGCAAGCCATGATTGATATTGTTCCTGTAGCTTTGTGGTATCGCAATGCTGAAAATCAGGTCGTTTTTTGTAACCAATCCTACGCTGGTGCTTTAGAAAGTACGCCTCCTCAAGTCGCTCAAGAGCATAAGGAATTAATTGAAAAATCTCGCAGTACAAGCCCCCACCATTTGGCACTTAAAGTTCGACAAACCGGCAACAGTCAAAGTCAACGAGGACATGTTGTCATAGATGGATTCCGACGTTTACTGGAAATGACAGAAGTTGCTCACGATGGGGGAGCAACTGTTGGATATGCAATTGATCTGACAGATAGTGAAGAGATGGCTTCAGATTTAAGTAAGCATATTTTGGCTCATCAGGAAGTTTTGCATCAACTCTCAACCCCAATCGCAGTATTTGGTGCGGATACACGATTGGAATTTTTTAACAACGCTTACACAAAGCTTTTTGGATATGAAGAAGCTTGGCTTCATACAAAACCAACTTTTGGGGACGTTTTGCAAGATATGCGGGAACGACGTAAGTTGCCTGAATATCCAGATTTTCAAGCCTTTAAACGCGGCAGGCTTCAACTTTTTAAAACGCTCCTTCAGCCTATCCAGGAGCTTATTCATCAACCCGATGATCAGATTTTGCGTCTCCTGATTGCTCCCCATCCTTTGGGGGGGTTATTATTCATGTATGACGATGTTACAGATAAATTGGCTTTAGAACGGCGCTACAATACCCTTATTGCTGTTCAAAAAGAAACCTTAGATCATTTGTATGAGGGTATTGTTGTGTTAGGAAGTGATAGCCGACTGCGCTTGAGCAATCCAGCCGCTGCTCGTATTTGGCAAGTCGATGTGTCAGAGATTACACCGGGAAGGCATGCAACAGAAGTTTTGGCACAGATTCGTCCCTCATTTGCAACCGAAGAGGAGTGGAATGGATTCCAAGCGCGTCTTTTAACGATTATAAGTCAAAGAGTTCCCAAAACGGGCCGATTCAATCGAGCGGACAAAACAATGATTCAATACGCCTATGTTCCGTTACCCGACGGCTCTCATTTGCTCAGTTTTATCGATGTTTCAGATCGTTGGAGATTTGAGCAAGCCTTGCAAGAGAGGAATCAAGCTTTGGAACAAGCAGATCGTATTAAGTCGGATTTTTTGTCTCACGTATCTTATGAATTACGCGCTCCCCTGAACACTGTTATTGGTTTTGCAGAAATTCTAACAAACCAATATTTTGGCAATCTGAATGAGCGACAATTAGATTACTGCCGAGGCATTGTGGATTCTGCCCAGAGATTATTAGCCCTTATTAATGATATTTTAGATTTAGCCAGTATTGAGGCTGGTCAAATGACATTAACGGAACAGCCTGTTCATTTAGATAATTTCTTAGCTAGCGCGGTGGGGTTAGTTTATAACCGGTCGCATGATCAAGGCGTCAATGTTACCCATGAAAATAAATCAAAAATCCAAACATTTATTGGGGATGAACGGCGACTAAAGCAAGCTGTATTCAATTTGTTGAGTAATGCTATTAAATATACGCCATCGGGGGGGCGAATTGAACTGAAAGCTTTCACCAAACAATTTGGGGATGGCCAAGAGCTTTGCTTAGCTGTTCACGATACGGGCGTTGGAATTAATGATGATGACCGCGCGCGCATTTTTAAACTTTTTGAACGAGGACCCCATCATCCAAAATCAAGATCCATTGGGGCAGGCTTGGGACTTTCTCTTGTCAAAAGCCTTATAGAACTTCATGGGGGCTCCATTAGTATCGATTCAACTCAAGGAAAAGGTACTATTATCACATGTAGAGTACCCTTGGTGGCTCAACAGGATCTTGCTTCTTAAAATTCTCTTTTATTTGACAAAATTTGGAAAAATATAGTATTTCTATACATCTACGCAATTTCAATTCTTAAGTATAACCATAAATATGATTACAAAATTTATAATATTCTCTACATTTTTTTTCCTTTTCGGCCCTACTTTTGCTGCAGAAAGCTCTCAAGCGTTGCAAAATCCATCGTCTGGGAGAACATTATCCAATCGAATGGCAATTGTTATGAAATATTTGCCGGCAATCGACGAAGAACAAAAACGCGGATATTTTCTAAACAGAGATAAAAAACCGGTACCAGTCCAGCTTTGTGAAACTGTAGGGGGAAAAATAAAAGAGAATTTTAAGAAGCAATTTTTATTGCCAAAGCCGGATAAGAAAATTTTATTGAATGACGTTAGAGATTATGCATGTGTCATGAGTTTTTCTCGTGTTCATGCGGCTTTAACCGTATTGGATAAATTAATTACGGCTGAACATACACGCTCAATATGGTTGGTTCGACTTATTCTGGAGCAAGCCGTTAGTGATAAAGATGTTGTTTCAAGAGATTATGTATTGTTTGGTTTTGCACTCTTGAGGGGTGCGACAATTAAAATTTATAAGGGTGAAGATTACGGCGAGATTTGGGATGAAGTTTACCTGATGCTTAAAAAAGGATTAGATCTTAAAGTTGGGCTTACGAATGAAGAGTTAATCGAAACTTATGTAGCACTGTTAAAGTATACCTCTGATAAAAAGCTATATGCTGAACACATTCGTTATAATCTGGCCTTTCAAGAATTAAATGCAGTACATCATAAATGGCAAGCTACGGATGTAATCAGAGCGTTGTTTCTTTCTGAATACTCCCATACACTTGCTCAAAGTTATTTTTATTGCGGGCGTTATCGGGAAGCCTTTGAGCTATACAAGAAAATCTTTGGTTCAAAAGATCTTTTTGGCAATCCTCATTATAAGAAATTTGTTAACGCAATAAAATTAGATGATTTGGTTGTATTGTATTCTTTATATATGGTTGTTGAAAATGAGGAAGATAGAGCTGCCATTTGGGAAATGTTTCATGCTACGACAGAAAATATGAATCCAGAAAGTATATATGAAATTTGTCGTAAATTCCATGAAGCATCTTCTCAGTCTTCATCCGCGCAAAGTGTTGCGTCAAATTCTAAGAAAAAAGACAAGCCTATAAAACAACAAAAGTCAAATCCTGCAAGTTTGCGAGAAATTATTGTGAAACAGTTTATTAAAGATCGCAAACAAAAAATTAAGGAATTGGTGCGGACTGTAAAAGAGTTAAATATGACTCAATATGAAAAAGATCAAGAAACATATCAAGTTGATCCGGAATATCTTCTTCTTATGAAAAAACTTGTATCTAATATTGAAGCCGTATCCACTGATGCCGAAAGTCTTAACGAGGAAAAGTCAGACTTAGCACTTCAAGCAAGGTTATGTCATGAGAAAATGAAAAATAATGTTGAAGACTTGATGAAAGTATCTAAACAGTTTAGAGAAGCAGTTCGCCGTAAAAGTAGAGAAAATTATCGGTCAGACAAACCTACTTTTGTGGTCTTTCCAATCTTAAATCTTAATCAAAAAAGAGAACTATCGTTAGAGCAGGAACAGTTAAAGAAAAAAGAAAAGAGACGAGGTGACCAGACTTCCCCTAGTGAACAACAAGTGGGGAGTCCAGAAATTCAACAGAAGGAAGATGAGCCCAATAATATTATTTCGTGTCAAAAGAATGTCGTGGATATATTAACTACACAAAATTCGGGAACATTTCCTCCTAATGCTATTGAACTTCTTAATATTTTAAGAAGGAGTGAAAACATTTTTGAATTAGGGAACAATCTAAAAGGGCATAACTCGCAGCTAAAAAAATTAGAGGAAACGAACAAATGGTCTTTCCGCGTAAATGATGCCTATCGTATACGGTTCCATGTCGATTCATCTGATCACTTTACAGAGGTTGAAATTGGTGATTTTCACTAAAAATCATTATTTTTCGGAATTTTCAAGCTGCTGTTGCAGATTTTAATTCAGCTTCTGGAGTTGGCACACCTTTGGTCGTTGAATATTCGAAATGTAAAATTTCCTCAGGATAGAGGAATTTGCGTATAGCATGGGCAGCTTGTGCCCCTTCTGCAAAGCCATTGAGAATTAACTTTAATTTATGAGGATAAGTGGCAATATCGCCAATAGCATAGATGCCAGGGCGATTGGTGGCGCCCGTTGCAGGATCAATAGTTATGTGGTGATTGTCCAAATTCAATCCCCACTCTGCGATCGGCCCCAAATTCATAGAAAGCCCAAAAAAAGGCAGCAACACATCTGCGGCTAAAGTTTTTGTTTGCCCATCTAAGGACTGGACAATAACGTCGGTCAATTGTGCACCATTTCCTTCTAATCCAGCTAATTGATAAGGGACAACCAGATCAATGACGCCCTTATCAGCTAAAGCTTTGAGGCGGGCTTCGCTCTCAGGAGCCGCGCGAAATTTGGGGCGACGATGAACAACGGACACATGACTTGCCACTTCGCTTAAAGAGAGTGCCCAATCCACGGCAGAGTCACCGCCCCCGGCGATAACAATCTTTTTCCCCCTATAAGATTCTCGTGACCCTACATAATAATGAACACACTGGCCTTCAAAATTTTCTATGTTTGGCAAGGGAGGCCTATTGGGCCCAAACGCACCAACACCTGCAGCTATGATAATGGTCTTTGTTAGTATTTGAGTTCCTTGAGAGGTGGTCACACGCCAGCTTTGGTTAGAATTATTTTCAGCGCTGATAGCGGTTACTTGCTGATTTAAGTGATAAGTTGGATTAAATGGGGCAATTTGTTGACGCAAATTTTCAATGAGCCCCTCGCCGGTGATTTGAGGGTGGGCTGGAATATCAAAAATGGGTTTTTCGGGGTAGAGAGCAGCGCACTGTCCTCCAATCATGCTTAAAGAGTCAATCACATGACAATCTAATTTGAGCATGCCGCATTCAAATACCGCAAAGAGCCCAACAGGACCAGCCCCAATTATCACAACATCCGTTGTATGGGTTGGGCTTTCTTGCGCAAAAAGAGATTCAATTTGGTTTAATATTGACATGGGATATGAGCTCCGGCTTGGTAAAGCGGTAGCCCTTTTGCAGCTTTAAGCAGCTGCTAAGGCTTTCACTCGCTTAGATAAACGAGAAACTTTGCGAGAGGCTGTATTTTTATGCATTGTTCCTTTGGTGACGCCCCGCATGATTTCAGATTCAGCTTCTCGTAAAGCAACAAGAGCTTCTGATTGGTTACCGGATTCAACGAGAGATTCAACTTTTTTAACAAATGTACGAATACGGCTAACACGTGTACGATTTTGCTCAGTACGTGTTGCAATTTTTCGAATCGCTTTTTTTGAGGACGTATGATTGGCCATAATTCACCTTAGTTAATAAAAAAGTATTATTTGACTAGTATATACCTGAAAACTTTCCCTCACGTCAATCATTTATTGTCGGCAAGAATCTCTAAAGTAAAGAAATTATGCCTATCTTGAGTCTGCATCAACGACGGCAAGTGCTGCCATATTCACAAGCCCGCGGGGAGTTACAGAAGGAGTGACAATATGGACAGGTTGGGAGCACCCCATAAGAATGGGGCCAACAGTCAGGGCATTCCAAAGAGATTTTGCCATGTTAAAAGCAATATTAGCTGAATCTAAACAAGGCATGATGAGAAGATTGGCTTGCCCATGAAGTTTTGAATTGGGGAAAATTTGTTGGCGAATGGCTTCGGAAAGTGCAGCATCTGCATGCATTTCCCCTTCCACTTCGATATCCGGTACATTTGCATGGAGCCAAGCGGTGGCTTGACGCATTTTGCAGGCAGACTCCGTTGTTCCTGCCCCAAAGCTAGAGTGAGAAACGAGAGCAACCTTAGGCGTTACGCCAAAACGACGGACTTGATCTACAGCCATTAAGGTCATTTGACAAATTTGCTCAAGAGATGGGTTAGGATTGACGTAAGGGTCACAAATAAACAAAACGCCATCTTCTCGGATTAAAACACCTAAGGCTGCAAGTTCGTTAGAATCCTCCGGGGAAGAGCCAAAAATTTGGCGAATATGTTCAAGATGAATATGATAGCGTCCAATGGCTCCACAGATCATGGTATCGGCATCACCGAGATGGACAGTCAAGGCTCCAATAATTGTAGGGCTTGTACGGGTCAGAATCTTGGCGACTTCCGGAGAGATTCCTTTTCGTTCCGTCAGTTGGTGATAGGCATGCCAATAGCTGCTGTATCGGTTGTCTTTATTGGGATCTATAATCTCAAAATCCGTTCCTTCTTTGAGGCGCAAGCTGAGTCGTTTGATACGCTTTTCAATCACAATAGGACGTCCAACCAATATGGGTTTTGCAAACCCCTCATCTACCAAAATTTGCGTTGCGCGTAATACGCGCATGTCTTCTCCTTCTACAAACGTAATCCGCTTAGGATTTTTCTTTGCTTTTTGGAAGATAGGTTTCATAACCATTGCAGAACGATAGACATACTCACTTATTTTTTGTCTATAGGCTTCCATATCTTGAATAGGACGTGTGGCTACTCCTGTTTCCATAGCTGCAAGAGCGACAACAGGAGCGATTTCCATAATGAGGCGAGGATCAAAGGGTTTTGGAATGATATAGTTGGGCCCAAAGGTATGCATTTCACCACCATAAGCATTAAAAGCAACATCAGAACCCTCAGCATGGGCAAGACTTGCAATCGCCTTTACGCAAGCAATTTTCATTTCTTGATTGATGGTTGTGGCACCAACATCCAAGGCTCCTCGAAAAATAAAAGGGAAGCATAATACGTTATTAACTTGGTTAGGATAGTCTGTTCTGCCCGTGGCGATAATGGCATCGGGACGCACTTCCCGAACAATTTCTGGGAGGATTTCTGGATCTGGGTTCGCTAAGGCTAAAATTAAAGGATTTTGGGCCATGACCGTAAGCATATCTCCCTTGACAACATTGCCAACGGAAACGCCTAAAAATATATCTGCATCTTTTAAAGCTTCAGCTAAGGTACGGTGAGGTGTATCAATCGCATACCGTTGCTTACTGTCGTCCATATGTTCTTTACGACTCTTATGAACAACACCTACGCTATCACACAAAATGATATTCTGAGGTGATAATCCAAGGCCTACAAGCAAGTCAATGCAAGCTATTGCTGCAGCACCCGCACCGGATGTTACAAGTTTTACTTTTGCAATATCCTTATTGACCAACTTGAGTCCATTAAGGACTGCTGCGCAAACAATGATGGCTGTTCCATGTTGATCATCATGAAAGACAGGAATTTTCATCCGTTCATTGAGCTTCTTTTCGATGTAAAAACACTCTGGTGCTTTGATATCCTCTAAATTGATTCCGCCAAAGGTTGGTTCTAAAGCCGCAATAATATCGACAAGTTTGTCAGGATCATTCTCATTGATCTCAAGGTCAAAAACATCTATGCCTGCAAATTTTTTAAAGAGAACTGCTTTTCCTTCCATGACAGGCTTGGCTGCTAAAGGGCCAATATTGCCAAGGCCGAGAACGGCAGTTCCATTTGAAATTACGGCAATAAGGTTACTTCGTGCTGTTAGGTTCGCAGCTTCTCCAGGATTTTCCACAATGGCGCGACTCGCACCGGCAACACCTGGTGAATAAGCAAGAGCTAAATCTCGCTGATCTGCCAAAGGTTTGGTTGGGTGGATAGAGAGTTTACCAGGAGTGGGATAACGATGATAATCAAGGGAATCTTTGTAAATATCAGGCTTTGATGGGGTGTCGGGTTTCATTCGTGTTTGCTCTTTATTTGAAAACTTGAAAGACTCAGATCTTGATATCAATTTTCAATGAAATTGAAATCAATTGGTAGCCTTAAAAAAATGGTGCGGTCGAGAAGACTCGAACTTCCACAGTGTTTCCACCACAGCCACCTCAAGGCTGCGCGTCTACCAATTCCGCCACGACCGCACAAATGTCATTAGGGACTTCCTCATCTGAATACCAGATCGCTTGGAATCGTTCAAGAAGAATACGTGATCGTCCTGACCATAAGTGGCTTTTAGATAGGTTATTTTTCAAAAACAATGATGACGATGATTTTATTCAACATCACCCATTCTTATGTTAAATTAATTTTATAAAAATCAAATTAAGAAGATAAAAAAATGAAAAAATTACCCGTTATTTTTTTAATTATTATTTTGGCGTTATCTAAATTTACTATGGCAACAGAAAAATTTGAGACATCTGCTTCACTCGCCGTTACAAAACAAAATTATCAACGGAATTGGAACTTTCCTTGCAAAGAACTTGCTAGTGGCCTTGCGTTTTTAGCAGTATCTTATGCGTCTCCTTTTGAAGAACTTGCTGATATAGCAATGGTAGCTAGTGTTGGTTTTTTATTTGATGGTGCTCTGCGTTTTAGCAGAAATTTTATAGAGTATTATGCAGAAAAATTAGGGCAAAAAGAAATCGATAAAAGAAAAAAAGGGTTACCCGGCTATTACAGGACTCATTCAGAAAGGAGAAATGAATTAGAAACTCTCTTGATTTATCCGAAAATCAGGAGCACAAGAGCTGCTTTTCGTTTGACGGAAAATTTGGTCAATCTGGCGGCAAATCTTTCTCTTACCTATCTCGTGTTTATAGGGGATAGCTCCCAAGTTTTTACAATCAGTGGCGTGGGATACCCAATACTTTTTACGCTCCTCATGGCGGGGACAGTTTATAACGCAGATGAAATTCGGTATACCCTCCAAACAGGTCTTACGCGCGGTGACCGTCCCGTAGCTAAAATTTCCAACGCTCTCACTCAAGCCATGTTGGCACATTTTTATTTTGTGCACCATTCACAGCGTGAAATTGTCAAAATTCCTGGTCTTTCGTATGCCGTATCTATGCCGCGTCGATTGACTTCGGGAGAGTGGGCTTTTTATCGATTTTTACAAGCCCATGGAGATAGTGAAGCCGTCGTTGGCTTGACTCAACTGGTTTTAAATTCTAAGGATTTTTTAAACCACTTTTTTTATCGCCAACCCATTGTGGAAGAAATTAAACCTATTCATTTTACGCAAAAGCAAGAGCCTATTCAAAAAGCGAAGTCAGTACCTCACCATGCAGTAAGACCCCCGGTTCAGGAGAGGAAAGAACCTCTCTTTGAAAGTTACAGCCAAGATATTCGGGCTGAATTGCCTCCCCCCAAAGAACCGAAAAAAAAGACCAGAGGTGAAAAAAACAATTCCCAGACTTCAAGTGCCTCTGAAAGTTCGGCACCCCATCAGGGAATATCTGTGTCACCTGTATTGCAGGAAGATAATGAAAATAATAAACGTGATCAAGTGATACTAGACGCATTAGCCAGAATTGAGCAACTCAGTCGCCACAACCACACATTAGCTGTTAGAGTGGCCAATCAAGAAATTAGCACCATGCTTAGATTTTTACCCAATGCAAGTCGTAGAGAATCTGGGCATAACAAAAGTGCCATCCATATTACCTTTTCGAATGGTACAGAATTTAAATTAAGATTTGAGGCCCCTCATCAACAAAGTGGTGCCAGTTCCTCTGAATATAAGGGTGCGCGGAAAGAGCGCGTGTTAGATGTTTTGCGAATCTGCTATTTGGCAGGTTGGGATGAACGGAAAATCAGAGAATATATGCAGGCACAACAGATCGTCAGTTTTTATAATGTTCCAGGACATCTTATCCACGTTTTATGGGAGCGTGGCGATCTTTAACGAAGAGAACGACTTAAGATACCAGCACGTTCTTCAAAAGCTGTAATCATTTTTGAAACGGCACTTGTGAATACAGACTGAATCATGCCTTGGAAAAATGAGGATTGAAATTCGAAGTCGATAAAGAAATCTACTTGAACGTTATTTCCTGGGGCTGGGTTGAAAATCCAATAATTCTCTAAGTGCTTAAAGGGACCTTTGATATAGTGAATATCCACCCGGTCTTGTGGGGTAAGAATGACTTCAGAGCGGTAAGTGTCTTGGAACATTTTATAGCCAACCGTAAGATCGGCAATAAATCCCTTTTCAGTCTTTTTCAAAATATCTGCTGTCACAATCCAGGGTAAAAATTCTGGATATCGTTCCACATCAGCTACAATGGCATAAAGAACTTCCGGTGGATAAGGAAGAAGGCGCTTTTCGCTATGACGGGGCATTGGCCTTCAATCGTGCGGCTTTCAGTTTAGCAAAATCATCACCAGCATGGTAAGAAGATCGTGTGAGAGGAGAGGCGGAAACCATTAAAAATCCTTTGCCTCGAGCCATAGAGGCATATTCATCAAATTCTTCAGGTGTTATAAAATCGATGAGGGGATGGTGCTTAGGCGTTGGTTGTAAGTATTGTCCAATGGTGATGAAATCCACATTGGCAGCTCGAAGATCATCCATAACTTGGTAAACTTCTGCTTTAGTTTCTCCCAGTCCTACCATAATTCCTGACTTTGTAAACAAAGTTGGATCTATCTTTTTCACTTGATCCAGAAGCCGTAATGAATGGAAATAACGAGCCCCTGGGCGGACTTCAGAATAAAGACGGGGAACAGTTTCTAAGTTATGGTTGTAGACGTCTGGGCGTGCGGCTACGACAATTTCAATGGCGCCTTCTTTTCTTAAAAAATCAGGGGTCAAAATTTCAATGGTTGTTAAGGGAGCTGTTGTTCGAATGGCGTGAATTGTTTCAGCAAAGTGAGTAGCACCGCCATCATCTAAATCATCTCGATCAACGGAGGTGATAACAATATGAGATAGCCCCATTTTACCAACAGCTTCTCCCACCCGTTGCGGTTCATGAGGGTCAAGTTGGTCTGGGCGTCCTGTCTTAATATTACAAAACGTACAGGCTCGCGTACAGACTTCGCCTAAAATCATGATGGTGGCGTGTTTTTTAGCCCAACATTCCCCAATATTGGGGCAAGCTGCCTCTTCACAAACTGTATTCAGTTTGTGATGGCGCATGAGAGCAGCTGTTTCTTGATATTCTTTTGAAACAGGAGCTTTCACCCGAATCCAGGGGGGTTTACGTTTAATACTTGGCGTTGTCAATAAGGTCTCCATTAAAAATGGATGGCTTGGTTGTAGGCATCCAATACCGCTTCTTGCATCATTTCAGATAAGGTGGGGTGCGGGAAAATGCTGTGCATCAATTCAGCTTCTGTGGTTTCTAATGTCTTGGCAATACCAAAACCTTGAATCAACTCTGTGACTTCTGCCCCAATCATATGCGCTCCTAAAAGGGTACCGGTTTTGCTATCAAAAATAGTTTTGATAAGGCCTTCCGTTTCACCCAAAGCTAAGGCTTTGCCATTAGCTTTATAAGGGAATCGACCGACTTTGAGATCCTTATATCCGGCCTGAATTGCCTGAGCTTCAGTAAAACCAATGCTGGCAATTTGGGGTAAACTATAAGTACAACCCGGAATATTGCGAACATTGAGGGGGTGAATGTTCGGAAGGCCTGCAAGTTTTTCTACGCAAATAATTCCTTCATGACTGGCTTTATGAGCAAGCCATGGGGGGCCGGTGACATCACCAATTGCATAAAGATTAGGCTCATCAGTTTTGGACCACGAGTCCACAACAATCTGTCCGCGATCAATCTTAACTTTCGTTTTCTCTAAGCCAAGATCAGTCGTATTGCCAACAATTCCTACAGCTAGGATTACCCGATCAAAAGTATGGTCTTTGCCCTGAAGCGTGACATTGACAGAATCTTTTCCTTTGGTGACTTTCTCAACTGATGTGCCCAAAAGAAACTTAATGCCTTGTTTTTCAAATGATTTTTGAGCAAGTGACGAAATTTCTTCGTCTTCTTGAGGGAGAATTCTTGTTTGCAGTTCAACCACTGTTACCTCTGAGCCGAGAGCATGATAAAAACTGGCGAACTCTATGCCGATAGCGCCGGAACCAATTATCAATAAAGATTTTGGGAGAGCTTCAGGTGTCATGGCGTTTCGTGCGGTCCAAATCAATTTGTCATCTGGCTTAATGCCTGGCAAAGATCGTGCACTCGCGCCTGTGGCTAAAATAATATGTTTTGCAGAAATTTCTGAAAGCCCTGTTGACGAGGTGACACTGATACTCCCACCACCCTTGAGACGAGCATGTCCTTCTATGACTGTAATCTTATTTTTTTTCATAAGGTGTTTAATGCCTGTAACGAGCTGAGCGGAAATCTTTCGAGACCGATTCACAATTGTTTTCAAATCAATTGTTACGGGACCGACGTTCAGTCCATAATCCGCGGCGTGGGATATAAGAGTTTTTATTTCAGCCGTCCGTAAGAGGGCTTTTGTGGGAATACATCCCCAATTTAGGCAGACGCCGCCCAATTGCTCTTTTTCAACTAAAGCTGTGGAGAGCCCAAGTTGACTCGCACGAATAGCGGCAACGTATCCACCGGGACCGCCGCCAATGACAATAAGATCATATTTGGTCATACGCTCTCTACTCATTATTAATTTTACTGTACCTTGTTCTTGCTTAGCATATATTATACCTTAATCCCAAGAGTGTTAATTGAATGTTTAAATATGACAAGTTCTCAAACACAATCTCGGCTTCTTATTGTTGATGATGATCGACGGTTACGCGAACTGTTAGTTAAATTCTTGAGTGAGAACAATTTTTTGGTATCATCTGCAGCAAATGCAGCGGAAGCCAGAGCTTATTTAGCCAGTCAGTCTGCGGATCTCATTGTATTAGATATTATGATGCCTGGCGAAGATGGTTTGTCATTGACCAGAAGTTTAGCACAAAAAGATGAAACAGAGGCAGGGATCAAAGGATTGATCCCTATTTTGTTTCTTACAGCGAGAGACCAAGTGGATGATCGTATTGAAGGGCTTGATGCGGGGGGGGATGACTATTTAACAAAGCCTTTTGAGCCTCGCGAATTATTGGCGCGTATTCGAGCCATACTCAGGCGATCTTCTGTCCCTAACGGGCAGATTGATCAGGAAATGATTTTGGGTGCTTACCGATTTAACACAAGTACAGGCATACTAACGAAAGGCCAAGAAGTCGTATTTTTATCATCTACGGAATTGGTTTTGCTCAAAATTCTCTCCCAAAATCCCCATAAACCTTTTTCGCGTGAAGATCTAGCTCAACGTATTGGCCATCGGGTGAGTGAAAGAACGATTGACGTGCAAATTACTCGTCTGCGTCGTAAAATTGGTGATGACCCTCGTCAACCTCGTTATTTACAAACAGTACGGCATATAGGGTATGTTTTATCACCAGATTGACAGGCAATAAATCTTTAAATTTTTTTCATATATTCGTTAGAGATACGTGGATAAAATAAAGAAAACAGGAAATTCTTATGAAGCAACTTTATTTAATTGCCCCTTCATGGCCAATTCCTATAGAAAAAGTCAATTTAACAAAATTATATCTTGAATCTTTAGGTCGTAAAGTGATCCTTCCGGCGGATTTGTTCGGAGAAGATCTTCTGTGTGCCAATACAGATGCTGGGCGATTTTCACACTTAAAAGAAGCCCTCACGTCGGATGCAGATGAAATCATGGCTATTATTGGTGGCTATGGTCTTACCCGCTTAATGCCAGCATTGCTTTCCTTACCTAAACCAGGCAAAGCAAAAGTGATGTATGGATTCAGCGACATTACCGCACTCCATATATTTTTAAATCAATTCTGGAATTGGCCCACGGTTCATGGCCCTTGTGGCGTTGGGCTTATCAATGAGAAGGCTGATAAAGTTTCTATAGCGCGCACCGTTCGCATTATGAATGAGGGGCTGTCGGCTTATGAATTGCCGGAGTTAATTCCGTTAAACTTGGTGGCCACAAGCATCACAGATGTTTTAGGGGAAGTGGTTGGGGGAAACCTTTGTCTTGTTCAAACGTCACTGGGGACACCGTGGCAATTAAATACGAGAGATAAAATTCTTTTTCTAGAAGATGTTAGTGAGCGGGGATATCGTATAGACCGTATGTTGAACCACCTGGAACAAGCGGGCCTATTTCAGGGAATTAAGGCTGTTTTGTTTGGTGAATTTACAAAAGGAAACGAGCCGAACGGATTAAATCTAGTCGGAGATGTTCTCCAGGCATTTGCAAAAGCCATGTCATTCCCTATTTTTCAATTATCAGGGTGCGGTCATGGACTTCAAAATTATCCAATTCCTTTTAATTTTACAATCAATTTGAAGGTGAGAAGGCAAGAAAATAATTCTATATATACTTTAGGGTCTTCGTAAAAAGATCATTTCATTGATTGCGGATTGGGTAAGGATAGGGCGTTGCCGATAGCGAATAAATTCGCGAAAGATTTTGATATTTTCAGCGTAAGACTCCCGACCTTGACCTACATCCATATTAAAGCTCAAATATTTTCGACGCATAATTTGAGAAAGATCAACTTCAATATCGAAAGTTCCACAATCATAGCAGGCAATACTATAAATGCCCCCAACAATTTGTTCGCCCTTTTCTTTTAAATATTTGTTACAAATAGGACAATTCAGGAGCATTTTTTCTCCCCTTTTTGTGATAACTCTTCTATGATTATGCAAAATATTTGTTTAAGGAGGAGTTAATTGAAACTCTTATTTATTACGGCCAGCCGGATTGGTGATGCAATCATATCTTCAGGGGTTCTCAATGAGATGATTGAAAGACACCCTGGCATTGAAGTTACTGTTGCAGCCGCTCCTCTAACTTTGCCTCTATTTGAGGGTGTTCCTAACCTCAAACGTCTCATCCCAATTGTGAAAAAACCACACCATCGGCATTGGATTGATCTATGGCAAGAGTGTCGACAGGAGCAATGGGATATCATCCTGGATATTCGGGGCTCTTTGGTTACGTATTTTTTAAAAGTGGGGAAAAGGTATGTGTGGAAAAGTCCTAAAGCTTATGATCATCGGGTTGTCCAGCTGGGTCGTTTAATTGGCAAAACGCCGGCGCCATCCCCGCGCCTTTGGTTGACGCAAGCCCACACTCAAAAAGCTGCGCGTCTCGTTCCACCGGATACGCAAGTTTTAGCCTTGTCTCCGGCTGCAAATTGGATTGGCAAGCAATGGCCACCGGCTTCTTTTGCAAATCTTCTGACTCAATTCCTAGAAAAATATTCCGCAAAAGTAGCTATTTTTGCTGCACCTGAGGAAAAAGAATCCATTCAAGTTGTCATAGATGCTATTCCTAAAAAGCAGCGCTTAGATTTTGTGGGTCAATTAAGTCTTCTTGAAATTGCAGCTTGTATTCAAAATTGTCGGGTTTTTATTGGGAATGATTCGGGTCTCATGCATATGTCTGCGGCCATCGGTACGCCGACGTTAGGGTTATTTGGTCCCACCGACAACAATATGTATGGTCCCTATTGCCCTCCAGAAACCCCGATTAATCAGGTTGTTCGTACACCCGAATCTCGCGAGGCGCTCATGAAAATTCCTGGCTTTACTTTTGATGCGCCGCGTAGCTATATGAATAACTTGAAACCAAAGACGGTTTTCCAAGTTCTTGAGGAGATGTGGGGTAAAACGTATGAAAGGTGTCGTGAAAATTAACATTTCTCATGAACGATTTCGAGCTTTTTCGGTTTTTACTTGTATGCTATGGGGTCATTAAAAGCTTGATTTTTGAGAAGTTCAGAGATTATAGTGATCTCGAACTCATCAAAAATTAGTGAGTCCCCTTGCCCGCAGGACGTGGGCTGTAGCTTGAATTACCAAGCTATCAACCGTAAGGAGACATTATGAATTGTTACGAAACTGTCTTTATTGCGCGTCAAGATTTAACGAACGCGCAAGTCGAAACCATGGCCAATACATTTACTCAAATTATTAAGTCCCATAAGGGAGAAGTCAGCAAAACCGAGTTTTGTGGTTTGAGAAACTTGGCTTATAAAATCAAGAAAAATAAAAAAGGTCATTATGTTTTATTAAATATTTCTTGCGAACCAGCCGGCATTACGGAAATGGAGCGCCAAATGAAGTTAAGTGAAGACCTTTTACGCCACTTAACCGTACGAGTTGAAAATCTTGATCCCAATCCATCGAAATTGATGCAACGTGTTTATAGCGATGAGCGTTATCGGGGATTTGATGATGATCAAGATGATATTTTAGCTGGATTGCCAGAGATAGAAGAGCGTCCCCTTGCTGACAAGCCTTCTCGTCCCCGGCATCAAGCAACAACTGAAGATGAAGGAGAGACTATATGAGCGCGAATCATGAATCCAGTGGCGAAGATATGGGCGGTCCAGTTCGTCGACAGTTTTTCAGACGTCGTAAAACGTGCCCTTTTTCCGGTGATAATGCAATTCCCATAGATTATAAAGATGTGCGTCTATTGGGTAGATTCGTTTCAGAACGGGGAAAGATAATTCCCAGCCGCATCAGTGCGGTCTCTATGAAGAAACAGCGCGAATTGACAGTGGCTATAAAGCGAGCTCGTTTTCTTGCATTAATGCCTTTTGTTTCTGATTAATATCTACGAATATTTCCTTTAAAATGTTAGCGTGCTCTCTTTATTCTTCCCTTTGAGGAAGAAGAAGAGGGCCCCATATTATGGGGGAAGACCTAATCGATATTTCGTATTATACTTGTTATTAGATTTAAACTATTCCAAGGTGAGCAATGATCAATACTGTAGTTGATGTTGGAATGAATTTATGAGTATAGAACGATTACAAAAGCTTAATCCGAATATTATTGCCATTTGTGGCGGTATCTTAACAGCTGGGTTTGCGCTTTTCCCTTTAAATTTGAGCCTTGTTTCATTTCTGGTCACCTATTTTGCTGCTATTCCATTATTTTTTGTTGGATTATGTTGGGGATTTTCTCAACTTATTGTAAGTTGTATTGTTGCCTTTGGTATATTTTCGCTCGGCTCAGGCCTTCATTCCGGGCTCGTGTTTGGTTTGACAACACTCGTTCCTTCCCTTCTCATGGTTTATCGGTTTTTCAAAGGGGATCCGGCAGGTTATCTTGTGTCCTGGCTTGCAGGGTTGGCAATCGTTTTATTCTTGGGAATACTTCTTGCCTTATCTTCTCAAAATATGAATGTACTTGATATTATGCATTCTTGGTTTACATTCTTTGCAGACGAACAAGCTTTTAAAAGTTTGCATAGTAATGTTATTCAGTTGCTTCCTGCAATTTCTTCCATTTCTTGGATTATGATGTGTTTGGTGAATGCTTCCATAGCGCAACGATTTGCCGTAAAAAATGAGTTGGCATTGAGACCCTATCCGCTTCCTAAGGATACTCAAGTTTATGAGTATTGGGATCTTATTTTAGTGTTAAGCCTTATGCTGATATTGACAGAAGCCCCCTTGTTTGCTTTTATAGGGAAAAATATAGCCATAATCAGTTGTATTCCGATATTTTTTGTGGGCCTAAAAGTTGTTTATGCTTGGCTAAATCAGTTTGATAATCCTAAATTATGGATGGTAACAATTGTATTTATGTCGATTTTTCTTGTATGGCCAGGGATAGTTATAGTAATGTTTGGGGTTTTAGAACCTACGCTCCGTCTTTGCCAAAGATGGACTGGCAAAAAAAGTTAATAGTAAAAAGAATGGATTGATGAGGGGAGAATGAAAGATGCAGGTCATCTTGCTGGAAAGAGTTGAGAAATTAGGTCAAATGGGCCAAGTCGTTAGTGTAAAAGCTGGATATGCACGCAATTTTTTATTGCCAAAGAAAAAAGCTTTGCGAGCCACAAAACAGAATTTAGGTTTTTTTGAAAATAAGCGTGTTGAGTTCGAAGCTAATAACTTAAAGCGTAAATCAGAAGCTGAAAATGTTGGCACAAAAATGGATGGCGTCATGATTACCTTGATCCGCCAAGCGAGTGAAGTTGGCCATTTGTATGGTTCCGTTCGATCTGGCGACATTGTGCAAGGCCTTAGTGAAGCTGGGTTTCAAACAGCACGGTCTCAAGTGCAAATTGATGTTCCTATTAAATACTTAGGTATGCATCAAGTGCGCATTCTTCTTCATCCGGAAGTGTCCATCAATGTGAACGTTAACGTGGCCCAATCTGAAGAAGAAGCAGCAGTTCAAGCGGCTGCAAAAGATAAAAAAGAGCCAGAGACATTCGGTGATGTTGAAAAGGCTTTTGGTGGAAAAGCAAAAGTTGATGCACCAAATAAGAAAGCGGCAACTGCAAAAAAAGCAAAAGCAGAAACCCCTGATAATACAGAAGACTCAGTCTTGGCTGAGTAATATTTGCGGCCTAAGGATGTTATTTATTTTATAAATGACATCTTTAGGGAGTGCAAAATCGGCATCCTTGAATTTAGTTAATTGCTATGATGATGACATTTTTTTGGTAAAAACAAATATTTTATCTCTAAATTCTCCTTCAAAATTTATTATGAGAATAAAGTCTTATCTCACTCTCTAAAAAGAAAAGCCGTTATGAAAAAACCTTTTATATTAACATTACCCGTAGAAGATAGTGAAGGGATGCGTCTCGATCGTTGGTTGCGTAAACATTACCCAACTTTAAGCCAAGGTATTATCGAGAAGCTGCTTCGTTTGGGGAAAATTCGTCTTGATGGAAAAAAGGTGACTTCAGGGACACGCCTTTCTATTGGTCAGTTGGTTGAAGTTCCAGATACCATTGATGCTGACGCGCATAAACCCTTAACGCCCCGGTTGAAACCAATCTCCGTTTTGACCCAAGAAGATGAGCACTATATTGAGTCAATGATTCTTTGGGAAGACGAAGAGGTTCTTGTGCTTAATAAACCTGCAGGTCTGGCTACGCAAGGTGGTAGTAAAACGGTGCGTCATTTGGATGGATTATTATCCGCCTATGGAGCAAAGAAGGGTGTGCGTTATCGCCTTGTTCACCGGTTAGATCGGGATACAAGTGGTGTATTTTTAGTTGCGAAGACCAGTGATTCTGCTACATTTTTAGGTGAGGCTTTTCGTAAAGGAGCGGTTAAAAAAATTTATTGGGCCATCGTTGTTGGCCAACCCAAGCCAGGGCAGGGAACCATTAATGCTCCCCTATTGAAGGGGGGGGATGGAAATCAAGAAAAAGTGGCAGTTAACAAAGCAGGAAAACCCGCTATCACAAATTATCGTACGATCAAAGGGTTGCAAAAGCGGAGTGTTACAGAATTTGCCTGGTTGGAATTATCCCCTGAAACAGGCCGTACTCATCAGTTGCGTGTTCACCTTACCTATATTGGCTGCCCAATTTTAGGGGATGGGAAGTATGGTGGCCAATTGGCAACGGCAGCAAGTCGGGAGATGCATCTTCATTCCCGCGCGATAACGTTTCCAGACCGATTAACAGGCACACCCTTGACATTTATGGCTCCTCCGCCATCCCATTTTGAAACAACTTTAAGAGCCTATAAGGTTGATTGGGAGCAGATGGCTTAGGTTCTAAGCTTTTAAATATGGACTCCTCTAACGATTCGGCGTTGCAACTTTTCCTTGGTATCCAAGTCGATAAAGATAATAACACATCCCCACGAAGGTCAAAGTTCCAAGATATGTTGCTATGCCGTGAAAAGATGGCCCAACAATAGCCAGAATGCTTGTGCTTTGATAAGCGGCAAAAGGAATGGCCAAACAAATGCCAATTAGCGCATCTCCCGCAATAAGTCCTGAGGCAAATAATAGTCCCTGACGCTCAGTATGGGCTTCAACATTTTTAAAGTTTTTTCCATGGTAGCCTTTAAGAGAATTTAAGCGCAATTTGGCTAAGAAATTAACAAATCCCCCAATAACTAAAGGCATAATAACTTCTAGAGGCAGATAAATGCCCAGAGCCACAGCCATTACGGATAAACGGTACGTGGATTTCAACGGTTTTAAAACACCTCGATCAATTAATACAATACCCAAACCGATTCCGACCCCTAAAATAACCAAAGGCCAATCTAGGTCATGAGCGAAGACTCCTTTAGCTACAGATGCCATTAATGTTGCTTGTGGGGCAGAAAGAGCATGCAACGGGTCCATTCCAAGGCGAGGGAAACGTCCTCCCATTCCATAGGCATCATATAAAAGTTGCAAAATAGGAGCGATAACAGATGCGCCGGCAGCAACACCGATCATTAATACCAACTGCTGTTTCCAGGGTGTAGCCCCAAGAATATGGCCGGCTTTCAAATCTTGTAGGTTATCACAACTCAAAGCAGCTGCCGTTGCGACGACGCCCCCAATAAGAATGACTGTTGCAGCTAAACTTAATGACTCTTTTGTTTCACCCCCAAAACTCATCTGACTCCCTAAAAGAACAAGCAGAGTGCCAGAAACAGCAAGAATGGCTCCAATAGTAATGCCAGAAATAGGATTCGCTGAAGATCCAACAATACCTGCCATATAGCCCCCTATAGAGGCACAGATAAATCCAATGAGGAGAGATAACAAAGTGAGAAAGGTAACAGTCGTCCAATATAATGTAGAGGTAATGGGAAGGTCAGCCGTTCCCAAAACATTGTTAAAAATAAAGAAAATAAGAACAGATAAAGCGGCAATGGATATCAAAACCGTGGTCATTGGAATGTCATATTCAGTACGTATAATTTGACGAGGCACCCCAGAGCGAGATTTTCGAATGGCTGCAAAAGAAGAAGAAATGGCTGTGCGAATGGGACGTGCCAATGAAAACAAAGCAAATAATCCGCCAAAAATCATGGTGCCCACACCAATATAACGAATTTTTGTCGTTCGAACCGCCATTGCCCAATCAAAAGCACTGGCATCTGCACTCAATCCAAAATCCTGAGGCTGGCCAAATGTTGTGTATAATGGAACGCCAATAAGCCAAACAATACCGGCTCCAACTAACAGATTTATGGCAACTTTCATGCCAACTATATACCCTGCACCCATCATAGAAAACGTGAGGCCAGTACTAGCTCCAAACACGGTGCCTCCGATAGAGAACCATCCTTGTAGGCTTTCTGCAAAGATGTGCAATCCAGTTTGGCAAAACTTGTACGCACTTGCGCAGATGGCACCTCCCGCCAAGATACCAACACCTGTTTTATTGCCAGCGTTAATCTGATCACCGGCTTTTAAAACTTCTGCCGCAGCAATACCTTCGGGAAATTTTAATTTCTCATCGATGATAAGTGCGCGGCGTAAGGGGACAGAAAAAAGAACCCCCAACGTTCCCCCAACAATAGCAATGGTTGTAATTTGCCAATACCCAAAATCTTGCCAATAGCCCATTACAACAAGGGCAGGAACAGTGAAAATAATGCCACTGGAAACCACGTAACCCGCAGAAGCAATCGTTTGCACGATGTTGTTTTCTAGAATGGTCGAATTCTTAAACAAACGTAAGATGGCCATTGAAATGACAGCTGCCGGTATGGAAGCAGATATGGTTTGCCCCATCTTTAATCCTAAATAGGCTGTGGAACCCGATAAGACAATGGCTAACATGATCCCTAAGAAAATAGCTTTTAGTGTTGTTTCCGGAAGAATTGTTGATTCAGGAATGTAGGGGGTAAATTCTTGTGGGCTGGAATTCATTATTTTATTTTCCCTTCAAGTTTAGTGTGATCCAGGTGTAAAAAATATTTTTCTAAAATTAAATGATCTTAGCGTAAATTATTACAAATAGAAGAGGGAAGCTATAGAAATTTAATTGGAGATCAAGTTAAGGCTTGTGAAGAAATAACGTTGCAACATATCAAATAAGTCAAAAACTTGTTAAAACCTTTTCCTCTCACGTTTCTAAAGAAAGATAAATAATTTAAAATTTTATAAAAAATCGTTCTTATTAACGGAATTTCAACTATTTTTAACCATTCTGACTCTTATGAAGGACTATTTTAACATAGAAAAAGTTGTGGCGGTGTTCACTTCGCTGGGTCAAATTCCTTCAGTGATTCGCCGCTTGGTGCCTCCCCTCATTTGTGGGTTGGTCGGCATAATGTTAACTATTACCCTTGGAAAAATCCCTCATAGTTTTTCGTCGCTGATTCTTCTCGGATTTGTTGTGTTTTTTATTTATGCTCATATCGTGTGGTTTCAAAAAGTCATTCAAAATTTGCGACATGATCTTAAATTTTCAGCTGATCCTATCAAGCGCCACTCTTTGCCCCCCTACGTTTCCATTGAGGAAGAACATCATCATGATGCGGTCATTGAAGCCACATTTTTTCAGCTGTTACGAGATCAATTGAATACGACTCATCCCCCTCATATTCAGGCGCAAAGCTTACAAGATAATAAGATTCACCTGATTCAAACGGGAGGACTTATTCCCTTATTAAGGGATAATCAACTTGAAATTTTGACTCAACCCATTGTGAATTTGCCACAAAAGAGATTAACTTTTTTTTATTGTGTCCCTTGCTTAACTATTGAGAATGGGATGATTATTAATTTAAATACCTTTTCTAGCGGGGCGAATAATTTAGCATCGCAACAAGCTATTGAGCGGATGATTTTATTTCAAAATCTACAGTTTGTAAGGCGTCATTATATCTCACATCCTAACCATGCTTTTATCTGTTCACTTTCACCACTCTTATATCAGGATTCGAGTTGCTTTCAGGAATTTTGTGAATTTCTTCATAAAAGTCATTTTCCTTACCAGGCGGTAATTTTTGAAATTCCCTTAGATATATCTATCAGTCAATTGAATAATTTTACTAAGCTTAAAAAATATGGAGCACGCTTTATTGGTAAATGGAAAAATAAGGATTTACCTGAAAATTTAGGCGATCTTCCCTTTCCAGCTGTGGATTTTATTATGCTGTCCTATACGGGAATATTGGCTTGGTTGAAGAAGCAACCCCGGCGTCAAAGTTTGGGTGCCCTTCAGCAGATTCTTGAAAGTGCCCCGCAAACAATCATTTCACATGTAGAAAATGAGCAAGATCTTTACCATTACATGCCGTTACCTTTTGATTATGCAGCTGGGGGCGCCTTTGGGGGTGCTAAGCCATTTTATCATATTCAAATATAGAATTTTTAAAGAAAGAGTTGTAATTTATGGAAAGAATTTCATCCCTTCTTTTTCGGAACTTTCTATTAACAATGACCATAATTCCAAAAATTATCTTGCTCATAGTGTTTTTTTTAACCCCTTGCCACACAATGCTTTCCGATGGCCTTCACCAAGCGCAAGACTATATAGATTTTGTCGAAACAGAAGAAGCATTTAAGGCAAGTTGTTTTATTTATGATCATCATCGTCATATTTTGCAGACGGGGGTTTTAATTACACCAGACATTGTCATGACAGCGGCTCATGGGTTTGAAGGAAAAATTCATTTGAACAATATTATTGTTGGTTTTGGGAATGTCATTTCTCGCGAATCAGAACAAAATTATCAGGTTAAAGCCTTAAGGACACATCCTCGGTATTATCAAACAGAATTTCCCTTGCAGGCAAAATATGATTTGATGTTTTTGAAACTAAAAAAACCTGTACAGGGCATTAATCCTGTTCCTTTATTTAATGAAAAAATATTCAATGACGTGCCTCCCTTGTATGTTGCAACTTTTGGTTCTGCAGATATACCCCGAGGGACGCCGGTCCAACGTCGCGCTTTTTCCCTTCCTGAATCTGACATTTTTTCTATTATGGGAAAAGATCCCGAAGCATTATATGACCGCAAAACAGTCATGATGGGGGCTATTTATTTTGAGCCGAATGATCATTTGAAGCCCTTTAAAGCTTCTGATTCTGAACGAACAATTCGAACCTATCAAGCCAATCGTGAGTGGCAAAAATTGGGGAAACCTCCTTATGCACTGGCCCTAGCGGGTAGTAGTGGCGCCCCTTTGTTTATCAAAGTAATGGAAGAGGGATTGCCAAAAATGTATGTTTTTGGTGTTATCCAAAGCTTCTCTCACCTTTCCGCCTCATCATTTCGGCATTCCTCAGGAGAGCGGGAAACTCATCGACTTCTTCATACGCCGCGTCAGAAAATTTATGGGCATTATCAGTCGGTTTTTTGTATTCCGTATAAACTGTCGCTCACTTTTAAATCCTATGAAGATATTCCACGGGTGTACCAACTTTCAAAGCATGTTAAAAAAATCTTGAATGAGTTAGAAGAGGGCCCAGTGCCGTCTTCACTTCAACCAAAAAGGAAAATTCCTCGACAGAAGAATGAGCGGGTTCATTCGGCTCGAAAAAATTAAATTTTTTTCTATTGAACTTATTGTGTAAATCGGTATGATTCGATATGGTCAGGCGGATTGCAAGCTGTCTGACCATGTTAGCCCTTGTGGCGGAATTGGTAGACGCGGCAGACTCAAAATCTGTTGTTCGTAAGGACGTGGGAGTTCGATTCTCCCCGAGGGCACCATGAAAACCAACCGTGTGAGAGGATTTCGCTAAATCTCTCAAAATACCTCAAAAAAATTTCCTCTAAATTGTCACAACCGTGAGAATTATGAGAGGTATTCAAAAATTCTTTAGTGTTCTCCCTTTCAATTATAAGCGAACAGGACCCCCTTTTAAAGGGAGCATAAAATAATAAGATTTCTATGGAGGGTTGTGATATGGTGTTAAACATGAATCTTTTTAATTAAATTAATAAAGAAAATAATGAATTAAAACATATGTTTGATCTTTAATTTTATTTGTTTTTCAATAATTTTGAGGAAGCGTTTTATTAAGGATGACATTTAACTTTGATAAAAGATTATTCAGATCTTCTGGCCTATAATATTCAGCAACAAGAAGTTTTTAGTAATATATGCAAACCCCTTTTTGAACATTTACCCATTTCTCATTTTTTTTATGGAAGATATTATTTAAACGGACGCTACTTTGTTTTAGGAAATCGACCTAAGTTTCTCAAATTTTATTTTGATCATAATCTAACCAAACCTAATGAAATTTTTCTGGAAGATTTTGTATATATCCCTTCCCAAGGTGTTCATAAGTATTTGTGGCCTCTTGAGTCGACAGTCTTGTCTTCTACCATGAATGTCTTAAAAGAAATGGGCATTAGAAATGGACTTAATGTCACAATTAACAGGGGTGACTTTTTTGAAACCTTTATTTTTAGCTCAAGTGTTGGAATTCAACAAGCTCACAATCTATATCTGAATTCGTTTGATCTACTTCAACGGTTTATGACTTATTTTCATCAACAGGCAAGAACTCTCGTGACTGGTGAAGAAATAAAGAGCTTTCCCTATTCTGCTCTTTATGAGAATAAAATGAGGGAGGCAAGCTTAGAAAATTCTCAAAAAACAAGTAGAATGAAGCTGATTGAACAAACAATTTTATCTCAGCACCCCATCATGATTTTGGGGAAAGAGTTTAGCATTTCTACCAGAGAATTTGACTGTATGACGCATCTGAGTAAAGGAAAAAGTATTAAAGAAATAGCCTCTATTTTAGAACTTTCCCCCCATACAATAACATCTCATATAGGCAACATAAAAATTAAACTCGGTGTTATCAGTAAATCAAAATTGATCGATTATTTTTTAGAGTCATCCCCTGCATCTCCAAATTATAAGGATGATGAGAATAACTTTTAGAATATTAATGGTCATTCATGCAGAGTAATATTCACTTTTTAAAAAAGGCGCATAAACCAAGAGATTTCTTAGCTTATGCGCCTGTAATTAGAAAACTTAATATTGCTTTTATCTCGTTGAATGTAACCTTTTTATTAAAAGACCTACAGAGACTAAATATGTAAGTAAGTTACATTCAATTTCTCTTACCCATATCAATTTCTATCTACATAGTTAAAAAATATGCTCCACTAACCATAGGTGCCCGTAGACAACCAAGAGGTCCCATATCAAGCGGAATCCATGTTGTTCCGTCTTCAGTATATCCACCCTGTACTATACAGTCGCCAGGCTTAGAAGTTACTAATAACATTCTGTTTGGGGAAGAAATTAATTGTAAAGGCGAAGCCGTCCAATTTAAGTTTTGTGTTTCTTCCCATTTAGTTCCGTCAGTTGATGATGAGATCTGTATTTGACCATTACCTGGATTAGAAGATGCCATGTAAAATTTATCTTTAAAAGATGCTAAACTTATGTACGATGCTCTACGCTCCGGGTCTCCAGGCCCAGTTACTAAGTCATCCCAAGTTTCCCCATCTGTTGAAGAAAGCTGAATATATCCATAATTATTATTTGTGCAGGTTGCCACATATAATCGGTTTAAGAAAGTTGCTATGCTTATGGCAGATCCTCTTCTATCAGTCTCTCTTGGGGAAGTCTCAAATTTGTTCCATGTCGTCGTTCCATCATTATTGGAAATTTGAAGTGCTCCCGAACCAGGCATGGTGCTTGCCAACCATAATTTCTTATTGAAAGATGCCATACTTATGTCATTGGCTCTACGATCGTTATCTCCCGGAAAGGTTAGTACTTTACCCCATTTAATCCCATCGCTTGTTGAAGAAAGATCAATAATTCCACTTGATGAAGGTCTGCAAGTAGCCAACCATAATTGGTCATTGAAAGTTGTCATGCTTACGGCATGCCCTGTTCGCATATAGTCTTTTCGAATACCGTCTCCAGGATTTTGGGATATTGGAAGGTTCCATGTTATTCCACTATTACTAGCGGTAAGGTTTATAATTCCCTCATCAGAAGTCGTGATTGCTACAAAGTATGGAGGAGGAGTGAGATTAGAATATCTATACCCAAGTGTCCTATAGTTAATTACTTGACCTGGAGTACATGACACACCAGGTGTTTTCCACTCATATGGGGTCGGATCAACCATACTTGTGTCCCATGGTTCCATATTATCATCAAGATTTTGTCCTTTACTATATCGAGACCCACGTGGATATGAAGTTCTATCAACGGAAAGTTCAGAAAATAATCTCTTCTCTTGCCAAATTGCCCAAATACGATCGATGTTACACAGATGTAGAAAATAGGCTGGATCGTTCGGTGAAGGCACACTCATTGTGCCACCTATCCACTGACAAACTCGTTGATGAAAGTTTGGTGCTATTTGTGGGTTATCAAGTAACCCCTCTAAAGTGATTCTCAAGCCACCTTCACTTTTACCATCTTGGCTAGTATACTCATAGGTTGGGCATTCAAGAGCATAATTTACATCTGCAAGCGTAGGCAGTGTTGGAGCCTTGGGATCTCTCCCCATAGCCCGGCTTAAAGTTGTTCCTGTTTGTTTCCTTTGGGAATCAGGAACTGTAACCCAAGTAGTGGTCTGAAGTTCACTTTTACCAATGATAATATTATCACCATCTCCTCCCATAAAATTAGAAGCCCAAATAGATGCTTGTTTTGGATCGGGCAATGCAGCATCTTCGGTCCAATCCCAATAAGGTAGGGCAAAAGATGGCTTTTGAAGTACTCGTTGAAGATCTTTTTCAAATTGCAAAATGAATTGACGGTGCCATGGTAAAAATGAGGGTTGATTCGTAAAATTGGAGTGGTTGACTACGCTATCTTGCATATAAGTAACCACGTAAAAATCGTATGTGTTCGTGTAGTTTTGTCCTTTTACGACTCCTTTGGTAACTACTTCATTTTTTAGTAAGTAGCAACCCCTAACATAATCACTTCTCTCCACAGATGTTAATGTATTAACATTTTTCCTTAAGACAGTGGGTTCACCCTTCACTGCTTGATCCATAGCTAAAATTGACGTGCAATTCGTTGCTAAAGTTAAAATATAAAGTAAACATTTCGTTCTAATTCTCATAAAATATATCCCTTTTCTTTTATTTTATAGCGCAATTTATGTTTAATAATTTTCAAATGATTAAAATTATAAATACATTCTTAATTATTTAATTTAAAAATTATTTTAAACATCTGCTATCCATTATTTTTGGGGGTATCATTTTTTTTATAAAGGGCGTATAGGGCAAAATAATTACGATTGTAATGTTGGGTGATTGGATATTTGTACCTTATATAAGATAATCTAAACTTTGTTAAAAATTTTTGGTGCCCATTCATAAGAAAAGGCACCAAATTAATATATTATGCGGCCATTAATTCGCCTTTTAATGCATCCATCTCTTTGGCTAATTCATTAGCTTCTTCCGTACTTAAAACTTCTTTTGCTAAATCGAAAATATCCCCTTCCTCTTCTTCGACATGGTGTGTAACGGAATGCTTAAATTCTCCAAACAATTCCATCCATTTTTCATTTTCAATGGAAACACCCCTTATCCTCGAAATATATTCTTTAACTTCTTCATGTTCTTTATCAGCATGTTCAATTTTCTCATAAATTTCTTCATACTCCCTTAAGGCATTGTAAAATGTAGCATTTTCAGTTTCAATATGCAGAAGCAGTTCCTTAGCGACTTCTTCAAATAGGGATTCACGCTTTTTAAGGCTTTTCGTGGAAAGTATGTGTTGAAAAATTTCATCAACGGCACGATGATCTTTTTTTAAGTAATTATAAATATTCATTTTTCCCTCCCTTTTTAATTTTTTGCTTACCTCATAAGATAAATATTTATAAAATAAGATTTTTATTTTTTATCCTCGACTCAAAACATTCGAAAAGAGGATAAAAAGGAACTTACTCTTCAATCATGCCAAGAGATAGGTGAATTATGATCAAATTTTAACCTATATAGTTTGCAATGGGCTTGATCAGGGATGCTTATGTTTTATGCGAAAAATTGAGGTTCTCATCATATGAACTCCAAATAAAAACAGCAAGTATGCTTTTTGAAACTCATAGCCATAACCTGATCGTATCTCTAAACATTTATGAGGGTGAACCTGATGGACTAATGCAAAGGAAAAGAGTTATTTATGGTAATCGTTTAACAGTCTGATAAGTTCCTAGACTCTTTCATTAGAATAATAAACTCAATGATTGCGCAATCAAGCTTGCCATCAATGGCTTAAAGCCCCCTGTTAATCCGTCTGCTATACGAAGAATTAGGAATATGATAACAATCATAGGCTTAATGCCAGGTGAAAGACCATTATTAATAATTAAAGAAAGTGAGGTTATTATGTTTCAAATATTTCTTCCCGTCCGCACAAGAAATGGGTTGATTGGTAGCTTATATATAGCTTTATTCGTGAGCTCAGGCTGGGCAAACTTTCCTGGGGATTTAGAATTGCGAGAGTTACGGGAATTCGATGATGTTCGTCAAAAATGGTACGATGCTGATGAATATCAAGAAAGAAAAATTCGCGACGAAATGCTAAAAATCTCTCCGGAGATGCTTTTTCAATGTCAATTCAGTCAACCCAAGCAATCTATGGATTACTTTCGGGGAATAATGAGCCAATGGGTTAATTCGCACCTTGAACTTATCGATGTGGCAGGAGATGAAAAGGTCCTAAAAAGATATCAAGGGGTATTGCGGAATGCATTTGCGAAAGCTGTCAATAAAGTTATGGCGGTTACCCCATCAAGTCCTACGATGGCTTTGGCGGATGTCAGGAATGACGATGATAAAGTATCGGAATCTTTAACTCCGCTCCATTCTCAAGAACGATCTTATTCTCCAGATGTTTTTTAATCAAAATAATTTTTTAGTATTTTGGCCATAAAAAAACGGGGAGAAAAATCTCCCCGCTTCCCTACAAAAGTCGGTTAAAAACCTTTATTTAGCGGCTTTTGTTTCTTCAGCGCGTCTTGCGACAGCTGCTGTAACTTTGGTAGATAAGCCTTTTACAGCGAAGAGCCACAGAACGCAAATGACGGCAAAAATACCAAATGCATAAGGAGCTGTCGCTGCAACTTCACCTGCACCACTGCTGATTCCAACAGCGGCTAGGATCATTTGAAGGTTACTTTGAACGAAAGCACCACCGGCTTTACCAGCACGCCCACCAATGACGTCTACGGCCGCTTTACCTTTGGTTTTCAATTCATCATCTAGGGGAATATATGCCATTTCTTTCGTGGAATCGAACAAGATATATTTGATTCCTTTTGAGATGATAATAATTCCTGCGCCTAAGAAGCTTGCAGCTGCCACGGGGCTTGTCGATATGGCATGCAAGATAAAGTCAACCCAGTCTTTCGCAAAGATAAAGGCGAAGAATATAAAACCACCCAACGTAATAACAAGAGGTGTGATGACAGCAGCACTAAACCAACTGACACGGCGTAGAATATTCGATCCAACAACCAATCCAAACACAATGGTGAAGATACCGGTCAATGTGGAGAAATTCCCCATGAACGCGTTGTATCCCCCTTTATCTCCTCCGAAAAAGAGACCGAGCTGATTTTTCCATTGAACTTCAATCAAGTTAATTGTAATTCCATAGGCCATAATTAAGAGGGCAATGAATCCTAATTCAGGGGAACGAAGAATTAACTTAAAGCTTTCAGTAAGGGAAGGCTTCTCTTTCTTCTTCTTGGGAACGCCTGCTTCTTCTGGATCGAAGAAACGCTTATCTGTCAAAACAGACGTATGCATCCATCGATAAATCATCATGGAAAATGCACCAAAAACAACAACGGAACCCATGAGAAGGTATAAAGACATTTGCCAGGCTTCTTCATGAGAAGGGTAGAACTGCTTAATATCTTCGGAACAGTAGCGCACCAATTGACCTGATAAGATCAAGGCTACGTTTGCAACCACACCAAACAATCCATAAAATCGTTTAGACTCTCTCATGCGTACGACGTGGTTGGCGAATTGCCAGAACATCAAAGCAATCATTGCACTTCCCCAAATCTCTGAGAGAACATAGAACAAGGAAAATGACCAATAAGCATAAATATCAATAAATCCAACTAAAGCCGGATGTGCCAGTTTTAGAGCAGAAATTGATTCTGGGCTGGGGTGTAAAGCTTCAAGATTTGGATAAATGATAAAGGCAAAAGCACCAAAAAATATTAAGAACGGCATGACAACGGCATAAAACACGTTTTCACGAGACAAAATATTCGTTAGCTTTGCATAAATAATAACAAACAAAATGGCCGCAGGAGTGACACAGTATAATTTCAAGAATGAAATTGCACCCGCACCGGCGGAGTTTACAACGATTGTATCTTTTGTGTCTCGTAATAATGTGTAATTAAACAATATACAAAACATGATAAAAGCCAGCGGTAAGAACTTCTTGAGTTCATAGTTATGAATGGGCCATAGAGCGGCACGCCATCCTGTAAATTCGGGTTGAGTTGAATCTTTAGCACTCATTTTCTAGTTAATCCTTCATTGTTAATACCAATCATTACCGTAGGTTTCGAATTTTTCTTCTGCAAAAATAGAAAAACTAAGCGATTAAGCATATGATTATTCTATAATATTATTATTAGAAAAACACATTAGACATACGTCAAAATGACATAGTAAGTATATTCTACTACATCTTCAATGGTCTATCACAAAAAACAGACCCTTTACAACAATATTTTCTGTGAGAAATCAAGTGGATTGCGCCCGTAGAAGCCCTAAGGGAATAGGAGCTAAGCAGCTTCTTGGTCAGCAAGCGCAGAAATTGTCCTTGCGACAAGACGTATTTCCCCTCGAAGCTCTTGAATGCCGCGGTCTCTGCCCTCTATGAGTTCTTCTAACAATCGGAGAGTTGTTGCATCTAAATTTCGCAAATATTGCTTGATTCCATCATCGCCACCATTAAAAGCCGGTGTTGCGGCAATTGTTGCAAATGTTTCAAGTTGCTTTTGAAGGTCAACTTGTCCTTGAGCCATTTTTTTAAGCAAGACTTGTTGGGAAACCATTTGTTCTGTCAGCATTGACATTTTTTCACCAACCATATGAAGCGATTGGAGAATATTACTCCTATTGTCCTCATTGCGCTGCATTATATTTTGAAGTTGGCCCATGCCTTCAGCGGTTTGTTCTAAAAGACTATGGGTGTACGCAGGACCGCTATGGCCAGATCCAATGTTTGTGTTGCTAAAATCAGGAGTTGTTTTGGTTTGTCCTGTTAAATGATCTTCTAGATTATGATATAAACAGCCAGCTGCCTTTGTGACTTGGAGATCTAAGAACCCTAAGACTAATGATCCTGCTAATCCAAACATGGATGTGCTAAATGCTGTTCCCATACCCATTAAAGGAGCTTGTAATCCCTGCTTAAGGGTTTGGAATGAGTCTTTGACGTTTGTTGAGTCTACTTCTAGCCCTGTTATAACACCAGCAATGGCTCCAATTGTTTGAGATAGGCCCCAGAAAGTTCCTAATAGGCCTAGAAAAATTAAAAGTCCGATCATGTATCGCGAAACGTCTCGTGTTTCATCGAGTCTAGCTTCAATACTGGAAAGAATAGAACGAAGGTTCAAAGTGGTTAATTGATGATGTTGTTGACTTTCCCCTAAAGAAATTGACAGAGGTATAAGGATTTTTGGGGCGGGCGTTCCGGGAAAACGTTCTTCGCCCCGTTCATAACTCTCAAACCACGACTGCTCTTGGCGAAGCCGATATAAACGATAAAAAACGATACCAATACCGAGACTTAATGTCACAAGAATAACTGAATTGAGGGGGATATTGTTTTTAAATGCTGTTAAAAGGGGAGTGAAAATTACCGCAACAACACCAGCCATAGCAGCTAAAAAAGCCATCATTCGAATAAAATAGCGATTAATATAATTCACGAGAAATGCCCCTTATTATCTAATTTTTATTGCTCACTCTAGACTAAAAATTGAGCTGTGCAAAGTGCAATCCATTTTTATATGATTCATCACTTTAAAAAAAGCATTTTTCTAAACAAAGCTATCCCTTTTTTAGTAAAATTGGATTTACGGATTGTGGGGAGGGCTTATTCATCGCCTTGTCATTAACGAAAAATAAAACATTTTCATTTTATCATTTCATAGGAGAGTCATGAGGAAAGGAATGTCGTAATGGAGAATTATAAATTCTCGTGGAAAAGTAGAAAGCTCTATGTCGATATCATGGCGAGCTTCTTCTTTATTACTTTTGGGACGACCCTTGCTACTACGTGGTATACCTATCATTCAAATTCTGAATCTATGCTTCAAGTTTCTGAAGATTTGTTGACTCATGTCAGTAAGTTCTCTGTAGCAAAAGTTATTTCCTATTTGAATCAAGCGCAACTCATTACTCATCTTGGGGCAAATCTTGTTAAAGATAAGGCTCCTATTACCAATGAAAACCAACCACTTATCGCGTTTATGGAAGGTATATTAAGATCTTATCCCTACCTATCTTCAATTTATATAGGAACGGAAGACGGAACATTTCTTCAAGTTAAAAGCCTTAATTCTTCCTCTACCTACCGCACGGACCCCTCTCGTCCTCTCCCAGGAGGTAGTGTTTCGTCAATACGCTACATTACGCGTGCCAATGGTCATGTTTCCGAAGTGTGGGAATATCAAGACGCAGAAGGTAAAATTCAGGATAGGGAAGCCATTCCTAAAGTGATGTATAATCACTTGATCAGAGATTGGTATGTCAGTGTTTCGCAATCACGCCTTTCCCAGTGGAGTGACGTGTATGTTTTTAGTTCAACAAAAAAGCCAGGTATTACAACCGGATATCCCCTTACAAACTCAGAAGGTGACTTCTTTGGGGTTATTGCTGTTGACATTGAAATGGGCGCCATATCTGAATTTTTAAATGAAACACGCATCTCTAAGGGTTATGCAGCTTTTATTCTTACAGAAAAAGAGGAATTAATTGCCAGTACAGATAAAAGCCAAATGGTTAAGGTTGAAGGGGAAAAAGTTCGTGCCATCAATCTAAATGAGTTAAGCGATAAGCGCGTTGTCTTAGGTTATCAAAAATTTAGAAATGATCAGAAGGATAACTTTACTTTTGAGAAGGATGGAATTGAGTATATTTCAAGTTTTTCCTTCTTTCCAAAAGAGTTTGAGAAAAAGTGGGCGATTGGCCTTATTGTTCCTATTGATACTTTCGTTGGCAGCATCAAAGATACCCAGCGCAAGATCCTGCTTATTACATTCCTCATTTTTTTGACGTCGGTAACGTTGATTGGCTTTATTTCCCGGCGAATTGCCCGTCCTATCATTTTGCTCTCTGAAGAAGCCACGAGGATTAAAAATTTTGAACTTGACAGTAATGATGAGATCAACACAGATATTTATGAATTACAGCTTTTAAATAATTCAATATCCTCTATGCGTATGAGTATGCGTGCTTTTTCTAAGTTCATTCCTAAAGTATTGGTTGCGAAGCTTTTAAAGACGAATCAATCTGTGAAAATTGGTGGAAAATTGCGGCGTGTCACATTGCTTTTCTCGGATGTTGTAAATTTCACAACAGTTTCAGAGAACTACCCGCCAGAAAAGCTTGTCGTGCATTTGTCTGATTATTTTGAAGAAGTCACTCAAATTATTATGAAAGGCAATGGCACTATTGATAAATATATTGGCGATGCGGTTATGGCATTCTGGGGCGCACCGATTGCGGATAAGGATCAAGCTCTAAATGCTTGCCGTTCGGCTCTTACTCTTCAACAACGTCTTTCACACTTAAATAGACAGTGGGCGATAGAAAACAAGCCAATATTAGAGACCCGCATCGGGATTCATACAGGGGATGTTATTGTTGGAAATATGGGATCATCCGACCGCATGAACTACACAGCTCTTGGAGATACTGTTAATTTGGCAGCTCGATTAGAGGGTACAAATAAAATGTATCATACCCATATTATTATTAGTGAAGAAGTATACCATGAGGTTAAAGAACGTTGTCTTGTTCGTCCTGTTGATCTTGTCGCTGTAAAAGGAAAGGTAAAGCCTGTAAAAATTTATGAGTTGGTGGGAATTTTTCAGGATAATCCATCACTTCTTCCTTCGGAAATGCAAGTCAACTATTGCACTCTCTTTACGAAAGCATTCCAGCTATATGTTGAGCGCCGTTGGGACGCAGCAATCAGTCTTCTTGAGGATATCAAGGTTCACTATGGAGATGATTTTACAGTCTCAGTATATTTGGAAAGGTGTAACAATTTCAAAGAGAACCCTCCCCCCGAAGACTGGGATGGAGTTATGCATTTGACGGAGAAGTAAATTGGGGAGCTAAGGCTTAGGTTGATTTAAAAATCAGATAATGCAAAATATTTCAAATAGGCCCGTAATGCTGGATTTCCCCATTGATTGCGCCAGAGGGTTTGACGGAAGTCTTGATTAACCTTCTGTAGATGTTTAACCAATTCCTGGTGAGTATCATGATCTGCGGATATCCTAATTTGAATTTTTTCCTCTGAAAGTGTTGGTATCCGTGATTCATGGAATATAAAATTTCGATAAATTTCAAGGGCATCCAGATTGCTATCATCAACAGTTAAAGCTAACCCATTTGCATTTGTCGCTTGGCAAAATACAAGGAGGGATTCTAGCATGTTGAGATAGAATCGTGCAGTCAACATTTCTTGTATATATTCATTGCCAAATGCTTTTTCAGGTAGCTTTTGAGCTTCTAGAATGGGCCAGTCACTCATCGCCATTGGTATTAAATACTCTTCATTCGACTGTTCGCTAAGATCACATATTAACGTATCTTGGATAGCTAGCACGAAAGAGCAGCGTAGATCATAGCGCGCATCTTGGGCATAAAATGAAAAGAGGTTAGGGGACAATTCATGGAAATTTGAAAGAAATTGCTTCTTGAAGGACGGGTTGTTTTTCGGGTTTTGGTCAACTTTATGAGTATGGCCCTCCGATTGATTAGACAGTGTGGTTTTTGGAACAATGTAGAGCATAATCACGCCTCCCCGTTCTTTTTAGTGCAAAGACTTCTTGAAAAGCAGGTGCTCATTCAAAGAATATCTCGTGCAACTCCAATTAAAATTTAAAAACTTAATTTTTGTTTCTACTTTTTTTAAAATTCTTTCTGATTTACTGTAATTTTTTAGAATTAGAACTAAATTTATTATCTTTAGCGCCAAATTTCTAACTTAGTGGATAATATCTCTTATTGTTTCGTTTATCAGAACAGTAATTCGCTCTTATGAACTTATTACAAAAATGTTTCATTTGTAAACAAAAAAATATCTCATAACATATCTTGAAACAGAACCAGCATTTGATTATGGTACGAAATATGCACTGACTCAGATACCGTATATCTTTTTCTCAAATCGTTTAAGATAGCTTGGTTCAGTTGCGTTATCTAGGTTTAGAAACTTTCGATAATAACTCTGATAGTGGCGGTCAGGCATTTTTTTGCCTTAATTTTGTTTCAAACGAAAAATAGACGTGACAAAATACCCCATTTGCTTAAAGGAGAATTGATTTAATGATTCTGCTCTCTTACTCGATATAGCAGAAACATTATTTACGGATTAATTATGGACTTTGAATATTTAAAAAATTTCTACGAACTCGTTCTGGCAGGAAGTGTCCGGAAGCTCGCAGAAATTAAAGACATTCCTGTCGGGAAAGTTTCCCGGCAACTCTCGGTATTAGAACGCGAACTCGGGACGACACTTCTCGAACGCAAACAAGGTATTGCTGGACTTAAACTGACAAGACAAGGGCAAATCCTGTTTGGGGCTCTGCCCGGGATTATCGGATCAATTGAAAATGTAAAAGCAATGATGGGGTCAGATCCGAACCTTAACAAAGGGGAAGTGACTATTTATACCACGTCATCTTTAATAGAAGACTGGATTGTGCCTATACTGCCTAGTTTTTTTGAAGAATATCCTTCTATTCATTTAAATTTCTTACGTCATGACAACTTATTATCGGAAGAAATGAAGGCGAGAGTTATTTCTATAACGCCAAAAAGTGAGGAACTGGACAACATTATTCAAGTTCCTTTGCGAGATTTTCATGTCGGGCTTTGGGCATCTTCTGAATATCTGGAAAGATATGGAATTCCAAAAAAACAAACAGACTTAATTCGTCATAGATTGCTCGTTTTTGCAAAAGATTTTGACAAAATGACCTACCCAAACATCAATTGGCATTTAAAAAATCTTGATATAAAATCTGAAGATTTATTGTGTATAAATTCGAGTGCTGCTCTTATCAAAGCTGCCCGAAATGGTCTAGGAATTATTTCTTTATCTGCAGAAGCAATTGAGGCGAGCGGGTATTCTTTAGTCAGAGTTCTTCCCGATTTGGAGGGGCCAATGGTTACGATGTGTTTAACTTATCCAACCTATTTCCAACAAAATAAATTAATAAAAAATATTGAAGATTTTTTTAAAAAGAAATTTGCAAATATAAATAATTAAAAATTAATAATATTCTAATATAGAGAATGAATAAATGAAAACAAAAGCAAAGCAAACTTTTTCTATTGTCGCAGGACATTTATTTGAACACTACGACATTTCCCTGTATGGTTTCTTTGCAGTACTTTTAGCCCCTGTGTTTTTTCCACCTGATTCAGGATACTCTTCCATACTGGCTAGTTTTGCAATTTTTGCGGCTGGCTTTTCTATGCGCCCTTTAGGGGGCGTGATTTTCGGGTATATTGGGGATCGGTATGGGCGTAAGCGAGCTTTATTACTTTCCATTAGTCTGGCTATATTACCGACTTTTTTAATTGGTCTACTTCCCACCTACAGTTATATAGGATTGGCGGCACCCATCCTTCTTTTGATCTTGCGACTTATTCAGGGAATAAGTGTGGGCGGTGAATATTCAGGTGCCATGATTTATGTTTTTGAGCATGCTCAAAAGAAGCACCCGGGTTTAAAGGCAGGAATTTTAATTGGTTCCGGTTTTGCAGGAGCTGTTATGGGCACGGCTATTGGAACCTTCTGTACCTCTTTCTTTATGCCAACCTGGGGGTGGCGTATTCCCTTTATATTTGGGGGCATTATGGGAATCATTATTTATTGGCTTCGTAAAGATATTCAAGAGACACCAGAGTTTAAAGCCTTATCCAAACTTGAGGGGCCCATAAAACATCCTTTCCGTAGTGTTTATACTTTGAACAAAAAAGAATTTCTGAGTTCAATAGTTTTTGGGGGGGCCAACCTTGTTCCCCTTTACCTTGCAACAGTCTATATAAATGTTTGGTTCGTTGAATTGGGATTATCTCGTACAGAAATTTTGTTTGATAACACAATTGTTTTATTATGTTCAGGCCTTTTAATGCCGCTCACAGGATATTTGGCGGATCGGCTAACGGCGCTTAAAATGATGAGGGGGGCTTTACTCGTTCTATTGGTGTTTTCTTTACCCTTATATTATTATATTTCGCAGGATCCTACGTGGCAAAAATACCTTATTCTTCAAGCTTTTCTGGTAATTTCCAATGCGTGTATTATTGTACCGTTAACAACTTTTTTGCCCTCTCTCTTTTATTCTTCTCATCGTTATACGGGCATTTCTGTAAGTTATACGCTTGGTCAAGCCACTCTCGGAGGATTGACACCAGTTCTTGCCACTTTATTAACAGACTCTATTGGGCAAAAGTGGGCACCTTCGCTTTTATTGTCGGCATCTTCTTTGCTTTTTCTCATTGCTTTAAGGATTTGTCAAAAGCCAAGATTTGGCTAACCCTCATAAGAAGAACCTTACTCTTTTGGCGGAACCTCGTTTTTTCGCGCGGCATTATGATAGGATATAATGCTAAACGGAAAAGTACTTACATATCCTAAGGCGATGATTGTCAGCGTTAACCATGGATTACTGAATAACGCAGCCGTTGATAAAGCTATAAGAACCATAAGGGGAAGTACAAATTTATGGGGGATATGGACTTTCTTTAAGGTAATTGTTGGCATTGAACTAATCATTAAAAGAGCGACACCAAATAAAATTGCCCCGCAAAAAAAAGGGCTCATGATAAAATCATAAGACCATTGGAAGGACATGACAATTGGACTGATAGTTAAGGCTGCAGCAGCGGGCGCTGGTATTCCTTTAGAATATGCGGCAGCCCAGGAGGGGGTTGTACCTTCAATGTCCCCAGTGTTAAAACGCGCAAGACGTAAAGCCATACAAACACTAAATAATAGAACAATAGCCCATCCAAAACCGCCCCACTGCTTTAAACAAAAGAAATACATGACGAGTGCGGGGGTGACGCCAAAACTAATAAAGTCAGAAAGGGAGTCTAACTCCGCGCCAAAACGGCTTGAGCTTCCCAGGAAGCGGGCGAGGCGACCATCAATTGCATCCAAGATTCCTGCTATAAGTATGGCAGCCACGCACCATTCCCAACGCTCTTGTAGCGCAAAGCGAACGGCACTTAAGCCTGTGCATAATGCCAGAACTGTAGCAATATTGGGAAGCATGGCGGGCAAGGAATAACCTTGAAGGGGGCGTTGTCTCAATCGACTTGGTAGGTGGGTGGACAATTTACGCCTTTTGGGTTTAGGGGGTTTTTCTTCAAAAGGCAGTGTTTTTCGTTTCCAAGCCATTAGTGGCAAATCCCTTCACGTAAATGCTTATGACTCGTTCCTTTTGTTGAGAGATCAGCAATGATGGTTTCCCCGGCAATCATTCGCTGGCCTTCAATAATAGATGGGAAGACACCTTCAGGTAAGTAGATATCCATACGACTTCCAAAGCGAATGAGGCCATATGTTGCTCCCGTTTGTACTTGATCTCCTTCTTGGGCTTGACACAAAATTCGTCTCGCAATGAGCCCGGCAATTTGGACAACTGCAATTTGTGGCCCACTGGGCACTTGAATGACCAGGGATTGTCGTTCATTCTGATCACTGGCTTTTTCATCAGCAGCATTAAAGAATTGACCAGGCTGATAGATAGACTTCAAAATTTTACCGCCAATTGGGATTCTATTCACGTGCACATCAAAAACATTTAAGAAAATGCTAATTCGAAGGCATGGATTTTTCCCCAGACCGAATTCTGCGGGAGTATCCATTTGCTTAATGCCACATACGATACCATCTGCGGGGCTTACAATTAAGCCATCTTGTACAGGGGTGAATCGTTTGGGGTTGCGAAAAAAGTAAGCACACCAACCTGTAAGGATAATGCCGACCCAGCCTAGGGGCTGGCAAATATAGAATAAGAAAATTGATATGGCTCCGAAAAGACCAATAAAACGCCACCCTTCTGGATGTATGTGAATGGGGAGGAATAGAGACATTGTTTTATTGACTCCTTCGTACTGACAATGTTTGTTCACACTGCCTTGAAGTCAAAAAAAATTCAAGAGAAGAATATAAGTGGGAAAGTGAAAAAGGAGGGGATAGCCCCTCCTTTATTTTGAAATAAGTCTTTCAATTAGCGGCGTAAATCTCGTGTTAATAAGCTTGTCCAGAAAGTTTCAAGATTATTAAGCATACCATCTAATTCCTCAGCTTTTGCAGAACTGATACCCTCATTAGCAAGCGCTTTCGCGTGCATTGTGAATAATTCATCAAGCCTGTCATGTAGTTTTATGCCTTTTTCAGACAATTTTACATGGCTTGAGCGTCGGTCATGAGCACTGGGCTCTTGAATTAAATAGCTATTTTGAACCATTTTACGCAAATTATAAGACACGTTAGATCCAAGATAGTATCCCCGGTTTGTCAACTCACCCACAGTAACTTGTCCGCGACCTACGTTGTAGAGAACAAGACATTGAACGTTGTTGATGTCTCGAATTTTCATTCGGTCCAATTCAATTTTTACAACTTCTAAGAACAGTCGATGGAGGCGTTCGATCATCACAACTGATTTAAAATAATTTTCTTTCATGGTCCACCCCTTAAAATAATTTTGGTTTCAATTTAAATTTATCGCTAATTGGTTAAAATTCTTTTAAGCTTTTAAAAAAAAATGAAATTATATCGATTTTTTTGTAATAAAGCTTGCCGCACAGGCAACTAAAAAATAAAAATAAATTTTTTCAGCAGTACCCGAGTGCAACTTTAGAGAAGAATATCATCCTGATGTTGATATAGTTTTTAATGCTGGTTCTTGTTGTGACCTTTACACTATAGCTATCTTTATTCTGATTAAAGAAATGACTTGAAGTTTAAATTCCAACATTCAAATAATCAAATTATTTCTTCATACACAATGGGTATAATTACCTTAATATACCTTTCCTCATTGTTTTTCAATACCATACATGAAAAAATATAGAAAAAATTTCCAGAAATTGAGGTTGAAAGTGAATAGTGACGGTGTATTTCTCTGAAATAAGACTCTCCCTGCGACTTAATGGCATAGGATGTTTTTCCTGGAATATAACTTTCTTCGTATCACAACCCTTGAAATTATATGTATAATATTCCAAGATACCTTACAAATTTATTGAATTGAAAAAATTTCCCAAAATGATTGTTGCGAAGAAGATTGAAAATTTTGATCCCTTAAGCGTGGCGACGCAAATTGCAGAAGATTCTTTATGGAATTGGGAAAGACTGAGGCCCGATGAGTTAATTATCGATATTCCGGGACATTGGGGTGAATATCGCTTCCATCTGTGCTGGCAGGCTGAATCCCATTTGTTCTATCTGGCTTGTTTCCTGGATTTAAAAGTTCCAGAGCCCCTTCCTTTAGGTATTTATGAACTTCTGACTTTAATCAACCGAAGGTTGTGGATGGGTCACTTTGATTTGGTTGATGATCAATGGATCGTTTTTCGATATTCACTGCTTTTACAAGGCAAAAAATCTAAAGAAGTAACACCTCAAATTGAGGAATTAATGGAAACAATTATTGGAGAATGTGAAACATTTTATCCCGTTTTTGGAACCTTATTAACCCATGGTACACTTCCGCAGGATGCTTTGCAGATGGGGTTAATTGATACGGTTGGAGAAGCTTGATATTTCGTTAGGAGTTTTATGAAGTTTTTATCAAGGATATACGGGCAGTATGTTGGTTCGAGCGAACGATTGAGGAAAGCGAGAATAAAATGAAACGCGCAAAGTTTCTTTTGGTAGGATGTGGTGTCATGGGAAGTGCCTTAAAACAAGGCTGGGAGCGGGATAACGCGCCCTTTGATGTCGTTGTCATTGAACCGTCAAATCCTCAATATGTACCCGATTTGGCTTCACTTCCTGAAGATTTTGTGCCCAATCTTATTATTTTTGCAGTTAAACCCCAAATTTTACCTGACCTTTTGCCTCATTACCGACGATTTTCAGGACAGGGTTGTTTATTCTTATCTATAGCAGCAGGTTTGACATTGAGCACTTATCATCGACTTTTAGGCGAAGACGAATGTATTATTCGTGCTATGCCCAATATCCCTGTAACAGTGGGACAGGGGATCTCCGTTCTTGTAGCGCAGAATCCGTTAACAAAAGAACAACGAGCTTTAGGACAATCAATCTTTGAGGCATCTGGAAAAGCGATATGGCTCGAACACGAAGCTTTGATGGACGTTGTGACGGCAGTGTCTGGGAGCGGGCCGGCCTATTTTTTTCGCCTTGTAGAATGTCTGGCAGCTGCAGGTGCTGAGTGTGGTCTCCCGCGGGAGGTGGCGTTTGCATTAGCCCGTCAAACAGCTATAGGAGTGGGGGCTATTCTTCAGGGTACGTCAGATTCAGCAACTGATTTGCGCATAAAAGTTACCAGCCCGGGAGGAACAACGGCTGCTGCATTAGGTGTATTTGACCAAGGTCATGCTTTAGAAAAGCTAACTTATACGGCTGTAAAAGCGGCCGTGCATAGAGGACAGGAATTGTCTCAATGAATGAAGAGGCTCTATGGAAGCTAGCGGAAGAAGGGGGTTTAGAAGCCTTAACAGTTGAAAGATTGGCTCAAGAAACGGGGCAGAGCCCTCTTGAACTTGCATCTCTTTATCCGGAAACGGCCTTTATGGTTTTAGTCCTCATGGAAGAAATTCATGATCAGACGATGCGTGAAATCCCCCCCTCGACATTACCCACACATGATCGGTTAACAGATATGGTCATGAGTCATTTGGATGCTTGTGCTTCTCATCGCAATGCGATTCGTCGTCTCTGGGGGGACCTGGTCGCAAAACCTCTGATGCTGCTGACGTTACGTCCTTATGTGATGAAAATGGTTGCGCGTATTTTGAAAGATTGTGGTATGGAGGAAGATAATCTTTGGGCTCCTATACAATTACGAGCTTATTTGACCCTATTTATTTATGTATTGTACGTGTGGATTTATGACGAGACGCCTGAACAAGAGCACACACTGGTTACTCTAGATCAAGGGCTCAAACAATTAGGGAGCTTGCCATGGTAAAGCCACAGGCAATGGATGTTGTCATTGTTGGGGGTGGTTTGGTTGGAGGAACGTTAGGTGTCGCCCTGGCTCAACAGGGACTTATGGTAACAGTGATAGATAGGGAGTCACCAGAGGATCTTTTAAAGCCAGATTTGGATGGGCGAACAACTGCTGTCGCTTATGGATCAAAACTTATTTTTGATCGCCTGAACATCTGGCCCAAAGTTGACCATGCGGCAGAACCTATCCTGGATATTCGTGTATTTGAAAAAGATTCTCCCTGGGCTGTTTATTATGATCATCGAGATGTTGGCCCAGATCCGATGGGTTATATAGTAGAAAATCGAACTTTGCGCCAAGGTATTTTTCAGCGTGCTCAGGAGTTGTCACATAATTTGATTTGGAGGGCGCCCGCACAGGTGCTTCAAAGTGAGCGTCACCTGGAAGCAGCTGTCATTCAGTTGGAGGACGGTGACGTTTTGAAGACCCCGTTGATTATTGGAGCGGAAGGACGCTTATCTCCCTTAAGAGATGAGGCGGGTATCAAGACATTTCGGTGGCGATATAACCAATCGGCTTTTATTGCTCACGTCCGTCATGAAAAACCGCACGAAGGCAGGGCCTGGGAGATTTTTCAAGCTCAAGGGCCGTTTGCTATCTTACCTTTACGGACATGCCCTGTGACTGGGGTGAACCGATCAGGTATTGTGTGGACAGGCTCTCCGCAGGATATTAATCGTCTATTAGACTTGGACGATGTCAAAATTTCCCTAGAGCTTCAAGAAATTTTTCCCTTTTATGGAAATTTGGAAGTTTCTGGCAAGCGGTGGTCATACCCCCTCTCGGCCATGGTTGCGAAAAATACAGTCGATCATCGTCTCGCGATTGTGGGGGATGCCGCTCATACAGTCCATCCTGTGGCAGGACAAGGAGTTAATTTAGGTTGGCGGGATGCGCAAATTTTGGCAGAAGTCCTCAAAAAAGCTAAGGATTTGGGGCTTGATATTGGATCACAGAGTATTTTATCTGACTATCAGCGTCGACGTCGACTCGATACAGCTTCGATACTCGCAATGAGTGATGGAATGGTTCGATTATTCTCCAACAAATCCAGCATACTTTCTTTTATGCGTAATACAGGTTTGGGAATCGTAAACCAAATCCCTCCCTTGAAAAGACGCCTCATCCGAAAAGCGATGGGCATTTGAGGGGGAAAATTGCAAAGTTATTTTGTTCTTAAGTCCTCCCCTTGCTCAATTTTGTGAGACTTCCTATAGTATCATTGATGAAGCTCGACTTAACCCAATTTCCTCTTATGGGGGATGCCATAACCCAAAGGCTCTTTCAAATTTTTCGGGAAGAGGGGGGAGAGGCACGGTTTGTTGGAGGATGTGTGCGTGATGCTGTTCTAGGGATTTCTGCACAAGATATTGATATAGCTATTCCCATTGGCCCTGATGATATTATTTACATCCTCACCAAAGCGAATATCAACGTGATTCCGACAGGTTATGAATACGGGACCATAACAGCTGTTTTAGAAAACCGAACATTTCAAATTACGTCTTTGCGCAAAGATTGGGAAACAAACGGCCGTCGTGCACGCGTTACGTATGGAACAAGTTGGGAAGAAGATGCAAGCCGTCGGGATTTCACTATTAATGCGCTTTACGCGGACGTCCAAGGGACTATTTACGATTACTTTCACGGTCTAGAAGATCTTAAATTTGGGATGATTCGCTTTGTTGGCGATGCCCATACACGCATTCAAGAAGATTATTTGCGCATCTTACGATACTTTCGCTTCTTAGCTTGGTATGGCCAAGGTCCTGTCAACTTAGAGGCAATACAGGCCTGTACAGCTTTACATCAGGGGCTAAAGGATTTGTCGCGAGAGCGTATCGGGTATGAATTTTTGAAGCTTTTATCGGCCCCTGATCCTTTATCAAGTCTTCGTTTGTTAAGCAAAGCGGGTATTGCCCCCCTGATTTTGCCTCACTCCATAAATCTTGATGCCTTCGAGTCTCTTTTAAATTTTGAGAAAGTCCCCCGAGTAATGTGTCGTTTAGCGGCCCTTTCTTTACCCAAAATTGACGTTATGGCTCTGGCGAAAACTTTAAGACTTTCGCGAGACCAAAAGAATTACCTTCAATATTGTCAAAATCGTTTAGAGTATTATCCCAGTTCTGAAAAGACGATCTATGCAAATCTCTATCATGATGGTGCTGAATGGTTTGAAGATTTGACTCGATTAAGCCTAACTTTGCGCGCTGTAGGTTCGACAAGATCTATTCTTGACGCAACTTTAAATGTTTCGGCATCTTGGCGGCATCCTACCTTTCCTATTCAAGGCAAAGATCTTGTGGGGATGGGTGTAAAACAAGGTCCCAAATTGGGCGACCTTTTGAAACAGTGTGAAGCCTGGTGGATTGCTCAAAATTTTCAGCCCAATCGCGATGCCTGCCTGAAATGGATTCGAGATCGACAGCAGTCCCATTAGGTTTGGTGCCCTTTCACTTCAAAGTTTCCGTTTCAATGCCATTTTTCATCTAGACAATTCAGTCAAGATTTACTATGTCTGGGAGGCCTAATGTGTAAACGTATGCCCAGATAGCTCAGTTGGTAGAGCAAGGGATTGAAAATCCCTGTGTCGCTGGTTCGATCCCGGCTCTGGGCACCATTAATCTTCTTTCTAGTTTTCAATTAACACTAAATGTAGTATTTATTATTTATGTTGTTTATTTGATTAAGAAGTGATTATATAGATTACTACAAAATAATATGGGTATTATGGAATAATGGCACTAGAACCAAGTATGGTTGTAGAATTACAGCACAAGCTGGACAAACTCAAAAAGGAAGATCGTCAGCTGGTGGACGAAATTTCTCATTTGTCCCTTGATAGCCACCAAAACGACGTTCAAGTTCACCGCTTAAAGAAGCGAAGAATACTTGTAAAAGATCAAATCCAAAAAATTGATGGCCTTCTGGTTCCCGATATTATTGCCTAAACTTCAAGAATTTTAGCCCAAGAATTCATATAAGCCACTATATCCCTTGACGTTTCCCCCTTACTTAGCTGATAGTACTCATTGAACAAATCGCTTAATTTGAGGAGGAAAGTATGTCTTTAAAAGGAAGTAAGACGGAACAAAATTTAAAAGAAGCCTTTGCTGGGGAATCACAAGCCAATCGTCGATATCTCTATTTTGCGCAAAAAGCAGATATTGAAGGTCATAATGATGTTGCCAGTGTATTCAGATCAACAGCTGAAGGTGAAACCGGGCATGCACATGGTCACTTAGAGTTTCTTGCAGCTGTTGGGGATCCGGCAACGGGCTTGCCGATTGGCGATACCTCTTTGAATTTGAAAGCTGCGATCGCGGGAGAGACACATGAATACACAGATATGTATCCAGGTATGGCTCGTACTGCCCGTGAGGAAGGGTTTGAAGAAATTGCAGATTGGTTTGAAACTTTAGGGAAAGCCGAACGTTCTCATGCCGGTCGATTCCAAAGAGCTTTGGAGACCATGAGCTAGGGTAGAGGTGCTCATTGCATGCGTCATACTATTGATTGGACTCATCCCGATTATTTAGATGCGGATAAATTAGACGAAGAAATGCGGCGGGTCTTTGACATTTGTCACGGATGCCGTCGCTGCTTTAATTTGTGTGATACCTTTCCGCGGTTATTTGATTTAATTGATGCGGCGCCCACCGGGGAATTAGATTCTGTTGCTAGTGCTGATTTTGCGCCCCCTGTTGAAGCTTGTACCTTATGTGACTTGTGTTACATGTCAAAGTGTCCCTATACGCCTCCACATGAATTTAATATCGACTTTCCCCACCTTATGCTGCGCTATCGGGCGATGGAGTTTGCTGCGGGCAAAGTACCTTTTTCGACGCAGATTTTAGCAAATACAGATTTGGCGGGTACGGTAGGTAAAACTGTAGCTCCCCTGGCGAATTGGGCGACAAAAGAAGGCAATAAAATCACACGCCCTCTCTTGGAAAAGACATTGGGAATTCATCGGGAAGCCGCTGTGCCTCAGTTTCACGCTAAAACTCTCGTTCGCCAAACCCGTGAACCCTTGTCCCTCAATAAGGCAGCTCCTGCTTATGGGCGCAAAGTCGTTATTTATGCCACCTGTTATGGGAATTATAATAACCCTAATATAGGTCTTGCGACGCGCAAAGTTTTGGCTCACAACGGCGTTGAAACCCAAGTTATTTATCCTGGTTGTTGCGCAATGCCTTTATTGGAGCAAGGTAATATTGCTGGTGTGGCTGAAGCCGCAAAGCGTGTTGCGGGCGAATTAAGACCATGGATTGATCAAGGTTACGAAGTCATTGCTCTTGTGCCATCTTGCGCTTTGATGCTGAAGTCGGAGTGGCCGTTAATTCTGCCCAATGACGAAAATGTAAATCTTTTAGGGCATTCAACGAAGGATATTACGGAATATATGGTAAGTTTGGCTAAAGGGCCAGGGTTAGTAGAAGGCATTAAGCCGCTAACAGAAGGCGTGACGGTTCATATTGCCTGTCATGCGCGGGCTCAAAATATGGGTCAAAAAGCAGCGGAATTGCTTCGCTTGATTCCGGATATTGATTTGCAAGTTATTGAAAGATGCTCCGGTCATGGAGGAGCATGGGGCTTGAAGGTCGAAAATTTTGATATTGCCTTAAAGGTTGGCAAGCCGGTAGCACAACAGGCTTTAAAGAATCAGAACCGTCTCGTTTTATCTGAATGCCCTCTGGCAGCTACACATATTCGCCAGGGCATGGAAAAATTAGATTCTAATTTTGTAAGTGAAAACGCTCATCCTATTGAGATATTTGCCCACGCTTATGGGCTATAAAGCTTTAGGTTGATTATTTTTTACCCCTCGTGTCTTTAGGCTTTGATGAATAAAAGAATAAGTTTTTAAAGATTGAAAGAAATCATGATGAAAAAATGCTTAACAGCAGAAGACATTCTTCCCATTGAAGTTTTTCGCAGAGTCCGGGAACAGATGCGTCAAGAAACAATTGCTATTAAGAAAAATCGTCGGGTTCCCTTAGGGGCGGAGGCAACACTTTTCTTTGAAAACTACGATACCCTTTGGTGGCAGGTGCAAGAAATGCTCTACATCGAAAAAGGGGGGGATGCTCAAATGGCCGATGAGCTCTTGGCTTACAACCCCCTGATGCCTCAAGGTAAAGAACTAGTGGCAACCTTTATGATTGAGATTGATGATCCCATTCGTCGTGCAGAGGTCTTGGGAAAACTTGGGGGTATTGAACATCATTTATACCTTCGGTTTGCAGGGCACACCCTGCAATCACTTCCCGAGGAGGATCCCAACCGAACAACGGAGTCAGGAAAGACATCGGCAATTCATTTTATCCATTGGGCTTTTACACAAGAACAAATCGCTGATTTTTCAAAGCCTAATCAAGATATAATCGTTGAAATGACGCACCCTGATTTCACTTTTAAGGCAATTATGTTAGAGTCTGTGCGCAACACACTTCAGAAAGATTTTGAATAACGTAATTTGGGAGAAATTAAAATTATTCCCGGTCGTGTTATTGATTCCTTTACCTTTCAGGCGTAAAGTTGAAAGTAGGAATGTGGGTAATCGTTCGTTATTGCCCCTAATTTGCTTTTCTCGCTACTTTTAAAATTAAGGGAAGAAAGAATGATCATGGTGGCACCTAAAACTCAAACATTTGCTCAGTTGAGTTATCAAGGAAAAACCGTAGATCTTCCGGTTTATGTTGGAACTGATGGACCTGGAGTTCTCGATCTTCAGGATCTCTTTGCAACCTCGGGCCTCTTTACCTTCGATCCTGGCTTTGTGTCTACAGCCAGTTGCCGCTCAGAAATCACTTTTATCGATGGTGACAAGGGAATATTGCTTTATCGGGGGTATCCCATAAAACAATTGGCTGAGAAAAGTGACTTTATGGAAGTTTCGTATTTGCTTCTTTATGGTGAACTTCCGACAGCTACCCAAAAAATTGAATTTGTTCAATCTATTAACAAGCATACCCTCGTACACGAACAGGTGAGTGCTTTTTATCGCGGATTTCGTCGCGATGCGCATCCTATGGCGATTATGGTGGGTGTTGTGGGGGCGCTGTCATCATTTTATCATGACAGTTTAGATATTCAAGATCCTAATCAACGTCAAATTGCCGCTTTACGTCTAATTGCGAAGATGCCTACGCTCGCTGGTATGGCTTATAAATATTCTATTGGTCAGCCTTTTGTGTACCCGCAAAATCATTTAAGCTATTCTGAAAATATGCTCAATATGTTGTTTTCAACCCCTTCGGAGCCTTATCAGATTAATCCTCTCTGGGCTCGGGCTATTGATCGCATTCTCATTCTCCATGCTGATCATGAACAAAATGCTTCGACGTCAACCGTACGCTTAGCTGGTTCGAGTGGTGCCAATCCCTTTGCTTGCATTGCAGCGGGAATTGCAGCCTTGTGGGGCCCCGCACACGGGGGTGCCAATGAGGCGGTTCTGCGAATGCTGGAAGAAATTGGTCATGTAGATCGAATTCCTGAATTTATCAAGCGGGCTAAAGATAAGTCTGATCCCTTCCGGTTAATGGGATTTGGACATCGTGTTTACAAGAGTTATGATCCCCGCGCTCATGTTCTGCGTCAAACGTGTCATGAGATTATGGGTGAGATTGGTATAAAAAATAATCCGACTCTCCAGCTAGCTATGGAGTTGGAGCGTATAGCACTTGCAGATGAATATTTCATTGAGAAAAAACTTTATCCCAATGTTGATTTTTATTCAGGCATTATTTTTAAAGCAATGGGCATTCCCACTTCCATGTTTACGGTTCTCTTTGCAATTGCCCGTACAGTCGGTTGGATATCCCAATGGAAAGAAATGATTGCGGATCCCATGCAAAAAATTGGGCGCCCCCGTCAGCTGTATATAGGGAAAGGGTATCGGGAATATATACCTATGGAAAAACGTCTAGAGGAGAAAAGTAAATGATTGAAACAAGTAGGAATAGAATTCGCAATGCAGCCGCTAGACGTCCTGGTGATATGCCTGACCCAACAAAAGGAATGATTTATCAAATTATCCAAGCTTCTGCTAATGATAATTTGATGCCGGCAATGAAATGGTTTACTTGGCTCATCTCATGGACCATTGTTGTGGGTGCAGTCCTAGCTTATGCAATATTTTAGAAATTATTTAGCTGTTGTCTATTCCGGCCGGTGCATGCCGACCGGGATATAATTTATGAGAACGTCTATCCAATAATACGATAATTGGCAGGAAGGCCAGTGTCTGCATTGTAAGTCGAGCAGTTTGGCCGATTTTTCTTACCAATACCGAGACCCTCGCGTAGATCTTGCCTTTCTTTTAAAAGTATTTCGTGTGGCCCAGAATAAATAGTTTGTCGGGGAGGAATTGCTGCACAAATGACACGTGTTGTCGGGGTGGCTTCATAGATTGAATAAGCGTGCCGCATTTGAATCTTGCCTAGTTTGCGAGCTTGATGTTCCTTTCCATGTTCACGACAAAAGTCGAATAAAAAGGTCGGTGCTGTAATTTCTGCCACAGTGACAGGATAAAGAATTTCTTTAAATACTTTACTCTGCTCATTTTCAACTAAAAATATAGCAACTTCTGCCGGCGTGTTTAGAGGTTTGCTCACTAATTCTTCAGCTGTAATAGGTTTCCTATCAAAATAGAACATAACTACGCCCTCATATAAAAGAGAGGATTTATTTAAGACTGTACCGTCTGGCCGCTCAAAAATTTCTACGTTGCAGACAGAGACTTTATCACCAGGAAAAAGATCCGTATTACTAACTCTGGTGTTTCCCTTAAATTTCTTCTCCTCTTGCTTTTCTATGAGTTGATATTTAACAGGTTCTTCCTTCGTATATATCCTTGGGTATTCGACTTTCTCGCCATTACATATAAGATAAGGAGTGCCAAATCTATAAGCTCGTGCGAGTTGGTCATTATTTTCCCACCCTTTTTCGGCAAATAGGGCTGGTACATTGCGCGCTTGACTGGGTGTTCCTGTATTAGATGTTATATCGATATCAACAAAAAGAGCGGGTTTATGATCAGGCCCATGATTTTCATAGGCATTCGCAATTGAGTAAATGGCACCTTTTTGATTTAAAAGTTTTTCTTCCCTTTGTTCAGTTCCAAAAACAGACCCCATGACCAAAAACATAGAGAAAAGTTTATATAAGAATTGTTTCATCGGTAATTCCTTTAATTTACGGGGGTTGAAAATCTGCAATTCAAATTTCAGGGTATAAAATATTTATAAGCAAGGTAATAATACGCAAATTTATTAAAAAAAGCAAGCATGTCAGCAATTTTTAGTTTTAATAATTTGAAAAAAATTTATTTAGATATATTTGAATTTAAGAGAGTTCTTCTTTATCTTTCCTAATATTTTGTCGTCCCTGTTTTACCTGGCTACGACGGGCTTTGGCGGCAAGGCGTGTTTCTTTAGATGTTCGCGTTGGTTTGCTGGGAATGCGCTTTACGAGAGGAATGGTGGCGCGGTAGATCAATTCGGCTAAGCGATTTCGGGCATCTTGGCGATTTTGGTCCTGGGTGCGGTAGCGCCTCGCGGTAATAATCAGCACACCTTCCTTTGTAAGACGGCTGCGCACCATGACTAAAAGACGGGCGCGAACATTTTCGGGCAATGAAGGAGAGTGAAGGATATCAAAGCGAATTTGCACAGCAGTCGAAACTTTATTGACGTTTTGTCCGCCGGGTCCACTGGCTCGGATAAACGATTCGCTGATTTCTTTTTCATCAATAAAAAGTGATGGTGTGATTTGCATCTATTTTATGCCTCTGGTTCTTCTTCGAATTCAAGTCTATGATAAATTCATTAACAGAATTATTCCAACCCTTTGAAAGTGGTTAGCATGGGAAATACATCTCTTTTTTGGATTATTTTTAATGTGTTGGTATTGGCAATGCTCTGGATTGATTTAAAAGTATTTCATAAAGATGCTCATGTTGTCGCCCCCCGGGAAGCTTTGAAATGGTCGTTTATATGGATTGCTCTTTCCTTGGCTTTTGGAATAGGCCTTTCCTTTGTTATGGGACACGACAAAGGATTAGAATTTTTCAGTGGTTATCTTGTTGAAAAATCCTTAAGTATCGACAACATTTTCATCTTCTCTGTTGTTTTTCGAACTCTTTCTATTCCTTTGAAATATCAGCATCGTGTTTTATTTTGGGGTATTTTTGGGGCCCTTATTTTGCGGGGGCTTATGATATATTTTGGGATTACGCTCATATCCTATTTCCATCAAATTCTTTATCCCTTAGGCGCCTTTTTATTATACTCAGGTCTCAAAATATTTTGGTTAACTGAAAAGCGCTTCGAGGTTGAAACTCACCCTATTATTATTTTTTTACAGCGTTATATTTCCTTAACCCCAAAAATAGAGGGTCAACAGCTATGGGTTCGATCAAAGGATCACCCTAAGCGATGGCAGGCCACGCCTTTGTTTGTAGCATTAGCGCTTATTGAAGGTTCCGACCTTCTCTTCGCGATTGATTCGGTCCCTGCCATATTTGCGATTACCCTAGATCCCTTTATTGTGTACACATCGAATGTTTTTGCAATTCTTGGGTTGCGCTCTCTTTATTTTCTATTGGCGGATGCTGTAGAAAGATTTTATTATTTAAAGTCAGGTGTTGCACTTATCCTTTGTTTTGTTGGAATAAAAATGCTGATGATGGATATATATAAAATTCCAACGGAAGCTTCTCTACTTATCATATTGTTGATTTTGGGAGGTAGTATTGCTCTCTCAGGGTATCGGAGTCGAAATTGCCACAAATAGGATCTCTTTTTGTTATATTGGGGACGCTCATATGGTGTGGTGCATTTAGCTATTTAAGTGCCCATGCGACAAGCAAGCTCGAGTGGTTTAGCCTTGTTATGATTGGCATCGTATCTGTGGCGACAATGGCATACTGGGTATATGGTAACCGACAACAAAATATTTATAAACAAAAGTTAAAACTCATTCATGCGGGCATTTCAACGCTGACACCGGCCATTGAAGCAGCCATTTTCGATGACTCTGGTAAATCAATTTGGACGACGCATCCCAATACCTATCCCAATCAAGAGGAGTTTTTGCGAAAAATATTAACGCGCATCGCCCCAACGCCAGAAGCGGCGCAGTTGAAAACGATGATAGAAGATCGTTTGCGGGGTGAGATTTTGGTAAGTGGGGGTGGAAATGGTTTGGGGCAGGATCAAAAGTGGTGGTTAATGGCAACGGCTCCCTTAGAAATAGGGGGATACTTTGGACGCAAAGGCCTCATGGCAGCATTGCGAGATATCACACCTCATTTTTCGAGCCATAATCAGCTTAAGCATAACTATGGGGCCCTTGAGTCTTTTGTTGATAAAGCACCAATCGCTATCGTTTATACAGACGCAAATGGACTCATTATGGGGACGAATAATACTTTTTGTCGTTGGATCGGCTTGCCTCGTGAGGGGTTGCTAGGAACTGCGCTTGAGACCTTTTTAGGGGATGAGTGGGCCCAAGGAAAATCTCTAATTTCTGTGCGAAGTCCCCATTCCGTTCCCTTTAAAATGTTGGCGTTAACATCTCTAAAGTCTCAGCCCCTGCTTTTTTGTCGGCCAGACAGTCTTCTGACGACGGGTGCCGGAGCTGGCGTTTTTAAACAGGCTTTTTCCGAAGCACCTATTCCAGCTGTTATTATTGGGGGGGAGGGGCAAATTATCGATTATAACCCTGCCTTTACACTGATGGTTGGGGAGGTTAAGCCACGTCAAGACTTCTTTGAAATGATTCATCCTGCTGTTCGATCAGAAACAACAACTAAACTGCGCCGGGCATTTGAGCGCACAACGCCTCCATCTCCTTTCGAAATAAGGTTTGATGAGGGGAAAATTCACACTACAACTTATGTCTCACATTTGCCTCAAGAAGATGAAGCCTCTGTTTTGATGCTCCAATTCCTGGATATCTCGGAACAAAAACGGTTAGAACGGCAATTTATTCAGTCGCAAAAAATGCAAGCTGTGGGGCAACTGGCTGGCGGAATTGCCCACGACTTCAATAATTTATTAACAGCGATGATTGGCTATTGTGACCTCTTGCTTCAACGATATTTGCCTAATGATCCTGCTTATACCGATGTGATGCAAATTAAACAAAATGCGAATCGAGCGGCCAACTTGGTGCGTCAATTGCTCGCATTCTCACGACAACAGACTTTACAACCTAAGGTTGTTCATATTACAGATAACCTAGCAGATCTTTCAACGCTCTTGCGACGATTAATTGGGGCAGGAATAGAACTGAAAATGATTCATGGTCGTGATTTGTGGCCCGTAAAGGTCGACGTCAGCCAACTGGAACAAGTCATTATTAATCTGGTGGTTAACGCCCGCGATGCTATTACCCGGGGGGGAGCTCTTACTATTCGGACCAGTAATTTTCAATGTTTGAAGCAACAGCGCATGGGGCATGACTTGGTAGCAAAAGGTGATTATGTGATGATAGAGGTGATAGATACTGGTCACGGTATCCCTCCAGAACACTTAGAGCATATCTTTGAACCTTTCTTTTCTACGAAAGAAGTCGGTGAAGGGACGGGTCTTGGTTTGTCCACGGTTTATGGTATCGTGAAACAAACGGGTGGATTTGTCTTAGTCGACAGTGTTGTAAATGAAGGTACGAGCTTCAAAATTTTATTGCCCCGACATGCGGGTGGTGAAGAAGAGGTTCATATTCCTCATGTTGAATCTCCTTCAGGAGATTTGACGGGAGCCGGAACAATATTGCTTGTGGAAGATGAAGATGCTGTCCGTATGTTTAGTGCCCGGGCTTTACGTGAAAAAGGATACCGGGTGATTGAAGCGGATAGCGGGGAGTCTGCTCTTGAGATTTTAAGCCAGGGCGAATGCTTTGATTTGTTGGTTACGGATGTTGTGATGCCCAAAATGGATGGGCCAACGTTAAGTAAAAGGATTCGAGATCTTTATCCAGATACGAAAACAATTTTTATTTCTGGCTATACGGAGGATACATTCCGAAAAAATTTAGATCATAATGCAAAAATTCATTTTTTGCCGAAACCATTTACACTAAAAGACCTAGCATCTAAAGTTAAAGAAGTGCTAACACTAAGTCAGGAACTATAGCTCTTCAGTTTAAAATACACAGATGGCTTTAAGGGGCGCTTTTAGCGTATAATTCATATCAAAGTACTGCTTAGCTTTCGCTGCTGATTTTGTTAGGTATGGCTGTGTAATTTGAAGAGAAAATACAAAAAAACAATTTAATATTTAAAGGGAGAATGTCCAATGTCTAATGATTTATCTCGCGGTGATAAAACCAAAGCTTTAGATGCAGCTCTGTCACAAATTGAGCGCGCTTTTGGTAAAGGATCGGTTATGCGATTGGGTCAACGAGACAGTGCTGTCGATGTTGAAGTCATTTCTTCAGGTTCATTAGGTCTTGATATTGCTTTGGGCATTGGCGGGTTACCAAAAGGTCGGATTATTGAGGTTTATGGCCCTGAATCTTCAGGAAAAACAACCTTAACTCTCCATGTTGTTGCCGAAGCACAAAAAATTGGTGGGACTTGCGCATTTATTGATGCAGAGCATGCTCTTGACCCTGGGTATGCAAAGAAATTAGGTGTTAATTTAGATGAACTCTTAATCTCTCAACCTGATACTGGTGAGCAAGCCTTGGAAATCGCGGATACGTTGGTGCGCAGTGGCGCAATCGACGTTTTGGTTATAGACAGTGTGGCGGCGCTTGTTCCGAAAGCTGAACTTGAAGGAGATATGGGAGATTCCCACATGGGGTTGCAAGCGCGTCTCATGAGTCAGGCCTTGCGTAAATTGGCAGGATCAATCTCTAAGACAGGCTGTATGGTCATATTCATTAACCAGATTCGTCAAAAAATTGGTATTGTTTTCGGCAATCCGGAAACAACAACAGGTGGAAATGCCTTAAAGTTCTATGCTTCCGTTCGTCTCGATATTCGTCGAGTTGGGGCGATTAAAGATAAGGACCTGGTTACGGGCAATCAAACGCGCGTTAAGGTTGTAAAAAATAAGATGGCGCCTCCTTTTAAGGTTGTTGATTTTGACATTATGTATGGAGAGGGCATTTCAAAGACAGGTGAGCTCATAGACCTTGGCGTTCAAGCCGGTGTTATTGACAAGTCAGGCTCTTGGTATTCTTACGGAAGTCAACGTATCGGTCAAGGTCGAGAGGCCACACGTGCATTTTTGAAAGAGAATCCGGAGATGTTTGCAGAAATTGAAAAAGCTGTTCGGGATAATACGGGCGTTGTTGCTGAAGCAATGATTGCAGGACCGGAAGCTATGATGGAAGATGCGGCGTAGGTAGATTGTGCGAAGCCTTACAGATATCCGATCCACATTTACGCAATTCTTTAAGACGCAAGGCCATGAGCATGTGTTATCGTCCCCGCTTATTCCGCGTAATGATCCGACACTCTTATTTACAACGGCGGGGATGGTTCAATTCAAGGATGTCTTCACCGGTGCAGAGAAACGAGCATATAGTCGGGCCACTACTGTTCAAAAGTGTATGCGGGCAGGTGGTAAGCATAATGACCTTGAAAATGTAGGGTATACAGCACGACACCATACATTTTTTGAAATGCTGGGCAATTTCTCTTTTGGGGATTATTTTAAGGAAGAGGCAATTTCTTTTGCCTGGGATTTGGTTTCGAATCACTTTAATTTACCCAAAGAGCGTCTCTTGGTTACGGTTTATGCTGAAGATGAGGAAGCCGCAAAATTATGGAAGAAAATTGCCGGTTTTTCTGATGATCGGATTATTCGCATCGCAACTTCTGATAATTTTTGGTCAGCGGGAGATACAGGGCCGTGTGGTCCTTGTACGGAAATTTTCTATGATCATGGGGATAAGATTTTTGGCGGTCCTCCGGGCAGTGCTGATCAAGATGGTGACAGATTTACCGAAATTTGGAACCTGGTTTTTATGCAATATGAACAATTGGCCGATGGTCGTCGTGTCAACCTTCCAAAACCTTCCGTAGATACAGGTATGGGGCTAGAGCGTATAGCTGCGGCTTTACAAGGTGTGCACAATAATTATGATATTGATCTTTTTCAAACCCTCATTCAGGCTTCTATGGACTTAACAGGCGTAAAGGATGTGGCCCATCGACAATCTCACAACGTCATTGCCGATCATTTGCGGGCAAGTTCTTTCTTGTTGGCGGAAGGAGTTCTGCCTAGTAATGAGGGGCGGGGGTATGTCTTGCGCCGAATCATGCGTCGCGCCATGCGTCATGCTCATCTTTTAGGGGCTAAAGATCCTTTAATGTGGCGCTTAGTGCCCACATTAATTAATTTGATGGGGGCCGCCTATCCCGAATTGATCCGTGGGGAATCCTTAATTGTTGAGAATCTCCGGTTAGAAGAAGAAAAGTTTCGTCAAACATTGGAGCGGGGTTTACGCTTACTAAATGAAGCTACAGCTTCTTTGGCTCCTAGCGATCCCTTGCCCGGCGAAGTTGCTTTTAAACTCTATGATACCTTTGGTTTCCCCTTGGATTTGACACAAGATGTTCTAAAAGGCTCCGAGCGCACCGTTGACATGCTAACATTCGAATCAGCGATGGCAGCGCAAAAGGCAGCAGCTCGTGCCGCATGGGCCGGGTCAGGAGAATCAAAGAATGAGCAAATATGGTATGATTTACATGAAGAATTTGGCGCAACAGAATTCTTAGGCTACGAAACTTTGGAAGCGGAAGGTATTGTTCAAGCTATTTTAAAAGATGGCCAACGACGGGACCAAGCCACTTCGGGTCAAGAGGTCTTGTTGGTTGCTAACCAAACTCCATTTTATGCAGAATCCGGCGGTCAAATGGGAGATCAGGGACACCTATTAACGGTATCCGGCGCTGAAATCAATATTTTGAATACCCTCAAGCAAGGGGCGAGTTTACATGTTCATGTTTGTCAGGTGATTAAAGGGACTCTAACCAAAGGGGATGTTGTTAAACTGACGGTTGATGGAAATCGACGTGCTCTCTTAAGGGCCAATCACTCAGCCACCCATCTGTTGCATGCGGCTTTGCGACAACTCTTAGGAACACATGTTACCCAAAAAGGTTCATTGGTGGCTCCGGACCGTCTGCGGTTCGACTTCACCCATACACGTCCTATGAGCCGTGAAGAAATTCTGACCGTCGAGAAGTTAGTCAATCATCATATTATTTCGAACCATGAGGTGCAAACACACCTCATGGATGCCGAGAAAGCCATTAGCCAGGGAGCAATGGCATTATTTGGGGAAAGATATGGAGATGAGGTTCGGGTGTTGAGCATGGGAATGGTGCCGGAGGATGAGGCGCCATTTTCAATAGAACTTTGTGGCGGTACGCACGTCAATCGTACAGGAGACATTGGTCTTTTTAAAATCATTAACGAATCAGGCATTTCTGCCGGTATTCGACGCATCGAAGCTTTCACTGGGCTCGTAGCATTAGACTATGTGACGACTGCAGAGTCGACATTGGCTGAAGTGAGTGCATTGGTCAAGTCAACGGCCCTGGAACTTCCGGGGCGTATTGATGCCTTAATAACAGAAAAAAAATCTCTCGAGCGACAAGTCGCCGAACTCCAACGAAAGTCAATGAACCAAGAAGCGGTAGGGAGAAAAATTGGCGATATTGATCTTTATGAGCTTCATGTAAAAGATGTGTCAGCCAATGATTTAAAACCGCTCATGGATAATATAAAACAAAAAATTGGCAGTGGAGTTGTTGTTTTAACAAGCGTTAGCGAAGCCAAGGTATCCTTACTTATTGGTGTGACCCCTGATTTGACCAGCCGCATCAGCGCTATAGACCTTGTGCGTGCGGGGGCTAAAGCTATCGGAGGCAGTGGCGGTGGCGGGCGTCCGGATCTTGCACAAGCCGGGGGGACCAATACAGACATCACGGCTGCCGTGGTTGCTATCGAGACCTTTATTTTGAGTCAGTAATTTTCCGCTTTAATTGTTTTCCATTTATCACATTTCCAAGAAATGTTTATTCCACTTTTTTCTGGTTAAGGCTTCAGAGCCTTAACCTTTATCTCTTCAATTTATTAGCTTTTACAAAGTAAAAAACGTTTGCGTTAAGTGTTTATTAATAATTATTAATAATTTATGAATGTGATTCTTAAGTCACACATAAGTATTTTGTAAAAAATAAGAACATCAATAAAATTGATTGTGCCATATTTAATATGTAATTCTATTGTTGTGTAAAAGTAAAATATGATTAATTGTTTAGTAATAAATTGTTAATATTTAACGTAAAGGAGTTAGGATATGAAAAAGTTAACTTTAGCTCTCGTAGCAAGCGCATTGAGCATAGGTGCTGCAAGCGCCCACATTAAAACAGGCTTTTATTTAGGTGCTGCCGTTGGTTATGGCGCAACAACAGCCAAAGGAACAGCAACAGGAAATAATTCTTTCACAGGAAATATTGCTCATGGCGATACTGCTGCTAATATTGGTATCCACACGGGTTATGGTTGGGTTCAAAATTGCACATATTTTGGTGGTGAAATTGCTTACACTTTTGAAAATACAAAGATAAACAATAATCCTAGTACTTTGCAACAAACTTTCAAGCGTAATGGCTACTTCGGTGCAGCGCTTCGCGCTGGTTACTTGTTTACACCAGCTACAATGGCGTACATTCGACTTGGTGGTAACTGGGGTAAGTGGAAACTTAATGACAATGTAGGCGTGGCTGGTGTTCCTGCAGGCGCTGGTTCTAAAAATCGCTTATCATTTGCACCCGGTTTTGGTTTGGAAACAGCAGTGCACAAGAATGTATATTTACGTGGTGAATATACATATGAATTCGGTCCAAGTGTGACTGCAAAAAACAATGGTGCGGGTGCAGCTGCACGTACGGTTACTTTCAACCGCGTACGCAGCCAATCTGCGAAACTTGGTTTGTCCTACAAGTTCTAAGAATTTATTTCTTAGCTATTAACTGTAAGAAGGTCTCGCGCTTAATGGTGCGAGGCCTTCTTATTATTCCCCCCTATATGTGCCAATGTGTCGCAATCAACACACTTCTCAACATTTATGATTGCCCTCTCATAATTCATCTTTATTCTCTGTTAAGAAACTGTAAACTAATCTTAGGAAGATAATAAAATTTGGTTAAAATTTTGCAAAACTAAATTTAAATGTTGGGGGAATTTATCATGAATAAGTGGGTTGCCGTTCTTGTCACCACCACAATCTGTATGGGTGCCACCAATGCAAATATAACAACGGGTTCTTATTTTGGCATGTCCGCAGGCTATGGGGCCGGTTCTGCGAGATTATCAACAACAAAAGCTAATGCTGCTGGTGTATTTACAGGAGGAGCTGCTGGGGCAAGAGATGTTGGGACGACGGCTGTTAACATTGGTGCGCACTTAGGGTATGGCTGGGTTGCAAATTGTTTCTATTTTGGGGGAGAATTTGCCTACACATATGATAATCCTAAAATTAGCGATAATATAGACTTCTTTGGCACGTCAGGGCAAATGATGCTGAAGCGAACGGGATATGTACAAGCGGCATTTCGCGGAGGATACATGTTTGTTTCAAACTCACACTTCTATATTCGACTCGGGGGTAACTTCAGCAAATGGAGTATCACTGATTCTTTAAATGGTCAGTTTAACACAGCGCGATCTGGAAAAAGTAGCAAGACGCGTCTTTCTTTTTCCCCTGGTTTTGGGTTGGAAGCCGCGGTTCATCCAAATGTTTACGTACGTGTTGAATATGTTTATGAATTTGGGCCCAGTATTCGGGCGACCAACAATTCCGTTTCTAACGCTTACACCAATGCCGGTGTCTTACGAACTCAATCAGGAAAAATGGGATTATCTTATAAGTTCTAAACAGTTGGCTTTAAGCCTATGCATTAAAGAGCCCTCATACTAGTGAGGGTTTTTTATTATTCAAGAGGGTCCAAAACAAAGGATTAATACAGCATTAAAATCATAAATCCATATTTATAAAGGAAATGGAGATGTGGCGTACAAGACACACATAAAGTTTTTATGAAATGAAATGGTTAACATTATATTGTTAGGGATCTCTCTTGTAGGGTAGAAAAAGGGTGTGTGAAAAAAAAGATAGTCAGATTTAGTTCTGACACAATCTATACAAATAATAACTTAAAGTCTGAAGGAGACGTAAATTATGAAAAAGTTAGCTTTAGCTCTCGTAGCAAGCACAGTTGCAATCAGTGCAGCAAGTGCAAATATTAACACAGGTTTCTATCTTGGTGCAGCCGTTGGTTACGGCGCAACAACAGCAAAAGGTGCTATCCAAGGCGCATCCGGTACTTTCGCTCATGGTGATACAGCAGCAAATGTTGGTATTCATGCTGGTTACGGTTGGGTTCAAAATTGCACATACTTTGGTGGTGAAATTGCTTACACTTTTGAAAATACAAAGATAAACAATACACCTTTTGGTTTGCAACAAACATTCAAGCGTAATGGTTACTTCGGTGCAGCACTTCGCGCTGGTTACTTGTTTACACCAACAACAATGGCATACATTCGCCTTGGTGGTAACTGGGGCAAGTGGAAATTGGATGATAAAGCACCTGGTTTTGCTGCAGGAGCCGGTTCAAAGAATCGCTTCTCTTTCACACCAGGTTTTGGTATTGAAACAGCCGTTCAAAAGAACGTTTTCTTGCGCGCTGAATACACATATGAATTCGGTCCAAGTGTAACTGCAAACAACAATGGCGCTGCTGCTTTGGCACGCTCTGTTACTTTCAGCCGCGTTCGTAGCCAATCCGCGAAAGTTGGTTTGTCCTACAAGTTCTAAGAATTTAATTCTTAAGACTGTAAAACAAGAAAACCCTGCACTTTATCGTGCAGGGTTTTTTTCATACTTGGTATGATCTTGTGTTGTATTCAACTCAAATATAAATTTAACGCCCGCCCTCTCATATTTTCTATTTATTTTTCGTTAAGAAGCTGTAAACTATTCTTAGATTAATAGTAAAATTTGTCTAAAATTTTTTTTGCCAGTTTAAAATGAGGAGGAACTTCCGTGAAAAAGCTAATTTCATCGCTTATCATTAGTACAGTTGTTTTAATCGCTAGTGCAAGTGCGACCCAACTGCAAACAACCAAGGGGGGGCCTTATGTTGGGGTAACTGTTGGTTGTGGTACGACAAAAGCAAGAGTAACTGCTCAACCATCTCCATTTATAAATGGGTTGAGCAATACCAGTACTGGTCTAAGTAACACAGCAGCTAATTTTGGCTTGCTAACCGGTTATGGTTGGATTGAAAATCAGTTATATTGGGGTGGAGAAGTGGGTTATTCTATTGATAACACACATATTAATAATACGTTTACTACAATGAATATTACTCAAAGTCTCAGAAGAAGTGGTTATTTTCATGCATCTTTTCTTATGGGATATTTGTATACGCCAATGACTATGGTTTACGCTCGCCTCGGCATGATTAAAAGTAATTGGAAAGCCGTTGATAACCAATATACATATGGTCCAATGCTGAATGGTTCAACGAATAGAGCATCTTTAGCCCCCGGGTTAGGTTTTGAGTTAAATTTTAAGGAGGGTTTTTCCGCACGCCTTGAATATATACAAAATTTCATTCCCAGCGTGTCAGCAACAAATCCAAATGACCCCACACAGGTGGTGAAATTTGATCGCATCATTAATCAGTCACTAATGTTCGGTTTGACTCGTAAATTGTAAAAAATAATTATTAGATTAATGAGGCAAATTATTCACTGCCAGGATAGTTTTTCTAATATTCAGGGATAGGGCAAAGGTTACAATAATTATAGAAATTAATTTTAGCGTTCCTGGTAAAAATACTTATTTTTATAAAGAAAAAGTACAATTGGTTGGGAAATAGATTAAAATTTATTATAATTTTTTTATTTTTAGGGAGATTTATCGTGAAAAACATTATCGCGTCTTTTGTTACAAGTGTTGTGATTTTATCTGTCTGTGAAGCCAACACACCGGCAATTAATCCGTCTTATAATCCAACTGCCAAAACTTCCGCAATTCCCTATTCAACAGCCAGTTTTAAAGGGGCGTATGTCGGTTTGTCCCTAGGTGCCAATATGACAAATGCTGATTTACTATATCCTAACCCGGCACCTGGAGGGGAGATAATGGCAGGGGAAGTTACCTCTAATTTTGGTCTTCAGGCAGGGTATGGTTGGGTAAGTCATCAAGTATATTGGGGTGGAGAAGTAGGTCATACTTTTGAAAACATAAAACTCAATAATGACCAATTTAGTGTTTCAGGGGGGGCTCAAACTCTCACTCGAAATGGAACGACTACCATAGGCGTGCGTATTGGTTCTTTTCCTGTGCCAGGAACATTGATATATGGGGGTGTGAATGCCATTTATGGCAAGTGGAAAGCATTAGATAACGGTTTTAGTCAAAATGGCGTGACTCTCACAGGGACTTCGAAAAGTATTTCTTGGGCTCCTTTATTGGGTGTTGAAATTGGGGTCGGAAGTAACGTTCGTGTGCGTGCGCAATATGCCTACGAATTTGGACCTGATATAAAGGCTACATCCGCAAGCAGTAATTTCGTGACAGAATATAATAACATTCGAAATCAAACTTTCACCTTAGGTCTAAACTTTAAGTTTCCCCCTTTGCCAAGTTAAATATAAGGAAATCGTTACCTAACAAAATGTCGACAGTTTTGAAAAAATCTGTCGACAAAAAACTTGTGAAAGTTGAAGCGAATGAGAAGGATTTGAATTCATTTTTATCAAGAAGATATTAAATTTGTATAAAAACGGCTTTTCTGGTTCTTAATCCTTATGTGCTATTGTGTCGCAATCAACACACTTATTAACTTTCACTTAAATCTCCGTCTCAATTCATATTCATTCTTAGCCCAAAATTTGTAAACTAAGTAAGAAAAGTAAAATTTAATTAAAATTTTGTATAAGCAATTTTTTCAGTTTAGGGAGATTTTATCATGAAAAAACTAACGTTAGCACTTGTTGCAAGCACATTAATTCTTACCAATGCAAATGCTCATATTTCAACGGGTTTCTACCTGGGTGCGCATGCGGGTTATGACACGACAACGGCGACAAATACATCACAACAGTTTGGTGTAACCAACAGTGGAGATATTCAAGTTGGAAGTTCCAATGGGATTATCGGCATTCATGGAGGCTATGGTTGGGTACAAAGTTGTTTATATGTTGGCGGCGATTTCGGATATACTTTTGGCCGTACAAAACTGCGGGATAGCATGGCAAATCCAGGAACTCCTGGTGAAGCCACCTTAAAGCGTGATGGTTATTTTAGAGCGGCCTTTCGCGCAGGTTATCTATTTACGCCCAATACCCTTCTATATATTACTTTGGGTACGAACTTAAGTAAGTGGAATTATAATGATACTCTCAACAATGGTTTTAACCAAACAATTCCCGGTACAGCCTCAAAGAATAAATTTACATTTGCACCAGGTGTTGGCTTAGAAACGGTTATTCATAGAAATGTTTACTTACGCTTTGACTATTTTTATGAATTTGGCACAAGTTTAAGAGCCGTTAATTCAAGAAATGGTAATGCATACAGTCAATTAAGCACAATTCGAAGTCAATCGCTTAGAATGGGAATTTCCTATAAGTTTTAATGTCTTCAGTCTTAAAATTATGAAAAAAGCCTTGCACGTAATTGCAGGGCTTTTTTATTGAAAATATCACGATAGGATTAATAGATTGCAAAATTCTGTTGATTGCATCACAATCCACGCATCATTAAGCAAGGATAAAAAATGGTGAAATTTCTTCGCTCAGTCTTATTTGATGCGGCATTTTATATAACTTCATTTATCATTATGTTCATATTTTTACCCCTGATGATTTTACCGCAAAGGGCAATTTTTTGGGCTGGTCGCATTTGGGCAGGCGTTACTATGAGTTTACTTCGGATGATTGTTGGATTATCCTATCGTGTTGAGGGAATTGAAAATTTGCCGCTGGGAGGCTGCATCGTCGCGTGTAAGCATGAATCAGCTTGGGAAACTCTCATTTTTCATATTTTGTTGAATCGACCTGGATATGCATTGAAGCGTGAATTGATGTGGATTCCTCTCATCAACCTCTATTTTTGGCGAATGGGAATGGTTGTCATTGATCGAGGAGCAGGCGCAAAAGCTTTGAAAAGTCTTATATATGGTGCCCGGCGTGTTATAGATCAAGGTCGGCCTCTTGTGATATATCCGGAAGGAACACGCAGTGCTCCTGGAGTGCCTGGAAATTACCAAGCTGGTGTTGGTGTTTTATACAAAGATCTTAACGTTCCGGTTGTGCCGGTTGCCCTTAATTCAGGTTCTTTCTGGGGACGGCGTAGTCCTATCAAGCTTCCCGGCCAAATTGTAATTCAATTTCTTCCTCCAATTCATCCTGGCCTTCCCCGTGCTGAATTTATGGAAACATTAGAAAATTGTATCGAGAAAAATAGTCGTAAACTCTATGCCTTGGCGAATGCAACAGGAGGTAAAAATGGCTGATAACAAACAGAATATTCCCAGCCGATGGGGCAGTCGAGCCATTCAATTTGCATTAAGCATCCTTATTTTAGCAATGGCTGTCGATTATGGTAAACATCTTGTTTTAAAAAGCATTTTGCAAAACCAAATTATTTTATCAGAAGGGACAGTTGCCGTTGACTCTATGGCTGTTTCTCCCTGGCCTTTGTTGGATAATAAGCTTGTGCTAAAAAATATTCGTGTCACCTTTTCAGGAGAAGTTATCGACGTTGAAACGATAACCGTTCGTCAAAGTTGGACGGATTGGAAACTAGCCCACATCCAGGCTAGAGACGTGAGATCGTCGGATGTTGTAGTCGTTGAAAATGCGCAAGGAATTTTGGATACCGCGCACATAAAGTCACAAGTAAAAATTTCCGACGTCATGTTGAAAGATATTAAGGTTAAGCTTCCCCTTCTTTCCTTCTCGGGCCCTATAGCTTTGTTTGACTTTATCTATGATATGACGACCCATCACCTAACTTTGAAAACAGACGTGCCGCAAATGGTTTTCCCAAGTGGAGCAACATTTGGTCTTAAAGGTGAAGGGGCGATTGAGACAAAAGACCCTATTCACGGCAATATGGATGTTAAAATTAAAAATATTGATAAAATGATGAAAGAACTTGTTGATGTTGGTGTGATTAATGCCTCTCAAGCCGGACTTGTGGTGTCGGGAAGCAAGTTCTTAAGTAATATTGGTCTTCATGATATTACTTTACCGCTCATTATTAAGGATAATATAGTTTCATTGGGTCCTATTGCCTTATTTACGATCAAAAAGCACTCAAAAATCAGCTAAAATCCTCAGAAGAGATTGTCTTAAACACCCACCAAAGACGTTGAGCGGGCCTGCTTTCGAACGCGCATAGGGGTGCCGGCATAAACTTGTTTCATCGCTTCTACGCAGACGATGCCTGAGAATTTCTGCAAAACTTGGTTGCCAATTTTATCTAAGAAAGGCGCGCTCGCCATCATCAAACGTGATTGACTGGGGGCCATATATAAAGCTCGTTTTGTTGATACAGGGGTAAATAGGTTGCTTTTTAAGAGGGTGGTGAGTTGCGTCATGGTATAAGGCTGGCCGTGACCAAAGGGCGTGCTATCAAGGTGGGCCCACATACTTCGACGGTTGGGAACAATAATCAACAACCGGCCTTGCCCATTTAAGACTCGCCAGGCCTCGCGCAAGAGTTGGCGGGGTTGTCCTGTATGTTCAAGCGTATGGATCATTAAGATGCGGTCAATGGATTGATCCGGTAAGGGAAGCGAGCCTTCTTCAATTAAAGCAATACGTGAGGGGCCGGCTTCAGGCCATAACACCACGCCTCTTTGAGCAGGCATTAAGGCAACGATATGTTCGGCAGGTGTGAGGTAAAAGTCCAGATACGGCAACGCATAACCCAGACCCAAAACATGCTGCCCCGAAAGATCTGGCCACATGTCAAGAATACAGGCCTGAATTTGGTGACCTGCAGCTTGCCCCAAGGGTGTTGAGTAAAACTCACAAAAATTAGCAACATCATAGGCCATAAGGTATTCTAGCAAAGTTAGATCTGTTGACACAAGCCTAGGTTATTAAGGCTTATAAGGACCAATAAAAGATTAGGTGGTGAAGAATGAAGAGGTGCGGTTATCAAGTCTGTTGCATCTTTTCCACGGTTGCAGTTGTGCTGTATCCCGGTTTCAAATCAATGAGATGAACTTTGCCTCCATTCAAGTGAACGACGTCAGCACCTACAACAGTATCAACGGTATAGTCAGCTCCTTTAAACAGCACATCTGGCAAAAGAGAGGTAATAAGATTCAAAGGAGTTTCTTCTTCAAATAGGATAACTGCATCAACATATTCAAGAGCAGCCAAAACATGGGCACGAACATTTTCTTCTTGAATAGGTCGATTTTTGCCTTTTAAACGTTGAATCGAGGTATCGCAATTCAGCCCCACAATCAGGCGGTCGCATCCCTTTTTACATTCTTTTAAGGAATGAAGGTGCCCCAAATGAAGAAGATCAAAACACCCATTGGTGAATCCGAGGGTTAAACCATGACGTCGCCAGATTTGCGTGTGATTTTTTGCTTCCTCTAGAGTCATTATTTTGGAAGGGGTGAGCGGTTCAGCCTTAAGAACTGCACTCGCTAGTTCTTCCTGACCGACAACGGCCGTCCCAACTTTCCCTACAACAATGCCAGCGGCTATGTTGGCAAGTCTTGTCGCATCCTCAAATGAATGTCCGACACTGACGGCAGCCGAGAGGGTTGCTATAACGGTGTCACCTGCTCCCGATACATCATAAATTTCTCGGGCTTGTGCAGGAATATGTATGGGATCTGGTGTTGACTTCGACGTAGAGGGCGACAATAAAACCATTCCCTTTGCTCCCCGGGTGACGAGAACACCGTCGACGAGATAAAGGTCTCGTATTTGCGCCATTGCATCTACTATATCTTGATCCGATTGCAAGGGGGTAAGGGAGACTTCGCGCAACTCCTTTTCATTGGGAGTTAAGAGTGTAGCGCCTTTATACCTTGAAAAGTCTTGGCCTTTTGGGTCGACAATGGTGGGAATACCTGCAGCTTTTGCAGCAAGAATAACAAATTGACAGAGTTCAGCCGGTAGGGCCCCTTTTCCATAATCAGATAAAATAACGACTTGAGTCGAAGGAAGATGCTCCAGAACCATATCTTTTAAATTTTTGAGGATGCCTTCTGAAGGCATAGCAACAATTTCGTCATCGACTCTTAACAATTGCTGAGAATGAGAAATGAAGCGAGATTTTACGGACGTGCGGCCTTCAGTTGTAAGATATGCCTTCACATGAGGAAGGTCGCTTAGGAGATCTTTGGTCTTTTGTCCTGCATCATCTTTACCAATATTACCAATAAATATAGTGTTACAACCGAGAGAAGATAAATTTCTCACCACATTGCCGGCGCCCCCCAAAGCGAGAAAATCTCGATTGATTTTTAAGACAGGAACTGGGGCTTCGGGGGATATTCGATGAACGTTTCCATAGACGAATCGATCCAATAGGAGATCGCCTAAGCACAATATGTGTTTATCTTGGAGGGATATGTCAAATAATTTCATATTTTATGCAAGGTACTTTTGGGGTTCATCTTGCTTCTAATTATACGATCAGCCAAGTTATTTCAATGTATAATGTCAATTTTAAGCCTTTTTACTAATTCAACCCTTATAAAACCGAAAGGTAAATTCTGGCTAATAACTAACGTCAATCTTATCTATATTAGACCAGCCAGGATGCTGTGTCATGCTTTGGAAAGGGATTCGACCTCCCGGCATTAACTGTTCGCCCTTGTTGGTATGTCGCCATTTGTGAGATTTTGGCGCCATATCCTGCCCATTATTTTTCCCTGTAATTGTAATCGTTAATGGTGGCACGGGTACGGATTGAGTGGAAACATTTACAAGTTCCCCGGTAACAATTAAGTGGGGTAGGTTATTATGATGTGTCGCATCATAATTAATTCCTTGTATCATGAGTCCAGGTCCGGGGGCACCTGGATTGCCCCCTATTCGAGGATTGATAGCTCTCTTAAAGGTGGGAGCCTGATCGAATAGAGTTCCTCGTTCACGGTAGGTTACATAAACAACGATAAGGAGCGCAAAGACGATGATAAGCCAATCTAAATAGTAGTTTTGCAAAAAGGCCTTTAGCCCCCTAGGTTTCTCTTCAGCCTCAATCGTTTTTTCTAATTTAGTTAAGCCTGGATTTATATTATGAGGTATTCGATCTATTTCGCGGATCCCTTGTTTACTGGGATCAAGTGTCATAATATCTGAGGGTTCTTGCCACCACATAGTCCCACAATCACCACATCGAACTTGTCGCCCCTTGTCAGGCATCGAATGATTCTCGATTAAGTATTTTTTATCGCAAGAAGGACAAGTGATAATCATGATTTCATATCCATAAAATAAATCATTCCTGTCATAATCATAAAGGAAGTTTATGAAAGAGAGCAACGAGATTAGATAAAATTTTAAAATATTTTTAAAAAATTAGCGAAAAGAGAGCAAAACTGTACAATTGTAACTATATTTTTTTTAAGCAAAGTCTAGACCGGCTAGTAAGCGTTGTGTTAATAGTAATTCTGTATAGTTTTTTTGAAAATTAAGGAGATAGTTATAGCACGTTTACCAAATGAACCGACAAGCTCTAAAGATGGACCGCGCGTCAATGGAGAAATTACCTCCCCAAAAGTCCGCCTGGTTGATGAAAATGGAGAGATGATAGGGGTTGTTACTCGCTTTGAAGGCATGCAAATGGCACAAAAAGCAGGATTAGATTTAGTTGAAGTCTCACCGAATGCTGAGCCACCAGTATGTAAAATTCTGGATTACGGCAAGTATAAGTATGAGCAGCAGAAAAAACGTGCTGAAGCTAAGAAAAAGCAAAAAATCGTTGATATCAAAGAAATTCAGATGCGTCCAGGTATTGATGAAAATGACTTTCAAGTTAAGTGTCGTGCCATACATCGATTTATTGAGGACGGTGACAAGGTTAAAATCACCATGCGGTTTCGGGGACGAGAAATTTCTCACCATGAAATTGGGATGGAAGTTTTGAAGCGATTGTGTGAAATGTTTGAGGAAACTGCAAAAATTGAGCAGTTCCCGCGTTTAGAAGGCAAACAAATGATAATGGTGCTTGCACCAAAGTAAAATCACGATACACACACGCAGTGTTGGGAAAATTTTCCATTCATCATGAATAATTGCGTTATTCTTCCCTTATTAACTAGAGGCGAGGAAAAACGATCTATATTTTCATGTGACGTATCCTTTTCAGTACGATTTAGATCCCCCTTACCCTGTTTTCTTAAAAACCTACAATCGTACGATGAAAAATTTTTTTATCATATTAATAAATTTTATGTATTTATAAATACTATTTCTAAAGGTGTAAATACATGGCTTATTAAATTTTTTAAATTCCTCGCAATAACGGAGAGTATGGCAATCCAATTAAGTATATCTATAGTTTCCTAAAAGATCTCGCCACCCAATTCTTCAAATTGCTTAGATTTAAAATTATACGCATCAATGATACCCGTAGATAAATTGAGAAACCAACCGTGAATGAATAAGGTGTTGTCTTTTACTCCTTCTGAGATCCATGGGAAAGTCATGAGGTTGTTTAAAGAATTGATGATGGCGTAATGTCCGCAAAGATGAGCCTTTTCTTCAAGAGTTGCTTGTGCGTGATGGGTATATGTGTAGTCACAAGCGGACTGAGCAAGTTCCATCCATTTTGTTACAAAGCTGTAAGGCAGATGCTCTTTCCCCGCTTGATTTATTAAGGTTTGGATGCCACCACATTGACTATGACCAAAAATGACAACATGGTGAATTTTTAATCCTCGAACTGCAAATTCTAAGGCTGCACTGGTGCCGTGATACGCATTGTCGGCTTCGTAAGGGGGGACAAGATTGGCAACATTACGGACAACAAATAAGTCACCCGGTTTGCAGTTCATGACAATGGCAGGGTCCACGCGCGAGTCAGAGCAAGCAATCATTAAGACTTTTGGGCTTTGGCCGTGACGGACGAGTTCTTCAAAAACATCACAAGAACCACTAAAATATTGTTGTCGAAATTCTTTGTAGCCATCGATTAAAGATTCTATATTTTTGGGCATGTTTAGTGGGCCTCATCCCAGTTATTGCCAATACCGACCCCAACAACAAGGGGGACTTTTAAAGTTAAGACGTTCTCCATGAGCTTTGTCAACATCGGTATTGTTGTAGAAAGTTCTGCCTCGGGAACTTCAAAAACCAATTCATCGTGGACCTGAAGAAGCATTTGTGTTTGCGAATTGATTTTTTGTAGGAGGGGGGGTATGTGAATCATGGCACGTTTAATGATGTCGGCGTTGCTACCCTGCAAAGGGGCATTAATCGCTTGGCGCTCTGCAAATTGTCGTGCCACAGGATTGTTGTCCCGAATTCCAAGCGTATAGCATTTTCGCCCCCAAAGGGTTTGGACATAACCGTGCTTACGGGCAAATTCTTTGCTGCGTTCCATATATTGTTGAATGCCGGGATAGGTCTCAAAATAAGCTTTTATATAAGCTGCAGCTTCTCCTTGGGCGATTCCCAGTTGGTGAGCAAGGCCAAAGGCACTAATCCCATAAATAATACCAAAGTTAATGGCTTTAGCTTTACGTCTTAAAGCTCCGTCAATTTTGTCAGGGGGGATATTAAACATGGTTGAAGCTGTTACGGTATGTATATCAATACCCTTTCGAAAAGCCTCAACAAGGGAGGGAACTTCTGCCATGTGAGCGAGAAGACGCAATTCAATTTGAGAGTAATCCAGAGAAACCAGCTTATAACCGGAATCCGCGACAAACGCTTGTCTTATTTTTCGTCCATTTTCTGTACGAATCGGGATGTTTTGTAGATTCGGGTCAGACGAAGAAAGACGTCCCGTAGATGTCGTTGCCAAAGCATAAGATGTATGAACACGACTGGTTTTCCCTGAAGCCGCAGCAATGAGAGCATCCACATAAGTTGACTTCAATTTTGCAAGTCCGCGCCATTCGAGAACACGAGCTGGCAATTCATGGCCTTGTGCAGCAAGAGTTTCCAGCACATCAACATCTGTAACATAGGCTCCGGTTTTGGTTTTTTTAGGAGGCTTTATTTTTTGAGATTCTTGAGCATTTTGAGTGGTTGAGAGATTCAGTTCATCAAATAGGATTTCTCCGAGTTGTTTGGGAGACCCAATATTAAAACTTCGTCCAGCAAGTTGATATATTGTTGTTTCTAGATGAAGCATCTGGGTGGCAAATTCTTGACCGAGACGATCTAAAAGCAGGCGATCAACTCGAATTCCTCTTACTTCCATTGCAGCAATCACGGGAATGAGGGGGCGTTCAAGGCGCTCAAAAACAGTGACCATTTTTTCAGCAATTATGCGGGGGTGCAGAACAGTATAGAGTTGTAAGGTTATATCTGCATCCTCAGCTGCATAGGCTGTTGCTTGATCCAGAGCGACGTAATCGAAAGTTTTCATGGCTTTCCCAGTGCCGCAAACATCTGCAAATTTAATGGTTTTATATCCTAAATGAAGTTCGGCTAGCTCATCCATTCCATGGCCATGTCGGCCGGCATCTAAAATGTAGGACATGAGCATTGTATCCGTTAAGGGAGATATCGCAACGTCGTATTTTGCTAAAACCACAAGATCATACTTAAGGTTGTGGCCAACTTTGAGAACGCTAGGATGCGTGAGAAGGGGTTGAAGTGTGGCGAGCACAAGTTCAAGAGCAAGTTGGGGTATTTCTGTTCTGTGACCCACGGGAATGTAACAAGCCTGATCTTTACCAACACTTAATGACAGGCCAACGAGTTGAGCTTCAACTGCATTTAGCGATGTCGTTTCCGTATCGATGGCAATCACAGGGGATGATAGGGCTTTATTAACCCACGCATTGAGAGATTCGAGAGTGGTAACCGTTTCATAGGTTGCTTGAAGTTGAGGAGAGGGACTGACAGAAAATCCTGGTAGTTCCTGAGATCCAATAGGAGCTGTGTTGGTGGCTGTATTTTGTCGCTCAATTCGTGCGATCAGACTATTAAAACCTTGCGTACGCAAAAATGTATTGAGCACTAATTGTTCCAAGGGGCGAACACTCAAACCCTCCAAAGGGAGGGGAAGAGGGGAATCATGGCGTAAGGAGACCAATTGATGGGAAATACGTGCTTTTTCGGCATTTTCGATAAGAGCTTCTCTTCGCTTAGGTTGTTTGATTTCATGCGCGCAAGCCAAAAGGTTTTCTAAATCTCCATAGGCATTAATTAACTCCGCGGCTGTTTTGATGCCAATGCCAGGAATGCCCGGAACGTTATCACTAGAATCTCCAGCAAGAGCTTGAACTTCCACAACTTTTGAGGGAGGCACACCAAACTTTTCAAAAACTTCCTCTTCGCCAATGGTTCTATTTTTAATAGGGTCCAACATGGAAATGCCAGGACTAACCAACTGCATTAAATCTTTATCAGAGGAAATGATGCACACCTCATAGCCTTCTTTACGGGCATGGTGAGCATAAGTTGCAATCAGATCATCGGCCTCAAAACCTTCGGCTTCAATGGTGGGAACATTAAAGGCGGTACAAGCATCTCTTATGAGTTGGAATTGGGGAATGAGATCTTCAGGAGCATCTGGACGATGGGCTTTATATTCAGGATAGATATCTTGACGAAACGTTTTACGGCCCGCATCAAAAACAACGACTAAGGCTTCCGTTTTGTTTTCCAAAATTGTTTTGAACAACATGGAACAAAATCCATACACCGCCCCTACAGGAACACCGTCTGGTCGGCGTAAAGGGGGCAAAGCATGAAAAGCTCGGAAGATAAAGCCAGATCCATCAATCAAAGTTAACTTAGGCATGGGTTGACCATTTCAAGATTATGCGTGCTTTAAGGGGTACCATATGGCGTCAAAAAACTCTACAAGGATTGTTGAACAGTTGCACCTATTAACTTGGTTCTTGAAGAAATTGTTGGACTTGCGCATAAGTTAGAGGAGACGAAATGATTATTTCATTTCCAATAAATTGAAGGAATTAGAATGAACTCTCCTGTAAATACTTGGATTTTGGCAGATCATGGTAAAATTGGTACCTATAGCCAGTGTCTGGGTGTGGCCCAAGCGCTTGGATTAACCCCAATATTTAAATCAATGAAGCCTCGCTTTCCTTGGCGTGTTTTGCCTCCCCAACTTTGGGTGGGAGCTTTGAAATCTCAAACTCTTGGTCATGACCCGCTTGAGAGTCCTTGGCCTGATGTCCTGATAGCTTCTGGACGCGTTTCTGCAGCTCCCGCATGCGCTATTAAAAAGCTTAAGCCGTCGTGTTTTACAATTATGCTCCAAAATCCCTATATCAATGTCCGCCATTATGATTGTGTTGTAGCGCCCCAGCATGACAATTTAACCGGGTCGAATGTGCTTCCTATATTAGGGGCTTTGCATCGATTAAATGAAAGTGAGATTCGAATCGCAGCCCAGAAGTATCCCTATCCTTCAGGCGTACCTCTGACGACATTATTGTTAGGTGGCGATAATCGGCATTGTCGGTATCAAGAATCTGATATGAAAGCTTTGGCAGAAGCGTTAAAGAAAATAGGTGGACATTGCTTTATTACGCCTTCGCGACGGACCTCTGCGGACTTGCTAAGGATGTTGAGGGAATTTTTAAAAGGTTTTTCCTATGAAATTTGGGATGGCACGGGGGAAAATCCCTATCAAGCTTATCTCGGGTTGGCGGACCAAATCATTGTTACCCAAGATTCTGTTTCAATGATTTCTGAAGCTTGTTTTACGGGAAAGTCAGTCTATATTTGGGAAATTGGACGGTACTCTGCAAAACATAGAGAATTTCACCGAACCCTCTATGAGAAAGGGTATGCAAAGCCATTTCAGTGGCCTTTTCCCCAGTGGACTCCCAAAAAGCTTGATGAAATGAGTCGAGTCGTAAAATTTATAAAGGAAAAAATGGGGCAACCCTAAGGAATTTTAGCAAGTGTAGGGATCAATAATCATGACAACTTCCACACCCCTCGCAGCCTCTTTGCAAAAAGGAATTGAAACGATTCGGCAAGTTGTTATGACATTGCCGAACGGACCGGGCGTTTATCGCATGATTAATGCCCGAGACGAAGTTGTCTATGTAGGGAAAGCGAAGGATCTTAAAAAGCGTGTGGTATCATATACGTTTGCTCCAAAACTGCCCCATCGTCTTCAACGTATGGTTTCTGAGACTGTGGCTCTTGAAATTGTCACAACCTATACAGAGATAGAAGCTTTATTATTGGAAAGTAACTTAATTAAGAAGTTGCAGCCTCACTACAATATTTTATTGAAGGATGATAAATCCTTTCCCTACATTCTCATTACAAAGGATCATTCCTATCCCCGCTTAGAAAAGCACCGCGGTCCTCACCATACTAAAGGAAAATATTTTGGACCCTTTGCATCAGTACTGGCTGTTGAGGAAACGATGATACTTCTGCAAAAGGTTTTTCTAATACGCAATTGTAGTGATAGTTTTTTTGAAAAAAGAACACGTCCCTGTCTTCAGTTTCACATCAAGCGCTGCAGTGCTCCTTGCGTAAATAACATTTCTCAAGAGGATTATGCACTTCTCGTTAAGGAAGCATCGGCTTTTTTAAACGGGAAAACAACCACCATCCAAGATTATTTGGCCAAACGCATGAATGAGGCCAGTCAATTACTTGCTTATGAAGAGGCAGCTCAATATCGTGATCGATTGCGTCTTTTAACGCGCATTCAGGCCCATCAACGAATCAATATAGCCAAAATTCGTGATGCGGATGTAATTGCTGCGGTAGGAGAAGGAGGCCAAACGTGTATGCAAATTTTCTTCTTTCGCCAGGGACGTAATTTGGGAACCACTTCCTTTTTCTTGGCTCACATAGCAGATTCTTCCCTTGAAGATCAAATGGCTGCTTTTTTAACTCAATTTTACCAAGATCGAGCTCCCGCTCCAACAATATTATTGAGTCACAAGCCCACAGAACTATCCCTTATTCGTGATGCGCTACAGGAGCAGTTTGGAAGTCGCTCTTCTTGGGAGGTTCCGAAATCGGGTGCTAAGTTGGAACTTGTGGAGCATGCCTTGAGCAATGCAAAAGGGGCTTTAAGTCGAAAATTTGCTCAAATGGCAACGTTTGAAGCACTTATGGATCAAATGGCAATTACCTTCTTAATGCCCAAAAGACCAGAGCGCATTGAGATTTATGATAACAGTCATTTGCAAGGAACGCATCCCTATGGGGTGATGGTTGTGGCAACATCTCAAGGATTTGAAAAGAAATCCTACCGGAAATTTGCGATTCGATCTCCCGCGCCAGCACAAGGGGGCGATGATTATGAAATGATGCGTGAGGTCTTGTACCGACGTTTTGCTCGGGCAGATGAAAAGAACTGGGTACTTCCTGATTTGATCCTGATTGATGGGGGACAAGGTCAACTTAATGTTGCTTTAAAAGTTATTCAAGAATTGGATGTGGACGGTATTACAGTTGTGGGGATTGCCAAAGGACCGGAAAGAAATGCTGGAAAAGAGAGATTTTTTCAAAAAGGGCGCGACAATTTTACCCTTTCAGAAAATGATCCGTTGATGCATTTCTTACAACGACTACGAGATGAGGCGCATCGGTTCGCCATTGGAACCCATCGTGCCAAAAGAGCGAAAAGTCTCATTCAGTCAAAACTTGATGAAATTCCGGGTATTGGTCCTGCACGGAAAAAAGCTCTCCTGAACCATTTTGGATCGGTACGTGGAGTTGCAGTAGCCACTATTCAAGATTTACAACTTGTTGAAGGGATAAATAAATTTGTTGCAAAAAAAATCTATGCGTACTTTCATGATAAGTAATATTATAATTGATTGAGAATGCAAATGACTCAAAACAACCTTAAAAAAGAGAGACTTGTGACTGAATTTTCAAAAGACGATGGGGACCCTAATTCACTCCCCAGTATTCCGAATCTTTTGACGTTGAGTCGTATGGCCTTAATTCCTATTATTATGGCGGCTTTTTATACAGACAATCATATAGGGCGGTGGGTCGCAACTCTTGCGTTTATTAGCGCGTGCTTTACAGATTTTTTAGATGGATACGTTGCGCGTCTTTGGTCGCAAACAAGCCGTTTGGGTCAGTTTTTAGATCCTATTGCGGATAAGCTACTGGTGGCATCAACTTTGTTAATGCTTGTGGGATTTGGGCGAATTCGCCCTGTGTCTTTTCTGCCGGCAATTATTATTTTATGTCGGGAGATTCTGGTCTCGGGTCTGAGAGAATTTTTAAGTGATTTGCAAGTCCAAATGCCCGTTACAACGTTGACAAAATGGAAAACTGCTGCCCAAATGGCGGCAATTTCCCTGCTCTTAATTGGAGATATATCTCCTTTTGGGAATGCGGTAAACCTTATTGGTGAAGGCCTTTTGTGGATAGCTGCTGTTTTAACACTGATAACAGGATATGCTTATTTGAAGTCCAGTCTAAGACATCTATAACATAGACATCTTATTTTATTCAGAAGATACTTCCTTGGAAATATATTAACGGTTTCCCAATTGCCCCATTATCTTTTTGGATATCTTCCACGTAGTTTAAGAATATAGTGTGATCTCCGCCCTCATAGGTTGCTTCACGGCGACAATGAAGAATTCCCAATGAACCAGCAAGTAAAGGGCAGCCAACTTTACTGAACTCGTAAACCAAATCTTTCCAAGGATCAACGGATGGACGAGAAAAAGCATGACACAAATGCTCTTGTTGAGAGGATAAAATATGGATGGCGTAATGGGTACTTTCAAAAATAGCTGGAAAAACAACGCGTTTTTTGCCCAAACAAAAAAGGATAAGGGGGGGAGTTAAGGAAACAGAAGTCAACGTATTAATGGTTACCCCCACAGGTTTCCCGTGGTGTTGTGTGGTGACGATGGCTACCCCCGTTGTGAAACGTCCCATAATTTTGCGAAAGTCATTTTCTGGAATACTCATTGTCGATCTTCTTCAATATCTATCTCTTAAAAGACTTTAGCATTCTTGAAGAATCTTGTGCCAAAATTAATCTTAACTTTTACATGATTTGTCATTTAAAAATTGTTTTGGATAAAGGAAATAGTTAGGGAAGCTCAACTTGATAGAAAAGCTTACCCTAAAATTTGTAAAGTGATTTAAAGCAACAAAATCCATTGAATCTATTGCTTCAAGCTCAAATCTTTATGCAGCTGCTTTTTTCTTAAGCTTGTCTTGTAGTTCGTTCATCATCAAAGGATTTGCACCTGGTCTTTTGGGTTTTGCGGCTGCTGTTGTTGCAGGCTTCTCTGCTAGAGGCTTTGCTGTTCCATCTTTTGCCATATCTTCGGCTATATCTCTTACGCTTCCCTTTAGAACAATGTTCCCAACTTTGCGTTGTTCATTTAGCTTTTTCTCTAGGACTGAGCTTGTGCATGAAGTTGACGCTGCTGCTTTGCCTGGCAATGGGGGAGGAGGTGGTGGGGGTGCCATTGTACTTACTGCAAATGTTGGCAATACGCCTAAAGCTACTGTAGAAGTTAGTGCTAGAAATGATGATGTAAGTAATTTATTTTTCATAAGAATCTCCCGTAATCTTTGTTTATATATCTGACAGTACAAGCTTAAGGAGATGATGATTAAAATTTAATTAAAAATCATTGGCTAGGGGAATTTTTTTCAAAAGAGTCGGCTAAAACCATATACATCGCTGGAACAACGAATAAGGTGAAAAGGGTACCAATGGAAATGCCGGAAGCAATCACTAAGCCAATATTATAGCGACTCATGGCCCCTGCGCCCGTTGCTGTGATAAGAGGGATAACGCCTAAAACCATGGCAGCTGTTGTCATAAGAATGGGTCTTAACCGAATATTGGCAGACATTTCGATAGCTTCTCTTTTTGTCTTTCCTTCCCGTTGAAGATCATTGGCAAATTGGACAATTAAAATACCATGCTTACTGATTAGGCCAATTAAAGTGACGAGTCCAACTTCTGTATAGATATTTAAACTAGCACCTCCGACACCCAGACTGATAAAAATCATGGCTCCACAGATCGACATGGGTACACTGATTAAGACGATGATGGGATCACGAAAGCTTTCAAATAAAGCAGCAAGAGAAAGAAAAATGATAATAAGCGCAAAGAAAAATGTGAGCAAAAGTGCTGAGTTCTCTTGCTCATATTGTCGCGACTCTCCCCCATAATCTACGCTATAGCCCGCGGGCAGGTTTTCTTTGGCAATTTTTTTCATAGCATCAAGGGCCTGTCCTAGGGTTATCCAAGGAAAAACCACTCCTGATATTGTGGCTGCATTCAATTGTTGAAAATGATTAATCGATTCCGGCACAACTTTTGTCTTGAGACTGGCCACTGTTGATAAGGGCACAAGTCCTCCTTTTGCGGTTCGAATATAATAGTTCAAGATCTGCTCAGAATTTAAACGCTCCCCCTGTTTGACTTGAGGAATAACTTGATAAGATCTTCCATCTAAATAGAAATAATTTACATAGCCCTCGCTGAGGGCAACTTGAAGCTCACCGCCGATGGATTGCATGTCTATTCCCAGAAGAGAAGATTTATCACGATCAATAGAAATTGTAGTTTGAGCTTTATCAATTTTTAGATCTGAGTCTAGGAAGGCAAACATACCTGTTTGCATGGCTTGGTCTTTGAGGTTTTGCGCAACTATATCGAGTTGATCGTAAGGTTGGGTTGTTTCAACAACGAATTGAAGGGGAAGACCCCGCCCAGCACCCGGCAGGGGTGAGCGTTGAAAAGCGGCAACAATACCGCCGGTAATCTCGTTTAATTGCTCTTGCAATAGAGGCTGAATTTGATCTGCAGTTCGGGACCGTTGGTCCCAAGGTTTCAATACCATTCCTGAAAAGCCCAAATTCAAAGCGCCTCTTCCATCGAATTGAAAAATATGATCTGTTTCGGGGAATTTTTTAAAAATATTATAATTTTCATTGGTATATAATCCAGTTTGTTTGAGAGTCGCATTGGGAGAGGTCGTGAGCATGGAAATAATAATCCCTTGATCTTCTCGAGGGGCTAATTCACTTTTTGAAGTGATATATAAAAAGTAAATACTGGTAAATACGGCACAGGCAAAAACACCGACAACAGGCAAGTAATTTAAGACTTCCTGTAAGGATTTTTTGTAGAGATTTTGTAATTTGTCAAATTGTGTATTAATAACAGTGATGAGTAGATTCTGACCAGAATGCTTCAGAAGCTTAGAGCACATCATGGGCGAAAGCGTTAAAGCGATCATCGCAGAAATGGCAACGGCTCCAGCGAGCGTGAAGGCAAATTCAGTAAAAAGCGCTCCTGTGAGTCCACCCATAAATCCAATAGGAAGATAAACGGCAATAAGAACCACAGAAATGGCGATAATGGGATTGGCAAGTTCTCTTGCCCCTAAGAAAGAGGCTTCAAGGCGTGACTTGCCTTCTTCCATATGACGATGAACATTTTCAACAATAATAATAGCATCATCAACCACAAGACCAATACCCAGTACGAAAGCCAGAAGAGTCAAAATATTTACAGAAAAGCCGCATAACAACATGAGAAAAAATGTGCCGATCAAGGAGAGCGGAATGGTTACAACAGGGATTAAGACAGACCGTATATTGCCTAGAAACAGAAGAACGACGAGTGTAACAATAACCATGGCTTCAAAAAGAGATTTTTCGACTTCATGAATAGAGCTGTTGACGAACAAGGTTGAATCATAAACAATTTGTCCCTTCAAGCCTTCTGGCAGCTGTTCTTGAATGGTGGGAAAAATTTTGCGAATGTCGTTAACAACGGTTAGAATATTTGCATTTGGGGCGACTTGTATGCCAACGTAAACAGCATCTCGACCATCAAAACGGACATTTGAATCGTATTGTTGTGCCCCCAAGGAAACTTTTGCAACATCACTTAAACGAACGATTGTATCGTTTTGAGATTTTACAACGAGGGCGCGGAATTCCTCGACTGAACTGAGTCCAGTTTCGACACTCAAATTCATGGTTACCATTTGTCCATCCGTACGTCCTGCAGCTGCAATAAAATTATTGGCAGCTAATGCCGTGGAAATATCTTTTGGTGTTATGCCAAAAGCAGCCATTTTTACGGGATCTAACCAGGCACGTAAAGCAAACTGTCTGTCGCCTAAAATTTCAGCATATTGTACATCCTTAACGGCTTGTAGTTTGGGTTGTACAATACGGTTTATGTAATCTGTAATCTTATTGCGAGATAAAATATCGCTATAAAATCCGATATACATTGCATCTAACACATCTCCAATCGCGACCGTAATGGTGGGTTGAAGCGCAGATTTGGGCAGTTGGTTGAGAACGGCATTTATTTTGGCATTAATCTCTGTTAGAGCTTTTTGAGGATCGTAATTAAGACGTAAATTAACTTGAATCGTGCTTAATCCTTGCGTGCTCGATGAGGTCATGTAATCGATACCATTGGCTTGTGCAATCGAAAATTCAAGAGGTGTTGTGATAAATCCAGCAATCAATTCTGGATTCGCACCCGTGTAGGCCGTTGTCACCGTTACAACGGCATTTTGTGTGAATGGGAATTGTCGAACCGGTAAAAGCCCCAACGAACGTGCTCCCAAAACAAGGATGAGAAGGCTTACGACCGTTGCGAGAACAGGGCGTCGGATAAAGATATCTGTAAAACTCATTTTCGACACATCCTATTTATTCATCTATGGGTTCGGGCGCTATGTTTGTGTCGGGCTGTATAGAGTTATTAATTCTGACAACTGTTCCATTTTTCAACTTTAATTGACCGGCTGTCACAACCTGATCTCCCTCTTTTATCCCTTTTAAAATTACGGTTTGATTGTCTCGACTTTCACCCACAGTGACGAAAGTTTGTTTAACACTTAATCGACCTTTATCTTTGGTTGATTGTTGAATAACATAGACAATTTCCCCAAATGGATTGAAACTTATGGCCATTTTAGGCAAAACGAGGGCATTGCGAGATGTACCTGTGTAGACTTCTATTTCTCCAAACATACCCGGATAAAGCTTAGAATCAGGGTTGGGAATGGTGGCTTCAATTTGAATATTACGTGTTGTCGCATCCACCTTTGTGTCAAGAGAAGTTATTTCTCCCTCAAAAAGTTTTTCGCCGTAAGCATCAATTTTAAGGGTCACTTTTTGACCAACTTTTATGGAACCAATAGCTTGTTGAGGGAGAGAAAAATCTACATAAATGGGGTCTAATGACTGAAGGGTAATAATTTTATCGCCTGTATTGAGATATTGACCCAGATTAACAGCTGAAATTCCCAAAATTCCAGCAAAGGGCGCGCGAATGATTTTTTTTGCAAGAATGGCTTCTTGTTGAGCAAGTTGACCTTTTTTGTTCTCAAGATCTGTTCTGTCAAAATCTAAAGTTGCTTGGCTAATCGCACCAGCTGCAAATTGTGATTTATCGCGCGTGTAGGTAATTTCTGCAAGCTCAACAATGGCTCGTAGTGAGTCCCTCTGCGCAATTTCAGCATCAGTATTGAGTTCAACAAGGATGTCGTCAGCGTTGACACGTCCTCCGGACGTCAAATGAATTTTCCTCACTTTTCCCGGAAGCTCCGTTGTAATATCCACCCCCTGGATGGCCTGCAATGTCCCCACAGAGCGAATCTTTGACTGCCATTCTTCTGTTTTAACAAAAGTGGAGGAAACGCTGATGGGCGGGGGCATTTGGTGGGTAGTGAAGAAAATCTTGATAAATTTGTATCCAAATATTCCTCCAAAGAGGAGAACAACAAAAAGGATCATTTGGGCCATACGAAGATGAGTTTTGTTGGGGACTAATTTTTTATGCCAAGTCCTCTTGGCAGAAGATACAATTTTTTTTACTGTGTCTCGCTTCACGATGCATTCTCCTTAGAGGCTGATTTTTCGGAATTTATCTCTTGAGTTTGTTGTTCTAGCTCAAGAGCAAAACAGTCTCCGCCTAACGCTTGAAATAGAGCGGCTGTATCTGCATAGCGTGCGGCCTCAGCTTGAATGCGACTTATGGAAGTTTGGAGGTAATATCGTTCTGCCGTCAGGAGAGTGGAAAAAGCTATGGCCCCCAGTTGATATTGCTTTTGGGATATTGTTAGGGAGTGCCGAGCTGATTTTTCTGCTTTCGCGAGGAATTTGCAGCGATTTGCATCTTCCACAAGAGCGTGTAAAACATCCGCAACTTCCTGAAAAGCATGCAAAACCGTTTGCCGATATTGAGCAAACATCTTGTCGTAACCAGCGGAAGCTGCTTTTTCTTTGGCCAGCAAAGTTCCTCCTTGGAAAATCGGTTGAAGCAGCTGAGAGGCAATACTCCAAACGTTGGAGCTACTGGTAAAGAGATTATGATACTTGTTGCTGATGTCTCCGACACTGCCGGTTAAGGTTAATTGAGGAAACATATTGCCTTGAGCAATACCAATTTGAGCATTGGCTTCGCGAAGGAGGGCTTCGGCAGCTTTAATATCGGGTCGGTGGCGAATGAGGGATGAAGGGACGGTCAAAGGGAGCTCAGCTGGTAAATGGATATCGGTAAGATACAAAGACGGGATATCCGCTTCAGTGGGTAAATCACCTATAAGCGTAGCTAAAGTATGACGTGTTTGTGCCAATGAAGTGGCCAAGGGGGGCAAGGTTGCTTTTGTTTGATTAACTAAGGTTTCTTGTGTCAAAACTTCAATTTCAGAAACACTTCCCGCTTTAAATTGAGTCTGAAGGATCTGAAGTTGCTTTTCTTGTGCCCGAATTAGGTCTTGCGTGACTTGTATTTGAGAACGTAAAGAGGCTTCCCGGATGGCCATTGTAACAATATTTGCAGTGAGTGTGAGGTAAGTTGCCTCAAGTTCAAAACGTTTGTTGTCAACAACTGCCCCTAACGCTTCCACTTGACGGCGCAATGCCCCAAATATGTCGGGTTGGAAAGATACATTTAGAGAAGCATTATAAAGATTAAAGGTGCTGGGTGATGAACTGAGCCCAAAGGCAGTAGCCGATTCTTTTTGTCGTGTTGCTCCGATTTGAGCATTCACATTAGGTAAGAGCCCTCCTATACCCGCATTTAAATTTTCTTCAGCTTGTCTTAAGGCGGCTTGTGCGGCTTGGAGAGAAGGATTCCTGAGAAGGCCCTGGCGAATTAATTGGTTTAACTTTTCACTCTTGAAGAGAATCCACCATTGGCGACTGATATGATCTAGAATAACAAATTCTTGGCTTTTTTCTTCTCCTTTCTTGACCTCCCCACTTTTCATGGGTAAAGGCATAGAGGTATAGGCTTTAGTCTTTGGAGGTTCGGGGTATTGATAATCAGGTCCTACTTCGCAACCTAGCAAAGTCACGCAAAATATTATTACAAAAAGAAATATATATTGTCGTGACAATGTTTCTAATCCTCTATTATACATTCATTTAGGTTAGAATGGATTTTTAAGGAAAACAACGGCAAAACGAAAAAATTTTATTAAATTTTTAATCAGGGCGATTAAATAAAATCTGTACTATTCGTTTTTTTTAGAATCCTTTATAAATAAATCAGAATAGATCATAGGTGACATTGATGGTTCCGTATCTAAAAGCTTCTCTTTTATCAAATGTACAAGGTGTTCGTCACGGGTTTTTTACCCGTAAAGGTGGCGTAAGCCAAGGGGATTTCAAAACACTTAATACTGCCCGTGAAAAAGGAGATAGTCTTGAACATGTTGAGGAAAATAGGCGTCGGGTATGCGAATCACTGGGGTTTAAAGGGGAGAATTTAATAACAGTTCGGCAAATTCATTCCTCTAAAGTTTTGGTTGTCAATCAACCATTTTTAGAAAATCTACCCGAAGCTGATGCCTTGGTAACAACAACTCCGGGTTTGTTAATCTCTGTTTTAACTGCCGATTGCGTGCCGGTTTTACTCTCCACAATGCGGGGAGATATTGTTGCCGCTGTTCACGCAGGTTGGCGAGGGGCAGTGGGAGAAATTATAGAGGCGACGGTTCAACAGATGAAAGATTTGGGTGGTCACGATATTATAGCAGCTTTAGGGCCGTGTATTTGGCAAGATGATTATGAAGTTAGTCAGGAGTTCTATGAAAATTTAAGGGATGAGCCTTCCTTTTTCAAACCCGGTTATCGTCCCCATCATTGGCAATTTGATCTTCCCGGGTTCGTCATGAAACGACTTTCAGGGGCGGGTATCTCCCAGATCATGCCGGCTCTTGCAAATACCTATGCAGATGCAGATCGTTTCTTTAGTTTTCGTCGTAAGACAATTTTAGGGGAAGCCAATTTTGGGTGTAGCTTGTCAGGTATTGGAATAAAGAATTAGGGTTAAATAGTTAGTGGAACTATATTTTGCTAACAAACCATTTCATGTTGTTTTATTTATCTTTTATGGTTTAGATAGAATATTAAATCTTTAAACTCTTTAATTCTATAAGAATTAGGGAGTTATTGGTCCTTGGAGGAATTAAAGCGAATGAAAATCTTATCTTGCAATAGTAATCTCCCCTTGGGAAAAGCCGTTGCAGACTATCTGAAAGTACCCTTAGTCCAAGCTTCGATTCAACGATATGCTGATCGGGAAGTCTTTGTTGAAGTCCAAGAAAGTGTTCGTGGACAAGATATGTTTGTCATTCAACCCACATCATGCCCTACAAACGATACCCTAATGGAGTTATTAATCACTCTCGATGCATTGCGTCGAGGATCTGCTCGTTCAATTACAGCTGTTGTTCCTTATTATGGTTATGGGCGTCAGGATCGCAAAACATCCTCTCGCAGCCCCATTTCGGCAAAACTGGTTGCGAATCTTTTGACCGTCGCCGGAGCAAATCGTGTTCTGACAGTTGAGTGGCATTCAAGTCAAATACAAGGTTTCTTTGATATTCCTACAGATAATTTATCAGTGGCCCCAATATTTTGCCAAAATATTCAAACTCGTTATGGTCAAGAAAACACTGTTGTTATCGTCTCCCCCGATGTTGGCGGATTGGTGCGAGCACGCATTGTAGCTCAACATTTGGGCGCTGATATGGCTATTATTGATAAGCGTCGCACGGTTCCAGGAGCCTCTGAAGTCTTAAATCTCATAGGGGATGTGAAGGGTCGGTTATGTATTCTCATCGATGACATGGTTGATTCTGCAGGGACACTATGTCAAGCAGCTGAATCGTTGAAATCAGCGGGAGCAAAAGATGTTGATGCTTACGTCTCTCATGGGGTTTTATCAGGCAAAGCCTTGGAAAAGATTGAGCAATCAGCTTTAAGACGTTTGGTCATTTGCGATACCATTCAGCCCTTACCTGAAACGCTTCTGGCACCAAAAATTGAGATTATCTCCGTGGCTGCTCTATTAGGAGAAGCCATTTATCGAATTGCGCATGACCAGTCCGTTTCTAGTTTGTTTGATTGGGAAGATGCAAAGTTAAGAAAAAGTCCTCAAAAGTAAGCGCTTCTCTTGATGTCGATCTTGCTTTTCTGATTAGAGTCATGTATACACGGGGAAAGGTATTTTTTTTTAATAGCCAAATTTTGAGGGAGTTTTTCTCATGAGCACAGCAATAACACTTAATGCATCTCCGCGGACACTGTCTGGGACAGGCGGGGCTCGAGCCGTTCGAACATCTGGAATGGTACCGGGTATTATTTATGGTAATAAAAAAGAACCAGAAATGATTGCTATGGATCCAAAAGTATTGATGACAGAATGTTTGCAACCTGGTTTTTTTAGCCGTCTTTATTCTGTTGCTTTAGATGGTAAGGAACAGGAAGTTTTGGCAAAAGCTGTTCAATTTCATCCAGTTACAGACCGCCCTATTCATGTAGATTTTATGCGTGTTAGCAAAGGTGCTAAAGTTCACGTATTTGTTCCTGTCACTTTTATTAATGATGATAAAGCCCCAGGAATTAAACGTGGCGGCGTTTTAAACATTGTGCATCATAACCTTGAACTGATTTGTCCAGCCCATTCTATTCCAGAAAAATTGGTTGTTGATTTGAGCGGTTGTGATATCAACCAGACCATTCATTTGGATACTTTGGCTTTGCCATCAGATGTTGTGGCTGCCCATCCAGAGCGGGATAATACGATTGCAACGATTGTGGCTCCAACTGTGATGGAAGAAGAGAAACCAGCGGACGTTGCTACGGCTGGCGGCACAAGTGCTCCGGCAGGCGGCGGTTCTTCTGGATCTGCGTCCTAAAGCGCATTATTATTGATGTATGTGCTGGTTGGTCTGGGAAATCCAGGAGACAAATATGTTCTCAACCGGCACAACATTGGCTTTATGGCCGTTGACGTCATTGCGTCGGCTTATAACTTTCCTCCTTTTAAAATAAAATTTTCTGCAATGGTTTCGGAAGGAACCATTGGAGACAACAAAGTAATCTTATGTAAACCTATCACCTACATGAATTTATCGGGTCAAGCTGTTGGCGATCTTCTTCGATTTTACAAAGTGTCTCCCAACCAAGTTTATGTCATGCATGATGATTTGGATTTAGAACCTGGTCAAATTAAGGTTAAAATTGGCGGCGGTCATGGTGGACATAATGGATTAAAAAGTCTAGATCAACATATTAGTCAAGATTATTGGCGCGTACGTTTGGGAATTGGCCATCCGGGTCGCTCTCCAGGTCAGGAGGATAAAGTTGCTCATTATGTTTTGAGTAATTTTTCCAAGGCAGATGAAAATTGGTTGACACGTCTTCTTTCGGCCATTTGTGATGAAATCATGAGTCTTTTCGGTTCTGATCCGGGTATATGGTTAACGAAGATCGCTGAAAATTTAAGGCGATAAAGCAGATTGAGCCCATAAAAAAAGCGGGGATAATCCCCGCTTTTATTGATTCCAAAATTATTATGGAGTCTTTTGACCTGGGACTTCAGGTATTGGCATTTTCGGGCTGCTGTCTGTGGGGGTATCACCAGAGCATCCGTATGTTTCTGAGGAGACACCTTGTTGAATGTAATCCCATGGTGCATCCCATTTGTTTGGATAATGTCCTGAGCCACCATGATGGTGATGACGGTGTTTACGGTAATGCTTCTTTTTCGGTTCACCAGTCGTTGCTTCAGCGGTGGGAGCTTTTTTACCCTTTTTAGCTGTAGGTGCTGATGCACCTGTGGTTGCAGCAGTCGGAGTTGCTTCCATAGCAGGGGCTGCAGCGTCTGGTGCTGGTGTTGTTGAAGCTTCGCTAGCATATGTACCTGAAATGGCAAAAGCAGCAAGCATTGTACTTAATATTAGTGGTAACTTAATGGTCATTGCAATAGTCTCCTGTTGATAAATAACGCTAAACTTCACAATTGATAGCATAGCATCAAAAATAAAAAAAAATACAACACATTTTTTCACATATTTAAATTAAAATTTATCTAATATCCAAAAAATCTGCAGAAATGCTTATTATTTTTAAAAAAACTAAAAAAAGTTAAAATTTCTCTAAAATAGTGTCATACTTTTAAGAGTAATTGGTTTATGGCTGAATTTTTTATTTCGTTATAGCCAATTGACCGGGGAGAAAGATAGGAAGTCTGAGGTAGGATATAGGGTTGAAAAATATTCACCAAATTAAAAAAAATTGGAAGAATTCATTTGAGACACAGACTGAAATCAGTGAACAACATGGATATCGGAATGTATCTCAATCGCCATATCAAGCTGCCAATAGGTCATCTTTTTTAAAGGAGGATTATAATTTTCACTCTTCAGTGAGCCAGGGGCCGCCCCCATCATTTTTAGTCAAAACCCCCCTCGGAACGCCTCATGAAGATACAGTTGAAATCGCGCAAAAATTTGAAATGCTTGCGAAAAATCAAAAGGAACTTCAGTCACCTCATTATTTGGCACCGAAAACAATATTGGAGCAAGAAAATGAAGTTGTAGCGCTGGTTAAAGAAAAAGATGAGCGGCTGCAAAAATTGAAAATATTAAAAGGCGCGGCAGATAAAAATGGAATGGTTCACCGTTGGATTTATAAGGAAGTTAGGCTTTCAATGAGTAAAATGTCTATTATGAGTACAGTTCTTGGATTATTATTTCTGGGGGCGCTTTTCTTTATTATTGGGTTTCTTACCGCTGTAACGACTTTGAAGGCGGAGGAGAGTCAGCATAATTCTCAATCAGCATGGCTCGCTTCAAATAATCCGGAGCAACAGCACGCAGGTAAGGGAGGTGCTTTAGGGACTATTGCGACCCGGGTGGGGGGGAATTATGTTGGGGGTGCCCTTCGCAAGGAGTTTTCTCCTCTTGGAAAAGCATTAGGAACCGCTTCAGCAATTGTACCGGCTCCTTTACAGCCATTTGCACGCTATGGTATCGGCACAGCTCGTGCAAATGTTCAAAGCGCCACGAGGGCCGTCAACCCATTTGCAACCAGACGCGGTCAACCTCAAGAATCGTCCTATGGGGGGAATCCACAGCCTATGGCCATGGGGCAACAATATGCGGGACCTCAGGGACAACAATATATGTCTTCAGGTGCTACGCCTGTTGGTTATCAACAACCTATAGGATCTGCGCCGAGTGCCTATTATGGGCAAGGATATGGTCCTGCTCAACAGCAGCCATTGATGCAACAACCTATTCAACAGCCCATGCAACAACCCATGCAACAACCCACGCAACAACCATATTATTATCCCTTAAGTGCGCCCCCACAGTTTTTGCCTCCACAACAAATGATGGCACCTGCGCAAGGTCAGATAATGGTTCAACAAGTTATGCCACAACCACAATACGCGCAACAAATTGTTCCTCAACCCGGCTATTATCGGTAACTTTATAGCGAAATTGTCAGTGACGCTTTTGTTGATGATGTATAAGAATACCTGCAATCATAACGCTGGTTGCAACAATACCGACAATAATTGTTGATAAGGCATTAATGACGGGGCTAACCCCCATGCGAATACTGGAAAAAATCAACATAGGGAGTGTTGTTGCCCCAGGCCCAGATAGGAAGCTCGCAATGACAACATCATCTAACGATAATGCAAACGCAAGCAACCATCCGGCCGCTAAAGACGGTAAAATTAAGGGCAAGACAATCACAAGAAATACTTTTAAAGGGCGAGCTCCTAAATCTAAAGCTGCCTCTTCAATTGAACGATCAAAATCTTGTAACCGTGCTTGAACGACAAGATAGACATAAGCCATAGCGAGGGTAATATGAGCAATGGTGATGGTTAATATTCCCCGATGAGCGGGCCAACCAATTAATTGTTCAAAGGTTACAAACATCATGAGAACAGCTAGGCCTGTAATAACATCCGGCATGACAAGAGGTGCGGAGATCAGCCCACTAAACAAAGTTCGTCCCCGAAACTTGATAAATCTCACCATAACGACGGCGGCGAGAGTTCCTAAAATCACTGCTGCGGTTGCTGTCATAGAGGCAATTTTAAAGCTAGCCAAAACAGTATCTAAAAGTCCTTCGTTGGTCCATAAAGCCCCATACCATTTGGTTGAAAAGCGACTCCATACGGTTACTAAACGGGATTCATTAAAAGAAAAAATAATGACCGTCACAATTGGAAGATATAGAAAGGCGTACCCAACGATGAGGGAAGTAATGCCAGTTTTCGATAGATGACGCATCAGGGAACGACCTCGCTTATTCTTCTTTGTTACGCAATTGAAAGCGTTGAAAAATCATAAAAGGAATTACAAACACCACCAGCGTAACAAGCGCCAGAGCGCATGCTAAGGGCCAATTTTGATTGTTAAAAAATTCAGACCACAAAACACGACCAATCATAAGAGTTTCTGGAGCCCCTAAAAGTTCAGGAATTACAAACTCACCTACAGCAGGTACGAAGACGAGGATACTTCCTGCAATGATCGCTCTCAACGACAAGGGAACAGTAATGCGCCAAAATGACCGCCAAGGTCGGCATCCCAAATCGTAAGCTGCCTCTAAATAGGCAGGATCAATCTTATCTAAGACAGAATAGATCGGTAGAATCATAAAAGGTAGATAGCAATAAACGATGCCTATCGTAACAGCAAAAGAATTATACAATAAGGGCAGAGGTTCTTGAATAATACCAACATACAATAAAAATGTATTGATGACACCTTCTGTACTGAGTAAGCCAATCCAAGCATAAACCCGAACCAAAAAAGAGGTGAAGAAAGGAAGAATGATCAAGAGAAGCAAGAGAGGACGCCATCGAGGAGATGCTTGAACGATCGAATAAGCCATTGGATACCCAATGATTAAGCAAGAAAAAGTGGAGACCAAGGCAATTTTAAGAGAACCTACGAATGCAGATGCATAAAATGGGTCTGTTAATAAGGTCGTATAAGCAGCGAAATTCAAACGGATTTGAAGAATTTGCTCTGCTGACCATTGAAATAGAGGATGAAAGGGAGGTATCGCCATAACGGATTGCGACAAGCTAATTTTGACAACCAACAAAAAAGGGATAAGTGAAAATAGACCGAGCCACAGGTAGGGCCCAGCAATGACGAAACCTCGTTCTCTTGTCAGTCGGCTCCAAAACCCTTTTCTAGGGGTCAAGATATTCTGAGGGGTGGTCATGATGTTAAGACAACGCCGTTTTCGGCACGCCAATATACGTAGATTTCATCATCCCATTTAATGTCTCGTTCAGATAGACGAAGAAGATTTGGTAAGGCGGCTTGAATAATTTTACCGGATGACAGTTCGACGTAATAAATAGAAAAGTCTCCCAAGTAAGCAATTTCCCGGACCACGCCTTTAGCAAAATTGCGATTGCCTGAGGGTTTGTTCGTTGAAATCATTACTTTTTCAGGACGAACAGCTATGGCAACTTGGGCTCCCACGGGAACAGCGGCTGAGTGAGTGACATAAAGCTGACATCCAGCGGCTTCGGAATCAATAAGAACATGGTCAGGTTCATCTTCAAGGACGACACCTTCAAAAATATTGATCGTCCCAATGAATTCGGCAACAAATCTTGAGTTTGGAAATTCATAGACATCATGTGGTGCCCCTATTTGTCGGATACGGCCTTCTTCCATAACACCCATACGGCTAGACATGGTCATAGCCTCTTCTTGGTCATGGGTGACCATAATAAATGTAATACCTACACGCTCTTGAATATTGACGAGTTCGAATTGTGTTCGTTCTCGCAGTCCTTTATCGAGGGCTGCTAAGGGTTCATCTAATAGGAGAAGTTTGGGTTGTTTCACCAAACTTCTAACCAAGGCGACGCGTTGACGTTGCCCCCCTGAGAGTTGGTGAGGTTTGCGTTCTGCGTAAGCACTCATCTGGACGAGGTCAAGGCCTTCTTTTACACGTTCCCGTATAATTTTGCTGGGTAAGCGTTCTTGCTTGAGTCCAAAAGCAACATTTTGGGCAACAGTCATATGCGGAAAGAGAGCATAGGACTGAAACATCATGTTTACGGGGCGTTCGTACGCCGGTACATCGGTAATATCGACCCCATCAATATAAAGACGACCCGTTGTCGGTTTTTCAAAGCCAGCAAGGAGGCGTAATAACGTTGTTTTTCCACATCCTGATCCTCCCAACAGAGAGAAAAGCTCGCCTTGATAAATGGATAAGGAAACACTTCTGACAGCAACGACGGAGCCAAAGCTTTTGGTAACATTTTCGATTGAAATATAAGGTTTAGCCTTCGGATCTTGCCAAGGTTCTATTTGACGACGAGTTTGAGGTGGGTGAGCCATTTCAAACGCCAGGTATTAGAAAAATGAAGCGAGAACACAACCTTATTAAGGAACTGCCATCTAACTTTTGAACATTAATTTTATAATTTCTTTTCAAATTTCTTCTCCTGTCGCACCTTAAAAATAACCGCCTCTTAAGGGATGGGGGTGTTCAACGTGGTTTGGGGTGATCGCTGTCCTCGTTCAAGGTCCTTGTTTTGCCAGAAACCAATTTCGAGTTCGTATCTCTACATACCGAGAGTTTTGTATTTTATCAAGCTTTAACCTCTTAAACACCTCCGGACGGGGATATAAAGTTTCATTATTTCGAATTTCTTTTTTGAGCAGGGTGTGTGCGCTCTTATTTGTTGTTGGAAATAATAGAGTATTCGTGATGGCTGCACTAATGCTGGGTCTCATCAAAAAATTAATGAATAGATAAGCATTTTGAGGGTGAGGTGCATCTTTTGGAATGCACATTGCATCAATCCATAGAGTGCCGCCTTCTTCGGGGACGACATACTGGATGGTTGTTTTTCTTTTTGCCTCTTTCGCTTGTTGTTGAGCAACCTGGACATCTCCAGACCATGCTTGAGTCAAACAAACTTCTCCAGATACCAATTCACTGGCGAAGCGTTGTCCCAGAAATCGCGAGATAGACGGCCGGACTTTTAGAAGTTGGTCTTGTGCGGCTTTGAGATCTTTAACGTCGGTACTTTGGGGATCGAGTTTTAGAAAAGCTAATACGGCAGGGTATACGTCGACAGCTTCATCCAAGAGGGTAACCCCACAAGATTTAAAATGAGAAACAACTTCTGGGTCGAAAAGCATTCGATAACTATTGACGGGGGCATTTGGCAAACGCATTCGGATGGCTTCTTCCACATAAGCAAAGCCAAAGGTACCCCAATAAAAAGGAACGCTATAATTTAAGCCTGGGTCAACAATTTGCATCCGCTCTTCAAATTCGGGGTCTAAATGAGAAAGGTTAGGCAGTTTTGTTTTATCTAATTTTTGAAAAACACCCGCACGAATTTGCCGCTCAATATATGGAGAAGCGCTTGGAAAAACGATATCATAACCCGAACTTCCGGCTAATAGCTTGGCTTCTAATATTTCGTTATTATCGTAAAGGTCATAGTTGATGTGAATTCCAGTTTCGGCCTCGAACTGCTTTAAAATTGCGTGGGGAATCATTCCATACCAGTTATAAACGTTTAGATAAGGAGCTTCCCCTGTTAACTGGGAGGAGGGCGAGTTTACATAAGATAAGATTATTCCTACCAACAGCGATATGCTGATAGCCAAAGCAAATAATTTTTTTATAAGTGGTTGTTTTTCTGAAAAATTCAACGACCATTCCCTTAATAATACCTGTAAAAATGACATTTAGTCACGATGTGTTCGAGAAAGCAACGAAAATCGATAAAAGACAAATTCTAAAATAATAGAAAAAAGGATAGCGCCGACAACCCCAACGAAGGCACTTGGAATGGGATAATGCTGAGAGAATTTCATAATGCAAGATAAGGAATTTAAGGAAGAAAGGGCGGAATCTTGCGTCGTGAAACAGCTAGCTAATTTACCCGTATTCATTGTCCAGGAAATGCGCAAACAAATGCCCAAAATGACAAAGGCTCCTATCATTCCAATATAAGGACGAGGAAGAGTATAGCCAAATCGAACGCCCATCTGTGATCCTAAAATTCCACCTCCTAATAAGATGAGAACAAGAAATAGATCCACAGATTGTGTTCCGATGGCGTACATAAAAGTTGTTACAATACTCATACCAATTCCCGCTAAAAGGGTGGTGCCATAGACGACAGGGCTGGTTCTGCCAATTAGATATGATATAGCGGGCATCATAAAGACTCCATTGCCGACACCTAAACTTGAGGTGAGGGTTCCATTGATGATGCCGACGAGCAAGGGAAAAAGAATACTTAGTTCAACACGAGTCCGTGTAAAATATATTTTGAGCCCAATAAAACGTGTCCAAGTGGGTGTATGGATAACTTTCGTAGCTGAACGATAGTGCGCTAATGTTTTCAAACTTTGGCGGAATAGAACAAAAGACATGACTCCTAATACAATAATGTAGCTTATGGTTATGATGGAAACGGCTTGACCATGGGCATTTAACCATCGTAATAGAAAAACACCCAATATGGCGCCGACGATTCCCCCGATGAGCAAAATTCCCCCTAAGCGAAAATCAACATCATTATTCCGACGATAATTTAAGAATCCTGTTAAGTTTGTACCGATAGAATGGTTAACTTGACTTGCCACAGCAACTAAGGGGGGGACACCCAGAACCATTAGGGCTGGTGTAATAATAACGCCCCCACCAACACCCAACATACCTGACAAAAAGCCTCCCATCCACCCTAAACCTAAAATGAGGAATATGTTTAATGTAACGCCTGCGATGGGTAATGTAAGTTCAAAATTCATTATATAACTATACAGTCCATTAGCTCGAAAGGGAATTTGAAGTTTTAGATTAACTTCAAATTTTTAGAATCTAAAAATCTTGTATGAACTAAGGTTTATTCTGAATTCCTATGGTAATTTTGACATGTTGTGGGGAAAAAAGGATTCATTAAAGGGTTTGACAGAAAAAATTAGGGCGGGTTGTCTGTTTATTTTTCACGCAAATACAGTCCTAAGGATGTTATGAAAGCAAGGCCAGCTTGAAGCATTAAATTCCACAAGGTTGCAGAAATTCCGAAGAGAGCCCAAGAAATCTGGTCGCATCGAGGGCGTGAAAGTTTCATGAGCTGTGCGCGAAAATCTTCAAAGGTGGCTGCGGGCGTAGGGCCGGTACAACTGGCAGGTCCTACCCACCAATGTTGTTCCATACCTACGTGATAAAACGTAAGGGCAATACCAATAGACAAAATCAGGAGTTGAGTAAAGATTCCAAAATTTCCAGAGAAGAGCTTTGTCCTCAGGCTGAGAAGGCCGAGAATAATGACGATCGCATAAATGCATCTTTCATATAGGCAAAAATCACATGGTTTAATATTAAAGCCATATTCGGCAGTGAAAGCAAATGCAAGAGACGCTACTGCCATAGCGATGAGAAAGTATTGAATATGCTTTTGGGTGATGAGGGTGCATATTTTTGTCAGGGACGTGCAATTCATGCCCATTTCCTCATTATCAATTAACCTGCTAAAATTTTAACAGCAACAAACCCGGCAATCAAGCTAACTAATAATCCACCTAAAATCCAAGGCAGATAACGCTCAATAAATGGTCGTGCCCAATCTCCAAAATACCACAGTAAGCCTGCGAGAAGAAAAAATCGGAATGAACGAGCAATGATAGAGGCAAGAACGAATTGAGTCAGGTTCAATCCGGCCACACCACTAGCTATTGTTACCAGTTTAAAAGGAATAGGTGTAAGGCCTTTGAGGGCAATGATCCAAAATCCCCAGTTTTGGAAATCTGTTTGGAATCGGGTGAAGGCATCTTGTAAATGATAGGTTTGAATAATCCACTCCCCTGCCGATTCAAACAAAAAATAACCGATTGCATAACCGACTAATCCTCCCAAAACTGATGAAATCGTACATATGGTGGCTAACCACCAAGCTTTAGCTCGGTCTGCCAATATCATGGGAATGAGCATTAAATCGGGGGGAAGAGGGAAAAAAGAACTCTCTGCAAAAGACATGAGTGCCAGGCTCCAGATTGCCTTTGGCGTATTTGCCCTTTGAAGGGTCCAATCATAAAGACGTCTTAACCAGGATGAAGACGGAATGACAGTCGTTGTTGTCATGAGGATGTACTCGCATTTTCTGAGTCAGAGGGTTGATTTAGTTTCTCATCAATTAAGGCTATCATTTCATTTATACCATATAATGCAATAAAGGATCCCATTCGTGGTCCTTCGGATTGGCCTAAAAGAACTTCATAAAGTGATGTGAACCAAGATCTTAAATCAGGATAGGGATGGCGTTTCCCCACTTCAAAGACAAGAGATTGTAGGTCTTCCGCTGACGCGTCAGGCGGCGTGATTTTTAGACACTCCCGCAAATCAAGGAGGGCAGCTTGATCTGTTCCTGTAGGGGGGCGATAGGTTTTTTGGGGCAGAATAAAGTCATGAAAATAATGAATTGCATGATCAATGAGTCGATTCAAAAAGGGGGCAGATTCAGGTGTCACTTCAGGCTGATAGCGAGTTACAAATCCCCACAAAATAGAAGCATCTTCTGCATTGCAGACGGAGGCCAAGTTTAAGAGAATGCCATAACTAATGGTGCTCTCTAAAAGAGGCGGATGCCCAGAATGGACGTGCCAGGCCGGATTTTCCAATTGCTGGTCTTGAGATTGGTCAGAATATTTAGCCACGGAACTTAAATAATCGTCTACGTGACGCGGAATGACATCAAAATATAGCCGCTTGGCTTTACGCGGGGATTGATACATGTAATAAGACAAACTTTCCCAAGGAGCATATTTTAGCCACTCTTCAATGGTTAATCCGTTTCCTTTTGACTTAGATATTTTTTGTCCCAATTCATCAAGGAAAAGTTCGTAAGTTAGGCACTCAGGTGGTCGTCCCCCCAACACTTGGGTAATTTGACTGGAGAGTTTGACAGAGTCAATCAGATCTTTGCCCGACATTTCGTAGTCCACATCAAAGGCACGCCATCGCATGCCCCAATCGGCTTTCCACTGCAGTTTACAGTGTCCCCCCGTTACAGGAACTTCTACAGATTTTCCTGTTTTAGGGTCTAGATAGGTGATCGTTGCCGCTTCAATATCTCGACTGATAATGGGGACTTGTAAAACAATACCGGTAGTTGGGCAAATCGGCAAAAAAGGGCTATAAGTTGCTTGTCGCTCTTCGCCCAACGTAGGGAGAATGACGGCAATTACCGCATCATAGTTTTCGAGGACAAGTTTTAAAGCATCATCAAATCGACCGCTTTTATACCATTCTGTAGAGCTTTGAAATTCATAATCAAATCCAAAAGAATCTAAAAACTTGCAAAGCATGGCATTATTGTGATGGCCAAAACTTTCATATTTTTCAAAAGGATCAGGAATTTGTGTGAGGGGTTTGCCTAAGTGAGCGGTTAACATGACTTGGTTGGGAACGTTGTCAGGTACTTTACGCAAGCCGTCCATGTCATCAGAAAAAGCAAATAAGCGCGTGGGAATATCGCATAAGACTTGAAAAGCATGTCGTACCATACATGTGCGGGCTACCTCGCCAAATGTACCAATGTGCGGTAAGCCGGAGGGACCATATCCCGTTTCAAGAAGCACAAATCCCTTCTTAGGGACTTTATGTTGTATACGATTTAAAATACGGCGTGCTTCTTCAAAAGGCCAAGCTTTTGCTTCGGCACCAGCTTTACGCCAGCGGTCCCAATGTTCATCAGTTGTCATGTCATTTTCTCAATCTGTAAAGTCACATGCAAGGATATATACCATAGATTGAAATGTTTTGGAATGCTTGCCATTCCTTCTAACACGTGATATTACCGTAAAATAGCCATTAATTTATGAAATGAAAGGACAGATTAATGTCTTTAAAAGACTATTTAAATGAGTCAGCGACTGTCATTCAACAGGCCGCTTCGAACGAAGACTTATTGAATGCTTTAAATGAAGCCATTTCACTAATTATTGAGACTTTGTCAAAAGGGCTTCCCGTATTGGTTTGTGGCAATGGGGGGTCTGCGTGCGATGCTTTGCATATAACCGGGGAGTTGGTGGGTCGCTTTTTGATGGAACGTAAAGCCCTCAATGTCATTGCTTTATCTGATAATGTTAGTATTTTAACCGCCCTTGCAAATGATTATTCCTACGATTATGTTTTTGCCCGTCAAGTGGAAGCTTATGCGAAACCGGGAGCTGTCATCATTGGTTTGTCGACGAGTGGTAATTCAGCTAATGTTATCCAAGCGTTTGAGATGGCTCATTCTTTAGGAATGAAGACGATAGCTTTCACAGGACAAGGTGGAGGAAAAATGGGTCCATTAAGTGATATTCTTTTGGCGGCACCCTCTTCTTCAACGCCTTTAATTCAGCAGGTGCACATCTGTTTGTATCACTATCTTTGTCATGCAATTGAACAAGAAATGTTTGGTGCTCTCCATCAAGGGAGTCAGAAGGTTCTTTATTCGAGAGCCTAATACCTGATATAACGGGTCCATCTAGGATTTTACTTTAATCATAACCTTAGGAGAATAATTATGTCATTTGAAGTCATTTCGTCAGGACAATTACGTCAATATATTGAAAAAGTAGAGCGCCTTGAAGAAGAGAAGGCAGATCTTATGGAAGCCATTCGCGAAGTTTTTGGCGAAGCTAAAGGCAATGGTTTTGACGTTAAAATTATGAAGCAAGTTTTAAAAATGCGTAAAATGAAACAAGAAGAATTAATGGAACAAGAAGAGTTGCTCACATTATATCTTCAAGCCTTGGGTATGGCGCCTGCTGCTAAATTGGGCGAGGGAATTGAAGAAGCCGCTTAATTATAAAAGTATATTTGGGTAAAGAGACAACGAGATACGCATATGTCCTCTCAAGAAAAGCATCACCTCTTTACCCGCCGCGCTCTCATTCTGGGGGGCGTGCAGGGCGCGCTTATGACCAGCCTATTGGGGCGTCTCTATTATCTTCAAGTCAATTCCTCTGATCACTACCGTACCCTTTCTGACAAAAACCGTATTCATTCTCGGCTTATTGCTCCCTCCCGTGGTCAGATTTTGGATCGTTCGGGTAAAGTGTTGGCCACTCATCATAACGCGTATCGTGCCATTGTTATTCGAGATCAGGTAACGGATTTACCTCAATTGCTTCAATCCATTCAGTCTTTGTTGGGTCTAGATGATCAGTCGATAGAGAGTATTACGCGAGATATAAAGAGAAAGCCTCGCTTTGTTCCCGTGACATTAAAGGAAGGACTGAGTTGGGATGAAGTTACGCGCCTGGAACTCCATTTACCAGATTTGACAGGAATGAGTGTTGAACAAGGCCAAAATCGATCTTATCCTTATGGTTTAGAAACTTGCCATAGTGTCGGGTATGTCGGTACAGTTTCTGAAAATGATTTGGATGGAGATCCCTTACTAGAATTGCCGGGAATGCGTATTGGCAAATCCGGAATTGAAAAAACTTACGAAAATGAATTGCGGGGAGAGCCGGGAGTCAAACAAGTTGAGTTAAATGCGATTCGTCGTATTGTACGAGAGTTGTCTACCACCCCCAGTATGGCCGGAACAGATAAAAATCTTACCCTTGACCTTGAATTGCAACAATCCGTCTTTCAACGTCTTTCCTTAGAACAGAGTGCCGCCGCTGTAATTATGGACGCAAAAAAAGGCGATATTTTAAGCTATGTTTCTGTGCCCGGATTTGATGCAAATTTATTTGCCAATGGTATCTCAAAAACAGATTGGGAGGGACTTTTAAATCATCCGCAACGCCCATTAAATGATAAGATTTTGACTGGCCAATACGGACCTGGATCCACATTCAAAATGGTAGTGGCTTTGGCGGCGTTGGAAGCTGGGGTTATTACCCCCTCAACGCCGGTGTGTTGTGCAGGATTTGTAACATTGGGAGATCACCATTTCCATTGTCACAGCTGGAAAAATGGGGGACACGGAACCATAACTCTTGAGAATGCAATTGCGCAATCTTGTGATGTCTACTTCTTTCATGTGGGCAAATTATTGGGAATTGACCCGATGGCCGCAATGGCTGAACGATTTGGCTTAGGGGCTGCAACGGGTGTTGATTTGCCTGGGGAGAAACCAGGACTTATTCCGTCACGGAAATGGAAAAGTTTGGTTATGGGAAAATCTTGGATGCTTGGTGAAACGTATAATGCAAGTATTGGCCAAGGATATGTTTTAGCAACGCCTCTCCAATTGGCAGTGATGACCGCACGTCTGGTAACGGGAAATGCTGTTACACCGCATCTTGGTATCCCCAGCCAACCCCCCACTTTTGAAGATATGAAATTAAACCCAGACCATTTGAAAGCTGTTTTGTCGGGCATGAAAAAAGTGGTAAATGAGCCGTTTGGATCCGGTTATGCAAGTCGTATCCTTGAACCAGGATTTGAAATGGGGGGCAAAACAGGCTCAACTCAAGTTCAACGCATTACCAAAAGAGACCGTGAACAAGGATTGGCCAGTAGTGCCAATCGTCCTTGGCATACCCGCGAACATGCATTTTTTGTTGGGTATGCACCGCTTCATGATCCGCGTTATGTGACAACCGTTCTTGTCGAGCATGGGGGAAGTGGGGGGCGTGCAGCAGCCCCTATTGCCCGGGATATACTTTTATTGGCGCAAAAGATGGTGAAGTAGAATTCTTTATTTAAGATAAGCTTTTACTTTGAAAGAATTCTCAAGAAAATCTAATAAAAGAATTTTTTAGACAACTACTATCTGGTTTCGGCCACTGCGCTTTCCTTGATATAAAGCTTGATCAGCTTTGCCAATGAGATATTCTAGTGTTGGGCGTGTCCCGGCAGAAATACTCGTTAAACCAATGGTGGCTGTCACATTTTGAGATTGAGAATTCGGGAGTATAATTTGATATGATGCTAGGTTAGCTCGAATACGCTGGGCTATTTCCATGATATTCTTTAACTTAGGTTCATTAATCAAGAGAAGAAATTCCTCTCCTCCCCATCTTCCGACTGCATCTTTTTCCCGACAACCCTTTATGAGACTTTGCGCAATGGCTTGAAGGGTATGGTCACCCACATCATGCCCGTAAGTGTCATTGATACTTTTAAAATTATCAATATCGAGGATGGCTAACGCAAAACTCACGCCATTTAACAGGTAGTCATCCATTCGATATTTTAAAATATTGTAAATACCTTGACGATTCCACAAGCTTGTTAACGGGTCAACCATGGATGCCATGCGGGCTTGATCCAGGTCTAAAGTGAGCTTGCCTTTGTCTGTACTCATTGCAAAGTTTTGAATTTCTGTTTCAACCAGGGCGGCAACATCTCGTAACCATGTCAATTGCTCAGGTGCAAAATAGCGTGGTTTATTGTCAACTATAGAAATTGTTCCTAATTTTTGATGATTCAATTGAATGGGGCAACCTGCGTAAAATCTGACGTTGGGGTTTCCCAAAACAATAGGATTATTGCAGAAACGTTCATCTAAAAATGTTTCGGGGACCGCGAAAATTTCGTCTTGATTCACTACATGTTCGAAAAAGGAGATTCCATATGAGGGGTTAATAAGATCTTCTGTAAAAAGGGTCTTAAACTGTTTAGAATTTTCATCTATAAAACTTACGGTTGCGATGGGCACGTCAAATAAATTTTTTGCTAGGCGCGTGATCCTTTCAAAATTTTCTTTCAGAGGGCCTTGAAAAATATCAAATGAGCATAGGTCATGATGAGGGTGGGACGAGTCAATAGGAAGATTCGGTGCGAGCATAAGCTATTCCCTTTAAAAGCCCTTTTCGTGCAAACTCTCTTACACAATTCTCTTAAAAAACCATGTAGGTTTTAAAAGACTTATCCCAAAATTTGAACTTATACCTATTTTGTATAATCCATATAAAATCTTAGAGAAAGAGGGAAAATGAATTTTTGTCTTTTTAAATAAATTTCTCATCAGAAAATTAGAATTTTTTTAGTGACGGCACAAAACTATCCTAATAAAGGTGTTGTTTCTTTGGGATTCGTAGATGAAAGACCGGGAGTCTGCCAACTTACCTGATCAAACGCTTCACAAGACGGACAAACGGGATGCCAAATGGGTAAAGTAATTTGGCAACTGTTGCATATCCACATGGGATCAGAAGGTGCAGACGACGCTTTTTCCAACCACTCTTTAGCGTGATTGGCTTGATGAGGATGTTCAGCTTCTTCAACTAGTGCCATAAGGTTGCAGACACGTTGGGTATATTGAATTCCTTTTAAGAGAGTTAGATAATGTCGACATTGTCCCCATAATTTAGCAGCCAGAGAGGCTTTTGCAAGAATATATAGAGATTCTGGATGATTAGGTGCCCCTTCAACAAGCTTTTCAATTTCCCGATATTGATCAAGAGAATTCATGTCCGAATTTATAATAGATAATTGTTCGGCAAAGCTAGGATGAGGACAATGAGCGTAGCCACCCATAAGAATTTTTTGCGCTTTAGATGTTTTGCCAATCTTATGATAGTGTTTTGCTAACCCCACAGCGATTGTTGAAATTTCTGGCGCTTCATAGTGGGCACTGGCAGCAGTTTGAAGGAATAGCCCTTCATCTCCCGCTATTTCTGCCGCTTCTGCTTTCATCCAATGAATCAAAGCATGTCGACGACGACTTTCTGGTTTTGTAATAATGTGACGTAGTTGCATTTGTTCAACAATCATACTGGCTTTATCAAATGCGCCCAAACGAAGATCAAGTTCTAGGAGTTGTTGGAGAACCCAGGGAGACTTTGGTCGCATTGTCATAGCTTCTTGAAGCAATTGTCGCATTTGCTCCCAATTATTGGTGTGATGAGCTTGTAGAATGAGGCCACGCAATCCCAAAAAAGCTGTTTCAGGATTCTTGCTCATTTGCACAAAATGAGCATTTGATTCTTCAAATTTTCCCGACATATATGCGCTTTGTGCGGAAAGAAGAAGAGCGAGGGGTTGTTGGGAATTTAAGGTTAACGCTCGTTTTGCAAGACGTCGTGCCTCAAGAAATTCTCCGGCAGCAATAGCACTCAGTCCTTCGAATAATGCGCTTTGCCCTTTACGAATTCGGCGGTTCCTCTGGCGCTCTGCCCATAGGATAGGAAGTCGCCACAAAGCGCGCCAAGCTCCTATAAGGAGAAGGAGAGTTGCAACGCCAAATAATGTTCCGGCAAGCATTATTCCCATACTCATGTCAATTCGATAACCAAACCATGTGAGATCTGCTTCTCCAGGATTCTGAGCGAGCAGCACGCCGAGAATAACAAGAATGCTCAACTTAAGAAAAAATATAAATCCGCGTAAGAAATGAACCATCATAGCTGATCTCCAGAATGGGGTGTCGAAGAGGAGGATAAGGATAGATTTTTAAGTTTGTGGGTCAATGTTTGATCAATCTCATTGAGAGCGTTTTCAATATCATGATGTCCTGAGAAAGGTTCAGGGGTTAAGGATTCGGTTTCGTCAATCTTCTCAATTCGAATAAAAGAAGTTCCCATGGCTTTGAACCGACTCCACCAGGACCCTTTGGTATTTTCAAGGAATGTTTGTGAGGTCTTTTCACCTTCTTTAAGACCATGCAGCCCTTTATTGGCGTATTTTTCAAGGATTGATAGGTCTTTAATTTCTTGTGTCGTGGTTTTAAAATCACTGAGTTCAGAAGTATAAGGGGCGCCTGATAAAATTTGTGTTCGCAATCGCCAAAACAATAGATGTGACTTCAGGATTTTTTGACTTTCACCAAGGCGTTGGATATCTTTATCAAGATTTTTCGTTCGTTCTATTTCTTGAGCTGTTACCTCAACTTTTGGCTGGTTTTTGAACGTCTCTAATTGTTGTGTTAGAGATGAGAGTCGCGTGTCAAAGTCTTTAAGACGCTCAGATTCTAAGGATGGGGAAAGGGGTTCTTTACTCTTTGCTTCTAAAGAATCAACGCGATTATTAAGTATTTCTGTTTGATTCTTTAAAAGGGCAAAATCATGAATATTAGGCTTATTGGACATGACAGAGGCGGGAAGAAGGAAAATAGCCATGCCTAAAATACCTGTCGCCAGAATAATGCAAAAGGAGATCAAATACCGATGAAAACCACGATGACGCAATGTGGACGGTGTACTCTCTGCAGCGCTTGCATCTTTTTTGATCGGGGGTTGGCCTTTTTCTTTCATAAAAACCTCCACAAGTTATTCTAAAATCATCGTTAGTCTGCCATCATCAGCGCAATTAGTAAATCGTCTGTTGTTGTTTTTTTTGCAACTTGAATATTTTGCCAAGGTAATTTGCCAATTACCGTTTTAATGGCATCACTTAAACATACGGCTTTAATGGAGTGACAGAACTTTTCAAGTTGACTCGCTTGACACAAATTTTGAAAAATATGTGCTGTACGGGGCGAATAGAAAAGCACAGCATCTAGAATCGATGTCTCCAAGGCATTTTTCGTTTCCGTGCTGAAAGCTGTTGCCTCTTGTGTTGAATAAACAATAATTCTTTGGGCTTGTACCCCTTGTTCTTGTAGAGACTTTGCAATATCTAAGCGAATCACATCGCCAGATAAGTGAATTATGGGATGAGGAGAATTCGGTGTGATGCTTATTAGCAATTGAGTCAATAAATTTTGAGCGGAACCTTCAGCCCAGTGGATATTTTGAAATCCTAAATCTTGGGCAACTTTAGCGGACTCAATTCCGACACACCAAAGGGGAAAGTCGCGACGTTCTATTATTTTTGACAAACAAATTATCGCCTGTTGAGATGTGGTGACAATCGCCTCAAAAGATGGGGGGAGAGATTCGAAGATGATTTTTGGGTTTCGCGGGACAATATGAATCAACGGGTCGTTTATGACGTGATGACCGAGGCGTTGAAGTTTGTCTTGAAGAGCAGAAGAACTTTCTTGGGGTCGGGTGATTAAGATATGCATAAATCACTCCAAAAGCTAGGCCCACCCATGTCTTTCAAAATTTTGGCGGTTGATTGGCCGAGATCATTGGCGTCCTCACCAATTTGGATTGTCCTATATACAGTTGTTCCACAATGGGATGCAATGAGAGCATCTAAGCGAATGTGACCATCTTTTTGAATGGTGGCATGACCCCCGATAGGGGTATGACAATTCCCGCCCAGGCTGAAAAGTAGTGCGCGTTCAGCAGTCACGCAACGCTCAGTACCTTTATGATTGAGGGGCATTAGATAGTTTTTCGTAACTGTGTCATTTTTCCGACATTGAAGGGTTAAGACGCCCTGACCGATTGCGGGGAGAATTTCTTGTTCGGAAAAAATATATGTGGCTTCATCTTCGCGCCCTAAAAGCTTCAAGCCAGCTAAGGCAAGTATAATTGCATCCATTCCTCCCTCATGAAGTTTGCGGATACGTGTGTCGACGTTGCCACGCAGAGGAATGCAGTGAAGATCGGGTCGATGGTGTAATATTTGAGCAACGCGGCGGGGTGCACATGTGCCAACGATGCTCCCGGGAGCGAGAGTTTTTAAGCAAGAGGCTCTGGGGCTAAGCAAAATATCTCGGGCATCTTCTCTATTTAAAAATGCACACAATGTCAAATCACTGGATTGAACTGTTTCCATATCTTTTAAACTATGAACGACACAATCAATTTCATTGGCCTGTAAGGATAGCTCAAGTTCTTTAGAAAACAATCCTTTACCCCCAATTTCAGAAAGGGGTCGGTCTCGGATGCGATCTCCTGTTGTGGTCACAGTAATTAAAACAGCATTTTGAATAGCGGGATCTGTTGGATGCACCTCTTTTAATAAATTCAAAACAATATTTGCTTGTGTGAGGGCAAGAGGACTGCCTCGCGTGCCAATGCGAAGAGGAGTAAGAAGAGATGAGTTCATTATATTTTCCTCTTGTGATTGTATCTCGATATATACTGAATGTGATGGAATGCTGCAAGAGAAGAGCCTATTTTCCGAGATTGATATCCCACGTTTTCTCGTTTATTCTTTTGATAAGGATATAATTTCGTTATTATTATGGCTAATTGAGTTTTGATGAGGAATGGGACTATTTATATGCAGGCCTCGAAAATACGACTAAGTTTTATGGTGCTGACACTCGTGTCTTTTTTATTGGGCGCAATAGAGTGTACGGCACAAACTGACCAGGTCCAATATATAACGCAAAGAGCAAAAGTTAATAAATTAATTCCTGCTACTGCGGTTAAGCTACAGGCAAAACCTTCATCCAAACCACCCCTAAAGAAAAAAGAAAATCCAATAATGGGTGAAGATGATCCCGATTTAGATGACGACGAGGAAATGACTTCCGATGAAGATGAGGCTCCCCCCGTTCGTTCTCAACTGCAGTCTCCGAGCGATAGTAAAAAAAAGAAAACTAAGGCGGAAATTGCTAAAGAAGAAAAAGCCAAAAGAAAGCGAGCAAAGTTATTAGAAGGATTTCGTCAAGGGGAAGAGTTCCATAAAAAATGGTTCCACTTACCTTCGGGCAAAATATGTGCGTCACTTGATAAATTGAAAAAATTTTGCAAAGCCGCTTGTACAAAAAAACATTGTTTGGATGAACAAGTGGCCAATAATTGTCATTTGATATGTCCAGATTCAACGACAAAACAATGTGCAGATCCCTTAAAGCAAGCAGATCCAGAAACAGAAGAAGTGACCATGGGGAGTGAAGAAGCACTCTCAGATGTACCCCAACCCATTGAGGACTTCAAACCAAAAAATTCTGTTTCTACTTCCGTCAAATCTTCCTTAGATGAAGCTGAGAAAATGCTAAAAGCTAGCGAAGGAGAAGGGGGATAAATCCTCTTTTATCCGCCTCGCTCGCTTTGTCTTGGAGGAATATAATGGACATAAAAAACTACCCACCTATTGTATTGTATTTAATTGGTTTGGCGGGGACAGGCAAACTAACAATCGCTCACAACTTTTAATGAGAACTGTGAGTAAGTTTAACAGCCCACAATTTAGCTTTAAGCGCCTCGATAGTTAGGCGTATGAGGGCATTGGCTTTTTCGCCAGGTTTGTAGTCAATATTTTTAATAGAGGAATTGGTTTTATTTGTTCTAATTTATTTTCGTCGATCTTATTCAATCGCATAGTATTTATTACCATCTTGGTAGCTGAAAGTCATAGGTCGAATATATATTTTATTTTAATTTAAATTTGCTATAAGGATCTGCTCCTTTTTTTATAAAAATTTATTAGGGTATCGGCAAATTTAAAGAAAAGATGAAACGTACTAGGCGAATACCTACAAAAAAACAAAGGATGTTTACCATTACACTTGAAACAGCATAAATGATTGCTTGGTAGGGAAGATCTTTATCAATCAACAAAGCAAATTCAAGAGTAAAAGCTGAAAATGTAGTAAATCCACCTAGAAAACCAGTTGTTATAAAAGATTTGACTGCAAAAGAAGGTGACCATTTTAGAGCCATATATTCAATGATAATTCCCATTAAAAAACACCCCAATGCATTGACGAGAAAAATTTGTAAAGGGAAGTGAGTCAATATATTCCTTGGTAAGGCCCTTCCCAAGCTATATCTAGACATGGTTCCCAGAGCTCCCCCAATTCCAATGGCGACGTAAGTCGTGATCATGATAACCTTAAGAACAATATTGATTTCTTCTCAAGGATCACAAAAATTTTATAGGGGCGTCAATGGGTGTTGTTCAAGGTAGGCATTTTAGTTGTCAGTTGTTATAACTACGGAAGATTTGAAGCCGTAGGGTAAATGCCTTACAATCTTAAATTGAGCCTATGCTAAGTCTAAGGTTGAGGAGAATTTGTATAAAATATAATTGATAATGCTTGGCTATGTGGACAGTCACACTTCCTTTGATCAAGATTCAAAAATAAGAATAAAGTTAGGTCGTATTAATGCTTTGCGAAAATTTATATACATTTTTCAAATATGACGAAGAAGTCAGAAAAATTGCTGAACCTTTTATTTTAAACCTCGGTTATTCTTACTTTCATTTTCGCAGAAATTTTAAAGATGGTTCTTCCATTATATTATCAAACAATTCATCATTTTTACTCGATTTTATAGAAAATACAAAAAGGGTAGTTCCCTATAAGGATCCCATTTCTCTTCAAAAAATATTGGTTTATTTCTGGGATGAATTTTTACCCCAAGACCTTATTTTTTTAACGCGAGATAAACACTATCTCCATCATGGAGTATCCATTTTTGATCGTCACAAAGATTACTATGATTGCTATGCCTTGGCCATGTCTGAATTCCATCCTTCTCCCGTTTCTTGGCATTTAAAGAATTTTAATGATCTTAAAATTTTTATGGAAAAATTTCCAAAAATGGCAGAGCACCTTATTAAGCAAATGGAAAGGGAGCGTTATATTGTTCCTGTGATTAATCTAACAATTCGACCAGAATTACTCTATTTACCGGAGCGGTCGGGGAGAATTGATCTTGGGTCTGGGTACAAAGATTATATTACCACTTATGAACTTTTATGTATGCAATTACTACGAGAGGGTAAATCGTATAAGGATATTGGATCAAATCTTTCAATGTCTCCTCGAACGGTAGAAACACATCTTGCCCGGCTCAAGAGACGAACAGGTCTGACATTTGATGAGCTTTTTGTAAAGTCATTCAAAATGGCGGCAGCCTGATATTAAGGTTACAAACCAGGACTATAAAGTCGAATAATAGGGAGCTTTTATTCTGACTGCTGAGAGTCATAGATTTGTTGAAAGGTTCTTAATGTCTACAAATCCATTCTTTGAAAATATTTCTTTTTCACGCTCATTTACGGATCAAGTGAAATTCATTGTCAAAGATCTGTTTTTCAATACCGGGATTAAATATTTTATTTATCTTAGAGGATCTCTAGATGGTTCTGTTAGCGCCCTCTTCTCTCATGGGGACTTCTTTCTAGATTTGTTAGAAAAGGGACTGCCTATTAGTCTTGGATTTGGCGAAGAGTATAAATCTTTGCAAACTTATTCATATTGGTGGAATGATAAATATCCAAAAGAGGTTATCGCATTAGCTCAAAAACACGGATTAGGAAGTGGCTTTTCCCTTGTGAGACGCTATCATGATTATTTCGAAATGTTTGGTTTTGCAGATTCCAATACGGCTCCCTTAACAGCCTCTTCTTATATAAGTTGTTTGTCGGGTTTCGAGACGTTTTCAGATCATTTCGTGCGGGTTGGAAAAAATATTATCAAGCAAGTTATTGAACACCCCCTGTTGATACCATCTCATCAAAACTTTCACAATCCTCAAGAAATATGTTTGGGAGGGCTTAAGGGCCAATATTTAACAAAAGGAATCTCTGGCGAAACATATTTGACAGCTCTAGAATTTTTTTCATTACAATTATTTTTAAAAGGAAAATCTTATAAAGAAATTGGAAGAATATTATCTGTCTCACATAAAACAGTGGAAAAATATCTTTCGAACGTTAAGCGTAAAACGGGCTATTATCCTCGAGATATTACGTTTCTTTTTGAGTCTAAAGGTCAGGTTAATTTAACACTGGGAATGAATGAAATTCCGGAAATTGTTGTTTAATTATCTTTTCATTGTAGGATTTAAGACTGACAGCATTTTTTTCCAATTCACCCCATAGTGCTTATTGTGTTGAAAACTTATTTCTACCCCTAATTTTGAGTAGGATGAAGGGAAGTAACAATAAGTTTTAGCAATCAGAAAAACTGAATTCTATATCTTAAATTCAAAATGTTAAGACGAAATGGATGTAGAAAAAAGTAAATCTAGAGGCTACGCGGAGCCTGCAATCCGCGACCAATTTTTTAAAACCCTAAAACCTCTTAATTTTATTAAATTGTTAAGGTACTATTTATGCCAAAATTTCTGCCTCCTCTTGACAAATTTTAAAAGAAACCCACATAAAAGGTAATGTAATTGTGTGAAAGTAGGAAATATATGATGTTCCGCCGAGTTTATGTCATCGCAAGATAGGCTCGCACACGGCTGAAAAACACCGTGTGCCTAAATAATCGATTATTTCGGTATACCCACTAAAATTGAATAACTCCCTCTTTGCTAGGCTTTACTCTAAGAGCAAAGAGTGTTCTTTCAGGAATTGTATTATGATTTATATTCAAAATCTTGTAAAACGTTTGGGCGGCAAATCTGTCCTTGATGATGTCTCATATCATTTTCCCCAAGGAGAGCATATTGCCCTGGTAGGTGATAATGGTGCAGGCAAGTCAACATTATTGAATATTTTATGTGGCTTAGACGAGGCGGATGAAGGAACGATCATTAGACCTAAAGGTTTGGTTTTGGGATATTTGCCTCAGGAACCTAGCTCTTATCCAGCATCTACGGTTTTGGCTGAGTGCCTTGAAGGAGCTGTCCGCGTTAAAGCTGTTGGATTGGTGCGCGATAGATATCTGGCAGAAATGGAAGCATCCTATACAGATGAACTTTACGAAGCCTATGATAAAGCTGAGGCGGAATTTCAAGCCTTAAAGGGTTATGAAGTTGAATCTGATGCAAAAAAATATTTAGTCGGTTTGGGTTTTTCCCTCGAACAATTTGACCAATCTCCTCTTGAGCTTTCCGGGGGATGGCGTATGCGCCTTGAACTTGCCAAAATTCTCGTAAACAACCCGAATTTCTTGATTCTCGATGAACCAACGAACCACTTAGACTTGCCAAGTTTGGTTTGGCTAGAGAGCTTTTTGCAAAGCTTTGAGGGGACACTTTTATTTGTATCTCACGATAGAGCTTTATTGAATCGGCTATCGTCCATTACTCTTCATTTGGCCCATGGCTCATTAACGCCTTATGTTGGCAACTATGATCAATTTTTAACTCAATATGAATTGGCAAGTTTGCAAACAGAGGCACAAGCTAAAGGATTGCAGCAAAAGCAAGCTCATCTTCAGAAATTCGTTGATCGATTTGGCGCCTCGGCTGCTAAAGCTGCGCAAGCCCAAAGTCGTGTCAAACAAATTGAGAAATTGCGAGAAGTCGAAAATGCGTTGAATCTTCCCAAAGCCCAGAGAGTTATTTCAGCAAGTTTAAAAATTGCTGCAGCAAGTGGCAAAGATGTTCTTAAATTGCAAAAAGCAACCGTTGGATATGCGTCCCCCATTGCGCGGAATTTAAGCTTATCCATTCAAAGAGGTCAACGCATTGCTATTATTGGTGCGAATGGTGTGGGAAAATCTACTTTAGTAAAAACTTTAGCAAACAGTCTCCCGCTTCTTGATGGTGTACTGGAATTTGGTCATAATGTGATGCTTGGGTATCACGCTCAAAATCACTTGGATGGTTTGAAACCCAATGCAACGGCATTGGAAAGTGTGACAGAAGCCAACAGAGAACTTACCGAGCAAAATGTGCGCAGTTTACTTGGCCAATTCCTACTGCAGAAGGACGATGTATTTAAAAAAGTGAGTGTTCTGTCAGGAGGTGAAAAGAATCGCGTCAGTTTATGTTGCTTACTTGCGAAACAAGCCAACTTCCTGATTCTTGATGAACCAACAAACCACTTAGATATGGCCAGCGCTGATATTTTGGCTTCAACATTAGCGGATTTTAAAGGGACAATTTTGTTTGTAAGCCATGATCGTTCATTTATTGACACAGTGGCAACCCATATTTTTGTTGTTGCAAATGCAACCCAAAGTGCCTTATTTGAAGGAAAATTAAAGGATTATGAAGAAGTTGCTGAACGGAGTGGATTTCCAAATATCTTAAAAGGGTGATAAAAATAAATAACGGAGGTTGAAATGATTGTGAAACTGGAGAGTAATTCCTGGGATGCTGCACCTACGACAAATATTCAACAAAAAATTCTTGCAGATATTGAAAGAGGAGACGTGATTTTTCTCCCTCATTTAAAATTTGACTTATTGCCTTTTGAGAAAAAATTTTTAACGGCTGATTGCGCAGATCCCAAATCAAAAAATATTAGTTTGGATATGCAAACATCTATTTTACGGGGCAGTCAATGCGAGAATTTTGAGTTTGTTCAGCTTCAGGAGATGATGACCCGGTTCGCTCATCAAGCCCGCAAACTAATTGAATCTTTTTTTCCCTTTTATCAAGAATCGCTTCGTTGGGGGCGAACCAGCTTTCGACCTATGGCGATTGAGGGACGTAAAGTGGCATCCTATCGAAAAGACGATACACGAATCCATGTGGACTCTTTTGCGTCTAGACCTGTCCAAGGACTTCGTTTATTACGTGTTTTTTCAAATATTCATCCTCTTCATCCTCGTATTTGGAAGTTGGGTGAACCTTTTGAAAATGTTGCCGCTAGATTCTTGCCGCAAATTCGACATAAGCAATGGATAAATCCTCGAATTTTACAAAAGCTAGGTATAACAAAAGGAATTCGCTCGCTATATGATCACTTCATGCTCCAAATACACGATACGATGAAGGGTGATATTGCTTATCAACAAACTATCTCAGCGCAGGAATTTTCTTTTCCTAGTGGGAGTAGTTGGATTGTCATGACCGACAAAGTTTCTCATGCGGCATTATCGGGGCAATTTATTTTAGAGCAGACTTTTTATCTCCCTGTGGAAGCTATGCAACAGCCGGATCAAGCTCCTTTGCGAATTTTAGAGAAAATGGCGGGCAAATCCTTGGTTTCGAATAAGTGGGATAGTCTCATAAAAACATAAGATATATTATACATTTTTATAGTCCTCTTTTTGCATATCCCAAATAATTTACGTCTAGATCTTTAGACAAATTCCAACGGCCGGTTAGCGGGCCGTAAGATAATCCTTGTAAATTTACAAAAGAAAAATCGAGGGGGCGCAATAAAGCCGCAAGTTCAGCTGGGCTTAGGAACTTCTGCCAGTCATGCGTACCTTTGGGCAGCATTCGCAAAATGTATTCGGCACCGATGATAGCCAAAGCATAGGCTTTCCAAGTGCGATTTAAAGTAGATAAAATGAGAGCTCCTTTTGGAGAAAGCAGCTTAGTGCATGTAGATAAAAATCCAGATACGTCCGCGACATGTTCCACAATTTCAAGGGCTAAGACACCATCAAAGGTTTTCTTTTGATGGAGGAGCTCTTCAGCAGAAGTACATATATAGGTAATGGGTAACTCCATCAATGCTGCATGAGCTGTTGCCACATGAATGGCTTCTTCGCTGGCATCAATCCCTGTTACTGTGGCGCCTAATCTTGTTAAAGGTTCAGCCACAAGGCCTCCCCCACAGCCAATATCAAGAATGGTAAGCCCCTTTAATGGTTTACTCATTTTAGCGTCGACGTGAAAATGAGTGGTGAGACAGTCTCGAATATATTGGATACGTGTTGGGTTCAGTTGATGTAAAGGTTTAAAGGGGCCATTTTCTTCCCACCATTTGGATGAAATTTTGCTAAACCGTTGAATTTCTGAAGCATCTATGGAAGAATATGGGGAGGTATACTGAGTCATCTCTTGATTGTCTGTCCTTGAAGGGTTAAGAGTATTCTAAATCTCTATTATCTTAAACCTACTAGACTACACGAAAAATATCGCGAGGAAAATGGCACGTATTGTTCAAAAATTTGGAGGAACGTCCGTGGCGGATATTGGACGCCTGGAAAATGTCTCTTTAAAAATAAAACGTGAAATTGACGCAGGCCATCAAGTAGCTGTTGTTGTTTCGGCTATGGCAGGTGTTACAAATCGTTTAGTTGGATATGCGACAAGCTTAGTCGGTCATGCTCAAAGTGCAGAATATGATGTTATTATTGCCGCTGGGGAGCAAGTCACGAGTGGACTGCTGGCTTTAGCCTTGGCACAAATTGGTATTCCGGCTCGCTCTCTTTTGGCGTGGCAAATTCCTATTATTACCGATTTAAATCATGGTAATGCACGCATTCAAGATATCGATCCCACGTGTCTCGAACAGTGTTGGGAACAAGGTTTTGTTCCTGTCATTGCAGGGTTTCAGGGATTGACATCTCAAGGGCGTCTTACGACTTTGGGTCGAGGAGGATCTGATACTACCGCTGTTGCTATTGCTGCAGCCTTAAGGGCGGATCGGTGTGATATTTATACAGATGTTACAGGTGTTTATACGGCTGATCCTCGAATTGTTCCTAAAGCCCAGAAGTTAAAAGAAATTACTTATGAGGAAATGTTTGAGCTGAGTGCTCAAGGCGCAAAAGTTTTGCAGACAAGATCCGTTGAAACAGCGATGAACCATCAAGTCCGCGTTCGTGTGTTGTCGAGTTTTCACGAAGAAAGAGGAACAGAAATTGTCCCTGAAAAAATGCTTTCTGATTCGGCCCATGTTAGCGGTATTACTCATCGGGGAGATGAAGCACGACTCACCTTAAAAAAAGTTCGTAATGAAGCTTTGGCCGTATCAAGTATTTTTGAAACTTTGAGTGAAGCAAACGTTCATATCGATATGGTTGTTCAAAATGTATCTTTAGATGATTATACGGATTTAACATTTACTGTTCTTAAGGGAGAAATACCTCGAGTTGTAGATGCTTTGCAGCAAATGAAACATTTATCCTATGATGACTTGATCCTAGATCCAAATGTTGCCAAGATTACGGTCGTGGGTGTTGGCTTACAACAACGTCTGGGAATTGCAAGCTTGATGTTTAAAACTTTGGCTGATATGAAGATATCTCTTCAGGTGATTTCTTGCTCTGCTATCAAAGTCAGTGTATTAGTAGACGAGTCAGTGGCTGAAGAAGCATTGCGAGCCCTTCATAGTGCCTATGGTTTGGATAAGGAGTTTTAAGTTGAATTTACAACAATTATGGCAACGTGGATGTTTTTTTCTTGGAACAGAATATGCCATTTTAGGCGGGGCCATGACTTGGGTATCTGATCGCCACTTGGTGTCAGCAATCTCGAATGAAGGTGGCTTTGGTGTTGTAGCTTCAGGGGCTATGTCGCCTGAACAGTTGGATGAAGAAATTAAAGGGACTGTTAAGCTGACTCAGCGCCCATTTGGTGTCAATCTGATTACAATGCATCCTGATTTAGACCGATTGGTTGAAGTGTGTGCTAAAAATCAAGTGACGCACGTTGTTCTTGCGGGAGGCTTGCCGCCTGCTTCGGCTATTGCCAGTGTGAAAGCTTATGGCGGAAAAGTTTTATGCTTTACTCCCACTTTAGGGTTTGGGAGAAAGCTGGTGAAGATGGGTGTTGATGCTCTTATCATTGAGGGGAATGAGGCCGGAGGACATGTGGGTCCCGTTTCTACCAGTGTATTGGCTCAAGAAATTCTTCCCTTTATTCGTGAGATTCCCATTTTTATTGCGGGTGGTATTGGGCGTGGAGAAGCGATTGTAAATTATCTTGAATTGGGAGCTTCTGGCGTTCAATTGGGAACTCGTTTTGTTTGTGCAATCGAGTCCCAAGCGCATGCACGATTTAAACAAGCATTTATTCGGGCAAATGCCCGTGATGCTGTGTCTTCCGTCCAGTTAGACCCCCGGTTTCCAGTCATTCCTGTGCGGGCCTTAGCTAATGATGCCACACGTCGTTTTTTTGAAAAGCAAAAGGAAATGATCGGTCGGGTTGATGAAGGAGAAATGGACTTGAAGCAAGCTCAATTGGAGGTGGAACGTTTTTGGGCAGGATCATTGCGACGAGCAGTTGTGGATGGTGATGTCGAAAATGGCTCCCTGATGGCGGGACAAAGTGTAGGTATGATTACTCAAGAGCAAACAACCGGTGAAATTATTCAAGAATTAATTACTCAGGCTAATGCCTATATCCTAAGCAAAAGTGAGAGCAAAGAAGTTAAGGGAGCAACCACTGATTTCCAGGCTAAACACATAAATGGTGAAAGACAGTAAGGTTAAAAAGAAAAAGAAAACCAGCTTTCAAGTTGATGGGGTTACCCTCAATACAGGAATTGGGCTTGGGTATGCTTTTTTACATCCGGGCTTTCAATCTCATCTAGCCACAAATCGGCGACCTTTACCCCAACCAAAAACACAAGAAGAATTAGCTCAATTACATCAAGCATTGGCAAATTTAGCTGATGAAATTCAAAGTCTTATAGACCAACAAGCCCTTGCCTCTTTAGCAACTCAGACTTATCATATTCCCCCTTCTTTAGCCTCTCGCGACATATTAGATGTCTATTTAATGCTCGCTAAAGATCCCCACTGGCACCGCCAATTGATCGATAAAGTTAACTCTGGTACATCCGCACTTGACGCTGTAGATCAGACACTTCAATCCATTAGTGAAAAGTTAAAAACCAAGAAAAAAAACTCTCTTTGGCAAGAGCGGATCAGTGATTTTGAAGATTTATCTACCCGTCTAAAACGACATTTAAGCCCCTCACGAGAAGTGTCGAAAACGAGTAAGGATAATTCCGCAATTATTGTTATTGCCGACCGGATTGGTCCTGCAGAATTATTAGATTATGATAGATCTCGCTTGGCGGGCCTCATTCTTGTTGAACAATCTCAAACTTCCCACGTAGCAATTGTAGCACGTTCTTTAGGTATCCCTGTTGTCGGGGGAATGAACAAGTCAATTCATAAAATAAATTCGGGAGATTATATTCTTGTCGATGGCAATGAAGGTCGTGTACATATTCGCCCCACCACCGAAATTATTAACAGTGTTGATTGGGAATCATTGACTCATAAAAAGAGTTTAGAAGATCCCAACTGGGAAAGTTTAACGTATTTATCAGCCCAAACGTTGGATGGGATTACCCTTTCGCTTTTTTTAAATGCTGGATTAGTTGAAGATGTTGATTATATAAATAAATCTGGCGCAGAAGGAGTGGGTTTATATCGCACGGAAATTCCTTTTATGATGCGACCTAACCTACCGACTGTAAATGAACAAATTACATTATATAAAGAAATTATCCAAAGAGCAGGTCGTTATCCGGTAACTTTCCGAACTCTCGATGTGGGAGGAGATAAAGTTTTACCTTATTTAGAGCGTTTAAAAGCTGGCAATTCACTTAAGGAGGAGGGACCAACGCGCTTGGCTTATGATAGGCCTATTTTATTGCGTTATCAGGTGCGGGCGTTAATTCGTGCATGCGAAGGTACAGAATTAAGCATCATGTTGCCTATGGTTGCAGAAGCTAGTGAGGTAAAGGCCGCTCGGGAGGTTCTTGAAAATGAAATAGAAAGAGAAAGAAAAAAAGGAAATCCGGTACCTGAAAAAATTCGACTGGGGGCGATGATTGAAGTTCCTTCTCTTGTTTATCAACTGCCCCATCTTTTCTCTGATGTTGATTTTTTATCCGTAGGCAGCAATGATCTTTTCCAATTCTTCTATGCTATTGATCGCGAGTATCTTAAATTATCCGAGCGATATGATGTCCTTTCTCCTACATTTTTAAGACTATTAAAATCTATTCAAGACCAGTGTGCATCAGCAAATATTCCTCTCAGCGTTTGTGGTGAAATGGCGGGTCGTCCTCTAGAGGCATTGGCCTTAATTGGTCTTGGTTATCGCAATTTTTCCATGTCTGCGCCGGCCGTGCCTCTTGTAAAAAAAATGATTCGTAGCCTAAACTATCAGGAGGTTTCTAATTATATGGCTGAACTTTGTAGCTTTTCTCTTGTCAACCCAAGGGAAAATTTGAGTTGTTTTGCCAAAGATCATAATATATTTATCGACTAAGTTCTTGGAAAAAAGTTGAAGGAAAGAAGGATTAAATGGATATGTTTAAGGCCTTAAAAAAGGGATTCACTGTAATCAGTTTAAGTATGCTTATCGTGCCCGTATGGGGAGCCCAAGGTTCTGAGTCGTCACAACTAGAAGAGATGATGAAAAGAGTTGGCCAGCTTGTAGAGCGAGTTGAAGCATCTGATGTAGCGCGTGCTAAAGAACGTAAGCAGTTCGAACAAACTGTTAAAGAATTAGCAACTTTACATGCTAACGAAATAAATAATTTAAAAACACATCATGATGACGCGTTAAACGCCTTAGAAGAAAGATTTAAAGAATATAAAAATCATGTTGCTGCTGTCTTGGGAGGGAAAAAACCTATTTTTTATCAAGAAATAACAGCAAATAAATTGCTTTTGGGAATAAGCGTTTGTTCTGTGTGTGGATTTTTGACAAATCTTTACTATGCTTATCATGAAACAGGCTCAATATTCTTTGGGCTATTTCGGGCATCGAGGGATACGTTAAAGGACTTTGTTACTTATTATTATGGGGCAAAAATTCTTGAACAAGTGGGTACAATAACGGGTGGGTTTGTTGCCCGAACGCCTCAAAGTCCTGACAAAAAGGATAAGTAGATGATATGGAAAGTCTTGCTGTTTTAACACTTTTGAAATTGTTAGAAAACGGATATGGCGACTCAAGCCTGCACCCCTCCCTTACTTATCAGTCAACATTAACCTCCCAAGAAAGGCGAGACGAATTATATGGGGAAGTTGATCGTTCATTCCAACATCTTCCCGGATATCAAAGCGCGCTTATAACTCATTCACAAGGTGATTTTCCCTTAGGTGTTTTTGAGCGGCCTTTAGCAGTAGATGACAAAATAGGCGATGGAGTTCTGTCAAATTATTTGCAAGGCGCTATTCGGGGTTTTATTGAAAACCTACAGGCAAAAGGGGCAACTTGGTACGCCGAAAATGTCACTCCTCTTGATCGAACACTTATTAAGTTATGCGTTCAAGGATATGGCCTTGCAATTGCACAAAGAAAAGTGATGTTGGGCCAATTTAACATTGAACAAGGTGACTTTTTGGGCAAACTAAATGCTCAAAACTATTTAGGGGCCTTACTACAAGCTTTTGATTTGGCTAGATTAGGATTTGATCGATTAAGAGGATATGTGATTCGAACAGAAGCTTTAAGACAAGCTCCTCTAATCTCAATGGTAGATAAAGTCAAAATACAAGGTGCAATGGATATTGCCCTCAAAAGAAGTGAAGAAGAACTTAAATTTTGGATGATTCGCACCTTAAGTCTTTTGAAATTAACGGATTTGTTACATTATCTCGACGACATAAATGAAACTCTTGTCTATCAGGAAGAGACGGGGGGACCGAATCGGGGATTCCAAAACGCTCTTGAGCGATATAATATTCAGTCTTTAATAATTGAGCTTCAAGCTGCATTTTATAATGAAACTCGCCGCCAACGCCTATATGTCAGTTTTATATTTAGAGCATTTGAGTATATTGCCAATCCTTTAGGTGCGTATCTTGCACAAGGAGTTGGGGCCAAACAACCTCGCACTTTTCCCCTAGTTGCCGAAGAGGCAAGCGCCAGAATTACCCAAGAGTATCGAGATTTAAGCGATTACCGTGAAGTTAAAATACTCTCAGAAACAGATAAAGCTGTAAAATATTTGGAAGCTGTTGCAAGAGGCCGTTTTTTATTAGGTAAACAAATTTTGGTGAATTGGCAGCATATTCCTAATAAAAAATTTTCGAGTGAGCAAGAACTTAGAAAATTAGATACTTACAAAAAATTTCTTGAGCAGCTTCGTTGGTTACAAACTCAATTATTCGTATTGGAATATCATGTTGCGCTTAAATTAAAAGAAAATCGCGATGTAGCGCTTGAAAATTATGCTGACAAGATAAGACAAGCGATAGCGACCCTTAATTATGACCATAAAGAATTGACGGCGTCGTTCTTGATGGATGTTCAAAATAGCATTAAAGCTCTTCATCCGAATTTAGCACAATTAAAAACAACCTTTACCGATATGCTGAGGCGGATTCTTTTGCGCGGTAGTCTTGTTGAATCAACGAGTTCATTTGATGTCGTTGCCAAAAGAGTAACACAAAGGAATCAAGAGTATTGCGAAATCACGAAGCAAGTGCATGACTTATTGTGGGGAGGTTTGCCCGTTCCTGAAAATGCTGACGTCATAGATAGCCATCAAGATGTGGAGGGGGAGGCATTACCAAACCCAGCATTGTTGAATCCTGCAAAAGTTGGTGTTTTTAACGCCTGGGCTTTACATGCCTTTAAAAAATTTGAGACACCGCAAAGATATTTAGCTTTTGTAGAAGACCCTCAGTTTGAATCTCTCATAAAAATTGATGTAGCGGTTTTTTTTAGTGATCAAGATTTAGAAGTACAACTTGTCAAGTGGAGTTGGAGACAGCAAAAAGAAGATTTAATAAAATACTGTGAATTTAGTCGTCGTGTTGATGAACTAGCTTCCCGTCTCTCACTCTCATCTCAAGATTTAATTCTTCGCCTTAAATTACTGCTTTTAGAAAGTTTAAGGAAACAAGTTCGTACAGATTATAGCGCTTATAAATCAAGTATAAGTACAAGTTGGTTTGCTCCGGAAAGCTATAGAAATAGTATGGTTCTTCTGGGAAGGAGTGCTGCACGTAAATATTTTAGGATGAGCCAAGGCAGTTTTCCTTTAAATAATGATGTTCCACATTTTCGCGACCCGTTGTTTCAAGCAGATATTGAAGCTCAATTAAATTTAGAGATAATACCCTCACCCATTAAGAATCAAGGCAATGATTCTGATGAATAATATACGGGCATATGAGGCAATACGCCTGTTGTCTGTGAACTTCACTTTATGCTACTTCAAGTTTGATTAAACTTTAATTTATGAAAGAAAAGAAATGACGAATATGCCAGAAAATGGGGAATTTTGTTGGAATGAATTGATGACTTCAGATACGGGTCAAGCGCAGGAGTTTTATTGTAAACTTTTTGGCTGGACAAGCCAAGAGCATCCTATGAAAAATATGACCTATACCATTTTTAAAAAGGGTGAAAAAGGCATTGGGGGTATGCTTCAAATTCCCACTTCGGAACAGGGCAAAATCCCACCTCATTGGTTAAGCTATATTTTGGTTGCCAACCTTGATGAAATGATTATTAAATCCGAGACGTTGGGGGCACAAGTCAAAGTGGGGTCAACCCTTGTAGAGGGTATGGGACGCTTTGCCATTCTTATGGATCCTACCGGTGCTGCTATCGCTCTTTGGGAAACTATTAATAGCTAAGTTATGGATCATAAATTTTTTAAGGAACTTTCTATGAAATTCTTCATTTCTTTTGTAATTCTTTTTATCTGGTCCGCAATTTCTATGACGACCTTTTCTCAAGAGAATGCATCACAAAATATTTTATGTACGTATACAGTTGATGCGCACGAAGCTGTGCAGGATAGAACATTCTCTTCAATTTCTCTATTGGATCACTCAACCCTAACTGTTGTCAGTGATCAACATATGAGAGACTTGATGGGAGACGACCTTGAACATCTTCGGAACTGTGCAAACATAGAATTTCATAAATTTTCACCGTCTCAAATAGCCTTATATTCTCATAATCCCAGTAAGATTATTGAAATTAAGCAGGGAAAAGCCAATGTTTTTACTGATGTGTCTTTGGAAGAAGATCGCCTTATTTATTCCCCAGATATACTCGATTGTGTCGGCTTATATGTGGGAAAACCAAGAGGCCCTATTGCTTGTGCCCATTTAGATTCGAGTGACATTGAAAACGGTAAAGTGGCACGAATTTTATCTAGATTTAAAGACCTTAATGCTGAAGAAAAAGCCACGTTTCAGGTTTATCTTATTAGTGGAAGTTATTCATTGGATTTGAGACATACTTATGCTGCTTTGAAATCGGAAGGGTTTAAGGTGTGAGGAAAATCGATATTGCCTATATTTTCGAATGTATCACAAAAAATGTTTTCCATCTCGCTTTCTGCTTTGGGGATTGAAGAGAGTCAACTTCAAGATAAATCAGCAGCGAATATTCTAGAAATTTTTGCAAAAAGGCAAGAAAGGCCTCTTATTCCGCAAGTTTTAGCAGCAACTTTAGGAGATGGTAAGTTTTATGGCATGCAAGAAGCTTTAGGTCTCATGCAAGTTGCAAGTAGGCCCGGATTTATTTCCAAACTTCAAGATTTGATGACAAGATTATTCACCCTTGATTTAACCAAAATTAGCGCTGGAACAAAACAAGCTATGGTTGACCAATTGAAAGCGGGAAACTCTGTAGAACAAGTTCTAAAATTGTTTCCAGAATTAAAAATCAAAAGCTAATAAAACTAATTTTTAGGATGCGTCTTTCTAATTTCTGGGAGCATGTTTGGCTAAAATTCTTTGCAAGGTCCGTCGGTGCATCTTAAGCTGCCGCGCTGTTTCGGAGACGTTGTTGCCACATTCTGTAAAAATACGTTGAATGTGTTCCCATTTTACACGATCTGGAGACATAGGATTTGTTGGCGGTGGGGGAAGATCTGGAGAGAGATTCATTAGTGTGCGTTCAATGGCTTCTGCATCGGCAGGCTTGGGAAGATAATCTGTGGCTCCATGCTTTATTGCTGTTACAGCGGTTGCAATATTACCATACCCCGTCAAAACAATAACTCTGGCTTTGTCATTCACGGAGTGAATATAGTCGACAACTTCAAGCCCTGATCCATCATTGAGTTTGAGATCAACGATTGCGTAATTGGGAACATTCCATTTTATAGAAGCATGCGCTTGAGCAATACTATCCGCGGTGGATACAATAAAACCACGTTTCGTCATTGTTTTTGCTAAACGCTCTCGCAATGGCGCATCGTCGTCAATTATAAGAAGTGATTTTTCGAGGTTATTGTCTGTATCGGACATCATTTGGCTCCCCTTCTTGAATATCACACCTTATACGTGTGATCATCTCGATTTTTTCTATCCTAATCCTTCTTTTCAAAATTCACAACCCGCATGGTTCCAGGCCACTTTATCAAACAACATGCCCCATCGTCATTGTAAAAATGGACTTCTGCTTGTCGCTGCGACAATAAAGTCTTTGCAATAAACAAGCCTAGCCCCATTCCTTGGTATTCTCCGGCTCGTGATTCGTCTTTATGTTTAGCGGGTTGCGGTTCCCCCAGTCGAGGAAGAACGGCAGGGGGGTAACCGTGACCATCATCTTTGATTATAGCTTGAATACTATCTTTGTTCCATTTCAGGGTTACGTTCACGTTGGACGTAGCAAATTGGAAGGCGTTTTGAAGGACGTTACCCAAGCCATGAATGAGGTCTGGTGTAACATAGAAATGGGGTTCAGGATCAGGAGCATCTTTATGAATTGTAAGTCCAATATAAGGCAATTTATGAGGCTGAGCTGCCCTATCAATAATTGCGGATAGAGGGAGACTTTGTTGTGTTTGATCTGGTCCTTCTCTCATACTGCGAGATAAGTCGGCTAGAATATCGCGGCATCTCTCTCCTTGGCTAATAATAAGGTGTATGTCTTCCGTTAAGGGGCTGTCAGGGGTGAGCGAGGAAAGAATATCTTTTGCTGCAAGAGAAATGGTGCTTAAAGGGGAACCAAGTTCATGGGCTGCAGCTGCGGCTAGGGCGCCAAAGGAAGATACTTTTTGTTCCTTTGCTAAGGCTAATTGTGTGGCATTCAGGGCATTGGCTAAGTCATTAACTTTTTTGGATAAGCTGCCAATATAAAATGCCACCACCATGAGAAAAATGACCAAAGATATGGCAATGAGCAAAAGGGGAGGGTAAGGCAAATTAACAACTCCACCAACATCTCTATCCACCCATGAAAAGAGGAAGTTAGTGAAGAATGAAGAAATCAAATGATCACCCTATGCGCCGCAGATAAGGCGTTGAAGTGAGCAAATCAGAAAAAATGGGGCTGTTCTATCTCCGAGTTTTTTATCTGTGAAGGGTGTTAGGCATGAAAGGATGAGGCAACCAAGAGTAACCAACTTTAGGTGTGCGACAATATCACGCATCCCTAACATGGCAATTCTCTTGCTACTAATAAAATTGGACAAGTTGTATGTTCCTGTTGGTTATTTAGACTCGAGAGAGTAGACTTGGTAATTTAGTCTCTGGGGTCTTTTTAGAAGGTCAGCAATTTATGCTAGGTTTTTATTTTTTTTGCTGTTTCAAGTAGCAAAATAAGTAGTAAATCTTTTTTAAATTATAGCTAAAGTGTAGCTAGCTCAAAACAACTACACTTGGCTATATTTTTTAATTTCTACAAATAAAAATTATTTTTCAAAAATTAAATGTTCATTTTTTTATTGTTTTTTCCTAGAAATTATTTGTTTTATACTTCTAAATCTCCAGTTCTTTATTGTTAAGCAGGGAATATTTATTATTATTTTATCCCCTTTTTTCTTGAGAGTGTATTCTCTTTTTTCTTTTTAATTTTTCTCTCTATATTGAAGCTATATAAACACCATCAGAATTAAAAATCAACACTTTGACAAAGATTTTTGATAATAAAATTGCAGTTTATAAAATAATACAGTTTAATTAAAGGTTTAATATTTTTTACCTCTGTTGCGAGGACTGCAATATCGGCATACTAAACATGCAAGTTCGTTTCCTTTTACTTGTAATGCCTGGATTTGCTGATCTTGTTTTATTTAACGCCAACATAGTTTTTTTATGTTAAGACTAAATAAAAAGGAGAATAAAAATGCGTAAACATCGACTTTTTCTGTGGGCAAGTTTTTCTTTAAGTTTGGGTTTAGCTTGCGTTTTATTGGTCTACTATCAAATTCAACACCAGTCGAATGTAAGTCTTCAAGATCATCCAGGTAAGGGAATACCTCAAATAGGGGGAGAATTTAGGCTGTATGATCAGCAGGGAAACTTACGCACTGCATCAGAATTTAAGGGAAAATATCAGTTGATTTATTTTGGCTATAGTTTTTGTCCCGATATTTGTCCCCTCGGTCTTCAAAATATGTCAGGAGCTCTAAATTTGCTGGGTCGAGATTTAGATGATATCGTCCCGATTTTTATAACTATAGATCCGGAACGAGATACAGTTGAGAATCTCAAAATTTATGCGACAAACTTCCATTCTAAATTCTTGATGCTCACGGGAACACAAGAACAAATTAATTCGGTGTTAAAAAGCTACAAGGTCTATGCTGCAAAGGCAAAGCCAGATGGTACAATGGCTGATTATTTGATGGATCATAGTACCTTAATTTATCTAATGGACAGGCAAGGGCATTTCTTAAAGTCCTTTCAGCATACAGCCAGCCCGGAAGAGTTGGCTAAAAGCCTAACGACGTTGCTAGCAAATGAGAAAAAATTATAAAGAGGGCGCCATTATTTACATTCACCTACAAATTGCACTTAATAGATAAAATGCTGAACGTTTATAAAATAGTTTAGCTTCAAAAACTAAATTAAATTTTGTTTGTTTTTATTGTTATAAGATTAGTGAATTTAAATAAAAAATCATCCTTACTTTTTATCATTTACGCACTGTACCTATTTTAAATTTTACGCCCAAATTTGACAAATACACAAAGTAGCATTAAAGTTATTATATAATCTTAAATGATGAAAGGCGGTTAAATGACTTATAAAAAATCCCCGCTTACCCCTGAAAAGACTGAGGTAAATCTCAGCCGTCGTTTATTCCTAAAACTTACAGGAAGTGCAGGTTTAAGTGTTGTTGCTGGACCAACATTGTTAATTCCAAAATCCGCTGAGGCAAAGACATTTGGCTCATATCTTTTTGCCCCTTTAAAGAAAGATCAGGATATTTTTTTAAGTTTTTATAATCGCCATACGGGGGAATCGCTCAAGAAATGTACTATCTGGGCGGGAGGAGAGTACGATCCTCAAGCATTAAAGGAAATTAATCATTTATTCCGTGATCATCGAACTCACACGGTATATGACATCGATCGTAATTTATTACTTATGTTACATAAAATTCAAAGGCAACTGGAGACAGTTGAACCCTTTCATTTGATTTCGGGGTATCGGTCCCCCAAAACAAACACCATATTGAATGCAAGGAGCTCAGGCGTTGCGAAAAGAAGCTTGCATATGAGTGGAAAGGCGGCAGACATTTACGTGCCGGGGCGAACGTTACGCCAGGTGCAAGCATCAGCAAAGGCTTTACGAGTTGGCGGTGTTGGCCGTTACAGTGATTTTGTCCATGTGGACACAGGACGCGTCCGATATTGGGGCGCGACTTAATAATTCTTCCTCATTTTTCCTCAAGTTCTAAGATGAATCTTGAGTATAGATTGCTGGTTGTATTAAAATATGTTAAAATAAGAAAATTGTATAATTTTTGTAAATGATTTTACATTTTCTTGAAGTTCAATTGTCTTAATATATAGAAATTATTAAATTCTTAAGGAAAAGCGAAAATGGGTGAAATAATTGCTGGTATTTTTGGATTGCTTGCTATTTTAATTGTTGCACGATCGGTGCGCACTGTTTCTCAAGGGTATGAATATACTGTAGAGCGATTTGGACGTTACACCCGGACTCTCTCTCCTGGTTTGCACCTTATTGTTCCGATAATGGATAGAATTGGGGCAAAAATTAATATGATGGAAGCGGTTTTTGATGTTCCATCTCAGGATGTCATTACCAAAGACAATGCGGCAGTTACGGTTGATGGTATTGTGTTTTATCAAGTATTAGATGCGGCAAAAGCAGCCTATGAAGTTGCAAATTTGGCCAATGCAATTCTTAATCTGACGATGACGAATATTCGTACTGTTATGGGATCTATGGATTTAGATGAATTGTTATCCCATCGTGAGGTTATTAACGCTCGACTTTTGGCAGTTGTGGATGAGGCGACTTCACCCTGGGGAACTAAGGTGACCCGTATTGAGATTAAGGACATTAAGCCTCCGCGTGATTTAATTGATTCGATGGGACGTCAGATGAAGGCGGAGCGAGATAAGCGCGCCTTGATTTTAGAGGCCGAAGGAGAGCGTCAGGCGGCAATTTTAGCGGCGGAGGGCGATCGGCAAGCGCGTATTTTAAAAGGTGAAGGTCTTAAACAATCTATGATTTTAGAAGCAGAAGGTCGACGAGAATCTGCTCAAAGGGACGCGGAAGCTCGGGAAAGATTAGCGGCAGCAGAAGCCAAAGCAACAACTGATGTGTCTAATGCCATTAATAAGGGTTCTGCTCAAGCTATTAATTACTTCGTTGCGCAAAAATATGTAGAAGCTATGCACGCATTTGCTCATTCACCAAATCAAAAATTATTGCTTATGCCTATGGAGGTTTCAAGTGTCATCGGTTCTATTGCAGGCATAGCTGAAGTCGCTAAAGAAGCTTTTGCGGATCAAAAAAATAATGGCGGAACTGAACGTCAAGTCAATCGTTCAAAAGTCAAAGCTAGTGTGCCAACAGTTGGAGAGTCAACATGATATTAGAGTATTGGCATTGGGTCATTTTTGGTATGGTCATGATTGCAGCTGAGATTATTGTACCAGGTGCTTTTTTTCTTTGGGTAGGTATTGCGGCTTTAATTCTGGGAGCACTTGTTTTTGTGTTTCCTTTTACAACGGTTTTTGTACAGTTGATTCTATTTGGATGTATTGCGATTGTCTCGACGGTCGTAGGCCGCAAACTTCTTCGCAAAGCTTTGATAGGCGGAGCTACATCTTTGCCGCTTCTCAATCGGCGAGGCCAACAATTTATTGGTGAAACAATCGTTTTGGATGCTCCTATTCTAAATGGACATGCTCATGTAACAGTTGCTGATTCAAAATGGCGCGTTAAGGGGCCTGATTTGCCTATTGGTGCAGTTGTTATCGTTGTGGGAGTTGAGGGAAATATTCTGGTTGTTGCTGAGAAAAATTCTTAAGTTATTGATTCCATAATTACTTATGCTACCTTTTCTTTATTGCATCAAATAGATAATTTTGCTCTAAGTGTTAAGAAGCCAGCGATATGTCAGGGGTGGAATACAAATGGGGTCTGCAAATTTATTAAAAGAATCAACAATTAGAAACCTGGACGACCATATTTTGGAAGCATTTCAAGAAATCGGTCAAATCCTTGCAGAGGCAAGGAAAGAGCAGAATTTAACCATTACCCAAGTTGCCTCAAAAATTCATATCCGCCAACGCTATTTAATTGATTTGGAAGAAGGGCAACTTGCGGATCTGCCTGGGCGTGTTTATATCTTAGGTTTTATTAGGACCTACGCTCGTCTATTAAATTTAGATGGGGAAGAGTTAATTCGTCGCGTTAGTAAATCCCCTCATATTCCTGATTATGAAAAAAGTCAAATTTCCATACCCATGCGTCCGGAAGAAGAACCGAGCTATTATGCACTGGCAGGATCAATACTGTTGATACTTTGTGTATCTATAGGGGGTTATCTCTTTTTAAAACCCGCCTCAACAACCGTAACGCCGCTAGCTGGAATTATGGGAGCAGAAACGGCACTCCCTCAACAGCCTCCTGTTTTGGCAGTAACAGAGCCGGTGCCGGATATTTTGAAACCCGAACTTAGCCCAATTGAGTTGCAACCAAAAGTATCAAAAGAATATTCTTCACCTGTCATGCCAAAAATTATTTATCCAGAAAACATGCCGACGGTCGTCTCTCCGGTTGAACCAGTAGCCAAGGAGCCAACTGCCCAAAACTCTCCCAAGCTCATCAAAAAAATTACAATTAAGGCTACAGAGCCTTCCTGGGTTGAAGTTCGGGATGATTCAAAACGAGTGATTTTCATGAAAGTTTTGAAAACTAAGGAAGAATACACTGTACCAGAGAAACCTGGCATAACCATTAGTACGGGGAATGCGGGGGGCATTGAAATATTTGTTGGCGAAACTAAATTGCCTATTTTAGGGGTACGCGGAGAAGTTAAACGTGATCTTCGTGTTGAAACTCTTCAATAAAATTAAGAAACGTTAAGGTTATTGTCTCCTATGTCATAACTTAAATAATATAATTATTTCAAAATACAGATAATATCATAACATTCATTTTTAAATGTGAAGTTTAGTAACTAAAAATTTACGCCCTCCTATCTATACTATAATAATATTCTTCTGGTGTAGTTTAGCATTATGCTCATTAAATCAATCCTTGGAACTATGCTCATGTGGGCAGTCTTAACGGTTACCAGTTTTTCTGTATCTAAGCATTTTCTTAGCAAACCGCCTCAAGAATCAGAGGATAAAGTTGGCGCGGATGAACAGAAGTTGAGATATGAGGGTCTGGATATAGAAGATATTTGTAAGCCTGCAAGAAATCCTCATTGTAAAGCCATAATAAATGATTACTGCCATAAAACCTGTAGGGCAAAATTATGTGCAAAGCATGGTACGATACGCAGTATGTGTCGACTTATGTGTGAGGCAGAAGATTTGTCACCAGAATGCTTAAAGATGGGCAGTTCGCGCGTGAAAAGAAAAAATTTATTGAGTCAATCCATGAATTCACAATTCAATCAACCGGGGCCCGAAACCCAACAGTGGATTATGTCTCAGCCATAATGAATTATTAAAAAGGTGCCATCTTTTCTTCCCAGGTTCTCTGGCTTTTTATATTGGCAAAATACGTTCGCAAATTCTTAACGAATCTATGATCTTATTTAAGATATAGACTCGAACTAAGGATGCACTTTTTTGAAAAAGCCACCCCACGATAATGAATTGGATTGGGCTGCGCGCGCGAAAGCAGAACGGCAAAATCAAACACAAGGCGATTTCGTTTGGGCGACACCAGAAGGTATCAGCATAAAATCACTATATACAAAAAAAGATCTTGAAGGATTATCTCATTTTAATTCAATGCCGGGTTCTCCTCCCTTTACAAGGGGAGCGCGAGCCACAATGTACGTGGGTCGACCGTGGACACTACGTCAATATGCGGGTTTTTCAACCGCCAAAGAAACGAATGCATTTTTTCGAGACTGTTTAAAAGGGGGGCAGAAAGGGTTATCTGTTGCCTTTGATTTGCCAACCCACCGGGGCTATGACTCTGACCACCCCCGTGTTGTTGGAGATGTTGGAAAAGCTGGTGTTGCCATCAATTCTGTTGAAGATATGAAGCGATTGTTTGAGGATATTCCCTTGGATCAAATGAGTGTATCTATGACTATGAATGGTTCGGTTCTTCCTATTTTGGCGTTCTATATTGTTGTAGCTGAAGAACAGGGCGTTTCTCCTCAGCAGCTATCGGGAACAATTCAAAACGATATTTTAAAGGAATTTTTGGTACGTAATACATACATCTATCCCCCCGCTGCAAGTATGCGCATTGTTGGTGATATTATTAGTTATTGCACAAAGTTCATGCCCAAATATAACCCCATTTCTATTTCCGGGTATCACATGCACGAAGCAGGCGCAACAGCTGTTCAGGAGCTCGCTTACACATTAGCAGACGGATTAGAATATGTACGCACGGCTCTTTCTCGTGGATTGAAAATAGATGATTTTGCCCCCCGATTGTCCTTTTTCTTTGGGATTGGTATGAATTTCTTTATGGAAGTAGCAAAGTTAAGAGCTGCGCGATTCCTCTGGGCTGAATTGATGGAGTCTTTCCATCCTCAAAATCCTCAAAGCTTAATGCTTCGAATGCATTGTCAAACCTCAGGCGTAAGTTTGACAGCTCAAGATCCGGATAATAATGTCATTCGCACAACGCTAGAAGCCTTAGCAGGGGTATTTGGAGGCACGCAGTCGCTCCATACCAATGCTTTAGATGAGGCATTGGGCCTTCCCACCACGCGTACAGCACGCATTGCAAGAAATACTCAGTTAATCTTAGCCGAAGAAACCGGCTTTACAAAAGTTGTTGATCCGCTCGGTGGTAGTTTTTATGTAGAAAGCTTGACAGATAGCATAATACAGGAAGCTCGTAAGTTAATCATAGAAATTGAAGATTTAGGAGGTATGACGAAGGCCGTTGAAAGTGGATTACCAAAATTACGAATTGAGGAATCTGCTACCAAACGACAGATTCGTATCGATGAGGGGGAAGAAACAATCATTGGTGTTAATAAGTATAAATTGGATCAAGAGGATATTTCATTCCTTCTGGACATTGATACCCAAGCTGTCAAAAAAGAACAGCTACGGCACCTACAGCATTTGAGGAAAAATCGAGATCAAGAGGCGTGTGATACAGCATTGGCTGCTTTAATCGATGTGGCAAAAACAAAGGAGGGGAACCTGGTAGAGGCGGCACTGACGGCGGCACGTGCACGGGCAACATTAGGAGAAATTTCTTTTGCGCTAGAGAAAGTTTTTGGTCGATATGAAGCTTCAACCCAAACCTTAAAGGGTACTTACGCACACAATATGCATGAGGAAGATGAGTTGCAAAAAATTAAAGCAGACGTTGCTTTTTTTGTGGAAAAGAATGAGTATAGTCCACGTTTACTACTTGTTAAATTGGGGCAAGATGGTCATGATAGGGGATTAAAAATTATGGCGACAGCCTTTGCAGACTGTGGGTTTGATGTCAGCATTGGTGCACTCTTTTTAACCCCAGAAGAAGCCGCTTTGCAGGCTATTGAAAAAAAAGTGAATATAATTGGTGTTTCTTCCATGACAGCAGGTCACAAAACACTTATTCCCCCACTCCTTGAAATTTTAAAACAAAACAACGCTACAAATATTCAAGTAATCTGTGGAGGAATTTTACCCTTGAACGACCATGATTTTTTAATCAAATCTGGAGTTTCGGCTTTATTTACTCCGGGAACGCCGGTGTTGGGGATTATCAAAGAGGTTTTATCTAGGCTTAAGTAACGTCGATAGCCTCAATTCTAGCATAACAGAAATCGTCTGACTTGACGTTGTCCAATATCTGTCAAATTATATAAGAGAATTTCGTTGCGTCGGCGAGATAGAGGTTAATCTTTTGTAAAGGCGAAATGATCATGCCATTACCGGTAAAGTTTAGGAATACCTATACAAGGAGAAAAAAAACAACGACAAGTAGAATTTTGCTTTCCTTAATTGCTTTTTTTATAAGTTTTTCTCTTAGCTTGAATGTCCAGAGTTCCCAGAGTTCCCAGAGTTCCCAGAGTTCCCAGAGTTCCCAGAGTTCCCAGAGTTCCCAGAGTTCCCAGAGTGCTCAAAGGGCTCAAAATAAAACAAAATTGACCATTCTACTTGGTGTTGTTAATTTGCTACTTCATAAAGAAAACAATCCTGTCAAAGCCAAGCTATTAGAAGGTGCTCTTGAAAGTTATACGGACCAAGATGTTCATAATATGTTCCTTAAGTTGAATCACTACCTTAAAGGATCAATCAAAACAAATACATATACCCTTGAACAATATTTTGCACTGACAGAAGGCCAAACGCGTATTCTAATTGTGGGGGGCGGGCTTACATTTGAACATGCATATAGTCATAATTGTTTTTTAATTAATATAAATAGCGATCACAATCCCGACCTGGTAGTGGATTTTAGTATTAAAAATACTGCAGTTTTAGAACCCCTACATCGTAAATTTGATATCGTTATCTTAGAACACGTACCCATTCCTTATATCGTTCAAGATGGTTTTTTGAGCAATGTTATTGCTGTATTAAAATCGGAAGGTAAGCTTATTTTAAATCCAATTTATGGTTTTGAAGAGAGAGTCGGTATAGTGACAAAAGCTGCTAAGCATCTGTTAATTGAAGGTGTCTATCATGCAGATATAATGATTAGCACAGGTATGAATTATAACGTAGGTATACCGTTTACGATTTACCTTAATGAAAACATTTATAAAGTTTATGAAAAGAGCCGGAGGGGAGATGAACCTTCGAAGCAGCTTATTTCTGCTATTCAAAACAAATTCTTTGCAGAAATTATTAAACCATTTTTTGAACAAAGAGGGTTTAAAAATATGAAAATTATTCCTAACAAGGACTTTGCCCATTTCACGGGACTGGAAGAACATGAATTATTTCAGGCAGAAATTAGCTTATAATATTTTGGGGGTCATAACTAACTTTAAGCCCCTTTTTTTCGAGGAGGTTAACGAGAAAGTCTTTAGATAGAATAATATTGTGAAGCTTTATTTCTTTAAGATTATCTAACGCCAAAAGAAATTCTAATCCATCACTATTGACGCGGGTTCCTGAAAAATCAATTGATTCTAAATTTTTAAGAGAAGAGAAATTTTTCAGTCCTTTATTCGTAATATCAGAAGAATTAAGAAGAACAATGCGACGGAGTCCTAAATGTTTTCCCGTAATGACAAGTAACTCTGCATCCGTTATTTTGTGACCCGAAACATCAAAGCTTGTTAATTGACTTTGTGAAAGAATAGCGGTCATCTCTTTTTTCAATGAACCAGAAACTTTAAATTCAAATTCTGTTTGAGTTGTTGGTGAGAGATTTTTTTTCTCAGATTTGGGACTCTTATCCCCTGTTGTTAATTTAGCTAAGAATAACGAAGGAGGCCTGGTTTGGTGATGAGGCAGCGTGCCAGGAATTTTTTCAACATCTATGGCATAAGTATTGGTTAAGGAACACATGAAAAGCATCCAGAATGACGTATATTGTAGTTTCATTATTGCTTTCCCAATTAAATTTAAATAATCAATACTCTATATTAATTTATCTACTTTAAATATAGTAATTTTGGGCCAATTTTGCAAGAAAGAATGTTATTTATTTAGGAAGCCTCTTTATTATTAGCGAGATTTACCCTTCAATTTTAGAGAAATTGGCAATTAATTCTGTCTGAATTCTGAGTTTTCCTAAAAGACCAAGGCGATTCGCCCGTATGTCCTTATTATCGTCATTAACTTTTAAGGTTTCAAAGAAGTGATCCACAGACTCATGTAAAGAGGCTAATTGAGCCATCCATCCTATATAATCGTGTGCATCCAACAGTGACTTTCTAACCTTAATAATATTCTCAATTTGTTGATATAGATTCTGTTCTGCGGTCTCCAACAGAAGTTCTGGCTTAATATTGAGATAGAAATGATTATCTTTTGTTGTTTCATTTTCTACAATCCCATCTACGCGCCGAAACGTGGCTGATAAAGCTGCGCCTTTTGGTGATTCCAGAAAAGTATGCAAGGCTTCAACACGTGCCGATAGAGAGAAAATGTTATGAGAGCGTGTTCCAATATATTCTTGAATGGCAACAGATTCAGGTGAATTTGCTAGCTCATCCACATTGATGGTGTGGGCAAGAGAAGTACGATCAATGACAGCAACAATACAATCATGGCGCATACCTTCTGCTTTAAGGGCGACTTTCAAACGATCATTAATGAAATTAAGAATTGATTCAAATTGAAAATCTGATTGGAAGGAAATGCCTTGTTTTTGATAAGCTTCAATAGCTTGACAACATAAGGGTTGGAGAGAAAAATCTGAGAGACCATTGTCTCGGATTAATCGAATAATACCCAGAGCAGCTCGACGTAAAGCAAAGGGATCTTTTGATCCGGTTGGTTCTTCGCCAATTCCAAAGAAGCCGACCAACGAATCTAATTTGTCTGCAAGGGCTAATGCAATACTTAAAGGGGCGTGGGGGCATTGATCGTTCGGGCCTTGAGGTTGATAATGTTCCCGGATGGCTGCGGCAACGTGGGGTTCTTCACCTTGAGCCGATGCATAAATTTCACCCATTACACCTTGAAGTTCAGGAAATTCTCCAACCAGGGAGGTGACCAAATCCGATTTAGCGAGTAAGGCTGCTCGTCTGCCGTCATCTTCGGCGCCTTGTGTGGTCATAAGAGTCTTTAGGCGCTCACATTTTTGATGCAGATTACCAAGCTTGGCATGAAAAATAATTTTGTTAAGTTTTTGGGCAAACTCACCGAGAGGGACTTTTACGTCTTGTTCAAAGAAGAATGCGGCGTCGCTCAAGCGAGCGCGTAAAACGCGTTCATGGCCTGCTATCATTTTAGCCCCACCATCCGCCCCTTTGGTATTAGCAACAACACCAAAATAAGGAGCTATTTTCCCATTTTTATCAAGAAGGGTAAAATATTTCTGATGGACGCGCATGGACGTCGACAAAACGGGCGATGGCAAACGCATGAATTGCTCTTCAATTTGTCCCAGAAGGGGAACAGGATATTCTACTAATCCAGCAACTTCTTGAAGGAGGCCTTCATCCGTCAACAACACCAATCCTTTTTGATGCGCTAATGCCTCAAGCCCTTCCCATATTTGAGTCTGACGAGTCACCGGATCCAAGATGACAAAAGCTTTTTCTAATTTAGTTTTATAATCATCAAATGAAGAAATTTCTTGAAGATCGGGCTTCAAGAAACGATGGCCGGATGTCTGATTGCTCGTGGTGAGGCCTAAAGTTGGCAACGCAAAAGATAGGGGTTTTCCATCAAAAACACATAAGACAGAGCGAACGGCGCGTACCCAGAATTGAGACTTATCGCCGTTGTCTAATGTCCAAAATTGTGATTTTTGCCAGGTAAATTTTGTTAAAATAGCTTGAATGACTTGGGGCAATATATCAGGTGTTTCTTGAGGTTTTGTTTCAATATGGGCGTAGTAATACCCCTCGCGTTGTTCACATTTCTCCAAGGTTAAACCAGTAGATTTTAAAAATCCTTGGATTGCCCCTTCAGGAGCGCCAACTTTGGGGCCCCGACGTTCTTCAATTGTACCCGATGTAGTCGTCGGTAAATTGAATACAACAGCAGCTAAGCGTCGAGGTGTTACATAACTTTCGACGGATGAGAATGTAAGTCCCTTTGCAGTCAATTCATCTTCCATCAATTTTTTTAAGTCATCCTGTGCTCGACGTTGCATTCGTGCAGGAATTTCTTCTGACAAAATTTCTGTTAAAAATTCAGGCATTAGTGAGCCCTCTTTTCTAGAGGGCTTGTATCTGAGTTTTTCAACCATTCCTCGCAACATCCCTTAGCGAGAGTCCGTACACGGCCAATATAGCTTGCCCGTTCCGTAACACTTATGACGCCTCGGGCATCCAATAGGTTAAACAGATGACTGGCTTTAATACATTGGTCATAGGCGGGTAAAGTAAGGTTGAGAGCGAGCAGGGCGATACATTCTTGTTCAGCATCTTTAAAATGTTGGAACAATAGATTTGTGTCTGCATGTTTGAAATTATAGGCGGAAAATTCTTTCTCACCGCGCATGGACACATCCTTGTAGGTGAGTTTGCGCGAGCCTGTCGCCCCATTCCAATCTAGAAGAAAGAAGTTGTCGACATCTTGAACATTGAGCGCAACACGCTCCAAGCCATAGGTAATTTCCACGGGAACCACTTCACACTCTATGCCTCCAACTTGTTGAAAGTAAGTGAATTGGCTAATTTCCATTCCATCGCACCAGACTTCCCAACCCAAGCCAGCTGCTCCGAGTGTGGGACTTTCCCAGTCATCTTCAACAAAACGAATGTCGTGATTTTCAATATCAATGCCGAGATACTTTAAACTATCTAAATACAACTGCTGACAATCAGCGGGCCCGGGTTTCATAATTACTTGAAATTGATAATAATATTGAGTGCGGTTTGGGTTCTCCCCATATCGACCATCGGTGGGGCGACGAGAAGGTTGAACATATGCCGCATTCCAAAGATCAGGGCCTAGTGCCCGCAATGTGGTTGCTGGGTGGAAGGTTCCTGCACCAACTTCAACATCATATGGTTGCAAAATGACACATCCCCAATCTGCCCAATACTGTTGTAGGTCAAGGATCATTTGTTGAAATGATTTCGGTCTTGAGACCATCTGTCATCCTCATGTTAAGAACGAGTTGTTATAAATTTAACGTAGTCAAGCTGGATAAAAGGGTCAAGGAGAATCCTGTCAATAAAAATTAAAGGCTTTTTTACCTAAACTATTTCTTCCAAATAATAATATTATTTCTTGCAAAGTAGGGTGTGAACTGCCTAGTTTGTTGGCACTTGATCCCAGTTGCCGTTTAAAGATTGCTTCCAATAAACTAAGGAATGTCCATTTTGTTGGTAAGTTTTTTGACGAAGTTGGGCGGCGGAAAGAGTGGTTGGATCATTCCCGTCAAAAATATCGACACACCGAGTGTATCCTGACAAATCGTCAACTTGACAACCATTTGTTAAAACAAGGACAGTTGCCTTATTTTTGTTATCCATTTCTGTTGAGATCCAAATAGGATTCTCAAGTGGATCTAGCAGCTTATTGCCATCGGCACCGTGGGGCAAAAAGGCACCCGATGAATAAGTCCAAAGAGATGAATTTAACTGCTGCATATGATCTGAAGAGTCCGTCACGACGAGGGCTCGCAAACCCCCATCGTAGACTTTTTCTAATATTCTTGGCAAAACTTTTTCAAGAGGATGTGTCGTTAATTGATAAAGAGTTACTTCTGCTTTTTCTTTATTCATAGTGCGTTTGAATCCATTGATTGAGTAATCTTACACCAAAAGCGGTTGCGCCTCTAACACTTAAAGGTCGACCTTTTTTATCCCAAGCCGTTCCAGCAATATCTAAATGAGCCCAAGGCACGTCGTTAACAAATCGTTGTAAAAACTGAGCGGCAGTAATGCTTCCCGCACCGCGACCCGATCCAATATTTTTAACGTCAGCAACCGAGGAATCAATATCTTTGTTATAAGCTTCTGACAAGGGAAGACGCCATAATTTTTCACCTGTAACATCTCCCGCTTCTTTCAAGCGATTTGCCAATGTATCATTGTTTGAAAACAATCCGGCATGTTCTTGCCCTAATGAAATTACAATGGCGCCTGTCAATGTTGCCAAGTCAACCATAACTTGTGGTTTAAAGCGACTTTGTGTATACCACAGAGCATCAGCTAAAACCAAACGACCTTCAGCATCCGTATTCAAGATTTCAATGGTTTGTCCAGACATAGACGTTACGACATCGCCAGGTCTTTGAGCAGAACCTGATGGCATATTTTCGGCAAGAGCCATAACTCCCACGGCATTGACTTTTGCTTTTCGTCCAGCTAGGGCGCGGAAAAGTCCCAATACGACGCCAGATCCGGCCATATCATATTTCATATCATCCATGTCTGTTGCAGGTTTGATAGATATGCCGCCTGTATCAAATGTAATACCTTTTCCCACGATCGCTAGGGGAGCTTGACTTTTCGGTCCTCCTTTCCACGTTAAAACAACAAGGTGGGAATCACGAATACTTCCCTGCCCAACGCCGAGGAGAGCATTCATGCCCAGCTTCTGCATTTGAGCTTCTGTCAAAACTTCGACACTAACGCCTAAAGTTTTCAATTCTTTAGCGATTTTGGCTAGACTTTCTGGATAGATAACGTTTGGGGGTTCAGAAACCACGTGGCGTGTTAGAAATACCCCCTCTGCAATTTGGTTTAAAGGCTCAAAAGCTTTTTTAGCTGCTTTCGGCTCTTTTGTCATAAAGTTCAATGTTTTAAGATGAACCTTATGGGCGTCTTTTTTCTTAGTTTGGTATTTGTCAAATTTCCAAGTCCGAAGAAGGGCGCCATAGGCAACGTGGGCTATGGCTCTATCTTCATCTGCAACTTTAGATGCTAATGAGGGAAAATTGACACAAGCTGACTTATCCTTGGTACTTTCCAGAACCGCAAAAATTTTGGCTCCTAATTCTTCTAGACTCAATAGTGTAATGTCTTTTTCCTTGCCCAATCCAAAAAGAATGATTTCACTCACCTTTAATCCATTGGGGGCTATCAACCGAATTATTTCATCTTTCTTGCCCTTAAAATCTTTTGTTGAAATAGCTCGAGATAAGGAGCCACCCGTTTTTTTATCAACGTCTGCTGCGATTCCCTCAAGCTTTTTCCCTTCAAAAGTTCCAATGATGAATGGGCCTTCTGTTGTTAAACTCCGGTCTAGAAAGTCAATTTTCATTATGTTCTCCCAAGGTTAATATCTACCACTTTAGACGGATGTAAGTCTTTTTCAGTTAGCAATATGCTTATTATGATCATAAGACAAAATTCTCTAACGAAAAAGACATCATTCAAGGGGAAGGAATCTATTTTAAAAATAATAGTGATATTGTAATAACAGGTGAAATATATTTCTCAATCTTTATACAGAAAATACTTTCAATTTCTTGTGATTTAGGCAATATGGGTAGCAAGGATGTCTAAAAATAAATAATTAAGGGCTTGAATCTCAATGTTTTACTGGGGGTTTTTCATTTTTTTCACCTGTTTGTGCAGCATTGGAAATGCTGAACAAACATTCCAACCGGTGTCAACAATCCCTGTCCTTCCTCAAGAAACCGGCATTTCCCAAAAGTCGAATGAGATGCAAACAGAAAGTCTTCATCAAGAAGGTGTCAAGACGAGTGATACCAAATTGCTGGCACCCCCTCTTGAATCAATAAAAGTTGCTGAAATTAAGCCGACAGTTTCCTCTTCTGAGGGTGCCAAAGGTGAAGACCAAAAGCAACTTGAAAGGAAAGCAAAAGAGCAAGCAGCTTTGCCGACAAGCTCTCTTCAACCCGCTATTGCCCCTGTAGAACTTTTACCCCACCGGGCGACCTATATCATTTCTCTCGACAAAAATTACAACGATGAGGATATTGCGGATGCGAAAGGGCAAATGACCATTCAGCTAGCTAAAGTAGGGGATGGATGGGCTATCGAACAAAAATCGACGTTACATATTTATTATAAGGATGAGTCAGCGGAGCAAGTCATTACGACTTTGGCCACTTACGAGTCCTTGGATGGTTTGAAATATAGTTTTAATGCCCGCACCCTGCGGGGCGAAGAAGAAGAAAATATTAGTGGTGATGCTATTTTGGCCAGTAAAGGTGGTGCGGGAATTGTGACTTACCAACAACCCGATGTCTCCGAAACTCGCTTGCCTGTCGGCACTATTTTTCCCACACAGCACCTTATTTATATGCTCCAAGGGGCTATGAGAGGTCAAAAAGTTATTTCAAATCTTGTGTTTGATGGATCGAGTGAAACTCATGAGGCCGTTCAAGTTGATACAGTTTTGGGAGCAGCTCAAGAGCCAAAATTGGCTCTTACCAACAAAGAGTTATTGAAGGCCAAAAAAGTATGGCCAATGCGGATGGCGATTTATACAGTAGAGAGTAATGCGCCGGAAGCTGATTACGAAATCAATCAACATGTTCTGGATCGAGGCGTTATTCGTGATATGACATTAGATTACGGAACTTTCAAGGTTAAAGCCGTCTTAACGCAAGTGGAAGTGTTTTCTTAAGACTCAAAAGGGCTAAATTGGTCATGAAAATTAAGCCCTAAGATGACGTCAGGATTTTAATCTTTCGGAAAGATATAAAATTTGCCCATTCACAAAATCATTAAGCGATCTGTGGTTATTGCAGGGCACGCAACGAGCGTTTCTTTAGAGCCAGAATTCTGGGAAGTTTTGCAAAGTCTTGCTGCTCAGGATGGTCTTTCTGTAGCGGCTTTTATTCGCCAAATCGATGCAACTCTTCAGCCTTCCGAGCATCGCAATCTTTCTAGTACAATTCGTGTTTATATTTTAAAAAGACTGAAAGAAGATAAAGGGTAACTATTTCTTTTCCGTATCCTCGACAAATGATTTTAATCTAAAATAGATGTTATACCTGAAGTTATTGATGAAGGCTCGGATAAAAAGGGGACAGAGAGCAAAAAACCGTCAGTAAAGAAAGAAAAACAGCGGCCAAAAAACCCAAGAAGGAAACCGAAAGCTCAAGCAAAAAGAATGATCTTTCAGATGATGATGATGAACAAGCTGATGATGAAATAGCTAACTATCAATATACCCCCACTGATATAAATCGTTTATTACATCTACCTCTCTCAGAAAAACTCCCCGATGCTGCAGAATATTCTAAATTTTCTCTAAGTGGGGCCGATGTCGATGATGATGCAGATACAAATGATATCATACATTGTTTAAATACCAGCAGATATGTCTTGCCGCCAATTATTGGTCATGCAGAGGGACATATGGATAAGAGTCCTGCTGAAACATTAATTGACCTTCTATCGGATTCGTTTTACCCACATGAAGCAGTGATTGAATCCCCTCCTGAGGAAATGATAATTCCCTTTAATCCTGGCGGTCACTGGGTTACATTACAAATTTTAATTCCAGAATTGGAAAATGAAGAGATTACATTTAACTACATTGATTCTTTAGAGGGAACCTCAAAGAGCGAGGCACGCCTGTTTCTGGCGTTCTTAAGAGGTAAGTATTTGGGAAGAACCATAAAATTTGAACCGATACTTTCTAGGATACAACCAGATGGAACTTCTTGTGGAGCTGTTACAGTAGAAAATGTTAAAGATCTTTTCCGCGAGGTACAATTGCCTGATCCACACTTAATTAATTTATCGGATATTTTAGCCCTGAAAAAAGAGCACCAGGCGCACTTAGCCACTATTGAACAAGATTTCGACTTTGATAAATGATTGGTATTAATTTGGTTTTAATTACGGAGGTATTTTTATGAAAAAAATTTCATATATATTTATATATAGCCTTATTAATCTTGGATTTACGCTCAATATTGATGCGATAGATTCCATTCTTACTACGCCTGTGGAACATTGTCAGTTCATAAGGTCATCTCTTGCAAAGGCTCAAAGTAGAGTCATTATTGTTTCTCCCTTTATCACTTCTTGGAGACTTACAAATAATGATTTTAACGGTAATAACGGATTAGGTGCCCACCTTAAAGCCGCAATGGATCGTAGGGTAGAAATTAGTGTATTTACAGATGCTGCATTTGATGCAAACAAAACATACGCTGCTCAGGGAAGGATAATTCTTGCCAGTTTAGGAGTTGATCTCAAAATTGTTTCGCATCTTCATTCAAAAAATTTGATTGTTGATAATGATTGTATTACTTTTGGCTCTTTTAACTGGCTGTCAGCTGATACTAATCCTGGAGGCATGTATAACAATTATGAAACCACGACTATTATGCGCGCTGAACAAGCACAAGAAGTTATTGCTAGAATTGTTCCTGAACTCATAAATCTCGAGGTTAAGCTGCATGGGGGTGGTTATTCATCTTCTCTATTAGATTTAAGTATTACTGTGGAAGACCAAGCAGCTTATGCACTTGAGCTTTATCTAGAACAGTATACCCGTCCTCATTACAAGCAACTTGCAGAACACATCCTCTCCAATTATATGGTTGATTGTTTGGATGCGAGGGTTGGACTTCGAATCCTTAGAAAAGCAGTGGCTATTGGCGGAGCAAATAATCTTATTATTGCTGGAGCAGAAGCACTTCCTAGATATTGCACAAGAGCATCCGAATTTATTGAGCTTGCAGAGATGTTGGTAGGAATTAATCAACAACAAAAAGCGGCTGAAATTGCAGCTAGTATTTTTCACATAAATCGTGGGGAGGCATTTGAGGAGCTAGATTTTATATGTGATCGTTTAAAGCGCATTGGGTTGAGGGAAATGGGGAAAAAATTTGAACAGTATATACTAGGGCCACACACTCAATAGATAATTAAATTCAAAACTCTGGAATGCTCTAGATGGTATTAACAAGAGATACGAACTAGGTACTCTTTTTTCTGCAGCTTATGCGAACCTTTAAGGTGGAAAAAACCATATAATATTTATCCCCCTTCATAGCAAGTGGCAAGAGTATTCTAGTTTTAGAGCATAAATTTTTGAATGGTTTTGAATATCATTTTTTTACTTCATAAACTATATTAACCACTTTTAGTAATTTTTGGTCATTTAAAAAGGCAATTTTTTACATTTGATTTTCGTCACCCATATATCGGGACAATAAGAATAATTATTTGCCTATAATTTTTACTTAAATTAAAATGAATTCTATAAATTTGTTAAATGTTTTTTGAAAAATTTTAGTTAATTATTATATTAAGAGGTGTTAAGTTGTTAAATAAATTTAAATATTATCCTATTATTTTTATGTTTATGATTATCTTGTGTTCCAATTTATGTGGTATGGATGAAAAAATCGAAGAATTATCTACGAGTTCTCAATCAGCAACTCTTGTTCTAAGAAAAAGTGTTAGAAACTTAACTGATTATGAAAAGAAACGTTATGTAACTGGTGTTAAACTTTTAAAAGCTGAAAAAATTGAAGGTAAATTATATAAAAATACTTATGATAAATATGTTTTAATACACTCAAGACAAAAAAACATGGCGGTTGCCCACGCCGCTCCTACCTTTTTACCATGGCACAGAAATTTCATATTACAATTCGAAAAGGATATGCAAAGAATATTAAAAGATAATGCTTTTGCTTTACCATATTGGGATTGGGAGTGGGACGCCAATCAAGCTGATCCACTTAAAACTCCTATTTGGGATGATGATTTCATGGGTGGAGATGGACAACCTGTATCTAGTGGGCCATTTACCCAAAGCCAGTGGATAACCACAAGTGGCGAAGGATTATCAAGAAAACGTTCTGTACATGCAAGCATACTACCTTCTGAAGATGATATCAACCAATCACTTATAGCTACGACCTATGATGTAGGTCCTTATAATGCGCAGAGTCAGGGCGGTTTTCGTAACATTATTGAAGGATGGCTTGGTTTTAAACTACACAACCTCGTGCATACTTGGATTGGTGGAGATATGATGATGGTACCAACTGCCCCAAACGATCCAATTTTCTTTTTGCATCATTGTAATATTGATCGCATATGGGCGATGTGGCAGTCTCAACATCCGAATGAATTTGACCCCTTAAAAACGACCTATCCCAAAATAGGGGCAGCAAAAGGTACGAATTTGTATGATTCGATGGTCCCATGGAAGACTACACCAGCACAAGTTTTAGACTACAAAACACTTGGATATGATTATGATGAAAATTGGACTACAGTTTCTTCTTTAACATTTGATAATGAATTATCTAGGGTGTGTATTTCGCCATTTTTAAATTATTTATATATCGTAGCATTAGATAGCAACGAGCATGTATACATTTCTACATTAATTGGTGGAAGTGCTACTAAGCCCGTACAGCCTAATGTTGATTGGAGAGCTTCTGCAGTTAGCATGATGATTTTTAATAATTATATGTTTATGGCTCTCGTAGGTAGAGAACATGTTTATCTTACCCAAACAAATGGTACAAATTGGGTGCCAGTATTTGAACCTAACCAAGGTTGGCGTGCTTCTGACTTAAGCTTTGCATCCAAGGAAAATAAGTTATATATGGCAATTATAGGAAACGAACATATTTATACAGTATCATCTTTTGATGGTCAAAAATGGTCTGAAGCTAAAGAACCTAATGGCAATTGGAAAGCTTCTTCAATAAGTTTAATAAATTTTAAAAATACTCTATTCATGACATATGTTTATAATGGAAATGTGTATTGTACTTATGCAACTGATGGAGATAATTGGGTGGATGCATTTCAACCTAATAAATTATGGAACGCTTCAAATGTAAGTTTATCAACAGATAAAAATAAGTTATTCCTATCTCTTATCGGTAAAAATAATTACATTTATATTTCATCATCTTATGATGGAAAAAATTGGAGCGAAGGCTATATACCCAATGTAAATTGGAAAGCAGCTAACCTTAGCTTAACAGATTTCTTCAATCCAGTCCCCCCTATGGAGCACAGTCAAAATATAGCTTTCATAGATAATACGAGCCGATATAGTGTAAAAATAGTAAGGGGATAAAAAGTAATTTATTTTTAAATATAAATTTCAACGACAACTATTTTGTTGTGATGGAAAAAAAATAAAAATTTATATTTTTCCATCACATTTTAAACTTTAATTTATAAAAATCACGTTTTGCTTTTTAGAATTTATCATCTAATTCTAATTTTGAATTTTGTTAATTAAAGAAAATTTCAATTTTATTTAGTGACAATACGAAAAATATCTTAGGAATTCTGAATTAGGCTTATGAGAAAGATGAAATAATATTTTGTGGTGAAATTTTGGAAAGAATGAAAAATTAAAGCATTATATAAAGTCTAGCAGATATGAAATTGATTGTAGATTGGTACAAACACGGTACAATTATAAAAATTTAAGAAATCAGGTTTCTGTTTAAACCTTGATGTGATTGGTAGCGAGGGAGGGACTCGAACCCCCGACACGCGGATTATGATTCCGCTGCTCTAACCAGCTGAGCTACCCCGCCAAATTTAAGTCAATATACTGTTCCCATGGCTTGGTGTCAAAGGAGAATTACCGAAACCCGGACCAAATCATGGGCTCCTTAAATTATTATCGAATAATGGCTTCGATGGCTAGGGTCTTTCGTGAGCCTGAACCTTTCGTCAATTTTTGTCCCCAAGTGGTTCGATTTGGGGAAGCTTGATCCAAAATTCTGATAGACTTAATATCAATTCTTGCCTCACGGTAGTCCCAAGGGATAACACTTTTTGCGCGTTCCAAACTGAATTCAGGCAACCCAAGCTTTTGACAATATTCTGAATTGTCAAAAACAGAGAGGTTAATCAAAATTTGCAATGACGCTCCTGGCTTCGCTAAACGAGCTATATTTTTTAAGATATTAACCTCCGGCGCCACCAAGGCTTGAAGGAGCGATCCCCAAGGATAGTTAATGGTTATTTCTGAAGCCATTCCGCTCAATTCAAGCGGTAAGGAGTTGGCGTTTGCCCAAACGAATAGGGCGTTAGCAACACCACCTCGTTCAGGTTTTGCAATTGTTTTTTGGGAAGATTCACGCATAGCTTCAGGGCTTGCGTCAATACCGATACAGAATTTGTGGGGAAATTGACGAGCTTGGTCTAGAATGAATCGACCGTCACCCGTACCCATATCAATGAATACCGAATCTCAATTCTGAGATCAATTAATGAGTTCAGTAGCGGTCATCTGATGAGTTTTTTTACCAACAACAATACGCATCGAACAGTCTTTCTAAGCCTTACAAGGCAAGCGAGTTATAACTCGTCTTATATAAAATAAGTTTAAATTCCTGTCAATCCATGTATGTCATATTTATGAAATACGTTTAACAATTATCAAAGTTAGAAGCATATATCGTTCTTGCCAGAAGTGCGTACGTCACTGTCTAGGAATTAAAGTTTACTTTCTTAAAAAATGTTTGTTTTTACCGACTGGGCTTTCTCGGTTTTACAGCAGATTTCTTTAGTGCGTGTGGTAAAGTTGCTTTTGAAGATTTAGCAGCTGCAATACCACCACTGTTGTTTGATCTGGCAGCAGGCCACTTTAACCCTCTTTGTCCCCTTTTTTTAAGGCTTTGGGGTGAGTACGCGCGTATTCGGGGTTCAATTGTTGGCCAGACAGTTCGTCTAATTTTCCGCAAATCAAAATCGTCTTGAAGATTAAGCCAAAATTCAGCAGAAGTCCCAAAATACTTACTGAAACGAAGAGCCGTGTCAGCAGTTATAGAGCGCTTTCCATGAATGATATCGTTAATTCGTCCAACAGTAATATCAAGATCTCTTGCCATTTGGTTTTGAGAAATTTCTAAGGGAACCATAAATTCTTCCCAAAGAATGGTTCCTGGTGTTATAAGATCAAGATTTGTCATTTTTAATTCTCCTAATGGTAATCCACAATTTCAACATTTATGGCGGCACCATTCTCCCACTCAAAACATATACGCCATTGATTATTAATCCTAATACTATGTTGACCGCCTCTATTGCCCACAAGTTTCTCAAGTTTATTACCGGGTGGGACAGTTAAATCATTTAGATTATGAGCAGCATTTATCATAAAAAGCTTCCTACGCGCTTGATCTTGAAAATTTGAGAAATCCCCAACATATTTATCGCCAAAAAGCTTTTCTGTTTTTTTGCATCGAAAATTTCTTATCATACACATTATAATATACTCTTTTTCAGTATATTTCAAGTGGTATATGTAAATAATTATAAGAAATTCTTAAAGAATTACTTCACGCTTTTCCAAATTTTTCGTTTGGAGAGATAAAGAACAGTCGTGAGGATTAAAAGATAAAACAAAACTTTGAACCCCATTTGCTTGCGCTGCTCCATTTCCGGTTCTGCGGCCCAAGATAAAAAAGTCACAACGTCTTTCGCCATTTGATCTGTCGTAGCTTTCGTACCGTCAGCATATTTGATTTGTCCCTCAAATAAAGGAGGTGCCATAGAAATTTGTCGGCCTGAGAAATAAGGATTGTAATGCATCCCTTGGGTAATCGCCGTATCCTTGGGGGCTTCGCAAAATCCCGTGAGGAGCGCATAAAGATAGTTTGGTCCCCCTGTGCGTGCTTTTGTAATGAGCGAAAGATCAGGCGGCAAAGCGCCGTTGTTTGAGGCTCGAGCGGCTTTATCATTGGCATAAGGAGAATGAATTTTGTCTGAAATGATCCCTTTACGTTGGGTAGGTTCCCCATCGTCTGTAAGATCCGGGTGATCATGTTCCAGGGCAAGTGCTTTGACAGCGTTTTTAGAAAGACCAATGCCCATCAATTTTTCATAAGAAATTCGATTTAAACCATGACATGCGGAACAGACTTCCTTATAAGCTTGATATCCTCGTTGCAAAGCATCTCGTTTAAAAGTCCCCGTGGGACCCTCAAAGGACCAAGATTGTTTGGGAATAGGTAGCGTATCTCCTTCAGCACAAATAGACCCACTTGTGATGAAGAAGGCTGTCGTTAATTTGACCAGAGCGAGTCTCATTTTGGTGTCTCCCCAAGGACAGGCCTGCTAATGCTTAAAGGCAGAGCCATAATGGGTTCCAATCGACTCAATACGGGTAAGAAAAGAAAGAAGTGGGCAAAATAGTAAAAAGTGGCTAATCGACCAATAATAATAAACATACCCTCTGGGGGATTCGCTCCTACCCAACCCAAGACAAAACAATCAAATAGAAATAACCAAAATAACCATCGATGATAAGGACGAAAGCGAGAACTACGCACCGGATGCGTGTCTAACCAAGGAACAATAAACAAGGTCATGACGGCCCCAAACATGGCGAGCACACCCAGAAGTTTATTGGGAATAGATCGTAAAATGGCATAGAACGGCAAGAAGTACCACTCGGGCACAATGTGAGGGGGGGTGACGAGAGGATTTGCGGGAACATAGTTGTCCGGTTCGCCAAAAAAATTAGGGGCAAAGAAGATAAAGCCACAGTAAATGATTAAGAAAATCCCCAAACCAAATGTATCTTTGATGGTGTAATAGGGATGAAAAGGAATACTATCCTCCGGACCTTTGCGCTCAATTCCTAATGGGTTACTTGAACCAAATTGATGTAACGCCACAAGATGAAGAATGCTGACCCCGACAATGAGAAAAGGTAAGAGATAGTGGAGGGCAAAAAATCGATTCAGGGTCGGATTATCAACGGCAAAACCGCCCCATAGCCAGTGAACAATACTGTCCCCAAAGGGAAAAGCAGAAAACATATTTGTGATAACAGTTGCGCCCCAAAAGCTCATCTGTCCCCAAGGCAGGACGTAACCCATAAAAGCGGTTGCCATCATCAGGAGAAGAATAATGACACCCAATATCCATAACAACTCGCGAGGGGCCTTAAATGAACCATAATACAGGCCTCGGAAGATATGAATATAAACCACTATGAAGAACATGGTTGCCCCATTCATATGAATATAGCGTAGTAACCAACCTCCGTTCACATCCCGCATAATATGTTCAACACTATCAAAGGCGTGATCTACATGGGGAATATAGTGCATGGCGAGAAAAATACCGGATGCAATCATAATAACAAGGATAATCCCTGCCAAAGAACCAAAATTCCACATGTAGGAAAGATTCTTAGGGGTGGGATAATCCCCCAGTTCATTCTTAATTAGGCTAATAAATGGCAGTCGACGATCAATCCATTTTAAAATGCTCATGATTTTTTTTATTCCCTTCTATCCGATTCGAAGAACCGTGTTAGGGTTTGTAAATTCATAAACAGGGACTTCCAAATTCTTAGGAGCCGGCCCGCTAATGATGCGACCTGAATAATCATATTTCGATCCATGGCAGGCACAAATCCATCCAATATCCGGATCTTCAGAGGACTGCATAGCTTTACGTTGCGTGGGAATACACCCTAAATGCGTGCAAACACCGACAACGACTAACCAATTGGGATCTTTTGCCCGTTGTTGATCCGTTTCAGGGTCAGGCAAAGTTTTGAGTGCTGTGGCTCGCATTTCCGTAATTTCTTTTTCTGTTCGATGGCGCACAAAAACAGGTCGTCCGCGCCACATTACCGTATGAGTTTGGCCTTTGGGAATAGATGAGATATCGATTTCGATGGAAGATAAAGCCATAACATCCGCAGAAGGATTCATACTGTTAATGAAAGGCCAGGCAGCTGCCCCAATTCCTACGGCACTCATTGCGCCCGCGGTTAAATGAATAAACTCTCGGCGGGTTGTACGGGGCGCAAGAGAGGGTGGTGTTGAATCCTTTGTATCTGCCATCGTGACCTTCAATACCTAACAGTAAGTGATAATTTATTATTAGATTAAAGGGCATGGATGATCAAGGGGCAGAGTTTTATCTGTATAGGGAAAAGAATATTATTTTTAATATTGTTGGCGGGGAAAAAGGGGAAAAAAGTGATCATAGTCAAGCTATGATCACTTTCAAAAAAAGAGAATGCTATTTACGCATCCACGTTCTGACGCGTACATTTTTATTTACAAATTTAGGTGTTGTATGATTGGGAAGTGCTGAAATTTGTGCTTGATAGGTACAAAATCCTGAAGGATCCCTCTGTTCCCCAAATGAACTCACAAAGTCAAGGATATTAATTTCACTATAAAGTGCCGGTGGATATTCATCAATACGCTGCCCATCATGTTCAAAAACACCAACTTTTTCTCTATACCATGTCCGCTCATCAGCATCATTAACTTTGCCATCTTTAATGAGATCAATGATCTCATCACTACTGAATACAGGGCAGTTACCTTCATAGGGCCCAAAAGCTTTTCTATTTTTAGCGTAGATTTGAATTGGCTTATTAATGAAAGCATCAAATAATTTATCAGTTTGTTCTTGGATCTTTGAAATACGGGCTTCGTATTTGCAAGCATCTGGATAATCAACATAGCTTTTTACTGTACTTAAAATGGGTTTCGAAATTTTTTTACCATCAGTAATAATAAAATTTTTAAGGTTTTGGTCAAATCTTAAGACGACAATTTTTTTAACGCCGGGCTTTGGTATGAACGTAACATTTGCATCTTCTAAAATTAAAACATTATTGCTTTTATCTTTGTAATGTTTCTTTTTAATTAAAGTTTGTATCTCGTCATTCGTAAGGTCCGGGCAATCACTGGGTCTAGAAATGCGTTCTACTTTAGAAACTTCAACAGGTATAGTGATGGTCTGATTAAAAAATGCGAGATTATAGTGCGTATTATTGTTGTCTGCATTGTTTGAGTCGGTCTTAATTTGTTCTGATACTGTAGCTTCATAATTACAAATTTTTAGAGAGCTAGGTTCTTTCAAATTGTTTGGAAGTGCTTCTGCAGTATCTTCTTTTAATTTGCCATTTTTAATCGTAATTTTTTTTGCAACTTTCTTGCTTACCTCATAATTTAATTTATATTTTTCTCCGAAATCATATTCTCTAATAAAATAGGATTTACGGTCCAAGAAATTTCCCTCTTTATCTATATAATGCCCTTCTCTGATAAGTTTTTGTATTTGATCATTATTAAGAACGGGACATTTATTCGCGAGTGTTGAACTACACATGATGGCGGTAAAAATACTTATAGCACTCAAAAATTTCATATTGATCATGATTTCTACTTACCCACATTTAAAATTATTTTCACATTTCTATTTTACAATAGGAGGAATTAAAAAAATCTTAACGTTTAGCTCTTAGAATGAAGCGGATAGTGCATAAATAAGTTTTTAAGGGTGAGAGAAGATATGGATGCTATAGAAAGGTTATCTATAGAACGAAATCAAAGTATTCAGCATCAAGTTATGTTTGGTGAAAAAATTATAGGATATCTTTATTTGTCTAATGCTGGTGCGATGGTCGCCCTTGTGGGTTATATAGCCCAAAAGCAATCTCTTATTTTTCCTTCTTGTTGGAAACTAAGCGCATTATTATTTTGTGTAGGATTATTATGTGCTATTTCTTCGCTAGCATTTGCATACTTTTACCAAATGCAAAATACTAAATATATAAATAGGCTACAAAGAGAAGCAAATTATAATGATGCTTATGATAGATACCACTTAACAGAAAATGATAAAAAAATTTCCAGAGAAAAAAGAGATTTAGATTCAAAATATTTAAAAAATGAATATGATGTAATTACTAAAAATCCTCCCTTGGAAGCGAGTCAAAATTTAATTGCAGGATATTTTGCTTCAGGTTTTCTTTCTGCATTATTCTTTCTAATTGGCTTTATTGCTATAATTCTTGTTATATAAATTTATTTAATTCTGATTATACACTATTTATGAATATTTTTTTTACCACTTATCTGATTTATCCTTTTGATCTAGAAACTCTTCAATACGCTTTAAAGTCGAGGGAGTTATGTCTTTCGGCAAGGCTGTAAAAGGAAACCATTGTTTTTCAGCAATTTCGGGCGAATAAGATGTTTTTTGCATCTCAAAATGGCGAACAATATAAAACGCAATGTAATCATCTCTTTTCAAATATTTTTGATGATAGACGGCAAATAATTCAGGCTTTTCTAGCGTAATGACACCAACTTCCTCGACAAGTTCTCGTATCAGAGCCTCACGAGGGGATTCATTTTTATCAACGCCGCCTCCAATGGTGCACCATCCTTTTTGATAGGTATGTTTGACGAGGAGGACTTCATCATTTCTCACAACCAGCGCTCTGGCGCCCACCGTTTTGGCGCCTAGAGCTCGGCAAGCCAAGCTATGTATATAGCTGATGGGTTTGTAAAGAAAATTGGGGATCATGCAACTTAGTCCTCATTCAGGATATTTTTTATGGCCCTTTTGTCAGGCCCTTTGCTTCTTTTACCATAGAGATTTAAGCCAGACTAGGGATTTTGTCTTTGATTTATGGGAATTTTTCAGTTATGGATAGACGACGTATCCTGAAAAATAATTTTATTCTAAGACAGATTAGATCCCTTATGAAATTTCTTGACCAAGTTAAAATCTATATTAAATCCGGCGAGGGCGGGGCAGGTGCCTGCAGTTTTCGTCGGGAAAAATTTATTGAATATGGCGGTCCCGATGGTGGTAACGGGGGTCGAGGGGGAGATATTATTGTTGTTGCGGTGGATGACTTAAATACACTTATTGATTATCGCTACCAACAACATTTTCGCGCCCAAATAGGCCATCATGGCATGGGGCGTAACCGAACCGGGCGGGACGGTGACTCCATTATTATGAAAGTTCCTGTGGGAACGCAAATTTTTGATGAAGATAAAGAAACTATTTTGGCAGATATGGTGGAAGTTGGGCAAACGGTGCTTTTGGCTCGGGGCGGAGATGGTGGCTTAGGAAACGCCCATTACAAGTCTTCGACCAATCGCTCGCCACGTAAAACGTTGCCTGGATGGCCAGGGGAAGAACGCTGGATTTGGATGCAATTGAAGCTAATTGCCGATGCGGGGCTCGTAGGGCTGCCCAATGCGGGGAAATCCACATTCCTCTCTTCCGTTACACGCGCCAAGCCAAAGATTGCGGATTATCCTTTCACAACACTGGCTCCTCAATTAGGGGTGGTTTATGTGCATGATAAGGAATTTGTTCTTGCAGATTTGCCGGGATTGATTGAGGACGCTCACTTAGGAGCGGGCTTAGGCCATCGCTTTCTAGGGCATGTGGAGCGTTGTGGGGCCATCCTTCACCTCATTGATAGCAGTGCTGAAGATGTATGTGTTTCCTATAAAACCATACGCCGTGAATTAGAAGAGTACGGTTGGGGATTAAAAGATAAACCGGAAGTAATTGGTCTCAATAAATGTGATCTTTTAAGCGAAGATGAGATTAAAGAAAAATTGAAGAAACTCAAAAAAATTACGAAATCTGAAGTCTTTGTTATGAGTGGAGCAACGCAACATGGCATACCCAAATTGCTCTCCTGCTTGCTAAACCATATTATGGCTGATCGCGCTCATAAAAAAGAAGCGGTTAAAGAGAAGAATCTTGGATATGACCCTATGAAAGGTGGAGAGAGCGAGTAACCACTTTTAGCTCTGTATGCCAAATGCCTTTTGAATTTGTTCTCGAAAGTCCTCAGCAGAGAGAAGACCAAGATCAAGAGCGGCTTGTTCTAAAGAAATATCTTCCGCAAGAGCTCGTTTTGCCACTCTAGCGGCATTGTCATACCCAATAAGGGGGTTCAAGGCTGTGACCAACATGAGCGCATTTTCAACATTTTGACCCATTTTTTTCATGATGGGCGTAATGCCTTTCAAGCAATTATCTGTAAAACTACGCAGAGCATCAGCCAAAAGACGAATGGATTGTAAGACGTTGGCAATAATGACGGGCTTATAAACATTCAATTCAAAATGTCCTTGGCTGCCGGCAATGGAAACGGTTGTATGATTTCCCATCACTTGGCAAGCCACCATGGTAAGAGCTTCGCATTGGGTTGGATTGACTTTTCCAGGCATGATGGATGATCCCGGTTCATTTTCAGGTAAATGAATCTCTCCCAACCCACAACGGGGGCCAGAAGCGAGCCAACGAATATCATTGGCAATTTTCATCAGACTCCCTGCGATTACATTCAAAACGCCGGAAATTTCTACCATCGCATCGTGGGAAGCGAGAGCTTCAAATTTATTGCCGGCTGTTATAAAAGGAAGTCGTGTGTAATCCGCTACCATTTTGGCGAAAAGATGATCAAACCCTTTGGGGCAATTCAGTCCTGTCCCAACAGCCGTTCCGCCTTGCGCGAGAGGATAAAGACGTTTCAAGGAATCTTCAATACGGGCTATGCCAAATTCTATTTGAGTTGCATATCCAGAAAACTCTTGTCCTAAAGTTAAGGGAGTTGCGTCTTGGAGATGCGTTCGTCCAATTTTCAGGATAGCTTGAAAAGACTCTTCCTTTGATTTCAAGTGTTTATGAAAGTGAGTAAGGGCAGGAATTAATTGGTTGTGAAGTTCTAAGACAGTTGCAATATGCATAGCTGTGGGGAAAGCATCATTTGATGATTGTCCTGAATTAACATGGTCGTTTGGGTGAATAGGATTTTTTGATCCTAAGGGAAAGCCGAGTAATTCATTGGCACGATTGGCAATGACCTCATTCAAATTCATATTAGTTTGTGTGCCAGACCCGGTTTGCCAAATGACAAGCGGGAAATGGTCGTCCCATTTGCCGTCAATGACTTCTTCAGCGGCTTGAATGATAGCTTCTGCAATTTCAGGCTTAAGGATATCTAAAGAGAAATTGGTTTTAGCAGCGCAACGCTTTTGAATAGCTAAAGCCCGGATAAGGGCTATAGGCATTTTCTCACCTCCAATAGAAAAATTTTGTCGGGAGCGTTCCGTTTGAGCTCCCCAATAAGCACCTTTCGGAACATGCACTTCACCCATAGAATCGGTTTCTTTTTGAAATTCTTCTGCCATGATTTTCTGCCTTTGTTATACAAGATGCCTAATCTATATTATCTTATTCTATAGTAAGTGTATCTGGGAGAATGTTAATGACTTCTAAATGGATGGAATTTGCCATCATTCAAGCTGAGGAAGCCAAGAAGAGAGGAGAAGTGCCTATCGGTGCTGTGCTCGTGTGGGAGGGGCAAGTCATTGCCGCTGCTGGAAATCGAGTTGAAGAGTTGTCAGATCCCACAGCTCATGCAGAAATGTTGGTCATTCGAGATGCTGCTGTTATCCTAAAAAGTCCCCGTCTCTTGGGGGCAGATCTCTATGTGACCTTAGAGCCTTGTCCTATGTGTGCAACGGCTCTTTCGTTTGCCCGTATCCGTCGAATTTTCTTTGGAGCGTTTGATCCGAAAGGGGGGGGTATTGATCATGGCCCGCGTATTTTTGACCAAACTTCATGTCATCATCGACCGGAGGTTGTTGGGGGCATCTGCGAGGAAACATGTTCTGCTTTGTTAACAGATTTCTTTCGTGAAAAAAGGTAAAGTAAAAACTTTTACAGGGACCGATAGGCATACTGGCGGACAACCGCCTCAATATTTCTCGTCTTTTCATATTCTTCAATCATTTTTGTTGCAACGGTCCGTCCTGATTCCACTATTTCCCACAGAGGATTGAGATAAGACGATTCATCTCGGTCTGCACTCCAGTTGGCGCGTCGTTTGAGCCCTTGATCACTGATAGCTAAAACGTCTTGGGCAATAGTTTGAAGATTACGATTGCCAAGAACGGTTCGCAGACCTTGGAGAGGAGTTTGTTGATATGTTGTTAGCATTTGGTCAAAAGACCAGGACTTAATAAGTTGTAAAGCCTCATCTTGTGCCTGGGGATCATAAAGTAATCCGACCCACAAAGCTGGTAGAGCTATGAGCATTTCTTGAGGACCGCAATCGGCCCCTCGCATCTCAAGAAAGCGTTTTAAGCGAACCTCTGGGAAAACGATTGTGGTTTGATCCATCCAGTCTTTAAGCGTGGGATATTGGCCCGGGAGAGCGGGCAGCTGACCTTTCAGAAAGTCACGAAAAGATTGTCCGCTGGCATCTATGTACCTACCATCACGGTACACAAAGTACATAGGCACATCGAGAAGGTAATCAACATATCGTTCAAAAGTCATCTTGTCTTCAAAAACAAACGGGAGAAGGCCGCACCGGTCTGGGTCCGTATCTTGCCAAATATGGGCACGGTAGCTTTGATAGCCTGTTTTTCCCCCCTCTAGAAATGGGGAGCAAGCAAAAAGGGCAGTCACTAAAGGTTGCAAGGCCATACCAATGCGCATCTTGGCGGCCATGTCATTTTCACTTTCAAAATCAAGATTGACTTGAACTGTGCATGTGCGCGTCATCATGTCGAGGCCTAAATTTCCTTTTGTCGGCATGTATTTTCGCATAATTTGGTAGCGTCCTTTGGGCATCCAAGGAATGTCATTCCTTCTCCATAAGGGATCGGTTCCTATTGGAACCATAACGCCCCCCATTGAAGAAAGAATACTTCCCACTTCCATGAAGTGCTCATCAAGTTCAGCCTTTGTTTCGTGAAGTGTCTCCACCGGTATGCCCGATAGTTCAAATTGCCCGCCAGGCTCCAGTGTTATGAACAAATTTTTATCGGATTTCTTTAGAGAAATAAGGTGATTGTCTTCAAATATGGGTTCCCAATTAAAGGATTGTAGGGCCTCTAAGACTGTTCGAATACTTATTTGACCCTCGTAGGTGAAGCGTTTGAGGGAATCAGACATGAGAAGAAGTTTTTCATGTTCTGTTCCAATTCGCCACTTTGTGCGGGGTTTGCACCCGGACGCTAAATAATCAATAAGGTCTTGTCTTTCAATTCGTGCAGATGTCATGCTTTAGTCTTTTCTTGTAATATACCAACGCCCAAAGAGAGAAGGGCTGTGCGCAGACGTTCATCTTCTATGTGTTGAACTTGGTCTTCTAAAGAAGATTGGCACGCAGCAGAAAGTGGTTTTTGCTTTGTGATTTGATTTTTTTGGGAGGGGGTAACAGGTCCTTGTTGTAAGCTGATTTTGCTGATGGCTTGGTAACCAAAATATTGATTAATACGACTCAAAATTTGAGGTTCAAGATAGGAAATTTCTGTCGCCATACTGCTGGTTGTTCTGAGGAGCAATCGACCGTTTGTTCGTTGCATCATTGGGAAATTAACTTTTAGGGGTGTACAAAATTGGGCAAACTGGGGTGAGACTATGTATTCCCATTCTAACAAAATTCGGGCTTGGATGAATCCATTTTGCTGGCAAATGGGGGTGATGGTGTCCAGAATCAAGGGGCCAATCCGGAACGTTCTAGCGGTACGCTGATTGGAATCCTTGTTATATTTCCTATAAGGCACTGCTAATCGTCCTTCGCTACTCTTGCTGTGTTTTTCTATTGAATTGACACTATCCTTTAGATAATCGAATGAATTGTCAATCACTTCATCTTAAATTTTTTTTTAAAATGTATGCACATTCTTTATAGTTTTTGCATAGGATCGATCCTCATTTTCTTCATTGAGGTGAACGAGCTTAATGAGGATATAAATCGCTGGCAAAATAAAGATACTTGTGATGAGAAATAAAGAAGTCCAGCCAATAGAGTCTGCTGTCCAACCGGCTAGTGTAGAGATAACGACGCGGCAAAGAGACCCAAAAGAATATAGTAAAGTGAAATGACTTGCGGTATAGGGTTGGCGGCAGAAGTTAGAGATATAAGCAATAAAGATAGCTGAAACCATGCCAGAGCAAAAACTCTCAACGCCCACTGTAATAATGAGCACATTTAAGTGATATCCCACTAATGATTGAATGACATACATCAAGCACGAAATACCTTGCAGTCCAACACACATAATTGTAGATTGAAGAATTCCGAGTCGATGAATCATGACGCCGCCCACTAGGCCACCAATGACCATGAGGGTAATGCCAAATACTTTTGTGATATTAGCAAATTCAATTTTGCTAAACCCGAGATCACATAAGAAGGGTGCACACATAGCATTTAAGACCGTATCGCCCATTTTAAAACAGAAAATAAAGGCCAGGAGATAAACTAATTCTCGTTTTTTTGGGAGTTGGATCCAGGGAACAATAAACAAAGTATGGAGCCACTCACGTAATGATCTTGAGCTGTTTTGCGTGACAGGTAGAGGAATGCTTTTTCTTTGTTTGGGTTCTGCTATTAAACAAAAAAAGATCATTCCAAAGATAATTCCAACTGCCATGACGATATATGCGAACTTCCAAGAAAATGTATGGGCAAGGTATAATGCACCAGCTCCCGATGCGAGCATGCCAAACCGAAATCCAATAGCCTCCAAAGCTGCACCTGCACCACTATTTTCAGTCTTTAAAATTTCAATTCGATAAGCATCAATAATAATGTCTTGTGATGCGGAAAAGAAGGAAACGAAGAACGAAGAAATGGCAATCAAGGTAATGCCATTTCTCGGGTCGCAATGTGCCAGAGCGATTAAGGAGAGGAACAAGCCCGCTTGGCTGAGAAGTCCCCAACTGCGGCGTTGACCAAATTTTTGTGTTAAAAGGGGGAGTGAAAAATGGTCGGCAAACGGCGCCCATAGAAACTTTAAACTATAAGGCAAGCTGACGAGCATAAAAAGTCCAATGGTGGTTTTGCTAACACCTGTTTCTGCAAGCCAGAAACTCAACGTTGACAATGTCAACAGGAAAGGAAGGCCGCTGATCATCCCTAAAACAAGAATAATTAAAAGCTGGGGTTGGGTATAAATTCGTAACTGTTTTAACCACGAAGTCATTACGTATGCCTATTGGGATTTTTATTCTAAGGGTTATTATACCAGCAAATGAATTTAATCGCTTTACAAAATTCTTATAGTGACCATGTTTGTCAAGGGAGGAGTGATTATTTGAAATTTGAAAATTAGGGATTATAAATAATTGAGTTCTTATCGGCTTCGATTCCGCCTCTCCAGATAAAACAACGCTTGACCCTCTTCGTAATTTTTTTTGGCCTCGGAAGTATTATCAATTTCCTCCAGAAAAGCCTTTATAATAATTTGTGAATCAATTTTTGTGTCTTGAATATCTCCATGTCCCATCTGAATTAAATAACTTTTTTCATAGTCTGTTAGATGATTTCCTTTTTTAGACAATATTGACATGCAAGCCCGAATATCTATAGGTATTTTATCATTCCCCCAATCTTTTCGTGTTGAGAGATGGGAAGACACAAAAAATATGATAATAATGACCAAAGATACGCCGCTAACGACTGGGGCCCATTTCCACATCCTATTGATCCTTAATAATGCAATCTTACTTTTTGCAAGATACCTATATAAAAAAGCTAGAACATTAATAGCAATTAGGGAAGTAGTCTTTTTCAAAAAGAGGGGAAGAATCATTTCTTAACAACTCGTTAATAGTTTTCCCCGAAATCTGTGGATAACTTTGGGGAAAACATGTGAAGCACGTGTGAGAGTCCATGGGATCATTGGTTAAAACTCCCTTTGCTTAAGAAATAGGCTCGTTTTTAACTCATTGTTTTTTAATGAATAATTTAAAAATGAATTAAAATCAATAAGTTTGTGAGACAGAGTTTGGAAGTGAATGTTCAAACAAGATAAGTTGTGAATAAAATTTCAGAGAACTTTTAGATTGTCAATGACTTTTTGTGCAATATTTTGATAGATTTCAGAAATTTTTGAATTTGGCTCAGTAGCGGTGATTGGCATTCCCGCATCACTTTGTTGACGAATGGAAAGAGTGAGAGGAATTTCCCCTAAAAAGGGGATGCCAAGCTTCTTGGCTTCTTTTTGTGCGCCACCATGACTAAAGATTTCTGTGACATGCCCACAATTGGGGCAGCTAAATTGACTCATGTTTTCAATAATACCGAGCACAGGGATATTCATTTTACGAAACATATTGAGACCTCGACGTGCATCGATCAAGGCAATGTCTTGTGGAGTGGATACAATTATTACTCCATCAATCTTAACCTGTTGACACAAAGTTAGATGGGCATCTCCTGTGCCCGGAGGCATATCCACAATTAGACTATCGAGTTCAGGCCATGCGACATCTTTTAACATTTGTTGGAGTGCACTATGAACCATGGGTCCTCGCCAAATCATAGCCGTCTCCTCAGCCACCATAAATCCTATGGACATACATTCAATGCCATATTGATTGATTGGGATAAGTTTTTTATCGGCGGTGGCTTCCGGTTTCTTAGTGATAGAAAAAAGCCGGGGGAGGGAGGGGCCATAAACATCGGCATCTAATAATCCAATTTTTTTCCCCAAGAGAGAAAGAGCAATAGCAAGATTGACCGCTGTTGTAGATTTTCCAACTCCCCCTTTTCCGGAGGCGATGGCTATAATTTTTTTCACTCCCGGAAGTTTGGTTGGTTCTTTTATCTTTGGGGGCACGGGAGTTGGGCGTTGGTTGGTTAAAATAGACCGAACTTGGTGGATATTTGGGAGTTTCTGAATGGCTTTCTCGGCTTTTTGACTTAACAATTCAACTTCTGCTGTCTTATCTAAAGGAACGTCAAAAACGAGGGTAATGTTTCCCTCTTCATTTTTTAGAGATGTCATCCAAGTAGAAATCGGTCGCCCGTCTTGTGTACGGAATTCTTTCAAAAGGTCTTGGATTTGGTCATTAAGTAAAATTGTTGAGGTCAATGTCGTTCTCCCGATTGTCGGTTTCTTTTGTTTGATATATAGTGTGATTAAAGATTCTTAATCAACTGAAAGAAATGTAAATGCCCTTAGATAATGATGGCAATGGTGATGATAATACCCCGAAGGGACCTGTAAAGGGACCTTGGGGTGGAAATTCAAATAAAAGTCGTCGACCCACGGAAGAGTCTGCAAAGGATTCTCAGAAAAAAGAGAACCCTTCTCCAAATCCATGGTCTCGTCGAGAAAGCCCTGGTTCTGGCAATGGGAATAGTATAGATGATTTAATTGACGTTATCCAAGATCGTGTTCGAAAAATGATGACCGGTGGGGGAGGCCCCAAGAGTGGCGGCTTTAATAATGGCGGTAAATCTAAGGGAAATTTTGGTTTATTTGTACTCATGGGTTTGGGTGCGTTTGTATTGTGGTTAGGCACAGGACTCTATCGCGTTCAAGAAGGTGAAGTTGGTGTTGTCTTGAGATTTGGTGAGATGGTAAGAACCTCATTGCCTGGTTTGCAATACCACTTTCCAGCTCCTTTTGAATCTGTCATTGTTCAGAAAATTGCCGTTCTTAACACTATTGATGGCGGTTTAAAAACAGAGAAGAATGGTGATTCTGCGGAAGCAACTTTAATTTTAACCGGTGACGAAAATATGGTTCACACGAACTATACGGTATTATGGAAAATTAAAGATGTAAGTGAATATCTTTTTACTGCACGTAACCCTGATGAAACAATTCGCGTAGCCGCTGAAAGTGTCGTGCGGGAAGTGATTGGCCAGACAACCGCACGTTTAGCGCTTACCGAGGGGAGAGGCCAAATTGAGACGAGGGCACAAGAAATTCTGCAAAAGCTTCTTGACCAGTATAAAATGGGAATTCAAATTGTGAGTATTCAACTCCAAAATGTGGCGCCTCCGCATCAAGTTGTTGACGCGTTTAATGATTTGCAAGCTTCGTTAGTTAACGCTGACCAATCTCGTAATGAAGCAGAAGCCTACAAAAATGAAATTATTCCGCGAGCCCAAGGCCAGGCTGCTCAAATCGGTAACGAAGCAACTGCTTATAGTCAACGCAAAATTGCGGAAGCTGAGGGGGAAGCTGGACGGTTTTTACAAGTCTTAGTCGCCTATGAGGCACATCCCAATATAACATTAAAGAGATACTATTTAGAAACAATGCAATCCGTCCTTTCGAAAGCAACAAAGATTATTTTAGATGAGAAGGTTGGGAAAGGTATTCTTCCCTATTTACCTTTAAATGAACTAAAGGGTCATCTTTCAGACTCTGCTGCAGCTAAGAAGGGTGGTTCTAAATGACTCTGACATCACGATTTTTGTTAGGTGTTTTTCTTTTAGGTATTGTTGCGATTGGTGGAGGAATGATCTTTACGGTTGATCAAACCAAACAAGCCATTGTTTTACAATTTGGTGAGAAACGTGCAGTCCATACGACGCCGGGTTTAAAAGTCAAAATTCCTTTTATCCAGGACGTTTTATTTTATGAAAAGCGCGTTCTCAATTGTGACTTTCCAGAAGTTCGGATAACGACTGGTGATCAAAAGCGGTTATTGGTGGATACTTACACGCGATATCAAATTGTCGACCCTATGCTCTTTTTCCGATCGGTTAAGCCTGCTAATGAACAAGGTGCAGCCATGCGATTAGAGGCTTTTGTGACCAGTACTGTTCGTAATGTTTTAGGTAAAGTGCCTTTGCGTAACCTATTGTCTGAAGAGCGGCCGAAAATTATGAAATCCATAGATCGTGAAGTTGATGCTTTGGCGCGACCCCTTGGAATTTCTATTGTGGATGTTCGCATAATCCGAACGGAACTTCCCATGGAAAATCGTGATGCTGTCTTTAACCGAATGATCTCAGCCCTTAATCAAATTGCTAAAGGAAACCGTGCAACTGGTGAAAAGATTGGGCAAGAAATTCGTTCAGCTGCTGACCGAGACCAGAGTATTATTTTAGCAACGGCTCAACAAAAAGCCCAAGAAATTCGCGGGCAAGGTGAAGCAAAGTCAATCCAAATTCTAGGAGCTGCCTTAGGGAAAAGCCCGGAATTTTATGGATTTTATAGAACAATGCAAACTTACCGTGAAACTATCGGTGAAGGAACAACTCTTGTTTTGACCACAGACAATGATTTATTTAAATATTTTAATGCCCCTGAACGACAAGTGAAATAGCGATAATAGTATAATTAACGAATGAAATTGAGGTTGATAATGAAAAAAGTTAGCAAATTAAATCGTACTTCTCTAGCTTTAGCTTTAACGGTAAGTTTTATTAGTATGACAGTTGCCCCTCTTGGGGCGGGATCGTCGGCTCCATCAGTGGGGACTGCCAGCAATATTGCAAAATCTAGTAGTGATAAACCGCAGAAATTTGATATTAGTCAGGGATTTTCCTCTGTAGCAGAGAAAGCAATAACAGCCGTTGTGAATGTTTCCACAACCCAAATTGTTGATGGTGGTGGACGCCAAGGTAAAGATGGTTTACCTCAATTTGCTCCTGGCTCTCCTTTTGAAGAATTATTCCAAGAATTTTTTGATCAAATGCAGCGCCCTCGCAAAGTTCAGTCTTTGGGATCAGGCTTTATCATTCAATCAGAAGATACGTCAGCCATAATCGTAACAAACTATCACGTTATTGCCGATGCAAAAAAAGTGACAGTATTCTTGAATGACAATACGGAACTAGAGGCGACCACAATGGCCTTCGACGAGCGCACAGATATTGCGTTGCTTAAAGTTAAAACGGATACATTGCCAGTCGGTAAGAGAAAACTTCCGGTCATGGATTGGGGTGACTCACATGCAGTAAAAGTCGGCGATTGGATTTTAGCTATTGGTAACCCCTTTGGTTTAGGAAGTACTGTTACCAGTGGAATTATTTCCAATAGATCTCGAGATATTATGTTGGGTCGTGGGGGTAAGAGTCGAGTTAACGATTATGTTGATGATTTTATGCAGCATGATGCGGCCATCAACATGGGGAACTCGGGAGGACCTCTTTTAGATTTACAAGGAAAAGTTATCGGAATAAACACAGCTATTTTCTCGCCAAGTGGTGGAAATATTGGAATTGGTTTTGCTATCCCATCCGCCGTTGCGCAAGACACTGTCAACCAACTTCTTAAATTTGGTCGAACAAAAAGAGGTTGGTTAGGTGTTCGTATTCAAGTTGTCACCGATGATATTGCAGAAAGTTTAGGTCTTGGAAAAGCAAAAGGCGCCATTATTGGAAGCGTAACGCCTGATGGTCCTGCTGCAAAAGCTAAGATTGAGCCTGAGGATATTATTTTAGAATTTGATGGTAAGGAAGTGAATGAAAAGGCACGCTTGTCCCGCCTGGTTGGGGAAACAACTGTTGGAAAGTCTGTTAAAGTGAAAATCTGGCGTAAAGGCAAAGAGATGTCTTTTGACGTGGTTTTGGGGGAGTTTGAAACTGCGCCGGATCGTGTCATTACGACTTCAACAGACAAAGCAAAGTCAGCCATTTCTAGAGAAGGCATAAAAGTCCTAGGCCTCACGGTTTCAGAACTAACACCAGAACTTCGCAAAACTTACAACCTTGCCAAAGATTTAAAAGGTATTATGGTGATGCAAGTTGAGCCCAATACACCGGGTGATGATATTAAATTAAATCCAGCAGATACAGGAAAAGGTACGTTAGTTCCGACAAAGCCGGGTGATATCATTCAAAAAGTCAACCAACAAGAATTGACAAAACCAGAAGAGTTCGCCAAAGCAGTGGACGAGGCTAAAAAATTAAAACGTGAAAATATCTTATTGTTGGTTATGCGGGAAGGCGAACCGCGCTTTGTTCCCATGAAACTAGAAAGCGAAGATTTAACCAGTTCTTCGAAAGATAAAAGCAAAAGTAAAGACAAAGAAAAGAACAAGGACAAAGATAAGGAAAATGATAAAGATAAGTCCGAAAATAAGTCCTCGAGTTAAAGAATACGGATTTTTACAAAGTTAGATTGAATTCGGCATAGCAACTTCGATATATATAAAACGAAGTTTGCTATGCTTGGGAAAAACCGATGATTCGCATTTTTGTTTTTTTATTAATTATTTTTCAAGCATTCCCATGTTTTGCTTCGACATCCCTTGTGCTTCCGGAAGTCTCTCAAATTGAGGCTTCCCCAAAATCAAAAGAAATTAAGAAAATTGCAAAATTAATTGAAGATCCTATAGAGCGTGCAAAGCTTTTAAAAACCCTTAAAGTACTTGCTTCGGCCCAAGAAGCTGAGGAGAAAAAGCGATCCGGGTCTCTAGTGGCCTATATTGCCCCGTTTATCCAAATGAGTTTGGATCGTGTCGCAACTTTTTTTAAAAGTCTTAAGAAAATACCCACAATTGTGAATGAAGTTATTGACTTTTTAAAGGTAGAAAATAATAAGGATGATTTTTGGAAAGCCCTTCAACGATTACCCATTTTAATCCTTATGGGCGCTTTCTTTGAAGGTATTCTAACGTTAATTTTCCAAAGGCGTCTTGAGGAGAGAAGGACAAGAAAACAAACTGATGTAGGCGAACGTCATACAACTTATGCGTACATGACGCTTTTTTATCCTTTTCTTTATTCTCTTCTCTTTCTCCCCTTATTTGTTCCAAACCCGTCTGTGGGAAATTGGCTTTTGGGGTTTTGGCTCACTATATTTGCCATTAGGACCTTACTATTAGAAAGGAAATTAACCCAATCTCAGGATACGGTTTTGAGATCTATGGAACCGGGTTCAAAAGGGAGAACTTTCTTAAGAGTGCTAGGGGGAGTTGCTCTTTGGGCAATTCTTATGTCTGGAATCAATATCGTTTTTGATACAAAAAACTATGGGGAAGAGTTTGTTACAAATCTGATTATCTTTATCTCGTTTCCCCTTCTGGTTTTGTATTTTCGAGAATGGCGAGCCCAAGAAATGCAGCGACAATTATCTGAAGGTAAATCTTTGATAACAGCGCCTCATTTCATAGCACCTTTCGTTAACATATTTATACGCTATCTTCCCTGGGTACTTTTTGTAATCAGTATTCCTTTAGCTATTGATAAAATCTTCTTTGCTGGTAATTTATGGGAAGCTTATGGATCGGAGTGTATTGAGACATTCATAGTCCTATTTGCATTTTTGGTGGGTCGACGTTATCTTGATTCTTTACATAAATTTCAACTCCCCAAATTTAAAGCCGCAAAAATTCAGACATTTATATCCTATATTACTCCTATACAACTTCCCCTCTTAAAAGGGGTTCAATGGCTATGGCACCTTACCTTCTTTGTTATTTTAATTTTTATATGGGACAGATGTTTTTCAAGTTTATTTATGACTACCTTTTCTCACCCTTTTGTAAAGACAATTTCAACAATAGTATTGATTTTGAGCATACTTTATTTATTATGGTTTGCCTTGGATTTATTTGTTCAATTCCACATCAAACCGCAGATGATTAAGGGAAAACGGAGAGAGCCAACAGCTTTTGCAAAAACTTTTGGGCCCATGCTTCACAGTGTGGCTCGTTGGTTAATGATTTTAATTGCTTTTTTTGTTACCTTAGAATCCTTTGGTTTTGACCTAAAGCTTCTCGTCTATTTAATGAGTGCTTTTGCTTTTGCTATCAGCTTGGGTTCCCAAAGTTTAGTGAAAGATATAATTAATGGTTTCTTCGCACTCGTAGATGGAAGTTTTTCCGTGGGGGATGTTGTCACAGTAGGGGCACATACAGGGGCTGTGGAATCTTTATCCTTAAGAGCTATCACATTACGTCATCGAGATGGATCTTTACAAAAAATTCCATTTTCTGAGGTGGGAAATATCATCAATCGTTCGCGAGATTATACTGTTGTTCCAATTGATATTGCCACTTCGCATAAAACAAAAATTAGTACTGTCTATGAGGCAATTTCTCTAGCAATAGAAGAAATGTCAAAAGACCCAACCTTTGGCAAGATGATATTGGAACCTTTGTCTATTTCAGGCGTTGATCGGTTTGCTGAAAACGCCGTGCATGTGAGTGCTAGTATTAAAATTACTCCTGATCCCAATAACACCTTCGTTCGTGACCTCAACAGACGGCTTAAGATACATATGGATGCTTTGGGCATTGCGCCTCCTATTTCGTTCCAAGAAGAATGGGTCAAGGATAAAGACCCCTTAATTTCGGAACCTTCCGAATAAATATTTCCCAGTCGCGATCGATTGAAAGTAATTTAGGATGTTCGCCTTAAGCTTTGCTCAATTAGGCTTTGAAGGAGTTCCTTAATAGGATGAGAGGCTAAACCTGCAAGGGCTTCTATGGCTTTTTGACCATAAGTCTTTGCTAGGGCATAAGATTTTGTTAAGCCGTTGTGTTTTTGCAAAATTTGAAGAGCAAGAGAAAAGTCATCGGGCGTTTGAATGTGATCAACGAGCGTTCGTTTGAAAAAGGATTTTTCCTCACTCGAACATTCTAGATAGGTTAACACAATTGGCAGTGTAATTTTTCCTTCACGAAAATCCGTTCCAATCTCCTTGCCGAGTAAAACTTCATTCGCACTATAATCGAGGATGTCATCAACAATTTGAAAAGCCATCCCTAAATTCTGTCCATAGACCCGAAGAGCGGTAGCGTTAGTTTGATGGGTTGCCATAAGAGCACCAACCTCACATGCCGCAGCAAAAAGCATGGCCGTTTTGGCCTCGATAACTTTTAAGGAGTCCTCAAGTTTAATATCCAGTTGATGACACAAGGATAGCTGCAAGACCTCACCTTCTGAGATGCAAGCCGAGGCTTCAGCTAATATGCGTAAAACATGCGAATTGTTGGATTGGATCATCAGTTGAAAAGATCGGGCAAACAAAAAATCTCCCACCAAAACGCTGGCTTGATTTCCCCAAAGCTCATTGGCAGTAGGAATGCCCCGCCGAAGTTTGGATTTATCAATAACATCATCATGAAGAAGTGTGGCGGTGTGAATAAATTCAACCGCCGCTGCAAGTCCTATGGCTTCGTTGCCTTTACTATTAAAAAGTCGATAACTGGCAATTGTTAGAAGAGGCCTGAGTCTTTTTCCCCCTGCATAGATGAGATGACGACCCAATGTTGGAATGAGGCTTACAGAGCTTTTTAGATTTTGCTCAATGACTCGATCAATCTCTTTTAAATCTTCTTGCAAAAGATCTTTGAGATCTGTCAACGGGTCGAATTCTCTTTTCTTGGATACGGGTAAGGACATTGGCTCTAAAAAATCCATCTGTTAGATATTCTTTCCTTCAATCTAGCGTGTAAAAGAGGTAGGATATAGAAAAAAATGTTATGAAGCGAGTTTATTGATAGCGATCTGGCTTTGTTGTTTCCTTTCGGAGATTCAATGACTTTTAATCAAGCCACCTCGGAGTGTTGATTTTGTGAACAATAAATTTACGGGCCAAAGTGTTAGGTTTTAATGAACTGAGTCAAATCGATAAAGCGGGAAAGGGTAAAAATTATTATGGGGCAGGATGCCATAACGCAAGATTATTTGTTGGGGGGGCGTGTTCAGATTCGTCAGCCCGCAGAAGGTTACCGCGTTGCCATTGATCCTATTTTTTTAGCTGCCTCACTTCAGCCCGAATCGGGTACAACTATTTTGGATATCGGCGCAGGTGTGGGAGCGGCTGCTCTATGTTTGGCTGCACGCATACCAGACTGTCGAATAACAGGATTAGAAACACAAAGAGACATCGTTCGTTTGGCATTTGATAATATAGCATTAAATAATATGCGGGATCGGGTCGAGATTATTGCGGGTGACCTTTTACGTCCTCCTCCTCGCCTTGCTGCAGGGACTTTTGCCCATGTTATGGCGAATCCTCCTTATTTAGAGGCCTCTCATCACACACCTTCGATAAAAGAGCAAAAGGCTCACTCTCATGGTGAAGGGGAAGCAACCTTAGAGCATTGGGTACGGTTTGCTTTGTTAATGGTCAGGCCCAAAGGCACAGTGACGTTTATTCATAGAGCAGATCGTCTTGACCAAATAATCAGTACGTTTGCCGGAAAAATGGGGGATATTGTTATTTATCCTCTGTGGCCGGGAAAAGATAAGCCTGCAAAACGTGTGCTGATTCGGGGGTGTAAAAACTCAAATGGTCCTTTACGGTTGGCGTCTGGAATGATGCTGCATGGGAGTGATGGTCGTTTTACGCCTCAAGCAGAGATGATTTTAAGAGATGGCGCTGCCCTTATATTATAAAGATAGGATGGATGTTTCGTAAATTTTCACAGTGGTTTGATACCCCACCTGGCAAAAACTTTGTGAGCAAAGACGTTTGTGAACATCCTGGTTGCCAAGATGAAGGGGTATATCGTGCGCCAAAGTCTCGCTATCACTTAGAATCAGGTGTAGATGATTGGCATTGGTTCTGTTTAATTCACATCCGCGACTATAATGCGAAGTGGAATTATTACACCAATATGTCAGAGGCTGAAATTGAAAAAGAACGTCGGGCTGACGTGACCTGGCAGCGTCCTTCCTGGCCTTTGGGATCGGCTTCAGGCTCTGAAAAAGGAAACGCACAATCAACACAATTTGGAGAATCGGTCCAAGATCCTTTTGGTCTTTTTAATGATCCCCTTTCCTCCTCAACGCCTTTGACAGAGCGTTTTCCTCCTCAATCTGCGCAGGCAAAAGCATTGGTAACTCTTGAATTGAGTTACCCTTTTTCGCAAAATGCATTACGACAACAATATAAGGCCCTGGTTAAAAAACATCATCCAGATACGCATGGAGGAACTCCTGAGGCTGTTGAGGCCTTAAAATGTATTAATGAGGCTTATGAAATTCTCAAGCGGTTAGTTTGAAATCTATTGTTTGGCATAAATATTTACGCATCTTACCTATTTCGGTATACTTAACTCCATGACAAATGTGCCTCTCCTTCTTGTTTCTGACTTTACCTATGCACGAGGAGGGCGAATTCTTTTCCAAGACATTTCTTTTTCGCTTTTTTCTGGCGACGTTATTGTTTTGATGGGGCCAAATGGGTCAGGCAAAACGACTTTATTAAGGTGTCTGGCCAGCATCCCTGAAGTCAGTGCGAATATAATGAAGAGTCAAAGCTTTTCTCAAAGTTATGTGGGGCATCTAAATGGCTTGAAAATGGGTATGACTGTTCAACAAAACCTTCTTCTTCAATCGCAGGCAACACCCAAACGGGTGAGGCAAATTTTAGAAGCAAAAGGGCTAGATGCGCTCAAAAATCGTTTTATCAGTACTCTTTCTGCAGGCCAGCGTCGTCAAATTGCTTTGACAAGATTGGCTTTAGCAGATGCACAAGTGTGGTTAATCGATGAGCCAACGACGCACTTAGATAAGGCTGCAGCAAAACAATTCTGGCATATGTTAGCGGCTCACATTCAAGGGGGGGGCGCGGGGGTGCTCACCAGTCATACGGTTGTTCCCTTTTCGCAGGCTAAAGTGATTACCCTTCATGAATAAGTTGATTCAACAAATGCGGCAAGATCTATTCTCTAGTGCTCAATACGTAATACACGTCTTAATTGTCTTTCTTAGTCTTGTGGTGGCTTTTGGTATTTTGTCTTCAAGTCGTCCTGCTTTATGGCAAGCCTTTTTGCCTACGCTCTTGTTGGGGCTTAGTTATGGTGTAATGAGTTTAAGCCTGGATCAATTATTTCGGGAAGACTGGGAAGATGGAACTTTAGAATGGCGAATAAGTGAGGGGATGTCTCTGGAGATTTATGTATTTGCAAAAATTATGACGCATTGGCTGCGCTTGAGCTTGCCCCTGACAGGCATAGTTGGCATAATTTCAGGTTTTTCCTCATTCCCCCTTTTAATCGGTGTTGCAACATCAACCCTTGTCTTAACATTTTTGGGGGCAATAGGAAGTGCGTTATGTTTGACGGTAAAAGCACATACCTCATTTTTACTGCCTCTTCTCACATTGCCGATTGGAATTCCCATGATTATTGTGAGCATGGGGGCAATCAGCGATCCAACAGCGACTACCCTTTCTTATATAGCCCTTCAGGGAGGGCTTTCCCTGATGGCTATAGCCCTTTCCATGATAGCTGCACCTTTTGCATTGAAGTTAGCTTTACGGTGATTTTTTAAAGAATTTGTGCGGGATCTTTGCAGTTATATTTGGAAAAACAATTCGCACAACAAATGTTGTTGTCAAAAATTTTATTAAATATAATCATTTTTTGAAAAAAGCTATAATAAGAATATATCATTTCGCATGTATATTTCCGCCCTTTTCAAGGTCAATTTTTTAAAAATACTAATACAATCATAATGTTAAATAAATATTTTGCTGAAAAAATATTCTTAAATTTTTAAAAAAATACATAATTTGATATTTCAAAAAAAATGAAAAAATAATTTCTAATTTTTTTAATGGAGCTATTGATTTTTAAAAAAATTAGTATTATATACATATTGTAAATTAGATAATTAAAATTTCTATTTTTACAAAAATGAACTGCTTTATAAGTAAATTTTGCAGTTTTACCCTATTTATTAAAGAGATATAATTATGAAAAATGTAATTAAGTTTTTGGCACTTTCTTTGGTTGTAACCACATGTGTAGTGACACCTGTATTAGCTAAACCAATCACAGTTTGTCATTCAGAAAGTGATAGTGAAATAGTAACGAGTGTTGGTTCTTTTAAGAATTTAACTTCCTTACAATATTCTAAAGAAATCCCAACGGATATTGGTACTTTTACAAACCTCCCGGATGTCGTCACAAAAGAAGAACCAAAATCATATTTAAATGTTCTTGGAGGTTACGCTTATAATGGCGCAAAGTTTGTTGGCCAAACTACATTAAACGTAGGCTTGAGCACAGCAGAAGGCATGGCGCGATATGGGCTTGCTTATTATGCAGCTTATGCAAGTGTTAAAACTCTTGAAGAAGTAACAGCATTAGGAGCTTATTGTGGCGCTTACGGCATCGTATCTTTTTCAGCTGGACCTATTGCTGCTACGGCAGCAGCGAATGCGACTTATAATATTGCAAAAATGGCTTTAGCGACAGCAAGATATGTTGTGCCGGGTTATGAAGGCGCTCTTGCTGCAACCTATTTGGTTCCTGTAAAGGCCGTAACAGATACAGCAATTAATTGGACGCCAACAGTATTAAAAGCTGGTATAAACGTTGCGAAAGCTGGATTTTCCACAAGTAAGGCAATAAGCAATACGATCTGGAATTACTTTAACGCTTAATTATCCCTAAAAAATCTACACGAAGCCCTTAAATAACGAGGCTTCGTGTAGATATTCTCCACACTTCATTTCATTAAAAAAATAATACTTATTTCTTTTCGTTTTTTTACGAACGATATGTGTACTCCTCTATCAATTAAATAGATTGTGGCAGATTCGATCATGCATTTGCTTGACCTTTGCTTTCCAGAAAGCTTTGGGGTAAAACAGGAACTATGACATCATATTTTTCACATCCCAAATTGCTTTTAAAGTTGGTAGAGACTCTACTCCCATGGAGTCTTGCAACATTTGCATTATTTGGATGTGCAGGTCTTCTTTTAGGACTCGTATTTTCACAAGCCGACTACCAACAAGGGGAAACGGTGCGCATCATGTATGTTCATGTTCCTGCTTCTTGGGGGGCTTTGAGTGTGTATACCGCTATGGCAATTTTGAGTGGGTGGGGGTTTGTCACGCGTGCACCTCTTTTGCATATTATGACAAAGTCGATAGCCCCAATTGGGATGGCATTTACTTTTGTGAGTTTGGGGACGGGAGCAATTTGGGGGAAGCCGACTTGGGGGACATGGTGGGCTTGGGATGCTCGATTGACATCTATGCTTCTTCTCTTTTTTTTATATGGTGGTTATTGGACACTTGTGACTGCGTTTGAGGAGGAGGAAAAAGGCCTTACGGCAGGAGCTGTAATTGCTTTAGTGGGGTGGGTCAATATTCCTATCATCAAGTGGTCTGTGGAGTGGTGGCATACCCTTCACCAACCGGCCAGTGTGTTACGACTTGCCAAACCCGCTATTCATTGGACCCTGTTAACGCCGCTCTTATGTATGGCAATTGCTTTTGCAGCCGGGGGGTTTGCATTGAGTGCTCTTCGTTTGCGCACAGAGCTGAATCGGCGTAAAATTCAGGCGCTTCAAATTCGAGAATGGTCTTCTCGTCACCAAGAGGTAGAGTGATGGATTTGTCTTCTCCTCATATTTTTTTCGTTGGAGCAGCTTACGTTTTGGGAATTTTTGTATTCACACTTTTGACCTTCTGGGTGGTAAAAGAGGATCGCAAAGCTTACCAAGAATTGCGGCAATGGACTTCTGATGACACTTAAAAAGCGACGTCTTTGGTATTTGGGTCTTTTGACATTATTTTTAAGTGGCTCTGCCCTTATTGTTTTGACCACGCTGAACGACCATCTCCTCTACTTTATGATGCCGACGGATGCTTTGGCAAAAAAACCAATTAAGCCCTTTCGATTAGGGGGCATGGTCAAAGAAGGAAGTCTTGAAAAAAGCGATAACTTAGAGATTAAATTTGAAATGACAGATGGAATTATGACAATTCCCGTTCGTTATCGAGGGCTTGTTCCCGATCTTTTTCGAGAAGGTCAAGGTGTTGTGGCGGAAGGTACCCTATCTAAAGATGGTATTTTTCAAGCAACATATCTTCTTGCCAAGCATGACGAAAATTATATGCCGCGGGATGTCGCCGAGGCTTTAAAAGAGAATGGACGATGGAAACCTCGGGGGGAGAAAGGTCCATGATCATTGCCTACACCGGCGAAGCGTTTTTAGGAATCGCTCTTCTTATTGCAGGATTACAAGCTTTTGGACCCGGTCGTTATCATTGGGCCAGTCGCTTAGCATGGGGGCAATTGATGTTTGTTGCCTTTGCATTTGGCTTACTTCTCTATGCCCATGTGACGGATCAGTTTTCCTTGTTGTCTGTCTTTCAGCATTCCCATACTCACAAACCACTTCTTTATAAAATATCGGGCGTATGGGGAAATCATGAAGGATCCATGCTTTTATGGGTATTGATTCTCACGGCTTATGGTGCAGTTCTTTTAAGTCAACTTAACAATAGAAATGAGTCATATTCTCTAATAGCTCCCCTCATGGGATTTATGAATTTCGGTTTTTTGCTCTTTATACTGATGACTTGTGATCCTTTTGCTGTGGCAGACCCCATACCCCTTCAGGGGCAAGATTTAAATCCTCTGCTTCAAGATCCGAGTCTGGCCGTTCATCCCCCCATTCTTTACCTGGGGTATGCGGGCTTTTCGATACCATTTGTTTTAACAATCATGACCTTAATAAACGGAAAAATTCCAGATGATTGGTCAACACTTATACGTCCTTGGATCTTATCTTCTTGGACTTTCCTTACGCTTGGAGCGGCTTTGGGCAGCTTTTGGGCTTACTATGAATTAGGATGGGGTGGTTGGTGGTTTTGGGACCCTGTGGAAAATGCGGCATTAATGCCGTGGCTAACGGGAACAGCTTTAGTTCACACGATTGTCGTGCACAAAACAACGAAAGCCTTACGAGCCTGGACACTTTTCTTAAGTATTCTGACGTTTGCTTTATGCTTATTTGGTACCTTTCTTGTTCGTTCTGGTCTTTTGACGTCTGTCCATAATTTTGCTGTTGACCCGGAACGAGGGGCATTTATTTTGATTTTATCGTCCCTGCTGGTTTTTCCGGCTTTAGGCCTTTTTATGTGGCGTCTTCCCATGATGCGATCCCCAGTCCCCACACTTCCCTTGTCAAGATCTGGCCTCATTTTATTGATGAGCTTGATTTTAATCACAGGTGTTCTAACGGTGGCTTTGGGAACACTTTATCCGTTAATTTTGGAAGCATTTGGCGAGAAGATTACAGTAGGAGCTCCCTATTATACGGCAACATTTGTTCCCATGATGTTGCCCCTATTAGTACTGACAGGTTTAGGTCCTTGGTATATTTGGGCATCTAACGGATTGCCAACGTCCTCTCTCAAATGGGTACTTCCTCTCTTCTGCGTTACAATTCTTATAAGTTGTTTTGGCTTAAGTATAAGCCACGCTCTGGGGTTGGCGGCATTTGCAGGTGCTGTTTGGGTAACCGTATCGACGCTTGGATATGCTGTGAAGAAACGCAAAATTTTTTCGGGGACAATTTTAAGCCATCTTGGAATTGGCATTGCCGTTTTGGGTATGGCTGGGTCAAGTTTGGGGGAGAAGGAAATGATTCAGGCGCTTAAAATTGGAGATAAGATCAGGGTTGGGCCTATTTCTTTAACTTTACAGCAAGTGACTTCTCGGGAAGGGGCGAATTATACAGCTCATCGGGCAACTCTTGATCTTGAAAATGGGCTTCCTTTAACGCCTGAGAAACGATTTTATTGGGCACAAAAAGTTATTCATGGTGAATCTGCCATTCGCTCTGTGGGATTTGGTTGGCTCAACCATATTTATGTCACCATTGGCGAAGAGTACGAAGGACAGAAATGGAGCATTCACGCTTATTATAAGCCGTTCATCAATCTTTTATGGATCGGAATGCTCCTGGTTGTTATAGGGGGGGGCGTGGCTTGCCTTAAGCGGTTTCGAGGTCTGTCAAAATTAAGTCCCTTATTATTGCTTCTTGCCTTTCCGACGTGGGGTATTGATGCTCATGAGCAATTGTCAGACTCTTCAATGGAAGAGCGTGCACGGATTTTGAGTCAGAAAATGGTTTGCCCGACATGTCAGGGACAACTTTTAGATGAGTCGCCTATTGAGTCTGCGGCTCAATTGCGAATCCAAATTCGAAAAGCCGTGCGGGCAGGGGAAACAGACGAACAAATTGTAAATGAGTTTGTTAAAAAGTATGGATCTCAAATCATTACAACTCCTCCGGTATCTTCAAGTACTTACATTTTGTGGTTTGGACCTTGGCTTTTTCTCCTCGCGGTAGTCGGAATTTTTATTGGGTTTAAAGTATTGGCACGACCTGGAAAAAATGGTTAAATCAAAAAAAATTGTGAGGAATAATCATGGAAAAAGGCCTTTATTATCTTGCAGGTCCTCATAAGGGAACGTTAGAGGAAGAGACGAATCGCTTTAATGTATCCCGAAACATTACAATCGCATTTATTAAGCAAGGTATCCCCGTTTTTTCGCCAATTGTTTACAGCAAACAATTTGTTGAAGACTTAAATATTTCCTCTCTTGAAGATCGTCGAAAAATCGTTATGGATTACCTTCTTAGTTTTTTAAAAGCCTCGAAGGGGATGATTTTGGTTGCGATGGAGGGTTGGAAAACTTCTTGGGGGGTGAATTTGGAGCTCAAATTTTGCCAAGAACACCACATTCCTGTTTATCTTATGAGTCCAGATCAAGGCTTGGAAAATTTATCTTCGGTTTTCTTGAGACCATTACAGGAAGCAGAAATAGATCAGCTTTTAGCAGAATACGAGGTTTGCAAATGACAGTCATAGGAACAGATGGAAAAGTGCGGTGTTTTGGTGGGCAAGCGGGGAAGGAGTTTTATGGGGACTATCATGACCGTGAATGGGGCGTGGCCGTTCATGATGACCAACAGTTATTTGAGTTGTTAATTTTAGAAGGGGCACAAGCAGGTTTGAGCTGGGAAACGGTTCTGAAAAAACGTGAGGGGTATCGCAAAGCTTTTCATCAATTTGACCTTCAAAAAGTTGCTAAAATGACAGATGCCCAGTTGGAAGAACTGCTACACAATCCTGACATTATTCGCAATCGACTAAAAATTTACGGAACGCGGAAAAATGCAAGATGTTTTCTGGAAATCCAAAATGAATTTGGCTCCTTCGATAAATATCTTTGGTCTTTTGTGAAGGGGAAAACTATTAAAAATCATGGGAAAAAAATGCATGATATCCCGACAGCGACACCTATTAGTGATGCATTATCAAAAGACTTAAAAAAGCGGGGAATGACGTTTGTGGGCAGTACAATTATATACGCTTTTATGCAGGCCGTCGGTATGGTTAACGATCACTTGACAACATGTTGGCAATATAAAGCCGAATAAAACAAGGTTTTTTGAGGTCATTGACCTGGATAAGAATTTCTCTCATTCTTAACCTTTAAGTTTATAATCTAATAGGTGACATTCATGCTTCAGATTCGACAAAGTCAAGATCGTGGTGCCAAAAAAATTTCTTGGTTAGACAGCAAACATACCTTTAGCTTTGGATCTTATATGGATCCCACCTTTATGCATTTTGGCTCTTTGCGGGTTATTAATGAAGACATCGTGAACCCCGCACAAGGCTTTTCTGCCCATTCTCATAAGGATATGGAAATTATTACTTACATTTTAGAAGGGTCGTTAGAACATAAAGATTCTTTGGGAACAGGTTCTATTATCGTACCAGGGGAAGTGCAATTAATGCGCGCCGGTTCTGGCATAACTCATAGTGAATTTAATCCTTCAGCACATGACTTTGTGCATCTTTTGCAAATTTGGATTATTCCTGACCAATTAGGTTTGACACCATCCTATCAACAAAGAAATTTTCAAAGTGTGCGAAAGGCCGGGAAATTAACATTATTGGTTTCTCCTCAAGGAGATCAAAATAGTCTTCAAATTCAGCAAGATGCGAAACTTTATGTTTTGGATTTGGATTCGGAACAATCCTATTCTCACTCTCTTGAAAGTAACCGGATGGTTTGGATTCAGATGGCTCGGGGATCTATCTCCCTAAATGGTAAAAATCTTTTCCAAGGTGATGGTGCTTTTGGAGATGAGGCAACTCTTGAGTTTCAAGCCCATGAAAAAGCAGAAATATTAATCTTTGACCTCTCGCCACATTCTTAACCGATTCCTACATTTCTTTGTCTCTACGCGGAGCGAAGCGATAGCCCATAATTTTCTTCCTCCCTCACACTTTCACGAAGGGTAAGCGTCGATATCCAAGAGCTTCGGCAATATGAGAGCGCTTTACG